>CDZF01039556.1_pt1 | contig 467833 bp, 422 predicted proteins | sample 557591 | NCBI WGS metagenome assembly CDZF01 (sample SAMEA3182093, study PRJEB8094) | gut metagenome | biome: human; feature: gut; material: Stool; isolation source: human stools | place: Canada | collected 2012-02-04
CCATACAACGTAGCCAAAATGGCTGCCGTCAATAAGTTTCTGCGGATCTACTACGCTCGTGCAATGGAGTTGTACAAGTAAATCTGTCCGCTTTCATTATAGCTGTTAACTGCCGGCCTGCAACAGCAGGTCTTATTAAGGTTACTCTCTTTTTTGTTCTCAAGGTTCTCGAAATCTTCAAAAATCTGCTTGACAAACATTAGCAAGATTTGTCCCGCACCCATTTCATTCATGCGGGATTTCCAGTATATCCAGTAATTTCACAAAAGTGTCCTGTCCGTCCAGACATGTATCCACAAGCCAGCCCTTTTCCCTTCTCCACTCAGAAAGTCCTCTGTAATAAAAGCTTTTTTTGCTATCCTCAATAATAAAAGGGATGATGTTATTTTTTAGGCATTCCTTTAGGGCTATCAGCCTCCCGACCCTTCCGTTCCCATCCTGAAAAGGATGAATGTATTCAAATTCTGCATGAAATTCAATAATATCCTCTATCGTAACATTATCCCTGGCATTATATCTTTCAAGAAGTGCCCGCATATCTCTGGCAACTTCTGAAGGTTTTGAGGTTTCTCTTCCCCCAACTACATTCGCACGTTTTTTATAATCTCCTACTGCAAACCAGGGAAATGCGGTGTCTTTTGTATCATGCTTAAGCATGTAATGCAGCTTTTTTATGATTTCTTCCGTCAGTTTCTCCTCTGCAATGTCAATGCAATAATCAATCGCTCTGAAATGATGAACCGTTTCCAGAATATCATCCACGGGAATACCGTCTCCCATGTTAATCGTGTTCGTTTCAAAAATAAGTCTGGTCTGATCTTCCGAAAGCTTGCTTCCTTCCATATGATTGGAATTGTAGGTCATTCTAACCTGAAGTTCATGATACAGACCTCCGGAAAGCTGTATTTCTTTTTCATCCCTTAATATCTGAAGAATTTTGTTATCTGCTTCCTTGCGGCAAAGAAGCTCGGGCGCAACATTTAAATACCCAGCAATCCTGTTTAGGCTGTGCGTGGATAATTTTTCACCCTTTGCAATTTTTGCAATGGTACGCGTGGATAACCCCGCTTCCGTACTGAGTTCTGTTTTTCCAATTCCCTTTTCTTTCAGAATTTTTTCAAGTCCGGCATATGAAATCACTTCCGCAACCTCCTTTTATATCTTTACTTATTGTATCATTATTTTATTCAAAAAGTAAAGATTTTAGCTAACTAATCTTTTCATAATTACCGGATGAAAGCATCATAAGGTGCTTTATCATCAAATGGCTTTCTTTTACTAAATTGCGCTGATTCATCAATGTGTGCAAATATAACAGAAGAATATTTTCTGATACCACTATGCCCTGTGCAGACATATTCCAGTTGAATGTGTTGGGGATTATCAATCAATGCCTTCAATTTCACCAGAGACTTTTTGTTCATGTCCGGATATTGGGTGAAAAAATCAAAAAAACTATATCCACCTTTTTCATTTATTGCAAGACAATCTCCGGTAAACAAAACCTTATCATCAACAATATAACAGGTATGCCCCAGAGTATGACCGGGTGTAGGAATAGATTGTATCTTAATGCCTCCGATATCAAACTTTTCATTATTATCTATGGCGTAATATCCTTCTTTAATTCTGACACAATTTTTAATCTTCACCCCCAATTTTGTCATACGATGGATGCTTCCAGTCAAGTAGGCGCTTTCCGCTTTCCCCAGGTACACTTGTGCATTCGGGTATATATTTGTTCCGTTTGTGTCAATTCCGCCACAATGATCCACATCGGCATGAGTAATAAAAACATGTTTAATTTCTTCAGGATTAATACCTATTTGTTGAAAAGAATTTTCAACACCCCGATAATTCAAATGTCCCGAATCAACAGCTATTGTCACGCCATTTTTGGTATAAAACCAAAGATTAACATCCCCTTGCCTGATACAGCTTATTCCGTATTCGTAATTTCCTGTTTCTGCCGGATTGCAATATTTTTTCCCCTTCATAATATGGCGCTTTATTTTATCATCAAAAAAATACATAAACTTCATAGCAATTTTCTCCTCCTTATAATTACAATAGCCACTATAACCGAAGGGAAAACTTTTTGCTTTCAAAAATCTGCTGTTTTTCTGTTTATTTTAATACATCCGTAATAGAAACACCCGTTAATTTCTTACAAGTGTATGCAAGATGTGCCGAACTTGAGAAACCGCTTTCCTGCGCTGCCCAGGTAATTTTACCACCCATGCTTATCAATCTGTATGCATTTTCCATTCTGCGCATCAAAATATAACTTTTTAACGCAATGCCGGCTTCTTCCTTGAATAAATGCGTCAACCTGCTTTCAGAAAGGAAAACTTTCTCCGCAATCTGCTTAACACTGTAACTTAACCATTCCCCAGAAATAACTTTGTCGATTATCAGTTTAATCCTTTCATCTCGTGCACTGTTTTTTCCTGTTGAAATACCCATAGTAAAAAACATATTTTCAACAATGCGTATAATTTCATTCTCCGGAAAATTATGAATATCTTCTGATATCTCTGCAATATCATCCGAAACATTGCAGTAGGAACCACCTTTTATATATTGCTCCCGAATCTGTTCCGCAATAATGCTTGTGGGATCAATCAGCAGAAAAAAAGCGCAATTGTTTCCTACTTCAACTGCATGCCTGACTTTTGAATCAAGCAGAATAATATTTCCCTGTATATTTTCTTTACCCACTATAATTCTGCAGCCCTTTTTCCCTGCAAACAAATGCAGAAACGGATGTTTATGAATGTCCGTCTTATAGTATGATGGTATAATGACAATATATGAACTTTGAAAAATAAGACTACTCATTTTTTCGTCCTCATACTCCTTGCCTATCTGTCCAAACGCTCTATTGCGGTACACTAATTAAAGCTCTGTAATTTTGTCTCAATGTGTGGGGAAAAACTCTATTATCGGTTCAGCAGATACCTGACTGCGTATTCCAACTCAACATCTCTTTTAAACACAATTTTACCTTTTTCCATGGCTTCTCTATCATAATTATCAATAGAGAAAATGGTCTTTGCATTTTCACCGGTTATCGGAATTGCAACATCAAGAGGGATTTTATTTTCCCGGGTATGATCCGTGTCAATGAAAGGCTCCCCATCCTCAGAAAGGCTCAAAAACACCGGATATGTCACACAGATATTATCTGTAAGATAAATATACCCTCCATTATTCTGATTGACACCACTGCTCGCAGTAATCCCCATCAAAGTCACATTCGGACAGTCTCCGAGGAATTTCGCCATTCCGTCGCCTGCACTCATACAATTGGAATTGACAAGCACGACAACCGGAATATCAGCATATCTTCCATCCGGAAATATATATTGGCTCTCCGCAATATGATATCCCTGTGCATCCTCGTATCCAAATGAAACCATATGAGCCTTTTTATCATTGAAAAGTGAAGCAAGCGCACCTGCTACGGAATCGTAACCGCCTCCGTTATTGCGAATATCTATTATTAGACATTGCATGCCCTTGTTCTCTAAATTCTCAATTAAATCTGCATAATATTTTGTAAGTTCTGGATAATAGCCCTTTTTAATTGCAGAAATATTATCCCCCAACGCATCATAGCATTCGCTTGTTATTTGAAGATACCCACACCTGTCATCAAGCATACAGGAATAAAAGTTTTGGTAATCATCACCGTCATGCAATAAGCAATTTATAGCTACCGATAATCTATCCTCATAATTACCTGTTTTCTGAACCAAAATACTCCGTTCGTTTCCGTTATCATCAAGGAATGTAATGGAAACGCTCTCCCCACCCTTTCCGGCAAGAAAAATAGGTCGGAAGATATCTTCATTTTCCTCTACCGGAAATGATAATCCGGGATAGATACATTCTACATCCTCAACGGCTTCATTGATGTCCCGGTTGTCCCATGAAATTATCGTTGTTCCATTGTGAATACCTTTCGTGTCCGCCTCACATCCGGGTTCTACCAAAACAGCGATTACACTGCCGTCGTCAATGCGGATCATGGACAGACCATAATCGTTTCCGGAAAGGTACTCACACGTAGCGAATCTTGTGTCATCTGTAAGATATGGTCCGACATGCGAATCATAGAAATAATATGTAACTTCAGTAACGATTGCCGAATATGCTGCTTCGTCCCTGTTTTTTTCAGCTTCCTCAACTCTCGGCAGGTATGTCTCAAGCAGTTCGTCATAGTCGATTTCTTTCCATGAGTTAAGACAGTATTCCTGTTCCATCGTCTTCAGCATTTTCTTAAAGCTCTCTGTATAACTGTATCGGGTATAATTGTGTACCATTGGCGCCGAGATGGAATTAAGGATAAAAACAAAGCATAACACTGCTGAGGACAGACAAACCATAACCGATCTGATTATGCGGATGAATACTGATTTGATGTTAAAAATAAACAGTACTGGAATAAATGTCTCCAGATAAAAAAGATTAAAATGATGAATGAACAGATTTCCATAAATTCCCCAGTGTACGAATGCAGCTATAGCAGGCAGAAAGCAAAGAATACGGAGTACAAGATACTTTTCTCTTCGTCTAAGAGCAGGGCATATGACAGCCAATGCAATGGAATATACGAATATTCCAAGAGCAATCATGCAGTTTCCGGTTTTCAATGTCAAATAAAAAAGATACATTCTCATTTTCCTTCCTGTTCATTGCTCTTTCTTTTACATATGCGTCCCTTACATATCATTATAACTAACGCAATAACACTGATATCCGACAGAGAAATCAACATCAGCCACCTGTTCGGAGATAAATAACCTGCCACTAAAAATAAGAAAAAAGACATTCCGGGCAGTCCTGAAACAGTATATCCTTTTTTTCTGCTCTCTAATGGTGCTGCAATATATGTAAATACCCAGAAAAACACTCCCAGTGCCCATATAAGTGCATCTATTATCCACATCACAACCGGGAAATGTGCATACATTTCAACCATATAAATCCCCCCTTCATTAATCTTAGAATTCAGTTGCTCCCTGAAAACCAGTAGACAATCCTGCCTGTTTTGGAATTGCCCATAATTGCATATGTCTTGCTTCCGGCTCCTTGATAGGATTCATAATACAGTATCGTATACTCCCTTATATCATCTTCCGTTACATACTTAAACTTTTTTACCGGCAGACCTCTGTATATTCCATACCTGTCATAACATTCTTCCGTGTCCTTTACCTTCTTTCCGGTAAAATTATATTCATCATATTCATCTTTTACTTTTAAATTAAGTGTTTGAATATACTTTTCGTACTCATTATCTGAAAGAGTGAACGCCGCACTGTTATAAGCACCCAATACTAAATTTGCACATTGAAATTTGAAATCCGTTGCTTTTCCCGGCAGTTCTGTCAAAAGTGTATGATTTGTGAAATTTCTGTACTTTTCAAAGGAATTGCCCCGGAAGCTTCCGATTTTAAATTCCAGTCTTCCTATCATCCATATTGCTGCACATATCCCCACCACAATAATCAATCTCTTCTGCCAATTTTTCATTATAATTTTACTCCCCTTTTTCAATATTGTACCTCCCCTGTAAGTATTAAACTAAAATGCGCCTTCCGTGTTAAGCATATAAAGTTCAGCACAGGAAAGCGCATTTCATTTCACTGTATTTATTTTGTAAAAATGTCACCGTAAAGGTCATCCGCCAGATTGTCCAAAAAACTGTCATCCAGGTTCATGAACTGATTGGAAATCTTCTCCTTTAAAAGAGCGTTCCGCTTGAAGTACTTTTCCTCTTCGGAAAGCTCTTCTTCCGGGGCAAACAGCTCCTTGTCCAGTTCCTCGCCTTTAAGGGTTTCCAGACACCATTTTTCCACGGACTCACGCAAGGTGTTTTCGGAAGCCGCTTTTCCGGCAAACACATGATAGGACTTCATGGAAATGAGCCCCATAATGATGAACAGTAAAAACAGCACGCTCATAATGCCGTAAACCATATACATGGAAAGGCCGCTGAGCCGTATGGGAAGCACGCCGAGCATGCCAAGAACCACCACAACAAGTCCCAGAATGCCCACACCGAGCAAGGTATAGGCGCTGCTCTTATTCTCCTCCGCTTTTGCGGCATTGTCCTCGTAAAGGGCGGAAGGCTTGATGGGGGACTCTTCTTCCTCCTGCTCTTCCTTCATCTTCTTAGTCATTTCCTCTACAAAGAGAGCCTTCAGCTTTCCTGCCTTCTGCAGTTCCTTTTCCGCCACATAAAGCTCATAGGTATCGTCCTGTTCATCCTTGGCGATACGCACGCCTTCCACCTTGTGAAACTTTAGAAAATCCGCCAGTGCTTCCATGTCGGTTTCGTCTCCGAAGGTAAGGGGCTTTTCCTCTTTTTCCTCGGAAACTAATTCACAACCGCAGTCTGCACAGATTTTGATACCTTCTTTGTATTCGTTTTTACATTTCGGACACCAGGGCATTTTTACACCTCCGTGAAAGGATTATTTGTTTCTTAAGTATTCGTCGATACCCTTTGCACCGGCTTTACCTGCACCCATGGCAAGAATAACCGTTGCTGCACCGGTTACCGCATCGCCGCCTGCGTAAACGCCCTCTTTGGAGGTCTGTCCGTTTTCTTCGGCAGCTACGATACATTTCCACTTATTCACTTCCAGTCCTTCCGTTGTAGAAGAAATCAGAGGATTGGGAGAAGTTCCGAGGGACATGATTACGGTATCCACATCCATGACAAATTCGGAACCGGCTACTTCTACCGGACGTCTTCTGCCGGACTCATCAGGCTCGCCTAATTCCATCTTAATGCACTTCATACCGGTTACCCAGCCCTTTTCATCCTCTACGATGGCAATGGGGTTGGTGAGAAGGTCAAAGATGATACCTTCCTCTTTAGCGTGATGAACTTCTTCCACACGGGCAGGAAGCTCTTCTTCGCTTCTTCTGTATACGATATGTACCTCTGCACCCAGTCTTAAAGCGGTTCTGGCTGCGTCCATGGCAACGTTGCCGCCGCCGACTACCGCTACCTTCTTGCCGCGCATAATGGGGGTATCGGAATTTTCATCGAAAGCCTTCATCAGATTGCTTCTGGTAAGGTATTCGTTTGCGGAGAATACGCCGTTGGCATTTTCACCGGGAATACCCATGAATTTGGGAAGTCCGGCGCCGGAACCGATGAATACGGCTTCAAAGCCTTCGTCCTGAATAAGTTCATCAATGGTAACGGATTTGCCGACTACCACGTTGGTTTCAATCTTAACGCCGAGGGAACGTACATTTTCGATTTCCTTGGCAACGACTGCCTGTTTGGGAAGACGGAATTCGGGAATACCGTAAACCAAAACGCCGCCTGCTTCGTGCAGGGCTTCAAAAATCGTTACATCATAACCCATCTTTGCCAGATCTCCGGCACAGGTTAAACCTGCCGGGCCGGAACCGATTACAGCTACCTTCTTACCGTTCTTTTCCTTGGCGCCTTCGGGTTTGATTTCGTTTTCTCTTGCCCAGTCCGCTACGAAACGCTCCAGCTTACCGATGGAAATGGCTTCGCCCTTGATACCGCGGATACATTTGCCTTCACACTGGCTTTCCTGCGGGCAGACACGTCCGCATACAGCGGGAAGTGCGGAGGATTCGCTGATTACCTGATAAGCACCCTCGATATCGCCCTGCTTTACATGACTGATAAATTCGGGGATGTTGATGGATACGGGGCATCCCTTGATACACTGTGCATTCTTACAACCGATGCAACGGTTTGCTTCTTCCATGGCTTCTTCTTTATTGTAGCCGAGACATACTTCTTCAAAATTGGCAGCACGCTTCTTTGCATCCTGCTCTCTTACGGGAACTTTCTTTAAAACGTCCATTTTCTTTCCTCCGAGTATCATTACTGGCAGTTGCCGCATCCGCCGTGATGGGTTTCACCCTCTTTTGCTTTCAGGAATGCACGGCCTTCTTCCGTTTTGTAAATCTGCTGACGTAACATGGCTTCATTGAAGTCCACTTCGTGTCCGTCAAATTCCGGTCCGTCCACGCAGGCAAATTTGGTCTTGCCGCCTACACTTACGCGGCAGGCGCCGCACATACCGGTTCCGTCTACCATAATAGGGTTTAAGCTGACAATGGTGGGAAGTCCTAATTCCTTTGTCTGTAAGCATACGAATTTCATCATAATCATGGGACCGATGGCAACGCAGACATCGTACTTCTTGCCTTCGGCATATAAATCTTTGATAACCTGGGTAACCATACCGCTTCTGCCGTAAGAACCGTCATCCGTGGTCACATAAAGATTTCCGGCAACCGCCTTCATCTGCTCCTCTAAAATAAGCAGATCTTTATTCTTGGCGCCTACGATAACGTCAGCCTCAATGCCGTTCTCATGCAGCCATTTTACCTGGGGATATACGGGAGCGGTACCTACACCGCCGGCTACGAAGAGAATTTTCTTCTGCTTTAAGCTATCCAGATCTTCTTTGGTAAACTCGGAAGGACAGCCCAAAGGGCCTACGAAATCATGGAAATAATCTCCTTCCTTTAAGGAGGACATCATCATGGTGGATGCACCTACAATCTGGAATACGATGGTAATGGTACCGTTTTCCCTGTCGTAATCGCAGATGGTCAGGGGAATACGCTCACTGTCGGCATCCTTACGAGCTATGATAAATTGCCCGGGGAGACAGTTTTTCGCAATTCGCTTCGCCTCCACTTCCATCAGGTAAATGTTGGTTGTCAGTTCTTTGGCTTTTAAAATCTTAAACATCTCGCACCTCTTTTACTCTTAGATTTTATCAGTAAGGCTCCAGGATATAATTATCCAGTGCACCTCTTGACAGTTTGTAATACTCACCGGTATAAATATCCACCGCAAAAACGGTGCCGGTTTTCGTCTGCATTCCCGCAGAGTCTTCAAAAACTTCCGCAATCACATAGAAGTCACCTTCATCGGGAATGGACAGTGCGTATTGGAACGTATACAGGTATCTGCCGTTTAAATCGGGAGACAGAATACTGCCGTCTGCTTCCACCGTTTTTCCGTTTTCCGTAAATTGACTGTATAAACCGGAAAGCGCATCCTCCGGGGTAAACTCCGTAGGCAGGGTCAATGTATATTCCCGGACCGTACTTTCCCCGAACACGCCGTCTTCCGTGGCAATGGCAAAATGAAAGACGCTTTTGCCGAGAGGCATGGGAATAGGACCCGTGTAAATAAGGGACTGTAAGGTCGGTTCTGTTCCGTCCGTAGTATAATATACCATTCCTTCCATGGATTCTGCAACCTCTATCATGACAGGTGCGGTATATTCGCCGCTGTACACTGATACTTCCGGTGCCGAAGGCTTTATTACATCAATATCGTAATTCTGGGAAACCACATCGCTTTTGATGCCGTATTCGTTCACAAATATAGCGGTTACCGTATAGTTGCCGGTGTCTAAAAAAATCGGTGTGGTGTAAACCTCACTGTTTTCGTTGGGCATCATACCGTCTAAGGTATAATAAATGGTTCCCTGTGTGCCGGAGGTAAGCTTTAAGGGGATTACCTGGGCGTAATTGCCGCCTTTATAAGAAAACTCCGGCGGCTGCGCCATGTAGTTGCGGAACAGATTTTTCACCTCGTCATTGTCGGATGAAGTAACAAGGGTGTTGATGGTACTGTAATCTTCTTTTTCTTTATAATATGCCACCAGCTTTTTGTAAGCGGAAATCACTTCGTCCGGGGACGCATACACGGATTTCCGGATACGGTTCAGAATCTCCAGATAGGACTCTTCTTCCCCCAGCGCCAGATAGATATCCGCCAGTGCATGCTGCAGGGAAATGTCTGTTTCATCCATGGCAATGGCAGCTTTGTAATGCTCCGCTGCCTCCGGCAGCTTTCCGTTCTGGTAACATGCCTGTGCACACTTTAACTGGTAAGTCAAAGACCTGGAACGGAAATGGAAACAACACAGTAAAAGAACTAAAAATACAATGAGAACTCCTGCCGCAATACTGACAATTCGAAACAGTCTTTGATGTTTCTTTTCCTGTTCGGTCTCCGGTCCGAATTCCGCATGCTCCGCTATGGCTGTGAGGGATTCCTGCATGCTGTTCTCGATTTCAGGTTCAAAATCGGGAACAATATGTACTTCCTCACCGCATTTTTCACAGTAAAGCCTGCCTTCCGGCAGTTCTGCTCCACATTTATGACACTTCATACGGTTTCCTCTTGGTTAATTTTCCTGTAATTTCAGGGACTCCACACAGTTATGCATCAGCATGGCTATGGTCATAGGACCTACACCGCCGGGTACCGGGGTAATGGCGCTGCAAAGAGGCTCCACCGCTTCAAAGTCCACGTCACCGCAAAGCTTTTTGTTTTCCATGCGGTGAATGCCCACATCAATGACAACGGCTCCTTCTTTCACATAGTCTGCCGTAATCATTTTAGGTTTTCCTACAGCTGCGACTAAAATATCCGCTCTTTTTGTAATCTCTTTCAAATTCTGCGTCCGGGAATGGGCAACGGTAACGGTACCGTTTTCCCGCAGCAAAAGCAATGCCATGGGTTTTCCAACAATATTGCTTCGTCCGATTACCACACAGTTCTTTCCTTCTATGGAAACGCCACTTCTCTTCAAAAGTTCAATAATGCCTGCCGGTGTGCAGGAAACAAAGCCCTTTTCTCCGGTACAGAGTGCCCCCACATTTTCGGGATGGAAGCCGTCCACATCCTTTTTGGGGGAAATGGCACGGATAATATCGCCTTCCTTGATATGGGCAGGCAGGGGAAGCTGCACTAATATGCCGTTTACGTCCCCCCGGTTGTTCAGTTCATCAATCAGGGAAAGCAGTTCCTCTTCCGTGGTTTCTTCCGGAAGTTCGTAGGCAAGGGAGCGGATACCGGTGTATTCGCATGCTTTCTTTTTGTTTCCTACATAAACACTGGAAGCCGGGTCGGAACCCACCTGAATGACCGCCAGGGTCACTTCCACGCCCTCTTCCTTCAGTCTGCTTACTTCTTCTTTTACTTCATCTTTTATTTGCTGGGATATCTTTTTTCCATCTATAATCTGTGCCATAGGCTTCCTTTCCGCAGGTCTGTTCGACCGGAGTGCTTAGAATAATCCGACGATTTTACCGTTTTCATCCACATCGATATTGTATGCCGCAGGGTTCTTTGAGAGGCCGGGCATGGTCATAACCGTACCGGTCAGCACTACAACAAATCCTGCGCCTGCGGATACATAGGCTTCCCTGACTGTCAGGTCAAAGCCTTCCGGACGTCCCAGCTTTGTGGGGTCATCGGATAACGAATACTGGTTCTTTGCCATACATACCGGCAGATTGCCGAATCCCATGGCTTCAATCTTTTCAAGCTGCTTCTTTGCCGTAGCAGAAACAGTGACACTTCCCGCACCGTAAATCTTCTTTGCTACGGTTTCAATCTTTTCGGTCAGGGAAAGGTCATCCTCATATAACGGCTTAAAGTGGCTTTCTTTTTCAGAAAGAGTCTTAAGCACCTTTTCGGCTAAAGCCATGCCGCCTTCGCCGCCCTTTTCCCATACTTCGGAAAGAGCAAATTCTGCGCCTCTCTCCTCGCAGAAATTCTTGACATAGGAAATTTCCGCTTCCGTATCGGTAATAAAGGAGTTTAAGGTTACCACTACGGGTACACCGTATAATTTCAGGTTTTCAATATGCTTCTCTAAGTTTACAATGCCCTTCTTCAAGGCATCTACGTTTTCTGCCGATAAATCTGCCTTTGCCACGCCGCCGTTGTATTTTAAGGCGCGGATAGTTGCCACCAGTACCACTGCATCGGGCTTTAAGCCTGCCGCACGGCACTTGATGTCAAAGAATTTCTCAGCGCCGAGGTCTGCGCCGAAGCCGGCTTCCGTAATCACATAATCCGCCATTTTTAAGGCTGCCTTGGTGGCTCTTACGGAGTTGCAGCCGTGTGCAATGTTGGCAAAGGGTCCGCCGTGCACCAGCGCCGGAGTATGCTCCAGGGTCTGAATCATGTTGGGTTTTAAGGCATCCTTTAAGAGCGCCGCCATAGAACCCACTGCCTGAAGCTGTCCCGCCGTAACGGGTTCGCCGTCCAGATTATACGCAACCACCATACGGGATAAGCGTTCCTTTAAGTCGTTCATATCACTGGCAAGACACAAAACAGCCATAATTTCCGTTGCTACAGTAATGACAAAATGGTCTTCTCTCACAAAGCCGTCCGCCTTGCTTCCAAGACCTACCACTACGTTACGCAGTACTCTGTCGTTCATGTCCAGACATCTCTTCCATACAATCTGTCTGGTGTCAATACGGAGGGCATTGCCCTGCTGGATATGGTTATCAAGCAAAGCTGCCAGTAAGTTATTGGCAGAGGTAATGGCATGGAAATCGCCGGTAAAGTGCAGGTTCAGATCCTCCATGGGAACGACCTGTGCATAGCCGCCGCCTGCCGCGCCGCCCTTGATACCGAAGCAGGGACCTAAGGAAGGCTCTCTTAAGGCAATAATTGCCTTTTTGTTCATACGTCCGAAAGCTTCTCCCAGTCCTACGGTAGTCGTGGTTTTTCCTTCTCCTGCGGGAGTGGGGTTAATGGCGGTCACCAGAATCAGTTTTCCGTCCGGGTTGCCTTCAATGCTTTTTAAGTACTCATCGGAAATCTTTGCTTTATACTTTCCGTACAGTTCCAAATCGTCAGCGGATACGCCGATTTGCTCTACTACCTTTACAATGGGTTCCATTTCCGCCTGCTGTGCAATTTCGATGTCTGTTTTCATGTTTTTCTCCTTAGATTTCTTCCAGTAATTGTTCGAACTGTTCCTCACTCATCAGAACCTTCCGGGGTTTGGTGCCTTCATCTTCTCCGACCACACCGTAGTCATGAAGCTGGTCCATGATACGGGCTGCCCGGTTAAAACCTATCTTAAATACCCTCTGCAGCATACCGATGGATGCCTTGTCCTTGTCGATGATAAACTTTCCCGCATCCGCAAAAAGTTCATCCACGGCACTGCCGTCCCCCGTGGCTCCGCCCTGGGAAGAGCTGCTTCCGATATTTTTGATTTTTTCTTCGATATCCTCGGCGTACACATTGCCGAGTGTCTGGTTTTTCAGGAAATCCACTACATCCGAAACTTCCTTATCCGATACAAACGCACCCTGGATACGGGCGGGTTTGGAATAACCCTGCGGGTAGAAAAGCATATCGCCCTTTCCTAAAAGCTTTTCCGCACCGTTCATATCAAGGATGGTACGGGAGTCCACGCCGCTGCTTACGCTGAATGCCACACGGCTGGGCATGTTGGCTTTGATAAGACCGGTAATGACATCCACGGAAGGCCTCTGGGTCGCGATAATCAGGTGGATACCCGCTGCTCTGGCGAGCTGTGCCAGACGGCAGATGGAGTCTTCCACTTCGCCGGGACATACCATCATCAAATCCGCAAGCTCGTCCACGATAATAATCATCTGGGGCAGATTGGCGGGTACGTTTTCTCCCTTTTCCCTCATGGCGGTAATCTTTTCGTTGTAGCCCTTCAGGTCACGCACATTCAGATCCGCAAACTTCTTGTAACGGTCTTCCATTTCCGTAACTCCCCAGTGCAGGGCTGCGGAAGCCTTCTTGGGATCCGTTACAACCGGGATTAACAGATGGGGAATGCCGTTGTAAACGCTTAACTCCACCACCTTGGGGTCCACCATGATAAGCTTGACTTCATCCGGGTGCGCTTTATAGAGAATACTCATAATCAGTGTGTTGATGCAGACGGATTTACCGGAACCGGTAGCCCCCGCAATCAGCATATGGGGCATCTTGCCGATGTCCGCCACAACCACCTTGCCTGCGATGTCTTTACCGACCGCAAATGCAATCTTGCTGGGGAATTCCTTGAATTCTTTTGACTCTAACAAATCACGCAATGCCACCGGCGTATTTTCTTTGTTCGGTACTTCGATACCGATAGCCGCTTTGCCGGGAATGGGCGCTTCGATACGGATATCCGTTGCGGCAAGATTTAACTTGATATCATCCGCCAGTCCCACGATTTTGCTGACCTTAACCCCCTGCTCGGGCTGCAGCTCGTACCGGGTAACGGAAGGTCCCTGGCTGATATTGGTAATCGTTACGTTGACACCGAATGTATGTAGCGTCTGCTGCAGTCTGGCAGCCGTTTCCTTTAATTCCCTTGCGGAGTCCCCGCCGCCGCCCTTGCCCTTCTGTAAACAGGACAAAGGAGGGAACATGTATTTCTTCGGGACATTGGAAGGTGTGGCGCTGCTCTGCGGCATGCCTTCCGGTCTCGGGGTATCCGTGGTTTTCTTTTCCGGGACGACTGCCTTGGGACGGGAAAACTGTGTGCTTTCCGCCGGCTCCGGTTCTGCCTTATAGGCGGGCTCTGCATGGAACGTAGATGCGGGAACGGCTTCCTCTTCGTCCCTGCGGAACATGCCCTCTACCGGAATGTTGTCTAAAATATCCGGATGAATAAAGGAGTCCGCCGCTGCCGTCTTTGCCGCATGTACCACCTTCTGTCCGGGCATCTCCTGGGAAAATGCATCCGGCATAATGGGATGCGCCGGTTCCATGGGCGCTTCCTCTGCCGGTAAAATATCCGGCTCTTCGTTGAAGGTAATTTCGTGAATATCGTCCCGGTTCTTTTTCTCCGCCGGCTCCGTAAGTGCCGTATCCAGTATGACGCCGGACACTTTTTTATCCATACGAAGGATTTTTTCGTTCTCTTTTTCCTCTGCCTTTAAGCGGCGTGTTTCCTCTCTTCTGTGACGTTCCTCTTCCCTGCGGATGCGCTCTTCTTCCGCTTCTTCCCGGCGGGATTCCATCAGCTCTTTCCGTCTCTGGGCATCCTCCCTGGAGAGCTCTACCACACGCTTGCTGCCGTTTTTCACACCCTTTACAAAGGATTTCTCCGTAAGAAGAATAACGGAAATCAGGCACACAATCAGTACCACCAAAACCGTGCCGATGGTGTCCAGAAAATGCAGTAAAAGGTAGGCAAGACTGCCGAACAGGATGCCGCCGCCCATATGTTCTTCACTGCTAAACTGGTAGAGAGCTTTTATGCTGTACGATTCCTTCATGATGTCGGGGTCACCGGCAATCAGTTCACAGATTACCCCCGCCATGCAGAACAGGATGGCTCCCGCCACAATTTTGCGCACCGCTGCGGAACTGCCGCCGTTAGCGGAAAAGAAAGCGATTGCTAAAAACAAAAGAATGGAAAACGCATACGCCGGAAGACCGAACAGTCCGAACAGAATACTGCTGATACCTTTGCCGACCGGACCCAGTATGCCGAAATTGCATAAAAAAAGAACCACTGCTACCGCAAAGAATAAAATCAGGGAAATCTCATGAAACAGTTCTGTTTCCTGCTCCGTATAGACTCTTTCCTGTTGTCTGGAGGACTTGGAACTGCTGCTTTTTCTCCGGGTAGTCGATTTTTTTGATGTCTGTTTTGCTGCCATGATAAAACACTCCTATTGCAGTCCTGGTGCTGTACGCAGGACTCTTATTACCCCAAATCAGGGCAATGTAAGTATTATATCATTTTTCAGCCGGCTTGTCACCATGTATACAATATTTTGCCTATTTGCTTTCGCCATTTTCTCTATCCGCATCTATCAGGGAATGCAATTTTTTAAGGGCTTCCCGGATGCCGCCCACTTCGTTGATAATGCCCTCCTTTACAGCTTCCCCGCCCACTAAAATAGTGCCAACATCCTTGGTGAGCATTTTCGTTTCCATCATGAGCTGCTCCAGTCTTTCCCTTGAAATTTCGCAGTGGCTGCTGACAAAACCCGTAATCCTGTCCTGCATCTGTTTGAAATAGTCAAAGGTCTGGGGTACGCCGATGACCATTCCGGTCATTCTTACCGGATGGATAACCATGGTGCCCGTGGGGACAATAAAGGAATAGTCCGTACTGACGGCTATGGGGATGCCGATGGAATGGCTGCCGCCAAGCACCAGGGACACGGTGGGCTTGGACAGGGACGCCACCATTTCCGCAATGGCAAGCCCCGCTTCCACATCTCCGCCCATGGTGTTTAACAAGACCAGTACGCCCTTTATTTCCTCACTGTCCTCAATAGCGGCAAGCTTCGGCAGTACATGCTCGTACTTAGTGGTTTTGGCGGAGCTGCTTAAATTGTCGTGACCTTCTATTTCCCCGATAATGGTAAGCAGGTGTATCGTATCCTCCCGGGCATTGTGATTTAAAATGACCTGACCGGTCTTTTCTATCTGTTCATCCTGATTTATGTTTTCTTCCATGAAAACCGTCCTTTCCGTGCGGCAGCTTATCCGTTCCGGCAAAATCCTTTTTCAGGCGTTCGCGCCTTGGATAAAAAAGGATAAGAAAAAAGGAACTGCCGCAGCAATTCCTTTTTAGGATATCCTGATTTTCAATTTTCATGTTATTTCAGATCAAAATCATCCGCATCGGATACCTGAATGTCGTACTTCATTTTCTCGGGCGGTACTTCAAACTTATATCCCATGCTCTTCTTCTCATGCTTCTTCGGCAGGGGAAGCGGATTTTCAATATATTTGATTTCTTTTTCTCCGTTCTCCGGCTGTCTGTAACGGTCGGTAGATCCGTTGGAAACCCTATCAGGGGTCTGCGGTTTTACAGGGGTCTGCGATTTTACAGGAGCCTGCGGTTTTACCGGAGCCGGTGTCTGCTCCACACCCGGCATATAGAATAAATTCTGCATGCCGGCGGCCAAAAGGACAACCAGCGCATGGAACAAAAGATAGCCGTAGCCCATGGCGGGTGTTTCCACCTTAAAGAAACAGAACAGAGCGATAACCGCCGCAAACACCACCCAGATTAACTGGTTCTCCGACTCCTTTTTCAGGAAGAAGGAAGGAATGCCCAGCATCAGTAAAAACAGGACAATGATAACCCACAGAACATCTTTTCCGGTTACGGATGTACTCAGTTCGTATAAGGACATACTGCCCTTCGGCCTGAAGGTTTCTCCCCAGGCTCCCATAATCCGCTGCAAGGAAGAATGGTTCTGCCAGACGTCAATCATCATAAACAGTCCCTTGCCTGCAAAGTAGCCTAAAGTAAGCAGTAAAACATGCATGGTGAAGCTTTCCTTTTCTCCGTTTTCATCCAGCCAGTCGGGTCTGTTTTTCTTTAAGAATTTCACGAAAACCAGCAGGGAAATGAGGGAGAGACCTATGGCATCCAGGTACGTCAGAAAACCGATGCCGAGTCCCGATGCAAATAAAAGCAGGGCATTCTGCCATTTTAAGGAAGCGCTCTCCCGCTCTTTTTCATAGTAAAAGCCGATTAAAAGCAGCACCAGGCCGTATAACAGGGCATACAATACCTCCGGCGAATACTGCAGACCGGCATTTACAAAGAAAGGAAATACCGTTGCCGTAATCAGGAAAAAGAAGGCTCCTATTCTACCAATCAGTTTCTTTAAGGCAAAATACCATATAAGGGAGGAAATCGTCTGCAATACAATCTGCAGAATGAATCCTGCCGTAAAGTGATTGCCTACAACGTAAAATACGCCCCGCAGTAAAATGTAATAAAAGTACTCCATACTCTGCGCCGTCAGGGGAATTGCCTGTCCGGTCACTTTTGCGCCTTCAAAATAACAGATATCCCGGTAAACCGCCAAAGCCGCAGCTGCATTCAGCATGAGGGCACGGATAACCACGCCCGTCACCAGAAGCACACACACAGCGATTGCCTCAAAGGCGGCGGAAGCCTGCACGGGTGTCCTTGCCGCCGTATAGCGTCCTACACACCACCGGATAAGGGCAAACAGTCCCGCCACTAAGAAAAGCGGCAGGCAGGATATGCAGATAAGGGCGCTTTTATCGGTTATGGAAAGGCTTTGCAGTCCCGAAACCGTCAGACCGAAATAAGCAAAGCCGATCAAGACTATGTAGCAAGCCCAAAGCACATAGCTGAACTTGTTTTTCACAAAAGCCATATTACTCCTTTTTTGCAAAGGGTTAAATCTGTTCTAACGCCTGTGCAAGGTCATCTATAATGTCGGAAACGTTTTCGATACCAACGGACAGACGAATCAGATCAGGGGCAACGCCGGCTTCCTTTAACTGTTCGTCGTTCATCTGTCTGTGTGTATGGCTGGCAGGATGAAGCACACAGGTCCGGGCATCCGCAACATGGGTCACGATGGCAGCCAGCTTCAGCTTATCCATCAGCTCTTCTGCTGCTTTTCTGCCGCCCTTTAAGCCGAAGCTGATAACACCGCAGGTGCCGTTCGGCATGTATTTCTGTGCCAGTTCATAGTATTTGTTGCTCTTTAAGCCGGGATAGTTGACCCAGGCAACCTTTTCGTGGCTTTCCAAAAATTCCGCAACCGCCTGCGCATTGCTGCAGTGTCTTTCCATACGGAGAGGCAATGTTTCCAATCCTAAATTCAGGATAAAGGCATTAAACGGCGCCTGGATGGAACCGAGGTCCCTCATAAGCTGGGAGGTTGCCTTTGTTATGTAAGCGGCTTTACCGAATTTTTCGGTATAAGTGATACCGTGGTAGGACTCATCCGGGCTGCAGAGTCCGGGGAATTTATCCGGATATTTACTCCAGTCGAAATTGCCGGAATCCACAATGGCTCCGCCTACGGTTGCGGCATGTCCGTCCATGTACTTGGTCGTGGAATGGGTGACAATGTCGGCTCCGAAATCGAATGGATTGCAGTTAATGGGTGTGGCAAAGGTATTGTCCACAATGAGAGGTACCTGATGGTCATGGGCAAGCTTGGCAAACTTTTCAATATCAAGCACTACCAGCGCAGGGTTTGCAATGGTTTCCGCCAGTACGCACTTAGTGTTCTCCTGAAAAGCTTCCGCGATTTTCTCAGCCGGCCAGTCAGGGTCAACCACAGTACAGGAAATACCCATTTTTTTCATGGTAACCGTCAGCAGGTTAAAAGTGCCTCCGTATACGGTAGAAGAAAGAACCACATGGTCCCCTGCCTCACAGATATTGAATACCGCATAATTGTTGGCCGCCTGACCGGAGCTTGTCAGCATTGCGGCAACGCCGCCCTCTAATTCACAGATTTTGGCTGCAACGCAGTCATTGGTCGGATTTTGCAGTCTGGTGTAGAAATAACCGGACGCCTCCAGATCAAACAGTTTTCCCATCTGTTCGGAAGTATCGTACTTAAAGGTGGTAGACTGGTAAATCGGCAGGATACGGGGTTCGCCGCACGTAGGTTTCCATCCCGCCTGCACACATATTGTTTCTTTCTTCATAGGTTTCCTCTTCCTTCCTTAGTCGTCCCAGTTATGGTATACTGCCTGCACATCATCGTCTTCATCCAGAAGGTCGAGGGTACGCTGCAGGTTTTTGATGGCGGTTTCATCTGTAAGGGTTACATAGTTCTGGGGAATCATGGTAACTTCCGCACTCATCATGGGAATACCGGCATCCTCCAGTGCCTTTCTTACCTCTTCAAAGCTGTCGGGGTCGGTCAGCACTTCGTATACATCCTCTTCTTCACTGAAATCCTCCGCTCCGGCATCCAGCACCTGCATCATCAGTTCATCCGAATCCGCTTCGTATTCTTCTTTATCGATTAAAATCTGGCCCTTCTTGTCAAACATAAAGGAAACGCAGCCGGGAGTACCGATGTTGCCCTGTCCCTTTGTAAAAGCGCTTCTCACATTGGCTGCCGTACGGTTCTTGTTGTCGGTCAGTGCATCTACGATAATGGCGATACCGCTGGGACCGTAGCCTTCGTATGTAACGTATTCATAGTTTACGCTTCCCAGGTCTCCGGCAGCCTTCTTGATGCCTCTGTCGATGGTATCATTGGGCATGTTGTTGGCTTTTGCCTTTGTAATAACCTGTGCCAGCTTAAAGTTGTTGGCAGGGTCGGGACCGCCTTCCTTGACCGCTACGGCAATTTCTCTTCCGATAATGGTAAAAATCTTGCCCTTTGCTGCATCATTCTTTTCCTTTTTATGCTTAATGTTCGCAAATTTTGAATGTCCTGACATATTCTTTCTCCTTAGATTTTCTTATTTTATTTTTTCCGGTAAAACCTCACATTAAAATATACCATTATTGGCGATTTCCGTCAAGTTTCGCATTTGTCTTATGTATTCAGTTCCAGACTTATCATGAGCGCCCTGTTGACCTTCTGCATAATCTGGGCATCCAGATGGCACACCTTATCCTTCAGCCTTTTTTTGTCTATGGTACGGAGCTGCTCTAAAAGCACCACGGAGTCCTTATCCATATCGTATTTTTCCGTGGAAAGCTCGATATGTGTGGGCAGCTTTGCCTTGTTCATTCTGGAAGTAATGGCAGCGCAGATAATGGTGGGACTGTGTTTGTTGCCCACATCGTTCTGGACAATCAGAACCGGTCGGATACCTCCCTGCTCGGAACCGATAACCGGACGTAAATCCGCGTAATAAATATCTCCTCTTCTCATAAAAAACATCCCTTCTTCTAAATCTGGTATTAGTATTTCCAGTTTATCTGAAGGTATACCATTTCCGTTTTCTATTCCCGTAAAAGGTCCGTGGCGCAGAGTCCCATGCCCATTTCCCTTTTTGCTGCGGCATCCCCCGCACAGGCATGCAGGTATACGCCCGCCACCGCCGCTTCGTAGGGGGAAAGTCCGCCTGCCAGCATGGCGCCTGTCATGCCGGATAAAACATCCCCGCTTCCCGCCGTTGCCATCCGGTCGTTGCCCGCCGTGTTTAAGAATATTTTATGGCTGCCGTCACAGACGTAGGTTCTGGCGCTTTTTCCGACGATTACCGCATGAATATCCGCCTGCAGCTTCCGGGTGGCGGCAAGTTCATCCTCCTTCACCTCGGAAACCGGAACATGAAGAAGTCTCGCAAGCTCTCCCATATGGGGAGTAAGCACCAGATTGCCGCCTCTTTGCGCCGCCAGCTTATAAAGCACTTCCTCCCTGCTTAACGCGTTCAGGGCGTCCGCATCCAGAAGCAGTTTTTTTTCTCGGTTCCGTAAAAACAGTTCCGTAAACGTCCGTGCCGCTTCTCCCTCCCCCAGTCCGGGACCTGCTAAGAGCACATCCGCCCAGTCCATGCTTTTCTTAAGTTCCTCCTGCTCTGCTTCCGAAAGTCTGTCTTCTTTTTCGTAGGAAAAAATCATGGCTTCCGGTAAACTCATAAGCACTGTCTCCCGGATACATTCGGGGATGACCAGTTTTACCATGCCCACTCCCGCCCGGTAAGCGCTTTTCGCACAGAGAACAGCCGCTCCCGCCATATTTTTACTGCCGGCCGCAATCAGGATTTTTCCGAAGGTGCCCTTGTTGCCGTCCGGTCTGCGGTTTTGAAAGAGGGAAAGTCCGTCCCCCGTCAGGGTATACATGCCAGGCTCCCCTGTACGGAAGCTTTTTTCCGTAATGCCAATGTCTGCAGTCCTTACCTTTCCGGCATAGGAAGCGCCCGGATACAGATACAGCCCTCTTTTGGCAAAGCCGAAGGTAACGGTTCTGTCCGCCATGATTGCCGTCCCCCAGATTTTGCCCGTGTCCGAATCGATGCCGGAAGGAATATCCGCCGCCACCACCTTTCCCGGTAGGTCGTTTATGGTTTCAATCACCTGCTTATAATCCCCGGTTATCTTTCGGGAAAGTCCGGTGCCAAACAGGGCATCCACGATAACGGAATACTCCTCCGCCGGAAAACCATCCTCTCCAAAGCTTACCACCGGGACACCGTAAGCCTGTAAAATCCGGTATTCGTAAGCGGCAGCTTCGCTTAATTTTTCCTTATTTCCCACAAGCAGGACCTTCGCTTCCACGCCTCTGTCCGCAAGAAGTCTTGCGCAGGCAAGCCCGTCGCCGCCGTTATTTCCCGTACCGCACACGCAGAGTGCTTTTGCCTCCCGGGGCTTTTTATGGGCATCTTTTAAAAGAAGCATGCATTCGTCCGCAAGGGCAAGCGCCGCCCGCTCCATCAAAACCTCCGTGTGTATGCCGATATTCTGTATGGTATAAGTATCATATGCCCGCATCTCGTCCGCCGTTACAAGGCTGACAGGCAGGATTCCGTTTTTCTTTTCCATATCATTTGAAAAAGGACTGTTGTGCTCAACCGTCCTCTTTACTCTCCTTATTTCCGTATTCTCCGTCAAACAGATTGATGACATCCACTCCGAAAATGGAATGCATATAGGAATACAGCTCCTGATTTTTCTGCTCCATTTCCTGTTTCCGGATAAGCTGTTTTTTTAATTCTATCCTCGTGTCCCGTATCCATTCCTCCGCTGCCGCAATGCTTGCCGTATTTTCATTGAGCTGCCGGTAGCAGATATCCATGGTGGCAAACATCAGTTTTTTGTTGACTGCCTTTATTTCGTCCGGCAGGGCATTTAACTCCAGCCGGTAGTCCTTAAGCTTCTCGTTGCACTCGGCAATGAGTCTCTTGTGCTCTTCGATTTTTTTCTCGGTTGCCTTGTCTTCCTTTTTGTTGTAGGCATCTGCCAGCGGAATGATCTCTTCCATCAGCTTCTTCTTTAAGGCGGCTGTCTTTTTTCCTTCCGTAGCCGCCCTGCCCTGCTTCTTTAAGAGCTCGTTCAGCTCCTCCTGCAGCACTTTTACGGCTGGGGTGGCTTCCTCGTTTCCAAACAGCTTGTGCCAGTTGTGATCCAATGTCAGCACCGGGATATTGTAGGCGTTTACCGCCTCATAAAAGTCTTTTTCTTTCTTCTTCATTCAGATGCCTTTCCGGTAAATTTACCTCTACGCATCAGCTTCTTCTTTCTTCCGGTTTGCCTGCTCCAGATTGTAGGAAAGCTTCATCAGACTGTCCGAAAGATGAACGTTTTCCACCTGGATTTCGGGCGGAACCTGTAAATCCACATGCGCAAAATTCCAAATGGCGCGGACGCCGCATTTCACCAGTACCTCCGCCACGTCAATGGCGCTGTTTTTGGGAATGGTGAGCACCGCAATATCAATATCGTTTTCCTGCATGAACGCTTCCATTCTGTCCATGGGCTGAACGGTAATTTCCCGGACCTTTTCTCCCCAGAGCGCCGGATTTTTATCGAATATTCCCTTTAAAATAAAGCCCCTCTTTTCAAAGTTCATATAATTGCCGAGAGCCCGTCCGAGGTTGCCGGCGCCGATGATGATCAGCCGGTGGGTCTTGTCGAGTCCCAGTATTTTTCCGATTTCCGTATACAGATAATCTACATTATAGCCGTAACCCTGCTGTCCGAAGCCGCCGAAATTGTTGAAATCCTGCCGTATCTGCGACGCGGTTACCTGCATTCTGCGGGAAAGTTCCTGCGAAGAAATGCGTTCCACTCCTTCATCCTTTAAGTCTCCCAAGTAACGGAAATAACGTGGCAGACGCCCGATAACCGCCTGGGAAATGCCTTTTCCTTCCACACTAACGCCTCCTGTTTTATAGCTTGCTTTTCCATAAGAATTTATAATTTATTATATAAGAGTGTTAAAAAATTGTCAACGCAGACGCGCCCCATGCAGAAAAATTTGACATTATTTTTCCATGACGGTAAACTATAGAAAGCAAAACAGAATGTGAGGAACAGACCATGATACTTTCCTGTCAGAATATACAGAAAGCATTTGTCGGAAACGAAGTCTTAAAAGAAATTTCTTTTCATATAGAGGACCATGAAAAAGCAGCCATTGTGGGCATCAACGGTGCCGGCAAGTCCACTCTGCTTAAGATTATTGTAGGCGAAATGGCAGCCGATGACGGCCAGGTCATTTTAGGCAAAGGAAAAAGCCTGGGGTATCTTTCCCAGAATGCCGGACTGTCGGATGATAACACCATCTACGAAGAGCTTTTGTCCGTAAAGCAGGATTTGATTGCCCTGGAGCATAAAATACGGGAAACCGAAAAATCCATGAAGGATGCGGACGAAGAAAGCCTGGCCGGAATCATGGAGGAATACAGCCAGCTCACCCACCGTTTTGAGGCAAGCGGCGGTTATGTATACAAAAGTGAGCTCATAGGCGTCTTAAAAGGGCTGGGCTTTACGGAGGAAGAATTTGATAAAAAAACTTCCGCCCTCTCCGGCGGTCAGAAAACCCGTGTGGCGCTGGGACGTCTTCTGCTTTTGTCCCCCGACCTTATTATTTTAGATGAGCCGACCAACCACCTGGATATGCAGTCCATTGCATGGCTGGAAACCTACCTTAAAAATTACAGGGGTGCGGTTTTAATCGTTTCCCATGACCGCTTCTTCCTGGACAGACTGGCTACCAAAATCATTGAAATCGACAACGGACGCTCCACCGTATTTGCCGGCAACTATTCCGACTATGCCGTCAAAAAAGAACAGCTCCGCATAGCCCAGTGGAATGCCTATATGAACCAGCAGCAGGAAATCAAACATCAGGAGGAGGTTATTGAAAAGCTCCGCTCCTTCAACAGGGAAAAATCCATCAAGCGTGCGGAAAGCCGCGAGAAAATGTTAAATAAAATAGAAGTGCTGGACAAACCCACGGAAGTAAAATCCGATATGCATCTGACCCTGACTCCCGCCGTTTTAAGCGGCAACGATGTGCTGACCGTGGAGGACTTAAAAAAATCCTTCGGCTCCCAGACGCTCTTCTCCCACCTTTCCTTCCGGTTAAAGCGCGGGGAGCATGTGGCAATCATCGGGGACAACGGCACCGGCAAAACTACGATCTTAAAAATCATCAACCGGCTCATCGAAGCGGACGCCGGAAGCTTTCGATTAGGCTCCAACGTGGAAATCGGTTACTACGACCAGGAACACCATGTACTGCATGATGAAAAGACCCTCTTTGAAGAAATTTCCGATGAGTATCCGTACCTGGACAACACCCGCATCCGCAATGTGCTGGCGGCTTTCCTCTTTACCGGGGATGATGTTTTCAAGCGGATTGCCGATTTGAGCGGCGGTGAAAAAGGCCGTGTCAGCCTGGCAAAACTGATGCTCTCCAATGCCAACTTTTTAATCCTGGACGAGCCCACCAATCATTTGGATATTATGTCAAAGGAAATCTTAGAGGATGCCTTAAACCACTACGAAGGCACCGTACTCTATGTTTCCCACGACCGTTATTTCATCAATAAAACCGCCCACCGCATCTTGGAACTTTCCGGCGGGGACTTTACCAATTATCTGGGCAACTACGACTATTACCTCTTAAAGAAGGAACAACTGGCCGTAAATACGCCGGCTGCTTCCGCCGCTGCTCCCACCGAGGATACCGAAAGCAAAACGGACTGGAAACAGCAGAAAGAGGAACAGGCACAGAAACGAAAGAAAGAAAACGACTTAAAGAAATGCGAACAGCGGATTGAAAAGTTAGAAGAAGAAAAAGCATCCCTGGAAGAAAAGATGTGCGACCCTTCCATCGCAACGGATGTGGGAAAGCTGCAGGAGCTTTCCAAAAAAATCGAAGAAACGGACGGACAGCTTTCAGAAGCGTACGAAGAATGGGAAAGGCTTGCGGAATAAACCGCAAGCCTTTTTCTGCATATACTGCATATTTTTTCTTACATTGCTTCGTATGTTTTACGGATTTCTTTGATAAAGTTCTCGCTGTTTAATACGGTGACATCCTTTAAGGAGGTAATCAGGGCAAGGTCCTTGGTCATTCTGCCGCTTTCAATGGTGGAAAGGGTTGCCTTTTCCAGCTTATCCGCAAATTCTACCAGTTCCTTGATGCCGTCTAACTCGCCGCGCTTTCTCAATGCTCCGGTCCATGCAAAAATGGTAGCTACAGAGTTTGTGGAGGTTTCCTCTCCCTTTAAGTGCTTGTAGTAATGACGCTGTACGGTTCCGTGTGCGGCTTCGTATTCGTATACGCCGTTCGGGGAAACCAGTACGGAAGTCATCATGGCGAGGGAACCGAACGCGGAAGAAACCATATCGGACATTACATCGCCGTCGTAGTTCTTGCATGCCCAGATAAAGCCGCCCTCTGCTTTCATGACTCTTGCTACCGCATCGTCAATCAGGGTGTAGAAATAGGTAATGCCGGCTTCCTCAAATTTCGCCTTGTATTCGTTTTCGTAAACCTCTGCAAAAATATCCTTGAAGGTATGGTCATATTTTTTGGAAATGGTATCCTTTGTGGCAAACCATAAATCCTGCTTTAAGTCCAATGCATAGGAAAAGCATGCTCTTGCAAAGCTGGTGATGGACTTGTCAGTGTTGTGCATGCCCTGCAGCACGCCTGCGCCGGTAAAGTTATGTATCAGCTCCCTGGTCTCGGTGCCGTCCTCTGCGGTAAATACCAGTTCTGCCTTTCCGGGGCCCGCAATCTTCATTTCGGTATTCTTATAAACATCGCCGTAAGCATGTCTTGCCAGCGTAATGGGCTTTTTCCAGTTCTTTACGCAGGGTTCGATGCCCTTTACCACAATGGGGGTACGGAATACGGTACCGTCTAAAATGGCACGGATGGTGCCGTTGGGGCTCTTCCACATTTCCTTTAAGTTGTACTCCGTCATACGCGCCGCATTGGGGGTAATGGTCGCACACTTTACGGCTACTCCGTACTTTAAGGTGGCATTGGCGCTGTCCACGGTTACCTGGTCGTTGGTTTCGTTGCGGTATTCCAGACCAAGGTCATAGTACTCGGTCTTCAAATCGATAAAGGGCAACAACAGTTCATCCTTGATCATCTTCCAAAGGATTCTTGTCATTTCATCTCCGTCCATTTCCACCAAAGGGGTAGTCATCTGAATTTTACTCATTTTGCTGTGTCCTCGCTTTCTTTTTCCTGTTTCGCTGCTGCATTGTTTTCATAGGCTTCATGTAAGCCGTTCTTTACCATGTTTTCATAGGCATTTATCATATGCATATGGGCAAGCCGTTCCGCCTCGTCGGCATTTCTGTCCTTGATTGCCAGCATGATTTTCTCATGCTCTTCGTTGGACGCCATGCTCCGTTCCGGTGTGGAAAGGGTTTTTCTGCGCACCCGCAGTACATAGGCGTGGAAATCCCTCAGCTGGTGCTCCAGCATTTTGGAATCGCAGGCTTCGTATAAAATTTCATGAAACCGGTTGTCCAGTTCGGGAAGCTGTTCCATATGTCCTTTCGAAGCATGGAACTTGGCAAGGTACACACATTCCTCCAGCTCATCAAGCTGTTCCTTTGTAATGTGCTCCGTTGCCCATCTGGCGCACAGCCCCTCCAGACGAGAACGTATCATATAGATGTCCTTCACATCCTTTTCCGTAATACCGGTTACATAAGCGCCTTTGTTGGGGATTATCTGGATGAGCCCTTCTAACTCCAGCTGCCGGAAGGCTTCCCGGACAGGGGTACGGCTGACACCCATTTCTTCTCCGATGGCAACTTCTTTCAATTCCTCATAATCGGCATATTTTCCGTTCAGGATATCCTCCCTTAACTTATGGAAAATACGCCCCCGCAGGGAGTACTTGTCCGTCACTTCCTGCTTCACATCATACTTTTCCAATGTTTGCTCCCATCTGTCTGCAAAGCTGCATTTCCCGGGTTATTTTCCGATGGTAAGATGCTTCTCTTCACAGATTTCATTAATCACTTTCACCAGTTCTTCATCGGTCAGAACCGTTACACGTCCGTCCGCATACTGGGCATCCACCCACTTCTTGATTTCATGTACCAGCTCACTGTTCTTGTCCACATGCTGCTCTTCTTTTAACTTGTAATAGGTATTAATCCAGTGGGCAATGCCGGCAAGACCGGAGGTATTGGAAACTGCGCACAGAACAGGTCTGTTCAAGAATTTTTCCGTATCGAAGATATTGTAAATCTCTTCGTTTTTCAGAAGTCCGTCCGCATGGATACCGGCTCTCGTTACATTGAAATTCTTTCCGACGAAGGGCGTTCTTTCCGGAATATGATAACCGATTTCCTTCTCATAATACTCTGCCAGTTCGGTAATGACCGTGGTATCCATACCGTTTAAGCTGCCGCGGAGCTGGGCATATTCAAATACCATGGCTTCCAGAGGCGTGTTGCCGGTACGTTCGCCGATACCGAAAAGGGAGGTATTGACGCCGGAGCAGCCGTACAGCCATGCCGTGGTGGAGTTGGAAACTGCCTTGTAGAAATCGTTGTGTCCGTGCCATTCCAGGTTGGCATGGGGCACGCTGGCATTTGTATGCAGGGCGTAAATGATACCCTGTACGCTTCGGGGAATAACGGCGCCGGGATAGTTGACCCCGTAGCCCATGGTATCGCAGGCGCGCACCTTGATGGGTATTTTATATTCCTCCTGCAGCTTCATAAGCTCTAAGCAGAACGGTACCACATAGCCGTAAATATCCGCTCTGGTGATATCCTCTAAATGGCATCTGGGGCTGATGCCCTCTTCCAGACACTCCTTGATAACGCTTAAATAATGCTCCATCGCCTGTTTTCTTGTCATCTTAAGCTTTAAGAAAATGTGATAGTCGGAGCAGCTTACTAAAATACCGGTTTCTTTCATACCGATTTCTTTTACTAATTTAAAGTCTTCCTTACTGGCGCGGATCCAGCTGGTTACTTCGGGGAACTCATAGCCCCTCTCCATACATTTATAGACCGCATCCCTGTCCTTTTTGCTGTAAAGGAAGAATTCCGAAGCACGGATCATACCGTTGGGACCGCCCAGCTTATGCAGATAATCGTAAATAGTCACAATCTGCTCCGTGGTATACGGTGCTCTTGACTGCTGTCCGTCACGGAAGGTGGTATCGGTAATCCAGATATCCTTAGGCATATTGTGAGGCACAATTCTGTCGTTGAAGGGTATCTTCGGTATCTCGGAATAAGGAAACATATTTCGGAATACATTGGGTTTCTCCACATCATCCAGAATATACATATGCTCTTCTATTTCCAGAAGATTATTTCTCGTATTCATGTTCACCGGACGATTGTCAAATGTTTCATTTTCTCTCATGATTGGAAGCCTCTTTCTTCTATTGTTAAATCTCGTATAATTGTATACAATCATACCGAGTCTGTCAATACCCTTTTCACATGCAGCATGCCATACCCCTGTAAATTATCCGGTTCTTTTAGCCTGACGCAGCCCTTAAGCAGCCGGTACTTTGCCTGCTCCTTGCTTAAATCCGGATATTTTTCCAATAAAAGTGCCAGACAGCCGCTCACCATGGGCGTTGCCATGGATGTGCCGCTTTTTGCCGTATAAGCTCCCTGGGTACGCGCTCCCGTCTTCCGGTAAAAAGCATTGCAGGACACAATTTCCGTCCCCGGCGCCACTAAGTCCGGCTTCCGGTATAAGACTCCCTCCCGACCTCTGGCAGAATAGATTTCGCAGCTCTTCTTTCCGCTTCGCCTCTCCTTGTCATAGCATCCCACGGTAATGAGCCTCGGGCTCTCTCCCATATAGGAAATGCTGCCCGGCGCCGGTCCGTTGTTCCCCGCCGCACAGACCACCAGAAGTCCTTCTTCCCATGCTTCCTCCATTTTTACCCTAAGAAGCATTTCCTTTTTTTCCGGCATCGTGCCGCCGAATCCCACCGAGATATTCACGATGCGTATTTTCCATCTGTCCTTGTTTTCCAAAATCCAGGAAAGTCCTTTAAGCATGGCATCCACACTGCCGTCCCCCTGCTCGTTTAAGACCTTTCCCACAACCAGGCTCGCCCCCGGCGCCACGCCCCGGTATCTGCCCCTCGAAAGCAGACCGTTTCCCGCAGCAATCCCGCACACGTGGGTGCCGTGTCCGCTGTCGTCATATACATATGGCATGTCGTTCACAAAGTCCCGGAATGCCAGTATTCTCCCTCCGAAATCGGGATGCGTGGAAATACCGGTGTCCAGCACGGCTATGGTTATGCCCTCACCGCCGGCTTTTCCGGTAAAGTCCTCGCATCCAATCTGTTTTCTTGCTATAAACATAAAAAAAGACTCCGGCTTTTTTCTTATTCTATGCCGAAGTCTTTGTTCCGTTCTATGACGGCCTGTCCGCCGTTTACCTTTGTCTGTCCGTAAACCTTACTGTCACTCACACTCAGAAACACGTAATCGCCCGTATGGGTAACGGGAAAGCTTATCTTTCCTTCCTCTCCCGTGTAGGAAATGTTTTCCAACTGTCCTTCCTTATCCACGGTAAGGACACGGATATCGCTGTATTTCAGGTAATCGGGCAGTGTCACATTAAGGGTAAGTTTTCCTTTGTTAAGCTGCTCTATGGGAACCGGATACGCCGCATCCGTAAGGGAAAACGTCACCGTAAGCTTTTCTCCTTCCGGTCTGCCTCCGTACAGACTCTCATATGCCGTTTCCACCGCATCGGAGCTTTCCTGTTCCACTGCCGTAAGCACGTAGGAACCCTTTCCCGTAAAATCCGCCGTAACCTTGCCGCTTACCTGATTGTTTATTTTTAATCCCTCTTCCGCCTCCGTAAGCTGCAGATAGGGGGTAAACTCTTCGTCCGTTTTTTCTTCCGTATGCTCTATACGGTTCACACCCTTCAGGCACACATCCCGGTAAGCGGTATTTGCCATTTTTTCCGCTGTCTCTTCATAGGAAACAACCGGCAATGCGTCCGTACTTTCAAACACCACAAAGCATTCTTCTTCCGGAAGCGCCGTGTCCGTAAAGTCAATGCACCGCAGACCCAGTTCCTTCACGCCTGCACCGATGACGAAGCCGCTTACGGGACAGCCGGCAAATGCCCTGTCCGCTATTTTGGCAAGCCCGCTTCCGCCTGTCACCGTCGTAAGATTGCTGCAGTTATAAAAAGCGGCTTCTCCCACCTCCGTAACGGAATCCGGCAGAACCACCGATGTTATCCGGGTATCGCCCATAAACACTTCCGGTCCGATTTTCTTTACCCCTTCGGGAATGGTTACTTCTTCCGTCTCTCCCCGGTAGGCAAGTAAAATACCGTCGCCCACAATTAGGAAATCATCGCCCGTGCCTGCAAGCCAGTTCTTTAACCAGGCACTCTGGGAAAATGCCTTGGGTGCAATCTCCGTTACCGTCACCGGTATCTGTACCTTGGTGAGCCTGTCGCAATGATAAAAAGCACCGTAGCCGATGGTTTTTAATCCGTACGGAAGCACCGCTTCCCACAGATTACTGCGGGCATAGGACAATTCTCCCACATACGTGACATTGGGAAAAGCATATCCGGACAGACCCTTACTTTTGTAATAGGCGCGGGCTGCCACCTTTCCGTCCTCTGTCACGGTGCGTTTGCTGATGCCTTCATTCTTTTTTAAAGGTGTTATTTCTATACTGTTGTCACTGTCCCCGGTACTTACGGAGCCGTCATTGCCGCCCGTTTCCATGCCGGAGTCCTCCGTGCTTTTATCCCGGTAGAAGATAAAAGCCTTGTTGCCTACCACATAGCTGCTTCCGATTTCCTTGCTTTTGCCGGCAGACGCTCCTTCCGCTTTTGTAGAAGTAAACGCGCCTGCTGACAGTATCACGGAAAGCAGTACGGCAAGCATACCTTTTCCATATCTTTTCATAAGCTTTCCTTTATCTTTCAAACCGGAGCTTGCCCCAATTTATGCAGGAACCTTTTTGTACACTCTGTCCTTCTTTACAAACAGAATAACTGCCATACCGGTCAGGGCAATCACCGCAAACCACTTGGGAGAAATATCTCCGGTCTTAGGGGAACTGTCCGTTACACCGTTTGCCGTAAGCTGGCTGGTATTGACATAAATCACATACGGTGAAAAATGCTCTGCGGTAAAGGTTACACAGGATACTCCGTCAATGGTGGTGAATTTCGGTGTCAGCTTATCTAACTTGTCGTTGACCACACCCGCTACCTTGTTGTTGCCGGCATAGGTAATCATGGAATCCGGCAACGGCAGTGTTATGGAAATGGACAATCCCGTGGTATCGGTAATCTTGGTCTTGCCGGTGGAATCGTAAAGGGAAATATCCATCGGGAAATATTTTACATTATCAAGACTGCCGTATTCATCCATCAGAGCCTTCACAACTGCTTCGGAAGCGGCTGAATCCTCCGTGATTTTAATGACAAAGTTATCGGAAGAGCCCTTTACCGTTGCGGAAACCACACCGGTATTGGATAAACCGTTTTTGTCGATGACAACGGTGGAACCGGTCTTATTGCCGCCTGTGTTGTTGTTTTTATTGGTACTGTTGCCGCCGGAAACACTTGTGTTGCCACGGTTTCCGGAAGTACCGGAGCCTGCGTTTCCGTTCGTCGTTTTATTTGTGTAGTTTGCCGTAACGGTCGCGTTGGCAGCAGGCATCACCATGGTTGTGGCAGATACCGTATCACTGGCAAATTTAATACTCTTATTGTCAGAGGTCCACTTGGAGAACTGCTGGTTGCTTGCCGGCTCATTGGCAATGACAATAACCGTAGCTCCTGCCACATAACTGCCGGAACCCTGTCCGTTCTTTACCGTCAGGGTATACAGTGTATTGGCATTTCCGCCGCTCACGGTGCTGTTTCCGTTGTTGCCGTTTCCGCCGTTATTTCCGTTGTTGCCGCTGTTGCCACCGCTATTTCCTCCGTTGTTGCCGGAACCTTTCTTTTCATACTGGGCATATACATCCGTATCCTTCTGGATATTGGTAATGGCAGGCCGCCAGCCGGTAAAGGTATATCCGGTTCTGGTAGGCGCCTGGGGAAGAATGGCATCTTCGCCGGCTGCTACCTTCTGGGTATAAAGCACCTTATCGTCATAGTCAATAAAACGCACCGTAAACTTGGTTTCTTCGGAGTCAATCTTACGGTACTGTGCCGTAATGTCCATGTTGCGGCTTATCTTGGTAAAGTCGGAGGGAATCCAGCCCTCAAATACATAACCTTCCCGTTTCGGATCTGCCGGTGCAACCGCATCCATACCGATTAAAACCTCCTGTTCGCTGAGTACGGAGCCGTCATAGTCCCAGAAAATAACCTTAAAGGTCGTGGAGGCCGGTTTGTGTGTCACATTGATATTGATGTATTCATCTGCATAGATTTCTGCCGCACTGCCTTCCTCACAGTAAAACTCAATGGTCTTGTAATCACCGTTGGAGCTTAAATTCTGCGGAGTATTGAAGGCTGTCGGATCCAGATAGGTAACGCTGCTGGGGATTTCCAGATATCTTACGTTACTGTCGTGGAACGCATACTTGCTGATGGACTTACAGGTGGTCGGTAGCTTCACGGAATACAGGCTCGCCGTATTGCGGAATGCGTTTTCCGGTACGGTGGTAATGGCAGAAGCGGAAAGATCTACCTGACCTACTTCACCGCAGTCCATAAAGGCTTCTTTTGCGATTTCCGTTACCCCCGCAAGCTCGGATGCACTTACGGAACCGGGAGTATTCAGCTTACCGCGGCTTTCCAGACACTGCACGATGCTCTTCTTGCTGCCGTTTGCATCCAGTCCGTAAATAATGGCATTGTCCGTTGTGAAGCTCGGACCGCCGCCAAAAGAAACATTCTCCAGTATCAGGCAGTCACGGAACGGACGCAGACCCATTTCCGTTACGTTGGGTGAAAGGGTTACGCTATTTAATTTGGCATTGTTATTAAATGCATAATCTCCTACGGAAGACTCATCACTGGACGGCATATAGAAGGATGTCAGGGAAGAATCCGAACCTGCCGCATCGGAAATATCACTGCCGTGGGTAGTGTAATCATAGGCAAACGCATAGTCGTCTATCACGGCTTCCGCACCGAAAATGTTAATCTTTTCAAGGGACTGGCAGCCGGTAATGGTGTAAGGCTCAAATTCCTTAATATCCCGGAACGTGATTTCCTTTACATCCGTATCCGCAGAGCCGGAGGAATTTACCTTCTTAACCGCATAGGTGCCGTCCGCATTTAAGTCATAGCTTCCGTTGGCGTTCTTTTCTGCTGCTGCATTGGAGAACAGCCCCTGTTTTACAGCCTTTACGCCGCTCGGAATGTCTGGGCGGAGTGCTGCGTTAATGATATCCCACTGGTCGCTGGTTACTTCCGTGGAGCTGTCGGTCAGCCAACTGTTGTAAGCAGCCACCGCTTTTCTTGCCGCATCTTCATAGTCAGACGTAATGTACGGATAATTGGCTTTGGTATACTTTGTGGTCAGTTCCTTAAATCTCGGATAATCCACCAGGGTAGCCATCCCCTTGCCGGTATCCGGATTTACCACATACTGCACTTCCAAGTTGGTCGGCCAGCCGCTGAAATAGGTAATGTAGGTCTTTGGCTGGGAGCCGGCATTGATATTACTGTCAGCAGACATGGCATAAGTAAACGGAATGCAGGTATCGGAAACGGTACCGGTAAACCGAAGCACCGGTGTGGATTTCAGGTATGTGCTTTCGTTGGGACAGCCGGTTGCATGTACGCCGTCCACAAGCTGGGTAGCAAAGGCGTTCTGTCCTATATACTGTACGGAACTGGCATCCTCAAAAATAACATCCTTTAAATTATGGCATCCCTTGAATGCGCTTTCGTTAATATCATGCACCGTTGCGGGAATGGTAATCTTCTCTAAGAAGCAGTTGCCGGAAAAGCTGCCGGAATTGATGGCGGAAATACCGTAAGGGCCTATGGTGGTGGGTATGGTTACTTCCGCAACCTTCTTATTCATATTGAAGTACAAAAGCTCATTGTTGGAATTGACCTGATAGGTCAGCTCTGCGGTACTACCGTCAGTAGCGGTTTCTCTCTTGATAATTTCATAGCAGTCCCTGTCCGCATACTTAAAAGCAATGGCATTTGCCTTGGTAAAGGTGTGCGTGGTGGAGGAACCGTCCGCTTCAAAATAAAAGGTGGGGTCTACCCAGGAAAGAAAATTCAGATCCTTTCCCGTATATTCTCCTTCAAAGTTGGTATAGGGGCTTTCCACTTTAATTCTCTTTAAGCCGTTGCAGCCCTCAAAGTTATTTAAGTTGATTTTTCCGGTAATGGACTCCGGCAGAGTCAGGTCGGAAATTCTGGTACAGCCCTTGAATACGGATACACCGAGGTCATCCAGAGTGACATTCTTGCCTTCGTTTACACCGGCAATATCCAGTGTGCCTGCGGTAAGGCCTAAGTTCGAGCAGCCTTCAAACGCATGATCGTAAATCTTCGTAACACTTGCGGGCAGGGTAAACTCCATCAGCGCCCGGCAGTTTAAGAAGGTGTAGTCGGAAATATACTGCAGACGGGAATTAAAATCCAGTCCGATTGCCGCCATATTGACGCAGTTGGCAAATGCATGGTGTCCCATTTCGGTAAGACCGTTGCCGAGGGTGATGCTTTCCAGACCGGTACAGCCGTAAAAGGCATAGTTGCCGATTCCCATCAGTCTTTCGCCTACCACAAGGGTACGGATGTTTCCTTCATTGGCAAATACACCGTTGTCGGGATTGGTATTGATGGTACCTTCCGGCTCCGCTACCACCCATTCCTGTACGGCACCGTCTCCGGTTGCCAGAGGGTTTGCCATTAAGGACTGGTTTCCTATGTACATAACGGTGATGTTTTTAATCCACTGTTCGGCGGTGCTTTCGGTCTTACGGTAATTGTAACCGTCATCGCCCTTATAAACGGTACCGCTGGTATCGCCCGTTGTGTCCCGGTAATAGAAATCCGCTAAATCCAGAGTGCTCCACTGCTTGTAATCCGCATAATAGCAGGCTCTGAATTCCGCTTCCTTTACCAAAACGGGGTTGCCGGAAACATCTTCTTCGTATACCGGATCGTTTGCCTTGTAATACAGAGGCTTCTGGCTGCGGCTCACGGCTACATAGCCGGTACGGGAGCCTAAGTTTTCGTTGTATTTGGTAAACGCATCCACACTGTCGGGAATTACCAGCTTGTTGTCTGCCAGGTTTCCTGCGTTGTAGCCTAAGATAATTGCAACCTTGTCCGGACTCGTGGAGGAAGCGTTGACAAAGGCAAACTGGTAAGTACCGTCACCCGTTGTATAAATGGTATCGCAGTCAGCCGGCACCACAGGGATTATGCTGCTGCTCTGTGCGGCGCTGCCCTTCCATATCTGCTCATCCCAGAGATATTTTTTATCCCCTGCCGCTTTCGTCTCCGGTACGGGAATGAGAGCAATGAGGAGTGCGGTTATCAGGCAGACAGCGCCTAATGTCTTTCGCAGTCTCCTCCTCAATTTCAGATTTTTCCTTTTTATTTCTTTCTTTGCCATGTCTTTCTCCTTTTCCGGGAAATTTATCGGATTTTCTTTGCAACCACAACAAATCTTCCGTCACTGGTATAGTAATCACAGGTGGACAGAGTGAGAAGCTCATCTCCGTACTCGGCGCTGACGCCCGTATCGTACAGGGACATATCCGCCATCTGCATCATATTGGATTCAAATTCGGTTTCCGATACCGCATCCGTAAACTGGTAATACTTGAATACGATTTCACTTTCCTCATAAATTTTGGAGCGGAACACATACATCACTTCGTAAGTGCCTTTTTCGTAAATAGTATCAAACTGGATGTATTTATGCTCTTTGTAAAACTTTTCGGAGCTGTATTTGTTGAGCTGTCCGAACATTCTGCCGCTTCTCATATGGTGACCGTACAGAATGAGGTTTGTGGAGCGGGGATAAATGCTGCAGTCCTTGTCTAAGAAAATGCTGCCGTTTTTGTCCTCCTCCTGGTCAAAATTATGGTTCAGATAGTAATCGTTGTTCACAGTCTGAAGTACCGGGTAATCTATATATGTATCGTCAATTTTTACCCATCCGATTAGTCTTTTGTTCAAACTATATAAAGTTTGATACTCCGGCAGAATATCCGGAAGTGTATCCGCCGTGTCATCATCATAGTGAATGACCGGTGTTTCCGGTGTTTCCGGAGTGGTAAGTGCGGTGTTTTTCAGTTTCTTTTGTATGGCGGCATAATCATCCAGCCTTTTTGTCCGGTAGGAATAGTCTGCAAGGTAGGCAAGGCTTCCCACAACCAACAGGCTGCACACCGCCACAATGCCCCTCCGGATACGCTCCCGCTTTTTCATTTCCCTTAAAATCCGCTTCTGCATATCCGCATCAAATTCATCCAGAGAAGTATGGGATTTGCTTTTTCCGGAGGATGCCCTCTGTCTGCCGGCAGGTTTCTTTCGTTTGTCTTCTTTTCCAAAGCCATCTCCTGCCTTTAGGAGAGTTTCCTTTTTATCCTGCAGTTCTTCCGTAAAGTCCTCTTTCAGAATGGTATACAGCCGGATTTTCCCCTGTGCAATATCGGCAAGCAGGGCATCAATCTGCTCCGGCGTATCTGTATTCCTCTGCTTTTTTATCTTTTCAATCTCTGCTTTATCATGCAGAGCTAACTTATAGTCGGCTTCCGTCCGGAACTGTCTGCCTGCTGCTTCGTACACGGGCATCTCTCCTGTTTCTCTTTCTACACATACATATACAAGTACTATTTTACTATATCTTTTAATTTATTCAAGCATTTTTGCCTTGCAAAAAATTTTTTAATCATGTGGAAACATTGACATGCCTGTGTACATAGAATAAACCATAAAAACAATTCGGAGGCAATTAAAATGAGTGATTTAACTGCTACCAACTGTGGATGTAACACAGGATGCAACACCGGCTGCAACAATAACAACGGATGCGGATGCAACATTATCTGGATTATCCTGCTTCTCTCCTGCTTCGGCGGCAACAACGGCTGTGGTCTCGGCACATCCGGCGGCTGCGGTTGCGACAACAACAACTCAAGCTGTGACTGGCTCATCTGGATTCTGTTGCTTTCCTGCTTCTGCGGAAACAATAATTCCTGCTGCTAATGACCCGGTTCCTTAGGGAGCCGTACTCACTTGCGGGCGGGCCCTCAGAAAGTCCGTCCGCCGCATACAAAAAACGTCTTTTACATAAGATTTTTGCATAAGATTAGAAAAGCACTTTCGATGGAGGATTTATGCAGACGGACAAGGACAACTGCGACAAAATTCTTGCTTTTGACAGCATTTATACCAACAACCACATCCAGATGTATAAACTCCTCCTGCCTTATTTTGAACCGGAAATGCAGAAAAAGATGGCAATATACATTAAATTCATGGAGTTTCAATATACGCTGTCTTATTTTAAAAACCATCCCTATGCCTGCCAGCCGAGACAACCCATGCCGGACACGGACGCTTTGTGCAAGGAGCTTTCTCCCTACTGCAACCGGGAAGAAAAGCAGAAGCTGGACCGTTTTGCCCGGTATTCTTCCTCGGTAAAAACTGCGCAGGAAATGATGGAGATGGCAGCCATGATGAAGGATATGTTCCCGGAGGGAGCTCCTTTTCCCGCAGACGGCGACGGTTCCATGGACATCAGCCAGATTTTATCCATGCTGGGAAAACAATGACGGACAGAACCCATAGCCAGCTGCAAGGTTTACAAATCAAAGAAAACGAGGTGTATCATGGAAGAAAGACCGGAATGGATGTCCGACCCTCTGGTCAAGGACATTTCCCTTAACAAACTCGAATTTTTAGGCTCCCTGGTTACCGGCGGCAAAGGTAAAAGCCAGAAGGAACTCATGTCTTTTTTTATGCTCAGAATGAAAGAAGCCAGACAGGCAGACATCTCCTTTTCCAAGGACGAGGTTGCCCGTGTGATTGAAGCCATCAGGCTTCACAGTACCAGAGAAGAATTGGAAAAAATGAATGAAATCATGAAAAAAGCACCGACCTCATAAGCCGGCGCTTTCCTTTTATGCTTTTATTACGGTTTTACTACGATATTTACAATTCTGCCGGGTACATAAATTTCTTTTACGATGGTGCCGGTCAGCTTGTCACCGAGCATTTCCTTTGCCATGGCAAGGATGTTGTCCTTCTGTTCGTCCTTGGAAACCTTTAAGGTTCCTTTCATCTTACCGTTAATCTGGACAGCCAGCTCGATGGTGGACTCTACCGTCTTTTCCTCATCGTATTCCGGCCAGCTGGTCTGATACAGTCTGCCGCCAAAGCCGTTTGCCTGCCACAGTTCCTCGGTGATGTGGGGAGCAACCGGATTAAGCAGGGTAAGCAGGGTCTTGAATTCTCCCTTGGTAACGGCATTCTTCTTGTAGAAATCGTTAATCAGGGACATCATGGCTGCAATAGCCGTGTTGTACTTTAAGCTTTCAAAGTCGGAGCTTACCTTCTTGATGGTCTGATGCATCTTAGTTTCCATATCGGCGGAGTAGCCTTCGTCATCCGTCAGGATATCCTGCAGCTTCCAGACTCTCTCCAAAAATCTGCGGCAGCCCTTTACGCCGTCCTCACTCCAGGAAGCGCTTAAATCAAATGCACCGATGAACATTTCATAGGTACGCAGGGTATCTGCACCGTACTCTCTTACGATATCGTCAGGATTTACCACGTTGCCGCGGGACTTGCTCATCTTTTCACCGTTGGAGCCTAAAATCATACCGTGGGAGGTTCTCTTCTGGTAAGGTTCGGGACAGGGAACTACGCCCTCATCATATAAAAATCTGTGCCAGAAACGGGAATACAGAAGGTGGAGGGTTGTATGCTCCATACCGCCGTTGTACCAGTCTACCGGCATCCAGTATTTCAGGGCTTCGGGACTTGCCAGTGCATTTTCATTGGTGGGGTCCGTGTAACGCAGGAAATACCAGGAAGAACCTGCCCACTGGGGCATGGTATCGGTTTCTCTCTTAGCGGGGCCTCCGCAGCAGGGACAGGTGGTGTTTACCCAGTCCGTCATGTGCGCCAGAGGGGACTCGCCGTTGTCGGTGGGCATATAGCTTTCCACATCGGGAAGCTCCAGAGGAAGCTCGCTTTCCGGCAGAGGCACATAGCCGCACTTCTCACATTTTACGATGGGAATGGGTTCGCCCCAGTAACGCTGTCTGGAGAATACCCAGTCTCTTAATTTATAGTTGGTCTTTTCGTGGCCGATGCCCTTTTCGGTTAAAAATTCAATGATTTTCTTCTTGGCATCCGCTACGGACAATCCGTTTAAGAATTCGGAATTTACAAGGGTTCCGGTTGCCACGTCGGTAAATACCGCTTCGTTTACGTCCACGGGGCTGCCTGCCACTACTTCGATGATGGGCATGTTGAATTTCTTGGCAAATTCCCAGTCTCTTTCATCATGTGCGGGCACCGCCATGATGGCGCCGGTACCGTAGGTCATCAGTACATAGTCGGAAATCCATACGGGGATTTCCTTGCCGTTTACAGGGTTTACCGCGGTCAGACCGTCCAGCATAACGCCGGTCTTGTCCTTTGCGATTTCGGTTCTTTCAAAATCGGACTTCTTGGCTGCCATTTCACGGTATGCCACTACATCGTCCCAGTTTTTAATGGAGTCTTTATACTTATCGATAAAAGGATGCTCCGGACTCATAACCATGTAGGTTACACCGAATAAGGTATCCGGTCTGGTGGTATAGACGGTCAGCTTATCCTCTTTGTCCTTTAATACGAAATCCACTTCCGCACCGGTGGACTTGCCAATCCAGTTTTTCTGGGAAACCTTTACTCTTTCAATGTAGTCCACGGTATCCAGACCTTCGATAAGCTTCTCCGCATAAGCGGTAATCTTTAACATCCACTGGCTCTTTACCTTGCGGACTACTTCGGAACCGCAGCGCTCGCAGACGCCGTTTACCACTTCCTCGTTGGCAAGACCTACCTTACAGGAGGTACACCAGTTAATGGGCATTTCCGTCTTGTAAGCAAGACCTGCTTTAAACAGCTTTAAGAAAATCCACTGGGTCCACTTGTAGTACTTCGGATCCGTGGTATTGATCTCCCTGTCCCAGTCAAAGGAATAGCCTAAGGAATGAAGCTGGTTTTTGAAACGTGCCACGTTATTCTTGGTCACAATCTTCGGATGGATGTGATTCTTGATTGCATAGTTTTCGGTAGGCAGACCGAATGCATCCCAGCCCATGGGGTAAAGAACATTGTACCCCTGCATTCTTCTCTTTCTTGCAACGATATCCAGTGCCGTATACGGTCTCGGATGTCCTACATGAAGTCCCTGTCCCGAAGGATACGGGAATTCTACCAGTGCATAATATTTCGGCTTGGAATAATCGGTGGAGGTAGCAAATGCTTTTTCCTTATCCCAGATATCCTGCCATTTTGTCTCCACTTCTCTGTGGTTGTATACTTCTGCCATTGTTCTGTCCTTTCCTGCGCCAAGCTTCTTTCCTCATAAGGTAAATTCATTCTATATATGTTCTATATATAAGAAGCCCTTTCATCTCACAAGAAACGAAAGGGCTTTCTCCCTTAAGCGCCTAAGCTTCATTTTAAGCACTTCCAGGACTATTGTCAATCACTTTCCGTTGTTGCCTTTGCCGCTCTTTCGGCTACTTCTTTCTCCTGCACATCCGACGGCGCCTGTTCGTAACGGGCAAACGTGTAGGAATACTCGCCCCTGCCGCCGGTCATGGAGCGTAAATCCGTACAGTAGCCGTACAGACTGCTCATGGGAATGTCGGCTTCAACCACCTGTCTGCCGCCCTGCAGAGGATTCATGCCGAGCACCCTGCCTCTTCTCTTGTTCAGATCTCCCATCACATCACCGGTATAGGTTTCCGGAATGGTGACCTTTAAGGTGGCAATGGGCTCTAACAGAATGGGCTTTGCATCCATAAAGCCTTTGCGGAACGCCTGGATGGCAGCCATCTTAAACGCCATTTCGGAGGAGTCCACCGGATGGTAGGAGCCGTCATATAAAACCGCCTTTACGCCCACAACCGGATAGCCCGCCAGGGGGCCCTTCACCACGGATTCCTGCAGCCCCTTTTCCACTGCCGGGAAGAAGTTCTTGGGAACGGCGCCGCCTACGACCTCCTGGGTAAATTCATAGGGCTCCTCCAAGTTGCCGGAAGGGGAGAAACGCATCTTGACATGACCGTACTGTCCGTGTCCGCCGGACTGCTTTTTGTATTTGTACTCCGTATCTGAGCTGCCCTTTATGGTTTCCTTATAGGCTACCCTGGGCTTAGAAAGTTCAATTTCCACCTTGTATTCGGAAAGGAGCCGGCTGGCAATAATCTCTAAATGCTGTTCGCCCATACCGTAAAGGAGCGTCTGCCTGTTTTCCGCATCGTTTACTACCTTTAAGGTCAGGTCTTCGTGGGTGATCTTCTGCAGAGCCTGGGAAATCTTATCCACGTCCGCCTTGTCCTTCGGCTTATAGCGCATGCATGTGTACGGAGTGGAAATTTCCCACTTGCCGAATTTGATGGTGGTCGCCCTGGTGGACAGGCTGTTACCGGTGCGTGCCGCCGTCAGCTTTGCCAGTGCGCCGATATCGCCGGCATGCAGCTCCGGTACTTCCACCGGCTTATTGCCGCAGAGCACGTACAGCTTGCCGACCTTTTCCTCGATGTCCCTGTCTAAGTTGTAAATCATATCGTCCTGTTTTAAGACGCCGGAATTTACTTTAATCAGAGAATACTTGCCGATGAACGGGTCCACGATGGTCTTCCAGATATAGGCGGATTTTGCCTTGGAGAAATCGTAATCCGCATGGTAAATCTCTCCTGTCTTCATGTTGATGCCGGCAATCTCCCTGTTTTCCGGGCTGGGGAAATATTTGATGATGTCGTCAAGCAGTGTGTAAACGCCCTGGCACAATGTATTGGAGCCCATGCTCATGGGAACGATGCTGCCGTCGCAGACATTGGTACGCAGCGCCGCACGTATTTCCGCTTCGGAGAAAGTTTCCCCGTTAAAATACCGCTCCATCATATCCTCACTGGTTTCCGCTACCGCTTCCATTAAGGTATCCCGGCAGATTTTCAAGTTGGGCTTATTGTATTCCGGCACCTCGCAGGTCACCACTTCTTTTCCCTTCCATCGGTTGCCGGTTTCCGTAATGACATTGACATAGCCCACGAACTTTTCATTTTCACGGATGGGCAGATGGAAGGGCGCCATTTTCTTTCCGTATTTTTTCGTCATGTCCTCCACGACCTGACGGAAGGAGGCATTGTCCACGTCCATGTTGGTCACATAAATAATACGGGGCAGCTTATACTTTTCGCAGAGCTCCCAGGCTTTTTCCGTACCCACTTCCACGCCTGCCTTGCCGTTTACCACGATAATGGCGGCTCCCGCGGCACTTAAGGCTTCTTCCGCTTCGCCCACAAAGTCAAAATAGCCGGGCGCGTCTAAAATGTTGATTTTATAGCCTTCCCATTCAATGGGAACCACGGATGTGGAAATGGAAAACTGCCGTTTCTGCTCTTCTTTACTGTAGTCGCTGATGGTATTGCCGTCCTGAATTTTGCCCATGCGGGAGGTTATTCCGGAAAGGTAACCCATGGCTTCGCAAAGACTGGTCTTTCCGGAGCCGCCATGGCCTAAGAGTACTACATTTCTGATTTTGTCGGTTGTGTAAACTTTCATATAATTCCTTCCTTTCTCTTATTTTTTGTGATTTATGTATAATTGAATTTCATTTTTCAAAAATCTATAGGTATATATTACTAAATTATCACTCATTTTACAAGAAAAATGTTCTATTTTAAATACAATTATTGCTTGTTGACTGTAACGCGTTAAAGTGCTACAATTCTTATAATTGTAATGTAAAGATGCCTGAGCCATGTAATTTTCATGCATGCCACGGGAAAGAAAGGTCTGAACATATGTCTTATATCACCTGCGGATTTATCGGACTCGGTCTGATTGGCGGTTCCATTGCAAAAGCCCTGAAAGCTTTTCGCCGGGATGTCCGTATTCTTGCCTTTGATACCAATAAGGAAACCTTAGCGCTTGCCCTGAAGGAAGGCATTGCCGACGAAGCCGTCTCTTCCATCAACGAGCGTTTTTCGTCATGCGACTACCTATTTTTATGTGCGCCGGTTTCCAATAATGATAAAAACTTAACTGCCATAAAGGAAATTCTGTCACCGGACTGCATTTTAACGGATGTGGGCAGTGTCAAATCCACGACCTTCCGGTGTGTGGAAGAAATGGGACTGTCCCCGTACTTTATCGGCGGACACCCCATGGCGGGCAGCGAGCGCATCGGCTTTGCCAATTCCCACGCTCTTCTTTTGCAGAATGCCTACTATCTGCTGACCCCTTCTGCGGAGGTACCTGAAAAAAAGGTGGAGGCTTTCCGCAATCTCGTAGCGGATATCGGTGCCATCCCCCTTATTCTGACCCCCGGGGAGCATGACAGGATTACGGCAGGCATAAGCCATCTGCCCCATATTATTGCTTCTTCACTGGTAAATTTTGTGAAAGATAACGATACGAAAGACGCCCTTATGAAGCAGATTGCTGCGGGCGGCTTTAAGGATATTACCCGGATTGCTTCCTCTTCCCCGGATGTCTGGCAGCAGATCTGCCTGACCAACAGTGAAAACATTACCGAAATGCTATCCTTATACATCAAAGCCTTGTCTTCCGTAAAGGAGCTCTTAGAAAAAAAAGACGCGGATGCCCTGTATGCATTCTTTGACAGCGCCCGCACCTACCGGGACTCCTTTGTGGCTGATGCAAACGGCTCTGTTGCCCGCATTTATGATTTCACGGTCAACATTGACGACAGGGCAGGCTCCATGGCTTCCATTATGAACATTCTTGCCGAACACGGCTTAAGTATCAAGAATATCGGCATCACCCACAGCAGGGAGCGTGCGGAGGGTGCCGTCCGTTTGGAATTCTACGACAAAACCTCCCTTGCCAAAGCAAGAGAGGTCTTATGTGAAAAAAGATATACGATTACTTAATGTTTATGATTTGCGTGCCCTGCGGGTAAAGAAACCACATAGGAAAATCCCGGTAAAGCCGCCGGCAGTGTCCAGCAGCACATCCCCAAAATTACCGCTTCTTCCCGAAATAAAGGTCTGGTGAAACTCATCTCCCGCTGCGGACAGGAACACAATTCCTACGCTTACAAGCATACAGATACGATTCTTTTTTCCTCCGGCTTTACCCAAAAATATCCGGAAGAAAAAGAACCACAGGCATCCTAAAACGGCATACTCGGTAAAGTGTGCCGCTTTTCTTATGGGAAATTCCAGCTTTTTTGCAAGAAGAGCAATGTTCTCCTCACTCCGGTGCCCGAAGGTCAGCTTATCAAACACCTGCACGGTCTTTAAGGCGATGCTGCCGCTCAAGGAGCCGGAGGTCTCGCCGTTCTGGGCGGAAAACGAAAATATCATGCTATACCACAGAAAAAGCAGGATAAGAATTATCACTGCTTTTCCGAATTTACTGTACTTTTTCATTTACTGCCCGTCTTCCACCGTCTGATAGGCTTCAATGCGGAAGGCATCCATTTCCGGCATACCCACGAAAACGGCACCATAGGAAATCGTATTTTCTTTCTTTTCGATTCTCACGATTTCAACCACCGCATGCAGTACCTCTTTTGTCCAGATGGTAAGATATGCTTCATAAATAGCGCCGATCATAAGAGGCTCCCTGCAGGTAAAGCCGACTCCGGCTTTGGAAATATCCACTACCTCAATGTCTACTTCCTCTTCTCTTCCGTTGTCAAGCCGTTTCATGACAATGGAGGAAGAAAGCTTGGTTCGTCTGTTTCTTCTTCTCTCTTCCATGCCGTACTCCCTTCTTTGGTGTTCGAATATGCCTATTTTACCGCAAATTTTCTATTTAATCAACATGGCATCGCCAAAAGAAAAAAATCTGTATTTTTCCCGGATAGCTTCCTCGTAAGCATTTAAGATGTGTTCCCTGCCCGCAAGAGCGGAAACCAGCATAACCAGAGTGGACTCCGGCAGATGGAAATTGGTAATCAGTGCGTCCAGCACCTTGAATTTGTAACCCGGATAGATAAAGATTTCCGTGTTATCACAGCCTTCCTTTACCATGCCGTTTTCATCCGCGGCGCTCTCCACGGTACGGCAGCTTGTGGTGCCCACACAGATAACCCTGTGTCCTTCCCTTTTTGCTTTGTTGATTTTATCCGCAGCTTCCTTCGTCACCTGATAAAATTCGGAATGCATATGGTGCTCTAAAATATTGTCCACCTTGACCGGGCGGAACGTGCCGAGACCAACATGCAGGGTAACGTAAGCAATGTCGATGCCCTTTTCTTCGATCTGCCGCAGAAGTTCCTTCGTAAAATGAAGTCCCGCCGTAGGAGCCGCCGCACTGCCCTCGTACTTGGCATAGACAGTCTGGTAACGGTTCTTGTCCTGCAGCTTGTGGGTAATGTAAGGAGGCAGGGGCATTTCGCCTAACCTGTCCAGTATTTCTTCAAAAATACCCTCGTAGGAAAACCGGATGAGACGATTGCCGTCCTCTACGGTCTCTAAAACGGTGGCATGCAAAAGCCCCTCTCCGAATACGATTTTCGTACCCGGTTTGCACTTTTTGCCCGGCTTCACCAGGGTTTCCCAGATGTCATTTTCTTTTCGCTTTAAGAGCAGCACCTCAATGGCTGCTCCCGTATCTTCTTTATGTCCGATTAATCTTGCCGGAATGACCTTGGTGTTGTTAAGCACCAGGCAGTCCCCGGGATTTAAGTAGTTAATCACTTCCTTAAAAATATGGTGGGAAGTTTCTCCCGTTTCCTTATCCAGGACAAGAAGTCTGGAGGAGGAACGGTCCTCAAGCGGGTCCTGTGCAATCAGTTCCTCCGGCAGGTCAAAATAAAAATCGGATTTCTGTAAATTCTGTGTCATTTATAAACAGGCTCCTTCAACAAATGCCTTATAACCTCTGTATGTTTCGTAAATATCTGCCTTGCTGGTAGCTTCCCAGGGTGCATGCATGTTCAGTACGGCAACACCGCTGTCGATTACGTTCATGCCGTAAAGAGCTAAAATGTAAGCGATGGTTCCGCCGCCGCCCACATCGACTTTACCGAGTTCTGCGGTCTGGAAGCCAATGCCTGCCTTTTCAAAAATACCGCGGATGTGAGCCATGTATTCGGCATTGGCATCGTTGGAACCGGACTTTCCTCTGGCACCGGTAAATTTGTTGAATACCATGCCCTGTCCCAAGAATGCCGCATTCTTCTTTTCAAAGCAGGATGCGTAAGTGGGGTCAAAGCCGGCGCTGACATCGGAGGAAAGCATGCAGGAATGTGCCAGGCATCTTCTGACATTCAGTTCGCTGTATTCTCCGGTGAGGTTCATAAGCTCTGCCACGCTGTTTTCAAAGAAACGGGACTGCATACCGGTTGCACCGACGGAACCGATTTCTTCCTTGTCCACCAAGATGCAGCACATGCATCTGTCGGTCTTACCTGTATCCAGCATTGCCTTTAAGGAAGTAAATGCGCAGACTCTGTCGTCCTGGCCGTATGCTAAAATCATGCTTCTGTCGAAGCCGGCTTCTCTGGCATGACCTGCCGGAACCACCTCTAACTCTGCGGAAAGGAAATCTTCCTCTTCCACATCATAGGTTTTCTTTAAGATATCTAAAATGCCCGCTTTTACGGCTTCCTTGGCTTTCTCTTCTTTTTCGCCCGGCTTAATGGTAATGGGCTTGCTGCCTACAATCAGGTCCAGGGCTTCGCCTTCGATCACCTTGGCTGCCTTCTTTTCCATCTGCTCTGCGGCTAAATGAATGAGAATGTCGGAAATGAAGAATACGGGGTCGTCATCCTCTTCTCCCACATTGACTTCTACGGTCGTTCCGTCTTTTTTCACGATGACGCCGTGAAGAGCCAGCGGAAGGGTTACCCACTGGTACTTCTTGATACCGCCGTAGTAATGAGTATCTAAATAAGCAAATCCGCCGTCCTCATAAAGGGGATTCTGCTTTACGTCCATTCTCGGGGAATCGATGTGGGCGCCTAAGATATTCATACCCTCTGTCATGGGCTTTTCGCCTAACCGGTACAGGGCGATGGACTTGTTCATCCATACGGAATATACCTTGTCGCCCTTCTTTAACTTCTTACCTTCGGCAATGGCTTTTTCTAATTCCACATAACCTTTTTCTTCACAGAGATTGACGATGGTATCGATGCATTCCCTCTCTGTCTTGCCGTTATCCAGGAACTCTCTGTATTCCGCAGAGAGTTTTTCTAATTCCTTTAACTGTTTTTCATCATAAACTTCCCATAAATTTTTACGTTCCAATTTGAATACTCCTTTCCTTATTGACGTAAGGTAGCACCGAGCTGTTCCAGACCGTTTAAGATTTTCTTCATGGCGCCTGCTACATCGCTCTCTTCCAGGGTTCTGTCCTTTGCACGGAAGGTAACGGAATAAGCCATGGACTTGTAGCCGTCCTTAATCTGGTCGCCTTCGTATAAATCGAACAACTGGTAAGACTCTAAGATTTTGCCGCCTCTCTGGGCAATGACGCCCTCGATATCGCCTGCCAGAACATTCTTCGGAACCTCTAAGGAAATATCCCTGGTTACGGCAGGATACTTGGCAATGCCCTCGTACTTGCGGTCGAAGGTTGCAAAATCCAGTACATTCAAAATATCAATTACGGCTACATAAGCTCTGGTGCCAATGGCATAGTTGTCACATACAGCGGGGTGTACTTCTCCAATATAACCCAATTCTTCGCCTTCGTAAACAATTTTTGCCTGACGTCCGGGATGCAGGAAATTTTTGCCTGCTTTGGGATCGTACACAATTCTCTTCTTCATGCCGATGCTGTCAAAGAATTCCTCCACTACGCCCTTTAAGCTGTAGAAGTCACCGTCGCCGTACATACCTAAAGTAAACTGCATTCTTTCCTCCGGCTGCTCGGTCAGGGGCAGGGATTTTGCCAGATAAATGTTGCCCAGTTCGTATAATCTTACATTCTTGTTTCTTCTGTTGTAGTTGGTGGAAAGGCTGGTCAGCATGCCGTTTAAGGATAAGGTTCTCATAATGGAGAAATCCTCGCCTAACGGATTGGCAATGGTAATGGCAGCTCTTGCCTTATCGTCCGCATCCAGCAGCAGCTTATTGAACACCTTTGGACTTTCAAAGGAATAGGTCATTCCCTGTGAGAAACCGCAATACTCAGCAATGTCCCTTGCCTTCTGCTCAATACGAAGCTTGAAGGACAGCTTACCGGTTGTGGTTTCGCCCTTGGGCAGTGTGGTGGGAATTTTGTCATAGCCGAAGAAACGGGCTACTTCCTCTGCCATATCCGCACGACCTACCAGGTCCTGACGGAAGGAAGGAATAACAAGCTCCTTGCCGTCTTTTCCGTCCCTTACTTCCACTTCCAGCTTCTTGAAGATGGCAAGCATCTGTTCCTCGGTAACGGATGTGCCGAGCAGTGCATTGTATTTTGCGGGTTCAAAAGGAAGCACACGTAAGGGTTTGATGGGAAGCCCCTCTTCCACGGTACCGCTTACCACTTCGCCGCAGCCCAGCTCTACAATAAGCTGGCAGGCTCTGTCGATGGCTGCCTTGGCATTGGCAGGGTCAAGACCCTTTTCAAAGATACCGGATGCTTCGGTTCTGAGTCCCAGTCTCTTGGCGGATTTACGGATGTTCGGACCGTTGAAGGTTGCTGCTTCAAACAGTACGGTCTTTACTTCGTCCGTAATCATGGAGTTTTCACCGCCCATGATGCCGGCTACACCGATTTCTTTTTCCGCATCACAGATCATCAGGACATTGTTGTCTAATTTTCTGGTCTGGCCGTCCAGGGTCACGAATTCGTCCCCGTCCTTGGAACGTCTTACAATAATCTGTCCGCCGGCAATGGTGGAAAGGTCGTAAGCATGCATGGGCTGGCCGTATTCTTCCATCACATAGTTGGTAATGTCAACCAGGTTGTTGATGGGGCGGATGCCGCTGGCTGCCAGTCTTCTCTGCATCCATTCGGGAGAAGGACCGATTTTGATATTTTTGCATACTCTTGCACAGTATCTGGTGCAGAGGTCGGTATCTTCAATGGAAACCTTGATGTAGTTGTTGACATCGTCTCCTGCTTCCTTTACTTCCACAACGGGAGGTACGAAGGGCTTGTCAAAGGTTGCGGCAGCTTCTCTGGCAATACCTAAGATGCTGTAGCAGTCCACACGGTTGCTGGTGATTTCGTATTCAAATACGGTGTCATGCAGACCCAGTACTTCGATGGCGTCGTCGCCTACTTTTACGCTGTCCGGGAAAATGTAGATGCCGTTGTCCGGTGCGTCCGGATACATATCCTTGGAAGAACCTAATTCTTCAATGGAGCACATCATACCGTTTGACGGTACGCCACGCAGCTTTCCTGCCTTAATGGCAATGCCGTCTTCCGGTAAGGGGCCGCCGTCATGTCCGCCGGCTACTTTGCCGCCGTCCAAAACAACGGGAACCTTGTCGCCCACCTTTACATTGGGTGCACCGGTCACAATCTGGATTACCTCGGAACCGATGTTTACCTGGCAGACAATCAGCTTGTCCGCATCCGGGTGCTTTTCGATTTTTTCAATCTGGCCCACAACGATTTTCTCAAGGTTTTTATCCATTCTTTCAAAGCCCTCTACCTTGGTTCCGGTAAGGGTCATTCTGTCGCAGTATTCCTGGTCGGTACAGGTAAGTCCCGGCACATATGCTTTAATCCATGATAATGCTGTATTCATGTTTCTTTCCTCTCATTCTATTTTAATCATTCAATCCCTTTTTATCCGCAAAGACAGCTTTCTATAGTTCCGTCTGTCCATTAAAACTGCTTTAAGAAACGGATGTCGTTTTCGTATAAAAGACGCATGTCATCAATTTCATATTTTAAGAGGGCAATACGCTCCAGGCCGACGCCGAAGGCAAATCCGGTGTATTCTTCCGGATCAATGCCGCTCATCTCCAGTACATGGGGATGTACCATGCCGCAGCCTAAAATTTCTATCCAGCCGCTGCCCTTGCAGAAACGGCATCCGCTGCCGCCGCACTTGAAGCAGGACACATCCATTTCAGCGGAAGGCTCTGTGAACGGGAAGTGATGGGGTCTGAATTTAACCTTGGTATCTTCTCCGAAAAGCTCTCTTGCGAACTCTGCCAGAGTACCCTTTAAGTCGGAGAAGGTAATGTTTTTATCAATAACCAGTCCTTCAATCTGATGGAAAGAGGGGGAATGAGTGGCATCCACTTCATCGGCACGGAATACACGTCCGGGCGCTAACATACGGATGGGCAGCTTGCCTTTTTCCATTTCATGTACCTGGGTGCCGGAGGTCTGGGTACGGAGTAAGAACTCCCCGGAAATATAGAAGGTATCCTGTTCATCCTTGGCGGGATGGTCTGCGGGAATGTTCAGGGCTTCAAAGTTGTAATAGTCTTTTTCGATTTCGGGACCTTCCACCACATCATACCCCATACCGATGAAGATTCGCTCTACTTCTTCAAGGGCGATGGTGTTGGGATGTCTGTGTCCGATCAGGGCTTTCTTTGCAGGCAGGGTTACGTCGATAACTTCTGCTTTTAACTTGGCTTCTCTGACCGCTTTTTCCATTCTTGCCTTAGCTTCATCCAAAACCTTTTCGATTTCCTCTCTGGTTTCGTTTACCATCTGGCCGACCTTGGGACGTTCTTCGGGAGAAACATCCTTCATGGATTTTAAAACGGCTGTCAGCTCACCCTTTTTACCGAGTACATTGACACGTACTTCGTTTAACTTGTCCAGAGCATCGCTGGCTTCAATCTGCGCCAATGCCTGCGCTTTGATTTGTTCCAATTTTTCTTTCATGGTGAAATCCTCTCTTTTTATAAAAATTTCGTTTGCAGGGAAGGTCATCGTCCGTCCTGTTTTCCTGAATAAAGACATAAAAAAACGTCCCCTGCATCTGCAAGGGACGAATCAAATCCGTGGTACCACCCAACTTCCCGGTTGCCCGGGCACTCATTTCACTTAACGCGTGTCACGTCCTGTCCTACTTTCCGTCATATTTCCAGGGGGTTCGGCAGGCAGCTCCGGCGGGAAATTCACAAAGCATAAGAACTGAAGAGGACTTGCAGCCGGTGATCCTCTCTCTCTGCCAGAAAATGCATTGCTACTTTACGCTTTCACAGCTTTTCACTAAACCTCATTGTAATGAGCAAAATAAGAAAAGTCAAGGACTTTTTATTCCAGATTCAGCTTCTTTGTGAAAAGATAATCCGTTAAAAAGAAGCATGCTACGCCTAAGACAACCACCACAGCACCTACGATAAAGAACAACCCGCTTGCGGCATGCAGTAGCTCTATCGGTGTCACTTCAAAATTTGTGATAACTATGTTGGTGTTATACAGGTGAAATTGCAGTGCCCAAAGTAATGCTACCACTCCCATTACGCACTGGGTTATAAAATATATCAGTGCATAGGCACCCACACCGGCTGCAATTTTATGTGTCCGGTTGGTCTGTCCTATCGCAACTGCCGTAAATGCTCCCATCTGTGTATAGATACAGGCAAGTGTACTATAGCCAACGACACTGACAGCCAGAGTCCGCCACTCTGCGCTATTGGCAATCTGATGCAAGGCTTCTTCTATGGACTGATACATTTCTGCAAGAACCGGCAGATTACTCCGGAGCACCAATGTAGACAGCAGAACGGCAACCGCCATAAGAACATCCATCACCAGCGTGCTGATTAACTTGCTTGCCACAATCTGCCTGCTGCTTACCGGCAGGGTAAAGGTAAGATATCCCTCATCCGTGACCAGATTTTTGTAAAACCGCACGATGTTAATCACAGCAGCGCCAAACAGGCATCCCAGAATGACAATCACATATAAGACTCCCATCAGTCCGTTCGTAAAGTTAAGAACGATGTTTTTCGGCAGAAGCAGACAAACTTTATAAAGAAGCGTAACAAGCAGTAAAACTGCAAAAAGAAGACTATAATTTCTGAATAACGCCTTAAAATCATGTTTCAAAAGTTTTCCTAACATTTGAATACCTCCCTGAACAATGCATCTATCGACTTGCCGCTTTCCATACGGATGCTTTCCACATCCTTCTGCATAAGGAGCTGTCCTTCCTTAATGAATACCACTTCATCCAGAATATTTTCCACATCACTGATTAAATGGGTGGAAATGATAACTGAGGCTTCCGGGTTGTAGTTGCCGATGATGGTTCTTAAAATATAATCTCTGGCAGCAGGGTCCACGCCGCCGATGGGCTCATCCAGCATATAGAGCTTTGCACTCCGGCTCATCACTAAAATAAGCTGTACCTTTTCCCTGTTTCCTTTGGACAACTGGGACAATCTCTGGTTTCTGTCAATATGCAGCTCGCCAAGCATGGTATAGGCTTTCTCTTTGGAAAAATCCTCGTAGAAATCCGCAAAATACTCCACCATCTCTTCCACCCGCATCCAGGTGTTTAAGTAAGTACGTTCCGGCAGGTAGGAAACGATGCTTTTGGTCCTGCGCCCTACCGGCTCTCCGTCAATTTTAATGGTTCCTTCCGTCGGCACCAAAAGTCCGTTTGCCAGCTTAATCAGGGTGGATTTTCCACTGCCGTTGGGTCCGAGCAATCCTACGATTTTTCCTTTTCCCACAGAGAAACTCACCTGTTTTAACGCCTGGAAGCTGCCATACCGTTTTGAAACTTTCTCACAAACAAATACATTCTCCTGCATTGTTTACTCCATTGTTTACTCCTCTTCTTTCTCCATATTTTCAATCATGGATATCATTTCTTTTCTGTCAAAGCCCAATTTTTCCATTTTGGTCAGAAAGATTTTAACTTGTTCTCTTGCTATCTCCTCTTTTTCCTTTCCGATGTCTTCCACATTTTCGGTCACAAACCGTCCGGAGGTACGTCTGCTTTCCACAAGTCCGATGTTTTCCAATTCGGACAATGCTTTCTGCATCGTATTGGGGTTTACGCATGCCTCCATGGCAAGCTCCCTCACTGCCGGAATCTTGCTTCCCGGCTTATAAACGCCCATGGTAATCCTGCGTTTCATTTCCTCCAAAATCTGTGTGTAAATCGGTCTGTCTGAGTCAAAATCCCAAGCCATCCGCTCACTCCTTTTCTTTTTCGTATCGATACGTTCCGCCCTGTACTATTGTACTAAGTGCTTAATACAATAATACATATAGTAGTACAGTTTGTCAAGACAAAAAATTACAAATTTACAGTGCAAAAAAAACACCCACGATACCGTCCGGTTTCGAGGGTGTAAGTTGTTTTTTAGCTGTATTTTATGCCCAGGGATCCTGCTCTTTCGGAATACGGATGCCTGACAAAATACTGGAGTATTCCCATAAGTACCATTTCTCTCCTTTTTGTCTCAGTTTAACAGGACGCGGAGAGTCTGCTCCTTCCGTCTTTAAATACAGGCGCACATAGCCCGGCTCCACATCCTGCGGCCGCATATCTTCCAGTACCTCCAGAACATAAGGTATCTCCGGCGTATAATTGTTCTCCGGGGAAGCACCTTCAAAATAAGCCAGCGGCAGATATGCCTTATCCCTGAGTCTGTCCCTTAAAAACTGTTCATCGTAGGTAGTCATGGGACGAGGGCCCCTTAACAGATTCACAGCCTCCGTTCCTGCCTTTTTATCCTTCAGATAAAGATATAGACTTACCAGAAACATGGCACATGTGTTTTCCGGCGCCGTAAGCTCCATTTCCGGCATTTCCCTAAGCTCCTGCAGATTTACCGGCAATCTCTGTAAAATTACATTCATATAGTTGTCCATCCTTTCCCCCGTTTTTTAATACGCATCCAATAACATTATATAAAGTAACTCCTTGTCGCACATCACCCGAAAGTATGATTTTTTATAAAACGGACCGTTTATTCCTCCATTGCTATTACAATACCGGACACTCTCGCCTCAATGGCAAGCTCGGTTCTGTTTCCGTAGCCTGTTTTTTCAAGCATATGCTGGATATGGGATTTTACGGTATTTTCAGATATACACAATGTCTGGGCAATGGCTGCATTCGACAGTCCTTTTGTCATTATCCGCAGAACCTCCAGCTCCCTGTCCGTGAAATCCGTGCTGTCTGCCATACCGAGCCGGACCCTTGGCTTGTATATCCGGGTATACCGCTTCTCCTGCCATAACCGCATCCATAACAGACAGAATATCCTCCCCCGATGCCTCCTTGTACCAGAAGCCCTCGATACCTGCCTTCCTTGCACGTTCCATCCAGGACACTTCCGCCATGGATGTTACGACTATAATTTTAATCTCCGGATACAGCTTCTTTATTTTTTCCGCAGCAACAAGCCCATTGGAGCCATCATTCATCAGTACATCCATGATGATCAAATCCACCGTTACCGTTTCCAGCAGATTTTCAACCATCGCCGCTGTATCCACGGATACGGCAACTTCATAATTGTCGCTGGACTTTACATATAATTCAAAAAGCTGTCTTGCCACAAACTGGTCATCCACAATCATTACTTTATATTTCATAGATTCCCGTGCCCTCACTCTCTGACTTTTCCGTGTTTCCGCCCCGCTCGGGGAAGCATAGGTGCAGAACAAATACCGGGCTGCTTTTTATCTGCATGCTTCCCCCTCGCTCTTCCACCATTTTTCTGAGATTTTTCAAACCGCCCGTTTCATGGATGCTGCCGCCGGGCGCATTTCCGTTATTCGTAATAAAAACTTCCGTATTCTCTTCCGTATCATGTATGGTAATAAAAAGTCTGTCACCCCGTGCATGCTTGGCGGTATTCCCCACACATTCCCTGACTGCCGCAAAAATAACGTTTCTCACGGAAGGATTGGCGGGAAGAAGTCCCTCTAAGAAAATATCCACATTAAAATCCGCAGCTTCTTTTTTCAGCAAAAGAAGGCTGTCCTCCCTTTCCTTCAGAATAGTACCCTCCTGCATGGAGGTCACTATATACTGCCAGAGAGGCAGCAGCCGGCTCCGGTCCCTTTTTTCCGTCTGAGCGCTTTTTTCCGGTGTTTCTGTCTGAATGCTTTTTTCCGGTGTTTCTGTCTGAATGCTTTTTTCCGGTGTTTCCGTCAGGTACGAGCGCAGAATCAGAAGAGACCGTCCGATTTCATCATGCAGCTTTATTTTGGCTGCCAGTATCTCCTTTTCTCTGGTAACCTTCTCCACCTCTTCACTGAAATGATGCAGACGGCTGTTTACATCATTCAGTCTTTCGTATCTTTCCACAAGCTCCTTATGCAGATGATACTGCGTAGTAATGTTTACTGCCGAGATTTCCGTAACCTTCTCCCCTCCATAGGAAAGCCGGCTTCTTCTGAAATCCCATACCTGGCCGTTTGTGTCGATAAATGCCGCCTCCCTCTGTTTAAGAGGCCGGATACCCTTCCTTACGTTTCCGTTCCGTAAATCCCTCCAGAATTTTTCCGTATCCATGAGTCCTTCTCCCGTAAATTCCGTACAAAGCTGCCGCATCCTGCTGTTCATCAGAATGGGCATCCCTCTGTCTGTACTGAAGCAGACACCGTCAGGCAAAAGGTCAATACTTTCTTTTATGGATCTTGTAGTAATCATATCCCTGCTCTTTTTATACAGAAACGACCACTGGAAAATACCGGTCAGAACTGAAAGCGCAAGTACGGAAAGCACTAAGCCCGCCGGTCCATGACCTGCCACATGGGCAAGAGGGGTCCCTTTTTTTTCTGTTGTCATTACCACCGTAACATCGCTGACTGCCTGCAAAAAAAGAATCTGTACCGAAAGAAACAGAAAGGTAAAGGCAAGTATTTTTTTAGAAAGACGCAACGAACAGGCCCTCACAAACATCCATGCCGAAGCCGTTACGAGAAGCATTTGTACTATACCTGCAAAGGTCTGTATTTTTCCGGATAACATACCATATTCCATACTTCAGGCACCTCCCACCGGCATTCGTACATACACATAAGCATTCTCCGTCTGCCCCAGATTGTTGTTTTCTGTTTCCATAGAAAACTCTGCATTAAGCTGCCTGCGTTTTTCCGGTTCGTAATCCCCGGGAAGAAGTGCCGAGGGGGTGGCCAGCTCTATCCGCATCACAAAATCATCCCGGTAAAAACCAAGTCTTAAGAAAACCGCACTGAGCCCCGGCATTGCCGCTTCTGTGATTTCCTCAAAAGCACGGTACAGGAAAAGTATTTTTTCTGCTTCCGTTTCTATACCGCAGTCTCCCTCATACTCCCCGTAAGCAGCCCTGCCCGCCAGCGCAATGTAGCTTAACGATTCCTTCACGGATACCCAGAGCTCCATTGCGGAGAGAAAAGCTTTTTCAGAAGATAAAAGCAGCAGATTGGAACGTCTTTTTATATAAACCTGCAAAATGGCAGCTTCTTTCATCCGTTTCTGAAACGCCGGCTCGTCCTCCGGCGGAGAGGACAAAATTCCGGAAAGAGCTTCCAGCTGCGGTGCAACGTCCTCCGAAATGCCATTGTACAGCCTTGCCTGTTCCGCAATCCGGCTTCTCTTTTCGGAAAGCTCATTTTCCGCCTCCAAAATGGCATTTTCTTCGGCAATAACGTCTCCCAGCCCCATAAGCTCACTGTTTATCCGATTGATTTCCGTTATATCCTTAAACCAGAAGCTGTAGCCTCCGGCTATCCGGCTGCTTCTCAGTACCAGATTTTCATTTTCCGTAAAAACCTCCTGCTTTTCCGAAAGCACTACTTCATTCAGTGTAACCGGCAGTCCCTTTTCCGACTGGTATACAATTCTTCCGTTTTTATCCATGATACCGAATTTCAGGTCAGATACCTTCCACAGGTTTTCATAGCAGTCATTGGACGGAAACAGATGCGCCTGTATCAGTCCCTCCAGAAAGGCAGGGAAAATAAAAGCAATCATTTCCGCAAACTTATACAATCTCTGAAATAAAGCTCCCGGGAAAAAGAGATAGCAGACGGTATACGCCATGCCCAGCACAAGAGGAAGAACCGGCATCCAGATTTTCCTGCGATACTCGGCTATTACACATCTCTTAAACGTAACCGTCAGAATGGTGATAAGAACTACGGCAACCCAGATACATTCCGCCAGATACACCGGCCCGTACCGGTAAGGCACATCGTCCCAGAGATGGATGCCGCCGGGAAACAGGAATGCCTTCTGGTGCAAATCATTGGTAAGAAATAACACAGAAAGCAGGGTTGCCGGAATATATAAGAGAAACCATTTCCGGCTTATGGTATATCCGTAAGGACGCCCTGTATAAAGCACGGCAAACAGAAGAAACAACGGAAGAAAGCTCATGGAAATATAGTAGGCATACCAGGAAAGCCTTGCCAGCAGATGCCCATCGGAGAGAAATATAAATTTAACCGTCCGTAAGATCATAAGCAGAAGAATCAGAAGGGAAACCGCCGTAATATACCTGCCGACAGAACCGACTGCAATTCTCTGACGGGTTCTGTCCGTCCAGATGGCAAGCGAAAATACAAACAGCACAAAAACAACGGCATTATCCGAACAATCCGGATTTATGGGTCTTAAAAGCCGCACTACACCTACCATTAAAAAAAGCAGTACACAAATGAAATTCCAGATTAGCGATTGTCTGTTATTCTGCACCCTACTCTCCTGTTCTCTCCGCCTTGCCGCTCTGCCTTCGTTCCTCTTTTTTTCGATAAAGGAACTGATATGCAGGGCCGAAATAACGGTTAATCTGCGCTCCTATCAAAATAATATAAATGCCGAAATACAGCCACATCATCAGAATGATTATCATGGACAGACTTCCATAGGTATCAAAAACATGCCCGTTTCCCACATACAGGGAAAAACCCCAGGAAAAAACGCCCCATACAACGGCCGAAAACGCCGCACCCGGCAGCTGCATGCGCAGTTTCATTTTTTTATTGGGTACAAAGGTATAAATCATGGTAAAGAAAATTGTCATGACCGCCCACACCGCAGCAAAACGCAGATGCAGAAGAAACTCAAACAAATCCACCGTCCGTGGAAACTGGCTGACTATGTAATTTACCAGAACCTTGCCGAAAACGTTGATAAGCAGGGACAGAATAACCGTCGCCAGCATAATCAGCGTGTAAAAGCTGCTCATCACCCGGAGCAGGACGTAATTACGTTTTTCGTTTACTTCATTGATTTCATTTAAGCCTCTCGTCAGAGCCAGCACTCCCTTGCCTGCCGACCACCAGGTTGCGATTGCCGCTACGGAAAGAACACCTGCCGAGGACTCATACACATCGGATATGACCTGCACTAAAAGAGGTCTTAAAACCTCCGGTATCATATCTCCCAGAAAGCTGATCAGATTGCTTTTGGTTAACGGAGTATAGGGAATCGCCGTACAAAGCAGCATCAGCATGGGAATCAGCGACAAAAAAATAAAGAAGGCCACACTGGACGCATAGGCACTGATATTTTTCCGGTTCATTTTTATTCGGAAATCATCCGCAATGAGTAAAAGTTTCTTCCACATATTTATTCATACACCTTTTCTATGTTTCCGTTCTTACATTTTCTATCTTACAGTCCCTGTAGAAAAATAATAAAATATCGGCTGTGGTATACCCTTTTTCCGCCATATGTCTCGCTGCATTCTGGGACATTCCCGCTCCGTGACCGTAACCGCCGCCGTATAGCTTATATCCTATCATATTTTCGCCTTCTTTTACAGACTCAATCTCAAAAAATGCGCTGGGCAGCAGCATTTTCAATTCCACCTTGCTGCCGTCCTGCCTTACCGCCGTCACACCACCCGCGCACAGAACCGCACGGATGTTGTACTGGGACAGAACCGTCACCGTCTTCTTTTCCCCTTTAATCACAAGACTTTCCGCAATGCCGCCGTCCCCTCTTTTCCCGATACGGATGTCCGTTATCCTGCCGATGTCTTCCCATTCCCCGGCAGCTTCTGCATTACTGCCCGCATTTCCTGCGTTGCTGCCGACATTTCCCACGTTGCCGCCCGCATTTCCCGCATTGCTGCCCGTATTTCCCGCATTGCTGTCCGTATTTCCCGCATTGCTGCCGACAGGCTCCGTCTTGTCACCGTTTTTCTCCACAAGTATCCGGTCCGGTTCCGCTTCCTGCCTCTCCTTTAAGACTTTCCGCAGACTTTCCGTATCTAAGCTTTCCACTGTGATGCTCCACCGGTACCAGGGCTCCTGCCGTTCAAAATCCGTTTCCGGCGGATTTTGTAAAAATTCATGAAAGTAATCGCCCCGGCACATATCCTGCGCCGTGAAATATTCTGTTCCCGGAATTTCCTCACTATTCTGGTCCTGCTGCATGGCGGTTTCACTGATGGAGACCGCCGTCAGGTAGCTCACCTTTTTTTCCTCACCCGGGTTCCAGACACGTTCATCCGCTCCAAAGCCGCAGGAGGTAGAGTAATAATAAGTATCCACCAATTCCCCGTTTAGCCGTACCACTTCTCCCTTTGTTTCCTGCACCGCCTGTATGGCTTCCTCTTTTTCTGCAGTATTGTTATAAACCTGATAGCCGCTACTGTCGTCCACATGGGCACCGTACTCTCCGTATCCCGGACTCTCCAGATGGGCATAGACATAGGTTCTCGCACAGATTGCCTGTGCTTTCAGGGCTTCCATCGGATACGATACCGGCATTTCACTTGGCACCACACCATAGAGATATTCCTCTACGGGAAGTTCATTGATTACCACAAAGCCCTGTCCGGTCTTTCGGATTTCCATACTCCCCCGGTAGGCTGGCGTGCCCTGGCTGCGGTTTACGGAAAGCAGACTTATCTTTCCACCGTCCTCTGCCGGGCTAAGCACAATACGCGCACATTCCGTAAACCATGCACTGTTTTCATCCAGCAAAAGCTCTTCTCCCCCCGCATGCTTTTCCGTAAGTTCCCCGTCCAGGCCATAATGCAGCTCCCATTCCGTATCACAGGAAAGCTTTACCCCTTTGTGAAAAATCCCCTGATAGTCACTGTTTTGTATCAACACACGGATAGTTTCTTCTCCGGTATAGACTACCTGCGCCTTTTGCGCCAGAGCATTTCCACCGCTGACGGTATTTTCCGCCTCCTCGTCTTTCGCCCCTTCTGCAGGGTACACTCCGTTTTTCGCATTTTGCTGTTTTGCCGTGCTGCAGCTATTCACGCAGCTTATCCCCAAAAGCAGCAGAATACCTATAATAATCAGAACAGTTTTCTTATGTATACGCTCCGTTTTCCCCATTTAACCACGCTTCCCCTTCCCTTACGTGTTTTTCAACATTTTCGCTCTCTGACGCGTAATCACTTTTTCATTTTTACGTGTTTTTTAACACTTTTGCTCTCTGACGCGTAATCCCTTTTTCATTTTTACGTGTTTTTTAACACTTTTGCTCTCTGACGCGTAATCACTTCTTTTTTCTTACGTGTTTTTCAACACTTTCGCTCTCTGACGCGTAATCCCTCTTCCCATAAAGCAAGAAAAGAGCAGCACGTTCATGCTGCTCTTTCGTATCCTGTGTATCCCCAAAATGCCGGCTCCTGCCTTTTGACTCCTAACTGTCGTTAGGTGGGTCACCGCAACTATGCTTTTGCCTTCCCCTGCAATCCTCTTTCGAGTGGAGGCTTGACAGCCACACAGCGATATAGGAATCCCGTTTAAAGTAAATGTAGGTTCAAAACTAACAAGAGTTTATCGCACATTTCAGGTTAGATTTATTATAACAAAACCACTGCTGTTTTACAACTGTAAAATTTTAACTGTATTATGTTTTTTGTTCCGGTTTCGGAACAAAAATTGACTTTTTGCATACTTTGTTCCGGTTTCGGAACGAAAATTGACTTTTTGCATATTTTGTTCCGGTTTCGGAACAGTAATTCTAAAAGTGAAAAAGAATACAAGTGAAACGAATACATAATATCACAAAAACAGCCACCTGCTTTTGAGACAGATGGCTGTTTTTCACTGATAATCAGTTTTATTTGATTATGGCTATTTTTTGATGATAACTGTTTTTTGATTATAACTGAGGGCCTGCTGCAACTAATGCCTTACCAGCTGCATTTCCTTCGTACTTAGCAAAGTTCTTAATGAATCTGCCTGCTAAGTCTTTTGCCTTAACTTCCCATTCGGATGCATCCTTGTAGGTGTCTCTCGGGTCTAAGATGGCAGGATCAACGCCGGGCAGTTCGGTAGGAACTTCAAAATCAAAGTGAGGAATCTTCTTGGTGGGAGCTTCGTTAATAGCGCCGCTTAAGATAGCATCGATGATACCACGAGTATCCTTAATGGAGATACGCTTGCCGGTACCGTTCCAACCGGTGTTTACTAAGTATGCCTTAGCACCGCTCTTCTGCATCTTCTTAACTAACTCTTCTGCATACTTGGTAGGATGCAGTTCCAGGAATGCCTGTCCAAAGCAAGCGGAGAAGGTCGGGGTGGGCTCTGTAATACCACGCTCTGTACCTGCCAGCTTTGCGGTAAATCCGGAAAGGAAGTAATACTGTGTCTGTTCCGGTGTCAGAATAGATACAGGAGGAAGTACACCGAATGCATCTGCGGAAAGGAAGATTACGTTCTTTGCAGCAGGTGCGGAAGAAATAGGACGTACAATATTCTGAATGTGGTTGATGGGATAAGAAACACGGGTGTTCTCGGTTACGCTCTTATCATCGAAGTCAATCTTTCCTTCTGCATCAACGGTAACATTCTCTAAAAGAGCATCTCTTCTGATAGCATTGTAGATATCAGGCTCGGAATCCTTGTCAAGGTTGATAACCTTTGCATAGCAGCCGCCTTCAAAGTTGAATACACCGTTGTCATCCCAGCCGTGTTCGTCATCACCGATGAGTAAACGCTTAGGGTCGGTGGAAAGGGTGGTCTTGCCGGTACCGGACAGACCAAAGAAGATTGCGGTGTTCTTGCCTTCCATATCAGTGTTTGCGGAGCAGTGCATGGAAGCCATGCCCTTTAAAGGCAGGTAGTAGTTCATCATGGAGAACATACCCTTCTTCATTTCACCGCCGTACCAGGTATTTACGATAACCTGCTCACGGCTTGTGATGTTGAATGCTACGCAGGTTTCGGAGTTAAGACCTAATTCCTTGTAGTTTTCTACCTTTGCCTTGGATGCGTTGTAAACAACGAAATCAGGCTCAAAGTTTGCTAATTCTTCTTCGGAAGGCTGGATGAACATGTTCGTAACGAAATGTGCCTGCCAAGCTACTTCTACGATGAAACGGATAGCCATACGGGTATCTTTGTTTGCGCCGCAGAATGCATCAACTACGAACAGTCTCTTGTTGGAAAGCTCTTTCTTTGCGATTTCCTTAACGGCTGCCCATGTTTCTTCTGTCATGGGATGGTTGTCGTTCTTATATTCATCGGATGTCCACCAAACAGTATCCTTGGAGTTTTCATCCACAACGATAAACTTGTCTTTAGGGGAACGTCCTGTATAAATACCGGTCATAACGTTTACCGCACCAAGCTCTGTTTCCTGGCCTTTTTCATAGCCTGTCAGTTCAGGTCTGGTCTCTTCTTTGAATAACATTTCATAAGAAGGATTGTGAACGATTTCTGTAGTACCGGTAATACCGTACTTGCTTAAATTAATCTCTGCCATCTTACATTAACCTCTTTCCTTATTTTTTGTATGTGTTTATCTTCTGCCACATCGGTTGTATTATCTCAAAAGCCATTAAAAATGTCAAGAAACCGTTAAAAATTTTATACCAATTTTAGAATTTCGCCGTTTCTTCCTTAAGCCACTGTTTTTCCTCTTCGGTAAGGTAAGGGGAAATCTTTTCGTAAACAGCCTGCTGGTACTCGTTTAACATGGCAATCTGGGTATCGGACAGGTATTTAACATCGATGCCGTCCCGGTCAATAGGTGCCCAGGTAAGTGTCTTGAAATGCATGAACTGACCGTATTCGTTCTTCACATCGTTTTCCGCTACCATGACGTTTTCGATACGGATGCCGTGGCTTCCCGCAATGTATACGCCGGGTTCGTTGGTGATGTCCATGCCCGCTTCAAACACGGCCTCTTCCATACCGTTCGTGAAACGCCAGCGCATGCCCTGGGGGCCTTCGTGTACATTTAAGATATAGCCTACGCCGTGACCGGTGCCGCACTGGTAGTCAATGCCTAAATCCCACAGCGGCTGACGTGCCAGGATGTCTAAGTTCCTGCCGGTGCAGCCGTAAATCCAGTGTGCATGGGTAAGCTGCATGACCGCAGCCGCCACCTTGGTATAATGCATTTTGATTTCATCGGAAATGGGGCCTAATACAATGGTTCTTGTCACATCCGTGGTGCCGCCTAAATACTGTCCGCCGGAATCCACTAAAAGCATGCCTTCCGGTGCAAGTGTCGCTGCCGTTTCCGGGGTCGCTTCGTAATGCATCATGGCAGCATTTGCCTTGTAGCCCGCAATGGTCGGGAAGGATAAATCGAAGAAGCCCGGAATCTGTCTGCGCAGTCCCTCCAGATAATCGGCTGCCGTCACCTCCGTAATTTCTTCCCTGCCCACATGGGTCTTCAGCCAGTAGATGAATTTCGTCACTGCCACACTGTCCTGCAGGTATACTTTTTCCATATTGGCAAGCTCGGTGGCATTCTTTACGGCTTTCAGGAGTTCGGTGGGATTTTTTCCCTCCGTAACCGCCTGTTTTTCCTGTAATATTTTATAGAAGTTATAACCCACATAACGCTCATCCAGAAGATTTTTGCCGTTCCCCGGAAGCGCCCTTACAAAGTCCGTGATTTCTCCGTATTCCTTTACTTCCGTACCGGTTTTACCGAGGTAGGAAAGCACTTCATCGGAAAGGGCTTCCTTCCGGATAAACAGCACGGCTCCGTCCTGTGTGATATAGGCATAGGACATGGCTACGGGATTGCATTCCACATCGCAGCCTCGGATGTTAAACAGCCACATGATGTCGTCCAGCTTCGTAAGCAGCAGACTCTCCGCTCCTTTTTTTGTCAGCTCCTGCCGCACCTCGGCAAGCTTCTCTCCCGCGGTCTTTCCTACGATATCACCGGGAAGCATACTGACCTGTCCTGCCGGGAATGCCGGTCTGTCCGTCCAGATGCTCTCCGCAAGGTCTTTATCATAGGAAAAGACAATATTTTTGCCGGCAAGCGCCTTTTCGTAACGCTTGCCCTCCGCTGCGGAAATGACTCTGCCGTCAAAGCCCAGCGTTTCGCCGTCCTTCATTTCCTTCTGTAAAAATTCCTCTATGGTGGGAACGCCCTCCTGCAGCATGCGGAACAGGGTCACGCCCGTGCCCGTAAGCTCGTTTTCCGCCTGAATAAAATATCTGCCGTCCGTCCAAAGACCGGCTCCTTCCTTCCATACCACAAGAGTACCGTTGGAACCGGTAAATCCGCAGAAAAATTCCCTTACCTTGAAATAATCGTTTACATATTCCGAATTGTGGAAATCCGCCGTGGGAATCATGTAAAAATCTATCTTTTCCCGCGCCATGGCCTGCCGCAGGGCATTAAGTCTATCCGTTATTGTTCTGTTTTCCATACTGTTATCCTTTCCTTGTCAAGCTGACCGTCTGATGCGGTACGTATCTTTTATTGTAATCTTTTCCGTTCAAAAAATCCACCCGGAAATTTCCGTATATTTATGAACTTTTTGTAAATAATCCTAAATTTTCTTGCTAAACACGTTTTTTTTATGTTAAAATACAGAATGTTATTCTTAAATTCCAGCCAGAAAGGAGTAGACCCATGGAACATAATACATTTTCCGACATTACCCCAGAGATTCTCAGACTTGCAAAAAAGTCAGAGGAAGCAGGAATCATAGATTCCGAACTGTATACCCGTTATGACGTAAAGAGGGGACTTCGTGACATAAACGGAAAGGGCGTTCTGGCAGGACTTACCCATATTTCCGATGTACGTGCTACCGAGATAAAGGACGGTGTTTCCGTTCCGGCTCACGGTAAGCTTTTTTACCGCGGCTACAATGTACAGGACCTGATCAACGGTTTTACAAAGGATGACCGTTTCGGTTTTGAAGAAACCGCTTATCTTTTATTGTTCGGAGAGCTTCCCAACAGCACAGAGCTTGCGGAATTCCGGAAGCTTCTCGGCAGCTACCGTTCCCTGCCCACCAGCTTTGTAAGAGATATTATTATGAAGGCACCCAGTAAGGATATGATGAATACCCTTGCCCGCAGTGTGCTTACCCTTTATTCTTATGATGACCGTGCGGACGATACCTCCCTGCCCAATGTATTACGGCAGTGTATGCAGCTGATCAGTCTGTTTCCCATGCTGTCCATTTACGGCTATCAGGCTTACAGCCACTATCATGACGGCAACAGCCTGTTTATCCACCAGCCCATACCGGAGCTTTCCACAGCCGAAAATATCCTGCACATCCTTCGTCCCGACAGCTCCTACACCCCTTTGGAAGCCAAGATACTGGATATTGCCCTGGTGCTTCATATGGAGCACGGCGGCGGCAACAACTCCTCCTTCACAACCCATGTGGTAACCTCTTCCCTGACGGATACCTATTCTACCATTGCGGCAGCCATCGGTTCCCTGAAGGGGCCAAGGCACGGCGGTGCCAATATCAAGGTAGTTAAAATGTTTGAAGAAATGAAGCGGGAAATCCACGATTGGGAGGATGAAGAAGAAGTATCCTGTTATTTAAAGAAACTGTTACATAAAGAAGCTTTCGACCACGCCGGTCTGATTTACGGTGTAGGACATGCAATTTATTCCAAATCCGACCCCCGTGCCGTTGCCTTCAAGTCTTTCGTGCAGAAATTGTCCGAAGAAAAGGGGCTGCAAAAGGAATTTGCCCTCTACTCCCTGGTGGAAAAACTGGCTCCCGAGGTTATTTCTGCGGAAAGGCAGATGTACAAGGGTGTCAGCATCAACGTGGACTTCTACTCCGGCTTTGTATACCATATGCTAGGACTGCCCATGGAGCTGTATACGCCGATTTTTGCCATAGCGCGAATCGTCGGCTGGAGCGCCCACAGACTCGAGGAGCTTGCCAACAACGGTAAAATCATCCGTCCCGCCTATAAACCGGTCGGTGAAGACCGCGAATATGTGGACTTATCCAACCGCAATTAAAAGAAGCAAAGCTTCCGACCATATGAGCATCGAAAAATCCGGCAGATTTCTCTGCCGGATTTTTACGTCCCTTTTTCAATCGAAATGACTTATTCGGTAATGCGGAAGGTTTTCTTTCTGCTTCCCGTATAGTTGCCGCAGCCCGTTATGGTTACGGTTGCCGTGCCGGGCTCCACATTATTCTCATAGGCATACACATAATCCACGTTTTCCTTAAGGTATACCCTTCCGGATGCCGTGTTCACATAGACCACGGGCTCCGGTCTTACCGTACTTCCCGTATAGCTTTCTGTTGCTATGTTGTTTATGTTTACACCGGAAAGATCCATGGGTTTTATCCGGAAGGTCTTTTTCAGGGTTCCGCTGTAGTTGCCGCAGCCCGTTACCACCGCTGTTGCCGTTCCCACTTCCCGGTTTCCCGTATAGCTTACGGTATAATCCCTTCCTTCAGGATTTTATCCCTGTCCGTCAGGGTCAGCGCCGGAGCAGCTCCCTCCGGGGTATAATTCACATCCGGGATTGCCGCTATCTTTGCCGTCAGCTTCTTCGGGGTGATCCGGAAGTCCGTATACACGGAGCCTTCATAATTCCCCTTGCCGCGGATTGTCACGGATGCCGTTCCCGCGTCCACGTTCCAGTAACAGGAAACGGTATAGTCCACATCCTTCTTTAACACCGTCTTTCCGTACTTTACGGTAAAGGACGGCTCCTGGCTTTTTCCGTTGTATACCACATCCCGGATCCTGCTTACCGTGACGGAACCGGAATTCAGGGACAGCGGTCGGATGGTAAAGCTTATCGACAGACTTCCCGCATACTCTCCCTTTCCGCTTGCAATCACCTGTGCCGATTCGGACACACTCGCATTTTTGCAGTTTACATAGCTTAAGGTATAGTCCTTTCCTACCTTTAAGGGCACCCCGTCCAGGGTCACCGAAATCTTCGGTTTCTTTTCTTTTCCGTTGTAATAATCATCCGGCAGATCCCATGCCAGCTTTGCCGCGGTAAAGTCCTTCTTTACCTGATAGGTCTTTACGGTTTCCCCGCCGTAGCTGCCGCAGCCTGTAATTATCGCCGTTGCTTTTCCGAGGGAATGGTTATCCTGATAGGAAACCGTATAATCCCTTCCCTGTAAAAGAACTGTTCCGCCATCCTTTACGGTTATTTCGGGAATTCCTCCCGTTGCGGTCAGAAGCGGTGCATCCGATACACGTATGCTGCATTTCCGGATTTCCTTTGCGGCAATGGTAAATTCCCCGGCAAGGGTTCCCGTATAGTTGCCGGTTCCGGTTACCGTCACCCTGGCTGTGCCTGCCTCCGTATTTCTGGTATAGTATACCCGGTAATCCTTTGCGGTAAGCCTTGTCTTTCCATAGGTAACCGTTACGGAAGGACAGATGGCCTTTCCCGTATAGGTAAACGTCTTTATGTCCCCGATGGCTCCGCCGGCACCAAGCTCCGCCTTCTTTATGGTGAAGTTCTTCACGATTTCCCCGGTATAGCTGCCTTTTCCGGTAATCACCAGAGAGGCTTCTCCCGCATCCTTGTTCTTCTTATAGGTGATGCTGTAATCCTTTCCGGCTTTCAGTACCGTACCACCTCTGGTAACGGTAACCGGGAAGGTAACTGCTTTTCCCGTATAGGTAACGGCTGTTTCCACGCCGCTTATCTCCGCCGTCAGAATGCTGTCCCGGATAAGGAAGGTTTTCTCTATGCTTCCTTCATAGTTGCCGGTTCCGGTTACCACAACCTTTCCCTTGCCTGTTGCGGTATTGTTTTCATATGCCACCGTATAGTCCGTATACTGCTTAAGAACCTTCTTTCCGCAGGTAACCCTGACAGCGGGGCGCACCGGCGTCCCGTCAAAGGGACAGGTACCCGGGTTGTCAAGACGGCATCTCTTCAGGGACTGGGGCTTCACGGTAAAGTTTACGCGTACCTCTCCCTTATAGTTGCCGGTACCCGTGATCACGCATACGGCGGCTCCCGCCTCCACTGCGTTCTCCACGGAAACCGTATAATCCTTCCCTGCCTTCAGTGTGGTTTTTCCAAGCTTTACCACCGGCTTTACCACTGCGGGTTTTCCGGTATAAACCGTATCCTTACAGCCGCTTACAAGCGCTGTATCCAGGGAAACCGGCTCTATCCGGAAGGTCAGCAGGAGGCTTCCCGTATAAACACCTTTTCCCTTCACAAGGATTTCCGCCTCTCCGGCATCCCTGTTGTTCCGGTAGCTGACCGTATAGTCTTTGTTTTTCTGCAGTACATATCCGCTGGCATCCGTAAGCACCGCCTCCGGTGTCACTGCCTTACCTGTATAAACCGTACCTGCCGGCACTCCGGTTACACTGATACGGGACAGGCTGTAACGGATGTCAAAGGAAATATTTTTAACACCTGTATAATCCCCGCATGCCGTCACCGTCAGGCCGGCCTTTCCGGGCTGCGTGTTATTATATCCCGTTACCACATAGTCCACGCCTTCCGTAAGCAGCCTTTCCCCGTCCGTCACCGTCAGGGCAGGCTTTATGGGGCTTCCGGTATAGGTCTGTGTTCCCAGTGCCGCAATCTTTACCCCTGCAAAGCTTTTTCTCGTAATGGTAAAGGTCTTTTTCACACTTCCTTCGTAAATGCCTCTGCCGTTGATGATTACTCCGGCTTCACCGGCATGCAGGTTGTCAACGAAGACCGCCTCAAAGTCGGTTCCCTCCTTCAGTACCTTACCCGAAAGCTTTACGGTAAACCGCGGTGTGATTTCCTTTCCGGTAAAGACTGCGTTTTTCAGTCCCGTTACCACGGCGCCTTCTATGGGTAATCCCTTTATTTTTATGCTTTCCGTAAAGGTATGGCTTCCACGGTATTTTCCGTTGCTGCCTCCCGTTACCGTTATCTTCATATAACCGGGCATCAGGTTATCCGTGATGCTTTCCACCAGGTAATCCTCTCCCGCCGTAAGCAGGATGCCCCTGTCCCTGATTTCCGTCTCGGGCAGGATTTCCTTTCCCGTATAGGTATACTCTGCCTCGCACAATGTAAGGTCGGAAACCTGCCGGTAAATAAGGAAGCGCGCTTCCACGGTTCCTTTGTAGATTCCCTTTCCGCGGATGATTACCTTTGCGTAACCGGGCTGTGTATTTTCCTCATAGGAAACCGTATAATGTTTATCCCGGACAAGAGCCCTCTGTTCCGTTCCGCTGACATAGGAAACAAGGAATTCGGGGGTCAGGCCTTCTCCCGTATATTCATAGCCCTCTGCCAGTCCGCTGATGCTTACCGTTTCTTCCGTGAGCTCCACTGCCTCTCCCGCACGCAGGAAGGTGACCGTCAGGCGGTAGCCCGTCGCTGCATCGCCGCTAAGCTTTTTATCCGTCACGGCTCCCGCATCCACGTTCTGAAGCTCCGTTGCCACACCGGCTGTGTCTGCCGGCAGGTGGTAGCTTCCCTTCATGGTAAAGTCCACCGTAAGGCAGTATTCCTTTTCCTTTTCAAAGACCGCACCGCTCACCATGGGATTTCCTTCCGAAAGCCATGCCACCTTTGTAATCTCCACGCAGTCCTCGCCGGCTTCCCCTACCGAGTAGTCCGGTTCCGCTCCCTCCGCAGGCGCCGTAATGCCTGTAAAGACAAGGCTCTCCCTCAGATAGCGGGGAATGCTTACCCCGGTTTCTTCCTCATAACCGCAGACCGTACAGTACCGGTGCTTTTCCCCGTCACTGCTGTCCGTAGGCTCCGTGTCCACCTTCCATGCATAAGTATGGGGCGCCTGCTCCGTCTTTTCCCCGCAGACACACTCCTTCCAGTGGTTTTTATCATCCGCGGAATAGGTATCCGCAAACGCATGGGCAATAACAAGCTCCATGGCGTCGGAATCCCCGCCGTCCGCTCCTTTTTCCTTTATGCACACCGTTTTTCCGAACCATGCCGCCGGCACTTCCACCAGGGTCCTGCCGCAGAAGGACGGCTGCAGCACCTCTCCGCTGTCCTTGTCCGTGATCTCATAGGTTTTCTCTGCCACAAAGCCGGTAATCCGGTTTTTCTCCACATCAAAGCTGACTGCCGGTACGGCTGCCTTTACCGTCACATCACAGTAAGCCGTCAATCCGCCCTGTTTTGTGGTTACCGTAATCCTTGCGGTACCGGGTTTTCCCGCTGTCACCACCGCGGTATTTCCCGTTGCGCTGATACCTGCGATACTGCTGTCGGAGCTTTTAAAGCTTACCTCGCTGATGCTTGCTTCCGCCGGCTCCACCGTGGCGGTAAGTACGGCGCTTTCCCCTTCCGCAAGCAGCAGGGAAGCCGTATTAAGGCTCACTCCCGTGACGGGGGTTGCCACCGTTACCGCACCGTAGGCGATTTCCACCTCCGCCGTCTCCCCGGTGCTTTTCTTGGTTGCCACCACAACCACCTTGCCCGCGGGACATTCCGCAGTGGGGGTGCCGTTAATATATCCATTATCTCTCGACAGCTTCAGTCCCTTCGGCAGGCTGCTTCCTTCCTTCAGTTCAAAAGCAACCGTTGGTGTAACCTTTGAAGCTGTACCCTCAAAGCCGTGCAGGCAGTCATAGACGCTTACATCATATTGATAATTCGTTCCCACCTTCATAGCCGGCAGATCCAGGAGAGACGTATCCGTTATTGCAAAAGGAGTTTCCTTTGCTTCTATGGTAAGCTCCGTCAGGATATTTCCATCCGGGTCACAAATCCATCTACTATATGCTGTTTCAAACATGCCCCTGCGGACAATATAACGGTTGTCTGTAAGGGAGGTTACGCACATATCCTCCCTGGTTGTTGCACGATTGTATACGGTTTCCAGTCCTACCGGTCCCCCCTTCACCGTCAGTCTGGAGGTGCCTGTATATTCCTTCAGAAATCCTATGGCTGCCCTTTTTTTCTTGGTATTTACCGTCTCTATGCTGACCGGTCCGCTTCCTCTGACCGCCAGCATGTCCACAACCATATTATACTGACTATCCCCCTCCGCTGCCAGGATATCGGTCGTTCCGCTGCTTTCCAGGTACAGCACATCGCTATTATTAAAATCCCCGGTCAGTTCCGACTTCAGGTTAGCCGCCCCTCGCAGGGTAAAGTCACCGATTACGGCGACATACAACATATCTGCCCCCAGTGTGCTGAGATTCAGGGTTCCTCCCTCCATGACCGTGTCGTCGGCGCTAATTAGATACCCGCCATATCTTGTCATATCTGCCCTCGTGGATATGGTCAGGGTATCCCCGGTATCGGAATCCGTCTTGTTGATCCGAAGTCTTCCTTTTACATTTATACCGTAGGCGTATGCTCCCTCCACCGTAATCCGGTTGTGCTGGGACAACAGCAATGTAAGATTGCCCTCCGATACGATACTGCCGCCATTATAGCCCTCCAAAGTCAGCGTACCGGCAGCCGCTTCGTAACGCCAGCCATTGCCCTCTGCATCCTTTGTTACATCCACGGCTATTGCGCCGCTTTCTGCATTCTCCGTAATGTAAAGCGCTGTCAGGTTATTCGTCGCTCTTACCGGCGTTATCTCCTTTGCCGGCTCCTCAACGATATCCCCCTCGGAAACAGTTTCCGCTGCGGGTGCGGATTCCGTTGCAGGCGGTGTTGCCGCTTCGGTTTCCGGTGTTGTTGCTTCGGTTTCCGGTGTTTCCGCTTCTGTTTCCGATGTTGCCGCTTCGGTTTCCGTTAAATACTCCGGGGAAACCGCCCACGCAGTCACCGGTATATCCGACAGAAGAAGTCCGATTGCCAGAAGCATGGCTGCAATACGTTTTCCTTTTCTTTTCATACAATTCTCCCTTCCTTCACTTTTTGGCCGGGTATCCACCCATTTTTTTACTTTAAGCATAACGTATTTTCTTCTTTTGCACATCACCCAAAAGTATGATTTTGTCTTTCCTATACCCAGTTTTTCGTTTTCCTTTGGGTACTGGCATCATTTTTTCTTTCCTGTACCCAGTTTCTTTTTTTCCTTTGGGTACTGGCGTCATTTTTTCTTCTCTATACCCATTTTCTCTTTTCCCTTTGGGTACTGGCGTCATTTTTTCTTTCCTGTACCCAGTTTCTCTTTTCCCTTTGGGTACTGGCATCATTTTTTCTTCCCTATACCCATTTTCTCTTTTCCCTTTGGGTACTGGCGTCATTTTTTCTTTCCTATACCCATTTTCTCGTTTCTCTTTGGGTACTGGCGTCATTTTTTCTTTCCTGTACCCAGTTTCTCGTTTTTCTTTGGGTACTGGCGTCTTTTTTTCTTTCCTGTACCCAGTTTCTCGTTTCTCTTTGGGTACTGGTGTCATTTTTTCTTTCCTGTACCCATTTTCTCTTTTCCCTTTGGGTACTGGCGTCATTTTTTCTTTCCTGTACCCAGTTTCTCGTTTCTCTTTGGGTACTGGCGCCTTTTTTTCTTCCCTGTACCCAGTTTCTCTTTTTCCTTTGGGTACTGGCGTCTTTTTTTCTTTCCTATACCCATTTTCTCTTTTTCCTTTGGGTAATCGCATCACGGATATATTTCTTCTGTGTGTTCTCGCTCTTTTCCTCTCATGCAGATATTTGAAAAATTGTTCTATCTCCTTATCTGTTAATAAAATCTGTTAATATAATCTGTTAATAAATGTCCTTTCATTGTGAACGTCTCCTATTACTTAATGTTTTCACATTTTTCAAAAAAATCAGCAAAAGAAAAGGAGTAGTCCATTGCGGACCACTCCCTATTTGTTTTCTTCTTTATGAACGGCTATATTTATTCTTCGTCCCAGCCTGCGTCGCTGATTTCGATTTTCTTGTCGCGGAGCATCAGATCCCTCACCGCATCCGCAGCCGGTTTTCCATCAAACAGAATCTTGTTGACCTGTTCGATAATGGGAAGCTGTACGTTATATTTTTCCGCCAGTCCCATGGCAGCCTTGGCAGAATACACGCCCTCCACTACCATTTTTACTTCTGCCATGGCTTCTTCCATGCTCTTGCCCTGACCGATTAAAATACCGGCTCTCCGGTTGCGGGAATGCATGGAGGCGCAGGTAACAATCAGATCTCCGATACCGGTGAGTCCGCAGAAGGTTTCAAATTTGGCTCCCATGGCGGTACCCAGTCTTGCAATCTCGGCAATACCTCTCGTGATAAGCGCTGCCTTGGTATTGTCCCCGTAGCCCAGGCCGTCCGCCATACCGGCTGCCAGAGCCACTACATTTTTCAGGGCTCCGCCGAGCTCCATGCCCAGCACGTCGGGGCTGGTATACACGCGGAACACATCACTGATGAAGATATTCTGTAAATATTCTGCCGTTTTACGCTTCTTCGCTCCCACTACGATGGTGGTCGGAATGCCGCGGCTTACCTCCTCCGCATGGGAAGGTCCGGAAAGAACCGCTACCTCTGCCTGCGGGATTTCCTGTTCGATAATTTCCGACAGAGTCATATAGGTGTGATCCTCCACGCCCTTTGCCACATTGACGATAATCTGTCCTGGCGCAATCAGAGGGGATAACTCCTTTGCCGTTGCCCTGGTGTAGGCGCTTGCCACTGCCATAACCAGCACATCCTTGCCCGTCACGGCTTCCTTATCGTCCGTTGTAAAAATCATGTCCTCCGGCAGCCTGATGCCCGGCAGCATTTTATGCTCATGATTCTGTTTTAACATTTCGATTTCCGCCGGCACCTTGGACCAGACGGTAATTTCATGTCCTAATTTATGCAGATGTACGGAAAGGGCAATGCCCCAGCTTCCGCCGCCCAAAATACTGATTTTTGCCATAACAGCCTCCGTTTCTTTTCCTACGGGAAACGATATCCCCTTATTCGTCCTTGTTTTTTTTGAACAGATAGGTCTTTCTCTCCGTTCCTTTTGCCAGTCTTACGATATTCTGTCTGTGCTTCCAGTATGCCATTGCCGTTAAAAAAGCGGTAATGATATACATTTCAATGAGGGTCGCCCGGCTGACGCCTGCACCGAACACACCGAGCTGTCCGGAAACCACCATCTGGATCATAAAGCCCGCATACACAAGCAGGGAGCCTAACGAAACATAATGGGTGGTAAGAAAGGTGCCGAAAAACAGGATAATGCCGGTGGGTATGAAATACGGATGGAAGGAAAGCACCAGCCCTGCCGTTGCTGCAATGCCCTTTCCTCCCTTAAAATGCATATAAAAGGGATAGTTATGTCCTAAAATCACTCCGGCTCCGGTATAGAGGGCAAACAGGTATACAAAATCGGGATGGCTCTTTCCGAATAATAATTTGGTCAGGAAAATAGCCGCCATACATTTTAAGCAGTCACCGGCAAATACAATGAGCCCCGCTTTGGTGCCCAGCACCCGTAAGGCATTGGTGGTACCGGAGTTGCCGCTGCCGTGCTCCCTGATGTCGATACCGTGCGCTTTTCCATAAAAAAACGCCGTCTGGAATAATCCGAATACATAACCGATGACAAGACAAATAATTCTTTCTGCTATCATTGTTCCTTAGCCTTTCTCTCACGTATAATAAAACGAAGCGGTGTTCCCTTAAATCCGAAGGTCTGTCTGATCTGATTTTCAATGTAACGGGTATAAGAGAAATGCATCAGCTCCTTGTCGTTTACGAAAATGACAAAAGTGGGCGGCTTTACCGATGCCTGGGTGATGTAGTAAAGCTTTAGGCGCTTTCCTTTGTCCGTAGGCGGCTGCTGCATGGCAACGGCCTGCGTCATGATTTCGTTTAACACACCGGTCTGCACTCTCATGGCGTGGTTTTCGCTTACCATATCTATGGTTTCAAACAGCTTGGGAAGTCTCTGCCCGGTCTTTGCGGAAATGAACACGATTTCCGCATACTGCATAAAGGAAAGGGTATTTCTGACCTTTTCCGTAAAACGGTAAATGGTCTTGTCGTCCTTTTCCACGGCATCCCACTTGTTGACGGCAATGATGATCGCTTTGCCTCTTTCATGGGCAATGCCGGCAATCTTGGCATCCTGTTCGGTCACGCCTTCCACCGCATCAATGACCAGGATAACTACATCCGCACGCTCTACGGCGCCCACCGTACGCACAATCATGTAATGCTCCAGGTCCTCTTTGATTTTATTCTTGCGGCGCAGACCCGCCGTATCGATAAACACATATTCCCTGCCGTTAAAGGTCACATCCGTATCCACGGCATCACGGGTGGTGCCGGCAATATCGGAAACAATCAGACGGTTTTCGCCGAGCATCCGGTTGATAATGGAGGATTTACCCACATTGGGCTTTCCGACAATCGCCACACGGATACGGTCGTCTTCTTCCGTGCCGTCCGCTTCGTCCGGGAAATGGGAAATTACCTTGTCCAGCATTTCACCCAGTCCTAACTTGTTGACGGAGGAAATGGGGTAAGGCTCTCCGATGCCTAAATTATAGAATTCATAGACATCATTGCCGTACTTGGCAAAGCTGTCCACCTTGTTTACCACCAGAACCACTGGCTTATGGGAACGTCTCAGCATGTCTGCCACCTTGGCGTCCGCATCCACAAGTCCCTGCTTCACATCCACCATAAAGATAATGACATCCGCCGTGTCAATCGCCATCTGTGCCTGCTCCCTCATCTGGGACAGGATGATGTCCTTGCTGTCCGGCTCGATACCGCCGGTATCAACCATGGTGAACACATGATCCAGCCATGTGATATCTGTATAAATACGATCCCTTGTAATACCCGGGGTATCTTTTACGATGGAGATTTTTTCGCCCGCCAGCGCATTAAAGAGTGTGGACTTTCCTACGTTGGGGCGTCCTACCACGGCTACAATGGGTTTTCTTTTTCTATCACTCATCTGTCTTCCTCCTTGCTCCGGAAAGAATGCTTTTTACAAACTCACAACCACTTGATTTTACAATATCTACCGGCACTTGTAAAGCATTTGTCAGCTCGGAAAGCTTCATATCGTCTAAGAATAACTCCTCCTCCAGACGCATGACGTTTTCCGGCAGAAGCACCAGATCGCCCAAATCCTTTCCTTTTAACTGGTTTAGGATATCCTGTCCCGTGAGAAGTCCCGTCACGGTAATGTTTTCCCCGAAGAAATCGTTGCGGATGCAGAATACCTGAATGGTAAGTCCCGGGAATGCCTCTTCCACTTCCTTTGCCATTTTCACGATGTAGGAATACATCAGTCTGGCGGTAACAAGGGATATCTTTCCGGTAAGGCTGTCGTCCGGCAGCTTCCTTTCTTTTTTTAATTCTTCCATATAATCATGGAACTCATTCAGGAAAAGCCGCACCATGCCCACGCCGTTTTCGAGCTGCAGATACCCGTCGTACCGCTCCTCCTCCGGCATGGGGCGTTCCGCTAAAATGTACCATTCGTCACTGGCATGGATAAAATGCACTCCGAACTTCGGATACAGCTTTTTCTGCCAGCTTTCTATCAGGTCTATGACTTTGCCGGCGTCCTCTTTATTGAAGGGCTGCAGCGGATAAAGACCGTCACGGTATTTGGAAAGTCCCACAGGCACCACGGAAACACTCTCTAAATAAGGAAGATATTTTGCCATTTCCCTTATGCTGAAATCCAGCTCGTCCCCGTCGTTTACTCCCTTGCAGAGTACAATCTGTCCGTTCATTTCAATGCCCGCTTCATAAAGCCTGTCTAATTTTTTTAAGGCTTCTCCCGCAAAGCGGTTGTGCAGCATCATGCATCGAAGCTCGGGGTTCATGGTCTGGATGGAAATGTTGATGGGGGCTAAATGGTAACGGATAATCCTGTCGATGTCGTGCTCGGACATGTTGGTCAGGGTGATGTAATTGCCCTGCAGGAACGAAAGTCTTGAGTCGTCGTCCTTAAAGTACAGATTTTCCCGCATGCCCTTCGGCATCTGATCGATAAAGCAGAAAATGCATTTGTTGTGACAGTGACGGTATTCACTCATCAGACCGTTTTCAAATTCGATGCCCAAATCCTCATCAAAATCCTTTTCGATTTCCAGACGGCACTCCTCTCCGTCCTTTGTCTCCACGTCCACCTCTATATAGGTATCCTGTATCAGAAATTCAAAATCAAAAACATCCTCAATGACCGTGCCGTCCACTGCCATAATTTTGTCGCCGGGCTCCAGTCCCATCTCTTCCGCGATGCTGCCCGGTTTGACGTTCTTGATTATATGACCTTTGTTTTTGTTCATAAAACCGATTTTTCCTTTCGTAGCCGGCAGGATATACCTGCGGTCCTGTCCCCCTACACCCTTCCATAATACTATAAATTCCTTGACGTGTCACCCTATGAATGCTATAAATAAAGTGTAAAATTTGTAGTTTCGGAGGAAATCATGGCTAATACACACGAATTGGAAAATGCAATGCCCGTAGCGCCTCTTAAGATCGTGGCTTTGCCTTCCGCAGAAAAATTTGCACGAAAAGTAAACGATTACCTGGTTGCTTTTCGCAGAACCATCAATAACGACAAAGTAAAAAGTGACCCTGCTTTTCACGGCTATATCGAAAGCAGCTATTTGACCAATGTAGAATGTCCCCGTTTCGGAACCGGTGAAAGCAAGGCTGTTTTCCACGAATCCATCCGCGGTAAGGATTTGTTTATCATTACGGATGTCTGCAACCACAGCATCACTTACAACGTAAACGGTTATACCAATCATATGTCTCCCGACGACCATTATCAGGATTTAAAGCGTGTGATTGCTGCCTGCAACGGCAAGGCTCACCGTATCAACGTCATCATGCCCTTCCTGTATGAAGGCAGACAGCACCGCAGAAGCGGTCGCGAATCCTTAGACTGTGCGTTTGCACTGGACGAGCTGTATTCCATGGGCATTTCCAATTTTGTTACCTTTGACGCCCACGATCCCCGTGTGCAGAATGCCACTCCTCTGTGCGGCTTCGACAACTTCACCCCGCCCTACCAGTTCATCCGTGCCCTGCTCGCCGCAGAAAACGACCTCGTCGTGGACAAGGAGCATCTGATTGTCATAAGCCCCGATGAAGGTGCTCTGGACCGTGCCATTTATTTTGCCACCGTTTTAGGTGTGGATACCGGTATGTTCTACAAACGCCGCGACTACTCCACCGTGGTAAACGGCAAGAATCCCATTGTAGCCCATGAATTCTTAGGCGACAACATCGAGGGAAAGGATGTCATCATCATCGACGATATGATTTCCTCCGGTGAAAGTATGCTGGACACCTCCAGACAGTTAAAGGAAATGCATGCAAGACGCGTATTCATCTGCTGCACCTTCGGTCTGTTTACCAACGGACTGAAAGCATTTGACGAAGCTTACGAAAAGGACTACTTCGATAAGGTCATTACCACCAACCTTACCTACCTGCCCCCCGAGATTTCCACAAAGCCTTACTTTGTAGAAGCCGATATGAGTAAATTTACCGCATCCATCATCGATTTCATGAACCACGACGTTTCTTTGTCCAACGCCATGGCAACCACCGAAAAAATGCATGCGGTACTGGAAGAATACAATAAGATTTAATTTTCGTTTTTATTTTCGTTCCGAAGGGAGTCATACTCATCTAAAAAATGATGTCTGACTCCTTTTTGTTTGTAACAGACAACCGTGTCTAAATTCACATTTTCCACACTCTTGAAGATATTGCCCTCCACGAAGGGATTGGTTTTCTTAAGCGTCTTAATCAGTTCTTTAATCTCCACTCTCTTAGAGCGGTTTTCCTCGTTGTTGCAGGTCGTACAGGTATCCGTGAATTTGCATGCGCACTGGATGAAATGCAGACCGTTGTAGTCCCTCCACGCCTTGATGTCGTCCTCCCGCACCAGATACAGGGGGCGGATCAGTTCCATTCCCTCAAAATTCGTGCTGTGCAGCTTTGGCATCATGGTCTGTACCTGCGCTCCGTACAGCATACCCATGAGAATGGTTTCAATGACATCGTCATAGTGGTGGCCGAGTGCGATTTTGTTGCAGCCAAGCTCCCTTGCAAAGCTGTACAGATGGCCTCTGCGCATCCGGGCGCACAGATAACAGGGGGATTTCTCCACGTTGTATACGGAGTCAAATATATCCGACTCAAAAATCGTAATGGGGATGTTTAAGATTTTGGCATTCTCTTCTATCACCTTGCGGTTTGCCGGGCTGTATCCCGGGTCCATCACTAAAAATTTTACTTCAAAGGGAAATTTGTTGTGCAGCTTCAGCTCCTGGAACAGCTTTGCCATGAGCATGGAATCCTTGCCGCCGGAAATACAGACCGCAATTTTATCCCCCGGCTTTACCAGTTCGTATGTGCGCACCGCCTTCGTAAACTGGCACCAGATTTTCTTGTGAAATTTCTTGCGGATGCTCGTTTCCACTTCCTTTGCCTTGTCGGCAGCCGCCGTTTCCTTGATGTCCGTAAGCAGCCAGTCAATATAACCGCCGGAAAGGTTCACCGCATCCAGTCCCTGTTCCGTAAGCATGTCCGCCACGTCCCGGCTAAGCTTTCCTCTCTGGCAGCAGATGACAAGTTTTTTGCTTCTGTCTATCTTATCGCTTGTTAAAATTTCCTCCGGCTGCAGTAAGATAGCACCCGGCATGGCGCCGTGTGCTATCTCCTCTTCGTTCCGGATATCAATAATTTCATAGGTACCCTGTGCCAGCTGTTTTAATTCCGATACTGTAATGTCCATTATTATTCCTTTTCTTCCTCATAAACAGGAAATTTTAAGGTTATCTTAAACAAATCCCCGTCCAGATAAATGTTAAATTTACCGTTCTGCAGCTCCGTCAGATTTTTCGCAATGGAAAGTCCCAGTCCGCTTCCTTCCGTGCTTCGGGAAACATCCCCTCTGATAAAACGCTCGGTCAGCTCTTCCGCCCGGATGTTCATGGGCTGTGCAGAAATATTTTTCAGACAAAGTATCACATATTTGCCGTCTTCTGTCAATTCCCTGTCAATATAGACTCTGGTTTCCGGCATGGCATACTTGCAGATATTGCCGAACAGGTTTTCCACCACCCGGTAAATACGTCTGCCGTCCGCCCTGATATACACGGGCTCCCCGGAAAAGCCGTCCACAATGGTAAGCCTTCTTTCCTCTAACTTATCGGAAAACTCCGCCACCGTCTGGTGCAGCAGTTCAATCAGATCGATTTTTTCCATATGCAGCACAATATTGCCGGAGGAAATCTTGGAGGCTTCCACCAGATCCTCCGTCAAATGCTTCAGTCTCTGGGATTTCTGGTCCAGGACTTCGATATAGCCCTTGACCGGCTGTGTTTCGATATTTTCCCGCTTTAATAAATCCACGTAATTGATAATGGACGTCAGAGGCGTTTTGATGTCGTGGGAAACATTGGTAATCAGGTCTGCCTTCAGCTTTTCGTCCTTCATGGAGGTTGCCACCGCAGCATTGATGCTTTCACTGATGCTGTTGATTGCCTGTGCAATATCTAAATTTTCCCCATGCAGCTTCCGGGTATCGATCTGGTAATTTAAGTTACCCTCACTGATTTCACGGATACCTTCAATCAGTTCTTTTTTCTTGTTGCGGTTGTAATAGCAGCCGTACACGGCAAGTGCATCCGGCACCAGCACAAAGATGATAAACCTAAGGACAAAAACCCCATCATTCCTTGTCCGGGAAAGAATGATACCTGCCAGGAAATTATATGCCATAATGCCACCGAACAAAAACAGCGCCCGCGCCAGATTTCCTGCATTGTCATAGATATGGAGCGCTATGTTTTTGATACCTCTGAAAATCCGTTTTACCACTTTATCAAATAAAAGGAAAAGCAGACTGCCCTTCCAGATATTTCCCTTTTTGCATCTGCGGATAAAGCTGTACCACAGGGCACACAGTAAGCTGCTGATGACGGTTCCGGTTACCGCAAGCGCACATATCACCTGTTCCCGGTACTGTGCTACATAAGACGCGTTGTACCGGCCCACCTCCGCAGCAAGTGTCATTACATAAATACCCGCCATTACAAGCACACAGAACAACAGGTGGATTTCCGTGGGAATCTGGTCAATCCAGGACAGACGGACGGTCACGTTTCCTTCCCTATCCCTTATTCTCCCTGCCACTACACTCAGATAAAGGAACAGAATGCCGTAACATAATGCGGAAGCTGCCGCCAGTACCACAAAAAACATCCGGTATTTCAGGAACGTGTCGTAGGTTTCCGATGCCATCTTGAAGTCGTCCTCCACCGGATAGGTGGTATCCACGCCAATCCACATTTTCGCCGTATCAGGGTATGCATACTCGTAGGAGCTGAAAGCTTCAAACATCTCCTCCACGGTCAGAATATGGGTATTGGTGTCCAAGGTAATATTCTGTGGCTTATAAATGACGTATCTGCCGCAGTTTGTCTTGAAGTAATTGTCCATATCATCCAGGGAGATTTCCTTTGTCAGATTGGATACTTCTACCTTATCGCCCAGCATCACCATGCGGAAATAAAACTGGATGTTTGTGTTTCCGTTACCGAACGCATCCTTTAGGTGCAGATATTCCCGGTAATTGTAACCTAAATCCGATATTGACTGCTCTAAGCAGTAGCGGTATGTCTCATACTCGGACAGGTTGTCCGCATAGTCTTCCAGGGAAAATCCGTCCACCGTCTTATAACGCTCCTTCAGAACAGGAATCAGCACATGCACGGTATTGGAAGACGTATCAATATAAATTCCCGCTATGGCATCCCCGTAATTCATCACGTTGACCGCCAGCGCCTGCACCTGTTCCTGAAGAGAACGGTACCAGCCGTAGGGTTCACTCGTAAAAAGCTTGCTGTTGCCCTGCAGCAGGGCTTCAAACAGGGCATCTCCCTGATAGCCGTTCAGGTATTCGCTTTCCGTTGTATTTTCGTCTGCGTCCGCTTCATCTGGCACCGCTTCCGTCACCTGAAGTCCGACCAATGCACCGTTTAACACCTCTACATTCGTCTGTGACTGCTCTTCCACCTCCGCATCCGTTCCTGTTTCCTCATAATAGACGCGGTCCTCCGGCACATATATCTCTTCCATGAATTTGGAGCGGAGCGCATTTTTCTGCGATTCCGTCAAAGTTCCGTTATAAAAGGGCTGGTTGTCGTCGTATTTGTCCAGAAACTGGGTCAGGGTATAATCCTCAAGGACGGATGCTGTGCCGTACTGGTTCCACTTCAGCAGATCCTCCAGTTTATAGCGGATGCCGCTGTCCGGCATTTCCCCGTTTTTACGGTTGGCAAATGCCACAATGTCAATCTCCTTGGAGCCGTCAAAGCGTCCGCCCTCCTCCATCTGGCTTTTTGCCACATTGTAACGGATGATGCTGTATAAGGAGTTTACCAGCATCTCGTCAAATACATCCGTATCCTCGAAGTGTTTCTCCTCGGAAAAAATATCAAAACGTTTTGTCACAGAGTCATCCATGACAAAGGAAAACAATACTAAAAACGCCACGCCCGATACCATGCCGAAGGCGGCAATCTGCTGCAGGATGTGCAGTAAAAATCTTTTGTTTCTCATGGGTTTCTTTTCATTCTTCATTAATTTTGTTTTTCCACCTTATAACCGACACCCCATACCACCTTCAGATACTTCGGCTCCTTGGGGTTGATTTCAATTTTCTCCCGGATATGCCGGATATGCACCGCCACCGTATTGTCCGCACCGATAGCCGCCTCGTTCCAGATATTCTCATAAATCTGGTCAATGGAATAGACTCTGCCCGGATTTTTCACCAAAAGAAGCAGGATGCTGTATTCGATAGGGGTAAGCCGCACCGGCTCTCCATCCACCGTAACCTCCTTGGTATCGTCATCCATGCATAAGCCGCCGATGCGGTACACGTTGCTTTCTTCCGGTGCGCTCATATTGCCAAGCTTGGTATAGCGGCGAAGGTTGGACTTCACACGGGCAATCAGCTCCAGCGGGTTAAAAGGCTTGGACACGTAATCGTCGGCGCCTACATTCAGCCCCAGAATTTTGTCCGTATCCTCCGTCTTTGCCGAAAGCATGATAATGGGAATGCTGCTGTACTCCCGGATTTTTAAGGTGGCATGGATGCCGTCCAGCTTCGGCATCATTACATCCATGATTAAAAGCTGGATATCCTCCGCATTTAAGATACGGATGGCTTCCTCCCCGTCATATGCCTTATACACTTTATAGCCTTCGTTTTTCAGATAAATCTCAATCGCATCTACAATTTCCTTGTCGTCGTCACAAATTAAAATATTCGCCATTTTCTTATTCTCTGAGACTTAAGAAAGCTCCCAGGTTTCCTCTCTTTCCTTTGCTTGCCCGATGGGAAAACAGTTTATCTTCATTGCAGCAGGTGCAGATATCCGTTACGGAAATCTGCGCTCCGGTAAGCCCTGCATCCAAAAGCACCTTCTCATTTGCCCGCCATAAATCAAGCTGGTATTTTCCTTCTTCCCTGCCGGCGCTTAACACATCCTCTCCGAACTCCCGCCGGAAGGCATCCGCCACATCCTCCGAGACCTCATAGCAGTCCGCACAGATGGACGGCCCCACAGCCGCTATCATATCCTCTTTCCGGCAGCCGTATTCCTTTTCCATAAAGGCTGTCATTTCCCGTCCCATGCGGTTTACGGTGCCCCTCCATCCGGAATGGGCAAGACCGATGACCTTCTTTTTCGTATCCAGGAAATAAAGCGGCACGCAGTCCGCAAAAAAGCAGCTTAAAATAATCCCCGGCTCGTCCGTCACCAGACCGTCTATGTCCCGGTAGTCCTTCTCTCTTAAAACGCCTTTTCCTTTATCTTCCTTCGTTACCTTCCGGATGTTTACGGTATGGGTCTGGTCGGAGCAGACAAAATCCTCTTTCTTTCCGTGCATGACCTTGGCAATCCGCCGGAAGTTTTCCTGCACGGCTGCCTCTTCGTCGCCTCTGGTGAAGCTTAAATTCATGGTGGCAAAAATGCCCTTGCTTACGCCTCCCATTCTGGTGGAGAACAGATGCTCCACCAGACCGGTTTCGGTAAAGGCGGGAAAGGTAAGGTAACAAAGCTCTCCGGCTTCCCTGCTTACCATTCCCTTTCCTTCCGCCCTGTTTTTTCTTTTCCAGGAAATCATGTTAAATCCTCTGCTTTTCTTTTTTTAAGTCCCCGGCTGATGGGGAAAGGCATCGGGTATCCATGCTGTTTTTTCTCCCAGAATGCCAATCACATCATAGCGCACAGGAACGTCATCCGGCACCTTCTGCGTAAACCGGAAATAGTCCGCCACCCGGCAGATTTTCCTCTGTTTTGCCCTGTTCACCGCAGATAGCGGGTCCGCACAGCAGGCAGAGCTGCGGTATTTTACTTCCACAAAAACAAGATATCTGCCGTCCCGGGCTATCAGGTCGATTTCTCCCTGCCTGCACCGGTAATTACGTGCTAAAATCTGCATTCCCCGCGCCTGTAAAAATACGGCTGCCCGTTCCTCCGCACACGTACCTATCATGCGCTTGTTTGCGTTTCTCTGCACCGGTTGGCTGTTTCTGCCGTTCTGCTCCGGTCGTTTGTCTGTGTTTCCTTGTCCTGTTGTGTTCTTCATAAATAAGTCCTTTCCGCACAGGACATCCTTCTTGTTCTATCATAGTATATTTGCCGGAAAAAGAAAAGTCTCACCCGATGTAAATTTTTGTAAGACGGCTTCCTAAACGGCTCACCAGTTCGTTGGTAATGGTTCCGGCAAGCTCCGCAATCTCCACCGCCAGTATGCTGTTTTCCCCCTCCCTTCCTATAAAGGTCACAATATCCCCTTCCTGCACATGCGCCACCCCCGTGACATCCAGCATGAGCTGGTCCATGCATATTCTGCCGATGATGGGCGCTTTTCTGCCCTTTATAAACGCATACCCCTGTCCCGACAGATTTCTCGGCAGCCCGTCCGCATAGCCCATGGTAACCGCCGCGATTTTACGGTCTTCCACCGCCTTATAGGTTCTGCCGTAGGAAACAAATTCTCCCGGCGCCACCATCCGCACGCAGCTGATGCGCGCCTTTAAGGAAAGGGCGGGTTTTAAGGCAACCGGGTAGCTTTCCTCCGCCGAATTGCTGGTGCAGCCGTACAGGGCAATCCCCACCCTGGCAAACCGCATGCCCGGCACCGGATAATACAGAAAGCCGTAGCTGCTCTGGCAATGATAATACAGGTGCCCGTAACCCATCCGGCCAAGCCGCTTCTTTAAGCCGGTAAATTCGGCAATCTGTCCGTTGGTAAAAGCAATGTCCTCCTTCTGCCGGCTGTCCGCCACACTCATATGGGAATAAATGCCCTCTATCCGGATACCCGGCAGCTTTAAGAGCCTTAGGATGGTTTCTTCCTCCTTTGCCGGAATTCCCAGTCTGTTCATACCGGTGTCCACCGCCAGGTGCGCCCTTACCGTGCTTCCGCTCTTTGCCAGTTCCTGTCCGTGTTTCTCATCCACAATCGTCTGTATCAGGTCATAGTGCTGCAGAAGAAAAGCATCCCGTGGCATAGTATATCCCAAAATCAGTATGTCGCCTAAAATTCCCGCCGAACGTAAGCTTATGGCTTCCTCCAGCGTGGCAACGGCATAGTACCGGCAGCCTTCTTCCTGTAAAAGCTTTGCCACCCTTCCGGCTCCGTGTCCGTAGGCATCTGCTTTTACCACCGCCATAATGTCACATCCATCCGGTGCAGACGCACACAGGCTCCGGTAATTTTCCCTTATTCTACCGGTATCGATTTCCAGCCATGCCCTGCCGGGTTTTTCCTCATTTCTCATGTGTATTCTCCGTTCTTACTGTTTTCCGTTTCCTTTTTACCATGTCCTGTAACAGACAACAGAAACGCCGTCGCACAGAAGCTGCCCGCGCAGACACACAGATAGTACAGAGGACTGCACTCCACCAGCGCCGGCATTTTTATGACCTTTGCACATCCCCTCACCAGAATAATGACAAGCGGATGCAGAAAATAAATATACATGGGACCTTTCAGCCACAGTCTGCCCGTCCGCTGTCCGTTTCTTTCCAAAAGAAAAGGGCTCTCGTTCACGCAGCGAAGAAAGGCAAGCAGATGGTAGCTGCAAAGCGGCAGGAACAGATACATGGAGTCGTGTTTCTGCCAGTCCGTGTTATGTAAAAGCAATGCCTCCTGTATCATCAGGACAAAGCTGCACAAAAACAGGATAAGCTCCTTTTCCTTATTCTGCTTCCCTTTCTTTTCCTGTTCCCTGAAAAGTCTGCCCAAAATCAGAAACAGGGGCGCCATAAAGATGCCGTTTCGCGTGTAGGAAAAGCAGGTAAACATGCCGTCGTATACTTTGGATAAAATAGGACTTAACCGCACCAGTCCGAAGTAACTGTCGCCCAAAAGTCCGATGACATACAAAAGAATGCTGATGGCTACGGCATTTTCTTTCCCGCATTTTAAGAGAAGCGTCATCAAAGCCAGTCCCAGCATGCATGCCGGCAGATACCACAGATGATAAAAGGTGCCGTCAAAGAAAATATCCTTTAGTATCCTCCCTGCGGTAAACGTTTCGCCGCCCATGTACTTGTATATCTGCACCGGCAGGTACAGGCAGGTCACTCCCAGATACAAAAGAAACAGCTTTTTCTCCGTCTTTTTCACCTGTACGGTAAAGTAGCCCGTCAGCATGAAAAAGAACGGCACCGCCAGTCTGGCGGCAATTCTCGTAAGTAAAAAATCCCCGTAAGGCCAGATGCTTTCAAGCGGAGAGGTGTGAATGGCAACCACTAAAAATGCCGCCAGCCACTTGAAGGCATCCCAGCTTTTTATGCGTACTGCTTTCCCGCTTTCCGTTTTAACCGTTGTGCTGTCCATGTTTTGCCGCATCCTTTACATCCTCTGTCCGCTTTTCCGCTGCGCCTATTATCCCGTTGACCGTCTGTGCGAAGTCACTGCCGATGCCCTTCATCATATTGGGAAAACGGCTGTGGGAAGTAAAGCCCGGAATGGTATTCACTTCGTTAAATACAATCTCTTTTTTGTCCGTATAAAACAGGTCCACTCTTGTAAAATCCCGGCAGTGCAGAGCCCGATAGATTTTTACGGCTGCTTCCCTGATGCATGCTTCCTCCTCTGCGGAAATTCTTGCCGGCATATGTATAACGGAGGTTTTTAAGGTATATTTTTCTTCATAGTCAAAGAAGCTGTCGCCCTCCGACTTTTGTAGTTCTATTTCGTCCACTCTTCCTAATGTAAGCTCTTCGTTTCCCATTACGGCGCAGCCCACTTCAAAGCCGCTTATCTCTTCTTCTATGAGGACCTCCCCGTCGTGCCGGAAGGCTTCCTTCACTGCCTGCTCCATGTCTTCTTTTTTCACTACCCTGGTAATGCCGAAGGAGGAGCCCGCCCTTACCGGCTTCACATAAACCGGCAGTCCCAGCGCTTGTATGTATTCCTGCTTCTGTGAGTATTCCGCAGGGCTTTGCAGCACCACGCTTTCCGGGACTCGTACCCCCGCCAGCTTTGCCAGTGTGTGGGCAAGCTGCTTGTCCATACCGATGCAGGAGCTTTCCATACCGCAGCCCACCACAGGAATACCCGCCATTTCACAGAGTCCCTGCAGGGTGCCGTCCTCTCCGTTTTTTCCGTGCATAACGGGAAATGCCATATCAAAATAGACCTTCCGAAGCTGCCTGCCGTCCTCTATCCAGAGAACCGGTTCTCCCCTGCTCATGGAAACAGTGGCGGGAAGCGCCTGCTTCTGCCAGCTTCCGTTTCGTATGCCTTCCGCATCGCCGGTATAATAATATGCCTCTCCTTCCCGGCTGATACCCAGATACAGCACCTCATAACGGCTTACGTCTATTGCCTCCGCCACGGCAGCCGCCGACTGCAGCGATACCTCATACTCCGTGGAACACCCACCGAAAATCACTAAAATTCTTCTCATAAGCAAACCCTCTTCTCTTTTCTTTTTATCCATCTTAACGGTTAAATGTTTATTTGCTTTTAAGCCTTTCCGAGGAATTTCTTAGAGAATTCTTATTTATTTCTTAAGGAGGATGCCGTTACTATAAAAAACGTTTCTTTTACACAACAAAAAAGACGGAAAAGCCTTAAATACGACTTTCCCGTCCATGGTTACGAATGCAGAATATCCTTTAATCTGTCCGCCATTTTTTCCGGATACAGAGTTACCAGACCTCCGTGTCCTAAATTGTCAAACTTGATAATTTCCGTATGCGGAAAATGCTTCTTCACATACTTAAGGTCCGCTTTCCGCTCGCCTGCTTCCTTTTCTCCGTACCAGTACTGAAGCTTCCCGGGATAAGCAATGTTCCCCGTTGGCATTTTGTAATTGTTGCAGGATTCAAAGGTCCGCCAGATGGTTTTATAGCTTATAAAATGGAGCACTTTGGAAATATACTGCAAATCTTCCTTGCTGTATTCATCCGTGGCAAACGCTTTTTCCAGAAGTTTCAGTCCTCCGATTTTTCCCATGGAAATCATTAAGAAATCTTTCACGGCAATCAGTCGGGTCACCAGCCACGGAAGCTGATACGGAGTAATGCCTCCGTCACAGACCGTATGGCGGACATGGATTTTCTGCTCCGCCAGCATTTTTAATACCACCGCTCCGCCCATAGAACAGCCATAAAGAATATCCACCGTATTTATCTTATGCTCCGTCAGCCATTTTGCCAGTTCGTCTGCAATTTCCTCCACACTTGTAAAATCCTCCTTCGGATTTTCTTCGTCATAGCCGGGAAGTGCGGGGACAATGAGGTGATACTCCTCTTTAAGAAGCGGTATCAAATATTCAAAGAAATCCCACATAACCACCGAAGGGTGCACCAGTACAATGACCTGCTGATTGTCCGTTCCGTATTCATGAATTGTCATTTGTAAATCTCCTATTTTGTTAATTAGCTTTCGCTAACCGAATTATATCATGACACGGACTTTTGTCAACCGCTTTACATCCTTTGTGCATTCTTTGCATTACCCTGTCCGTCTGCCTGTCTTTGGTCCGTTACATCTTTCCCTTAATTTTATCCATGGCATCCACGAACACCAGGATTTCCGCCACTACCTCGTAGAGCTCCGGCGGTATCATTTCGCCGATTTCCAGCCGGGATAAGGTGTCCGCCAGCTTGTCGTCCCGATGGACCGGAACCGCCGCCTCTTTTGCCTTTTCGATAATCCGTTCTGCCACGGCTCCCCTACCGGAAGCAATGACCCTGGGGGCATCCTCATGAGGGTCATATTCCAGAGCGATTGCCTGTTTGATTTTTTTCTTTTCTTCCATCATCCACCTCAGACTTTTCTGTCATACCTCATTTTCTGCCGTTACCGGACTTACGCCCTTACGTCAAAGGCATACTGTGCATGCGCAGACACTACTCCGTTCTGCTTTTCCGTAAGCAGTCTTTCCACTGGGTTTTCCGGCTCTCCCGCTTCGTCCTTTACCTTCATCTTACAGGAAATGTCATAGCCTCTTTTTTGCAGCCTGTCCGTCAGAATGGACATGTTCTTTTCCAAGAAAAGCAGGGTTTCCTCTTTTTCCACGGTAAATTCCGTGCTGACCTTTCCCTGGTTCATTTTGACATACACATCCAGCGGTCCCAGATGCTCCATGGTAAGGTGCAGCAGGGCGCTGACCTCTCCGTCCTTTTCCGCCAGACTGCGCTTATTGGTAAACACATACAGCTCTCCGTTTTTTTCGCCGTTCTGCATTTTCAGAGGAAGCTGCACGTAGGTATACATCTGGTTCAGCTGGTTCATAAAATCGATGTTTTCACTTAAATTCGTAATGCTTTCCTGCAGTGCCGTGTTCGCTGCGCCGCTCTGCAGAAGGGTTTCGTTTAAGGTATGCAGGCTCTTTACGATTTTTTCATAGACCTTGCCCACTTCCCCCTCTTTGGGAAGGGTTTCCGGGGTAAGCGACCACTGCGTCTTTACGGTGCCCTCCAGTAAATTCTTCCAGACCTTGCCGGAAAACAGTTTCTGCAGACTTTCCGCTTCCTGCGTATTGCCTGCCGTTATGTCCAAAAGCGCCTTCATCATTTCCGAGGCGGTATTCCCGGACAGGGTTATGCCTTTTTCCGTAAGGAGCCCGGAGGCTTCTTTTAAGAAACCGGCAGCCTCTTCTTCCGTAAACAGACCGCTGTTTATGAGCTCCGAAAATGCCGCATCCTGAAGAACCCCTTTTATGAGGGCGGCATTTCCGGACATGGGGGCGTCCGCAAGGGCTTCTCCCACCAAATCCGCTCCGCTTATGCCGGCTGTCCAAGCATTCCCGGATATGCCACCCGCAGGCACCTCTCCCGCTAAATCCGCTCCGCTTACGCCGGCTGCCAAAACATCCCCGGATATGCCGCCCGCAGGATTGCCGCCTGTTATGTCACCGGCTGCCCCGGTGCCGTCCGGGAGCATCCCCATAAGGGTGTCGGAAATCAGCTCTTTCACCAGGTTCTGATACTGCGTCAAGGTATCCGCATCCACCCCGGCTGCCCCGGCTGCAACGTCCGCTCCGCCCGTGCCGTTTATAAGCCCCTGCAGGGCATCCGTCACGTCCTGCATGCCCTTTACCACTTCATGCTGCAGTTCCGTGTAATTCTGTATCTGCCGCAAATTACTCTCGGTAAGGGGCATATCCATTTTATGTAAGAAAACCACATCCGTTGCCGAGGCATCGGTGTGGGTGACCACATCCTTGAACATATTCTGCAGGGAACGGCTGTCGATGCTCATGCCCAGCTTCATCATCTCATCCGTCATGGCAACGGTGCTTTCGTTGATGGGAAGTCCCGCCATCTGCAGCGCCTTATAAACATTGTCCGCCTGCGCCGTATTGGTAAGAAGGGGACTTAAGGTCAAGGTTGTTCCGTTGTTTTTTACCTGAAAACGGATATTCTGTCCTTCCTCCACATTGACATCCTGCTCCAGTCTTGCCTGCAAAACCGTGTCTTTATCTATGCGTATCTGCACCTCATTGCCGTTTTTGGCAATAATTTCTCCCTGTATGGTGGTACCGGGAACCAGACTTTTCACCATTTTCGGAAAAGTTGCTTCCGTAGCGGCTGCCGCCTGCTGGCTGCTGCTCTTTATTGTTGACTGCAATAAATCCGTAAGTCTCACGAGTACCTCCTATGGGAAACAAATATGAACCGTTTTCTATGCAAAACGAGCCATAAAAACTTCTATACAAAATGAGTGATAAAGCTTCTTCTGTGTATGGGGCAGGGACCGTATTTTTTCAGTGCTTCAATGTGCGCCGCCGCGCCGTATCCCTTGTTGGAAGCAAAGCCGTATTCCGGGAATACCGTGTCGTATTCCACCATCATTCTGTCCCTCGTCACCTTTGCCACAATGCTGGCTGCCGCAATGGAAACGCTCTTGGCGTCGCCTTTGATAATGGGCACCTGTTTCATGGGCAGCCCCGGAATGGTAACCGCGTCGTTTAACAGCACATCCGGCTGCACGGAAAGCTTGGAAACCGCCTCCCGCATTGCCTCATAGGTTGCCTGCAGAATGTTGATTTCATCAATACGCTCCGGAGAAGAAAAACCCAGCCCCACGGAAACTGCCTTTTCCATAATCACGTCATAAAGCTCTTCTCTCTTTTTTTCGGACAGTTGCTTGGAATCGTTTAGATATAAAATATCACAGTCCTTCGGTAAAACAACGGCACCGGCCACCACGGGACCGGCTAAAGGGCCTCTGCCCACTTCGTCTATGCCGCAGAGATACCCGAAGGCGGCGTATTCCTTTTCAAATTTCTTTAAGCTTTCCGTGCGCTGTTTTTCTTTTTCCAGTGCCTCCAGCTTCTTATTGGCAGCGGCAATCAGGCTCTGTACGCCGCTTCTTTCATCCGCTTCATAGGCGGATATAAGTTCAGGCAGCCTGTCCATAGAAGCTGCCTGAAAATGGGATTTAATAACGGATATTTTTTCTTCCATAACAAATCATCCTTTTTTACTTTCTGTCATAACATTTCTTTACCGGTGTTTCAAAATACCGAAACGGCTGAGCGGCCAGATACGCAGCCATGCCTTGCCCACAATGGTGCTTCTGTGCACGTTGCCGACTCTCGGGTCGCGGCTGTCCGCACTGTTGTTGCGGTTGTCTCCCATGACAAAATATTCGTCATCCCCAAGGGTAATGGGCTCCGCCGCAGAACCGGGATTCAGAATGACCTCTTTTCCGTAGCCCTCTTTCAGGATTTCGCCGTTTATGTAGATATTGCCCTCATCATCAATCTGCACCGTTTCTCCCGGCAGACCGATGATACGCTTGATGTAAAATTCCTTTCCGCCGCCGTACTGGTAAGGAAAGACAATAATGTCAAAGCGCTCCGGGTCATGGAAACGGTAGCTTAATTTATCCACGATTAAATTGTCGCCGATCTTGCTTTCGTCCCGGTCGTCCGAGCCGTGCAGGGTGGGCTCCATGGAAGCGCCCTTTACCACCGTCCGCTGTCCCACAAACGTAACAATCACATACGTGATTAACAACACACCTAAAATATACAGTCCGGTGCTGAACAGTTCCTTCAAAAATTTACGATTCATGTTTACCTTCTTCTGCCGGATATTCCAACGTAATTCTGCCTATTCTGCCGCTTCTGAAATCATCGATAAGAAGCGCTGCCGCCTTGTCGTAGTTTAGGGCTTCGCCCTTGTCAAAGCATTTTCTCACCCGGGCTATCTGTGCCAGACAGGCGATGGCGGTATTCTTTTCTTCTGTGAGCTCCGGATGCGCGTCCTGTCCCTTTTCCGTTGCCTCACTCCCTGCCGTTAATTCCGCATAGGTAAAGCCGTACCGCTCTTCTAAAAGCTTCGGGTATTCCCTGCCTAAAAACATGAGCAGATCCACTGCCATTTCCTGCATGATAAGAATTTCATCGTTGATGGAGCCGATAAACGCCAGCTTCATGCCCACGGACTGGTCTTCAAATTTCGGCCAGAGGATACCGGGGGTGTCTAAAAGCTCCAGCGTGGGATTGACCTTAATCCACTGCTTTCCCTTGGTCACACCGGGCTTATTGCCGGTCTTGGCACATGCCTTTTTGGCAAAGCTGTTGATAAACGTGGACTTTCCGACATTGGGAATGCCCACCACCATGGCGCGGATGGGACGGTTTACAATACCGCGCTTTTTGTCGCGCTCTATTTTTTCTTTACAGACTGCACGGATGGTATCCTGGATGGAGCGCATGCCTGCTCCGGTTTTGGCATTGATTTCCAGTACCGCATAGCCTTTTTCTTCAAAAAAAGCGGTCCATTTTTTATTCTGTACGGGGTCCGCCAGATCGGATTTATTCAGTAAAATCAGGCGGAATTTATTCTTTCCAAGCTCATCAATGTCCGGATTTCTGCTGGATAAAGGAATCCGGGCATCCGTAATTTCTATAATCAGATCAATCAGCTTGATATCTTCCTGCATCATACGTTTTGCTTTTGTCATATGACCGGGGTACCACTGATAATTCATCTCTTAAACCAAACCTTTCCTATTATGTCTTTTCCCTTTACGGGGCCGATATTTGCCGAGCGGCTGTCCTCGGAAGCATTGCGGTTGTCGCCTAAAACAAAGTACTCGTCCGAGCCTAAGGTAAGCGGGTTCTGCGCAATGCCGGCTTCCGCCATTTTGTCGTAATCATCCACCACCCTGATGCCGTTTACATACAGTCTGCCGTCCTTTATCTCCACGGTATCGCCCGGAACGGCTACCACCCGTTTGATGTAACAGTGGGAATTTTTGTTGCCGTTCGGCAAAAACACCACCACATCATTCTGCTTCGGGGAAGTCAGAAGATAGGCATAACGGTTGACCAGTACCTTTTGTCCGTTGGTAAACTCCGGCTCCATGGAAACACCGATGACACTGACGGACATCCCCACGGAATACACCAAAATAAACGCTAAAAAAACAGCCACACAGATACCGAAGATATAGACGAAAATCTCCCTTACGGTACCGGCGCTGATTTTCTTTTTCTTTCTGTAAAAACTAAGTCCTTTATTCCTTCTTCTCATACTAAACCTTTTTATTTTTCTTATAGGATTTTATTATACTACCTCGGGAAAAGTAAGGCAAGAAAGAAAAAAGGACTTTCCTTTTCCGGAAAGTCCCTCGTAAAAAATTATTTAACGATTTCTTTAACCTTAGCCTTCTTACCAACGCGGCCCTTTAAGTAGTTCAGTTTCGCACGTCTTACTTTACCTCTTCTGACTACTTCGATCTTCTCTACGTTAGGAGAATGTAACGGCCATGTCTTCTCAACGCCGATACCGTTGGAGGATTTTCTTACAGTGAAGGTTTCACGGTTGCTTCCGCCCTGTCTCTTTACTACAGTGCCTTCGAAAATCTGAATTCTTTCACGGTTTCCTTCTTTGATTTTACCGTATACTTTTACGGTATCACCAACGTTAAACTGGTCAACGGTTTCTTTGAGCTGTTCAGCTTCGATGCTCTTAATGATTTCGTTCATTTCTTTACTCCTTTTCTACTGGATGTTCTTAATACACTTCGTAACAGAGGACCATCTATTTTCACAACATTCATACTTTACCATAGAACCTGCATTTTTGCAAGTTATTTCTTTACAAACCAGCGGATATTTCCTTTGGCGGCATACAGGGACAGCTTCTTCTGTAATTTGAGGGATGCCTCGTTATCAAAGAAAATCTGGCAGTACGGCGTATCGCCTCTTTTTACGGTTTCGTTTATGAGAAAACGCTCCAACTCCATGGCATAGCCCTTCCCACGGTATTTCGGAAATACAAACAGCATGCCCATGCTGCCGTCGGAATGTTCTCCGGCAAAGCCCGCCAGTACCTCTCCTTCAAAGATGCCGAAAAGCTTGCCTTCCCGCAGATGCTCCCGGATACCGTCTATGGAAAGTAAATCATAGTTTTCGTCAATGATTTCCGCGTAGTCCTCCGTAAGCAGGCGTATATCGCTTTTGGGCGCCTGCAGAAGCTCTTTTCTCGTATAGGACATCTGCACGCAGGGCGGGCACATTTCGTAGGTTGTCCCGTCTTTGCAGACAAAGTCACGCAGCACTTCGTCCATAAAGGGTTCATGGGAAATAATGGCATCCGGCGCTTCCGTGAGGGCAGCCAGCGCCCGTTTTCCCGCTTCTGCATCCTTTGCCATAAGCTGGCAGGCTTCTCCCGCCCGGTTATACAGAAGCACGGTTCCTTCTTCCTTATAAATGAGCTTTGCAGCGCCCCTGTTTATGGTTTCTATCATATCCCTGTATAGGAGCTTATTTTTCATAAGCATTTCCTTGCAGGTCTGAAACTCCAGGTATCCGGCATAAAGGTCGGGGCGTCTTTCCTTTGTCCGCTCTTCTGCCTTTTTCTGCCGCCATTCCCGGATTTTTTTGTGGTCGCCTGATAAAAGCTCCTCCGGTACCCGCTTTCCGTGCCAGATTTCCGGTCTGGTGTACTGCGGATACTCTAAAAGATAACCAGAAAAGGACTCATCCTTGGCGGAAAAATCATTGTGCAGCACGCCGGGAATGAGCCTGGATATGGCATCAATCATCATCATGGCTGCCAGTTCGCCGCCGGTTAAGACAAAATCCCCCATAGAAACCGTATCCGTCACGATTTCCTCCAGGGCTCTTTCGTCAATCCCTTCGTAATGCCCGCACAAAAATACCAGATTTTCCTCTTTGGAAAGCTCCTCCGCCATCCGCTGGCTGAAGGTGCGTCCCTGGGGGGAAAGATAGATGGTGCGGACCTTCCTGCCTACGGATGCTTCTGCCGTCTGTGTGGATGCGTTCCGGGCTGCTATGCTCTCCGTCACTGCCTCGTAAGCCCGGAAAACCGGGTCCGCCTGCATCAGGAGTCCCGCGCCGCCGCCGAAAGGATAATCGTCTGTCTTTTTATGCTTATCCAGTGTGTAATCCCTGATATTTACGGTATTTAAGGATATAAGCCCGTTGTCCATGGCACGTTTCAAAATACTGGTATACAGACCGTCCTTCACCATATCCGGGAACAGTGTCAATACGTGGAAATTCATAAATCCAACAATCCTTCCATTACATGTACCGTCATTTTACGTGCCTCCGTGTCCACGTCAAGGACACACTGTTTAATGGCGGGGAATAAAACTTCCTTGCCCTCCGTTGTCTCTACCGCATACACATCATTGGCGCCGGTGGAAATAACGTCCTTTAAGGTACCGATGAGTTTTCCTTCCTCATCGCACACTTCCATATCAATCAAATCCGCAATAAAGTATTCGTCCTTAGAAAGCCTTACTGCGTCTTTTCTGTCAATCCAAAGCTCCTTCTGACGGAATTTCATCACGTCATCGGGATTTTCATAGCCCTTAAATTTCAAAATCACCATCTGCTTAAAGAACTTTACTCCTTCGATTTCCAAGGAAAGCAATTCTTTGCCGGTGTCCAGATATACCTGTTTTAATTTTTTAAACCGTCTGCTGTCATCCGTGGTGGGAAATACCTTAACTTCCCCCTTAATGCCGTGTACGGATGTCACGACGCCTACTTTCAATCGGTCCGTCATATGTCCTCTTTCTTTTAAAAACAAAGGACGCCTGAGGCGTCCCTGTTTCGTCCTACCCTGTAGGATTAGATGATTTCTACATCCACTCTCTTATTGTCTTTGGATGATGCTGCTTTTACAACAGAACGGATTGCTTTTGCAATTCTGCCCTGTTTACCGATTACTTTACCCATATCAGATGCAGCAACATGAAGCTCTACAGTTACATTCTTACCTTCTGTTTTCTCTGTAACAACTACTTCATCCGGATTATCAACAAGTGCTTTTGCAATTACTTCAACTAATTCCTTCATAATCCACCTCCAAACACGCTGTCAACAGGAAATTATTTTTCAATGCCTGCAGCTTTGAAAAGTTTGCCGACAACTTCTGTAGGCTGAGCACCGTTTGCCAACCACTTCTTAGCTAACTCTTCGTTAATGTTAAAAGTGCTGGGATCTGTGCTGGGATCGTAGGTACCGATTTCTTCGATACATTTTCCGTCTCTGGGAGAACGGGAATCTGCAACGATGATTCTATAATAAGGAGCCTTCTTCTGTCCCATTCTTCTTAATCTGATTTTAACTGCCATTTCTTTTCACCTCCGCGTGATGCTTAAAATTTTATCTATGATAAGGAAATCTGAGTTCCGTACCATTCTTTTTTATACCATGTTCTTAATGGTAAATTCTAAAAAGGAAATCTTCCTTTGCCTCCCATTCCCGGGAAACCGCCGAAGCCCTTTCTCTTGCCGCATCCGGCAAACTGCTTCATCAGCTTCTGGCTCTGTTCAAACTGTTTGATAAAGCGGTTTACCACCGCGATATCCACACCTGCACCCTTCGCAATACGGAACTTGCGCTGCGGGTTTAAGAGCTTGGGATTTCTCCTTTCGGCAGGTGTCATGGAAAGCACAATGGCTTCCATATGGGCAAGCTGCTTTTCGTCCACCATGGACTCGATATCGCCTGCTTTTCCTCCCATACCCGGCATCATACCGAGGATTGCGGAAAGACCGCCCATCTTTTTCATCTGCTTCATGCTCTCTAAGTAGTCCTCAAAATCGAACTTACCCTTTTTCATGCGGCCGGCCATTTCTTTTTCCTTGTCCGCATCAATGTCAAGGTTTGCCTGTACCTTGTCAATCAGGGAAAGCACATCTCCCATGCCAAGGATTCGGCTTGCCATTCTGTCGGGATAAAACTGCTCTAAATCGGAGAGCTTTTCGCCCATACCTACATATAAAATAGGCTTGCCTGTGACAGCCTTTACGGAAAGAGCCGCACCGCCTCTGGTATCACCGTCCATCTTGGAAAGGATAATACCGTCGACACCGACTTTTTCATCAAACTCCTTTGCCACATTGACGGCATCCTGTCCTGTCATGGCATCCACAACAAGCAGTGTCTGATGAACATCTATATTCTGTTTGATTTCCTGTAATTCTGCCATCATGCCTTCATCGATGTGAAGACGTCCGGCGGTATCCAGGATAACCACATTGTGTCCGTTTTTCTCTGCGTACTTAAGGGCTTCCTTTGCAATCTCCACAGGCTTGTGGTCCGTACCCATGGAAAAGACATCCACTTCCTGCTTCTTTCCGTTTATCTGCAGCTGTTCAATCGCTGCGGGACGGTAGATGTCGCAGGCAACCAGCAACGGTTTCTTGCCCTTTAATTTTAATTTACCGGCAATCTTTGCCGTGGTGGTGGTTTTACCGGCACCCTGAAGACCTGCCATCATAATGACGGTAATTGCCTTGCCGGGCTGCATCTTAATCTCCGTGGTCTCGGAGCCCATGAGGGCAACCATTTCCTCGTTTACGATTTTGATAACCATCTGTCCGGGATTTAAGCCGTTCAATACATCACTGCCTACGGCTCTTTCTTCCACGGATTTCACAAACTGCTTTACCACCCGGAAGTTTACATCCGCTTCCAGAAGCGCCATTTTGACTTCTTTTAAGGCGGTCTTGACATCCTCTTCCGTAAGTCTGCCCTTGCTTCGCAGATTTTTGAATACATTCTGCAATTTTTCGGTTAAACTTTCAAATGCCATACCTGGTTCCTTTCGGGTATCACTCTTTTAACAGCTTCTCACTCAAAGCTTCTATTTTTTTAATCTTCTCGGAAAGCGCCGATACCTCCGTGTCCGCCGGTAAGCTCTGCCTTGTTTCCTCGGCAAGACTTTTGATTTCACGGACGGTTTCTTTCGTCATCTGGAACTTTTCCAAAAGATGCAGTTTACTTTCATAGTCGCAAAGGATTTTGTCGCAGCGTCTGATAAGGTCATGCACGCCCTGTCTGCTGATGCCCTCCTGCTCGGCTATCTCGCCAAGGGAAAGGTCTCCGTACACGGCATCCTCATAAATCTTCTGCTGATGCGATGTCAGAAGGTCACCGTAAAAATCATACAAAAGGCCTTTTTCAAAAATCTTATCCATAGAAGGCACGCCCTTTCGGTTTTCCTGTTGTCACCTTTGCCATGATACAATATCCCGCCACAGGTGTCAAGTATTTTTTCTTTACACCCCTGTTTTTTTTTGAAAAACTATTTTTTTCTATAGATTCTACTGCATACGGCTTCCCCATTACAGCTTTTCGCTGAAATAGCTCTTGTAACCCTCTCCGTAAATTTCCGAAGCGCTGCTCACAATCATAAAGGTATTGGGGTCTTCCTCTTTTACGATTTCTTCCGCTCTCGGCGCTATCTGTTTTTTAGTGACGCACATAATGACCTTCTTTTCCCTGCCGCTGTAAGCGCCCTGTCCTTCCATGTAGGTTACGCCGATATTGAGCTCGTCCAACAGCCTTGCCGCGATTTTTTCCGACTTGTCGCTGATAATGTAAATCAGCTTGGCGCCGTCCTTACCGTACAGCACCAGGTCAAGCAGCGTGGAGGTCACAAATACTTCCATGGCGGAATAAAAGGCTCTGTCAATATCCTGGAAAACAAAGGCGGATGCCAGCACCACCAAAAAGTCCATAATGAGGAACAGAGAGCCTGTCTTCATGTATGGGAATTTCAATTTACAGAGCTTTACCACAATGTCCATGCCGCCCGTAGTGGCGCCTGCCTTGAACACACCGCCCATGCCGATTGCCGTCAGCATGCCGCCGGCGATGGTTGCCACCAGTACGTCATTCGTAAGCGGGCTTCCGTAACGGCTGAGCAGATCCGTAAACACAGAAATAATGGTGGTGCAGTAAACGGTTGACATTAAAAACTTAAACCCGAATTTCCACATACCGATTAGCAGAATGGGAATATTGATAACAAAGAACCAGATACCGGTGCTGCCTCCTATCGCCTTATTTAAGATAATGGCGATACCGGTTACACCGCCGGAAGCAATGTTGTTCGGCTCCACAAACAGACTGATGCCCACGGCATAACAGAAGCATGCCAGTGTCATAAGTGCGTAGCCCAGAACTTTTTTGCCGATTTTTTTCTTATCCATATTTTTTCTCCTTTATACGAATTCCATGGATTGCCCGCTGCAACCCTTCCGTTTTACCATAGGACAGAAAATCCGCATATATAGTATATGCGGATTTTATCAGTGTACTAACACATCTTTTGATTTTATAAGCATTCCTTCCACCCGGAAAGCTTTAGATAATGGGCTGAATCAGTTTCGGGCTGTAGCCTTCTTTTTCCAGCGCTGTAATAATCTGATGCTTGTGCTCGGTGCCGAAGGCTTCGAGGGTAATACGAAGCTCCACGGCTGCGCTTCTGTTGGTGGATACAAACTGGTTGTGCTCCAGCTTGATAACGTTGCCGTTTTCCTTTGCCACAATGCCCGCAACCTTGCAGAGCTCGCCCGGCTTGTCGGGAAGCAGGACGGAAACGGTAAAGATACGGTCCCTGAAAATCAGACCCTGCTGCACCACGGAGGACATGGTGATGATATCCATATTGCCTCCGCTTAATATCGGTACAATCTTTTTATTCTTCACATCTAAGTGCTTTAAGGCTGCCACGGTCAGAAGACCGGAGTTTTCTACTACCATCTTATGATTTTCCACCATATCAAGGAAGGCTACAATCAGCTCGTCATCTTCTACAGTAATGATGTCGTCCAGATTTTTCTTTATGTAAGGAAGCAGCTTGTCGCCGGGTGTCTTCACGGCTGTACCGTCTGCAATAGTGCTGACATGGGGCAGTGTCACTACCTTGCCTTCCTTTAAGGAGGCCTTCATGCAGGCTGCTCCTGCGGGTTCTACACCGATGACCTTAATCTTGGGATTTAAGAGCTTTGCCAGTGTGGAAACACCGGTTGCCAGTCCGCCGCCGCCGATGGGAACTAAAATATAGTCTACCAGAGGCTGTTCCTTGAAGATTTCCATGGCAATGGTACCCTGACCGGTTGCAACGGTTAAATCATTGAAGGGATGGATAAAGGTATATCCCTTTTCATCCGCCAGTTCGTATGCCTTAGCACATGCTTCGTCATACACATCGCCCCACAGAACCACTTCCGCGCCGTAGCTCTTGGTACGGTTTACTTTCATAAGAGGTGTGGTGGTCGGCATTACGATGGTTGCTTTCACGCCGTAGCATTTTGCGGCATAGGCAACGCCCTGTGCATGGTTGCCTGCGGAAGCGGTAATAACGCCCTTGCTTCTCTGCTCGTCACTTAAGGTACTCATGGCATAATAAGCGCCGCGCACCTTGTACGCTCCGGTAAACTGCATGTTTTCCGGCTTTAAGTAAATTTTGTTGCCGTAGCGTTCGCTTAAGAAATCGCTGTAAACCAGCTTGGTTTCGAGAGTCACCTTCTTTACAATTTCGGAGGCCTCCTCAAATCTCGGTAATGTAAGCATCTTCTCGTCCATATTTTCTCCTTTTCTCAAAACCTGCAAACTTTATGCCTGCACAATTTTCACACTTCTTTTTCTTCTTCGTCATCGTCTTTTCTGTCAAACAGCGCACTGACAAATGCATCCGCATCGAACTTCTGTAAATCGTCTATGGTTTCACCCACACCAATGTACTTTACCGGTACACTTAATTCGGACTGGATGGCTACCGCGATGCCGCCCTTTGCTGTACCGTCAAGCTTGGTCAGGATAATACCGGTCAGGTCTGCCACCTCACCGAACTCCCTCGCCTGCACCAGTGCGTTCTGTCCGGTGGTGCCGTCCAGGACAATAAAGTTTTCCCGGTAGGCATCGGGAAATTCCCTGTCAATGATGCGGTTCATCTTCTTTAATTCTTCCATCAGGTTCTTCTTGTTGTGAAGTCTGCCTGCGGTATCGATTAAAAGCACATCCGCCTTACGGGACTTGGCTGCCATACAGGCATCGTAAACCACGCTTGCGGGGTCGGAGCCCTCTGCGCCGCCGATAATGTCCACGTCCGCTCTGTCCGCCCATTCCTTAAGCTGATCCAGAGCCGCCGCGCGGAAGGTATCTGCCGCCGCAATCAGCACTCTCTTTCCCTGTGCCTTCAGTTTGCCGGCAAGCTTTCCCACGGAAGTGGTCTTTCCCACGCCGTTTACGCCGATCACCATGACTACGGACTGTCTGTTTTCAAACTCGTAGGCATTTTCTCCCACCTGCATCTGCTCGCGGATACTGTCCACCAATAGCTGTTTGCACTGGGAAGGCTCTTTGATATGCTGCTCTTTTACCTGCTGCTTCAGCCGCTCGATAATGGCGGTGGTGGCATTCACGCCGATGTCACCCATGATAAGAATTTCTTCCAGTTCTTCATAGAAATCCTCGTCTATGGAGGAAAATCCGTTAAAAACCGAGTCAATACCGTTTACAATATTGTCCCTGGTTTTTTTCAGCCCGATTTTCAGTTTGGCAAAAAATCCCATTTTTTCTTCACTCATAGTCGTATGCCTTCCTTTATATTTTCCTTATCTCCTCTGCTTAATTGTCCAAATCCTTATCAATCAGGTTGACGCTGACAAGGGCGGAAACCCCCTTCTCCTGCATGGTAATACCGTACAGGCGGTCCGCCTTTTCCATGGTTCCCCGTCGGTGTGTAATGACAATGAACTGTGTATTCTTGGTCAGCTTATGCAGGTACTTGGCAAATCTTCCGACATTGGACTCGTCCAGCGCCGCTTCGATTTCGTCTAAAAGGCAGAACGGTGAGGGCTTTAAGTTCTGGATGGCAAACAGTAGGGAAATCGCCGTCAGCGCCTTTTCGCCACCGGAGAGCTGCATCATGTTCTGCAGCTTCTTTCCGGGCGGCTGGGCAATGATACGGATGCCCGCTTCCAGAATATCCTCGTCCTCCATCAGCTCCAGAGTACCTCTGCCGCCTCCGAAAAGCTCCTTGAATACTTTGTCAAATTCCTTGTTAATCTCCGCAAATTTCTCCTGGAACTGCTTTCTCATGGCGCTGTCCAGCTCTGTGATGATGCCCTCCAGTGTCTTTTCCGCCTCGATTAAATCGTCGTGCTGGGTCTTTAAGAAGGTGTAACGCTCCATTAAGTTCTTGTAGTCCTCAATGGCGTTGACATTGACGTCACCCAGCTTTTTAATCTGGTCCTTGATGGCGGAAATTTCTTTTTTCATGGAGCCTAAATCCGTAAGCTCCTCTTTCCGCAAGGACGCCGCATCGGAAAGGGTCAGCTCATATTCATCCCACATATAGTTGATCTGGGTTTCCATGGCCTCTTCCATTTTTTCCTTCTGGGCATTCAGACGGTAGACCTCTTTATCCAGTCTGGTCATCTGCCGGGACAGTTCTTCCCGCTCTGTAAAGAAGTTCTTCTGCTTGGCGCTCAGTTCTTCTTTCTTTGCTATATTTTCCGTCAGTTCCTTCTGGGACTTGTCCTGGGAAGTATGGGAAGCCTCAATGGTTTTTTCAATTTCGGCAATGTGCTCCTTCTTTTCCTTAAGGCTTTCTTCGTTACCGGCAATGCCGTCTTCAATTTCGGAAAGCTCTCCCTTAAGGTTTTCGATTTCGGCGTTGATACGGTCCACATTCTGCTGGTGGAAGCCCTGTGTCTGCAGCATTTTTTCCACCTTAAGCTCCCATTCGGAAACCTTGGCTGAGCTTTCTGTTTCCAGAAGTCTCTTTTCCTCTAATTCCTTCTGGAATTCGGAAATGCCTGCCTCTACGGATTTCTCCATTTCCTCGGAACCGGTCAGCTCTTTCTGGATTTCTTCCTTGCCCTGCTTGATTTCCAGCACCTGCTTTTCCATTTCCTTTAATTCTTCCATTAAGGAACGGGAGCCTGCTTCCGCTTCTTCCATGCGCTCCTCGGCGCTTTCCACGGAAAGTCTTGCCGTATTCTGTTCGATAAACTTGCGCTGGATGTCGGCTTTCAGGGCTTCCAATTCCATACGCATGGTATTTCTCTTCTGTTTGGTTTCTTCGATATCCTTCTGGATGGTCTCAACGCTTGAAAGAAGGTCTTTGATTTTCTTCTCCAAGTCCTCCATTTCTCTTCTTCGACCGAGAAGGTTGCTGTTGTTCTTGAAAGCACCGCCGCTGATGGCGCCGCCGGGTACCAAAAGCTCACCCTCAATGGTAACCATACGGATGCCGTAGTCGAACTTACGGGCAATTTTCACGGCATTGTCCACGTTGTCCACTACCACAATTCTGCCGAGCATGGCTTTCGCCACATCCTTGTAACGGGTTTCCGTCCTGACCAGCTCGTCCGCCATACCCACAACACCCTTTTCTTTCAGGGCTTCCGGGTTTTTAAATTCCTGAGGATTTTTAATGCTTGTCAGGGGAAGGAAGGTAGCTCGTCCCAGACGGTTCTTCTTTAAGAAACCAATCATCTTTTTGGCGGTTTCCTCGTCATCCGTTACGATGTTCTGGATATTGCCGCCAAGTGCGGTTTCAATCGCCGTTTCGTATTTTTTATCTACTTTAATAATATCCGCAACAACACCGATAATACCCTTGTTGTCGTTTTTCTGCTCCATGACCTTTTTAACGCTGCCGCCGTAGCCTTCATAGCGTTCCGTCAGATTGGACAGCGCTTCCAGCCTGGATTTCTCCTGATGGTACTGCTCCTGGGTTTCCCGCAGCTTCACATCCTTCCCCGTAAGCTCTCCCCTGATTTTCTGGATGTCCGCTTCGTCCTTTTCCGCCTTTTCCTTCATTTCCTTCAAGGCATCGGAAACTGCCGTAAACTGTTCTTTCAGCTTTTTAATGTTTTCTTCCCTGTCCTCTTCGTCGGACTTTGCTTTGAGAATCCGGGAGTTCAGCTCTGCTTTCCTTATAGCTACCTGCTCTAACATGGTGTCAAAGCGTCCGATTTTAGACTTGATGGTCGCTCTCTGGTTTAGTTCGTCGATGATGGTGTTCTTGCCGGCTTCAATGCTGTCGTTTAATTCCTGGATGCGGTTCTGTAAGCTCTCCAAGCTTATCTTTACCTCATCCCTTGTAGCGGTAAGCTCCGTTACCTGTTCATCGATTTCCGCTTTTTTTGCAAGGATTTCCTGTTTTTCGGTATCTTTCTGCGCAATCTGGCTGTTTAAGTTTACTTTTCTTGTCTGTAAATGGGCGGCATTGTCCGTAGCGGAATGTATCTGCTCCTTTAAGACATTGATTTCGCCCTCTAACTTGCCGCGCAGCACACTGGTGTCCGTCAGATTGTTCCGGGCTTCCTCGATTTCCTTTTCCAGTGTTTCTATCCGGCTCTGTATTGCCTCGTACTCCTGCCTGATGCCCTCGTACTTCTCGGAAGTCTCCTCATAATCTTTGGATGCAATGTCGTACTTTCCCTGCACATCGGCAAGCTGTGTCTTTACCTGCTCGCTTTCCAAAAGGAAGGTATTGGCATCCAGTACCTTTAATTCTTCCTTTTTCTTTAAGTAAATTTTCGCCGTCTCGGACTGCTTTTCCAGCGGCTTTACCTGCTTTTCCAGTTCGGAAAGAATGTCGTTTACACGGACTAAATTTGCCTTTTCGTCCTCTAACTTCTTCTGGGCGGCAAACTTTCTTCTCTTGAACTTTACAATACCCGCCGCTTCGTCAAAAAGCTCACGTCTTTCCTCCGGTTTACCGGAAAGGATTTTATCAATCTGACCCTGTCCGATAATGGAATAGCCTTCCTTACCGATACCGGTATCGTAAAAGAGTTCATTGACGTCCTTTAACCGGCAGGCTGCGCCATTAATCAGGTATTCGCTTTCACCGGAGCGGTAAATACGTCTTGCCACCGTTACCTCGTCAAAATCAATGGCAAGCTGGTGGTCGGAATTGTCCAGGGTGATTGCCACATACGCATAGCTTAAGGGCTTCCTGGCTTCCGTGCCGGAGAATATGACATCCTGCATGGAGGAACCGCGGAGCTGCTTGATGCGCTGCTCACCCAGAACCCATCTGACCGCATCGGCAACGTTGCTTTTACCACTGCCGTTCGGTCCTACAATGCCGGTGATACCGTTGTGAAACTGAAATGTAATTTTATTTGCAAACGATTTAAATCCGTATACTTCTATGCTTTTTAAGTACATGCCCCTATCCTCTTTTGCCCGGTTTTCTGAAACCAAGCAACGCTTCATAAGCAGCCTGCTGTTCGGCTGCCTTCTTGGTACGGCCTTTTCCCCTGCCGAGTACCTTGTCCTCCATTACCACTTCCACCAGGAATACCTTGTCGTGCTCGGGACCGGACTCTTCCACAAGCCGGTAATGAAATTCTTTTTTGAGATTTTGCTGCATATATTCCTGTAAATTGGTCTTGGAGTCTAAGAAAAGCTGTTTGTTCTCCAAATCGGAAAGAATAAAGCGGTGTATGTAGGTTCTGGCGGGCTCCATGCCGCCGTCTAAGTAAATGGCGCCGATCACAGCTTCCATCACGTCAGAAACAATGGAGTCTCGGTATCTGCCTCCGGTCGATTCCTCTCCTTTTCCAAGCTGGATGTAGCCATCCAGAGTCAGGTCCTTGGCGCAATATGCCAGCGCCGGCTCACAGACCATGGATGCCCTCAGCTTGGTAAGCTGTCCTTCCGGCATCTCCGGGTGCGTTTGAAACAAAAAATCACTGGAAACAAGCTCCAATACGGCATCTCCCAAGAATTCCAGTCTTTCGTAATGTTTCTGTCTGTTAATCTTCTGCTCATTGGCAAAGGAGCTATGTGTAACTGCCTGTTTCAAAAGCGCCCTGTTTTGAAAGGTATATCCTATTTTTTTCTCTAATTCCTGATAATCACTTTCTTTTAGCATGAAAAATCCTTTCATAAAAAGCGCCTGCTATTTGCAGACGCTTTTCTTTTCTGTGAAAAATCCGCAGTTTAATTGTTTACTGTACTCTTAATCATATCAACAGCTTCTTCCACTGTGGTAATCTTTTCTGCCTTTTCGGGAGCTACTTCAATGTCAAACTCTTCTTCGATGCCCATGATAATCTGGTAAACATCCAGGGAGTCTGCTCCCAAATCATCCATGAAGGTAGATTCCGGTGTGATTTCTTCCGGATCCACGTTCAGCACTTCCGCAATTATTTTTTTCAGTTTTTCAAATTCCATAATCTGTTCCTTCTTTCTTAATCTTCTAAGGTTATTTTTTCCTTGATTTTCTCATTGATTCTCTGCTCCTTGAATGTAACGCACTGCAGAACAGAATTTTTCACTTCCACTGCCTTGGAACTGCCATGGGTCTTTACTACCAGGCCCTTTAAGCCGAGCATGGGGGCTCCGCCGTATTCATCCAGACTGAAAGCTTTCAGGGTTTCCTTCAGGGCGGGCTTTACCAAAAGCGCACCGATTTTGCTGCGAAGAGAGGTCATCATGCCTTCCTTCACTTTTTTAAGCATAACCGCTCCGACACCTTCGTACATCTTTAAGATAACATTCCCCACAAATGCTTCGCAGACTACTACATCCGCTGCACCTGCCGGAATATCTCTGGCTTCCACGCTACCGATAAAGTTGATATCGGGACAGTTTTTCAGAAGCGGGAAGGTTTCCTTTACCAGGGCATTGCCCTTTTCCTCTTCTGCACCGATGTTGACGATACCGACCCTGGGATTTTTGATACCCACTACATTTTCCATGTAGACGGAACCCATTTTTGCAAACTGCACCAGATGGGAAGGTCTGGCATCCACGTTGGCGCCGCAGTCAATCAGCAGTGCCGCACCGTTTGCCGTCGGAATGAGCGGTGCCATAGGGGGTCTTTCCACACCCTTTAACCTGCCCACAATAATCTGTCCGCCAACTAAAACGGCTCCCGAAGAACCTGCAGAAACAAATGCATCACAGGTACCGTCTTTTACCAGATGCATACCCTTTACAATAGAGGAGTCCTTTTTCGTACGGATCGCCATAACGGGCGGCTCTGCCGTCTCAATGACCTCTTCCGTATGCACTACCTCCACACGGTCTGCATCGTAAGTGTATTTGGCAAGTTCCTGTTCTATTACCTCCTTGCGGCCAAGAAGGAAAAGTTTAATTTTCTTCTCTTCATTTAAGGCTTCTATTGCACCTTTGACGATTTCTACGGGGGCGTTGTCACCACCCATGGCATCTACTGCCACATTTACTGTCTCAGCCATTTTGCCTTTTCCTTTCTTCTGTTTGTTTCACAGGCTATTACCCTTTTTTACTATACTAAACGCATATGTAAAAATCAAGTAGAAAAACCATTTCCCCGCCTGCGGATTTTTCACTTCTCCTATGCCACTCCGAGCAGCCATGCAATTCCGTACAGGATAAGCAGATGCACGGGGTAAAAGGCATAAAAGAAATATTTCATTTTCATGCCTCTTTTCCCGTTGTAAAAATAAATAGGAAGAAACGCAAGCGGCGCCGTGATTTCCCACATAAATACCGCGGCACCCGCCAGCACCTGCATTTTTCTGTTGTACCGGAAAATGTATAAAAGCATGATACACACGACGCCGAGACCGCCGTAATCGGTGTGCATCACATCGGCAAGCACATAGCCCGCCAGCAGAACCACCGCCTCGCAGAGGATCCTTAAGGGCTTTGCCGCAATTTTTTCTTCCGCTGTCTGAAAGGCAATCATGACAAGAAGACCGATAAGCAGGGTAAAGAAGATGTTCTGATACCCCATAAACAGCCATTCTCCCTGAAATGCCAGGTCAAACGGTATTTCCGAAACCAAAGCAAAAAGCGCCAGTCTGCCGGCATATTTCCACACATTTTTCGTATGTAAAAAGCCTTCCACCAAAAGGAAACAGAAAATGGGGAATGCCAGTCTTCCGATCCCCCGCAAAACCATATCCGTCTGATACAGAGGATTTGCCGCCGACACTTCCCCGTATTTTCCGCTGATGAGCATTTTTTCCAAAACAGCGGCACCCGTATGGTCAATGAGCATCGTCACAATGGCTATCCACTTTAAGGTACTCCCCGTCAGTCCCTTTTCATTCATCTTTATTATACCTTTCCTTCCATGATTCCCGGTATTTTTGCCGGATTACGGTCTGTTTTTGTCAATATGAAAAAAGGACTTCCCTTTTTAGGAAAGTCCCTGGCATTTCAAATTAGTCCTGTGCAATGATTTCTTTCTTATTGTAAGAACCACAAGCCTTGCATACTCTGTGAGGCATCATTAATGCGCCGCATTTGCTGCATTTTACTAATGTAGGAGCACTCATTTTCCAGTTTGCTCTTCTCTTATCTCTTCTACCTTTGGAAGATTTATTCTTAGGACAAATAGACATCGTTACACCTCCTTATTTGCTTTAAAGATATCTTGTAATACCGCCATGCGGGGATCCGGCACGAATGTATCGCATCCACATTCCCCTTCATTCAGGTCTTTGCCACACTTCATACAAATTCCTTTGCAATCCGGCTTACAAAGTACCTTTTCAGGCTGGTTCATTAAAAGCTCGTTGTATACCAGTACATCTACGTTAAGCTGATAGCCTTCCATTACATCGAAATCGCCATCATCCTCTAATTTGTCATCTCTCACATCCGGTGAAGCAACCGTTCTTTCAAAATCAATCGTAATGGGAACTCTGACTTCCTTAAGACATCTGTCGCAGCTCATCAGTTGGGTTAAGACTGCATGACCTTTTATCAGTGCCTTGCCCATTCCCTCATTGGTAATGGTAAGCTCTAACGGGCTCTGCTCCACAATGGGAAACACACCCATACGGCTTTTGAACTCTTTCAGCTCCATTGCAACGGATTCTTTCCGAACCCTGCCCTCGTTTGTAAATACATCTGTCAAATTAAGTAACATAGCCTGCTCCCGGCGAAAGCGCATCTGATGACACTCTTTCGTTTTCACACACTTGTATAGTATAACTTCGGACACACACTTTGTCAACCAAAATTTTCATTTTTTGTGACAGTTTATTTAGTAAGTTTATAGGTCTCTCTTGCAATGGCAAGCTCTTCGTTAGTGGGAATGACCATAACCGTAGTCCTGCTGTCCGGTGTGGTAATGGCAATGTCCTCGCCCCTCTTGGCATTAGCTTCTTCATCGAGGGTAATACCCAGATAGCCTAAATACTGGTTGCAGATGATGGTACGCAGGAAGGAAGCATTTTCACCCACGCCTGCTGTAAAACAGATAACATCCACACCGTTCATGGCTGCCACATAAGCGCCAATATACTTGGCGGTGCGGTATGCAAAAGCATCCACTGCCACAACTGCCCTGTCGTTGCCCTCTTCATAGCCGGCTTCCAGATCTCTGAAATCGGAAGAAAGGTAATCGGACATGCCGAGCAGACCGGACTTCTTATTTAAAAGAGTCATGATTTCGTCAATGCTCTTGCCCTCTTTGTGCGCAATGTATTCGATAATGGCGGGGTCAATGTCACCGGAACGGGTACCCATAATCAGACCTTCCAGCGGGGTAAGTCCCATGGACGTGTCCACGCATTTGCCGTGGTCCACTGCGGATACACTGGCGCCATTTCCTAAATGGCACACAATAATCTTTAAGTCATCGTAATTTTTGCCAAGCACCTCCGCCGCTTTTTTGCTGACATAGGAATGGCTGGTTCCGTGGAAACCGTATCTTCTTATTTTATATTTTTCATAATAAGAAATGGGCAGTCCGTAAAGGAATGCCTTCTTGGGCATGGTCTGATGGAATGCGGTATCGAATACGGCTACCATCGGAGTGTCCGGCATCAGCTTCTTTACGGCTTCAATACCGATTAAGTTTGCCGGATTGTGAAGAGGCGCCAAGTCGTTGCATTCGGCAATGGCTTTCAGCACTTCGTCATCAATAATCGTTGCCTCGGAGAATTTCTCGCCGCCATGCACAATGCGGTGTCCCACTGCTCCGATTTCACTCAGATCCTTTACCACGCCCGTCTTTTCGTTGGTCAGCGCCGCAAGCACCAGACGGATGGCATCGGTATGGTCTTTCATGGGAGAAACGGTCACCTCCTTGGTGCCGCCTGCCGGTGTATAACAAATCTGGCTTCCCTCGATGCCTATTCTTTCACAGATACCTTTTGCAATCAGCTTCTCACTCTGTGCCTCAATGAGCTGGAATTTCAGAGAAGAGCTGCCGCAGTTGATAACAAGTACGTTCATATTTCCTCACCTTCTGCCTTTTGGGCTTATACAAGCTGAGCCTGTACGGCTGTCAGCGCAACTACACCTACTATATCCTCCCAGGAGCATCCTCTGGAAAGGTCGTTTACGGGCTTGGCAATTCCCTGCAGCATGGGGCCGTAGGCATCCGCTCCGCCCAGTCTCTGTACTAATTTATAGCCGATATTGCCGGCATCCAGATTGGGGAATATCATGACATTGGCTTTACCGCCTACCACACTTCCGGGAGCCTTTAGCTTGGCAACACTGGGAACCAGCGCCGCATCGGGCTGCAGTTCACCGTCAATCACAAGATGCGGGTATTTTTCCCTGGCAATCTTCGTGGCTTCCACTACTTTATCTACCAGCGGATGCTTGGCGCTTCCCTTGGTGGAATGGGAAAGCATGGCGATCACGGGCTTCGGACCGATAAGGGACTTGAAGCTACGAGAGGAAGTGTCGGCAATGGCTGCCAGCTCTTCCGGGGTCGGATCCTGGTTCAGACCACAGTCTGCGAACAGGAACGTACCGTTTTCTCCTAAATTCTTCATCTGGGTATCCATGATAAAGAAAGCGGATACTAATTTCACACCGGGTGCGGTTTTCAATATCTGCAGTGCAGGGCGCAGGGTGTCGGCTGTAGAATGGCAGGCGCCTGCCACCATGCCGTCCGCATCGTTGTTCTTTACCATTACAATACCGAAAGTCAGATAATCGGAAAGCAGGATTTCCCTTGCTTTTTCCGGTGTCATGCCCTTTGCCTTTCTGGTTTCGTACAAAACGTTGATGTATTCGTCTAATTTTTCGGTTTTCTGGGGATTAATAATCTTAAGTCCCGTCAGGTCAACCTCCAGCCATCCGGCACCGTCCATGATTTTTTCTTCGTCACCGATCATGATGATGTCCGCTATTTTTTCTTCCAATATTTTGGCTGCCGCAATCAGGGTTCTCTTGTCGTTGGATTCCGGCAGGACAATGGTTTTTTTATCTACTTTTGCTCTGTCTTTAATGAGATCTATGTATGACATATTGTTCTCCTTTCCCACTATGCAAACAATCTAATCTATATTATACTAAATACAGTTTTTTCATACAAGCATAAAAGTACGTTTTCTTGTATGTTTTCCGATACAAATTATTCATTCCGAAGGAGCGTATCCCATGAAAACCGTAGGTATCATTGCCGAGTACAATCCCTTTCACAACGGGCATCTTTACCAACTGAAAAAAGCCAAGGAAATCACCGGTGCGGACTTTGCCGTGGTGGTCATGAGCGGCGATTTTACCCAGCGCGGCACCCCCGCCGTCTTTGACAAATACACCCGTTGCCGCCTGTCCCTGCTTGCCGGCGCCGACCTTTGCATCGAGCTGCCTGTGGTTTACGCCACCGCCAGTGCGGAGCTTTTTGCCAAAGGGGCGGTATCCCTGCTTTCCGCCCTCGGTGTGGACGCCCTGTGCTTCGGCAGCGAATGCGGGGAAATTGCGCCCTTACGGGAAATTGCATCCCTGCTCTTTGCGGAGCCGCCCGCTTACAAGGAAGCCTTGAACAAGGCCCTGAAGGAAGGGCTTTCCTTCCCCTCCGCCCGCGCAGTTGCAGTGCGAAAGTGTGCACATGCCGGCAGTCTTCCCGGTGCGGATGTGACTGCATTCAACAATCTGCCTTCTGCCGGCAGTCTTTCCGGCATGGATGCGGCTGCTTCCGGCAGTCTTTCCGGCGTGGATGCGGCTGCTTCCGACATTCTCGGCTCTCCCAACAATATTCTGGGTATAGAATACCTTAAAGCGCTGCTTGCATTAGAGAAAAATGGACAACACGCGCCGTTTCCCTATACCATTAAGCGCGAAGGAGACGGCTATCTGTCCCATACCTTATCCGAGGAATCCTTCTGTTCCGCCATGGCTCTCCGTAAGGGCATTGCGGAAGGAAATCCCGACTTGCTCCGCTATGTACCGGAAAGCATCCGGCAGGAATTTTCCGATACCTGTCAAACGAAAAGTGCCCTGTGTGCGGATGATTTTTCCGGCATGCTTTTTTACAAGCTGCTTTCCGAAAAGGATGCCGGCTACGATTCTTATCTTGATGTTTCTTCCGATTTATCCGATAAGATACGGAAAAATCTCGGCACCTTTACCACCTTTTCCGCTTTCTGCGAAAACAGCTTAAAAAGCAAGGATATTACCCTGACAAGAGTGTACCGTTCCCTGCTTCACATTCTGCTTTCCATAAAAAAAGAAGACCTTCCCGCTGCGACGCCCTATGCCCGCATTTTAGGCTTCCGGGAAGCCTCCTTTGAAGTGTTTGGCTGTCTTTCCAAGGAAAATATTCCGCTGCTGTCCCGCTTAAAGGACGCATCTTCCCTTTTGTCCCCCGAGGCTTTTTCCTGCCTTTCCAAGGACATCTTTGCCGCCCAACTTTACGAACATGTACGCATGCAGCACATGCTGCACAAGCTACACATGCAAAAGGACGACTGCCCCTTTGTGTCGGAGTACAGCCGCCCTGTCATTCGGATTTCCCAATGACTTATGTCATTTATGACTTTTGTCATTTATGTCAAATGTCATTTCTTATGTATTTCGTTTTTAGTTCTTAAAGCTATGTATCGGAGCCGGTATTCTGCCGGTTCTGCTTACAAAGGCTTCACAGGAGAACGGATTGACCGGCATAACCGGTGCGTAACCAAGTAGTCCGCCGAACTCTACCTTTTCTCCCACTCCCTTGCCGATAACGGGAATAACTCTCACTGCCGTGGTCTTCTGGTTTACCATACCGATAGCCATTTCATCCGCAATGATGCCGGAAATGGTGCTTTCGCTGGTGTCTCCGGGAATGGCAATCATATCAAGTCCTACGGAGCAGACACATGTCATGGCTTCCAGCTTTTCAATGGTAAGGGCTCCTGCCACAACGGCATCAATCATACCCTGGTCTTCGCTGACCGGAATAAACGCGCCGGACAAGCCACCCACGTAGGAGGATGCCATAACGCCGCCCTTTTTCACCTGGTCGTTTAAGAGCGCCAGTGCTGCGGTGGTACCGGGAGCGCCTGCATATTCCAGACCGATTTCACATAAAATATCCGCTACGCTGTCGCCGATAGCCGGTGTGGGTGCCAGTGACAAATCCACAATACCGAAGGGTACGTTCAACATACGGGAGGCTTCTTTGGCAACAAGCTGTCCCACACGGGTAACCTTGAACGCCGTCTTTTTAATGGTCTCGCAAAGCACTTCAAAGCTTTCACCTCTTACCTTTTCCAGAGCAGTCTTTACTACACCGGGACCGCTGACACCTACGTTAATAATCTTGTCTGCTTCCGTAACGCCGTGGAATGCGCCTGCCATAAACGGATTGTCATCCGGTGCATTACAGAATACCACTAACTTGGCACAGCCTAAGGAGTCGTCCTCTTTGGTGTACTCCGCCGTCTGTTTAATCATCTGACCCATCAGGCGAACCGCATCCATGTTGATACCGGTCTTGGTGGAACCTAAGTTTACGGAGCTGCACACTCTTTCCGTTGTGGAAAGTGCCAAAGGAATGGAACGGATAAGCAGTTCATCCGCCGGTGTCATACACTTGCTTACCAGTGCGGAATAGCCGCCGATAAAGTTTACGCCCACTTCGTGTGCTACCTTATCCAAAGTCTTTGCAATGCTTGCAAAATCTTCAATTGTCTTGCAGGCTGCTGCGCCTATTAGGGCAATGGGGGTAACGGAAATTCTCTTGTTGACAATGGGAATTCCGAACTCACCGGAAATTTCTTCGCCGGTCTTTACCAGATCCTTGGCTGCTTCGTAAATCTTTTTATAAATCTTGTCGTTTAAGGCATTCAAATCGGAATCAATACAATCAAGAAGGCTGATACCTAAGGTAATGGTTCTCACATCCAGATTTTCCTTCTCAATCATATTATTGGTTTCTACTACTTCTGATATGTTAATCATGGCTGTCTCCTTCGGTAAGCTTATACTCTGTGCATCATGTCAAAAATTTCTTCCTTCTGGCATTTGATGATAACGCCGATGCCCTCTCCTAATTTTTCTAATTCATCCGCCATATCTCCGTGGGATTTTGTGCTTTCCGCCGTATCAACTATCATCATCATATTAAAATATCCCTGAACGATGGTCTGGGAGATATCCAGAATGTTAATTTTGTTTTCTGCCAGATAGGTGCAGACCTTTGCAATAATTCCTACCGTATCTTTTCCTACTACTGTAATGATTGTCTTTTTCATCGAGTAAATCCCTTTCTGTCCGCTTATGGGGACCCAAATATGTCTTAAATTATAGTACATGGTCCTTTTTATTGCAAGGACAAAGCAATGAAATTATAGCATAAACGGCATGAAACAAGGCACATAATACGCTGAAGACCCCTATGGTGATAAAAGGATACAACAGATATTCTATTCCGTTCAGGCATAAGAAATAGCATCGTTTTCTCGTCTGCTCTATAAAAAACGTTTCGTTTTCCAAGGCATTCCAGATAATCCATCCCGTGGCGGCGCCCGTTAACAGGTAGCCTGCAAAAAAGCACAGAATATTTTTCCAGCCCGGCTTCTTTTTTATGTAATACACGATATAGGCTACTATCATACAAAGCAAAACAACAAGGCTACCGTTTATACCCAGGAAGGAATCCACATCCAGAACAAATTCATCGATGGCATCCGCCAGAATAATAAACAGCCATATAACAATTCCCGCTACCAGACCTTTCCCAAAAGAACGTGATTTTTTCATGTGAGGTCTCCTTTCCTTTTTGCCTCCTGTCCGTAAAACTTTTAGAAGCATTTTCTGCTTTTTTCGCTTTTTGCATCTTGTCCAATAATATATTTTAAAGCAAATTTTATTTTCATATAGATTTGCTGCTCCGGCATTAACATATTTTAAAGCAAATCTTTCATATTTCTTCTCATGCTTCTATTTTTTTGCAGCAAATTCTTAAAATTATCTAATTTGCTTCTCCTACACCAATTTACTTTAAAGCAATTTTCACTGTTTCTTTTATTTGCTTCTTCTGTTCTCATTTTATTGGAAGCAATTTGTCAATTTTTTTCTTTTTGCTTCCCCTAAAGTTCTTCTTCCACCTTTTCTATCAGTGCATTGAACTTTTTATAATGCAGCGGCGAGATATTGTGTGCTGCCTTCTTCCAAATTATAAATATATCACTCTTTTTTAGGCAGCAGAATCTCTATCAGATGCTTATCCAGCATCAGTGTGCGGTTCCAGGGATTTAAGATGACGCCCTGAATGTCCGGCACTGTAAGTGCCGCCTGAAACAGCTTGCCCATGTCCGTCAGAAAGGTGGATTTCACGCTGTCCGCACCTTTCAGTTCTTCTTCAAAGCCGGTAAATGCGGTCCACCAGCCCTCCCCGTCCGAGGTTTTTACCACTCTTACATTCATTTGCGTCTGGGTCAGGGACGGCTCAACCGCCACGATAAACTGTCCGCCTTCCTGCACCCGGTGCCGTATCACGGTAAGCGTATGGGCAAGCTGCTCCGGTGTTGCCTCTCTTTGCAACGCTGCAATGGCTTCTTCTATTTTTTCATTGCCCTTAAGCCCTTCGTCCTGATATTTCTCTGCCATGATTTATCCTCCAAAATGCTCTTTCTGTTCTTTCATAACCCAGGCAAAGGCTTTCGCCGTCCTCATTTCCGGCTCCTTAAAATGATTTCCCGCATTCCATTCCAGTGTGCAGTCTGTTCCCTGCCCGGCAAGGTACGCATATGCCTTGCGGATGCAGTCGCCGACCGTGCACATAACCGGATTTTTCGTTTTTTCTTCCCTGTCTCCAAGGCTTAAGTACACCGCCTTGCTCCTGATTTCATGCTCTTTCATATAAGGAAGAAATCCCGGGAACCACATGGATGGAGAAGCTGCAGCGGTTCCTGCAAACACTCCGGTCTGATACGATGCCCACAGGGCAAAAAATCCTGCAAGGGAATATCCGCCGATGTAATATTTCCGTTCTTTATCCAGGCATAGCTGTAAAATCACATCCAGTGTATGCGCAGCCCCGTCACCAAACGCTTCGTTTCCGAAAACCGCCGGTGCCTGCCAGGGTGACAAATCGGCATTCCAGTTATCCACTTTTACCGCAAACAATCCGAAATCCATTTTTGTCAACCGCTTAATGGCTACTGCTTCCTCTTCCATCAGATTGATGTCATGGTCGCCCACCGGCTGAATTAAGATGACGGATGCTTCTTCCTTTCCATACTTGTATACCGTCATTGTTATTTCCTTTACCCAATATATGACCTGTTTGTATTACAAAAAATGTTACTGGCAGTAAAATCCTATATATCCATTTTCTTTTGAAACCAGAATTCCCCACATCCGTTCATGATTCCAGTCATTATTATTGTAAAGCTCATAATCCACTGCTGTTTCATCGAATTCACCCAGATAATTGTCAAATACCTTTTTATCATAGGACTCCTCCGACCGGTTTCTCACATGTGCTTCTTCCTTGTACTTAGCCACAATCGAATTTATGTATTCTTCCGATGCCTTGAATCCCAGAAATTCATAACCGCTTCCCTGCATCATTGACGGACATACCACCCACGTTACATCCGTTGCTTCCTCCGGTATCGCATCCGGAAAAAAGAAATATGCCTCCCTGTATTCTTCCTTTAATTTCTTAATATCGGATTTGTATTCATAAAGCATATGCCGTGGAAATAAAGGTGCAAAGAAGGCACCTACATAATAAACCATACAGGATCCCAAAAGTGCCGCAATGAGTATCTTTCCCCCGGAAGGAACCTTATCCTGCTGTTTCCCTTTGTTTTTCCAATAAATACACATAGCTGTCATCAGCACCATAAACAATGCGGTCACAATATTCTGAAAACGCGGATGCCGAATACTGAAAATGCCAAGCAGCATGGTCGCTACCCCAAATATCCACACATATACATTCAATACTTTTATTTTTTTCAATTCCCCTGTTCCTCCCCAAATTGTTTTTTTAATAAATAGGTAACAAAATCAAAACAAATCCAGCATATTGTCCAGATAGATGCTTTCCCTGACATGTATCCGGTACTCTGGTCTGGTCAGGTAATACAGTAAAAATTCCAGTACCAGTGCACTGCCCAGTCCCCTTCCCTCGATTTTAAATTGGGAAAAGCCCATGGGCAGATAAACGTTTGTAATATCCCCGGTGCCGATAAAGCCCGGATTTTCCATGGCTTTGGAGAAACGATACCCTTCTCCTGCATCCGGTGCACTGCAGTAATGTTCTGCATCTTCGCCAAGACTCTTGCGGCTGACCGTTTCGTAGCAGTTTTTTCTGTCTTTACAACCGAAAAAGCAGCATTCGTTGCAAAGGAATTCCACCTTGTCCTTTTGCTGCCCTGACAAATTGTCCCATTTATCAAATGCCTTATTCAGGCGGAAATCCGGCACCACATAACGGAATTCTTTTCTTTTCAGTTCTTCCGTAAGCTCTGAAAAATCCGTCAGCACTTTCGTAGTGGAGGACACCAGATACAGCCCCGGATAATGCTCCTGTAAATAGTCCGCCAGCAAATCGGAATGCACAATGACACCGTTTGCCGGCTCCCTGCTTTCCCCGAACATGGTGCAAAGCTCATTGCATTTTTTATCCGAAAGGTGCTCCTTTTGAAGCAAAGAATTGCTGAAGGTCAGCCGGGCGGAAATCCCATATTCCCGCATCAGAGCAAGCACCTCTTCGGGACGGTTATCGCCAAAACCGACCCGTCCGCCGCCCCACAGACAATCCGCCGGTGCCCCGTATACGGAACCGATATCGCACCAGTCATAAAAATATTCCCGGTGTTCCCGGAACAGGGGCAAAAACAAACGGTACAACTCATAAAATTCAAACAGACCGGGAAGGTGGTAATACGCCGTATTCTTTTTTTCTGTATTCATCCTGCTTTCCCCCATCTCCGCCTCTTACCGGTGCACATACATTCTTGACCGCTCCGTATCTTACCGGTGTATATACATCCTCGTCTGCTCCGCTTCGCCGTCTCCCTGCACCATACATAGAAACTCCCAGCCGTATCTTTCGTAAAATCCGGTGTGATCCGTTATCAGATACACCGGCGAAATACCTTTGGCCCGCAAATCTTCCACCGCCATATGCAAAAGCCGCCCTGCAATTCCTCTTCCCCGGTAAGCTTCTTCCGTGTAGACCGCACATATATTGGGCGTAAGGTCTTTTCTGTCATGAAAATCATTGGCAATGACGCCAAGTCCCGCCACTATTTTTTCATTCTCCAGACACAGATACCAGCCGTATTCCGTTTCCTTTGAAAGATACGCCTCCATGCACTCCCGGTAAGCTTCCATAGGCACAAACCATTTGCTATGAAACCATTCTGACGCTTTTTCCGCAATCTCCGGCTTCTCCCGCAAGGTCACAAACTGTGGAAAACACATCTCATAATTGTTCAAAAAGCACATCTCCTTATCATAAATTTTTATCAGATAATTTCTTCTGCCTTTCTGTCAGTATGTCACAGATATGGCGAAAACGCAATATTTTCTAGTGTTGAAAGCATTACCTTATGTACCGGGGCTCGTTGCTATTCATTTTAAAATCCTCTTTTCTTCAGATCTGCCACAAGCTGCACATAAAATTCACGCACATCAAAACCCGGGATGTTTTCCCTGTTCAAATCTATCATATCCGCATGGGATATTCCTCTTTTCCCTTTCACCGTCAAAAACTGATATTGTTGTCCCCACCGGAAGGATTCCTCTCCCACAAGACCATCGTTTGGTCCGTCAAAGTGTTTTACAAGATGATAGGTAAAATTGAGCGGAAATCTACCGGATGTGGGCCGGTTCAGCTTAGAGCCCACGGACTGGTAATACAGATTGGGATTATCCTTTACTTCTTCATTCAACCTGGTGCAGTTTGTAAAGGTAAGGTCATGGACTGCAGCCAGAAAATTCGGGTTCTGATCTCCTAATTTTGCTGCACCGGTATTGTACAGATTTTCTACCGTATGCTGCTGTTTTTCCGGTATTTTCGTAAGCAGATAATCCGCAAACAGACACCCTCTGTGAGGAGTGTTGATTGTCGTAAGCGATGCCACACAGGGGGCAATATCCGTAAGGGCGATAGCTGTTCGCATATCCAGTCCTCCTTTGGAATGGGCTATTACGTTCACCTTTTCACAGCCGGTTTCTGTGACAATCTGATGAATGCGGGCTGCCAGCTCTTTTGCACTGTCCTTTACCGCCGCCGCACTGTTATGGTTTCCATAGTAAATCACAGCGCCGTTTGCCTGCAGTTCCGCCGGTATCCTTCCCCAGTAATTCAAATGTTCAAAATCCCGGAAGAACACACCATGCACCATCAAAATCGGATACCTGGTATGACACACCTCCTGATTTTTTCTCTGTTCATTTCTTCTGCTTCGTGTCTTTTCCAGTTTTACCTCATCACCCACGGTTTTAATGATAATATGCAGCATAACAAGATGGGCTATGGGAATCCACCCACACACGATTCCCAACACTCTCCACCGGATGCCAAGCTGCTCCGATGTCAGGTACACCATAATAATGCCTGTCCAAAAAATAATATTTTCTACCAGAATGACAATTCCAAGCCGTAAAAGCCAGTAGACCGGTTCCTTTCCAATTCCCGCCGGTCCCCGGAACCACTTTTCATAGCAGCCAAAGAAACCTAACAATAAATATACGGATGCCAATACCGTCGTTCCGCAGAACAGCTGTAACATACGCCTTCCTAAACCGCAAATTTTGATTCTCATTCCAAATTCTCCCGTTTTTACAATCTCTTTTCCAGTAAAACCAGATTCACACGGGGGATGCCGTTATATGCGTTCTGTCCTCACATACTCCCGTATAAATGTAGCCCTCCGCTGTTCCGACTGCCACCGCAACTCCCCCGGCTTCCACCCACGCGGAAATTTTTCGAAGATTTAAAACCTTCACTGCCGCTTTATATAAAGTATCCTATGCGTTATTCGCTGCTTATCTCCTTATGCATTTACTTCATCATTTCCGGAATAAATTTCTGAACACATTCATTCCAGAATTTCATATCATGAACCCCGGGCCACTCCAGATAGGTATGCTTTACACCCTGCTTAGTTAAAAAATTATGCATTTTTCTGTTCGGCTCCAACAGAAAATCTTCTGTTCCGCATGCCATATAAATTTCCGGCATGGTCAGTTTTCCCTCACCGGCTAATATTTTTCGTACCAGAGTTTCCGGCACATTCTCGCTTTCCATCACTTTTTCCGGATTTCCGAAGCACTCTCTGTAGTATTCATAATTAGCAATATCATTCCGGTATCCCGGCTTCATATCCGCAACCTCATACTGCACAAAAGCGGAACTGAATGCTGCGGTCTTACTGAACACATCCGGATAAGCCAATGCTGTGTGCAGGGAGCCGAAGCCTCCCATACTAAGTCCCATGATATAGGTATTTTCCCGCTCTTTCGCCAGCCCGAAAGTATTCCGTACAAACTCCACCAGTTCTTCTCCTACGAAGGATTGATACGCATGCCCTGTGGAAATTCCATTCAGCCAGAAGCTGTTTTCACCGTTCGGGCAAATAACCGCAAAATTATATTGCTTAATCAAATCTTCCGGTATCCAGCAATCCCCTTTCCCCGTATAGCCGTGCAGTAAAAATAAGGTTTTCATTTTCTTTTTAGGATAATTTTCTCTGGAAAAAGGTGTGTTTTCATCCATCCGGCAGTCAGTAGGAATGACCATCTTAAAAGAAACCTCTCTGTGTAAACAATTAGAATACATTTCAACGCTTAAATTTGCCATAAGAAGCATTCTCCTTCCTTTTCATTGAATATCTCTGCCTGTTTCTAAAAATTTATCCGCACAATCCTCATCTGCATATAGCCGTCTCCCACTTTGGCAAGGAAACGGAAAAAGCCGCTGACCGACGGTGTTTTCAAATCATAGTATCCCAGCATATAGCCTTTTGCGGAAATCTCCGCTTCGGGAAGCCAGGCTTTCAAATCCGTGTCCAGATTGTTTATGTAAAAATACCGGTCGATATCGGTAATGCCTGCCGCCTTTACCCAGGTTTTGAGCATCAGCTTTACCGCTTTTTTATTGGCTGCATCAAAACAGAGTCTTCCGCCCTTAAACCGTTCCGCCATGGCAGTGAACAGCTTTTGAATATCCGAAGAAAGGAAATAATAGAAAACACCGGCAGCGAAAAAGATCACACCCTTGCTATCATCAATGGCATCGAACCACGCCGTGTCATTTAAGTCCGCTCCGATATTGGTCACATTTTCCGCAGGCGGTATCAGTTCGTTTCGTACCGCTATCACATCCGGTCTGTCAATATTGTATATTTTGCGTCCCTCTCCTGCATTATTTTCCGCAGTGCAGTCCAGACCGCAGCCTAAGTTTACCACGGCGCAGGCAGGATGTTCCTTGCAGTAGTTTCTGACTTCAATGCCCAAATCCGTATATCTGGCAGCCGCCTCCAGATAACCGAAACGGAAGCCCACATTCTGTTTCTTTGCTTCCAGCGCCGAAAAATCATAATCCAGCTTTTCCATTATCTGTGCCGCCATCGGGTCGTTGTAAATTTCAGGATAGATTTCGGAGCAGTACTTTCTGCCCCATAAGGGTATCACCAATGTTTCCTGTACGGTATTTGGCTCAATATGCATCTTTTCTGTATTCATGTTTTTATCCTCTCCGGTTCGGTTTTCCATACCATTTTAAGTTATTAGTTAGGTTGTGCTAACCATCGTTTCATTATAGCATATTTCCGGCGAACTTCAAATAACTTTACCTAACTATGCACCGCTCGGTGCTCTGCATTTGCCTGTCAGGCGGTACTTATCCGATATTCAATCTATTTTGTTTCAGGAATTTCAATCACCGCTATATCGCATGCCATCCGTCCCTCCACAATATGATAGATGACGTCTGTGTAACCCATTTTCTGAAAGAACTCGCGGTACGTGTTTTCGTCAAACTGCTGCTTGAAATTGGCGCCCAGTTTTTCCAGAAAACGGACGGCTGCTTTGTTGGTGCTCTTGGTATCGTTAATATAGGTGGGAATAATCAGCCTGCCTCCCGGCTTGCAGACACGGGTAAGCTCCTGCAGTGCGGCTTTCGGTTCCGGCAGAAGATGTATAACATTTCCCGCCACCACCTTATCAAATGAATTGTCCGCATATTTTAGCTTCGTAATATCTGCCTTTGCCAGCCGTACATTCGAGAAGGAAGAAAGCTTTTTTCTTGCCTGTCTAAGCATGCCCACCGAATAATCCGTAGCAACCAGTCTTTTTGCCTTCTTTGCAATGTATATACTGATAGCGCCGGTTCCGCAAGCACATTCCAGAACCTTATCGTTTATATTTATCAGCTTTGCCACCTGAATGCCTGTCTCCCGGTATACTTTTTTGTTATAAAGGTTTTCAAATAAATCATACACACCTGCAACTTTGTCCCAAAACATAGTTTTTCCCCTTTCTTCCCTAAGAAGTTCTTTCCTGTTATACAAAAAGGCGCAAACTAATGTCTTCATCAATTTGCACCCTCTCTTCCTATAATTCGATGACCGGTGACAGGGCATCCCTGGCTGCCACATAAATGGGGAAATCGTCCGCCTTGTACCGGCTCTCTCCCATGGTGATTTCCATACGCACTGCTTCATGCGCCAGTTCCGGCATATTATTTTCCTTGCTCAGATGTCCCAGCATAATGGCATGTATTTTGTCATTCAGCACCCTGTCCAAAAGCCTGCCGGCATTTTCGTTGGAAAGGTGTCCCCTGTTTCCTAAAATTCTCTGCTTCAGATAATAGGGATACGGTCCCACCTGCAGCATGTTCACGTCATGGTTTGCCTCCAAAAGGAGAGCATCCAGACCGGTAAGACACGCCACCGTATAATCGTCAAACGTTCCAAGGTCCGTACACACGGCTACCTTTTTGTCTCCGTAACCCACACGATACCCCACCGGTTCCGCCGCATCATGGGAAATTTTCATGGGCCATACCTTCAGATCCTTAATAATCATCTGGCTGTCCGCTTCTATTTCCTGAAAAAGGGACGGGTCGGGAATGTTTTTCTGCCTGCCGTTTACAATAGCTTTAATGGTTCCTCTTGTAGCAAAAAGGGGAATGCTGTATTTTTTGCACAGCACCGTCAGTCCCGCTATATGGTCGGAATGCTCATGGGTAATCAGAATGCCGTCTATATCCCTCCCTGTAAGTTCCAGTTCCGCCAGTCCCGTTTCGATTTTCCGGGCGCTGATGCCTGCGTCAATTAAAAGGTGCGTGGTATCGGAGCCAACGTAAATACAGTTTCCGCTGCTTCCGCTGGCTATACTGCAAAATCTCATTTCTTTAGTCCTTCCATCGGATGTCAATCACATCGCCGTCAAATATTTCTTTCAGATACTCTGCGGACTGTCCGTTCAGCAGAGTTTCAATGCCGGAGCCCCTTGGATGCTTCAAATCAAAATCTATGTAGTCGAACACATCCACGTAGACATAGCTTGCCTTGCCGCGCAAGGTAATGGGGCTGCCGTTTACCACCACATGCACATCATGAATAACCGGCTTGGGAACATTTTCTTCCTCCGGCTGCTCCGCAGCTTCATCCGCAATGCCGTCAGCAGGAGTTTTCTCTGCCAGGTCCGCTGTACCGTCGGCTTTGGATTGCTCCACTGTATCTGCCTGTGCCGCTGCCGGTGCGGTGTTTCCGCCGCCCGCCTGCGTTTCGGCAGACTGTTCGCTCTGTTCTATCACATTTTTTTCGGATATTGCGTCTTCCCCTGTTTCGGACTCGCCTGTTGACTCTGCAGTTTCATCCGGCAGTGCTTCCCAGCTTTCGGGAATATCGTCTGCATCCGCTATCTGTAGGGAGAAGTTCTCATACACCTTGTCTGAAAGGGAAGCCGGTGCGTTGTTTAGAAGAACCCGCTTGCCGTCCAGCGACAAATCAAGCAGTTCCTTTACCTGTTCCACGGTGTAATAAGCCTGCATCTCAATTTTATCGCCGTTCTTTATGTCGTAAAATTCGGACTGCATTTCACCGTTTACTATGGCAAACTTCGGAAGCGTCACTTCCTTGTCGTTTACCTTGATAGTAAGGGACTGGCGGTACTCCGGCAGCGCGCCGATTTTCAGCCTTGCCGCTTCCCCCGCCGTGGAAGGCATAATGACAATCACATCGTTTGCCTTGATGGGCGTGTGAATATCCGCCGGCATGCCGTTTACCATGATAATGGCAGACTCTCCCGGCTGTCCTCTCCTGATGCGTTTTTTCCCGTCCACCGTAAAATCCAGTTCAGCGCCCCGTCTGGGGAACAGACCCTCATTGGGGAAATCCGCCTGCATGGCGGCATCCACAACCGAAAGCTTGCCATTGTCGTAAATCTTGATGTTTTCCTCATTAAAGGTCACATAAATGATATTATTATGCTGCTCGTAGTAGCTTAAGCAGATACCCACCGGTGTTACCAGTAAGGAATCCTTCTGCACATACTCCGGGAAATCCACAAAGCCCATGACATCGCCGCCGCGGACAGCCACTCTTTCCTTTACAATGCCCAGTTCTTCCGAAAGCTTCTTCGTATAACCGGGAATTTTACCGCCTCCGCCTACCACAAACACAGCGCTGACCGGCTTATCACCGTTCAGTTCCATAATGCATTCCGCAACCGGCTTTGTCATAGCCTCAATCTGCGGCTCCATCACCTCTAAAAGTTCCTTTGAGGAAATGGTCTGGGGGAGTCCCATGATATCCGTAAAGCTGATTTCTTCCTTATCTTCAATCTGACGCTTAATTTCCTCTGCCGCATTGAAATCCACCAGACAGTGCCTGGCAATGATTTCCGTCAGGCTGTCTCCGGCAATGGGTATCATACCGTACGCCGCAATAGCTCCGTCCTTGGTTATGGAAATATCAGAGGTACCGGCGCCTACATCCACCAGTGCAATATTAAGCATACGGAATTTTTCGGGAATAGCCACCTGAATGGCGGCAATAGGCTCCAGTGTCAGATTAACTGCCGTCAAACCTGCCAGCTCTACTGCCTTATACAGTCCATCCACAACGTCCTCGGGCAGGAAAGTCACAATCATATCCGCGCCGATGTTTCCGGCTTTGTGATCTTCCGGATTTAAAATCTGATAGCCGTTCATGTAGTAGCGGATAACGGAATATCCTACGCAGAAAAACTTCAGTCCCGTATGATTGTCCTTGGAAAATTCCTCGTACGCCTGCTCCACGCCCTTGGCGGAAAGCACATACATGTCGTCGCGTTCCACCGTCCTGTCCTCTTCAAATGCCGTTTCCACATGAATGGTCACGGTACGGAGCACACGGCCTGCGGCTGCAATGCAGACATCCTTTAACGGAAATCCCAGTTCCTTCTCCAGCGTTTCCTTTACTTCTTTAATGGTACTGCCGACCTTACGGATATCATGGATTTGTCCGTCCAGCATAGCACGGGTTTCATGCTCCTTTGCGCATTCCGCCTTTACGATAAACCTCTCGCCGTCCCGGTATCCCACGGTCCCCACAATGCTTCTGGTACCGATGTCCAGACCGAACACCATCTGTGCTTTTTCTTTTTGCGTCATCGTCGCTTTTTTTCTGCTTACTCCTGCCACGTATATGCCTCCAGTCTGTTCTTTATCTGCTCACAGGCTGCGCCTAAGCTGTCACTGTTGTCAATCACAAAATCACTGTTCTTACGGTACTGCTCCTCCGTAAGCTGGTTGCCCATAATTCCCGTGATCTTTTCATCACTGTAACCTCTGTTTACCTTCAGTCTCCGCCTTCTTACCTCCGGGGATGCATAAACATACCACATCTCATCCACAAAGTCCTTATAACCGTTCTCAATCAGAAGCGCCGCCTCGATAAAGAAAAGCTCTGTTTTTCCCTCCTCGGCCGCCTTCTTTACTTCCTGCTCCAGATACGTTCTCACTGCCGGGTGCACAATATCGTTCACCTTTTTAAGCAGGGATTTGTCCAGAAAAATCTGTGCCGCCATACGGTTTTTGTTAATCCTGCCGTCCGCATCCAACACACCTTTTCCAAGCAGCGCCACCATTTTTACATAACAATCCTGACCCGGCGACTGAATAATGTGTGCCACCTCGTCAGCCAGACAGATTTTGCAAAGATAATGCTGTCTGATAAAAGATAGCACTTCCGTTTTCCCCGCACCGATACCGCCGGTAATACCAATCAGACGCATAAATCTACCCCCTTGTATCTTTATTTCACTTCATACCGTTTTTCACCGGTATCCTTATTTTGCTTCGTACCAGTTTTCACCGGTATGCATATCTATGGCAAGCTCCACGGCAAGATCTGCCGCCCCTTTCATGCCTTTTTCCAGAATACGCTTTACCTGCTCTTCTTCGTCTTTTGCCGTTTCAATCAGAAGTTCATCGTGTACCTGCAGCAAAAGTCTGGAGGAAAGTCCCTCCTCTTTAAGACTTTTCCACACGTTAATCATGGCAATTTTAATAATATCCGCCGCCGTTCCCTGAATGGGGGAATTCATGGCGATACGCTCTCCGAAGCTTCTCTGCATAAAATTGTTGGAAGAAAGCTCCGGAATGGGTCTGCGCCGTCCAAACATAGTTACGGCATAACCGGTTTTCTTGGCCTCCTTCACCAGTCCGTCGATAAAATCCTTAATCTTCGGATAGGTTTCAAAATACTGCTCCATGTAGGCAGCCGCCTCTTTTTTGCTGATGCTTAAGTCCTGGCTTAAGCCAAAAGAGCTGATGCCGTAAATAATACCGAAGTTTACCGCCTTGGCGTTTCTTCTCTGCAAATCCGTTACTTCCTCAAACGGCACATGGAAAACCTGGGACGCCGTAATCCGATGGATGTCCTCTTCTTTCCGGTAAGCGTCAATCAGCTTCTCATCCCGGGACATATGTGCCAGTACACGGAGTTCAATCTGGGAATAGTCCGCATCCGTAAATTCATAGCCTTCCTTCGGCACAAATACTTTTCGTATCTGTCTGCCCAGTTCCATTCGCATGGGAATGTTCTGTAAATTTGGCTCCGTGGAGCTGATGCGTCCGGTAGCCGTAATGGTCTGGTTAAAGCTTGTATGAATTCTGCCGTCCTCTTTGATGCAGGAAGCCAGTCCGTCCGCATAGGTGGATTTTAATTTGGCAAGCCCTCTGTACTCTAAAATGTCCGCCACAATCGGATAATCCGGCGCCATTTTTTCCAGTACATCCGCCGCTGTGGAATAACCGGTTTTCGTCTTTTTTCCGCCTGGCAGATGCATTTCTTCAAATAAAATCTCCCCTAACTGCTTGGGAGAATTTAAGTTAAATTCTTTTCCCGCTTCTTCGTAAATTTTCGTTTCCAGCTCGGTAATTCTGCCGGACAGTCTCTCGCCGTATGCCTTTAATTCCTCCGGTTTTACTAAGATGCCTTCTTTTTCCATATCGTAAAGAACCAGGGAAAGGGGCATTTCTATTTCCCGGAACAAAGAAAGCATTCCGGTTTCGGAAAGCTTCTGTGCAAGCACTTCTTTTGCCGTAAATGCCACATAGGCACCATAGCAGGCATACTCCGTCACCTTCGCCGGATTTTCCGTATAAACGGCTTCCTCCGTTTTTTTGCCGAACACTTCCGTCCTTCCGGGTATCATGAGCCCCAGATGTTCTCCGGCAATGCTCTCCGTGTCGTAATCGTTTTTCAGCGGATTTAAAAGATATGCCGCAATCAGGATGTCAAAATAACGTTCCGTGCCATCCTTCTCCAGAATGTCATACTGCTTCTTGATATCACACACGAAAATCTCTGCCTTTTCCGACAAAGCCAGCATTCTCTCCGCTGTTTCTTCCTCCGGCATACAGTCCGTATCGATAAAATAAACGTTTTCCACGTTGTAACACAGGGCAATACCTGTGCTTAAGCGGAAAAATCCGGCTTTTCCGGCAGTGATTGCCTCAGCAAATACCTTTTCCGCCTCCGCTTTTTCCGTTATTTTCTTGAATTTTTCCGTCAGTCCGCTTTCCGTCCTGGACTCCTCTTCATCGAAGCGTCCGAGGAAATTCTTAAAGCCCAGCCTTTTCATAAGAGCATACGCTTCTTTGGTAAAATAGCCCTCTGCCTTTGCGTTCTCATAAGAAAAGTCAAGGTCGCAGTCTGTCTTTATGGTGGCAAGTTCCCTGCTTAAATCCGCCAGATCTTTATTTGCCTGCAAGGACTCCCTTACGGATTTCTTGCCAACCTCTTCCACATGTTCATAGATGCCGTCCAGAGAACCGAACTGCTTCATCAGCTCCTGTGCTGTTTTCTCGCCTACCTTGGGCACGCCGGGAATGTTGTCCGCCGTATCGCCCATCAGGGCTTTCAGATCTATGAACCGGGGGGGTGTCACACCGTAAGCCGCTTCCACATCCTTTGCATAATAATCCTCGATTTCGGTTTTGCCGCCCTTGGTCTTGGGAATGCGGATTTTTACTTTGTCCGTGGCAATCTGTAAAAGGTCCCTGTCTCCGGAAATCAAGGACACCTGCATGCCCTGCTTTTCCGACATTCTGGCAAGGCTTCCCAAAATATCGTCCGCTTCCCAGCCGGCATGCTCCAATATGCAGATACCCATGGCTGTCAGCATTTCCTTCATAAGGGGAACCTGCTCCCTTAACTCCGTGGGCATGGGCTTTCTGGTACCCTTGTATGCCGCATATCTTTCATGACGGAAGGTGGGCTCACTTCTGTCAAATGCCACCGCCAGATACTCCGGCTTTTCTTCCTCCAGTATCTTAAACATAATATTTAAAAATCCGTATACCGCATTGGTATGGAGACCTTCCGCATTTGTCAGATCCGGCAATCCGTAAAACGCCCTGTTCAAGATACTGTGTCCGTCTATCAAAACTATTTTTTCACTCACAATAATACCCATGCCTTTCTAATCTGCGGACTTCTTTCTTCCGAAACCGCAGATTTTTGCCCGTCACAAGACAAAAAATACAAGCAGTGTCCCCACGGCTATGGCCGCAAGAATTTCAAAGGTAATACGCATGTAGCGGAATACCTTATGCATTCGTAATTTATGCTCTGCTCCTTCCATCCGGCGGTTGATTTCCTCTTTCAGGTCAAATGCCCTGCCGTCCTCCAGACGGGACATACCTTCGGCAATCAGTATCTGAATGGTGAGCTCTTCTTCACAATCCGGGCAGCTTTCCACATGTGCAAGAAAGCTCTCCAAATCCTTATCGCTCAATTCCCCCGCAATAAATGCCGGAATGAGTTTTTCACATTCTTTGCAATTCATACCCTGTCTGTCTTTCCTTCTTTCCGCAAACAGAAAAGTAAATCTTTTTTGAATCTTTCGCTGCTTGCGCCGATAACCCCTATATATTTTACCATACTCTAAAAAAAGATGCATCAGAAACTTTCCTTTCCTGCTTCTTTATGCTATATTTGCCTTATGAAAAAACAAAATTTATTTTTTACTTTTCTTAAAATAGGTGCTTTCACTTTTGGCGGCGGCTATGCCATGGCCGCTCTTTTGGAACATGAATTTGTAGAAAAAAAGAAGTGGATCAGCAAAGAAGAATTTATGGACATGGTTGCCATTGCCGAATCGACTCCCGGACCGGTTGCCATCAACAGCGCTACCTTTATCGGCTATAAGACGGAGGGTGTCCTTGGTGCACTGCTTGCAACAGTTGCCGTAAGTATCCCCTCTTTTGTTATTATTTACCTGATATCGCTGGTGTTTGACCGTTTTCTAAGCCTAAGCTATGTTGCCTATGCCTTCAAGGGCATACAGGTGGGCGTGGTGTATCTGATTTTTTCCGCCGGAATAAAAATGGCAAAAGGACTGAAAAAAGACATTTTCTCCCGCCTGATTTTAGCTGCGGTCTTTCTTCTTATGACCTTTTTTACCCTGACTTCCGTTTCGTTTTCGTCCGTATTTTATATTCTGATCTGCGGATTTCTTGCCGTTCTGCTGTACCTTATACGCACAGCTTGTGGTGTTTCGCAAACACTTAAGAAAAATAAAGATGGGAAAGGAGGAAATGACTTATGATTTACCTGCAGTTGTTTTTCTCTTTTCTGATGATTGGCACGGTTTCCTTTGGCGGAGGCTACGGTATGATTTCCTTAATTCGGGAAACCGTCCTATCTTACGGATGGCTTTCCGAAGAAGAATTCTTGAATTTCATTGCCGTTTCCGAGTCCACCCCCGGTCCTCTTGCCGTCAATATGGCGACATTTATCGGTTCCTCCCAGGGCGGCATTTTAGGCAGTTTCTTTGCTACCGTCGGCGTGGTGATGCCTTCTTTTTTCATTATCCTGCTGATTGCGGCGCTCCTCAAAAACTTCATGAAATATGCCGGCGTGCAGGCATTTCTTTCCGGCATACGCCCCTGTGTGGTGGCTATGATACTCTCCACCGCCGTTACCATGGGGCTCGGAACCCTGTTTTCCGTCCGGTCCGTCGATGACATCGGCAGCCTCCTTAATCTTGGGCTTTCTTCCGAGGTGGTATCTCTGGATTATAAGGGAATTTTTATCTTTGTATTTCTGATTGTCCTGCATGTTTTATGGAAGCACTTCCGAAAGAAAACCATTTCTCCCATTCTGATGCTCTTACTGTCTGCGGGACTGGGTGTGGTAGTTTATGGGGTGCTGTAAGGCATTTTCATTCATGTCAAATGTATGCTTATTTACATCCACAGCATGCCTATTTATGGTTTACTACCTCAAAATATTTTACATATTAAACCTTCAAAATTATCGGGTCTTCCTCCTTCTATTCTGTTCATCACATATTTTTCGTCTGCCAATTCAATTATAGTATGTTCTATCTTAAAAGCTTCTGTATCATTTTTAGTTTTAACAGCGTAAATTTCTGTTGTGTCCAATGCTTTATAACAATCTATAGAAATTTTAGAATGTTCAATACTGCCAAAAACCAATCTGTCTATCGGCTTTTTTTTTACCCAATGTTGCTTTATTCGCTCCGCCATATTTTTTGAAGCACCTATGTAAATTTGCTTATATTTTCCTAAAATCATTAGATAAACACCACTACATGTTATATCTTTTAATTCATATATTTTATTAACTTCAATCCCTTTTTGTTGAAGAGTGGTTATATAATTGCTTAAATATTTTTGAAACTCTTCTTGAGTTATTTTACAAAATTTCCGCATATTTATATCATAATTTAACAATGCATCTTTATAATACTCATTATACTTTTCTTCGGTATAAATCTCATATTTATGAAAGCTACTTTTACGACTGCTATCCACATAATTTTCCTTTGACATTTTATAATGGTTTTCGTCTGTGTATTTAAGCTTCATCCCAAAATGTATAATTTTAGGCTTATTAAGCAGCATATCTGCCTTCATTAATTTCTTTTCAAACTCATCCCTTTGTTGACTTGTAATTACTGAATAACTGTATTTTCCTACTCTTTTCCTTGCCATAAAAATCCCCTTTACGAATTATGCTCAATGCAGTATTTATAATGTATTATAGCACAATACCTAAGAAAAGCACTGCCTCATTGAATTTTATCTTTTAAACTAATAAAAAAAGTCCAGTAAATACTGGACTTTTTATGCCGGTGGCGGGACTTGAACCCGCACTGTGTTGCCACAAACAGATTTTGAGTCTGCCGCGTCTGCCATTCCGCCACACCGGCTCACTGCTTTCACAGCCGAATTTTATATTACCATATTCTTTCGTTATTGACAAGAAGTTTTTGGAAAAGAAAGAATCTTTCTTGCATATGCTATGTTCATTTTCTGCTCTCTACATCTCCACAAGTATACTTATCGTTTAGTGCCTGCCTGTTTTTCACCTGTAGGCACTTTCCCTGATTATTCGGCTGTTTGTACCTACCTCTTTTTCGCTTGTAGGCACTTTCCCTGATTACTTGGCTATTTGTGCCTACTAATTGTTTGCTATATTGGCACTTTCGTTTATTTTTCCCTTATAAGTACCTACTATTTCTTTTTCCGTAGGCACTTTGGTATAGAATTATACACCGAGTGCCTAATTCTTATTTTCCGATAGGCACTTTTACCTGTTTTCTTCTTTTCCGTTCCTATTTTTCAAACTCCCGCCGTTCCAAACGACTATCTCGCCAAATATCTGCTGTTCCAATCAGCTATCTCGCCAAATATCTACTGTTCCAATCAGCTATCTTGCCAAATACCTGCTGTTTCAAACGTCTCTCTCCAAATGTCTACCATTACAAGCGGCTATCTCTTAGAATACCTGCCTCTCCAAAAAAGAAGCGGCGCAAATTATCATCTCCAATAACTTGCGCCTTGCGTTTTGTAAAATTCCATTCTCCCCCTACAACGCCTGAAAAACGGCATACACAACCGGTCCCAGCAAGGCAGGCGGCAGGTTGCCAACCTTTATTTTCTTGCCGAAGGTCAGATTGATGCCTACGCAGAAAATCAGGCAGGAACCCACATAACTCAAATCGGAAATCAGGCTGTCGGGAACAAAATTGCCAATCAGATGCGCCGCCAGGGTGATGAGCCCCTGATAGACAAAAATGGCAATGGCAGAGCATGCGGTACCGATGCCGTAGGTGGCTGCAAATACCACTACAATCACAAAGTCCAGCACGGCTTTGACCGCCAGCATGGAAAAGCTTCTTTAACTTTTCTCCCAGAGCATCCATCCGCTTTTCAATATCAATCCATTCACCCAAAAGTCCGCCGAGCACCAGGGAGCCGATGAGCAGCATACTGCCCTTTGTGGAAAGAATGCTCTCTACGGAAAGCATTCCTCCCTGGGCAATGGATGTGCTGTTTTCAATTTTTAACATTCCCGTAAGCGTACCTGCTGCGCCGATAAAAATTATGGCAACTCCGCAGGCGCTCATGAGAATATCCTGAAAACGCTGCTTAAAGCCCTTTCTTGCCACAATTCCTACCACACTGCCGGCAACCACCGCCAGCGTATTTAAGATCGTACCTAAGCCAAACATTTCTTTATCCTGTAAGTTCTTAAACTTCCGTTTCCATCCGTGACTTTTTCTTATTCAAAAATCTTCTTATAAATCGGGAAGCAGTCAAAGGTTGCAAAATAGTCCTTCGGAGTTTCCGCCCTGCGGATAAGCTGCACACTGCCGTCTTCTTTTAAGAGAAGCTCTGCGGATTTCAGCTTGCCGTTGTAGTTGTAACCCATGGCAAAACCGTGTGCGCCGGTATCGTGAATGGCAAGGTAATCTCCTATCTCGATTTCGGGAAGCATTCTGTCGATGGCAAATTTATCGTTGTTTTCGCAAAGAGAACCTACCACATCGTATTTGTGGTCGCAGGGTGCATTTTCTTTTCCCAAAACCGTGATGTGATGATATGCGCCGTACATGGCGGGACGCATCAGGTTTACGGCACAGGCGTCCACACCGATGTATTCCTTGTGGGTGTGTTTCTCATGAATAGCCTTGGTAACAAGGTGTCCGTAAGGCGCCATCATGAAACGTCCGAGTTCGGTGTAAATGGCAACGTCTCCCATACCTGCGGGAACCAGCACTTCTTCGTAAACCTTTCTGACACCTTCTCCGATTACACGGATGTCATTGGGGGCATCTTCAGGCTTGTAAGGGATGCCGATACCGCCGGAAAGGTTGATGAAGGTGATGTGCGCACCGGTTTCCTCCTTTAACTTCACCGCCAGTTCAAACAGCTCTCTGGCAAGTGTCGGATAGTAATCGTTGGTTACGGTGTTGCTGGCAAGAAATGCATGAATACCGAAGTTCTCCACGCCTTTTGCCTTTAAGATTTTATAGCCTTCAAACATCTGCTCCGTAGTAAAGCCGTATTTGGCATCGCCGGGGTTGTCCATAATACTGTTGGCAATGGAGAAATATCCGCCGGGATTATAACGGCAGCTTAAGGTCTTGGGCAGATAGCCGATGGTTTTTTCCAGAAAATCAATGTGGGTAATGTCATCCAGGTTGATGGTGGCGCCGATTTTTGCCGCATACGCAAATTCTTCCGCCGGAGTGTCGTTGGAGGAAAACATAATGTCCTCTCCCGGAACGTCCATGGCATGGGAAAGCATCAGCTCTGTCATGGAAGAACAGTCGCAACCGCAGCCGTATTCTCTTAAGATGTCAATTAAGAACGGGTTAGGTGTTGCCTTTACCGCAAAAAATTCTTTGTAGCCCTTATTCCAGGAAAAGGCTTCCTTTAAGGCTTTGGCATTTTCCCGAATACCCTTTTCATCATAAATATGGAAGGGAGTTGGGTATTCCTTTACGACTTCTTCAATCAGTTCCTTTGTTACAAATGGTTTTTTCATAATGTATTGCTCCTCCGTATAAAACTTTATTTATGAATATTTTCAATCTGCCAGTCAATGGGGGTAAGACCGTTCCTCATTAAAAATTCATTGGTCTTACTGAAAGGCCGGCTTCCGAAAAATCCTCTGTAGGCAGAAAGCGGACTCGGATGAGGCGCCTCTAAAATCAGATGTTTCGGGTTGTTCAGCATGGACTTTTTCATCTGTGCCGGTTTTCCCCACAAAATAAACACAATAGGTCTGTCCTCTTCGTTTAACACCCTTATGGCAGCATCCGTAAACTCTTCCCAGCCCATGTTCCGATGGGAAAAAGCGGAATGTGCCCGGACAGTCAGCACCGTATTTAAGAGAAGCACGCCCTGCTCCGCCCACTTGGTAAGGCAGCCGTTATCCGGTATATAATAGCCGAGGTCATCATGCAGCTCCTGATAAATATTGACCAGGGAAGGGGGAATATCCACATCCGGCTTTACGGAAAAACATAAGCCATGCGCCTGCCCGTCATTGTGATAGGGGTCCTGTCCCAATATCACCACCTTGACTTTATTGAGCGGTGTCAGGTGAAACGCATTGAAAATATCATCCGCAGGCGGAAACACCTGTGTGGTTTCGTATTCTTTTTTCACAAACCGAAATAATTTGGCATAATAAGGTTTCTTAAATTCCGGCCCCAATGCCGTGAGCCAGTCACCCGTAATCATTCCCATAACTTTTGTGCTCCTATACTCTGACCGGTGCTTCTTTGTTCCGATAATCTGTTCGTTGCATCTCTGCTCTTATAATCTGACCGGTACGCCTCTGCTTCGTAAATATTCCTTTACTTCCCGGATTTCCAGTTCCTTAAAATGGAACAGGGAAGCCGCAAGCGCCGCTTCCGCACCACCCGCTGTCAGCGCCTCGTAAAAATCTTCCATTTTACCGGCTCCGCCCGACGCGATAACCGGAATTTTTACTTCCTTTGCAATGACGGAAGTAAGGGCAATATCATACCCCGCCTTTGTGCCGTCTGCGTCCATGCTGGTAAGCAGAATTTCGCCTGCACCCAGTTTTTCCGCCTGCATCGCCCATTCCACTGCGTCGATGCCGCAGTCCACTCTGCCACCGTTTTTATAAACAGAAAAATGACCGTCCGGCTGTCTTTTGGCATCAATGGCTACTACCACGCACTGGCTGCCGAATTTATCTGCCGCATCCGCAATCAGACGCGGATTCATAACCGCTGCGGAATTCACGGAAATCTTGTCCGCGCCTTCCCTGAGTAACAGCTTAAAATCATCTACAGTACGGATACCACCGCCGACCGTAAATGGAATGAACACCTTTTCCGCCACTCTGCGCACCATATCGGCAACCGTGGCGCGGTTGTCGCTGGAAGCGGTAATATCAAGAAAAACCACCTCGTCCGCTCCGGCTTTATCATATGCCGCCGCAATTTCCACCGGGTCTCCGGCATCCGTTAAATTTACAAAGTTGACGCCCTTTACCACGCGTCCGTCTTTCACATCCAGACAGGGAATAATTCTTTTGGTATGCATCAGTCTTCCCTCCCTTTTAATTCTACAAAATTCTTCAGAATGGTAAGTCCCGTATGGGAGCTTTTTTCCGGATGGAACTGGCAGGCGAACACATTTCCTTTTTCCACGGATGCGTGAATGGTCACGCCGTACTCGGCGGTAGCCGTTACAATGTCCTCTTCTGCCTGCAGGTAATAGGAATGCACAAAGTACACATAGGAATTTTCCGGTATGCCGGCAAACAGCCTGCCTTCCTTGGGAAAGCTTAATGAGTTCCAGCCCATGTGCGGTACCTTCAGACCGTCTCCTTCGGGAATACGCACGATTTTTCCTTTCAATAGTCCCAGGCCTTCCACGCCGGGCGCTTCCTCGCTGCTTTCAAACATTAGCTGCAGTCCTAAGCAGATGCCCAGGAACGGAATTCCTTTTTCCACCACTTCGTGAATAACCGGCACCAGCCCGTAGCGGTTCAGCTTTTTCATGGCATCGCCGAAGGCTCCCACGCCCGGCAGGATAACCTTGTCCGCCATGAGGATTTCTCCGGCATCCCTCGTTATCACGGCTTCCTCTCCCAGATATTGCAGTGCTTTTTCCACACTCTTGATATTGCCTGCATCGTAGTCAATAATTGCAATCACTGAAGTTTCCTCCTAAAGTGTATTACCTGTATCCTCCGGCAGGAATTCCGTATCATCGGTTTCTTCCTCTTCCGGCAGGAATTCCGTATCATCGGTTTCTTCCTCTTCCGGCAGTAAATCCGGCAAATCTTCCGTATCCGTTGCCGGTTCTTCTTTGATATTCACGGTTCCGCCGTTAATCAGCGTGTCCAGCATTCTGGTGTATTCCACCTTGTTGTCGCAGAACGCAATACCTCTTACGCCCTCTTCGTCCAGTCCGTAATTTTCCAGCAGAATGGTAAGTACTTCCCGGTAGAGCTTTAACATTTCACCGTCTGCACCGCAGGCAAGCGCTTCTTCCTGTGTTTCCTCGTACTCCTCCACTGCCTGCATAAGGCTGTCCAGAGCGTACAGATTTTCTCCGTCTTCCACATATTTGTCATAGTCGCTTATCTTTTTCTGCATGCGCAGCACCATATTGGAAAAGTTAAACAACTGCTGTTCTCTTTCCGTGAGATTCTGTCCGTACAGAATTTCATAACAGGTCAGATAGTCCTGATTTTCAAATGCCGTCACGGCATTTTTCTTGGCATAACCGGGCGCCACATAGGAAATGCTCAAATACAGCACGGCAAAAACTGCCGCTGAGAAAAGACATACCAGAATGATGTTTTTCTTTGTATAGCCTTTGGATGCTTTCTCTTCCTGCTCGGGTACTTCCGGCTTTTCCTTCTTCTTTTTGGAAGCTTTTTTCGCCTTGCCCTTGCCTTTTCCTTTTCCTTTTTCCGGCTTTCCGTCTTCCTCTTCGTCGCCGTCTTCTACGTTTCCGGCTTTTGCGTTCTTTTTCGCTCCCTTGCCCTTGGCAGGCTTGTCCTTTTTCTTCTTTTCTTTCTTCTTTTTCTTGTCCTGCTCCGCCGTCTTGTCTTCTTTATCCAGTTCCGCTAAGACTTCTTCGTTTTCGTCCTTCTGCGGCTCCTCTTCGGGAGTGGCCTCCTCTGTAAAAAATGCCAGCAGACGTTTGAAGAATCCCGGCTTTTTCTCTTTCTTATCCGATTTGTCCTGCAGCAGTTCATCAATATCCGCAGGGTCCATTTCCATAACGCCCTCGCCCGTGGATGCTTCCGTTTCCTGTCCGGCTGTCGGCTTCTCTCCATAGGAAATTTCTGTTGGAATTTCATTTTCCTCGGTCAGCCTCTGCATCTCCTGCAATTCTTTTTCCATATCTTCCGGCAAAGTGAGCATTTCCGATGCGGACTCCGACTGCTTTCCCGGAGCCTCATCCGTCAGATTATCCGCATTGTCGGATGTTCCGGTTCCTGCTCCGAACGCATCGCCGCCATCCGGTCCTGTTGTTTCCGGCATGAAAACCGGGCTATCCTCCGGTGTCGTCTCCTCCGGTGCGGAAACCGGGCTGTCCTCCGGTGTCGTCTCCTCCGGTGCGGAAACCGGGCTGTCCTCCGGTGTCATTTCTTCCGGCATGGAAACCGGGCTGTCCTCCGGTGTCGTCTCCTCCGGTGCGGAAACCGGGCTGTCCTCCGGTGTCATTTCTTCCGGCATGGAAACCGGGCTGTCCTCCGGTGTCGTCTCCTCCGGTGCGGAAACCGGGCTGTCCTCCGGTGTCATTTCTTCCGGCATGGAAACCGGGCTGTCCTCCGGTGTCGTCTCCTCCGGTGCGGAAACCGGGCTGTCCTCCGGCTCATCGGAAAGGGACTCCGGCTCTTCTCCATTGGCTATTTTTTCGGCAGCATCAAACAGCGCCGTAATTTCTTCCGGGGTAAGAGAACCGCCCGCATTTTCTTCCTTAGCCGGTTTTAGATCGGCTTCCGGTGCTGCGGACGCATTATTCATGTTTTTTAATAAATTATCCAGATATTCTTCATTCATATTCATGAGAATTCTCCCTTAAGACTTGTCACCTGTTAAAAAAACAAGGTAAGTGTATCACATTTTTTCCAACTCTTCCATAGCATAAACCGCATTTTTATGAATTCCTGTGCCTCTTTCGGCAAGTCCTGTGGGAATTTGGTATAAATATTCATGAATTCGTATAAAATCCGATTTCAGATTTAACTCGGCTATCTTTTCGTAGCGGATGCGGATAGTGTTTAAGTTGCGCATACCGGCACCCAGTTCCAGAATACAGAGCTTTTTGTTCAGGGTTCCCTGCAGCCATTTTAAGTAGCGGTCCCAGTTTTCTTTATAATTCGGCTCTTCAAAATGCTCCGCATAAAGAGTATTAAATTCACATGGCTGACAGGTTTTTAAGCTGACAGGTGCTTTCAAATCCCGAAAACTCTTCTCTCCCCTGACGCAGGCTTCAATTTCCCGGTACAGAGCAATTTTTTCGTTTTCCTCCGGCTCCCCTGTAAAATGCCGCCAGTTGCCGCAGAACTCTGCCATGCGGTCCGGCTTTAATTCCTGCTCGGAAAGGAGACCGTCCATGCAGTAGGACAAAATAAAATAATTTTTACCCTGAAGCAGACTGGTCAGCCCCTCATAAGCCTTTTTAAGACGGGTATCTTCTTTTAAGAATAAGTAATTCACATAGGGAACCACCCACTGGGCTCCCGCCTCGGCTATTTTTCCGCAGATTTCTGCGTAATTTTCCTTTTCCTGTAAAAACGCCTCATCCTCAAATTCTTCTCCGATGCCCACCAGAACCATGTCGGCTGCCTGTATTTTTTCCTTTATTTCCATTAAGCTGTTTGCTTCCGCGCTCATACTATCTGTTTCCTTCCGTACTCTGTAAATTTTTCACGCATAAGAAAGAATCCTGCTTTGGAGGATTTCCTGATACAGTAAGAGAGCCGGGATAACTCCCGGCCCTGTTGCCATTTTTATTTCTTTAATAAGAGGCCATCCAGCACTTCTACCAGTTTCACGATTTCCGGTTTGGAAAGCTGGGCATCCACGCCAAGCTGCTCACCCTTGGCACGCATTTCATCATTTACAATGGAGGAGAAAATAACAACCGGGATATCCTTGGTTTCTTCATTTTCCTTAATCAGCTTCGTCAGATGATAGCCGTCCATCTGCGGCATTTCAATATCGGTAATCAGGCACTGTACTTCTTCTTTCAGTTTACCCTTCTGGAGTGCATCGGTAATCACATCGTATGCCTCCTGTCCGTTTGACGTATGGATAAGATGCACATAACCGGCTTTATGTAAGGCATCCACAATCAGCTTGTTCAACAACTGGGAATCCTCTGCAATCAGAATGGGCACATCGCAGCGCTCTCTGTGTCCCAGTTCTGCAAGCTGCTCGGAACGAAGTCCGGTTTCCGGGTTAATATCTGCAACAATCTTTTCAAAATCCAGAATAACAATCAGCTTGTCTTTAATTTTTATAACACCGAGTGCGGAACTGTCCGATGCAATGGTGGCATCCGGCTTGATGATTTCCGTCCAGGACAGGCGGTGAATCCCCACAACGTTGTCCACATGGAACGCAATGTCCAGCTTGTTGAAGTTGGTGACGATGAACAATCCTCCCGCTTCAGAAACACCCATCTGCAGGCAGTTCTTCAAATCAATCGCCGTAATCATCTTGTCACGCGGCATAAAAATACCTTCTATGCTGGGATGTGCATTGGGAATGGGCGTCACCGGCTGGTAATTGATAATCTCCGTTACTTTTGCCACGTTGATGCCGTAGGAATTGCCCGCTACGGTAAATTCCAGGATTTCCAATTCATTTGTCCCGTTTTCCAATAAGATTTTTGTATCCATCCTTCTACCTCACATAATCTTCTGTTTTATACCTGTTCAAAAAACTATAGGTAAAGTATATCATAAAAAGTACGTTTTGAACACACTAATTTTTCTGCTTTTATCAAAACCTTTTATATATTTTTTGACTTTTATGCCCGATAAATTTATAATACAGATATGAAAAAAATTATCTTTTTTGACATTGACGGAACACTCACAAAAGAAACCGACGGCACCATTCCGGAAAGCTGCATTTCTGCCATTCGCAAAGCCAGAAAGCGCGGACATCTGATGTATATCAATACCGGACGCTGCTTTCAGAATGTGGAGCCCCGTTTTCAGGAAATCGGATTTGACGGCATCGTCTGCGGATGTGGGACAAACCTGTACAGCGGCGGAAAGGAGCTGCTTTACGTCTCCCAGACACATACTCTCACCATGGAAATTCTGCGTGCGGCCAGACAGGCGGATGTAGACATTGCTTTTGAATCCAAATACGAGGTATGCTTCGATACTTCCCGGCCCATCCGGCACCCTGAGGCGGCGGAGCTTTTCCAATCCTTCCGGGACGTACACCACTATCCCATGCGGACGGACCTTACCGAAGAGGATTTTTTCTGCGACAAATTTGTAGTCTGGTATCAGGATGAGTCCCAGCTTGCCGCTTTCCGCGCCGTTTCGGATGCGTACTTTGACTGTATCGACAGGGGCGGCACCTTCCGGGAATTTGTTCCAAAGGGCTACTCCAAAGCTACCGGTATTGCCCGCATCGTCGCCCACCACGGCATTTCCATGGAAAATACCTTTGCCATCGGTGACAGTAACAACGACCTTCCCATGCTGACGGCGGTTCACACAGCCATAGCCATGGGCAACGCCTCTCCCGCTTCTTTGTTTTCCAAAGTTTCCTATGTAACGGCCAAAGCCAGCGAGGACGGCATTCTGCACGCACTCTCTCATTTCGGATTTTTAGATTAAAATTATGGAGGTATGTTTATGAACGGAATTAATGGAAACATCTGGCACAACATCAACGTAAAAAGAGTAACACCCACGGATTTTATCTGCGTCATTGAAATCCCGAAGGGAAGCAAAACAAAATACGAGCTGGACAAGGAAACCGGTTACATTATTTTGGACCGTATTCTTTATACCTCCACCCACTATCCTGCCAACTACGGCTTTATTCCCCGTACCTACGGCGATGACGGTGACCCCTTAGACGTACTGTTGCTCTGCTCGGAGCCGGTGGTCCCCCTTACCCTGGTACGCGCGTATCCCATCGGCGTCATCTCCATGCTGGACGGCGGCAAAAAGGATGAAAAGATTATTGCCGTTCCTTTCAATGACCCCAATTACAACTGCTACCACGACATCTCCGAGCTGCCCTCCCATGTAATTGAAGAAATGGAGCATTTCTTCACCGTTTATAAGGCATTGGAAAATAAAACCACCGATGTAAACGAGAAGGGCAACCGTGAAGAAGCCATCCGGGTCATTGAAGAATGTCTGGACAATTACATCAACAAATTCGTACGGAGCTGGTAAACAAGAAGGCGTGTGGAAATCCACACGCCCTTTCCTTTCTACAGTTCAAATTACTTTCTTGCATCCGGTAACCGCAACCTGAACAGTCTTCTGGCAAGCAGCTTAAACCGGAACGGTAAAAACGGATACAGATAACTCTGCCCGGATACCGTTTTGTTTAAGGCTACTGCCAGACAGGTTATCGTAATACCTGCCGCATATCCCCACGCATCCAGCCATGCAGTTAAAATCAGTGTCAGTATTCTCATAAATTTCAGTGCATATCCCAATTCGTAATTTGCCTGCGTATAGTTGGCAATGGCAACAAATGCCATATACAGCATCACCTCGGAATTGAACCAGCCGCTGTTGACGGAAAATTCCCCCAGCACCAGCGCCGCCATAACGGAAAGCGGAGTGCTTAGCATGCTGGGCGTATTGACTGCTGCAAGCCTTAAACCGTCAATGGCAAGCTCTAAAATAAGGAACTGCCAGATAAGCGGAATGTTCTCCGTGTCCTTCAGCGTGATGAACGCAAATTTTTCCGGTATCCATTCCGTGTGGTTCATGAGAAGCAGAAATGTCGGTGTCATGATATACGTCAGAATAAAAATAAGAAATCTCGTCAGCCGCAGATACGTGCCCGTAATGGGCGGGAAATAATAATCGTCCGCTTCCTCCACCACATCAAAAATGGAGGTGGGCAGAATCATTGCCGAAGGGGAATTGTCCACAAGGATAATGATGTTTCCTTCGAGCACCTGCGCCGCTGCCGTGTCGGGGCGTTCCGTATATTTGAATTTCGGGAACGGATTGTACCACTTCTTTTCATACAGACACTCTGCCAGGCTCTCCTGGTTCATGGTCAGGGCATCCACCCTGATGTTCTGTATTCTCGTCACAATTTTGTTTAGCAGCTTTTTATCCACCCGGCTCTCCATATAGCAGACCGCAATGTCCGTATGGGAGCTCTTTCCCGCAGCATACATTTCCACGCGCAGATCCGTGCTGCGGATTCTTCTTCTTAAAAGAGCCGTATTGAACACAATGGTTTCCACAAATCCATCCTTGGAGCCGCGAAGCACCTTATCCTTATCCGGCTCCGCCACATTCCGGGATGGATATTCCCTGCTGTCTATGAGTATTGCCTTATCATAGCCGTCAATCAGCAGCACAAACACGCCGGACAACAGATTATTTAAGATGTTGTCCCACTTTCCGCTTAAGTCCACCTCCACATAGGGCATGCAGAGCTTACACATTTTATGGGCATCCTCCGGCATAGTTTCTGCCTTGATGCTGAGGAAATACTGCAGGATTTTTTCCATCAGCTCATCCTTACAAAATCCATCTATAAAATACATGCAGGCTTCCCTGCCGCCAATCTCAATGGTGCGGTAAATCAAATCAAAGCTTTTGTCCACCTTGAGCCGGTCGTTCAGATAATTCATATCCTGCCGTAAGGCACCCGTCATTTCTTCGTCTTTTTTTTCCATAAAAAATCTCCTTCCCGAATCACTATCAGTGTTCCGAAAAGGAGAAAATTTATACTTTTGATTTTATTTTGTGGTGCTGCCGAAGCCGCCGTTGCGGATGCCGTCCGCTTCATCATCCACCGTAATGCCGAAGGGTAAGAAAATTCCCTGTAAGAAACCGGTTCCGGCTTCCACCTGAAGGGTCTTTCCTTCGTTGGAGTCATTGGTAATCTTGGCGAATATGTGGCCTTCGTTGTCAGAGTCAAAATAATCGCTGTCAATGATGCCTACGGTATTGTTAAGCTGCAGACGGAATTTAAATCCAAGTCCGCTTCTGGGAAAAAGCTGAAGTACCCAGCCCTCTTCCATTTTTGCACGGATGCCGGTCGGAATTTTAATGGTTTCCCCCGGAGCCAGTGTGAAAGAAAACGGCGCATAGAAATCATAGCCCGCACTTCCTTTGGTTGCACGCATGGGAAGCTTTAACTCCTCATATACTTTTTCCGCTGCCGCTTCGTCGTATGCGGGAAAATCTCCCCTAATCGCCTGTATATAATTTTCTTTGGAAACCTTAAAAAACTGTGCAATTTTCTGCATTCTGTTATCCATGCCTTTCAGTGTCCTGCAGTCTTTCCGGTATTTTTCCGCCCTGTGCAGTCACAATTTAATTGTCATCTATTCGTAATCTCCGCAGTGCAGAACCGGAAGTAAGGGGTCCGGCTGCTGCAGGGTTTTCTGGACATCTATGACTCTCTGGTTTTTACTGCCCTTCCAGAGAAGCTTGGTATCCAGCTCTCCGATATGAAATTCGCCGTCCACTACTACGTCCACGTACTGCATCATGGGATAATACAGAATATTTTCCCAGGAGTCGCCCGTATACAGCCAAATTGTCTTGTCAGGATATTTCTCCTTGATTTCCGCCATGAAATTTCTCACATCCAGCCGGTTTGCCGGATGTAAAGGGTCCCCTCCGGAAAAGGTGATGCCGGAAATATAGGGCTTGTCCAACTGGTCAAAAATTTCCTTTTTGGCTTCCTCATCAAACAAAAGTCCCCCGTTCGGGTCCCAGGTAATGGGATTCTGACACTGTTCGCAGCAATGACTGCAGCCTGCTACCCACAGGACAACGCGCAGACCGTCTCCATTTAACATATCGTCCTTGGTAATATTATGATATCTCATAAGACCGTCACATGCTCTTCCTTTCTGCGATTTCTGCCATTTTTGCCTCGTTTAAGCGGGTGTCCCCGTGTACTCTGGAATAAGACAGGTAACCATTCATTCTGTCAATCTTGGTTAAGTTTCTGCTTCCGCACTTGGGACATACATCCATTTCGAGTTCCTGATGACCGCAGTCATCGCAGTAAGCAAGGGAAAGATTAACACCTTCGTAGAAGCCCATGTCCATGGCTCTTCTGATTAAGGTCTTCACTGCCTCAATATTGTAATCAATAGGGTATTTCACATACTGGATTTTGCCGCCGTTGCTTAAGTTCCAGAACCTTTCCTCAATATCCTGCTTCTGAATGGGAGTAATGTCCTCCGTTACATGGCAGTGGAAAGAGTTGCTGACATATTCCCTGTCGGAAACGCCCTCGATAATACCGTATTTATTACGGAACTGCTTAATCTGCAGACCGCAGAGGTTTTCTGCGGGTGTGCCGTAAATAGCATACAGATTGCCGTCCTCTTCCTTGAATTCATTGACCTTGGCATTGATATGCTCCATAACCTCCAGGGCAAACTGTCCGTCTTCCACTAAAGACTTACCGTTGTAAAGCTCCTGCAGCTCGTTTAAGGCGGTGATGCCGAAGCTTGCGGTTGCGGCTTTTAACAGCGGTTTAATCTTGTCGGAAAGCTTTAAGTGTCCGCCGAGGAAACCGCCCTCGCAGTAAGCAAGCGGGTTGGTGGAAGCTCTCATTTCGCCAAGATATGCATAGGTTCTTATATGAAGCTGACGGATTAACTGTAAATAATAATCCAGCACTTCATAGAAGTCCCTGCTCTCCTGTCTGGACTTTGCCAGAATCATGGGAAGGTGCAGGGAAACCGCACCGATATTGAAACGGCCCACAAATACAGGCACATCCTTGTCGTCCGCCGGATGCATGCCGCCTCTTTCATACCAGGGAGAAAGGAACGCACGGCAGCCCATGGGAGAAATGATTTTTCCGTACTGCTTGTAAATGCTTGCCACATAGCCTTTGCCGGTCAGAGACAGCCAGTCGGGATACATGGTCTTTGCAGAGCATGCCACACCGGCTTCAAATACATCCTCAAGCGGCTTGCCGGGTCCATGCAGGTTTTCATCGTATAAAAAAACAATCTTGGGGAACAGAACCGGCTTTTTGCATTCCTTTTTGCCCTGTCCTCTTCTTCTGACATTCAGCATGGAAATGGTAGCCAGCTTGGCAAATCTGCCGGTGCCGGTACCTGCCGTAACGGTGATGAACGGATAGTCGCCTCGGCTGCTGGCAACAGTATTGAACTTGTACTCCCAGCCCTGGAAGCCCTGTTCGAATTCTCTTACCACGTCCGCATAGGCTTCTGCCTCCGCCGTATCGTCGTCAATTCCCAGTCTCTTGTATTTCTCAATATATTTTTTGTAGGATTTTTCTGCGTAAGGCTCTAAGATATTGTCCACGCTGGGTACGGTAAATCCTCCGTACTGCTGACTTGCCGCACTGAGCACAATGTCGCCGATAACATCAAACGCCACGTCCAGGGTCTTCGGCTCGTTGTACCAGATATTACCCATTTCAAAACCGCCGGACAACACATTTTCCACGTCAAACAGACAGCAGTTCATGGTATCTCTTCTGGCGGACATATCATGCACATAAATATAGCCGTCGCGACATGCCTGAATTTCCTCCGTTGTCATAAAGAACTTCTGGTAAAGCTCTTTGTTTAACTGGTTGAAAATCAGGGAACGCTTGGTGGAAACCAGTGCAGAATCCGTGTTGGCGTTTTCCTTGTCCCCGATATACATGATGGACTGGCTCTTTTTGTAAACATCGTCCAGCATGCGCACAAAATCCTGCTTGTAGTTGCGGTAATCCCGGTAGCTCTTTGCTACAATGGGTTTTACCTGTTCCAAAGCGCTTTCCACGATGTTGTGCATAATGGGGATGGGAATTTCATCCTGCTCAAGCTCGTCCACCTTTTCTACCACATACTGGCAGATATGACGTTTTTCTTCTTCTGTAAATTTAGTCAGTGCACGGTAAGCGCTCTTGCCAACGGCATTCACTACCTTCTGCACGTTAAATGTCTCTTTGCTGCCGTCCTTTTTAACGACCTTCACATCTCTTTTTGTCTTAAACTGGGCACCGTAATCGGTTGTGTCTTCGCCCACCTGCTCCACTTCAATACTCATGGCGCCATTCCCCCGCTTTCCTGTGTTTTACAATATATGGTGTGTTTTTCAATTTTCCGTCACCATATTTAGTGTCGTATTCTAAGTATAAGAAAGCCCCGGCAAAAAGTCAATCGGAAATCCTCAAATCCCTGTGCGAATAATTCTAAAACACGGGTACGGAATTTTATTTTAAGATACCGCTCTTGTCAATGGCTTCCACGGCTTCGTTTATGGTTTCCACCGGTAAAGTGAGGGCAAACCTTACGTGACCGGCTCCCAGCTTGCCGAAACTGCTGCCCGGAGTGCAGAGCACGCCTGTTTTTTCCAGAAGCTCCATCACAAAGGCAAAGTCATCCGTATACGCATCGGGAATTTTTGCCCATGCAAACATGGTGCCTTCGCTTCTTTCCACTTTCCAGCCGATGGAAGTAAGACCGTCGCAGAGGGCGTTTCTTCTTTCTTCGTATTTCGCCCGCTGTTCCTTCACGCAGTCATCCGGACCGGTCAGGGCTGCTACGGCGCCGTACTGTATCGGCAGGAAAATACCGTAGTCAATCTGGGAACGGAGCTTCTTAAAGGTTGCTACCACTTCCTTATTGCCTACTAAAAAGCTCATTCTGGCTCCGGTGTAGTTGAAGGATTTGGACAGGGAATAAAATTCCACGGCACAGTCCTTTGCTCCGGGGACGGACAGAATGGAAATACCCTTTCTGCCGTCGTAAATAATATCGGAATAGGCATTGTCGTGAATGATTAAAATATCATTCTTCTTTGCCCATGTAATCAGCTTTTCGTAAAACTCACGGGGTGCGCACTTGCATATGGGATTTAAGGGATAGGAAACAATCATGCATTTGATTTTGTTTCCGTATTTTTCGCTCAGAGCATCCAGATCCGGCAGATAGTGGTTTTCCGGCAGTAACTCATAGCATTCCACATCCGCACCGGCTAAGAAAGGTCCGATGGAGAATACGGGATATCCGGGGTCGGGAACCAGTACCAGGTCGCCTTCGTTAAAGAGGGACAGACCGATGTGGCTGATACCCTCCTGGGAGCCGTAAACGCTCATGATTTCATCCGCTTCCAAAGTAACATCGTATCTTTTTGCAAATCTTTCCTGCACAGCCTTAATAAGCTCTGGGATATCCGCCAGGGCGTATTTATAATTTTCCGGCTTCTTTGCGGCTTCCGCCACTGCCTCCACAATATGGGGCGCCGGCTTAAAATCCGGGGTTCCCACGGACAGGTTGTAAACCTTTTTTCCTGCCTTTTCCACTTCATTTTTCTTGTCGTTCAAAAGCTGGAAAATACCGCTTTCAAACTGCTTCATTCTGTCTGCTGCAAGCATGTTTTTGTCCTTCTTTCTCTTTCGCTCTTTCTCTATTCTTCCGCGCCATCCTGCGCGGCAAGCATATTCTTCAGCCACTGTTTATAGCGTTCCCTCACTTCTGTCGGGGATGCTATCTGCACGCCTTCTCCCAAACCGGTCAGCCAGCCGAAAAACTGTCCGCTGACGGCAGCTCTGATGTGCACACGGATTTTATCGTTTTCCACTACCCGCACATCCGTTTCCCTGCCGAACCGGTCCATAATGACGCCAATGAGTTTTTTCGGCAAAAGCAGGGTAATCTGTTCTTCATCGCCGCCAAACATTCCGAACGTGCTTTTGGAATACTCCGCCGGATCCATGTTAAAGAAATCCTGTCCCTCGCGCTTTTTCTCTTCCACCTTCGTGTTCTTCATTTTGTCCACGCGGTAGTGCTTTATGCAGTCCGCTTCCGCATCATATGCCGCCAGGTAATAATTTTCATCATCCCAGATAAGCGCCAGCGGGCTCACCACGTAGGTCTTGCCGTTCCGGCGGGGCTTCAGGGTCTTTGTGGTCGTCCACTCCAGATAGGAAAAGGAAATCTGTCTGTCCGCGTCGATTGCCGTATAAATGGTATCCACGCTGTAATAAATCTTTTCATTCTCCGTTTTGACACGTCCCAGTACCTTCACCTGTCTGTGAAGCTGGCGTGCCTGATAGGTGCTTGCCTGTTTCTCCAATTTATGTATCAGCTCTCTTGACTTTTTTTCCGTCACAAAGCGTGAAGACTGCACAGCATCCACCAAAAGCTTTAACTCCGCCAGTTCAAACTCCCGGCTGGCAAGGTAATAGCCGCTCTCCGTCTTCCCTTTTTTCTGCATGATGTCAAAGCCGAAATCCTGCAGACACTGAATGTCCGCATAAATGCTTTTTCTTTCGGCGCTTATGTCGTTTGCCCGAAGCTTTTCAATCAGATCCTTCGTACTGATTACATGGTCTTCGTCCGTATACTCCTGTAAAATTTTTATAATATACAGAAGTTTCTGTTTCTGGTTTTCGCTCTTTGGCATATTTTTATCCCCCGGCAAGACAAAAAAGAACCCAGTTTTACCGGATTCTTATCAGTCCTTTTTCAGAGCCTGCTGCCATGTGTCCATGGTTATTGTACGGCTTCTGCCTCTTTACTTTGATTTTCTTCCTTGGTGTTTTTCCGTTTCCGTAAGGTAATGCCCATGAAAATGCCAAATCCGCCAACAATGCAGAATACAAAGAAAACAAGAAGATAACTTAAAAATGAATTGATAAATGCCATAATTCTCATCCCTTCCACTTTTTCATGTAAATTCTATTATAGCAACGAACCCCCGTCATCGTCAAGGAGTATCTCCCCATCCGCTGCCGTGGTGGCAAGCCTGTCGCATCTTTCGTTTTCCGGGTGTCCGTTGTGCCCTTTCACCCATTCAAAGGTCACCGAATGGGACTCCATAGCCTTTAACAGCCGTTCCCAGAGTTCTTTGTTTTTAACCGGCTGCCTGGTGCTTGTCCGCCAGTTGTTTTTCTTCCAGTTGTCCACCCAGTGCGCATTGAACGCATCCGTCACATACTTGGAGTCGGAAATCACGGTTACCTCACAGGGCTTTGTCAGCGCCTCCAGACCGGTAATCACGCCCATCAGCTCCATGCGGTTGTTGGTGGTCTTTTTGTAACCGGCACTGTATTCTCTCTCATGCAGGGTGTTTTTGGCATCCACAAACTGCAGCACCGTGCCGTAGCCTCCCGGTCCTTCCGGGTTGCCCCTCGCCGAACCGTCCGAATATAACGTAACTTTCATATATTTCTTTCCTTTCTCCACCTTTACTTCCACTGTCCCGTCTGCAGGAATTCATCCGCTCTCCTGCCGGCTCCCTTTATGATGTCCTCGTCATAGCCGAAGGCGGAAAGCAGCTTAATGGCATTACGGGTGGTTGCCCTGCCGTTCATCAGACGGTAGTTAAAATGCACATCCCCGTCTTTTACTTCTTCTTCAAAATGATAATTGTCGTAACTGTCTTTTAAAAGCTCCGTCAGCTCCAGATCGTGGGTGGCTGCAAAGCACAGGGTATGGTTCGTCAGAAGCTTCCGTAAAATTTCCGTACCTGCCGCAATTCGCTCCACGGTATTGGTGCCGCGCAGCACTTCATCCACAAAGCAGAGCACATGCCCTTTTTCCCGGATGGTATCCATTATTCTCTTTATCGCCCGGATTTCCACAATATAATAGCTCTCGCCAGATAAAATATCATCACTTAAGGACATGGCGGACATAATGCGGAAATACCCTGCCCGGTACTGCCTTGCCGGTACCGTGTGAATGGTCTGGGCAAGGATGGCGGAAATTGCCACCGTCCGTAAGAAGGTGGATTTACCGGACGCATTGGAGCCGGTCAGCAAAATGCCGTTCTTCGCTTCTATGGAATTTTTCACCGGATTGTCAAGAAGCGGGTGATAGCCTTCTTCCATGCTAAGAAACGGTTCCTTTTCCTCCTGCAGCACCGGAATGCAGTATCCGTTCTGTAAGGATGCCCGGTATTCCCCGATGGCAACCATGGCGTCTAAATAACCTATGGTGTAAAACAGCCCGTCCACATTTTCCGTATGCTTTCTTACCTGCTCTAACATGGTATTGAATTTTATCAGGTCAAAATGCAGGCTCATGCGCAGATAGTCCAGTATCATATCCAGAGGATTGCCGGAGCCGGACATTCTGCCGTTGGACATCAGCCAGAAGGAGCCCCTCCTAAACTGTCCCAGTGCTTTTCTGTTTTCCCGCAGTCTGTCCTGTTCCTCTTTGATACCCTCTGCCGCAAGCTGCTCTATTTTTTCCGAGGTTTCCATGAGCTTTAAGATAAATGCAAAACTGCTTAAATACACGTCCACTTCGCCTTTTTCCCTGAAATAACTTATCATGCCGTACATCATCAGACCAAGGATGAGCAGGATACCCAGCGACGGGCTGAAAAAGCAGAATGCAATGGCGGGAATGTAACTGATAAGCAGGGTGTAATGATGCAGGTTGGATCGTTTTCCCAGAATATCCAGGTTGTCCAGATAATCATAGAGGGAAAACTTGCCGGTATAGCCTGTCTCATTCAGACGGTATTGCAACTGTACCCGTTCCTCTTTGTGCTCTTCAAAATATTGGATAACCGCTTCCTTGTGGGCGAGAGGCTCCTCTGTAAAATCGGGTGTCCGAAGCAAATGATACAGCACCTCTTCCCCTGCCTGGCAGTTGGTAAAATTCATCTGCATGAAAATATCATCCATGGATAAATCCTGAAAGGTGATTTCATCTACCTGTTCTTCATTTCCGTGATGCTTGAAATACCCCGCTATCGCCTTATAGCGGTCAAGTCCGTATTCTTTTTTGCGGAGTTCCCCGTACTTGTGTCGAAACCTGTACAGTATCCTCGCCTTTTCCGATTTGCTATCGTAAATTCCTTTGGCAGCTAACAGTGCAACAAGACCTGCTGCCACAAAGGCAAAAACAACATATTCCATTTGCGTGTTCGGTTCCTTTTCGTTTTCTTGCCGCATACTGACATCACTATGCGGCTTTGTTCATTATAACAGTGTAGGGAATGAAAAACAAGGTAGCAAAATAGCGGACAGGCATATTAAGAAGGCTGGTTCCTTCCTACGCAGACACGCTTGCGCTTGTTCCTTCATCAACAGGCTTTTTCGCCAAACACGCCTCTTAGCGCTTCTCCCTCCGGCATATTAAGAAGGCGGGCATTTTTCCTAAAGCAGACTTTTAGTCGCCGTCGGCACTTAGGTGTCGTACTTTGACACCTTATGTGCCGCTACGGTGACTACTAAGCGTAAGCGCGTCTGCGTAGGAAAAATCCCGCCATCTATTAATGCCTTATATAATAATACACACCATGCCGCCGTTCATGTCATTGACGATTTTCTGCATGGTGTCCTGCAGTTTCACCTGGCTTTCTTCGCCTATCATGGAAATTTTACCGGTGATGCCGTCATCCACAAGCTGCTCCACGGTTTTGCCGAAGATGTTGGTTTCCCAGATGCCTTCCTCCCGGCTGTCCGCTTCGTTGATATAGCGTATTAAATCCTGTGCCTGCTCCTCCGTTCCCACAATGGGCGCAATTTCCGTTTCGATGTTGGCGCGTATCATGTGAATGGACGGACTTTCCGCCTTGATTTTGACGCCAAACTTGTTGCCGTGACGGATTAACTCCGGCTTTGCCAGACTGATTTCCTCCCTTTCCGGTGTTACCACACCGTAACCCTTCTGCCGTACGGACTGTACCGCCTGCTGCACCTTGGCATATTCTTTTTTCATGGCGGAGAGCTCTTTTAATTTGGTAATAAGCTGGTATTCGCCGCTGATTTCGTCCCCTACCAAATCGCTCAGCATTTCATAATAAAAGCTGTTGTCCACATCCATCTGCAGCTTCACACTGCCGTCCGCAAGATTGATGTTTTCTGTTTTCAGTCGTTTTATGTACCGGCTTTCCACAGGCACTCTGCCATCCACCTGCATGCTGCGGATATCCCGGACGGAATTTACCGCCTTCATGATGTTTTTTACCGCTCCCACCATTTCCTTCTTCATGGGATTGTCGAGGCTTAACATCTCCACCCACTTCGGCATAAAAAACTCCATGCGGGAAACCGGGAATTCATAAAGTATCTGTTCCATGATGCTATGTATGTCATCCATTTTTAACTGGGCACAGTTGACCGGACGGACCGCCACCTTATATTTCTCTCCGATTTCTTCCGCCATCGCCTTTGTTTCGTCTGCATAGGGCTTCTCGGAATTAAGCAGCACCAGAAACGGCTTACGCAGCTTCTTTAATGCCAGAATGGTCTTTTCTTCCGCATCCAGATACGCCGCTCTCGGGAGTTCCCCGAAGCTGCCGTCCGTGGTAACCACAAGTCCTATGGTGGAATGGTCGTGAATGACCTTATCCGTGCCGATGCCTGCTGCCTGCGTAAACGGAATTTCCGTATCCGACCAGGGCGTTTTTACCATACGCTCCGTATTTTCTTCCATGTGACCGGTGGCGCCCTCCACCATGTAGCCCACACAGTCAATGAGCCTTACCTTTGCCTCCACGTCCCCGCCAAGATGCACGGCGGCAGCTTCCTTCGGAATGAATTTCGGCTCCGTGGTCGTAATGGTTTTTCCTCCCGCACTCTGCGGAAGTTCGTCCTTTGCCCTTTCCTTTTCATGCTCATCTTCCATAAAGGGAAGCACACAGACATCCATGAAGCGTTTAATAAACGTAGATTTGCCGGTACGCACCGGTCCTACCACCCCTATGTAGATTTCCCCACGGCATCTTTCCTGTATGTCCTTGTACAAGTCATATTCTTTATTCACCATCAGGTCCATAAAAAAATCCCCTTCCATACTTAATAAATTGTATGAAAGGGGAGCTTTCATTATGCTTACATCTTCACACGTTTGAAGTTTTTCTTGCCGCGTTTTACCACAAGTCCGTCACCGTCAAACTGCTCCGGCGCATATGTGGTTTTGATGTCTGTTACCTTTTCGTCCGCTACGGTAACACCACCCTGCTCTACGGCACGTCTTGCTTCGGAACGGGATGCACATAAGCCTGCCTTTACCAGTACGCCCATGATATCAATGGAGCCGTCCCGGAAATCTGTCTCGGTAAGCTTTGCTTCGGGCATTTCCCCGGCAATGCTTCCGGAGAACAGTGCTTTTGCGCTTTCCTGTGCTTTCTTAGCTTCTTCTTCGCCGTGAACCAGGTTTGTCAGCTCGTATGCCAGGATTTCCTTTGCCTGATTTAACTGGCTGCCTTCCCATTTGTCCATTTCGTCAATCTGCTCTAAAGGAAGGAAGGTCAGCATACGTAAGCATTTCAGGACATCGGCATCGCCCACGTTTCTCCAGTACTGGTAGAACTCGAAGGGAGAGGTCTTGTTGGGGTCTAACCATACGGCATTTCCTGCGGTTTTTCCCATCTTCTTTCCCTGGGAGTCGGTTAACAGTGTAATGGTCATGGCATGTGCATCTTTGCCCAGTTTCTTTCGAATCAGTTCGGTACCGCCTAACATATTGCTCCACTGGTCGTCTCCACCGAATTCCATATTACAATTGTATTTCTGGAACATGTAGTAGAAGTCATAACTCTGCATAATCATGTAGTTAAATTCAAGGAAGCTTAAGCCTTTCTCCATACGCTGCTTATAGCATTCGGCACGCAGCATATTGTTTACGGAAAAGCAGGGACCTACCTCACGGAGCAGGTCAACATAGTTTAAATTAAGCAGCCAGTCGGCATTGTTTACCATAAGCGCCTTACCTTCGGAGAAATCAATAAATCTCTCCATCTGACGCTTAAAACATGCCGCATTGTGTTCAATGTCCTCTCTGGTAAGCATTTTTCTCATATCGGTCCGACCGGAGGGGTCACCGATCATGGTAGTACCGCCGCCGATTAAGGCTATGGGCTTGTTTCCTGCCATCTGCAGTCTTTTCATAAGAGTAAGTGCCATAAAATGTCCGGCTGTCAGACTGTCTGCCGTACAGTCAAAACCAATGTAAAAGGTGGCCTTGCCGTTATTGATCATTTCACGGATTTCTTCTTCATTTGTTACCTGTGCCAGCAGGCCTCTTGCCTGTAATTCTTCATAGATTTTCATTTTTGCTCTCCTTTTTTCTATTGTGCAGACAGTACCTGCCCGCCTTGTTACCATAACAAAAAAACCTGTCCTCTCTGTAAAGAAAGGACAGGTATAAGCCCGTGGTACCACCTTCGTTCCCGTAAACCTCACGATTTACGGCTTTCTTGGTATGCGTAAGATTATCATCTTATTACAACCATGGCTGCTATCGGTGCCGGCCGGCAGAGTCTACTTTGCAGGGCATTTCGGTCTGCTGCTCCGAGATGTACTTCCCATTCATCTCTCCTGCGCCTCTCAGCCTCCGGCAACTCTCTGTAGGTCTTAATGATGGTACTCTTCTCTTCATCGCATTTACTGTTTTGTTAGGAATTAGTCACATTATAGCCACAAGATTTCCGTTTGTCAACACAGAATATGATAAAATTTTTTACACAAAGTCGAACAGGCTTATCTGGTTGGACTCCGGCAGCCTGCCGAGCAGGTGCAGACTGTCCATCAGTTCGATGATGGTGCCGCTCACCTTGGTTCTCTGCTTGAAATCGTCCTTACTTAAGAACGGGCCGTCCTTGGCAGCTTCCACAATGGCATCCGCCGCTTTTTCCCCCAGACCGTCGATGCTGTTTAAGGAAGGCATCAGCTTGCCGTCCACAATCTGGAACAGTCTTGACTGGGCGCTGAAAATATCAATGGGCGTAAATTCAAATCCTCTGGCATACATTTCCTGTACGATTTTCATATCGCCGTAGGCATCCTTTTCCTTATTGGAAAGGCTGTCCATACGGGATTTGTAATCCTTCATAATCGCCTCTAAGTGCTGCTGCCCCTGGCACATCAGCTCATAAGAAAACGCCTTGGCGCGGATACTGAAATAGGCCGCATAATACGCCAGCGGATAGTTGATTTTACAGTAGGCAATTCGCCATGCCATCATAACGTACGCCGCCGCGTGTGCCTTCGGGAACATGTATTTAATCTTTTTGCAGGACCAGATGTACCAGTCGGGAACATTCTTTTCCTTCATGGCTGCTTCCCACTCCGGCTTTAGGCCTTTTCCCTTACGCACGCTCTCCATGATGGTAAAGGATAGGGAGCTTTCCACGCCTTGGTTGATCAGGTAGATCATAATATCGTCTCGACAGCAGATAGCCGTGGAAATGGTGGCTTTTCCCTCTAAAATAAGGGTCTGCGCATTGCCCAGCCATACGTCCGTTCCGTGACCCAGACCGGAAATGCGGATTAAGTCGGAAAACTGTTTGGGCTTTGTGTCAAGAAGCATCTGGATAACGAAATCCGTACCGAATTCCGGGATACCTAAGGAGCCCACCGGCGTACCGCTTATCTGGGACGGTGTGATGCCAAGCGCTTCCGTATTCTGGAACAGGGACATAACCGCCTTGTCGTCCAGAGGGATTTTCGTGGGGTCGATGCCCGTTAAATCCTGCAGCATACGAATCATGGTAGGATCATCGTGTCCGAGTATGTCAAGCTTTAACAGGTTGTGGTCAATGGAATGGTAATCGAAATGGGTCGTTACCGTATCCGTTGTCATATCGTTTGCCGGATGCTGCACCGGGGTAAAGGAGTTGATGTCCTGTCCCATGGGAAGCACGATGATACCGCCGGGATGCTGTCCGGTACTTCTCCGGACGCCGGTACACCCCTGGGTAATCCGGTTGATTTCACAGGTTCTCTTGTGGATGCCTCTCTCCTCATAGTAATTCTTTACATATCCGAATGCGGTTTTATCCGCAAGGGTCGCAATGGTACCGGCGCGGAAGGTCTGTCCGGCGCCGAAAATAACTTCCGTGTATTTGTGCGCCTTGCTCTGGTATTCACCGGAGAAGTTTAGGTCGATATCCGGCTCCTTATCACCCTTAAATCCCAGGAAGGTTTCAAACGGAATGTCAAAGCCGTCCTTGATTAACGGCTCTCCGCAGACCGGGCACACCTTATCCGGCATGTCGCATCCGGCATTGCCGGCAAACGCCTTTACCTCAGGGGAATCGAAATCGTAATAGCGGCACTTGGGGCAGCGGTAATGGGCGCTCAGGGAGTTAACCTCCGTAATACCTGCCATGAACGCCACCAGGGAGGAACCTACGGAACCACGGGAGCCTACTAAGTAGCCGTCCTCCACGGACTTCCACACTAACTTCTGGGCAATGATATACATAACCGCAAATCCGTTCGTAATAATGGAATGCAGTTCCTTTTCCAGACGGTCTTCTACGATTTTGGGCAGAGTATCCCCGTAAATTTCGTGAGCCCTGTTGTAGCAGATGGCGGTCAGCGTCTTGTCGGAATCGGGAATGACGGGAGGACATTTATCCGGGCGCACCGGCGCAATGGTCTCTATCATATCCGCAATCATATTGGTGTTGGTAATGACAATCTCCTCCGCCTTTTCGCTGCCGAGATACTGGAACTCCTCTAACATTTCCTCCGTGGTGCGCAGGTACAGCGGCGCCTGGTTGTCCGCATCGTCAAAGCCCTTGCCCGCCATAATAATACGGCGGTACACTTCGTCCTCCGGGTCTAAGAAATGCACATCGCAGGTTGCCACGACCGGCTTGTTGAACTGCTCGCCCAGTCTTACAATCCTTCGGTTGATGTCCTGAATATCCTCAACGGAATTGATATCCGGATGCTTGGGAGAGTCAATCATAAAGGCATTGTTGCCGCAGGGCTGGATTTCCAGATAGTCGTAAAAATCCACAATACCGGCTATTTCCTCTTCGCCCCTGTCCTCCAGGAGCGCCCGGTACAGCTCTCCCGCTTCGCAGGCGCTGCCGATGATAAGACCGTCCCTGTACTTGTTAATGGCACTCTTCGGTATCTTGGGCTGGCGGCTGAAGTATTTTAAGTGGGACATGGATATCAGCCGGTACATGTTGATACGTCCCAAATCGTTTTTCGCTAAAATAATGCAGTGGTAGGAATGCAGCCGGGCAATGTTTTCATCGGACGGCCTGGCAAAGGTATTCATTTCCGCCAGCGTCTTTAAGCCCTGCTCTTCCATCATCTTCATAAAATGCAGGAAAATATGTGCCGTTGCTTCCGCATCGTCCACCGCCCTGTGGTGGTTTTCCAAGGAAACATTGAACACCTTGCACAAAGCATCCAGGGTATGTTTGTTCTGCTCCGGCAGAAGAACTCTGGACATGATCATGGTATCCAGATAGGTAAAATCCGCCGGCAGGAAAAGTCTCTTGGCATTTTCCCGGATAAATCCCGTATCGAAGGAAGCATTGTGCGCTACCAGCACGGCATCCTCGCAGAAACTTAGAAACTGCGGCAGCACCGTTTCGATTTCCGGTGCATCCGCCACCATGCTGTCATTTATGCCGGTCAGCTTTTCAATGGCGAAAGGAATGGGAACCTTCGGGTTAATGAATGTGGAAAAACGGTCTGTAATCCTGCCGTCCTTTACTTTTACGGCGCCGATTTCAATGATTTTATTATGTACGGGAGAAAAGCCCGTGGTTTCGATATCAAATACCACAAAGGTCGTGCCGGCAATCTCCTGTCCCTTGTCGTTGTTGGTGATTTCCTTTAAGTCGTCCACGATGTAGGCTTCCACACCGTAAATTACCTTGAAGAAATCCTGCTTGTCCGGCGCCGGTTCTCCCTTTTCCTTTCGTGCGTTTTTCTCTGCCTTATATAAATCGTCCCACACATGGTTGGCATCCGTGAAGCCCTGCACCACGCCGTGGTCGGTAATGGCAATGGCGGGATGTCCCCATTTGTAAGCACGTTTTACAATATCCTTGGCTTCGGAAACACCATCCATGTCGCTCATCTTGGTATGGCAGTGCAGCTCCACTCTCTTTTTCACACTGTGATCGGAACGTGTCGTGGTAAAATCAGGAATCTTTTTAATCCCCGTAATGGAGCCGATGGATAATTCATGGTCAAACTTGTCCAGCATGGCAATGCCGTCCACCTTGATAAATTTACCCACCGCAAGTTCACCCGCCAGTTCTTTTGCAAACTCATTGGGACAGAACACCTTGGCGGAAATGGTATCCGTAAAGTCTGTCACCGCAAAAATCAGAATGGATTTTTCGTTGTTCTTAAGCTCCCGGACTTCCAGTGACGTCACTCTTCCGCGGATGGTTACTTCTCCGATTTCTCCGATAATATCCACTATTTTCGTAACTTCTTTGTCAAAGTCCCTGCCGTACACCACATCCGGATTGTCGGAGCGCCTGATTCCTTTTTTGCCATCGCCGCCGTAAAAGCGGTCGCCCTTGCCTTTGAAGCCGCCCTTCTGGGGAAAACCTTTTCCGCCGGCATTCCGGTTTCCGGCTCCCGCCGAAACGCTTCCTCTGCCGTCGCCTGCTTGGGGAGCAGTGCTTCCTGTTTTTCCGGCTGCCTGACCTGCCTGCATCCTGCCCGCTTTTGCACCATTTTGACCATTTGAGTCATTTGCTTTTTTTTCATCCGCTGTGGCAGTCTGTACGGCACTCTGCTGACCGCTTCCGTCATCGTCCCTGCCGTTTAAGGCACGCAGTCTCGCCGCAATTTCCGCTACTTCCATGGAAAGCTTCTTTTCCTCTTCTTCGGCGAACCTGCTTTCCACCGGCTCTCTATAGTCAAATTTAATCACCACATCCACGCCGCAGCGCTCCTGGAACACCTTGTTCAGGATGCGGAGCATTTCCTCTTCCTTGCTTTTGGTGAGCACGCTTTCCTCTACGGTAAGCAAAATCTTCGCACTGTCCGGATAGGTAACCTCCGCCCCCCGCAACGCAACATACATAATATGGTCATACTGCCGGAATTCCAAAAGAATGCTCTCCCAGTACGCATCCATCAGATTTTGCGGCGTATACTGGCTGGAAAGCTGAAACCTTTCGTATATCTTTACCGTCAGGTCGTTGTTCTTAAACAGCTGGTTCTTTATTTCATTTTCTGCTTTATATACAATTTCCTTGGAAATCAGATGTTCACTGGAAATATAAATCCGTAAAAAATCCTTTTTGGATGTGCTGGTGATTTTCAGCACTTCCACATCCTCAAACTGTCTGCCTACCTGCGTGGGCAGCTTCAGTCCCGCAAAAACTTCCAAAAACGCTTTACTCATTCTTATCGTCCCTGTTCCTTGTGCATGCGCATCCCGCATTTTAATTCTGTTATGGCTGCCGGTTTTTGTTTCCTGCTTCTGTCATCGCTGCCGTTTATTCGTTCCAATGGTCAAGTTCCTGTTTCAGTGTGGAAATAAACTCTGCCTCGGGGATTTTCTTCACCACTTCGCCTTTTTTTATAAGAAGCCCTTCTCCGATTCCGCCTGCAATTCCCAAATCCGCCTCTTTTGCTTCCCCGGGACCGTTTACCACACAGCCCATAACCGCCACCTTGATATCCAGCGGATAATCGGCTACCATTTCTTCCACCTTGTTTGCCAGACCGATTAAGTCAATCTTGGTTCTGCCGCAGGTCGGACAGGAAACCACTTCAATGCCGCCTTTACGCAGTCCCAGGGTTCTGAGCAGCAGTTTTGCGGTTTTCACTTCTTCCACCGGGTCACCGCTTAAGGATACACGGATGGTGTCACCAATTCCTTCATATAAAATAATGCCAAGCCCGATACCGGACTTGATATTGCCGGACCATACCGTACCGGACTCCGTAATGCCCACATGCAGGGGATAGTTTGTTTTTTTTGCCAGAATTTCATGTGCCTTGATGCACATCATTACATCCGAAGATTTAATGCTGACCACCAGATTGTCATATCCCATGTCCTCAATGAGCTGCACTTTGGAAAGAGCGCTTTCCACAATTCCTTCCGCCGTCACACCGTGGTATTTCTCCACTAATTCTTTTTCCAGAGAGCCGCTGTTTACCCCGATACGGATGGGAACATTTCTGTCCTTTGCCTCTTTTACCACACTGAGTACCTTTTCCCTGCTGCCGATATTTCCCGGGTTGATACGGATTTTATCCGCTCCGTTTTCCATGGCGGCGATTGCCATCCTGTAATCAAAATGAATATCCGCCACCAGCGGAATGGTTATCTGCTTTTTAATTTCCGCTACCGCTTTCGCTGCTTCCATGGTCGGTACCGTACAGCGGATGATTTCACAACCTGCCTTTTCCAGCCGTTTGATCTGTGCAACTGTCTTTTCCACATCCTCGGTGGGAGTGTTCGTCATGGACTGTATCAAAACAGGATTGCCCCCTCCGATAACCCTGTCGCCTATTTTTATCACCTTTGTATGGTCTCTGTACATACGCCGCCCCTTTCTTTTTTTCTGATTTTATGCTTCTTCACCCTTTAAGGTCACCACCGTCATGTCATGATGCATGGCATTCAGTACCGGTCCAAAAGCATCCTTTGTTTTAAGCCGCAGGCTGGAAGTGTTGATGCAGGGATGACAGCCTAAATATTCTCCCTTTAACACATCCTCATCCACCAGCAGTCTGACTTTGTTTTCTTTGTCATTCATAAGTCCCATAATACTCACGGAGCCCGGTGTAATGTCTAAAAATTCTTCCATAAACGCTTCTTCCGCAAAGGATAACCGTGCGCTTCCGATCTGCGCTGACAGCTCCTTTGTCTTGAAAGGCTTATCTCCCGGCATCATCAGCAGGTAAAACATAGTTTTCTGCCGGTTGCAAAGAAATAAATTTTTGCAGACAACCGCCTCCAGCGCCTCATCTATTTTTTCACAGGCCTCCATGGTAAATGCCGCCTCATGGTCGATTCTTTCATACTCCACGCCTAAACTGTCCAGTAAATCATACACTCGGATTTCTTTCTCCAGTCTGCCGGTCACATCCGCCGGTCTGCCCTTCTGTCTTGTATACATCATATCTGCCTTTCTGTTCTTATGTAACTTCAATCTGTCTTTCATTATACCGAAGGGCCGATTAACATTCAAGGAAAAAACCACCCGTTTTATGGTTTTAAAACGGATGGTTTCTGATATATTTGCTGTGTCAGATTTTCTGTTTTCTATCAGCTAAGTTTCCCAGTCCTTATCATACAAACAGGGAGAATGAAAGCACCACAATTCCCAGAATGACAAGGATAATACCGGTAGCACGGTTCAATGTCTTAGGCGTTGCTTTATTGGCAAACAATGCAGCTATTCTTGCCCAAAGCAGGGTAAATACCACGCAAAGCCCGAATACCAGCCAGTCGGGCTGTCCGCCGATGGCAAAATGGGAGACTGCACCGGTAAGTGCTGTAAATGTCATGATAAATACGCTGGTTCCTACCGCCGTTTTCAGTTCATAGCCTAAAACACTGGTCAGGATAAGCAGCATCATCATGCCACCGCCTGCACCGACAAAACCGCAGATGAGTCCAATCATTATACCGCAGATAAGGGACTGGATGGCTCTCTTTTTTGCAGATACTCCCTGCATGCTTTCCTTTGTCGTCATAACCGGCTTCACGATAAATTTAATTCCCAGTAAAAAGGTCATGAACACAGAAAAATTGCCCATGGTTGTCGAAGGTACAAGACTTGCCAGATAGCTTCCCACAACGGTAAATGTCAGGACACTTCCCATCATGATAAGTCCGTTTTTAATATCCAGATTCTTGTTTTTTCCGTAAGTATATGCCGAAACGGCGCTTGCCAGTACATCCGATGACAGGGCAATTCCCACTGCCATATACGGGTCCACATGCAAAAAAGTAATCAGCATGGGGCTGATGACGGCTGCTGCGCTCATACCCGCAAAGCCGGTTCCCAGACCGGCACCCATTCCCGCAAAAAATGTTACCAAAATTGTTATCAGTAATTTCATACTCCATCCGTCCTTTCCTCTTTTATAACCCGGTCCATATTATGACTGATGATATTAAGAGTTTTTATAAAGTTTTCTTTTCCCTCTTCATCGGTATTTTCAAACAAAGTCCCCATAAATTTTTCCTGTACTTTTTTTCCTTTTTCCACGACCGGTCCCGCTTTTCCCGTGCACATAAGTAATGTTTTCCGCCTGTCGTCCTTTGCCTCTTCTCTCACAAGAAAGCCGTCTTTTACCAGCCTGTCCACATGCATGGACACCAGATTTGCCTTGATATTTCTGATTTCCACAATGTCGGATGCCGTCTTGTATTCGGGGTTGTTTCCCAAAAACATCAGAATGTCAAATGCCGTCTGCGGAAGCCCAAACTCTTTGCAGACCGGCTTGCAGGCTATCCTGTATGCCTGTCCGAACTTGCGTATAAGCTCCAATCCTATGTTCATTCCTGCACCTCTTTCATTTGCTTCATATGTGAATATTTCATTTTTGAACTTTTTAAGTATAATAGGACACCACGGGAGAAATGTCAATAAAAAATACAGCAACAATTATTAAAAAACTATAATCTCTTACAAAAGCATTTCCTCAATTATTTTATCCGTGCACAGAGTATTCAGTGGACACTCTGCCGATTCAAAGGTATATATAATGTTTTTCCCCGGAATATAGCCATTCTTTTCATACATTTCTATTTTCCTCACTGCGTTTTTCGCATATGTCGGATCCGTCATCATCCCAAAATGTTCCCAGATAATTTCTTTTCTGTCCCATTTTCTGAGGCATGTAAAGTCCGAATACACCATTCCCATTCCTGTCAGTCTATATGGAAATTCATAACGGTAAGGAACACCTTTCTTATACAGCTTGTCCGCTATTATCTTTTCTGACTTTGACCTCACCCTCTCTCCCTTCTCCGTATAAATTTCCACCTGTCCGTCCGGAAAAGCTTTGCCCTCATAGATAACAGCCTCCCATTGTTTCACATAATCCTCTATTGGCAGAACCAATGGGCGCAGTAGTTTTTGCCTTGCTTTCCCCTCCCTTGTAAAAATTTCTTCCAACTTTCTATCCTGTAATTGCATCAGGGCTCTTTCTACCAGTCTTAATTGCTTATCTGTCTCCTTCAACATTTTTCGGTTATAATCTCTCTGTGCAATTTTTCTTGCTAACTCCATATCTGCTTTATGTAAGTACTTACCCTTAGGAAAATCAGCTTTATTCTCTTCCGTTCTCAAATAGTACTGGCAACTACCATTGCTGTATCCAATATTTAAGTTTCCATTATTTATTATATAATCATTTACAGTATCATCAGAAATGATTACCTGCTTTATCTTTAATAACTTATCCCTCTTTTCCAATAACATCTTAACTAATTGTTCCATATTTTTTCTCCTTCTTCTATACATTTATGCGCTATACGCAGATATTAATATTATCTTCCATATCCGCGTAAGATTTTTTTCCTCTTTACGCGGATTTTCAGCTTTTTCTTTTATATCCGCGTAATTTATTTTTTACCTTTACGCGGATTTTCAGTTTTTTCCTCATATCCGCGTAATTTATTTTTTACCTTTACGCGGATTTCAGCTTTTTCTTTTATATCCGCGTAATTTCCTTTTTTCTTTTACACGGATTTTCAGTTTTTTCCTCATATCCGCGTAATTTCCCATATCACCCCAATTACCTTGTTATCTTTCTTCTCTATAACAAGTAATTTAATAAATGACGCTTACTTTTTGTCTCCAATACCACTCATCATTTTTGCATAATAACCTCCTTCCGCCCGCAGTTGTCCCATAATCACAAATTTCATCAGCATTTCCATGGTCTGCGGAAGAGTAATGTTTTTTAGAAATGAATTTGCAACCATTTTTCTCCTGATTTGCTCTATGGAGAGTAGTTCCAAATCAAATAACTGTAAAAAGGCCTGTTCCTCAAGAGTAAACTGGGAAAATATCTCTCTGTTATCAGATTGAACTTTTCCGCTTTCCTTTCCCTGCTCATAAGGATTCTCTTCTTCCTCATAACCCGTCACAGGCACTTTCCCATACCCTATGTGCAGTTCTTCCAAAAGCTGCTCCGGTGACTGGATAAGAGAAGCTCCCTGGCGGATTAGACTGTTGCAGCCGTCACTTAGCCTGTCCGTCACACGTCCCGGTATCACAAACACATCCTTCCCCTGCTCCAGTGCCAGATCTGCTGTAATAATGGTACCGCTTTTTTCTCTCGCTTCAATGATTAAGATACCGTCCGACAGTCCGCTTATAATACGGTTTCTCGGCGGGAATAAGTTCGGTGTTGGCGGTGTTCCCGGTAAATAGGTAGAAAGAATACCACCACGTTCCATACACATGCGATACAATTTTTCATTGGATTTCGGGTAACAGATATCCGCTCCGCTGCCCAGCACTCCAAAGCTTTCGCCTCCTGCTTCCATTGCCGCCCTCTGCGCTATACCGTCTATTCCCCTTGCCAGCCCACTGATTACTGCCACTCCATTCTGTGCCATTTTTTCCGCAAAATGCCGCGCCACATACTGTCCGTATTCCGAGCAGTCCCTTGCTCCCACAATGGCAAGACTTCGCTGCCGTACGTCAGGCAGCTTTCCTTTTACAAAGATACCAAACGGTCGCGCCGGAATGGACAGCAGCTTCGCCGGGTAATGCGGATGATATTCCGGATAAAATAAAATGGCCTTTATCTGCAATTCCTCATACTCTCTCTTGACATTTTCCTCTTGTCTTTCCTTTATATAAGCAATCCATCTTTCCTTTTTTCCAATAGATAAATTGCTATCCAGTAATGCCTTTTCCGAAGCTTCAAAAACACCGCTTGGACGCCCAAACCGCAAAAGCAGTCTGCTCTTTGCCGAGTCTCCAATCGGTGCACACATAAGCCAGTAGGCATATGACTGCTCCCTTTCTATTTCCCAATCTGCTATATGAATCCTGTTTCCGTTTGTCATTTGTTTCTCCTTCCGTCTACATTTATCTTCCTATTCCTTTGTCATTTGTATTTCTTTCTATCCTCCCCGCTCGTATTATTCGTTCCGTCTTTCAAATAACCTTTTACCGCTGTGATAACAGATTGCCTCCGCCAGATGGGCAACACTGATTTCGTCTGCATGCTCTAAATCCGCAATCGTTCTGGCCAGTTTAATGATTTTATGATATGAACGTACACTCATCTGTCCCGCCTCGTAAGCCTGTTCCAAAAAACGTTGTTCTTTCTCTCCCAGTCTGCAGAATTTTTTTACATCGTTGCCGGATACTTCTCCGTTAAAATCATAGGCAGTCTCCCTATATCGTTTCTTTTGCATTTCTCTTGCCTCTTCTACCATTACACGCAAGGTCTTCGTGTCGTATCCGGAAGCCGGGGCTTCCAAATCCTTAATGGTAACCGGCGCTGCCTCCACGCAGATATCTATCCTGTCTAAGATAGGTCCTGAAATTTTTCCAAGATAATGCCGGATCTCCGGCTCCGTACACCGGCAGCGGTTACGGTCGGGAAAATATCCGCAGGGACAGGGATTAAGAGCACAGACAAGCATAAACTCCGCCGGGTACCGGTAAACGCCCTGAGTTCTTGCGATCTGCACTTTTTTCTCCTCCAAAGGCTGCCGCAATACCTCCAGCACGTTTGCGGAAAACTCGGGCATTTCATCCAGGAACAAAATTCCGCGATGAGCCAGTGACAAAACGCCGGGCTTTGGAATTCTGCCGCCTCCCGCCAGTGCCTGCGGGGATATCGTATGATGTGGTGCCTGAAAAGGTCGCATTTTTGTCAGAGGTTTTCCGGCAATACTGTAAATGCTCATAACCTCCAGCTGCTCTTCCCTCGTAAGCGGCGGCAATATTCCCGGAATCCTCTGGGCAATCATGGTTTTTCCGGCTCCCGGCGGTCCCGAAAAAAGGAGATGGTGAAAACCTGCTGCTGCTACACAAGCCGCGCGTTTCATGCTTTCCTGTCCACTTACCTGCGAAAAGTCCAGCATGTTCTGTTCCGAATTTGCCTGCATGAATTCCGTCCTGTCCTGCCCGGCATTTGCCTGCATGAATTTCGTCCTGTCCTGCCCGGCATTTACTCCGGCTCCCCTTACCTCCCACTCTTTTCTTTTCTCTTCCGTTGTCCGTAAGAATGCTGATAAATCCTGCATATCCCGCATAGGTACCACTGTAAGCCCGGGTACCATCCGGCATTCCTCCACATTTGCGCAGGGAACCACCAGCCGTTGTATCCCGTCTTTTTGCAGCTGCAGGGCAATGGGCAGCGCTCCGTCCGTTTTATGTACTTCGCCGCTCAGAGCCAGTTCTCCCAAAAAAGCAGTGCTATCCAGACCTTCTTTTTTCACCATTCCCATACATGCCAGTATGGCTGTTGCGATCGCCAGATCATATCCGGTGCCTTCTTTTTTAATCTGTGCCGGTGACAGGTTGACTGTTATGCGTGCCACCGGCAGCGGAAATCCGGCATTTTTCATGGCAACCCGCACCCTTTCTTTTGCTTCTCTGACCTCGCATGCCAGACTGCCTACCATTTCAAATCCCGGCAGACCATTGGAAACATCCGCTTCCACACGCACTTTGTAGGCATTCATCCCCTGAATGCCGCCTGCATAAAATACCTGAAACATAAAAACCTCCTTTAAATTTGAATATGTGGAAATAACCTAATAAATATTGGAAAAATGCAAATTTAAGAATTGAAAACATGAGAACACAGAGACTTTTCCCCGGCAGCCGCAGAACCGGCTGCCGGGCATAGAATTAAGAACAAGAGCAGAGTTAAAAACCTGCGTAGAGTTATGAACATGCGTTGAATTATGAACTTGCGTTGAATTATGAACTTGCGTTGAATTATGAACTTGAATAGAATTAAGAATATGCATGAATTTTTACAAATTCATTTTTCAGTTTGAGAAGCGCTTTTTTTTCGATACGGGAAACGTAGCTTCGGGAAATCCCCATTTTGCGTCCTATCTCATTCTGGGTCATTTCCCTGCCGGACAGGATTCCGTAGCGGAGTACCAGAATTTCTTTTTCCCGTTTTGTCAGAATTTTATCCATAAAAAAATACATCTGCCGGATGTTGTCAAGAAGTGTCATCTGTTCCACCACATCCGTCTGCTGCCCTTCCATGACATCTAAAAGATTGATTTCATTCCCCTCTTTGTCCATTCCGATGGACTCAAACAAAGAAACCTCCCGGGATGTTTTTTTCCGGCTCCGAAACATCATCAGAAGTTCATTTTCTATACAACGGCAGGCATAAGTAGCCAGTCTGCCCTTGCCGGCATCAAATGTATCCACTGCTTTAATCAGCCCGATGGTTCCGATGGAAATCAAATCCTCCATATCCTCTTCGGCATTCTGATATTTTTTTGCAATATGAGCAACCAGCCGCATGTTCCGGATAACCAGAATATCCTTTGCTTCCTTAGCTTCCTGCGGACTGCCGTCTTTCAGAACATGGATGTAAGCAGCTTCCTCCTCTGCGGATAAAGGTTTTTGAAAAGTCTTCAAGAGAACCTCCAAAAGCAGATTTATAATATTCTATGAAGCTTCTGCTACTGAAGTGCCTTTCCACCTTCCGGAAACTAAAATCTCCAAGGTGCCTTTCCATCTTCCGGAAACTAAAATCTCCGGGGTCGCCACCGGTCCTCTGCCGATGTCAGCCTGCCCTGCCGCCCCTACTGCCCTGCCGTTTTGCCCGTCAGACCTCATCCAGTAAAAACTGCGCCATAACATAGTTGGATAAATCCATGCCCTCCCGGGTAAGGCAGACATACCCGGCTTCGTCGATGAGAAGACCCTTGGCTGTATTTTTCCGTATGACTTCCCCGTAAATCTGCTCCATGGAGACGCCGAACTGCCGATGAAACTCTGCCTTGGATACGCCCTCTGTTAGCCGTAGTCCCAGGAACATGGTTTCCTCCATCTGTTCTTGGGGCGAAAGCGGATGAACATTCTCTCTTATCGAAAGCTCCTGCTCGTTTTCAGAGTGAGTATCCTCACGCAAGGAGAACTCCTGCTCGTTCGAAAGCACCTGTTTATCCCCCTGTGCCACCTCCGCAAACACCGGCTCTGCATCCGGCATGCCCGCATATTCTGCCAGATATTCCTGCATTTCCCGGATGTTTTCAAAGCGTACGTTTTCCACCATGGAGGCAGCGCCCAGTCCGAAGCCCACGTAGTTGCCCCGCTTCCAGTACACAAGATTGTGACGGCACTCCCTGCCGGGAAGTGCATAATTGGAAATTTCATAGCGGTGGTATCCGGCAGCGGCAAGCAGCTTTTCCGTCAGGGCATACATTTCCCGCTCCTCTTCTTCAGAAGGAAGGTCGGGCTGCTTTTCACCGGTTGCCTGCAGTTTTTCACTCTCCTGCCCGTATTTTTCATAAAAGGGAGTCCCCTCCTCCACAATCAGGCTGTACGCGGAAATATGCTGCGGCTTTAAGGAAAGAACCGTTTCCAGTGTCTTTTTGTAATTTTCCACACTCTGTCCGGGAAGAGCCGACATAATATCAAGATTGATGTTGGTAAAGCCGGCTTCCTGCGCCCACCGGTAGGTCTGCTGAAAATCCCTGTAGGTGTGAATTCTGCCAAGCAGCTTCAGTTCCACGTCGTCGGCGGACTGCAGGCCGATACTGATCCTGTTTATACCGGCTTTCCGGTACGACAAAAGAGCTTCCTTCGTAACGGTACCCGGGTTGGCTTCCATACTGATTTCCGCATGCGGGTTCATCCGGTAAAAGGAAAATACCGTTTTTAAAACCTCACAGAGATTTTCGCACGGCACGTCGGTCGGCGTGCCTCCGCCGATGAAAACTGTCTGCACTTCATACTCCCGGTAACGGGCAGCCTGTTCTCTAATCTCCTGTTTCAGGGCGCGCAAATACACTTTCTGCGCCCGGCTGTCCGCCGGTGCAGAAAGGAAATCACAATATTGACATTTTTTAACACAAAATGGGATATGAATATAGATACTGATAGATTTCATGATTTGCTCAATTTCTGTCGGGAATTACCGATACCAATTCCTGACACGTTTTTAATTTCTGTCATCCAGCTTCAGAACGCTCATAAATGCCTTCTGGGGCACTTCCACATTACCAATCTGGCGCATACGCTTCTTGCCTTCTTTTTGCTTCTCTAAGAGCTTTTTCTTACGGGAAATGTCACCGCCGTAGCACTTGGCAAGCACATCCTTACGCATGGCCTTGATAGTTTCCCTGGCAATGATTTTGCCGCCGACTGCTGCCTGAATGGGAATTTCAAACAGATGTCTGGGAATTTCATCCTTTAACTTTTCGCACATTTTTCTGCCGCGTTCATAGGCGCTGTCCGCATGCACGATAAAAGAAAGTGCATCCACTTCTTCTCTGTTTACCAGAATATCCAGCTTTACCAGACGACTCTGTTCGTAGCCCTTTAAGTCATAATCGAAGGAAGCATAGCCTCTGGAACGGGATTTCAAGGCATCAAAGAAATCGTAAATGATTTCGTTCAACGGAAGCTCGTACTTTAAGAGAGCACGGGTTTCTTCTATATATTCCATGCCGAGATATCTGCCGCGTCTTTCCTGGCAAAGTTCCATAATGGAACCGATGAATTCGGTGGTAACCATGATTTCGGCACTGACTATGGGCTCTTCCATGTACTCGATTTCGGAAGGGTCCGGCAGGTTGGACGGATTCGTCAGCTCAATCACTTCCCCGTTTGTCTTGTGCACCTTGTAAATAACACCGGGAGCCGTGGTAACCAGATCCAGATTGTACTCGCGCTCCAGTCTTTCCTGAATAATTTCCAGATGCAGAAGTCCTAAGAAACCACAGCGGAAACCAAATCCCAGAGCCACGGATGTCTCCGGCTCGTAATTTAAGGAAGCATCGTTTAACTGCAGTTTTTCCAAAGCATCCCTAAGGTCCGGATACTTGGCTCCGTCCGCCGGATACATACCGCAGTAAACCATGGAGTTTACTTTTTTATAACCCGGCAAAGGCTCTTTGCAGGGATTGTTGTTGTCGGTAACCGTATCACCGACCGCCGTATCCCTGACGTTTTTAATGGAGGCGGTAATATAACCAACCATGCCTGCCGTCAGTTCCTCGCAGGGAATAAACTGTCCGGCGCCAAAGTAGCCGACCTCCACCACTTCTTCCACCGCTCCGGTTGCCATCATGCGGATGACAGTCCCCTTCTTTACCCGGCCTTCTTTAATTCGCACAAACACAATAACACCCTTGTACGAGTCGTATAAGGAGTCGAAAATAAGCGCCTGCAGCGGGGCATCCGGGTCACCAACCGGCGCCGGAATTTTTTTCACAATGGCTTCCAGCACTTCCTCAATGCCGATGCCGTTTTTCGCGGAAATCAGCGGAGCGTCCTGTGCCTCAATACCAATAACGTCTTCAATTTCTTCAATGACCTTTTCCGGCTGTGCACTCGGCAGGTCGATTTTGTTTATAACCGGAAATACATCCAGATTGTGGTCCAGCGCCAGATACACATTGGCAAGTGTCTGCGCTTCTATGCCCTGTGCGGCATCCACCACCAGAATGGCGCCGTCACATGCAGCTAAGGAACGGCTGACTTCGTAATTAAAGTCCACATGTCCCGGGGTATCAATCAGGTTAAAAATGTATTCCTCACCGTCCTGCGCTTTGTAAACCGTACGAACGGTCTGGGCTTTGATAGTAATACCTCTTTCCCTTTCCAGATCCATGTTGTCCAGAACCTGCGCCTGCATTTCCCTGCTGGTCAGAAGTCCTGTTTTTTCAATAATTCTATCCGCTAAGGTTGATTTACCATGGTCAATATGGGCAACGATACAAAAGTTGCGGATTTTGCTCTGGTCAATAACTGACATTTCTATTCCTCCGGTTTTTCCTCTGCAGTCTGACTGTCAGTATCTGCAAAAATTGTATCCCTGTACCAACGGAGTGCATTCAGATAAGCATCGTAAACCGGTTGCATCTCAATATTATGCACAATCATCAGTCTTGAAACCTCCTGCCAGTTTGCATTTTCATACTGCAGGATAAATTCAAGCGGGAATGCAAAGATACCCTTATGGTAAACAAGCGCATCGCTGATATTCTTTGAAACCCTTATCGTTTCCAGTGCGTCCTTCATGGGCATATCCAGAATAACATCCAATACAGAAAAGAGTCCCATCAGGAAAAGCTCCGATGACTGGATTGCCATGGAAAATACGGGTGCTAAATTTTCCGCAAACTTCGCCCTGAGCAAGGACATTCTGGTCAGTTCGTTGGGTTTATCCGTATAAAGTTGTCCCGCCACTGCCGTAATCAGCCACTTGCGGAGTTCTTTTTCGCCCAGCATGGCTGCCGCGTGCCGGATGGACGTAATGGTGGAGTTTCGCGTCATACGGTTTACCATCTTTAATAAGGAAATAACCAGTGCGGTATCCCTTCCGATAATGTCCGCCGCTTCCGTCAGTTCAAATTCCGGGCTGTTTACCATGTTCAATAATTGAATGTAGTTGACCTTAAGCGGAGAAACCTCGTGCTCGCTCCGGTTGCCAGGAATACGGAAAAATTCGCCTTCGTACAGGGAATAGCCGCCGGCAGCTTTCAGTTTTTCAAAGGTTTCCATACTGTCCACGCCAACCGCACACAGCTTAATATTGGGGAACAGGCTCTGAAAATATATTTTTGCCTTACTGATATCTATTTTTCTCTGATTTAACAATATGTAATCCATGAGCTGCAGAACTTCCCTGTAATCTTCAAACTGGGAAACCTCCAGCTTACGGATGGCAAGCTTATAACCGGATTTCCGGAGTGCTTTCAGCCTGTCCAAATACATATCACTCGGCAAAACCGTATTGTCTAAAAGGAGCACCACTCTTTCATGAGGGGCATCACACTGATTTTCAATATCGGAAAATACGGAAATATTGCTCACCTGTACAAAAACCTCCGCATCATTGGAAAGAGTTTCCATACCCATATTGTCAATTACTTCCAGACCGTCCACATGACCGGCGCCGTCAAACTGCGCACCTCCCAAAAGATTGGGATTTAAAAAATAATTCTTTTTCTGAACAAAAAGAGAATAGGCTCTTACTGCTATATCTTCATCAAACAAAGGAATAATCGATACCAGCATACTGTTCCTCCTTCATAGATATACTCAAATTATATCCGTAAAAACGGGATTATCTGTCTTGAAATATTATAACATATTTCTTAAATCTTGCCTATCTGATTTTTTATCAGAAAAATTATTTAAAAAGATTAAATTTTGTGCGAAGACAAGCATTTTTTGTACAATGGCATGTTGACATTTTCAACAATGCAAAGTATACTAAATGGTGATATTATTTAGTGTAGATACATAAAAAATTTATAATCAAAAGGAGAATGTTACTATGTTAAATACACGTGAACTGGATATCTTAAATATTTTATGGAACAGCGGTGTACCTATGACTTCTTCTGATATTGTAAATGCCGGCAGAGGATTAAGCCAGAGTACCGTTCAGGCTGTACTTCGTAAGCTTTTGAATGCAAACCTTGTAAAAGTAAGCGGCATTACTCACAGCGGTAATGTTTTAAGTCGTCAGTATGAGCCGGAAGCTTCTTCCAAGAACATTATTTTACATCAGTTCTTAGAAGACTACCGTAACTTCAGCAATATCATTTCTAAAGAAGAACTGTTGACTTCTATCGTAAAATTAAGTGAAGACAGCGAAAAGCGCAAGAATGAGATTAAAGAGTTAAAGAAGGTTCTTGCAAATCTTGAAAAAGGTGAATAAGACGGATGTGCTTTCAAAGCTCATCTCCTTACATTAAAAAGCCGGTGCTATAGCATTGGCTTTTTAATTTGCTCAAAAATCTGTTCTCTGCTCTCTCACCCAAAAAGGGCACTCCACCTTAGCGGAATGCCCTGCTTTTGTTTTTTTATAAAATTACGGATTACATACCGGCCTGGGCTGCAACTTCTGCTGCGAAGTCTTCGTTCTTCTTCTCAAGACCTTCACCAACTTCAAAACGAACCATCTCGGTGATTACGATATCCTTGGACACGGACTCAAGATACTTAGCTACGGACTGCTTACCATCTTCAGCCTTAACATAGGTCTGGTCAAGAAGGCAGATTTCCTTTAACTGCTTGGATACACGGCCGTCTACAACGCCTGCGAACATCTTCTCTGCGACGATGGACTCCTTGTCTGCCATAGCCAGCTCACCGAGCTTAGCCTTTGCAGCATCGGAAAGGAAATTCCATACATAATTCATGTTGTTCTTATGTTCTTCAAACTGCTGGATGTCATCCTCGCTCCATAACTTCTCGTTAATTGCCTTGTCTAATAACTTGTTTAAGATAGGCTTGGGAAGAGTTGTTGCATCATTTAATGCGCTGTCGGTTGTGATGTCTTTAATCTTAGCAAGTTCTTCTTCAGAAATATCATTTCTGCTGATGTACTGAGGATTCATTGCTGCAACCTGCATAGCGATGTTGGTCAGCGCTTCTTTTGCCGCATCGTTGTTGGTACCCTTTGCTGCAATGATAACACCGATTCTTCCGCCACCGTGGATATAGGAAGTAACGATATCGCCGGTAACCTTTGCAAATCTGCGGATGGATAACTTCTCTCCGATTGTTGCGGTCTTTTCAACGAGTAATTCATTCAGTCCGTTGATGTTAAGAAGTGCATCGATGTCTTCGCCGTTTGCTCCGCCGTTTAAGTCGGATGCAAGTGCGGTATCGGCTACGGTCTGAACGAATTCCTGGAAGGTTTCGTTCTTGGCAACGAAGTCAGTTTCGGAGTTAACTTCCGCTACAACCGCTACATTGTCCTTTACAGCAACGCGGGCAATACCTTCTGCTGCGATTCTGCTCTGCTTCTTTTCCATCTTAGCAGCACCGCTTTTTCTTAATACTTCAACAGCGGCATCCATATTTCCGTCTGTTTCTGTTAAAGCCTTTTTACAATCCATCATACCTGCGCCGGTCATTTCACGCAGTTCTTTTACCATAGCTGCGGTAATATTTGCCATAATAAGTTTACCCTGTCCTTTCGTTATTCTTATTCTTCGTTAGCTGCGATTTCTTCTACATCTGCATTTTCGGAAGCAGCTTCTACGTCAGCGTCTGTATAAACAGCTTCGCCCTGCTTTGCTTCGATAACTGCATCTGCCATCTTGGAAACGATAAGCTTTACGGCTCTGATAGCGTCATCATTACCGGGAATGATGTAATCCAATTCTTCGGGATCGCAGTTGGTATCGCCGATACCTAACAGAGTAATTCCTAAGGAATGAGCTTCCTGTACGCAAATTCTTTCCTTCTTGGGATCTACTACGAAAATAGCATCAGGAATTCTGGTCATATTCTTGATACCGCCTAAGTTCTTCTCTAACTTTTCCCATTCTTTCTTCAGTGCAATAACTTCCTTCTTGGGAAGAACATCGAAAGTACCGTCTACGGACATGGTTTCGATTGCATGAAGTCTTGCAATACGGGACTGGATGGTCTTGAAGTTGGTAAGCATACCGCCAAGCCATCTTTCGTTTACATAGTACATACCGCATCTCTCAGCTTCTGTCTTAACAGCATCCTGAGCCTGCTTCTTGGTACCTACGAAAAGAATGGTGCCGCCCTGTGCAGCGATTTCGGAAATGGCTTTGTAAGCTTCATCCACCTTGCCTACAGACTTCTGTAAGTCGATGATGTGGATACCATTTCTCTCGGTGAAGATGTAAGGAGCCATCTTAGGGTTCCATCTTCTGGTCTGATGTCCGAAATGAACACCTGCTTCAAGTAACTGTTTCATAGAAATAACGCTCATGTTTTTACCTCCGTTTGGTTAATAGTCTTCCGTAAATTTTTCCTCCGCATCTGCGTTAAAATACGGACGCCTCCACAGCTAATCTGTTCCTTTTTGAAGAAAACTGACACCGGCTGCGAATAAATTTACGTGTTTTTTGTCACAACATTCGAATTATAACATAAGAAAACCCCTATTGCAAGGGGTTTCTACTTTCTTGTAATGATTTTTGCGATTTCCTCTTCGGATGCTCCGTACGGGATTTCATAGGTGCCCGTTATGATTTTTTTATCATAGCCGTTATTGCATAAAAATCTGTCAAAGGCGGCGGCATCCTCCACGATTCCCGCCTTCTTTAAGTTTTTGCTCACGGTGGTGGAGCTCTCTCCTCTTCCGATTACCAGGGTAACTGTTTCCCCTGCGGGAGTATCCGGATTTCCGTCCTCCGGGCTGACCGGTGTTTCTTCCGGGCTGACCGGTGTTTCTTCCGGAGCCACAGATGTTTCTTCCGGAGCCACAGGTGTTTCTTTCGGAGCAACAGATGTTTCTTCCGGAGCTACAGGTGTTTCCGGTGTGGAAGCCGACTCTTCCGGCTCCGATGTTTCCGGCTGCAAGCTGATTTCCGGCTCCGTGGGTCTGACCTCATCCGTTTTTGTCTGGTCCGGCAGGTCGGAAAGCAGAGTGCTTTCCACCATTCCCAGTTCCTTTGCCCTCTTCACGACCTCTTCATCCGTCATGTTTTTCCTGCCGACACCGGCTAAGCTTAAAATCACGGTGGTTACCAGAATGCCGATACCCAGTCCCCGTAAATAGTACTTCAATTTCATGCTTCTGTTCCTTCTGTCCTTATTTCATGCCTTCAAACAGGTCAATTACCAGCTTGACTTCGCCCACGCCGAGCCCCAGCTCCTTAGCTATGGAAACATTGGATTTTCCCTGCTTGTGCAGCTCCAGTATCCGTTCGTTATTGTTGCCGCCGTCCTGCATAAAGCTGATATCCGTCTGATTCATCTGCAGGGTTCCGGACTTCGTTTCTTTAACAGAATTCGAATCTGCGGTCTGTGTCTCAGCAGATGCTTCCTCATAAGCAGACACCTCAGCCACCGGAGTATTCGTTTCAAAGGTCTCTTCCGCAATATCGTCCAAGCCCTTAAAATCCGTTGCCAGGTCAATGGTTCTGCCTATGTCCTTATGCTTGTCATTGAGCATGTCATATAGAAACATGGCTTCTTTGTGGTTTTTATCGATTTCCGCAAGCACTGTGTCGGAGTATTCGCTGACCGCCATAATCTTTTCGTTGGAAACCTTGGATAGTTCCCGTTCCGTATTGTTCACGGCATCCTCCGCTTTTTCGCGCAGGGTGTCTTCCCACCGTCTGCCTGCCTCCGCCATCTGCACGTTCACCGCCTGCCTGACCTCTTCCTTCACTTCTTCCCTGATTTCCGTCAGATCCTGTCTGCTGTTTCCACCAAACACAAAAAAACTGAGTACAAAAATGGCAATTCCCAAAATCAGCAAAACGATTTCCAATGTTGTCATATGCTCTCCACCTTACGCTTTCAAATCTTGATATCAAAGCCGGAGCTGTGATACAAAGCATTTTTCGCTTTTTCCTCTTCCTGTTTCTTCTTTCTTTGTCCGGAATTGCCGGCATAGTGACCGTTACCCTTTTCCCTGGCATCGAATTTTTTCTGCTGCCAGTCCGCATCCTTTCCCTGGTTGACCTGTTTTGCCCTCTGCTCCTCCTGCTGATGCATACTGGTTATCAGGTTGCTCTGCTGCATGACACCTTTGCTGTCTTCGTTAAATTTAATGGTCGTATAATCCTGCGACCTGACTATGGATGTCATTTCAATTCCACCGATTGCCATACAACTACCTCCCTTTAAATTCCTACCATTTTCACATCTCCGCGCAGCCTGATAAAGCGGCAGTACTGCATATTGCCGGGTACCGACATGGAAACATCTCCGATTACAATACGTACACCGGGATATACCTCTCCGTGGACAATTACCTGGGCATCTGCCTGTCTGGATATCATGCTTTCGATTTCTTCCGCTTCAGCGGTAAATTCCTTCAGCTCTTTTGTGCACTGTTCCCTTGCCTGAATTAAGTTCTTCAGATACTTCATCTGGTCCATGCTGATGGAAACACCCTGCTTATACTTCTGCGAATACATTACAATCACCGGGTCTATGTCATGAATTTTCTTTGTCAGCTCGCCGATGCTTTTCCTGACCTTGTTCAGTCTGTCCTTTCTGTCGGGAATTACCCCTACTTCAATGACGGTGTTCGTTCCCAGATGGGAGCCTAAGGTCTTTGCCTCCACCAGATTTGTGGCTGCGATTTTACCGCCGGAAATAAAGCCTTTCCTTCCGTCTACGGTAATTTCTTCTTTTGCCGTTACGGTACTGTGCAGAATGGACTCTGAGCGCACATAACCGCCGGCCGAAGCCGTGGTGTTTTCCAGAAACTTGGCAACAATATTGCCGCCCGCCGTCAGGCTGCCCTTTCCGGCTCCCGCCATGCCGCGGATAAGAATGATATCCCCACCGGATTTTAAGGTGGCCCCTTCCACCAGCCCACGTACGAGAATGTTTCCACCCGCATTCACGGAAAAGTTGGACTGCACATTGCCTTCAATCGTAACACTGCCTTCAAAATCTATATTGCCTGTGGAAGTATCCACATTCTTTAATTCCAATACATCGGATACAAAAACCCGGCCGTCCAGGAACGAAACATGACCGTCCACTTCGGAAATGAGCTCCGTACCGTCTTCGGAAACCGTCAGGTTTTTTCCGCTTCGGAGAGAGGCTCTCCTGACGGGCTTCGGCTTTACACTGGCTCCGTAAACGGTCATGCCCACCTCGCCCGGGTCCTCTTTCGTAAGCCTTGCCAGAACGTCTCCTTTTTTACAGGGATTTAAGGTATTCAAATGGAAGAAATCCACACTGCCGTCTTCATTTAACGTAGGACGTACCTTGGGGTCCGTATTGAACAGATAGGTAATATATGCATCCTTTCCTTCCCTTATGGGGCTGCCCTGCGCTGCCAGAATGTCGGTACAGTACATTTCTTTTTCTATGGCTTCTTTTATGGCTTCCTCCAGGATGCCCACCTTTATCTGTTTCTGCGCCAGTCCGCGGATAATTTCGCCGGCAGTCAAAGCCGCACCGGTGTCGGACGGACTGAAAAGCCTTACATATGCCTGCATGGCGTCTTCGGTAACCCTGACATCATATTCCATGTTGATGCGGGGACAGTTACCGGTTCCGAGGGGTAAAATCTTACGCTCGCCGGACTCTATGGCATCACTAATCATTTCAAAAGAGAATACCATTCCCTGTTCCTTTAAGTAATCCATGACTTCGGCTATATTTAAGGGTTCTCCGCCGTTTTTTGGCGGTTCCAGTAACAATCCGAATTTGCTGCCGTCAGATGTAATTTTAAAATACGCATTCTGCATAAGCCATATCCTCCATCATCCTGCAAAAATTCCCATGTAATCTCCCATTTTCGTTTTCATCTTCTGTAACGCTCTGGTATGGAGCTGGGAAATACGGGATTCGGAAACCTCCAGTACGTTGCTGATTTCTTTCAGTGTCAGGTCTTCATAATAATAAAGAAGAATGACCTTTTTTTCTTTTTCGGTAAGCTGCTCCAGGGACTCTTCCAACACCTTTTTCAGCTCTTCCTTTTCAATGTTTTCCTCCGGGCTGTCAAACCGTGAGGTGGTAAACTGATTGCCCTCCGCCGGTACCTCTGCGCCCTGTTCCATATATTCGTTCAGGGAAACCACGTTGGTTATTTTCATCTGGCTCTGCCATTCCAGATATTCATCATCCGAAATACCCAGTTCCGATGCAATTTCTTCATCCGTGGCGCTCCTGCCCAGTCTTGTTTCAATGTCCTTGCAGACCGCATCGATGCGTTTCTGTTTCTGCCTTATAGTTCGGGGAATCCAATCCATTTTTCTTATCTGGTCCAGAATGGCTCCACGGATACGCAGACTGGCATAAGTTTCAAATTTGACTTCCTTTGCGTAGTCGTACTTGTCAATGGCATCAATCAGACCGAAAATTCCATAGCTGACCAGATCGTCGTACTCTACATTATACCCCAGATACATGCTGAGTCTGCCCGCCACCAGTTTGACAAGCGGTGCATATTCCAATATGATTTTTTCTCTTAACTCCGGGGTTCTGCTTTTATCATACTCTGTCCAAAGCTTTTTTCTGCCTGCTTCATCCATGGTTTGAACTCTGCCTTTCCCTTCTTACTTTTGACGGTCAGCCTTGTGCCGGCTGCTTACTGTCTTCCTTCCTGCATGCTGCCTGTGCCGGCTTCCTTACTTTCCTTCCGTCTTACCGGCTGCCTGTTCTTTTTCCTTCTGCGCCTGCTCCTGTTCCGCTTCTTCCTCCGCCTTCTGCCTTTCGGCATTCTGTCTGTCAAAAACATCCAGAAGGGTTTTGAAGCACACCCCTATCAGATAAAACACAACTAATGAAATCAATAACGCTGTCAGCTTTTCCACAATGGAATAGCCCTTCACACAAGTAATAATGCCGGTAACAGCACCCGCCACCAGCATTAAAATCAGCGGTATATTCCTTCTTTTCATAAACTACCATGCCTTTCCGAAAGCCAGACCTTAAATGGTTTTTTCCGGCTTTCCCACCGCTCTGATCACGTAGTCGCCCGTTTCCGGGTAAAAAATAACGGTTCGTCCGTAAGTTTCGCCGGTATCCTCCGCGATGACCGGTATCTGCATACTCCGCAGAATCTCTTTGGATGCTTCTACATTTCGCTCTCCTACGCGGACCATATCCGACTTATTCTGAAATGCAAACATCATAGCGCCTCCGGCAAGCTTGGCAGTCATCCTGCTTCTTCTTGCTCCCATTTCTTCCATCTGGCGCACCATTTCCCTGATTGCAGTATCCGCAAACTTCGGAATATTGTCGCTGCCTCCGCGGATAGCGGTGCTGTCCGGCAGCATGACATGCGCCAGTCCCCCTATATGTGTCAGGGTATCCCGGATGGCAATGCCAACGCAGGACCCCAGCCCCAGGGTGGTCAGACCGTCCGTGCCGGAACATATCTTAAAATCGGCCATACCCACTTTTATCAATTCACCCATGTTTACTCCCATCTACATCATTCCAAGTGAACGCAGTATCTTAGCATAGGATTCCAAATCCGGAATCAGAATAAAATAGCCATCAATCATTGTGTCGTCGTAAAACTGTGACTGAATCAAAAGGATTTTGTCCCCTATGGCTCCGAATTCAATAGCCGGCACGCTTAAAATAGCTCCTGCCATGTCTACAGCAAGCTCCGGCGGTGAAGGATAAATTTTCAAATTGGTAAGTGCGGACAAAGAGTTTAAGTACGCTCCCGTAATAATGTTGCTTACCTCTTTCATAGCGGAAAGCTCCATTTCATTCAAGCCGGGACCCTCGCTGCCTCCCATCCCCATCATAATCTTGTTTACCAGATGCTTGGCGCTGTCCTGTTTGACAAGGAACATAATGCTGCCGGTAATATCTCCCTCTACGGCAAGATAAATGCCCACCATAATCTGTTCCTCGCCGCCCATAAGAGCGCCGACATCCTTAAATTCCAGCAGTTTGACCTGCGGAACCTGCATATCTACTTTACACTGCAGCATCTGGGAAAGTGCGGTCATGGCATTACCTGCCCCGATATTGCCAATTTCTCTCAATACGTCAAAATAGTTTTCCGTCACTTTTTCCAGGCTCATGTCATGATCTGCCATGCACTGTTCTCCTTTATCGTTTGCTTCCTACTTTTCTGCGGTTACCGCATTTAAGTCAAGCAGGGAAATAAGACCGCCGGCACACTTTCCTACGCCCTGTACAAAATTGCTCTTGTCCTCTTTTTTGAATGCTAACTTCTCCACCTGCTCCGTCATATCGAGGGTAACCACTTCCTTTACCTCATCCACGATAAGGCCGAGGGTGCCGCACTGCTCCATCTTGATGATAATGATACGGCTTTCCTTGGTTTCCTCTTCTACGGGCAGTCCCATTTTCATGGAAAGGCACATAATGGGAATGACCTCGCCGCGCAGGTTGATGACCCCTTTCAGATAGGGCGCCAGCTTGGGCACTCTGGTGATGTGCTGCATTCTCACAATATTTTCTATGTAACTGATGTCAATACCGTACTGTTCCTGTCCAAGACGTATCACGATAAACTGGGTGGTTTCGCCTGCTACTTTAATCTCTTCCATTTTACTCTCCTCCTGCTTATAACAATACGTTTGTATCTAAAATCAGGGCTACTTCGCCATCGCCCAGGATGGTAGCGCCGCTGATAAGCCTGCACTTGTTGTCAATGTACTTGCCCATGGACTTGATAACGATTTCCTGCTGTCCAAGCAGTTCATCCACCACAAGACCTGCCAGCTTATCGCCCTTCTTCACAATCAGGATGGTCATGTTTTCATCCGGTCCCTTGGTGCTTACGGTATCCAACTCCTTGTCCATACGGATAAGCGGAATGACATTACCGCGCAGATGAATGACCTCCTTGTTCTGGATTAAGCGGATTTCATCTGTGGGAATATCCTCGATGGTCTGAATTGAGCCTAAGGAAATTGCATACTTTTCGCCGCCGATTACCACCATCAGCGCCTGGATAATAGCCAGTGTCAGAGGCAGACGGATAATCCAGGTACTGCCGACTCCGAGCACGCTCTTTACTTCCACTTCACCGCTTAAGGCTTCAATTTTACTCTTTACAACGTCCAGACCTACGCCTCGTCCCGATACATCCGTAACCTTTTCGGAGGTGGAGAAGCTGGGGAGGAACAGTAAATCAATAATTTCCTTTTCGGACATGCCTGCTGCCTGCTCCGGTGTGATGGTGCCACGACTGATAGCCTTATTCTTAACGACTTCCGTATCGATACCGTTACCGTCGTCCCTTACTTCAATGACAACGTTGTTGCCGTCCTGGTAAGCATCCAGCCAGATGGAACCGACTTCGGGCTTGCCTCTTTCCGCACGGACTTCGGCGCTTTCAATGCCGTGGTCGGCGGAGTTACGCAGAAGATGCATCAGCGGGTCGCCGATTTCATCCACTACGGTACGGTCCATTTCGGTTTCTTCACCGGACATATAAAGCTCCATCTTTTTGTCCAGCTTCTTTGTCAGGTCACGAATCATTCTCGGGAACTTGCTGACAACGCTTTCAATGGGAACCATTCGTACCTTCATAACGGACTCGTGAAGGCTGGTGGTCACGCTCTCCAGATATTCAATCTGCTCGTTTACTTTGTTCTGGGCCTTGTCACTGGCGCTCTTTTGGGCATTGGATGCCGCTACCAGGGAGTTTTTGGCGATAATAAGCTCGCTGACAAGGTTCATTAACACGTCTAACTTTTCAATATCCACACGGACGGTACGGTTTACAATAGGTTTGCCGCCTGCCTGCTTTGCCACACCGGTCTTTTTGTCCGCTGCCGGAGCTGCGGCTGCCTTTGCCGGTACTGCCTTCTGCTCTTCTTTTTTCTGCTCGGGTGCGGCGCTCTTTCCTTCTTCGCTGCACGGCATCTTAGATAAATCAATGGGCTCAGCTAAAACCTCTGCGATTTCGGAAACATTGCTGATGGCTGCAATCAGCTTATCCACCGGCTTGTCCGAAATCACAATCAGGGAAAAATCCAGTTCAAATTTTTCGTCCTCGATATCCTGTGCGGAAGGGCTGGAAACAATGATTTCGCCCACTTCTTCCACAGCCTTGAATACTAAGAAGGCCCTTGCTGCTTTAAGTAAACAACTCTCCTGCACATAAACGGTTGCGCCATATACAAAATCCCCCTGCTTCCGGGCTTCCGTAATGACCATGACGTCCGTGCTGTCCAGCTTGATGTTCAGCCACTTTCTCTTATCCCCGCCTTCGGGCACTTTTTCCTCTTTTTTCGGCTCCACGGCGGGCTTTTCATCCTTCTTGCCAAGCTCCTCGTTCAAAAGCTTGATTAAAGGCTCGTTTTCGTTCGTACCCTCGTCCCCGGTCTCCCGGATATTGTTGGTGTACTCCTCCAGTGCATCCAGGCACTGGAACAGAAGGTCGATCATGTTTGCATTTACTTTGATATTGCCGTTTCTTACTTCGGAGAACACGTTTTCCATATCATGGGTCAGCGTCTGCATGCGCTTATAACCCATGGTGCCCGCCATTCCTTTTAAGGAATGTGCCGCACGGAAAATTTCATTGATGGTATCCATGTTTTCCGGCTCCTGCTCCAAGGTTAAAATCTGGGTATTCAGATTTTGCAAATGCTCCGTGGTTTCATCAAGGAAGATTTCAAGATACTGGCTTACATCCATTTTACATTACCCCCATACTAATCATAATTTCCCCTGCGATTTCTTCGAGAGGAATGGTTTTATCTGCAAGATTTGCTTCCACAACGCTTTTTGGCATGCCGTAAACCGCACAGGTACTCTTTTCCTGTGCAATCACCGTGACTTTCTTCTTTTGTTTAAGGTACCGGATACCGTCCCTGCCGTCGGCGCCCATGCCTGTCATAACAACGCAGACAACAGTTTCAAAACCGGTCTCTGCCAGGGACTCATACAGATAATTGGCGCAGGGCTTCACACCTTCCCTTACCGGTTCATCCGTATAATGAATCACATACTGGGCTCCGGATTTCTTTTTCACCTGCATGTGCATACCGGTTTTTGCAAGGTACACATACCCTTTTTTCAGTGCTTCTCCCTCTTCCGCTTCTTTCACAGTAAGAGCGCTTAATGTATTGAGCCTCTCCGCGAGAAACTTCGTAAAGCCTGCCTGCATATGCTGGACTATCAGCACCGGAACCGGAAAATCTGCCGGCAGCCTTGGGATTACCGATTGCAAAGCCTTGGGACCGCCTGTCGAGCTTGCGATTGCTACTACTCCGTTCATAGGTATCTTTTCCGTATCGTTCACCTCACTTACGTTTATTATACCATACTCATACCTTCTCATGAGTGTAAAGTAATCGTTTCAGAATCTTTTGTCACGTAAATTCAGTGGCCTTCGGATTCTTTTTTCCGGTTTTTCCGCTCTTCTTCAAAAATATACCGGATAATTTCCTCTCTTTCCCCCTCACCCATGTCTACATAACGTACTCTGTGTTCAAAAGTCCCCTTTTTATTTTCCAGCTCCCTGGCGCTCAGAATTTTTCCAATCGTTTCACACTGCTTGGTTCTGCCGCCCACAATCAGATAATAACTGCAGTATATCAGGCTGCCTGTTTCGTATCTGTGATCGCTCATAAAACGGAGCCCGCCGCCGCTGATATCCACAATCAGACTTCTCTTCAGGGGAAGTCCCGGCGTCAGATAATAATTCCGGTGCTCCTCCACTGCCTTTATCTCTTCCTCCACCAAAAGCCGGGAGCACATCTCGAGTGCGCAGCTGAAGCGGTAATATTCCCGCCTCTGCACCTTGCGCAGGTTGCTGGTTGCCTCCATGAGGAGAATATACATATTGTCCCTTTTATAACGGTCCACCACTCTGGTAAAACACTGATACAGATACTCCCCCGCATAGAAGGTGATGTCGATTTCCCCGTCCACGGGAAGTAGAATCAGTCTGGTCTTTTCCATGGGCATCAGGATTTCCATTCTGTCTTCGGACAGCACGTCAAAAACCTTGCTTATATATACTTTCTTTTCTTCCGCCGCCGTCAGTTTTCTGCTTATAAGCTGCATTTCCACCTTGCAGCCCGGTTCAATCAGTTTTGTCAACATATCCGTTTACCCCATCCTCATACTATTTATAATGTGTGAAAAGAAATCCACCATTCCCCTTTGCTTTCCTGCCGTTTCCGGTACGTTCATCAGCTTGCCGGCAATTGCCTCATACTGCCTGCTGCTCCGTGCCTCCGGATTTTGCATGGAAACCGGTACCTGCTGCATAACCGCTTTCTCTAAATTTTTGTCCTTTTCCACCGCCCCAAGGTAAAAAAAAGGAAGTTTTAAGTACTTTTCCACAACCGCATGCAGCTTGTCATACAGAAGCTGCCCCTCTCTCTCGTTTGCCACTTTGTTCGCCACCATTTTTATCCTGGTATTTTCCGTGGAAAAACGGGGATGGGAGCGCAGTGCCTTCAGCAGGGAATACGAGTCCGTGATGGAGGTAGGCTCCGGTGTGGTCACAAGCAGCACTTCACCGCATGCCACCAAAAATTCCAGCACCGAGTCGGAAATACCGGCTCCGGTATCAATAATGATGATGTCCGTAAGGGCATCCAGCTCCGCTAAATTACGGATAATGTAGGTAAGCGACTCCCTGCTTAAATTGGACATGCCGGTAATACCCGAACCACCGGAAATAAATCCGATTTCCATGGGTCCCCATGTAATAATGTCCTTTATGTTCTTTCCCTGATAAACCAAATCAAACAGATTCCACTTGGGCACCGCACCAAACATAATTTCAATATTGGCCAGTCCGAAGTCTGCATCCAGAATGATAACCCGTTTTCCCATTTTACGGAACTGGATAGCGAGATTGATGGCGGTATTGGATTTGCCCACGCCGCCCTTTCCACTGGTAACGGTCAGAACTCTGGCTGTCGGTCTCGGTTTGTTTTCGGCTTTTATGATATTCCTTAACTGTTCCGCCTGATCCATAATGGTTACGTTCCCTTTCTATTTGCCCCCCAACAGTTGCTTCACCATTTTCTGCGGATTGAATTTCTCGATATCGTCCGGTACATTCTGTCCACAGGTCACGTACGATAAATCCGCACCCGTATAAAGCTTCAGGTTCAGGAGATTACCGATAGCCGTGGTTTCATCTAATTTGGTGAAAATAAGCTTGTAGTCCGCCATATCCTTATAACTGTCCGCAATGCTCTCCAAATCCCTCTTTTTGGTGGTTGCCGACAGTACTAAGTACACATCTTTTTCGCAGAGATTGTCTGCGGAATGAACGAGACGCTTCATGGCGTCCTTCTGTTCCTCATTCTGATGAGAATGTCCGGCCGTATCCACAAAGACATAATCGAAGTCGGAAAATTCCCTGATGGCTCCCTGCATATCCTCTTCCGTATAAATAATCCGGAACGGCACCTCTAAAATATTGGCATAGGTACGGAGCTGCTCCGCCGCCGCAATACGGTAGGTATCCGCCGTAAGCAGCGCCACCTTCTTTTTCTCCTCCACACTGAACCGGGATGCTACCTTGGCAATAGTCGTCGTCTTGCCAACTCCGGTCGGCCCGATAAAGAAAACTGCCTTGCAGCCGGATTTAGCCGGTTCTATTTCGGAAGGCTTGCCAAATTTTAATATCAGCTTCTGGTAAGCATTGGAAAGGGCATAGTCAAACGGCATCCCCGGCTTATGTACCTTTTCAATCTCATCCATAATCTGACTGATGTATTTTTCATCCACTTCGTTGTCCGACATGACCTTGTAAAGAAGCTTCATGAAACGTACCATTTCCGCATCCTTTTCCGTTTCCGGCTCTACAGCGGATTTTTCTTTTCCGTTTTCCTCACCGTCCGCTTCTTTTTCCGGCTCCGGATTTTTAAGCTGCTTTTCCAGAAGGGACTGCAGGCTGTCTAATTTTTCCTCTATATTGCCGATGCCTGCGGCGCTTTTCCGGTAAATGCCCGCTGCCTGACCGGTGCCTGAGGCTGCGGCGGGCTGTGCCGGTGTAAAGACAGGTGTCTGCAGTCTTCCCGCCGTCTGGGAATACCGGTCCTTTTCCTCAATGGCTACCGTAACCTCCACAAGCTGCGGCTTAAAGATGGCAAAAAGACCTTTCCTTTTCACATTCTTTACATTCATGACCACGACACCGTCGCCCAGTTCCTTTTTGGCTGCCGCCAGCGCCTCTTCTTCTGTTTTTCCCTGATACTTCTTAATAATCATTATGCTGTCACCATCCCAACGGACTGCAGTTCCACATCGGATTCAATTTCATTGTAAGAAACCACAATCAAGTCTTTGTAATAGTCCTCCGTCAGTCTCTTAAAGTACATTCTGACGATGGGTGAAGTAATAATAATAGGGTTTTTGCCCAGATTTTCCAGCTTCTGCACTTCCTTTCCCAGAGAGTCCATAATCTTTCTTGTTCTCTCGGGGTCTAAATTGAGATAAGCCCCCTGCTCCGTCTGTTTGACACTTCCCATGATTTCCTGTTCAATCTTGGGGTCCAACGTAATAACCTGCGTGGTTTCGTGAGCCGGGAAATATTTCACGGAAATGGCCCTCTTTAAGCTCTGTCTGACATATTCCGTCAGAATATCCGTATCCCTCGTGGTGGGAGCATAGTCCGCCAGTGTTTCAAAAATGGTAAGCAGGTCGCGGATGGAAATACCTTCCTGTAAAAGATTCTGTAATACCTTCTGTACTTCACCGAGCCCAAGCAGCTTGGGAACCAGTTCTTCCACAAGCGCCGGATTGTTTTCCTTTAAGTTATTGATAAGACCCTGCACATCCTGTCTGGTAAGCAGCTCTGCGATATGCTGCCTGATGACCTCCGTCAGGTGGGTCGCAATAATGGAGGGCGGGTCTACAACCGTATATCCCAGGCTTTCCGCTCTCTCCCTCTGTCCTTCCGTAATCCAGATAGCCGGCAGATGGAAAGAAGGCTCAAACGTGGGAATACCGGTAATCTCCTCTTCCACATAGCCGGGGTTCATCGCCATATAGTGGTCAAACAGGATTTCACCCTCGCTGACCTGAATACCCTTGATTTTAATAATGTACTGGTTGGGATTTAACTGGATGTTGTCACGCAGACGGATAATGGGCACCACGGTACCAAGCTCCAGCGCAATCTGTCTTCTTATCATAACCACACGGTCCAGCAGATCGCCGCCCTGCGCCGCATCCGCCAGAGGGATAATGCCATAACCGAATTCCAGCTCAATAGGATCCACCTGCAGGAGGCTGTTGACGTTTTCAGGCTGTCTTATTTCCTCCGCTGCCGTTTCCTCCGCATCCACCATATTTTCAATGCCGGCGGTTTCTATATTGCCTGCCACCAATCTGCCCGCTACAATGAACAAAAGTCCCAGGCCCAAAAACAAAATGGTATTAAGTCCCGTGGTAATGCCTAAGAACATCAGGGTCGCACCTACCATATACATAGCTTTGGGAATACCGAAGAGCTGCTTTACAATGGTGGTGCCGAATTCCGCTTCCTTACCGCCCTTAGTAACTAAAATACCGGTGGAAAGAGATATCAGAAGGGAGGGAATCTGGCTTACCAGACCGTCACCGATGGTAAGCACACCATAAGTGCTCAGCGCCGTGTTGATGTCCATGCCGCTTCTCGTCATACCCATGATAATACCGCCCACCAGGTTGATGACGGTGAGGATAAGTCCCGCTACGGCATCTCCTTTTACATACTTCACAGCACCGTCCATGGAGCCGAAGAAGCTGGACTCCTGCTGGATTTTATCACGTCTGATTTTGGCTTCCTTGTCATCAATGGCGCCGGTATTTAAGTCCGCGTCAATCGCCATCTGTTTACCGGGCATGGCGTCCAGGGTAAATCTTGCCGTTACTTCTGCCACACGTTCGGTACCTTTGTTGATAACTAAGAACTGTACCAGAATAAGGATAATGAAAATAACCGCACCTACAATCAGATCACCGCCGCCTACGAACTGGCCGAAGGTCATAACCACGTTGCCGGCCGTACCGGTGGTTAGGATAAGCCTGGTAGACGATACATTCATGGCGATACGGAAAATGGTTGTGAACAGCAGGATGGACGGGAAATAGGACATATCCAGTACTTCCTTGGAAAACATGGCGGCAAACAGAATTGTAAATGCCACTGCCATGTTGAATGCCATAAATACATCCAGAATCCATGCCGGCAAAGGAACAATGAGCATAATAAACGCCGTCAGGATATAGATTGCCACAACCGCATCCCATTTTTGTAACTTAACGTTCATCTGCTCACCTCTTTTCTCTTATCTATACTGTCATTCCGGACTATTCTGTCCGTTTTATGCCCTGCCCTTTAAGTGGTACACGTAAGCAAGGACATCCGCCACTGCCTGATAAAGCTCCGGCGGAATCATGTCCCCCACCTCCACGTTTGCATAAAGCATACGGGCAAGGGGCTTGTTTTCTACAATTTCAATCTCGTTTTCCCTGGCAACTTCTTTTATTCTTTTTGCCATGTAATCGGCGCCCTTTGCCAGGACAATGGGGGCATCCGCAATCTCCAGGTCATACTGGATTGCCACAGCATAATGGGTCGGGTTCGTGATGACCACGTCCGCCTTGGGCAGGTTCTGCATCATACGCCTGCGGGATACCTCCTGCATTTTCTGCCGGATTTTTCCCTTAATCTGCGGATCACCTTCCTGCTCCTTGTACTCGTCCTTGACTTCCTGCTTCGTCATCCGCATGTCCATGGTGAACTTCACCTTCTGGTACGCAAAATCCGCCGCCGCAATGATACAGTACACAGCCGAAATCCGGATACCCATGTCCGTAATGAGATTACTGATTACGGAAAGTGCCTGGGTAAAGGACATATCGTAAAGAAGATAGATCTGGTTGACTTTATTTTTCAGGTACTGATACGCCACATAGCTGATCAGTCCGATCTTTAAGATGGCCTTTATAAGCTCCACAAGGGAGTTGACGGAAAAAATCCGCTTAAAGCCACTGACCGGGCTCATCCGGTTAAACTTCGGCTTCAGAGGCTTGCCGGAAACCTTCCATTTGACCTGCACCAGGTCTGCGATAAACGCTATCAGGAAAAAGATTACAAATATGGGACCTGTCACATAAATGGTCTTTATAAAAATCTGAAAAAAAACATCCCTCATGCCCTTTTCCGGCAGATAGCCGTTCCAGCTTTTCACCGTCTCCGGCATATTTCCGTAAACGGAAGAAAAAAGCTCCATGAGCTGTGTGCCAATCGTGCCGATAAAAACCTTCAGGACCACGAACATGGCAAGAATACCCAGGGCATTGCCCACTTCCCGGCTCTTGGCAACCTGTCCTTCTTTTCTGGCATCCGACAGCTTTTTCTCGGTAGCCGGTTCTGTTTTCTCACCGCCGGGGCCTTCTGCCGCAAAGAACTGCAGATTATACTTCAGTATCACATCATACCCCCTACAAATGAAACGGTGATTTTCTTCACTTCGTTGAAAATGAAGCCTGCCGCATCCGACATCATATAGGATGACAGAAACAGAACTGCCAGCCCCACCATTATCTTAAGCTGAATTCCCACGGCAAACATATTCATCTGCGGGGAAACCTTGGAAAGTACACCCAAAATCACATTTAACAGCAATGCCGCACAGAAAATCGGCAGGCAGATGCGAAAGCCTATTACAATGTAATCCGTCAGAAACCGGATCAACGTGTTAAGCAGGTTCTCACTCCGGATAACGGCGCCGTTTACGGGAATGAGTAAAAATGAGTCTGCCAGGGCACCTAAAAGATACCGGTACATACCGCTGGCAATCAGCATCATCATAATGACGTACTGATACAGAGCGCCGGAGATGGTGGTCTGCTCCCTTGTTGCCGGATCTAACAGGGTGACCATGGAAAGTCCCGTTTCCATATCCGCAACGGAACCGGCAAAATTGACGATTGCCGTACAGATATTGGCGGCAAAGCCGATAAGCAGTCCCGTCAGTGCTTCTTTCGCCACGATTACCGCATAGGAAACCACGGAATCGTATACCACACCGGCACTCGGTGTCAGCACCGTATACAGAAGCATGGCCGTGAAAAAGGAAATGGCTATGCGCACCGTCCGGGGTGTGTTCTGCATGCTGAAAAAAGGAGCAATGAACACAAAGCAGGAAACCCTGACAAAAATCAGCAGAAAATATTCCAGATCCATAAGGGAAAAAGATAAATCAACCATTTTTCACACTTTCCTATCCACTTACATAGCTGGAAAAATTCAGCCACAGATCCGTTGTATATTCAATAATCAGATTGAGCATCCAGTGCCCCATAATCATGATTGTCAGAAAGACTCCGATAATCTTGGGAATAAAAGTCAGCGTCTGTTCCTGAATGGAAGTTACTGTCTGGAAGATGCTCACCACAAGACCGATGATCAGGGAAACTAAAAGTATCGGCATGGATACTTTTATGATCAGATATAAAGCTTTGTTGGTGATTTCAGTTACCGCTTCTACACTCATATGCTGCCTTCCTTTCCTGTCAGATGTGGAATGTCCTTACCAGACTTCCGATAATCAGGCTCCAACCGTCCGCCATGACAAACAGCAAAATCTTGAACGGCATGGAAATGGTGGTGGGCGGCAGCATCATCATACCCATACTCATGAGGGCGGAGGCTACCACCATGTCAATAATAATAAACGGAATGTATATCACAAATCCCATGAAGAACGCGGTACGAAGCTCGCTTACCATGAAGCTGGGGATGAGCACCGTCAGTGGAATGTCATCCAGCTCCCCGTCCCAGTCCAGTCTCGCAATTTCCATAAAAAGCTCTACGTCCTTCGTCTGGGTTTCGCCGTACATAAACTGCCTGATGGGTCCGATGGCTGCCGTTAAGGCTTCCTCTTCTTTGATTTCTCCCGCCTCATAGGGCACATACGCATCCTGATATATCTGGGTAATGGTCGGTGTCATAATAAAGAACGTGAGAAACAGCGCCAGCCCGATAAGAACCTGATTGGGCGGTGCCGTCTGCGTATTCAGTGCCGACCTGGTAAAATGCAGTACAATAATAATCCGGGTAAACGAAGTCAGGCAGATAAGCAGTGTCGGCGCAATGGCAATAAGCGTCAGTATCAATAGGATACGGAGTGCTCCGTTAATGGAGCCGTTGCCATTGTTGTACTCAATCTTTACCGTATTGGCAATATTCAGTTGATTCAGATCTTCGGAGGTCTGTGCACTTCCCGGTTCGTTTATGACGGTGGAGTTGCCGCTTTGCGGGTCCGTTACGGTGCTGCCCGTAGCATGTGCTTCACCTGCCGGTATAATACACAATATGCCTACCGTTACCAGCAGGCATATTATTTTCCTTATTATATTACCTGATAAAATACCTTTACGTGTTTTCACTCTTAAGCCTACTCTTCTTTCGATGAAATTCCCTCCTTGGGGAGTTCATCCTTTGCCTTTTGGAACAAATCCTTAAAGTGCAGCGCCATACCGCCGGTATCCTCCGGAAAACGGATATCCTCCTTCGGAATTTCTGCCAGCATGGTTACCGTATCCTTGCATACGGCAATCGCCGCGTAAGTCCCTGCCAGTCTTACAATCTGTATGTATTTTCCGTTTCCGATAGGGTACGTTTCCACAATCTCGATATTTTTACCCTTGTTCTGTCCCTTCTGGTAGCCGGCAATCCACCTTGTGGTAAAAAGGGTTGCCGCCAAAACCAGAATAAAAATAATCAGAACCGTAATAAGCTGTGCAAAGCTGTCAGCTTTGTCTATCGCCGTTATCGCAATATGCATTAACCCACAACCTTCTTTACGGCTTCCAGTACACGGTCTGCCTGGAACGGTTTTACAATAAAGTCCTTGGCTCCTGCCTGGATGGACTCTATAACCATTGCCTGCTGGCCCATTGCGGAACACATGATAACATGTGCATTGGGGTCAATCTGCTTGATGCCCTTAAGCGCCGCAATACCATCCATCTCCGGCATGGTAATATCCATCAGAACAAGATCGGGATGCAGTTCGTTGTATTTTTCAATACCCTTTGCTCCGTTTTCTGCCTCGCCAACAACATTGTATCCGTTCTTGGTTAAAATGTCCTTAATCATCATGCGCATGAATGCCGCATCATCACAGATTAAAATATTCTTTGCCATAGTTTCTGCCACTCCTTATGTACTATTTTATAATCTCCGTTACACGAACGCCAAAGCTCTCTTCGATAACTACTACTTCACCTTTTGCCACAAATTTGCCGTTTACCAGAACGTCAATAGGTTCGCCTGCAATACGGTCAAGTTCAATAATGGTACCCGGTGCAAAATCCAGAATTTCGGAAATGGATTTCTTCGTTCTGCCAAGCTCTACGGTTACCTCCAGAGGCACATCCATAATCAGTCCGATGTTCTGGTTGCCCGCCACTCCCGCATAATCGTTGGTAAGTGTCTGGAACTGTGCCGGCTGGATGTTTACATTCTGCTGGGGCGCTGCCTGCTGCGGCATGCTCATCTGCGGCGGAACATAGGCCTGTGCTGCTTGCTGCATCATAGGCTGGGGCGCTGCCTGCTGGTACATGGGCTGCGGTGCCGCCTGCTGGTATGTGGGCTGCGGTGCCGCCTGTGGAGCCGGTGCCGGTGCTGACGCCGGCGCCGCTGCTGCTGCGGGTTCCTCCGTATTCTGGTGTAAGAAGTTCTTTACGATACTTTTTGCAAATTCAATGGGATACAGCTGCATGATGGTGCTGTCTACCAAATCCCCGATCTGCATACGGAATGCAATTTTTACAAATGTGCCGCCGAGGAACGGGGCAATATCTGAGCCGCTGTGGTATTCCGTCAAATCAATGAGACTGGATTCCGGCGGACTGATGTCTATGGTCTCATTCAGCATAGTGGAAAGAGATGTGGACGCAGAACCCATCATCTGATTCATGGCCTCGGAAATTGCACTTAAGTGCAGTTCTCCCAGCTCCCCGTCCGTATTGGTGCCGTCTCCGCCCATCATAAGATCGGTGATAATTTTTACATCATGGTCTCTCAGTACTAAAATGTTGGTGCCGTCCAGTCCTTTAGTATATTTAATCTGAATAAATACACAGGGCTTCTCATACTCATCCAGCACATTTTTCCAGTGCGCCAGTGTAACAACCGGTGTGGTGATATTTACTTTTCTGTTGACTAAGGAATACAGTGTCGTGGCAGAAGAACCCATGCTGATATTGGCAATTTCGCCAATGGCATCTCTCTCCATACTGGAAAGCAGGCTTTCGTCAATAGGCTCCTCTTGCGGTGTTTCCGCCGGTTTATTGTCGGAAAGATCCATACCGTTTAACAGTGCATTTATTTCATCCTGGGACAACATGTTGTCCATGTTCTATTCCCCCTCTCGGATTACCGAAGTCACTTTAACCGCATAGTTCTCTTTGCTGACTCCCGGTAACGCAGTAAATTTTCTAATATTGCCCACATATACGGACAACTCGTCCTCTACATGGGTATCCAGCCGGATAACATCTCCGACCTGCAGGTTGGCAAAATCGTTGACCGTAATGATGCTCTTTCCAAGCATGGCTTTCATGGGGACATCCACCCTCCGTATAAGGGTTTCCACCTGTTCCTCATAATCCTCGTCACGCCGTTCCTGCATATTGGCATACCAGTATCTGGTATTCAGTTTATCCATAATGTCTTCCAGTGTAAAGTAGGGAAGACACATGTTCATAAATCCCTGCACATCCCCGATTTTTACGTTTAAGGTTACAATGGCAACCATGTCGTTGGGGGATATGATTTGTGCAAACTGCGGATTGGTCTCGAGCCTGTCCAGTACCGGGTCAATTTCCAGCACATTTTTCCACGGCTCCCGCATAAGCTGCACACAGACAATAATAATCTTTTCGATAATGGTAAGCTCTATCTCCGAAAACTCCCGGCTCTTTTCAAGTGGTCTTCCGGCTCCGCCGAGCATCCTGTCTATAATGGTATAACCGAGGTTGGTCGACATATCAATGATGATATTGCCGGACAGCGGATGGAAATTCACAATTCCTAAAATAACCGGATTGGAAAGGGAGTTGGTAAACTCCGAAAAAGTAACCGTTTCGGAGCTTGCCACGCTTACCTGTACATTTTTTCTAAGGTAAACCGGCAGGTTTGTGGAAATCAGTCTGCCGTAATGTTCAAATATAATTTCCAGGGTACGCAGATGCTCCTTGGAGAACTTCGCCGGGCGACGGAAATCATAGTTTTTTACCGGTTTGTCGCTGCCGTCGTTGATATCGCTGACATCTAATTCGCCGGTCGAGAGTGCCGCCAGCAAATTGTCTATTTCGTTTTGGGAAAGCACGTCTCCCATGAAAGTCACCTCCTTACAGTCATTTTCTTTTCGAGGGACTTAATATACCTGAAAATCACTGATTACAATGTTGTAAATCACATCGGAATTGTCAAATCTTTCCTGAATTCTGGAAAGGATTTCCTTACAGATATCATCCTTGGTTGCCATGAATTCTTCTTTGGTGTAATTCATAACCACATCGATGATGATGGATTTGATTTCCGGTACATAGGCGGACAAATCGGAATATTTCTTAAAATCCTTGCTGTTCTTGTCCATCAGAATGGAAACGGAAATCTTGGCATAATGCTGTTCCTCATCATTTTCGCTGTTCTTTAACGGAATGGTCATGGCTTCCGAAATATCATAAGAAACGCTGTCCGCGATGGAAACCTGCTGTTCTTCCTTTTCCTCCGTTGTAAGCTCTAAATTCAGTACAGCGGCAATTTTGCCCACCAGTGCAGATGTACTCTTTACGGAGCTCATCATGCCGAACATCATAATGGATGTCAGGGCAATGTTGATAATAAGCAGTGTAAGTATCAATATGGAAAGTAAATTCTTTTTCAAAACAATATCCTTGCCTTTCTTGTCGGGCTACCGGCAGCTATTTATTCATATGTGCTCAAATCATGATAAATACGGATTTCCACACGTCTGTTTTTCGCTCTTCCCTCTTCCGTGGAATTGTCGGCAACAGGAACATATTCGCCCCTGCCCGCATACTTGATTTTGGAAGGGTCAAGATTGGTGGTGCTAATTAGATAATCGTAGACCGCCAGTGCTCTGCCGCAGCTTAACTCACTGTTGTTGGCATATTTGGCGCTGTGCATGGGCACGTTGTCCGTATGGCCTTCAATCTCAATCACGTTGCTGGCATAGTTTTCCAGTATCCTGCCCACCTTGTCCACAACCGGTACGGCTTCCGCCCGGATTTCCGTCTTGCCGGAATCAAACAGAAGTGCCCCCTTCAGGGTAAGCTGCACATACTGGGATGTAAAGGTGATGTCTATTTTGTCCGTCATATTGCTTTCCGCCACAGACTCGTCTATTTTTTCCGCAAGCTGCTCGGACTCATTTAACTGGGCTTCCTCCAGTTTGTCTTTCATCTCTGTATAGTTGTCAATCTTTTCGGGGTCATCCTTTCCCTCTTCCGTTTTGCCGGTATTGTTTACATACTGGTCCAGATCGTTTAACTGGCTGACACCGTTGCTGATAAGCAGACCGTCACCTATGGATGTGGCGCCTCCTTCAAAAATGGAAAAAGTTTTGGAAAAGGACTCCGCAATCGCCTTGAACTTCTCCGAGTCAACCGTTGACATGGCAAAAAGCATGACAAAAAAGCAAAGAAGCAGGTTCATCAGGTCACCGAATGTGGCTGTCCATGCCGGAGCTCCGGGAGCCGGCAGTTCTTCCTTCCTCTTAGCCATTTTCTTCACCTCCTTCATCACCGCCGGCTGCGTTTCTGTCGCCGGGTGCCATGAAGGATTTCAGTTTTTCTTCGATAACGCGGGGGTTCTCACCGGCCTGAATGGATAACAGACCTTCAATCATAATCTCCCGCTGCATAATTTCGCTTTCGTTGTAGCCCTTTAGCTTGCTGGTGATAGGTGCACAGATCCAGTTTGCAAGTAAGGAGCCGTAAAGAGTGGTAATCAGCGCTGTTGCCATGTTGGGACCGATGGCGGACGCATCATCCATGTTGTTCAAAAGGTTTACCAGACCTACCAGGGTACCAATCATACCCCAGGCAGGACCCATGCCGGCAACACTTTCCCAGAAGCCGATGGTTGCCTTGTGACGGGAGTCCATGCTGACAAGCTCGGTCTCCATAATGGCACGTACCAGTTCGGGGTCAGTACCGTCTACTATAAGAAGAATTCCCTTTTTCAAAAACTCATCATCCAGATCGCCTGCCGCCTCTTCCAGGGAAAGAAGTCCCTCTTTTCTGGCTACATTGGATAAGTTGATAATATTCTGTATCATTTCAGTGGTATTGTCCTGGGGGACACGTAAAATCATACCAAAACTTTTTATACCGTTTATAAAGTTCTTAAAAGACATACCCGCCAGAACGGATGCAAACGAACCGCCGATGGTAATTGCTATGGAAGGTAAATCCCAGTAGCTCGGTAACGATGTGATACCGCCGGAAGTTACAACACCCAGCAAAAACATGGCCAAACAGAAAAGTAATCCCACTAATGAAGCTATGTCCACTTTATTTCACCTGCCAATTTTTGCCCTTTTACTGCAAAAAAATATCCTTTCTATATGATTTTACTAAATTTTTTATATCTTGTCTACTTTCTTTTACAATTATTTTTCTCCCCGTGGTCAGGCTGATGACCGTATCCGGAGTTTCTTCCACCATTTCAATCAGGCTGGGATTAATTAGTACTTTTTGCCCATTTAATTTTGTAATCTCTATCATACTCTTTCCCATTGTAAACACTAAGGAATGCAGGAAGCCGTTACTTCCTGCATTCCCACCATTATGTATCTGTTTTTTATCCTGTGTCTGTTATATAACTGCCGATTTGCCGTTATCTCTTCAGGTTGGTAAGCTCTTCCAGAAGAGTATCGGAAACGGTAATGATACGGCTGTTTGCCTGGAAACCTCTCTGCGTGGTAATCATTTCCGTAAATTCCTGGGAAAGATCTACATTACTCATTTCGAGCTGTCCGGGCGACATTTTATCGCCGTTTGCGGTAATATCCACACCGACACCGTCGAATTCGCCGGAGTTTAAGGTTGCGGAGTACAGGTTGTCGCCCGCTTTTTCCAGACCGGAAACATTTGCAAACTGTGCTACGGCAATCTGTCCTAAAAGCTTGGTCATACCGTTGTCATAGGTTGCATAAATCATACCGTTTGTCTGGATGGAAACGCCTGTCATTTCACCGATTTTACGTCCTGCGCCAAGGCCGCCCGCATCACCGGAGGTTGCTTCCAGGGTACTGGTGCCCTTCTTGTCATACATGGTGGTCTTGGAGAAATCGATGGAAATATCTTCAAAGTTGCCGCTGGCATCCTTCAGCGCCAGGGTGATACTCGTCTGGTTCGGCATGCCGTTTACGCCGGAGAAAGTACCGTTATCGGGGTTGTATACGATGGTTGCACCTTCAAATACACGACCGGAGGTATCAAAGGAGGTAAGGCTAAAGTTTTCGATATCCTCCGTATAAGCGCCGTCCGGTGTGGAGAAGCTGGGCTGCAGACCCTTTAACTGGTTGTAAAACAGCTGCTGTACGCTGTAGGTACCGCTTTGGAAATTGGTACCGCTGGTGGCATCATTTGTGAGGGTTACGGTCAGGTTCATGAATTCCTTTTCAGAGCCTTCGTAGCCGTATGCCTTCGCCAGTGCCGCAAGGGCCGCCTTGCCTTCGTCTGTATCCGCTAACTTCGGGTCATCCACGGTTGCAGCTGCATCAAACAGCTCTGCAAGATCAAATACCTTGCTGCCGCCTACGGCATTCTGCAGCTCCGTGCCGTTCCACTTATACGCGGTGGTATCCAGTTTTACGGTATTGTTTACCTTCTGGGATGATGTGGAACCGAATTTCACGCCGCTTACGTCAATGTCCTTGCCGTAAGCATCGGTAAGTTTTGCCAGCTCCACGCTGTATTCGTTTTCGTTAGAGGACTGCTTGATGGCAAGCTTTGCAGTGTAGCTGTATCCCAGTGAATCATAGAAGCTTAAGGATACATACTTGCCGGTGCTGCTTGTCAGGGATGTATCGTTTTTATCGATGACACCGGTTACCTGCGCCTTGGTGGTGGCTTCGGGCGGGTAAGTCATGTTTGCCGCATCCATGATACGGAGTGCGGATACGGTGTCGGGTTTAATCTTCATGGTATCCGGGTCTACCTGCCAGCCCATGACATTGTAGCCGTTACTGGTCATGGCAAGGTTGCCGGCTGCGTCCACATAGAAAGAACCGTCTCTGGTAAAGAAGTTCTCGCTGCCGTTACTTACGACAAAGAAAGAACTGCCGTTAATCATAATATCGAACGGGTTGTTGGTGCTCTGGGAAGCACCCTGTCCGCTGATATTGGTGTTGATGGCGCCTGTCTTTACACCCAGACCGATCTGTCTGGCATTGATACCGCCGGTACCGGTTGCCGCATTGGGGCCTGATGCCTTCTGTGTGGTCTGGCTGATCATGTCACTGAATACCATGCTGCTGGATTTGTATGCCGTTGTGTTTACGTTTGCTATGTTGTTACCGATTACATCCATTCTGGTCTGATGGGTCTTTAAGCCCGATACGCCAGAAAAAAGTGATCTCATCATAATGAATGACCTCCTTCATGTTTACGAAGCTTTTTCCTTCTGTCAGTCAGGAAAACTGTGCCCCCTTAAAAGGTCCGGCTACATAAATACTGCTCCGTCTATGTTTGTAAATACATTATCTGTGGTGTCCGACCTGTCCATTGCCGTAATCACCGTTTTGTTGGGAATGTTGACGATAAACGCCAGTTCATCCACAACTACCAGAGATTCCTGAATGCCTTTCTCTCCCGCTTTGACAGCTCCGCTTTCCAGACGCTCCCGCTGGCTGTTTGTCAGGGTAATGTTCCTGTCCGTCAGTCGCATCGATGCATGCTTGGAAAACTTAAGTTCTCCGTGAGACTCTGCGGTTTCCTGTTTTGCTATCAGGATATCCTGAAAGGATACTGCCGCGCTCTCTTTCTTTTCGACTTTTTTTGCCGGTGTCAGGTATCTGTCCTGCAGCTGTTCAATGGAGGAAAAGCTGCCTTTCTGAATATTCATTCTTATTCCTCCGTCTTGTCTGCGGGTGCCTCCGTTTTCTCTTCGGTCCTGTCTTCCGTCTTATCTCCCGCTGCTTTCTTAAGTTCTGCAATCTTGTCCGCATATTTCTGCAGCAGGTTTACTTTTTCGGAAGCGATAAAGGTCTTCTGGTAAGAAGTCATCCTGTTGTAAGCTTCGGATAGAGCCGTAACGGTTTCTTCACTGGAAAGGTCTAAATCCTCTAAGCTCGGAAGCTTGTTTAATGCAGCGATGAAATTGTAAGCCAGGGAACATGCTTCTGTGTAATCAGAGTCAAGAACTGTCTTCACATCGTCCAGTGAATATTCTTTTTCATTCACATATACATAAGCTTTACCACTCTTGTAGGTAACATAATCCACTCTGCCCTGTACGGTCTTGGTTTCGCCATCCGTGCCGGTGGTTTCGATGTAAACTTCCTTGCCTACCAGATTGCTTGCTCTCTGCAAATCCATGTTACTGCTCATACTCTGCAGGGATTCTACCTGGGAGAACTGTGCATACTGGGAAATATATTCGGTGTTGGAGGTCGGTTCCAGAGGATCCTGGTATTTCATCTGCGCTACTAAAAGCTGTAAGAAAGACTCCTTGTCCATGCCGTTTGACTTGGTGGTTTTCTGGGTGTTGGTTGTCTGGCTGACGATCTTACCGTCTTTTACTTCTGCTACCGGTGATGCCATTTGTTTCACATCCTTTCTGTTTTAAACTGTTTGTAAGGCCCATGCCTTATGCCGTAAATTCTACGGTACTGCCCTGTCCTTTCAAGACTTCCTTTGCCAGAATTTCTTCGTCGGACAATTCCTCGTCCTCCATGGAAACATGTAAGCCTGCTCTTCTGGTGCGCTGTCTGCCGGAACGGCTGCCCGTATCGTTTGCATGGCTTTCCGCCTCTTCATAGCTCTGGTCGAACTTCTGGCTGGAAACCATGACCTCAATGGACTCTACGGTAAGTCCCTGCTCCTCAAAGCTGTCCTTAAGCTGAATCATCTGGCTTTCCAAAGCTGCTTTTACCGACTCATTCTGTGCGGTAAACTGCGCGGTCAGGACGCCTTCCTTTGCCTCTAAGTGAATATGTACACTGCCGAGGCTGGCAGGATGCAGCTGCATATCCATTTCGGATACACCGTCCGTCACATTGCCTCTCATGTAGTCCGTAATCTGCCGGATGATATTTTCCGTTTCCACATCAAAATGCGGTGTAACTTCGGCTGCCGCCTGTGTGTTCTGTGTCTGTCCGGTCTTAAAACTCTGGGCGAAATTGTCAAACGCCTTGTCTCCGGTAAAGCTCTTTTCTTCTCCGGATGTTTCTTTTTCCGTCTGTTTTCCGGTTTCCTTACCCGGAACGTTCACCTCGGAAGCTGTCTTGTCACCGGTAATGTTTTCGGTGTCTGAACCTTTTTCCACATCCGTTACGGCATCCTCCGTTTCCTCTGTGGAAAACTCCTCTGTGGAAAACTCCTCTGCGGAAAGCGCCTCCGCCTGTAATGTGGATGCATCACCTGCTTTGTCTGCCAATGCCGTCAGGAAATCCTGTACCTCATCCTGACTGATGCCAAGCTCGTCTGCCAGATCGGAAAGTGTCGTCTGCAACTCTCCGCATAAATTCTGCAATGTGGTAAACATCGTTTCGTCCGTCAGGAAATTTGCGAAGTCCGTTTCCCCCGATACGGCAAGCACTACCTGCTGCAAGCCTTCTTTCGTCAGTAAATCGGCGGGTGTCAGGGATAAACTCTGCAATACGGAAAGTAGCTCCTCTTCCGTTACGGAAAGCTCCTCTGCGGTATCGGAAAGCATTTTGTCCGCTGCCTCGTCCACCTTTTTGCCGGCATTCTTTTCTGCCGCATCCCCTGCTTTATTTACGGCATCCTGTACCTTCCGCTGTCTTGCGGAAATTCCTGTGTTCCGGTTTTCCGTCCGGTTCTGCGCTGCGGAAACAATCTTTCCGTCATCGGTGCCGTTATCGTTCTTCTGGTTTTTGAAAATATCGGAAAAACTGCCTGCGGCATCCTGCGTGTTCGACTTTTTCTGGGTCTGCGCTCCCGGGACGATACCCTTCACACTGTTGTTTACGGGAATACTTGTCACGTTTTCTCCTCCTTTCTTAAATTTTCAAAGTACATAATATATATCGGTCAAAAGCACTCTGTGCTTAAGACTCCGGGTCCATGATTTTGGTGAGCTTTGCGGCAATCGCGGGATCCATTTCCCCCAGAATATTGCCTCTGTTCTCAGCACTCATGGTCTTAAGGATGCGGGCAGCCAGATTTAAATTGTCCGTCATCTGTTCAAAAATAGCTGCTGCCTTTTTGGGCTTCATGGAAGAATATGCCGACGCATAATCCTGTACGGACTTGTCCTCCTGCAGCTGGGCAATTACCTGTTTATACAAATATTCCGCCGTGGTCGGGTCCATGGACTCGTAATATTTCTGATAAGCTTCCGCTCCCGGTCCGTTTTCCGCATAAACCACTTCCTCGTAAAATTCGTTTTTAATCCGCTGGAACTCCACCTGCTTGTCTTCAAATTCCTGCAGGCGGGCATTTTCCGCTTTTAAATTTGCCACATCCTCCTGCAGCTTTAAGTTATCCGTCTGTGCCTGCTGAAGCTGCAGCTCTAAATTTTTAATCTGTTCCGTTGCATCATTTAAGTTGGTGTAACCGCCGTTATCCGTGGAAATGTTGCCGCTGTCCGGGCTGTTCGGCAAAATCAGGTTCACCACCGGCACATCCTTCAATAGCGGGGTCAGCACCTTGGAGCCGAAGCCTCCCACGTCTAACTTGATAACTACGCAGAGGATAGCCACCCATACCAAAATAATGCCGATGGTTGCTATCACCGTAAAGAAACCGCCGCTTTCGTCATCCGCCGAAAGCTCTGCCTCCTGGGCTTCAATTTCCTTTGCCCGTTTTTTAGCTTCCTTCTTCTGCTTTTTCTGTTCTTCCTTCAGTTTTTTCTTTTCATCCGCAAGCCGTTTCTTTTCCGCTGCGGAAGCATCCGGTGTCTTAGCCATTCTGTTCACCCTTCTTGCGACCTGTTCTTCCGGTTGGCATTCTGTATCCGCTGGCCGTAGGTATAACTTGTCAGCTCGTCCACTTCCTTGCCTTCCTGTTTCTTTTCTTCCGTCAGGAACTCTTCAAAAGCATGCTCCTTCAGTTTTTCATGCATTTTTCTTTCCTGCATGACTTCCGTCAGCTTTTCCCTTGCCGCTTCCACTGCCTTCTCCGCTTTTTTTACCTGCACCCTCTGGGTTTCCATGTAGTCCTCCATGGTATGTATGGCGGTGCGGTTGTCCGCGATGTCCTGAAAATTAAGCTTTCCCTTTAAAAGTTCTTCCGCTTCCTCTTCATAGGCTTTCTTCCGGGCTGCCAGCCGGTTTAATTTTTCTTCTTCTCGGTTGAGCGCTGCCTGTGCCGATGCAAATTCCTGCTTTGCCTGCACCTCCAGCTTCATTTTGACATTGAGAATGCTCTGCATTCTGTATTTGAACTTTGCCATCAGCTATCCTCAAACAATTTCTTCAAAAGAGACAGCGTTTCTTCGTAATCGAATTTTTCTTCCGTATCCTGGCAGAGAAAGGCATTGACCGCATCAATTTTGGAAATGGCATAGTCAATGGAAGGATTGGTACCGGATTTGTATGCACCGATATTGATTAAATCCTCTGCCTCCGCATAGGTAGCCAGAACCGTTTTCAGCCGGCTTGCTAGCTTTTTATGCTCCTTGCTCACAATCTGGCTCATGCATCGGGAAATGCTCTGCAGTACATCAATGGCAGGATAATGGTTTTTATGCCCTAACTTTCTGTCCAGCACAATGTGTCCGTCCAGAATACTTCTTGCCGTATCGGTAATAGGCTCGTTGAAATCGTCGCCGTCCACCAGTACCGTGTAAAGTCCGGTGATGGATCCTACCCGCGCCCTGCCGGCTCGCTCTAAAAGCTTCGGCATCTCCGAATAAACGCTGGGGGGATACCCCCTCGATACCGGCGGTTCGCCGCTGGCAAGACCGATTTCTCTCTGTGCCATGGAAAAACGGGTCAGGGAGTCCATCATAAGAAGGACGTCCTTACCCTGGTCGCGGAAATATTCGGCAATGGCGGTAGCCGTCTTGGCTGCCTTGTTTCGTTCCAGTGCCGGCTTATCCGAGGTAGCCACAACCACCACGGAACGCTTCATGCCTTCCTCGCCCAGGTCTCTTTCTATAAATTCACGCACCTCTCTGCCACGTTCTCCTATCAGGGCAATGACATTGATGTCCGCCTGGGTGTTTCTTGCAAACATACCCATCAGAGTGGATTTTCCCACACCGGAACCGGCAAAAATGCCGATACGCTGTCCTTTTCCCACTGTCAGCAGACCGTCCACGGCTTTTACACCGAGGGAAAGCACTTCACTGATAATTTCCCTGCTCATGGGGTCGGGAGGCGCCGCATCCACAGGATATCTGACCGCTCCGGCAATCTCTTCCCTGCCGTTGTCCGCATCCGCACCTGCCGGTCTGCCGAGACCGTCCAGCGTCTTTCCCAGGAGGTCATCACTCACCTTTACGGTAAAGGGTACACCCACATTTTTTACAATACTGCCAAGGCCGATGCCCTCTACCACTTCATAGGGCATCAGAATGGTTTTCTTGTCGTGAAAGCCCACCACTTCGGAAAGGACGGCTTTTCCTTCCCGGCCTTCCGGGTAGATTTCACACAAATCGCCCAGTCTGGCATCCGGTCCCGCCGACTCTACGGTAAGACCTACGGCATTGACCACCTTGCCAAGCTTCTGGCAGAAATCCTCTTCCTTCAGTTTTTCGTATCTGGAAATATCCGTCATACGCCTCTATCCTTCGGTTTTCTCATAAGCTAACAGTCTGATTTTCCGTCCTAATTCCGTAAGCTGTGTCCCCAGACCGCAGTCAATGATGCCGCCGTCCGTTTCAATCAGCGCTTCATTTTTGCCAAGGGTAATATCCTCGATAATATCCACCTGCAGTCCGGAAGGAAGTCCCTTTGTCATTTCCTCTTTCCTGCTGCTTACATGGGGATAATCTTCTTTGGAAACATGCACGATACAGCTCTTACTCTCCCCCGATTTTTTCAGGGCAGATGTCACCAGATAGGTCACGATGTCCTGATAGGGAGAAAGATCCACCTGAAAAATATACTCATAAATGCCGGCAAGGGTATCCGCAAGCTGCGGCTCCAGTGCCGAAACCTTTTCCTCAAATTCCTGCTCCATGCGGTTCTGCTTGTCGGAAAGCGCCTTTTCTTTTTCCTGAAGCTCCCTTTCCGCCTTTTCACAGCCTTCCCGGTAGCCCTGCTGTCTGGCAGCCTCTTTTATCTGCTCCGCTTCCTGTCTGGCAGCTGCTTCCGCTTCCGCCTTCATCTGTGCAATCTGTGCATTGGCTTCTTCTATCAGTTCTTCCGGGGATGGTCCTCCGCAAGCTTCCTCTGCGGGCGTTACCTCCATGGCTTTCAGACCGGCCTCTTCGATTTCTTCGGACGGCTCCACATTGACCACATCCGTGGCAATTCCTCTTGCAAAGCCATCGGCATCCGGTTCTGCGGTAAGCATCATGCCCTTCTGCTTTTTCTCCGGCTCCGCTTTGATTTTGGAAAGTAAAAGGCTGTTTGAGTCAATCACCCTGACATTGTCCGTATTCAGGCGGGTAAAACTTCCTTTTAACAAATTATTAGACAATGATTTCGTCGCCTCCGCCTCTGGAAATTACAATTTCTCCTGCGTCTTCCAGTTTTCTGATAATATTTACAATCTTCTGCTGTGCTTCTTCCACATCCTTCATACGGACAGGACCCATGAATTCCATGTCTTCCTTTATCATAACGGCAAGACGCTTGGACATATTGTTGAATATAGCGGACTGTACCTGCTCATTGGTACTCTTAAGAGCAATGGCAAGGTCATTGTTGTCCACATCACGCAGCACACGCTGGATGGCACGGTCGTCCAAAAGTAAAATATCCTCGAATACGAACATCTTCTTGCGGATTTCGTCTGCCAGCTCCGGCTCTTCGATTTCGAGAGATTCCATAATGTGTTTTTCGGTACCTCTGTCCACGGTATTTAAGATATCTACTACCGCATCCACACCACCGATAATGGTGTAATCCTGTGTGACCAAAGAAGCCAGCTTGGTTTCCAGTACTTTTTCCACTTCCTTGATGACATCCGGGCTCGTCCTGTCCATAACGGCAATACGCCTGGTAACATCCGCCTGTCTGTCGGGAGGCAAGGCGGAAATAATGGATGCTGCCTGGGCTGCCGGCAGGTAGGACAAAATAAGGGCAATCGTCTGGGGATGCTCGTCCTGGATAAAGTTAAGTAACTGGGCTGCATCGGTTTTCCTGATAAACTCAAAGGGCTTAACCTGTAAGGAGGAGGTCAGCTTGCCGATAATCTCCACTGCCTTTTCGTTTCCGAGTGCATGCTCCAGAAGCTCCTTGGCATAGGAAATACCGCCTTCGGCAATATACTGCTGTGCCAGACAGAGCTCGTAAAACTCATTGATTACGTCTTCCTTTGCCTGGGGCGTTACACTTCTGGTGTTGGCAATCTCCAGGGTCAGGTCCTCGATTTCTTCTTCCTTCAGATGCTTAAAAATGCCGGCGGAACGCTCCGGTCCCAAAGTAATCAGGAGTACGGCAGCCTTCTGAAGCCCGCTCATTTTATCATCGCCGTTCTTTGGCATAATTTACCCCCAATCTTCGTTCAGCCAGTTGCGCAGTAAGTTTGCGGCGGCTTCCGGATTTTCATCCACGAATTTTTCTATCATCTTTCTGGTCTCCGACTTGGATTCCAGTTCAATATCTTCTACGGTTTCATCCGGTGTGGACTGCAGCAGGGACTCTACGGAAAGCTCTTCTTCCTTCTGTACTTCCTTGCCCGCCATCATGCTGCGGATGATAACAAATGCTAAAATCGCCAGAATAAGCAATACCAGAATAACGGAAACCGCAATGCTTATCTGCTCCTCGGACGCTCCCTCTTTGTCAATAAACTGGGGAACTTCGAAAGCCATAATGGTAATGGCTTCCGCCGGAATGCCGGTAGCCGTGGAAACCAAGCTGTAAAAATCCTGGTCAACATCCATTTTGGTATACGTATCATTGGCTGCTTTGTACTGGTCCCATGTGATGCCGTCCAGAAGCCCCTGGCTCTTGGCATCCTCTTCCTTAATGACACGATAGGAAATCGCTGTCAGGGAAAGGCTGGAATTGCCGTAATTGATAACGCCTGCCGGAAGGTTCTGCACACTCAGGCTTTCATTCGGCAGGAAATCCTCCAATTTGGAAGTAGAGGAGCTTTCCGTATCCGTACCGGTCTGGTACTGGTATGTAGTCTCATTGTTGGAATCGGTGCCGGGAATGCCGCCGCTGCCGGAGGTATTGGTGTCTTCCGTGGTTTCCCTGTGGGAAAGCATACCCTCGTCCCTGCCGCTGTTGGCATAATATTCATGCACCGTTTTCTCGTATTCCGAAAAATCAATGTCCAGTCTGCAGGCAACCTCCACCATATCAAACTGCCGGGAGCCTACCATGACCTTCTTTACTTCGGAACCCACCAGGCTTTCTGCCTGGGAACGGAGCTCCAGCATATTGCTCGCCACTCCCGCGGTGGAGTAATCCTCTTCACCGGAGAATAAAAGGTTGGCATTGGTATCCGTGATGGTAATGTTTGCCGTGGACGTATTGCCCAGCGCCGTAGCAACTGCCTTGGCAACCGTAAGCGCCTGGTCCTGTGTGAATTTGTCCTTTAAGGAAAGCTGGATCCACGCAGAGGACTCCTGGTCGGTCGCAATCAGTGTGCCGGTATTGTCCGGTATATTCAGTTTTACCGTGGCGCTGTTTACGGATTCTATGTTGCAGATATCCTTTACGAGCTGCTTCTCCAGATAGTTGGCATACCGTTTCTGGGTATCGGACTGTGTGGAAGAAAAGCCGCCGGAAAGCGCCTCATCCAACGTATAGTCATCCGGAATGTAACCTGCTGCACCAAGCGCTAAGTTGGCTGCGGACAGCTGGCTGTTCTTTACCTGTATCCGGAGACCGTCCGTGGAGGTCTTGTATTCAATGCTGTTGCTATCAAGTATTTCTATGACCTTGGAAGCTTCCGCGGTCGAGCTGCACTGCTGGAACTGGGTATACTGCGGTCTTGTGAACGCCCAGATTAAAATGGCAAACGTAAAAATCACGGCGGCGGAAGCACCCACGATAATGGTCTTCTGCTTGGTCGTAAATTTATTCCACCAGGCCAGTACTTTATCTAATATCTTTTTAATCCTGTCAGGCATGATTGTATCTCCTTAGCCGAAATTTACATCTGGATGTTCATAATTTCCTTGTAAGCCTCCAGGAGCTTATCCCTCACTGCCACCGTATACTGTCTTGCCGTAGATGCTTTGTACATGGAAATCATCAGGTCATGTGTATTTTCCGTCTCGCCCAGTGCGAATTTGATTTTTTCGTTCTCGGCATCGGAAAGATAACCGTTTGTTGTTTTCAGATTGTCAATTGCGGAATTAAGGAGCGTATCAAACATGGTACCCTCCGCAGACAGGCTTTCCCCTGCCCGTACTTTTCCAATCATTCCGTTTGAAGAATTTAAGCCAATGGCTGCGGCGTTCTGTGCAATGTTAGTGGAACGCACGCCCGCCAGAGTAGTTGAAATATCCATTTCCTTTTAACCCTTTCCCACTGTTTATTTGCCCATGTTAAGCGCCTGCTGTGCAATTGACTTGCTGGCACTAAAGGCGGTGGAGTTTGCTTCATAAGCACGGCTCGCATCGATTAAGTTGGTCATTTCCGTAATGATATTCACATTCGGGTATGTAACGTAGCCGTTTTCGTCCGCATCGGGGTGGGACGGGTCGTACACCTTGTTCATCTCCGTCCAGGTGTCCTCCGTCACGGCGTCCACCTTTACGCCGTTACCGCAGTAATTGTTTTTCGCTTTATTGAATACAGCGCCGAACTTTTCCACACCGCCCGCTTTTTCCTCAAAGGTCACTACCTTTCTGCGGTAGGGTGTGCCGTCCGCCGTTCTTGTCGTATTGGCATTTGCCACGTTCTCGGAAATAATGTCCATACGGTATCTCTGTGCCGTAAGTCCGGAAGCATTGATGTTAAATGCTGTAAACATGCTCATATAGATATCCGTTCCTTTCTCTCCCCTGTAAGCTCTGCAGCCCTTACGGCATCACTATTTCATAACGCCCTGCAGATTCTGGAATTCCTGATTGATGGTTTCCATCAGGTACATATATTTTATCTGGTTTTCCGCCAGCGCTACGTTTTCCGTTTCAATATCCACGTTGTTGCCGTCCAGTCTGTAGGAATAGCCCGTCAGGTCCGTATAAGCCTTGGGTGTAATTCCTTTTTTACCGGCTGCCGCCACTCTCTGATCCAGGTTGGCGGTACTGCTGCTTCTGCCTATTGCTTTTGCCAGCTCCGACTCAAAAGCCACATCCTGTCTTTTATATCCCGGTGTGGTAGCGTTGGAAATATTGTTGCTGATGGCATTGTTTCTCATCCATGCCGCATCTGCCGCTTTATCCAGTACATTGACATAATCAAAGACATTGGTATTAATCATATGGTAACCCCTTTCCGGTTTCAGGTAAATTTTCACACATACTGATACTCTTACAATTATATATATTTCTTCAAAAAAAACAAGGTTTTTTCCTGCTAAGAAACAAAAAACGGACTTTATGTATAGAAACACAAGTCCGTTTGCCATCCGTGCAAAATCCTTTTTGCCGGAATTTTTATTGTTTTTCTTTTCTTTACTGCTTCTGGTTCATTTTCTTTAGCTCTGCAATCTCGTCAAACACCACATCGTTTAATACCTTGATGTAAGTACCCTTCATGCCGGAGGAACGGGATTCGATAACGCCTGCGCTTTCAAACTTCCGCAGGGCATTTACAATAACGGAACGGGTGATACCCACTCTGTCCGCAATCTTGCTGGCAACCAGAATACCCTCCATGCCGTCCAGTTCATCAAAAATATGAATGATGGCTTCCATCTCCGAAAATGACAGTGTGGAAATAGCGGATTTCACAACCGCCTGCTTTCTGCTCTCCTCGGCGCTCTCTTCGTTGACCGCCCTTAGCATTTCCAGTCCCACCACCGTAGTGCCGTATTCGCAGAGAATAATATCGTCTATTTCGTACTGTTCGTTGCATTTATAGAAAAATAAAGTACCCAGTCTTTCACCGGCAATCTCGATAGGAGTCACCATGGCCTGGTATTTTTTAGAGTCCGTCTTTTCAAAGCCGAGTGTCTCCAGATTGACATTCTCCTTGGTGGAAAGAACTCCCAGCAGTCTTTCGTTTAACATGGAGTCAATAAACCCTCCCACATGCTCATCAATCAGCTCTGCAATGGGCTCGATATTGTCAAGCTTGCCGACACCGAGCACCTTACCCTTTTTACTGATGACAAGGCAGTTGGATTTTAAAATTTCCCGCATGACTCTGCAAATATCATTAAATACCACTTTACTGGAATTGTTGTTGTGTAACAATTTTCCGATTTTTCTGGTTTTGTCCAATAACTGTACGCTGCTCATATGCTACCCTCCAGATTGTCAGGAGAAAATTTCTCCTATTAGCCAAAAACCGATTACTGTTACATTTTAACATACATCAATTTATTTTTCAATGTAATATCTGTTTATTTTTTTAATTTTCTGTCTATTTAATAAATCCGCACTCTTCATTCATACAAACTAATTTATTTCCCTTTTGCAGCATCATGGAGCCGCACTTCGGGCACTTTTCTGCGGAAGGCTTCTGCCATACCATGAAATCGCAATCCGGATTGCCGATACAGCCATAGTATTTTCTGCCTTTTTTCGTCTTTTTAATGACAATATCCTTGCCGCACTTCGGACAGGCAACACCGATTTTTTCAAAATACGGCTTGGTGTTGCGGCACTCGGGGAATCCGGGGCAGGCTAAGAACTTGCCATGAGGGCCGTATTTAATCACCATTTTTCTCCCGCAATGCTCGCAGACTTCATCGGACTCTTCGTCTGCAATCTGTACCTTTGCCAGGTCCTGCTCCGCTTTCTTTACCGCTTCATCCAGATCGGGATAGAAATTGGAAACTACGGTTTTCCAGTTGACCTTTCCTTCTCCCACGCCGTCTAAAAGGGTTTCCAGATTGGCTGTGAAATTCACATCCACGATTGCCGGAAAAGCTTCCTGCATCATATTGTTGACCACTTCGCCCAGCTCCGTCACAAAGAGGTTCTTGTTTTCCTTTACCACATAATGTCTTGCCATAATGGTGGTAATGGTCGGCGCATAGGTACTGGGACGTCCGATGCCGAGCTCCTCTAACTCCCTTACCAAGGACGCCTCGGTATAATGGGCCGGGGGCTGTGTAAAGTGCTGCTTTTCTTCAAATTCTTCAAAGGTTAATTTTGTATCTTTGCTCAGGGAACCGGCTAACAGGTTGTTTTCTTCCTTCTCCTCATCCTCCTGGGTATATACGCTCATAAAGCCGTCAAACAGAAGCTTGGAGGATGCTACTGTGAAAATCTGCTCTCCCGCTCCTATTTTTACGGAAACAGTTTCGTATTTTGCCGCCTGCATCCGGCTTGCGGTAAAGCGTTTCCAGATGAGCTGGTACAGACGGAATAAATCTCTCGGAAGCTGGTCCTTTATGTCTAAGGGAATACGGCTGACAGCTGTCGGGCGGATGGCCTCGTGGGCATCCTGGATTTTCTGTCCCGGCTTTCTTTCCGTACCCTCGCCTGCATATTCCGCGCCGTATCGGTCTTCAATGTATTCCTTCGCCATCTTCTCCGCTTCTTCGGATACACGGGTGGAGTCGGTACGCAGATAAGTAATAAGACCGATGGTGCCCTCGCCCTTTACTTCCACGCCTTCATAAAGCTGCTGTGCCAGGCGCATAGTTTTCTGGGGTGAAAAATTCAGCACCTTGCTGGCTTCCTGCTGCAGAGTGGATGTGGTAAACGGCAGAGGAGCCTTTTTCGTTCTTTCCCCTTTCTTTATCTCGGTAATCCGATAGTCCGCCCCTTTCAGGGATTCCTTGATTTTATCTAATTCTTCCTTATTAGAAATCGTCGTCTTTCCGTTCCCGGTACCGTAATATTTTGCCACAAGGGGCTTCTTTTCTCCCTGTACGGCAAAGGAAGCATTGAGAGTCCAGTACTCCTCCGGAATAAAAGCGTCAATTTCCTTTTCCCTGTCACAGATAATACGAAGAGCAACCGACTGCACACGTCCAGCTGAAAGCCCCCTTTTAATCTTTGCCCAGAGAAGGGGCGATATCCGGTAACCAATCATACGGTCTAAGCATCTTCTTGCCTGCTGGGCATCTACCAGGTCCATATCAATCTCTCTGGCATGCTGCAGGGACTCCTTTACCGCCGTCTTGGTGATTTCGTTAAAGGTAATGCGGTATGTCTTTTTGTTCTCCAATTTCAAAGCATAATACAAATGCCAGGAAATCGCCTCCCCCTCGCGGTCAGGGTCGGTTGCGAGATATACTTTATCTGCTTTTTTTACAAGCTTACGCAAATTGGCAAGCACTTCCCCCTTGCCTCTGATGGTAATATACTTAGGTTCATAATCATGTTCCACATCGATTCCCAAAGAGCTCTTCGGGAAATCCCGTACATGTCCGTTGCTGGCAGCCACTTCATAATTGGAGCCAAGGAATTTTTTTATCGTCTTCACTTTTGCGGGTGATTCCACAATAACCAGATATTTCGCCATTTTCATTCCCCCGATTGTCCATTTTAATAATCGCGTTTCACTATACACCAAAAGCCCCGCCCATGCAAGTTTTTTTTGAAACTTCATAAAAATACGCCAAAAGTGACTTTTAAACAAAAAAATTTCTCCTAAAAGTCATCCTTTTAGGAGAAATCGCTTATTTTTTATAAATCGCTCATCAGCTTTGTCTTGTAAGAAACAAATTCCTCTTCGGTCAACATGCCGGCTTTATGCAAGGTAAGCAGATTGTTAACACGCTTCTTGAATTCATCCATGCCGGAGTACTGTGAGAAGATTTCGGCAATGCATCTCTGCTTCTGCTCTTCATATTCGTCTTCGGTAATAAATCCCATGGCGGGCAGTGACACGTAAATCTTGATGCGGGTCTCATAGTCGGGGATGGCATCAATCTTTTTGGAAAGCTCACGTTTCTTAGCCTCGAAATCAGTCTCAGATAACCAGTTGCCGTCTTTTAAGGTAACCAGTCTTTCGATTACTGCCTTGATATCTTCCGGACTGTTCATCGGCATCTTCATGCAGCTTTCCAGAATAGGCATCTGCTTTTCCTGTAAATCCGTCTCGGTAATGTATCTTGCCTGTACCAGAATCGGCCACTTGTTCATCTTGTTGACCATGACTTCATTGGAATCCGCAGGATCAATCTCAATCAGCTTGTAAAGAGCTTCTACCTTTGCATGATACTCCTTGTCGGTAATCATCTGACAGTCTCTCAGTACCGGCAGTCTCTTTAATTTACGCATAAACAGTTCCGGATCATCCGTAAGCTTGAAGTTTACATCGTCCACCATAATCTGTTTATTCTTTTCATATTCTTCTTCTGTAATCACGCCGCCGAACTGCAAATAAACCAGCTTCTGGATGTTTTTACGATAGGTCTTGGTGTCATTGGCATCCGTATCGCAGCACTCTTTAATAATATCGGTACGGTTGGCTTCAAATTCTTTTTCGGAAAGAAGTCCGCAGTCTTTTAATACTACAAGCTTCTGGATCTTTTCATTGAAATCCGTCAGATCGCAGAACTGGCTGACAAGTTCAAACTTCTTGGCATTGTATTCCTTCTCGCCGAGAATACCGCAGTCCTTTAATACCTGCAGTTTTTCCATACGCTCATTAAACTCGTCCTCACTACGTCTGCTTTCTTCATCCTCAGACTCCTCCTGGGGTGCGGGCTGTACCGGCTTCGGGGTGGGTGCTACGGGTGCGGCTGCAGGTGCCGGTGCGGCTGCCGCAATCGTAGATGCGCCCATGGTGGCTGCCCCGATTACAGAAGCGCCTGCTATTGCAGATGCTCCGGGTGTTGCTCCCACTTTGGGCATAAGTGCAGAACCGGATGCAACCTGCTGCTGGAATGCATTGGGTGCCTGCTGTCCGGGTGTATAGCTGGAAGTCGGCGTATATCCCTGTCCAGCGCCTCCCATCAGGGCTGAACCGGGTGTCGGAGCGGTCTTTGATGCTTCATCCGTAACACCGTTTTCCTCGCGCAGCTTTCTAAGCAGCTTCAGTGCCAAATCAATATTTTTCATCTGGGGAAATACCAACTGTACTTTTTTGGAACCATACAGATTATCCAGTCTTGTATTTATAGCCAGTGCAGGCTCCCCCAAATAAGTAGTCTCTCCTACGCCGCTGATTTTTTCAATAGCGACTTCAAATTCATCTATGTAACCGTTTTTCCCCTCCGTATTACATACATATCCCTTACCGGAAATCCTGTTGTTTTCCACCTTAAGGAACATGGCATCGTTGTTTTTCACAAATAAATTTTTCATGTTGTTGCCAGATTTGCATGAAAAAATTTGCGTCCCTTCCATTGAAAGTGACCTCCTTTCATTCATTCATCTGCCGCCAAGAGAAGCTCTATCTATTCCCAGTGACAAAAATATCCGTAATCCATTGGCGTGGAAAACGGCTATCTGAACCCTTTCTTAGTCGTACTCTTATAATATAATAGCAAGAAGCATGGGAGATTTCAAGGGTTTTTTTTCAATTTTCCATACATTTCTTATTATTTGCAATATGATTGGATTTTCCTTGAATTTTCGGAATTTTTACATACTTTTTTATAATTTCGTGATATGAAATTTTGTATATATATATTAAAAATTTCATATCACGCAAATACCGGCTCTCCACCTGCCAGGATGGCTTCCACCTCTTCGACGTCTTTGTCTGTGGCTGCCGCTATCTGCTCTGCCGTAAAGCCGTTTTTGTTCATGGTTTTGACAAGAATTGCTTCACCGACCGTAATTCCCCTTTCACCGACCGGTGCCAACCAGATCTTCCCCGGCAAACCGAAACCGGGTTATGCTGTTTTCTTTCTTATTCATACATATCCAGATGGAATACACACTTTTGATTGCATCGTAGTCGGAACCGGTAAAATCCCGTTCCTTTTCGGATGAAAGCAGTCTCCCCACGTAGAAAACTGCCCGGTTCAGGATTTTGTATTCGGATGGATCCTTTTTCTGAGCCTCCACATCGACAATAACCGTCGTCTGTTTATCCTCCGGCACTGTGTCTTCCGGCGGCAGGCTTCTACTGCATTTTTCAGTTCTTTGTTCAAATAGTTCCTCCTTTTGCACAGGATAACAATAAATACAGTTATCCGCAAAAGGCATCCAACCATATCCATTATAACTTATCTGTTTTTCTTATACAACTGTTTTTTATTTCGTTAATCTTTTCTGTTGGTAGATCATTTCGATTGATAACTTTGAAAATAATAGAAAAAGCAGGAATTTCTGACTTGTGGTACAAGAAAAAATAAATCCCACCGGTAGATTTGAAAATAGAATATAAAATTATATAGATAATAGAAAATCTGCTCTATGGGTACTATAACACAGGCTTGACTAAAAAGGCAAGGATTTCTTGCTTTAGAACCACAAAAAGACCGGAACAGATTTCTCCGTCCCGGTCTCTCTTCGCTTTAGGCAAGCTCTAAGCAACTTTAATTCAGCAAGTCCTTAAGAGCTTAGATTATTTGCTTCTAATACCACTACCTGATCCAGTCAAATAAGGAAAAGGTCTTTTCCGCAATTTTGAACTTCACAGTCTTGGTCCCTCCATAGTTGCCGATGCCACGAATGGTAACTTCTGCATTGCCCTTCTTGATATTGTTCTTGTAGCTTACGATTTCATAATCGCCGACATTCAGTTCTTTCTTGCCAATCATGACCGTCATCTGATCAATGCCGGGTTGAACTTCTCTGCCGGTATAAGCCTGCGGTTTAACCGTAATTTTAGCAGTGGAAATATTATTCTTAAATACGCGGATGGTTGTTTCCAGAGTTCCCCTGTAGTTGCCGTTTCCGGTAATTTTTACAGTAATGAGGCTTTCTACCGGAATAATGTCACCCTTTACATTTACAGTTGATCCTGCTCGTTTCATGGTACCATTATTCACCATTCTGGTATTATTGGTATAAACATAAGTTACCTTATAGTCCGTACCCTCTGCCAGCTTTTTGCCGTTTACATCCATTACAACAGGCTTTGCACCGGAAACCGCTCCTGCAGCATTCTTAAACATAACATCCTGTGCTGTCAGTCTCAGTTCACTCACATCCTGCTGCGCAATGGTAAATGTACCGTTCAGCGTTCCCTTGAAGTTTTTCTTGCCTCTGACAACAATTTCCGCTCTACCAAGTGCCGTGTTCTTTTTATAAGAAACCGTATAATCTTTTCCTGCCGTCAGTGTCATACCGTTGTAAGTAAGCAGTACATTTGGCTTTACGCCGCCCTTTTCATAAGCATAAACCGCATCTTTCTTAACATTGCCTTCTGCATCCAAGAACTGCATCTGCATACCGGTCATTTCCGCCGTAACAATCTTAAAAGACTTTCTGACAGTTCCGGTATAGCCTCCCTTTCCGGTGAAGACAATCGTAGCGGTGCCAGCATCCGTATTTTTCAGATAGCTGCAGGTATAATCCTTTCCTTCCACAAGAGTTGTGCCGTTCAAGGTAACTGCAGCATGAATACCTTTGCCGATTTCGTATGCATTTCCCGTGTAGGTTACACTTGTTTTGTCAAATGCAAACTTTGCCTTATTCAGCGTGGCAATCGGTAAAATCTTGAATGTAACCTTTTTGGCTCCATAGTAATTACCCTTTCCGGTAATGATTGCCGTAGCCGTTCCTGCATCTCTGTTGTTGCTATATGTAACCTCATAGTCAACGCCTTTTATAAGTGCCTCTTTGCCCATCTTTACATCAATATCCGGCGTAAGGAGCTCTCCTGTAAAACTGCATTTCTTGGGAGCCGTGATTTTCGCCTTGGTAATGGAAGTACCTTCTACCAGGGTATAGGTTACTATTCTCTCACCGGTAAAGTTTTTGCAACCGGTAATTTTAATCTGATATTCTCCCTTAGACTGATAGCCACCTAACGTTGTTCCCAGATATTCATAAGTAAAATCCGTCTTATTGCGAAGCTTTGTCTTTCCATATGTAACAACCGGAACCGGCTTCTGCAGTTTACCCGTTACATTGGTGATAATATCTTCAGCCGTAATGTCTCCGGATGCAATATTCTTAGGATTGATGGTAAACTTAATAACTACCTTTCCTTTATAATTGCCCTTTGCATTTATGGTTACGGTAGGCGCTTTCTTTTCAGCATTCTTGTCCGCCGCATCCTTATTGTTTGCATAAGCTACCGTATAGTCTGTCTTTTCTTTCAGAAGTGTTTTTCCGTCATATACACGAAGAGCAAAAGTAATCTTCTTTCCGGTATATTCGCTGTCTTCCACACCGGCAACCCAGATGCCCTTCGGTACCTCGTCACCGTTTTTAAACTGCTGCCTGTCTTCGACAAGGATGTCTCCCCAGTCTTCTGCTTCGTTCACCAGTTCATAAGTAAAGGTAACCACTTCGCTGGCATCACAGCCCTTTTTAACAGCAAACGCCTTAATAGTCACAGCCTTGTCAATCACAATACCTTCCACATACTGTTTGGAAGTTACTGTAGGCTCTGAACCGTCCATCGTATAGTAGATGCTTGCTCCGGGTGTCGGAGAAGTCAGGAACACTTTCGTGCCTGTCTTCACGGAAGAACCGCTTTCCACACTTGCTGTCGGCGCCAGTGTCACACCGCCGCTCCACTTGGCGTAAACGGTTTTATTTCCATAACTCTTAACCGGAATATTATTAAATGTTTTCTTAAATTCAGGATCTGAATACCAACCCTCAAAGGTATATCCTTCTTTTTCCGGATTCTTGAATGTTACCTTGTCCAAGAACGTATAGGTTGCCGGATTATCCTTGTGGTTGGTTCCGCCATTCAGTTCGTAGGTAATGGTGTAAATTTCAATTTCCCACTTGGCATAAACCGTCAGGTCTTCACTGTATCCCTCTACACCCGTAATTGGTATATTGAATTCTTCATCTAAAAACCAGCCTTTGAAAATATAGCCATTTCTGGTAGCCGGGGCAAAGGTGAAGGTATCTCCGGCTTCATAACCTGCCGGATTGGAAGCATTATTGGTGCCTCCATTCAGTTCATACGTGATTGCCAGCAGATTTCTTGTAATAATACCTTTATCCTGCAGCCATTTTTCAGCATAAGATCCGGGTACTACAAAATAAAGAGCATTGTCACAGCCGTCAAAAGCCGTACCTGCAATACTGGTAACCGATGCCGGAATCACAATCTTGGTAAGCCCGGTGCAGTTCTTAAATGCTGCTGCTCCAATCTTGATGGTGCCGCTGGGAATATTCATTTCTGTCAGGCCGCTACAGCCTTCAAATGCAGAAGCACCGATTTCGGTGAGCAGGTTTACATCCCATGTGACCGAAGTTAATCCGGTATCATTCTGGAAGGTTTTGTCCAGTATTTTGCTTACCCCTGCCGGAATCGTAATGCTTGTAAGTCCCGGGCAGTTGCTGAATGCTCCGCTTCCCAGTGTTACAACGGACGTCGGAATATCAAAGCCAGCTTCCTCTTTCGTACCTAACTTTGTACAACCGGAAAAAGCATAGTTTCCAATGGTAATAACCGTATCCGGCAGATTGATATCCGTCAGATTGATACACTGATAAAATGCATACTGCTCTATTGTCTGTAAATTAGAACCTTCTTCAAATTTAATTCCCTGTAAGTTTGCAATATTCGGAAGGGCGTATTGTCCGATTTTTTCCACAGATGCCGGAACAATCAGGGTAATCATTTCAATTTCACCGGTTTCCGTATTGGTGGAGAACTGTGCTCCCTTAAAAAGATAAGCAGGGAAAGAGCTTACTTTATTACCTATCAGAATTCTCTTGATGTTACATTTTGCAAAAATATTCTGATTGGAAGTCGTTACATTGATAGCATTGTATGTGATGTCAGTTAAAACAGAACAGCCGGAAAAAGCGCCGGCTCCGATTTTAGTTACACTTTCGGGAATGACAATAGAAGTAATCTTGTTGCATCCCTCAAATGCATTTGCTCCGATTTCAACCACCGTGTCGGGAATGGTAAACTGTGTCATTGCTGTACAATACTTAAATGCAGAATTTCCGATTCTTGTTAATTTTGTACCTTCCTCAAAAACAACACTGGTAATGTTGTCTTCTGCGGAATTAGTTCCGCCGAAAGCATTATTTCCGATTTCTGTAACCGTATTGGGAATGGTAATGACGCAGTCCGTTGTAAAGCCCGCCTGACTGAACAGGTTGGCAGGAATGACCTCTATTCCCTCGGGAAATACTACTTCACGAATTAAACATTCATCAAAAATTGCCGTTCCACAGTTTGTAAGCTGCAGGGAATCGATAGTCAGAGTTTCAATACCATAGCAATGGAAAAATGCCTTGTTTCCAATACTTGTCACATTAAACGGAATTATCGTACTTCTGAAGGACTGACACTCTTCAAATGCACTGGCGCCAATCTTTTCCAGTGTAAGTGGAAATACATTGGACCGGAAAACAGTGCACCCCTTAAATGCCGTATCCCTGATTTCCAACAGATTAACCGAATACTCAACCGTCTGCAGTGCCACACAGCTTTCAAAAGCACCTTTACCGATAATCGTAACGCTGTCAGGCAGTTTTATTGTTTGGATTGCCACACAACCTTTGAATGTTTCATCACCGATGGTTTCAATGGTATCCGCAATCGTCACATCCGTCAGTTTACTACATCCGAAGAATTCACCCTTACCGGTAAATGTAGTGCCCTGGGGAATTACCACTTTTTCCAGACTGGTACATTCCCTGAATGCATAATCTCCGATAACGGTAGTCGCATTGGGAAGCTGTAAGTTCGTGACACTCTTACATCCCATAAAGGAATTTTTACCCAGGTCATTCACAGAGTTGGGAATAATAATTTCCGTAAAAGCCGTACATTTTGTAAACGCACCTTCCCCAATTGTCTGCAGGGTTCCGGGGAATGTAACATTTTCTAAGGATGCACAACCGTTAAAAGCATTTTTTCCAATGGTAGACAACGCACTGGGCGTCTGCACTCCGTTTTCAAAGGTAACCTGCATTAAGTTGGAACCCTGAAAGGCACCCTCTCCGATTTCCTGAATTTTATAAGGAATTACAAAATTCACATTTTCGGCAAAAGTCGCTTTATTAAACAGATTTGCCGGAATAATCACATTTTTCTTTTCACCTTCTACGGTTTCATCCTTGTAGGCAAAATCAACCGACTCCAGATTACAATTTGTAAAAATACCTGTTGCGGCACCACCGGTTGTGGTCTTACATACCACATTCATGGTCTCGAGACGTACATGTGACAAGCCCTTGCAGCCGTTAAACGCATTTTCGCGAATACTGATAAGCCCCTTTACCAGGGTAATATCCTGTAATGCCGTACATTTTTCAAATGCATTCTTGTTTATGTACTGGAGATTGTCGTTAAAGGTCACCTTTTCCAAACCGGTACAGCCTGAAAAAGCATAGTCTCCAATCTGGGTCAGGGACGTACAGTTTGACAAATCCACCGTCCTTAGATTTACGCAGTTCTGGAAACCATTGCTGCCAATGCTCTTTATATAGGCGCCTTCTTCAAACCGGATGCCTGTTACCGCATCCCAGCCCTTAAAACAATAGGATGTAACCACACCCATATCAGAAGAAACAGTAAACATACCATTTTCATCTATTGTACCCCAAAATTCGCCATTTACCGTTACATTTCCTTCCGCATCCACCTGAGGCGTTCCGTCATCAGCCGTAACCGGTATCACTTCTTCAACCGGTAAGGTTTCCCCGGTATCACCTCCCGATACCGTTTCCTCTTCATTGCCGTCTGATACGGTTGTTTCTTCGTTGCCTCCCGATACTGCTGTCTCCGGATTTCCACCAGAAACCGTATTTTCCGTTTCTGCGGATTCCTCTGTGGCAGTATAGGCGATATCCTCTGCAGCCAAAGCCGTCAGAGTGGTCTCACCGATGCTCTGCGTCAACATAAATGCCACACACAATCCGGCAAGAAATCTCTTTGCTTTCCGTTTCACAATCTTTCCCTCCCTAATCAAAATAATAGTTTGATTTAAGAAAATATTATTTAGTTACACTGTTTTATTTTACAACACGCACAGGGTAATGTCAACGAAAGCAATACCCTCATTTTTCTTGCTAAATTTCCAATATTATTTTTGACATTTCCCCATTAAAAGCATATAATTTAGTTTAAGTACAAAAATAAATTGGGAGGAGTTAACCGTGAAAGAACTAATGATTATGTATCACCCTGTCAAGAAGGAAATCCGCTTTCTTGCCAAGGTAAAGGGAGAGTTTTTAGACATTCCTTACAAGATGTGTCCCAACCTGATCAAGTACTCTCCGGAGCAGGGCGAATTCTTACTGCAGAATCAGGGCAACCAGTTTTTTGATGACATCTGGGAACAATTCCTGTGTGATAAAATCAGTCTCGTCTTCAAGGGCACGCAGATTGACTATGAAGACTTTGAGAAGAAGGTAGATGAATACAACAAGACTTGTGGGGAAGATCGTTTCCGTATCAGCAACTTCATAGAGACTGCTTCTGTTTCCAGGATTTTTACCAATGTCAGTGATTTCTGTGATGAAACCATTGCTCTCTTCGACGAAGAGCTGAAAAATTCCGACATTCAGAAGTCCTTCTTAATCAGAAAGCATGAATTTGAAGCTAAAAGAGAAAAATTAAGCCAGAACGATATCAATATCTGTCTGGTAGGTACATACAGCTCCGGTAAATCCACTTTCATCAATGCCATGATCGGCAAAAGAATCTTACCGGAAAGTATTAACTCCGAGACCGCAAAGATGTTCCGTATCCAGGACAGCCAGAAGCCTGCCGTTGCCTTCAACTTAAAGACTTCCGAAGCAGACTCCAACGTTCGTGTCGTAATTAACTGGAGTGCCGAAAAGGGAAAATTCATTTTTTCTGCTAACGGCGACTGCCCTCTTACAGAGAAAAAGATTGACGGAGAAATCAACAGCGCCCTGGTCTTCCACTTACAGCAGCATGAACAGCTGTCCAATATCTTAAAATGCTTAAACGATATTCCCAATGCGTTTACCGAGGAATATCCGGAATACATCGATGGCATCATTGAAGTAAGCTTCCCGATTCCCATTGACAAGAATATCAGCTTCACTTTCTATGATACTCCCGGTACGGACAGCAACTCCAACGAGCATCTGTTAGTCCTTCAGAAAGCCCTGCAGCAGCAGACCAACTCCATCTTAATCATTCTTTATGAGCCCACCAAGATGGAAGGTACCGGCAACTCTGTTTTATACAAGCTGATCAACTCTTCCAGAGAAAGTGCTGATACAAAGGACAAGGTACATATTGACCTGACCCGTTCCTTACATATCATCAACCAGGCGGACACCAGAAGCCTCGCAGACTTAAACAACTTAAAGAATAAAAAAGTAAAAGTCTCCTTAAAGGAAACCGACAAAATTTACAATGAAGAAGCCGAGGAAATCGACCTTTCCAAGGAAAGACTCTTTTTCGTTTCCTCCAAGGCCGCTTATATTGCCAAGGCAATCTCCAACAACGTGGATACCGAGGATGAAAGACTCTGGCTTGCAAACCACCGAAACGAAATCAACAACACACCGGTGACGGATCCTTTCTTAATGAAAGCCAACAACAACGAAATTGAAACCGGTATGTACTTCAAGTTGGATAAGCTTTCCCAGGCTGACAACGAAACCAAGCAGCTTATCTCCGAGTGTATGGAGGAATTAAAGAAATGCGATGCGGATACCGACAACAGCCTCTATCCTATTCTGCACCGGATTTATATCAACTCCGGTATGTATGCGGTTGAGAAGGAAATTGTAAAATATGCACAGAAATATGCTCTCGCAGTTAAGGCTAAGGGTCTTTACGACGGTATCTGCAGTGTTGTAAACTTCATCCGTGACGACTATGAAGTAATCGAAAAGCAGGCACGCCTGTCCAAGGAAGAAATTTCCAAAAACATCGAAACCATGAAGACCACAATGGTGGATGACATTGATTCTTCCTATGAGAAATACCTGCTGGAGCTTACTCCGGAAAGACTGGTTACCGCCTTCCCCGAAATTAAGGTGCTGAAAGCCATCGTGGAAACGAGACGTATCCAGGCAGAAAAAATCGCCGACAAAATGAAATGGATTGCTCTCCGTCCGGAAGTCTTTGAAGAAAAGAACAATATCATCCGTAATGAGCTGAACCGCTACTTACTGGAAATCGACGAATATTACAAAGAAAACCGTGAAAGCATCCTGAAGCACCAGATTGAAGAATTAAAGGGCATCATTGTAAACCGTATCACCGGTTACAAGGGCATTGATGAAGAATTGGTAAGACGTATCGCCAACGTATCCGACACACTGGTTCCTCCTTCTACCTTAAAGGCTCTGAAGATGGATGAATACATCAATAAGCAGAAAGCCATCTTCATCTTCTCCACCAACGACAAGAAGTCTTATAAAAATGACGTAGAAAGCATGTTCACTTCTACTACCCAGATGCAGTATGATTCCTATATTGCTGAAATCATGGATGTAGCAAGAGCAAAAACAGCAGAACTCATTCAGGAATTCAAATCCAACATTGATATGATTTCCAGCAACCTGGAATTCCTCATCAACGACGAAAAGAAAGCGATTTCCATGCAGTCCAAGGCAAAAGCCGTTCTGGAATTAGTCACTGAAAAGGATGCGGAACTTAACAAGCGCATCTGGGGTGAAGAAGAAGTAAAAGAAGTTGCTAAAGCTGCACTTGCTGAATAATCTTTTCTCTCCTTCCGCCATTATCTTACATAGAAAAAACCGTAAGCCCTAAAGCTTACGGTTTTTATTTTTTCATAATTCACTTATCAATCAGTAGCTGTAAAGTAGAAGTAACCTTCTCCTCCACCATTCTTCCAGATTTCGTACTTATAACTCTCGTTGTTTGAAATCTCCGTCATGGAGCCATCAGCGTTATACTTCACATGTCTTTCATACATCCAAATCTTAATTCTGTATTCGCCTGCTCCGGTACCATAATTAGCAAGTTCCAACTTGCAATCTCCACCACTCTGCAGGTTTCTGACAAATTTCCACTCAGAGCCTTCCTTCTTTTCCAGAATATACTGAATGTCATTTCTAAAGTTACCCTTATTGGTAGTACCACCCAACGAATAAATATCTTTTACAGAAAAAAGTGTACCATTATAATATTTGGAAATCTTAGCATTCTTATCTGCAGGAAGTCCAAGTTCCTCCGCAAAGCCCAAATCCGTACTGGTAAAGGAAATACTTACTCTATCCATAGTACCTTGAATCAAATATTGATCTTCCGGTGTATCTACAAACGGCCATACAACAGCTCCGGTATCCTGATTTACCATACACATCTTTACCTGCATATCATAAATAATACCATACCGCATCATAAATCCAAACTTGGGACGCATATTAACAGAAGTACCGGCATCAAATCCAAAACCTAAGTCCTGATCCGTGAACCATCTGCACCAGCCTGCATCACCTGATCCGGTTTCACGATATCTGTAGCTTCTGACTAACTGGTAGTTCCCATTTCCAAATTTACTTGTCAGTAAACTCTTTAAATCATCAATTGCAAAGGAACCAATGGGATCATCGGAACCTCTTGCAAGACCATGCTCAGGGGTAAAATACCTAGTGTTATCTATCTTGTACTCTCCAAACACATTGCCATAGGAAATACCTGTTTTATTGCTGTTGGAGCCTGCAAAAGTCCCCATCGGATGCGTTGCAACAGCCTTAATGGTAATAAGAGAATTTCTCGGCATATCCTCAGTTAACTTAATCTTAATGAATGCCTTTGCCGGATTTAACGGATCCCAAGCCACTGTTGTCATACCCGGAATAGCCGTACCACTGACCACCATAGTCCAGGTAATACCGTAAGGATTTACATAATCATCATCCCACTCTCTTGGTTCCTTATCGAGATAAGTGCCGCTCAAATCAGCCTGCAGCAGATATTCCGCATCTTTCTTATATTCTGTACCTGTTACGGAAAGTTTCTTGACAGTTACGGTATTGACCCTGCGAATTCTGACACGTACCGCACGCATCGCCATTGCATTGCCCTCTGCATCCTTGGTCGCTGTTTTTACCAACAGATGCACAATACTTCCTTCTTCCGCACTGCCTATATAAATTGTGTTGCCAAGCATATGTGTGGTAGAATCTGTGTTGCCACCGACAATGTCCCATTCTACTGCCTTATTAGAAATTCCTACCACATCGGGATTAAACGTGTAACTCTGGTTTGGCTCCAATACCACATCATCAATTACATCAATGGATGCTGAAGGTGTTGTATCCACTACGCCGTTTCTTGCAGTAATCTGGAATGTTGCATTAAAAGTCTTTAAGCCACCTGCAGACTCTCTCTCTAATCCAATATCCAAATACAGATTCCCCGAATCCTTAAAAGAAGCCGTATCTGCCGAAAAGGCTGTAATACCGTTAGCCATCAGTTCTTCTCCGGATAATGCCCCACCTTCACATGAATAAAGCAACTGCTTAGTAGCGGCATCGTATTTAACCTTATGAGTCTTTGTCCCCTCCGGAATCACAAGGGTATTGTCTGCAAAAGAAACCGATTCCGTAGCAGTGGTATCAATAATCAGATCGTTAATCTGATTCACCACCATCTGTGCTTCCTGTTGCAGTTCCACCTCGTTCATTCCGTTGTCATAGCTTTGCGCACTGACAATCAGAATACCGCCAACCGTGGTACCGACCAGACTTAAGATGGCAATCGCACAAATAAGCTCAACCAATGTAAGTCCCCTGTTGCCCAGTTTTTTCCATCCTTTCATTAACCGTTTCATAATCTCCTCCTATTATAAATTGAAGTGTCTTATGTAAATGCATGCTGTCAAATTACTTTCTATCATTATATCGTAGATTACAAAGAAAATCCACCATATATTTTCTACATTTTTATTACTGAATTTCTATTTTGCCGGTTAACGGATACAGTATCATTTCTGCTGTCCTGCTGTTTTTAACCGCCTTTATCCTTGTACAGTAATAGCCTGTCGCTGCATTGGAAAATGCACCGCTGCTTCTGTCGTAGTAAATAACAAGCGGTGTTCCACCGTCTACCAGTTCTGTATAAGATCCGGAATTGTTGATTTCATAAAAAACCTGTACTCCCTTAAAACCTACAATGTTTTCTTTTGTTGTTTCCCTTCCGGAACTGTCTTCCGTATAATATTCCTTTGCATAAATCTGGTCGCCCTTTTTATATATTTCTATATGAGCGTCAAATTTCCCCATGGAAGTCACTCTTATGGATTGAAGAGATGCCTTTAACTTATCGATACACTCATCCGCCGGTTTGCTGACCGCCATGCCGATTCCTGCGGAAATGAGTCCCGTCAGAATAGTCATTATGGCGATTACCACAATCAGTTCTACCAAGGAGAACCCTTTATTTTCCTGTTTCATATGCCCTCCTTACTGCTTCTGCCAATTATAGTACTTCACATAATCCGTCATTTTTACATCCTTTACCGTAACATCATCATATCCGGCAGGTGTTGCTGCTTTTTCCGAATATTCCGCTGCCCAGTTCTGTTCCGGCAAATTAATCAAAAAATCCGTGGTTATTTTTGTTGTATAACCGTTTTCTGTATACCAGATCTGTACCCCCTTAAAGAGTACATATCCCTCTCCCACTTTAGATATATCGTAAGCTCCCGTTCCCTCCGTGGAAAATGATATAGCTCCACTATATTTGGGATCCACCTTGGAATTTAAGAATTCTGTCATATCCGCACATCCTGAAGCAGTAAATTCAGCTGCTAAATTCAACTGCAGAGTATTGAAAAACAAATCCTTATAATGGCTTTCCCGACCGGTACCGCTTCCCCATGTACCGTAATTCATCATAGTATCCGTAAATGCCGTTTCAAAAGCCTTGGATGTCTCTCCCACAAAATATGCTTTTAACTGCTCCATGGCTGTCTCTGCATCATAAAAACTCACTTTGGTTTTTATGTCCGTGGTTTTCATGGCAAAATTCATGCCGGAGCTATACAGAATGACTGTTGCCAGAATACTGATAAAGGTAATCACCACAATAACGGTAACCAGGGCTGCGCCATCATTATTCAGTTTCCCATAGGATTTTTTTCCTTCCATCCTTTACACGCCTCTCTTTTCCTTTATCTGTCATTTGTAGATCCGTTCAAGACAATTTCAACCGCACCCTTCTTTTTATTGGTAACGGTTATCTCAATGTCATATACCAGCACCTTCGTTTCCTTATCATACCATTCATCATGGAAGGTGCAACTCTCTGCACTTGAATTTGCATCTGACATATTATACAGTGCCACACCGTCTCCGCTCAGCTTCTTTCCGATATTATGGTAAACCTCGCTGCAATGACTCCCGCCTATTACCACCGTAGGTCTGTAAGTGGATTCACTGTTCATAATATTAGCAGCACTAAAGCCGGGTGTAACCATTTTCACCAGAAAAATCTTATGGGAGCTTCCGGTATTATTGTACACATAAATTTCATCGTTGTCACAGGAAACACCTGCAAAATCGGTTTTATATGCCGGATAAAAGTAAACATATACGTTCTCCAGGTGCGCTCCGGAAGGTCTTGTAACCGAATTGTTATATACATCATACACAGTGGAATCCTTTGTTCCGTCCACCGTAACGGTATAACTGCCATCCAGTGTATCTGTCAGATCTTCCGTTGTAATAAATTCATAATCCGCTATCGTATACCGGTAAGTCACCTTAGCCGATACTATTTCCGCACCGCCATACTCATACATGGAAATTTCCACTTTTCGTTTATCAATCGTAATTTTAGACTTATCCAGAGTAGTAACGGTAGGAAGCAGTTCATCCTTCATACCCGCATCTTTTAACTGGTCAATGGCATCCTCATACACATACTTGTATTCATCGGACGGTTGATAAAAGATGGCATCATTATATGCATTGAACTGCGGTGTTTCTGCAATTTCCGCAGAAGAAATAGCATCCGGATTTGCTTTCATGGCAACCTCTACATCATAGAGATTATTGTCGTACTGCACATCGTTCATAACAAACGAATACTCGTTAGTAGGGGACGGTGTAAAGTTTCCGTATACATCCACACTGCCACCTGTTTCGGCATAGCTGCCTATAACCCCTTTATAAAAAATAAAGGGGTCAACATTATTGAACTGACGGCAAACATCCTCCAGTTTATAGGCTTTATAACTTTCCATGATGGTCTGTGCCAGATTGATGCCTCTCTGTTTTTCCTTAGCATCCTTATTATAATTCACGGAAGAAACAAAAGCCTGTAAAAGAGCCAATGAAACTACCGTAAGAATTGCCATAGCAACCAATACTTCTACTAAGGTCATACCCTTATTATTTACTTTTTCTCTTTTCCACATTTTCATTTCTTCCATCAATTTCTTTCCCTATTCGTTTACTGTTTCCACTGTGTCCTCTGTGGGTGCAGCTGCCCCTGTGCCATTGGTCACATTTGTTACCTGTCCGTTATTGATAAAAGGCGAATTACTATTTTCTATCTGTTCCGGTGCAATAGAGAAAATATTAGTCAGACCGGTCGGAAAATCTGTGAAGTCCGGTTTTGTATAAGGTGCATTGATACCGGTTACATAATAAAAAGAAGCTTCAATGTTACCGGATAATAAACCTGTTGTTTCATCTCGCACATAGGAAATAGTACTGATTGTCAGACGCTCACCCTTGTCATTGAAAATTTTCACAATATCCTTCAAATCATTATATGTAGTATTGTTTGTATATGTTGTTACTCTTTTATTGAATGCAATAGTATTTTCGTAGCCCTCAATAGCCGCCGCCTTTACCACATCCTCCGGAATGGAACTTACTTCGGTTGCTTCTCCGATGGCGATCTGCTGATAATCAACCAAAACACCGTTTTTCCAAGGTGTAATGGCTAAATCCAGAGCATCTTCCTCTCGTGAATTTCCGGGGAATACACTGAGTTTATTCTTAATATCTGTTGTAAACTCCTTAATTCCCTGTTCGTAGGTTTCCTTGTCATCGTAGTACACTTTCAGTTCATTTACTCTTGCCTGTAAAGCAGAGTTGGATGTCTGCAAAGCCTTGGTCTTATCCGCATAGGACTTGTATACAAACATGTAAACTACAATAATCAGTAACACACTCAGCAGAAGGACTGCTGTCATCGTTGATTTTTCTTTATTTTTCATCCCTGTATCCTCCTACTTTTCCTGTTCTACGGCAGCATCCAGATAATAGCAAACAACATCAAATTCTACATAGTAATCTTCTTCTGCATCTTCTGTCGCCTCTGTATAAACTTCCGTCAATGCTGTTGTTACCACATCCCTCACAGAATCAAAGCTACGGAAAGTTTCAATGATTTTTGCAGCCTCTTCATAGCTGGATGCTCTTACCTTAAGTGCAGCTGATTCTCCGTTGGATACCAGTTCCTGCAGATAGGAATCGGAAGGAAGCTTTGTTTCCATTTCGCTTAAGAAAGCTATCAGATTATTGTTTGGATGCTCTGTAATGCGATACTGCATTGCCACTTCCTCATCCAGACTCTTTAAGCCGTTATAAGAGTTATACAGTTTTTCTGCCTGCTCATACAATGTAATCTTTTCTTTTAAATCCTTCTCAGTCTGCTGTTCTTCCAGATACGGAGGGATAGCCAATGCACACATACCGCCAATTACCGCAACCGCAAGTACACCAATCAGAACAGAAAGCTTTCCATAGTCTACTGTGGTTTTTATTTTTGCCTTAGAACCGTCCCCTAAAAGATTAACCGGTTCAAAGGTGGCTCCGATACTTGCCACATACTTGGCAATACTTTCCTGATCTACGGAATGGAAGTAGGAAACACCACCCAAGTTTTTAATCACCTGAGTCTGTATGCCAAGTTCATTGGTAAACAGTTTATTCAGCCCAATGACATCCGCCCCAAGACCCACTAAAATGATACTGGTAATGGGATTGTTTCTGTTTTTGGTATTGTGTAACTCAATTACACGTGCCACATTACTGATGAGCTGGGCAAAGGTATCCGTGATACGTTTTCTGGCCTCCGTCACCGCTTCGCTTTCCCCGGCATTACTTTCCGGCTCAATCATACGGGTACGTTCATTTAAAACCACCTTTACGCATGCTCTCCGGCACATGGTCTGGAATGCTGCTTCATAGGTGTTTTCCGGATATTCCGGCGCCTGTACCATCATATTAACCGCTCTGTCAATGCCGCTTGCTAAGTTACGCTGTAACATCAGTTCTCCGTTACAGATAACGGAAGCAATGGTGGAATCCTCTTCCACCTTTACTACCAATGCCGTTTCCGAACCACATTCCTCTTTCATAAGCTGGAATACACTGTTGCCGGCATAATCCACATGCTGAATACGTAAGCCGCAGGAAGCTGCCAGCGCTGTATATCCCGCAATCAGCTCCTTGCTGGCTGCAATAACCATTACACGAAGCTTATCCGCTTCGCCTTCCGTCTTTACGGTACCGAGTACTACATGTGCCAATTCATATAATGCCAAATCAATAGGGAAATAATCCGTTGCATTTGCACGGATATAGGTGCCTACCTGATTTGTCTTAACAGCAGGAATCATAACCTCTCTTGTCACAATCTTGTTAGAAGAAACAGTAAAAATTGCCTGCTTGGTTGTTATCTTATTATCACTGAGAGCCTTCTTGATTGCCAGGGAGAACTCTACATTTTCCTGTAAAAATCCATCGTTGATTACTCCATTGGGAGTAGGAATTGTAATATACTTATAAAGTTTCGGGTTTTTGGTCTTATAATCCAGTTCACAGATTCGTGTGAAGGAATTGCCAACTTCAATACCAAGTATTTTAGCCATAAAATATCCTTTCTGTCGCTCTCCCAATGACCCCTCACCGGACAAGCACTTTCTTTATTCTTATAATGTTATGCCTAATATTCCCAAATACCATGTCAAAATCTGATTCCCCCATAGCGCCGCTACAAAGACACCGATTGACAGGTACGGTCCCATGGCAAGAACATGGCTTTCTCCGGAAAGCTTCATGCGTATGATGTGGACTACAGAGCCCACGATACACCCCAATAAAAAAGCAAAAATAATTAATTTCCAGCCGACAAACAATCCACAGACTGCCATCAGCTTTACATCACCGCCGCCAATGGCGGCTCCTTTACTGATCACATACATCAGATACAGTACCACACTGACCGCAAAAAAACCGATTACATGCTCTGGCCAGTTGGCTCTGTCAAGTATCGTCCGGCATACTGCCAGGACAAATATTACATACTGAAATCCCACCGGGATTTCATAGGTTTTAAAATCAATCAGACTCAGCGCCAGTAACGCACTGAAAAGCAGGCATAGTAAAATAGTAGGAACAGAAAAGCCCGCTATAAAAAAGGTGAATACATAAAGGATACCGTTCAGCACCTCCAAAACGAGGTGCTGAGCGGATATCTTAGTCTTACACTTCCGGCACTTGCCTCCTAATACCAGATAACTGAAAATAGGGATTAGGTCAAACCATTTCAGTTGATATCCACAATTCTCACAGTGGGAACGTACCTTCACGATACTCTCCTTCCTGGGAACCCTTACGATAACCACATTTAAGAAGCTACCAATCACGATTCCATACAAGAATATAAGAATATACATACTTATCTGTAACATTGTAGGGATGTCATTCATAGGATTGTGCCTTTCTGATTAGTAAGATTTATTTATGGTTTACTTCGTAATAGCCGCCTGTCTGCTTGGGATCCGGCCATACTTCCATGCCATTTAAGGTAACTGATTCTACACCATTGTCGCCAAGTGTTACTACCCAATCAGCAGTACCGGGGGTTAACTTAGAATCAGGGAAAGTTGTCATGCTCAGTCCCCAAGCAGCATCAATTGATGAAATCGGTGAATCAGCGGTTGTAACAACACTGTCTGCAAATGCTACGTTAAATACAGTAGCTACTTCCTGACCGTTGCTGACATCGGTAGATACCTTAGAGTTGTTAACGTACTTTAAATACTGGGGAGCTAACAGACCAACTAATACAGCCATGATAGCAATAACGATAATTAATTCAACGAGTGAAAAACCTTTATTGTCCTTTTTCATATTTGTTCTCCTTCTTTCTTATAAGAAATTTTTTTATCTTAAAAATGGTCCCTACTCCATTTTTAATTCTGATTTTGTAAAAAACTTACATGTAAAAACTTACATTGCATTCAATGTCTCATACATGGTCATCATAGGCATCAGGCAGGCGCCGACCAGTACCAGTACGATAGCTGCCAGTACGATAATGATAACAGGTTCCATAGCTGCCATAAAGGATGCTACTGCCGCTTCCACTTCTTCTTCATAGTAGTCCGCCTGCTTGGCAAGCATTTCTTCCGTAGCACCGGTTTCTTCACCGATGCGGGTCATGTGGTATACCATGGGTGGAAACAATCCACACTGTTCCAAGGGTTTGGATAACGGTTGTCCGATAATGATTTCATTTTTACAGTCCTGCAATGCTTCCTTAAAATACACATTCGGCATAACATTGCTGACAATTTCCACCGCATCTACCAGTGGCACACCGGCTGCCATCAGAGTACTCAGGGTCCGTGCCATCTGTGCAGATGCTGTTTTTACTTCCAGATTTTTATAAGCCGGAATAGAAAGCTTCAGTTTGTCAAAGAAGTGAATACCGGTATCCGTTTCGGCAAACATCTTTATCAATACTACAATAGCTATGATGGCCGGAACCAAAATAAACCATTTTGTAATGATAAAATTACTGGCTGCCTGTACTGCCTTGGTCAATGCCGGCAAATCCGTTCCCAGACTTTCAAACATAGTTGCGTAGTTAGGAATAACCACTACCAGCATAACAACAACCACTGCCAAAGCTACGATACATACCGCCACAGGATAAATCATGGCTTTTTTTACCATAGCCGATGTCTTGGCTGATTTTTCGAACTGCGTAGCCATACGTTCCAAAGCAACGTCCAGACTACCGGAGGCTTCACCGGCTTCTACCATATGTACCATCAGAGACGGAAAAATCTTGGGGTACATAGCCAGTGAGCTTGCCAATGTTTCGCCCTTTTCCACACTGACCCTGACGCCCTCTGCCGCTTCACGCAGCCGGTCATTTTCCGTCTGTTCTGTCAGCATCTTTAAGGCCTCGGAGATGGTAACACCTGCCTTTGTCATGCTGACAAACTGTCTGCAGAAAACGCTCATATCTCGGGGCTTGGGATAGCCGCCCACTTTAATATTAATGTCCTTTGTCAGGGCTGACTGGGGCTTGATGCTGATTACCTGTATGCCCTGTTTTTTCAGGACCTGTCTTGCAGCTTCAATATTGTCTGCTTCCACACTGCCCTTAATTTCTTTTCCTGCGCTGTTTAGCGCTTCATAACCATAAGCTGCCATGTATCCTCCTTGTACGCCCCTCTATATTAGGAATCGAATGAAACCTTCATCATCTCATTGACGGAGGTAATGCCGTCAAGTACCAACTGGGTAGCGCTCATACGTAAGGTATTCATACCTTCCTTAATTGCAATGTCCTTGATTTCCTCCGCATCACCGTTTTTACTGATGACATGCCGGAGAGCCGGGGACATTTCCATGATTTCATATACACCGATACGGCCTTTATATCCCATGTTGTCGCACTGGAAACAGCCGCAGGGTTCATAGATTTCATAGTCCTGGTCTTCTTTCAGACCCATGATTTCTTTTTCCTCTTCATTGGCAAGTCTCGCCTTCTTGCATGCCGGACACAGACGACGTACCAGACGCTGTGCAATAACACCAACCGTGGAGTCCGCAATCAGATACGGCTCGATACCCATATCTGCCAGACGGGTGATGGTACTTGCTGATGAGTTGGTATGCAGAGTACTTACAACCAAGTGACCGGTGATAGATGCCTGTACGGCAATGGATGCGGTCTCCTGGTCACGGATTTCACCGATCATGATGATATCCGGGTCCTGACGTAAGATAGAACGCAAGGCGCTTGCAAAGGTAAGGTCTGCTTTCGGGTTGACATGTACCTGGTTGATACCGTCGATATTGGCTTCGACAGGGTCTTCAACGGTGATAATGTTAACATATTCTGTATTTAATTCGCTTAATGCGGTATACAGTGTCGTTGATTTACCACTACCGGTAGGACCGGTAACAAGAATAATGCCGTGCGGGTTCTTCAAAATGTGGTCGAAACGTTTCATTTCTTCCGGCCGGAAGCCCAGCTTGCTCTTTTCTCTGTTGAGTGCCGTCTTGGAGGCAAGACGCATAACGATTTTTTCGCCGTATACGGTAGGAAGTACGGATACACGGATGTCGTACTCCAGTCGGTCAACCATCTGGGTAATACGGCCGTCCTGCGGTTTTCTCTTTTCGGAGATATCCATACCGCCGATAATCTTGATACGTGCGGACAACGCCGGCATAATCTTGATATCGTATTTGCCTTTTTCATACAGGGCACCGTCGATACGGTAGCGGACACGAACCGATTTTTCCATCGGCTCGATATGTATATCGGAAGCTCTCTGACGGGCTGCCTTTTCAATCATTTCCTTAACCAGGACTACGATAGGGGAATTGTTGATGTCATCATTGATTTCTTCATTGATGTCGTCATCACCGAATTTTTCCTTGGCGTACTCCTCCAGCGCGGATGCCACTTCATCGGAACCGTAGAATTTATCGATTGCCACCATTACGCTTCGCGGAGTTGCAATCAAAGGCTCTATCTGGCAGCCGGTGATAATGGAGATGTCGTCCATTGCATTGACATCCAGAGGATCTGCCATGGCTACACGTAAGATATTGATATTGTCTTCTGCAAATTCTATCGGCAGAACCTGTGATTTTTTTAGTACCGATGACGGAACTAAGTTCTGTACATCCGGTGAAATTGTAATATTGGAAAGATCAATAATGGGATAGCCTAACTGTGCACCTAAAATCTGTGCAATGAGGTCTTCTGTAATAAGTCCCTTATCAATCAGAAGTTCACCTAACTTCTTGCCGGAAGTTTTCTGCTCTTCCAGCGCCTGCTGTAACTGTTCTTCCGTAATGGCGTTGCTCAGTACCAGAGCTTCACCTAAACGGATTTTTTTGCCTGTATATCTCGCCATTTTATATACCGTCCCCAAGTAATGTATTACTTCTTACATTGTATCTTTTTACGTACATTTTTGCAACTCTTTTTATGCATTTTATACGAAAAATTTTATTTTTAGAACAGCTTTTCATACATATTTTCAGGGGCCTGTGCATATTGGATTGCCATATCCCTGGTAATAACACCGTCAAAGTAAAGCTGTACGATTGCATCGTCCATGGTCATCATACCCATTTTACGGTTGGTCTGCATAATATTGGGCAGCTGATAGGTCTTGCTTTCACGGATCAGGTTGCGCGCAGCATGGATGGCATGCAGTACTTCAAACGCCGCTACTCGTCCATGTCCGTCCGATGTCGGAATCAGCTGCTGGGAAATGATTGCTTCCAATACGCTGGCAAGCTGGATACGGATCTGCTGCTGCTCGTGAGGCGGGAATACGTCGATAATACGGTCTACGGTACTTGCCGCGCCGATGGTATGTAAGGTGGATAAAACCAGGTGACCGGTTTCTGCCGCGGTGATGGCGATACTGATGGTCTCCAGGTCACGCATTTCTCCTACAAGAATGACATCCGGGTCTTCACGGAGAGCGGCGCGGAGGGCATTTGCATAGTTGCCGGTATCGCTGCCCACTTCTCTCTGGTTTACCATGGACATCTTGTGATGATGCATGTATTCGATAGGATCCTCCAGCGTGATGATGTGCGCATCACGGTTGGTATTGATCTTATCAATAAGGGCTGCCAGTGTGGTGGACTTACCGCTACCGGTAGGGCCCGTTACCAGAATCAGACCTCTTTTTCTTGTATATAAATCTACAACCGACTCAGGAATGCCCAACTGCTCCGGTGTGGGAATATCGGTGCCTACCAGACGGAGAGCCAGTGCGGCGGAACCTCTCTGTTTGAATACGTTGACACGGAATCTGGCGTAGTTCGGCATGGAATAGGATAAGTCGTTTTCACCCTTCTCATCAAATACTGCTTTTTGTTGGGGTGTCATAACGGAAGTGGCTATTGCCATCGTATCCTCCGGGGTAAGTACCGGATAATTGGTAGCCATCAGTCTACCGTTTACACGTAAGATGGGCGGTACGCCTACTGTAAAATGAACGTCACTGGCGCCAAGCTCTATCGCTAACTGCAATACTTCATCAATTGATACCATGTCTGTCTCTCTCCTGTGTCTTTTATTTTGCGGTAAATTCACGTTAAATACATTTATACCTTGCATTTTTTCATGTAATCTATCGTTTTCTTACATTAAATGCTTTTTTCAGACATTACCCTCATTATAATTTCCGGGAAAATGCCTGTCAACTGCATTTCATCGACAATCCTAAAATTGTATTTATAATTATACAATAACCCTCTGTCATTTACAAGAAAAAGGTTAAGAAAGTATTAAAAATGTATAAAATTGTATGAAAATCAGTTTGTGTTTTTGGTACATTTTTCATATAAAAAAGACCCTCCCTATAGGGGAGAGCCTTTTTCTGCAATCTGTCATTTTCGTATGACTGATTTTACTTATAGTTTACAATCTTTCCGAAATCTTCCTTTAAGGAAGCGCCGCCTACAAGGCCGCCATCGATGTCTGCCTGTGCAAACAGTTCGGGAGCGCTTGCTGCAGATACGGAGCCGCCGTACTGGATACGGATGGCTGCTGCGGTCTGCTCATCGTAGATTTCACCGATGCATGCACGGATAGCTGCGCAAACTTCCTGTGCCTGCTCTGTGGTTGCTACTTTGCCGGTTCCGATTGCCCAGATGGGTTCGTAAGCGATAACTGCTGTCTTTGCCTGATCTGCGGTTACGTTTAAGAACGCAATCTTAATCTGCTGGCGGATCCAGTCAATGGTGATGCCCTGTTCTCTCTGAGTCAGGGATTCGCCGCAGCAGATGATGGGGGTAAGACCATGCTCAAATGCTTTCAGAACCTTCTTATTTACGGTTTCATCGGTTTCTGCGAAGTATTCTCTTCTTTCGGAATGTCCGATAATAACGTATTTTACGCCTGCATCTGTCAGCATGTTGGGGGAAATTTCACCGGTGAATGCACCTTTTTCTTCAAAGTACATATTCTCGGCACCGATTTCAATGTTGGTTCCCTTTGCTGCTTCGACAGCGGGAATGATATCGATAGCGGGTACGCAGAATACTACATCTGCATCCTCTGTTACTACCAGGGGTTTTAATTTTTCAATTAATGCTACGGCTTCACTGGGAGTCATGTTCATTTTCCAGTTGCCGGCAATGATTTTCTTTCTTGCCATATCAGTTGTCCTCTCTTATTTGTCGTCTGCTGCTGCTACGCCGGGAAGTACCTTGCCTTCCAGGAACTCTAAGGAAGCGCCGCCGCCGGTAGAAATGTGAGACATCTTGTCTGCAAATCCGAGCTGGTTAACGGCTGCTGCAGAGTCACCTCCGCCGATAATGGTGGTTGCGTCGGTATCAGCCAATGCCTTTGCTACTGCAATGGTACCTGCTGCAAGAGTAGGATTTTCAAATACGCCCATAGGTCCGTTCCATACAACGGTCTTTGCGTTCTTAACAGCATCTGCGAAAAGCTTCTGGGTCTTGGGACCGATATCGCAGCCTTCTCTGTCTGCAGGCATATTGGTTACATCGTAGGTTTCTACTTCTACGGGAGCATCAATCGGGTTGGGGAAGTCAGCGATGGTTACGGCATCTATGGGAAGAAGCAGGTTCTTGCCAAGCTTCTTAGCCTTTTCCATCATTTCCTTGCAGTAATCAAGCTTGGTATCGTCAACTAAGGACTTACCGATTTCATAACCCTGTGCCTTTAAGAAGGTGTAAGCCATACCGCCGCCGATAATCAGGGTATCGCACTTCTCAAGCAGGTTGGAGATTACGTTTAACTTGTCTGCTACCTTTGCACCGCCGAGGATTGCTACGAAAGGTCTTACGGGATTTTCTACTGCATTGCCGAGGAAGTTGATTTCCTTCTGCATTAAGTAGCCGACTACATTTTCGCCGCCCTTTGCCTTGATGAATTTGGTAACGCCCTCTACGGAAGCATGTGCTCTGTGGGAAGAGCCGAATGCATCACACACATACAGATCTGCGAGGTCTGCCAGTTCTTTGCTGAATTCTTCGCCGTTCTTGGTTTCTTCTGCTCCGCGGAAACGGGTATTCTGAAGAAGAATAACATCTCCTTCTTTCATTTCTGCTACAGCTTCGGTTGCTGCTGCACCGGTTACATTGTAATCGGAAATAAATTTAACGGGCTTGCCAAGCTTTTCGGAAAGTCTCTCTGCAACAGGTGCAAGAGATTCGCCTTCGTTGGGGCCGTTCTTTACTTTTCCTAAGTGGGAGCAAAGGATAACCTTGCCGCCGTCATTGATTAACTTCTGAATGGTGGGAAGTGCTGCTACAATACGGGTTTCGTCTGTAATCTTGCCTTCCTTTAAGGGTACGTTGAAGTCACATCTTACAAGTACTCTCTTTCCTTTTGCGTTGATATCATCAACGGATTTCTTATTAAGTCCCATAATGTTACCTCCATTTTTTATTTCCACTTTTACCCGTGGACATGGACTTACCCATAAAAAAGAGGTCCGGTCCTAAAAGACCGGACCTCTGATAGGTCTTTATTTCGGGCTGACGCCCTATCGAACTCTGTGCAATCAGGCTGTCTGATTATGCAAGTTCGCTGAAGTACTTAATAGTACGAACCATCTGGCTGGTGTAGCTGTTTTCGTTGTCATACCAGGAAACAACCTGTACTAAGGAGTTGCCGTCTTCCATGTTGGAAACCATGGTCTGGGTTGCATCGAAGATAGAACCATAGGTGCTTCCTACGATATCGGAAGATACGATTTCGTCTTCATTGTAATCGAAGGATTCGGTCTTAGCTGCCTTCATAGCTGCGTTGATTTCTTCCTTTGTTACTTTGCCCTTAACAACTGCTACTAAGATGGTGGTAGATCCGGTAGGGGTCGGTACACGCTGTGCAGAACCGATCAGCTTGCCGTTCAGTTCGGGAATTACAAGGCCGATTGCCTTTGCAGCACCGGTAGAGTTGGGAACGATGTTGCAAGCGCCTGCACGGCTTCTTCTTAAATCGCCCTTTCTCTGAGGTCCGTCAAGGATCATCTGATCACCGGTATAAGCATGTACGGTGGTCATGATACCGCTCTGGATAGGAGCGAAATCGTTCAGAGCCTTAGCCATGGGTGCTAAGCAGTTTGTTGTACAGGAAGCTGCGGAGATAACGGTATCTTCGGGCTTCAATGTGTTGTGGTTTACATTGTATACGATGGTAGGAAGATCATTTCCTGCAGGAGCAGAGATAACAACCTTACGAGCGCCTGCTGCGATATGAGCACTTGCTTTTTCTTTGGAGGTGTAGAAACCGGTACATTCCAGAACTACGTCTACCTTTAATTCTCCCCAAGGAAGTTTGGAAGCGTCTGCTTCTTTGTAAATGGTAATGGTCTTGCCGTTTACAGTGATGTTGTCTTCACCGGCTACAACAGAATCAGCATATTTGTACTTACCCTGTGAAGAGTCATACTTCAACAGATGTGCAAGCATCTTAGGGCTTGTTAAATCGTTGATTGCTACTACTTCGTAACCTTCTGCATCAAACATCTGTCTGAATGCAAGACGACCAATACGGCCGAAACCATTAATTGCTACTCTTACTGACATTTTAGTTTCCTCCTGAATATCTTTCTTTATTGCAATCAGTTTATGATTGTCAAAACTTTATCAACAAGGCTATTTTACCTAATTCCTTTCCATAATTCAAGATAAAAATGGAATTTTTTTATTTTTTCTGATACAATACCTGTAAAAGTACAGGAAGGAATGAAATTTATGTCAATTTTAGCTGATCAGCATCTGCACTCTTCCTTTTCCGGAGACAGTACGGAGCCCATGGAAAACATTGCGGAAGCCGCTCTGAAGAGAGGACTTGCCCACATCACTTTCACGGAGCATATGGATATGGGGTATCCTGTCACGGAGGACACTCCCGAAGGAACCTTTCTTCTGAATGCAGATTCTTATATTTACGATTTTCTCAGAACACGTTTTAAATACGACGGCAGGCTTAGTGTCCGGCTCGGCGTGGAAATCGGGCTGGACCCCCGTTTCATCAAGGAGCTGAATACCTTTGCCGGCACGCACGAATACGATTTTATCATCGGTTCCACCCACCTGGCAAACGGTCATGACCCCTACTATCCCGATTTTTTTGAAGGTCGCAGTGAGGAAGAAGCCTTCCGGGAATATTTCCTGGCGGAGCTTGAGAATTTAAGAACATTTGATTTTTATGATGTTGCCGGACACTTAGACTACTGCGTCCGTTACGGCAAGGAAAAGGACCGGAATTATTCCTATGATAAATACAAGGATATCCTGGACGAAATACTCTCCGTTCTTTTAAAAAAGGAAAAGGGGCTGGAGCTTAACACCGGAAGTCTGAGGAGCGGTACTAAGGACGTAAGTCCCTGCCGGGAGCTGCTTGCACGTTATCACGAACTGGGTGGCAGTCTGATTACCGTCGGCTCCGATGCCCACAAGGCTTCTGATGTGGCATCCGATTTTTCCCTTGCCTCGGAAATTTTAACGGACTGTGGTTTCAAATACTACTGCATCTACGAAAAGCACCAGCCTGTTTACATGAAATTGTAATTGTCATTTTCTTTGTGTGTCCGGAATATAATATGGAAAAAAGTAAGGTGACCCCATGCTTTTTTGCAGAAACCGGACTTTTATCAAAGGCACTCTCATTCTCACGTTGACAGGACTTTTAAGCCGTGTCATCGGCTTCTTTTACCGTATTTATCTTTCTCGTCTGTTTGGCGAGGAGGGCATGGGCATTTACCAGCTTTTAAGCCCGGTACTTGCCCTTTCTTTTTCTCTGTGCGCCGCAGGCATACAGACTGCCATTTCCAAATATGTGGCGGCAAGTGTGGCAAAGGGAAACTGCAAGGACAGCTACCGCTATCTTTTTACCGGTTTGTTTCTTTCCCTGCTTCTCTCCGTTCCCTGCATGCTTCTTCTGCTGATGTTTTCGGATTTTGTCGCCGTACATTTTCTTTTAGAGGCAAGGACGGCTTCCATGCTGCGTATCATCGCCCTGTCCATCCCTGCCGGTGCCGTACATTCCTGTATTAACGGCTATTATTACGGTATCAAGAAAACCATGCTTCCTTCCTCCACACAGATAATTGAACAGTTCATGCGCTTTTTTTGTGTTCTGGCAGCGGATTTTCTTGCCCGCCGGTCTCATACGGTTCCTCATATCAACGCTGCTGTTGTGGGTCTTGTGGTGGGCGAATGCGCCGCCATGTTAATTTCCCTGCTTGCCATCTATTTCCGGTTTTACAGGGAGGAAGCCGGTGCCGGGAAGTCCTCTCTGCCGTGTTCAAACGCAGGTGCGTTTGGCATCTCCCGTTTTCATGCCGTCAAGAATCTGCTGGTGCTGGCTTTTCCGCTTACCGTCAGCCGCATTGTGGTAAACCTTTTGCAGAGTGTGGAGGCAGTTGCCATTCCTTCCCGTCTCTGCCGGTACGGCTATGACTCCGTGACGGCGTTAAGTGTCTACGGAGTGCTTACCGGTATGGCGCTACCACTTTTGTTTTTCCCGAATGCGCTGACCGGCTCCATGTCCCTTCTGCTTCTTCCCATGGTTTCGGAGGCCGATGCCAAAGGTAATACGGATGCAGTTAAAAATACTACCTTAAAAACCATTCAATCCTGCCTTCTATTAGGCGCTGCCTGTACTTTGTTTTTCTTTTTGTCCGGGCCGTTTTTAGGTCGTTTTCTTTTCCACAGTGAGCTTGCCGGCCGCTACATACGTTCCTTGAGTCTGCTCTGTCCTTTTTTATACCTGTGCACCACTTTATCCGGCATCCTTCACGGACTGGGAAAAGCCGTCAGTGTCTTTTTTGTCAATATATTTTCCCTATCCCTGCGGCTTTTGTTTGTATTTTTCCTGATACCCGCATTCGGTATTGACTGCTATATTTTATCCATGGTTTTAAGCCAGCTTCTCAGCGCTTTTTTCTATCTCTTCCTGTTGTATCGGAAATGGAACTGACCAAAAGTTTGATTTTTCTTATGCTTCTCCGGCGTTTTTCTTGCACGATAACGGCATTTAGTATATAATGCACTCGAAAAAAACACAAAGGAAGAGGTATTCGACATGTATGAATTTATCCGTAAATTACCAACCCCTGAGGAAATTAAAGAACAGTTTCCGGTATCTCCCGAGCTCATTGCCTTAAAGAAACAGCGCGATGCGGAAATCTGCGACGTCTTTACCGGAAAAAGCAATAAATTTCTCCTGATCATCGGTCCCTGCTCCGCAGACAACGAAATTGCAGTCTGTGACTACGTGACGAGGCTGGCAAAGGTAAACGAAAAAGTAAAAGACAAACTGATTCTTATTCCCAGAATCTACACCAATAAACCCCGGACCACTGGTGAAGGCTACAAGGGCATTGTTTCCCAGCCCGACCCCGAAAAGAAACCTGACTTCTTAGCCGGTCTGATTGCCATGAGAAAAATGCAGATTCATGCCATGGAAGAAAGCGGTCTGACTGCAGCGGATGAAATGCTTTATCCGGAAAACTGGCCTTATGTTTCCGACCTGCTCTCCTATGTGGCCATCGGAGCGCGTTCCGTAGAGGACCAGCAGCACAGACTTGCCTGCAGCGGCTTTGATGTTCCCGCCGGTATGAAGAACCCGACCAGCGGCGACCTTTCCGTTATGTTAAACTCCGTATACGCCGCACAGCATGCGCATTCTTTCATCTTCCGTGGCTACGAAGTAAAGACTTCCGGCAATGACCTGACTCATACCGTTCTGCGCGGTGCCACCAACAAGCACGGCCAGAATCTTCCCAACTATCACTATGAAGACTTAAATACTCTTCTTAGCCTGTATGGGGAAAGAGATTTGAAAAATCCTGCCTGCGTCATTGATACGAACCACTCCAACTCCAACAAGAAATTCGAGCAGCAGATCCGTATTGCCAAAGAGGTTATGCACTCCCGCAAGTTAAGTGCAGATATTCACAGCCTGGTTAAGGGTCTGATGATTGAAAGCTATATAGAGGACGGCTGCCAGAAGGTTGGCGAAGGCATTTACGGTAAATCCATTACCGATCCCTGTCTCGGCTGGGCATCCACCGAAAAGCTCATTTATGAAATTGCTGATTATGAATAAATGTTTGCACGAATAGGCAATGGAGTTTTCCACTATAAGCAGTCTTTTATAAATACGCATAATAAAAACTCTTCCGTCTTTCAGCAGATGGAGGAGTTTTTTATTGCTTATACCCAATCCATTCCTTAAAATGCCCTGTGAAGGTTTTCCACAGGGCATTGAAACATTTTTTATTATTTTTTTACCGGAATTTTCTTCCGGATATCCGCCAGTCTGTTTAGGGCTTCATTCAGTGTTTCGTCTTTCTTGGCGAAATGCAGACGGATTAAATTGTTGACAGGTTCCTTAAAGAAGCTGGAACCGGGCACCGCACCCACTCCCACATCTCTTGCCAGGACTTCACAGAATTCCAGATCCGACGCAAAACCGAATTCTCCGATATCGAGGAGAATATAATATGCACCCTCCGGTACCGTATGGGCAATGCCGATGTCATCCAGTCCCTTTAAGAACAAATCTCGCTTGCTCGTGTATTTCTCCTGTAAATCCTTGTAATATTGCTCGCCAAACTTAAGTCCCGTAACCGCCGCTTCCTGCAAGGGCGCCGCTGCTCCCACGGTCAGGAAATCGTGAACCTTCTTTGCCACCTCAATAATTTCGGGCGGAGCAATGATATAACCCAGACGCCAGCCGGTGATGGAGTAGGTCTTGGACAGGGAACTGCAGGAAATGGTTCTTTCCCACATACCGGGCAGGGATGCAAAATAAATATGCTTGTTGGGCTCGTAAACAATGTGCTCGTAAACCTCATCCGTGATGACATAAGTATCGTATTTTTTTGCCAGTTCTGCTATGAAGGTCAGTTCCTCGAGAGTAAATACCTTGCCGCAGGGATTGGACGGATTGCAGAGAATAAGTGCCTTGGGATGCTGCTTAAAAGCGGCTTCCAGCTCATCCGGATTAAAATGGAAGGCAGGCGGATACAGGGGCACGTAAATAGGCTGTGCGCCGGAGAGAATGGTATCCGCTCCATAGTTTTCATAAAAAGGAGAAAAAATAACTACCTTGTCGCCGGGGTCTGTGACGGTCATCATGGCTGCCATCATGGCTTCGGTGCTGCCGCAGGTTACTACGATTTCTCCATTGGGGTCAATGGTTCTGCCCATGAGACGGGACTGTTTTTCTGCCAGCGCTTCCCGGAAATTCTGGGCGCCCCAGGTAATGGAATACTGGTGGTAGTTTTCATGGGACACCTCCGCCAGCCTGTCGAGGATTTCCTTCGGCGGGTCAAAATCGGGAAAGCCCTGTGATAAATTGACGGCCCCGTATTGCAGGGATACTCTCGTCATCCGCCGGATAACAGAGTCCGTAAAATCCTTGGTACGTTCTGATAATTTCTGCATGGTAAACACTCCTATTTCTTTTCCAGTATGTAAGACTTTTTATCGTTCAAAATATGCTTCGGGTCGAGGGCATCCTTAATCCGGTTCATAACCTCCAGATTTTCTCCGGGTGTTTCCCGTAAAAGGTACCGGCGTTTGCTGATGCCGATGCCATGTTCCCCGGAAGTAATGCCGCCTAATTCGTATGCCTTATGGTATGCCTTGTCCATATTGGCTTTCAGCTCCTTGTGCCAGGTTTTCAAATCCCTGTCGCCGCGGACCACGCACAGATGCACGTTGCCGTCTCCCGCATGTCCGAAGCTCACCATCTGCATGCCGCTCTCTTCATCCAGCTTGTTGATAAAGGAAATAAATTCCGCTGTTTTGTCTATGGGTACCACGATGTCCACCGGCTCCTGTTCAGAAAAAGCCTCCACAGCCTTCACCAACGCACCTCTGACCTTCCAGATGTCTGCCGCAGGTGGAATGACATTTGACGGATTCTGTGCGGTATCCGTCAGGGGCAGATATGCCAGTGCGCCGCCGTCCAGCGTAAGCTTGCGGATGCGCTCCGCATTCTCCCGTACCTCGGTGGCGTGTCCGTCAAAGGTAAGTAAAATATAGGATCCGGCTTCCGGATAAGGATATTTCACACCTAAGAAATCCTCTCCCAATTTTACCACTTTCCGCTCCATAAATTCAACCGCCGTCGGATTGGCATTGGCTCTCAGTACCGAAAGAACGCTTCTGATGCCGGTTTTCAAATCCGGATAAGGCACAAGCACGCTCAAAGAAGTCTCCGGTTTGGGGATAAGCTTCAGAATGCATTTGGTAATCACTGCCAGTGTGCCTTCGGAACCGATATAAAGATTTTTTAAGGAAAGTCCGCTGGCATCCTTCACATTTTTGCCGCCCGCAGTAAGAACACTGCCGTCCGCCGTTACCACTTCCAGCCCTCTCACATAGTCTCTGGTAACACCGTATTTTACGGCACGCATACCGCCTGCGTTAGTGCTGATGTTGCCGCCGACGGAAGACGCCTTTTCGCCCGGGTCAGGAGGATAAAACAGTCCCCTTTCTTCCACATATTTCTGCAAATCCTGTAAAAGAAGTCCCGGCTGCACGGTAATGGTCATGGTGTTTTCGTCCAGCTCCAATATCTTGTCCATATGGGAAAAATCTAAAATAATGCCGCCGTCCACCGGTACCGTGGAGCCAACCAGATTGGTGCCCGCTCCTCTCGGTGTCACCGGGATGCCATGCTTATGCGCATATTTTAGGATTTTGCTGACTTCTTCCGTACTCTGCGGAAAAACAAGCGCTGCCGCTTCTCCCTTCAGCCTTCCCAACGTATCGCTCAAATACTTCTCCGGGATGTCATGCGCTACAATGCGTTTTTTATCCGGAATAATCTCTTTTAATTTTTTCAGAAGCTTTTCCTTATCCATTCTTACACCTTCTTATCTTACGCAGGATGCGCTTTTACAGTGTCAGCGCCAGGTGGTAATTTTCATCCATGGTTCTGCAGGATGCCGCAAACTGTTCCTGTTCTTTTTCGTTCAAATCCAGTTCGATGATTTCCGCCACACCGTCTTTGTTTAAGCGGGTGGGAACACTGGCATACACACCTTTTTGTCCGTATTCTCCGTTTAAAAGCACGGATACGGGAAGAATGCGGTTTTCATCACCGAAAATAGCTCTTACCACTTCCGCAATAGAAGCGCCGATGCCGAATTCCGTGGAGCCTTTTCCGCCTAAAATAATCCAGCCGCCGGCTTTGCCTGCCGCGGCGAGCTCCTCTAAATTAAGCTTTCCGTAGGTATCCGGGTATTCTTCCATCAGCTTAACTAACGGTTTGCCGGCAATGGTTACGGTGGACCAGGGAACCATCTGGCTTTCGCCGTGTTCGCCGAGTGCATAACCGTATACGGATTTCTGGTCAATGCCGGTTGCCTGTGCCACTGCCCTGCGCAGTCTGGCTGAGTCAAGCGTAGTGCTGGTGGATAAAATTCTTTCCGGCGCCCAGTCAAGCACATGCTGCAGATAATGGGTTACCACATCCGCCGGATTGGAAATATTTAAGATAATGCCCAAGAAGCCGGAATTCCGGATGTTCTCGGCTACGTCCTTGATAATGGCAATGGTCTGGCGCAGGGTGTCCATACGGGTCTGTCCCTTGCTCATATCGGGAAGCGGTCCTGCCGCTACAATCATCAAATCCGCATCCTTCGCATCGCTGTAATCTCCCGCTCTTACAATGGCTCTTTTCTGCAGATATACGGTGGAGTCAAAAATGTCAAGCGCCTGTGCTTCTGCCTTCTTTACATCTACATCAATATATACGATTTCTTCCGCAAGTCCCTGGGAAACCAGTGCGTAGCCTGCGTGGGAGCCCACATGTCCCGCTCCTATGATAATGATTTTTCTGTTCTGTAATGCCATTTTTATCCCTTCCTCTCTACAATCGGCACTCCGTCTTCTGCCGTCAATCAATGACGGTTCTTCTTTACCACGATGTTGCCAATAACCTGAATGATGCTGACTAAAATAAATACTACGATAACGGTTACCCAGGTAACGTCCGTCATGTTTCTGTCGTGACCGTAACGGATGGCGAAATCACCTAAACCTCCGGATCCGACCGCACCTGCCATGGCGGTAAGACCTACCAGGCTGATAGCGGTAATGGTGGTGCCCCTGGCAATGGCTGCCACACTTTCCCTTAAGTACACACGGAAAATGATTTCCAGAGGACCGGAGCCCATGGACAGGGCTGCTTCAATGAGTCCCGGATCCGTTTCCGCCAGTGCGCTTTCCACCTGTCTGGAGAAGAAAGGCACCGTACCCATAATCAGGGGAACAATGGCGCCGGGCACGTTGATGGCGGTACCCATGATGGCTCTTGACAGAGGAATGACCCATGTCAGCAGGATGATAAACGGGATGGAACGGAAAAAGTTAATCAGCTTGTCCAAAATCTGGTACAGCACTTTGTTTTCAAGGATGCCGCCCGGCTTTGTCACTACGATGATAATTCCTAATATGAGCCCCAGCACAAAGGCAATGCTGCCTGACCAGGCCACCATTACAAGGGTATCCTTGATTGCTGCCAGAAAATCCGGAAGCTTGTTCATAACATTGGGAATGATTTTATTCAGCAGCTCTGCCATCTTTGATTACCTCCACTCCTACATTTTTCTCCTTCAGGTAGGTGAGCGCCTGCTCCACCTTGTCCTTGTCGCCGCTGACTATGGCAACCGTACCGCCAATCGGCGCATTCTGTACGATTTCCACATCTGCGAATATAATATTTAAGATAATTCCGAACTTTTCCGTTACCGCAGAGATCAGTGGCTCGGAAGCATTCTTTTCTATGTAAGAAAGTCTCACGATGAGTTCGCCGGGTTTCAGCGCCACAACGGGTGACCCCGCCTCCACCAGTTCCTCAATCTTCTGCAGATTGGAAGTGGTCTTGATGAAGTCTCTGGTGACCTTGTTCTGCGGAGTAGCGAAAATAGAAAATACCTCGCCCTCCTCCACAACATTGCCGTGGTCCATAACCGCAACCCGGTTGCAGATTTCTTTTACCACGTCCATCTCATGGGTAATCACCACAATGGTGATGCCGAGGGTTTCATTGACCTTCTGCAACAGCTTCAGGATGGACTTTGTAGTCTGGGGGTCCAGTGCGGAAGTTGCTTCGTCGCAAAGTAAAATCTTCGGGTCATTTGCCAGCGCTCTTGCAATTGCCACTCTCTGCTTCTGTCCGCCGGACAACTGGCTGGGATACGCATTTTCCTTTTCCGAAATGCCCACCAGATCCAACAGATTGTGGACCTTGTCGGCTATCTCCTGCTTGGAAAGTCCGCTTCCCTTTAAGGGATATGCCACATTGCCGAATATTGTCCGGGACGGCATCAGATTAAAATGCTGGAAAATCATGCCGATTTTCTTTCTTGCCTTTCGTAATTCCTTTGCAGACAAAGCGGTTATTTCTTTATCATCCACGGTAACCGTTCCCGAGGTAGGTCTTTCCAGCAGATTGATGCATCTTACCAGAGTCGATTTGCCGGCGCCGGAAAATCCGATAATTCCGAAAATGTCGCCGTCATGGATGGTAATGTTTACATCCTTTACTGCCTGAACTTCCTTTCCTCCGTCTATAAAAGTTTTGCTGATATTCTGTAATGTAATCACCTGCGTTCTCTCCTTTCGATGCCTTATCCTATCACACCCTTTTTCTTTGCGCTAATATCCGCTAAATATGGCGTGTAATAGTTTGAACCTATAGCTCCCTTGTTAAAAACACTATAACCGATTGTTGCAAATTGCCTTGACGGCGGAATTTTGGTTCTTTATAATACACTTAACCTATTAACTTTGTAGGAAAATCAAGAGTTTTTAACCTCATGCCAATATAAAAGGAGATTTTTTATGATTCAGGAAAAGCGGGTATGGGAACTTTTTTCAGAACTGGTTTCCATTGACAATCCTTCTCTCAGAGAAGAAAAAATGTGCGAAAGAATAAAATTTTTTTTAGAAAATTTACAAATTCCTTACGAAGAGGACGATACCGGAAGCAAAATCGGCGGCACCAGCGGCAATCTTTATGCGTATGTGGAAGGCGACAATTCCCTTCCTCCCCTTCTTTTTTCTGCCCATATGGACTCCGTCAGCCCCGCCGTGGGCAAAAAAGCCGTTTTGCACGAAGACGGCACCATTACCGCAGGCGGCAGCACCGTGCTCGGCGCTGATGACCTTTCCGGCGTCTGCGCCATTCTCGAAGCACTGACTTCCTTAAAAGAAGACGGCACACCACACCGCCCGCTGGAGCTGTTGTTTGATGTGGCGGAGGAAACCTACTGTGCCGGTATCCGGCAGTTTGATTTTTCCCGCCTGAAATCCAAAGAAGCCTATGTTTTTGATTTGACCGGCGATATCGGCGGGGCTGCCTATCAGGCGCCTGCCATTGTTTCCTTTACGGCCGGTTTCACCGGTAAAGCAACACATGCCGCTTTTTCCCCGGAAGAAGGCATTCATGCCATCAAGGCCGCCGCTCTTGCGGTAAACGCCATCCCCTGCGGACATGTGGGCGAAACCACCGTCAATATCGGTACCATAAAAGGCGGCGAAGCCGATAATGTTGTGCCCGCCTTCTGTGAACTCACCGGAGAGGTCCGCGGCTTTGACAACGATGTGGTATTTGCACAGCTTGACGCTATTCGCGGCATTGTGGAAAAAATTGCTTCCGATACCGGTACTGCCGTAAACTTTTCCACCAATCCACTCTGTCTTGCCTACCGTGTGGACCCGGAAAGTCCGGTAGCCAACCGTTTTAAGAAGGCTTGTACTTCTGTTGAGCTTAAAGACGAGCTGTACATTACCTACGGCGGCAGTGACAACAACCACTTCTATCCCCACGGACTGAACGGTCTGGTGGTTGCCTCCGGTATGAACAACTGCCACGGCTGTGGGGAATACAGCAGGCTTTCCGACCTGACCGCCGCCGCGAAGCTGGCACAGGCGCTGATGCAGAGCCGGGAGTAAGCTGTGCCGGATTCTAAAATACCCTCAGCAATCCTCCTACAATACCGGGGCTTATGTAGCCTTCCAGCAGGCACCCTGCCGTAAGAGCGGCAAGCCCTGCCAGGTACTGCACCGCTTTTTTCCGGATTTCCCGGTTTCTGTCACCGGGGTATTCCTCCGTATAATATAACGTCCTGCACAGTTCCCTGCTCCATTCCAGAAACAGGATGGACACCGGCAGATAGATAAGTCCCTGCGGAAAAACTCCTGCCATAATCAGGAAAATTCCTTTGAGACCGTACTGCAGGACGGAGGCAGCGCACAGCATGCCGAAGGAAATGCCCATCCACACGCAGCAGGTGTAGGTAGCCACCATGCCGAGCCAGGTGGTGGACAGCACAATCAGTATCAGGAAAATAAGCAGCCGCTCCCGCAGAACATAGAAAAAGAATGTCTTTTTGTCTATGGCAGCATATTTCAGTTCATATAACAGCTCCGGATTCAGGATTCCGCCTGATTTCACCAATGTATCTTTCAGGACGTTTCCTATCAGAATGCCGGCAACAAAGCTTGTCATAAGCAGGCACAGAATAAGTCGCAGCCTGTATTTTTCCAATAAAAAAGGCTTTTTCATAAACAATAGAATCTCGTTTTCTACTATTCTATGAAAAAGCCGTCCGGCTCATGCCGGTTTTATTTTGTTCCGTTATCTGTCCTTGTAACCGGCACGACATTTCTGCCCAGCCGGAATGTTATTTCTGCAGATATTTGTGCGCATAGGTCATAATGGCGCAGATGGTCTTGGAGTCCTGAATGGTGGTATCGTAAATCATATCCATCAGTTCGTCCACCGTGTACGCCTCCACATTGATAAATTCATCCTCATCCAGGTGCTGGTGGGACTTTATCAGGTTGTGTGCCACATAAATATCTATTTTCTCATTACAGAAGGCAACTGTGGTGCGGATGGAAATCAGGAAATCCACATCTTCACTGCGATAACCGGTTTCCTCTTCCAGCTCCCTTGCCGCAGCCGTTTTCGTCGGTTCGTCCGCTCCGTTTAAGCCTCCTGCCGGAATTTCCAGCGTGTAACGGTCAAGTGCGTTGCGGTACTGGCGCACCATTAAAATTTTACCGTCCTCTCTCACGGGAACGATTGCCGCCGCACCCTTATGTCCGATAAAATCCCATTTTACCACATTGCCGTTGGGAACCTGCACAGTATCCTTATAATAATCGATGATGCTGCCCTTATATACTAAGTCCCTGCTTAATCTTTTAAATTCCTCTGCCATAACTTCATCCCTTAATCCATCTGCTCTTCATGGTGTCTTCCGCTGTCTGCTGTTCACTCATTATGCTTCCAGCCGTCCGTTTTTCACACCTTATGCTTCCAGCAGCTTGTTTACGCTGACTAATTTCACGCAGAGCACAAAAAGTTCGGTCGCCTGCTGCATTTCTTCGGGGGTGGGGAAGGAAGGGGCAATACGGATATTGCTGTCCTTGGGGTCCTTTCCGTACGGGTAGGTTGCACCGGCGCCGGTGAGTACCACTCCTGCCTCTTTACATTTTGCAACAACTGCCTTGGCACAGCCTTCCATGGTGTTGAAGGAAATGAAGTAGCCGCCCTTCGGCTTAATCCATTCGCCGATGCCGAGACCGCTTAATTCCGCTTCCAAAGTAGAAATAACGGCTTCAAACTTAGGACGGAGAATGTCGGCTTCCTTCTTCATCTGGGCACGCAGGCCGTTGATGTCCTTAAAGTATCTGACATGTCTTAACTGGTTAATCTTGTCGTAACCGATGGTCTGGATGGTCATGGTCTTTCTGATATCTGCCAGGTTCTTTTCGGAAGCTGCGATAGCTGCGATACCGGAACCGGAAAAGCTTACCTTGGAGGTGGAAGCAAATATATATACCATGTCCGGATTGCCCGCTTTTTCACATTCTGTCATGATATCCAGCAGTTCGTCCTTGTCATCCTCATACAAATCATGGATACCGTAAGCATTGTCCCAGAAAATACGGAAATCTTCCGCTGCGGGCTTTAAGGCTGCAAAACGCTTTACGGTTTCATCGGAATAAGTAATGCCCTGCGGATTGGAATACTTCGGTACACACCAGATACCCTTTACGGCGGGATCTTCGTTTACATATTTTTCTACTAAGTCCATATCCGGACCTGTCGGTGTCATGGGAATGTTAATCATTTCAATGCCGAAATGCTCGGTAACGGCAAAATGTCTGTCGTAGCCGGGTACCGGACATAAGAATTTTACTTTATCAAGCTTGCACCAGGGAGTACTTCCGCATACGCCGTGGGTTACGGAACGGGAAACGGTGTTATACATAATGGTAAGGCTTGCATTACCGCATACGATTACTTTTTCGGGAGCCACACCCATCATGGCGCCCATGAGAGTCTTGGCTTCGGGAATACCGTCCATTACACCGTAGTTTCTGCAATCTACGCCTGCTTCGGTCCTTAAATCGCTTTCTGCATTCAATACATCCATAATCGGCATTGTCATATCAAGCTGTGCTGCGGAGGGTTTTCCTCTGGACATATCCAGTTTCAGGCCCTTGCCCTTTGCATCCTCATATGCCTTTTCCAGTTCTGTTTTTAATGCCGCCAGTTCTTCCTTACTCATTTCCTTATAGGATTTCATGTTTCTCATTCCTCCTGTCAAAATTTCCCATTTGTGCAAAATATGTCTGGATAATTGTATACAATACAATACGCTTTGTCTATTTTACAATACTCCACCCGTATTGACAAGGATAAAATGCATTTCTGCGTAAAAAAAGTGCAGGCTACTCACCTGCACTTTTCAACTATTCAATTATTCATTATTTTGCGTAATCAATTACGCGGCTTTCACGGATTACATTGACTTTAATCTGTCCGGGATATTCCATTTCAGCTTCAATCTGCTTTGAAATGTCCCTTGCCAGCAATACCATGTCAGCATCTGAAATCTGCTCAGGAACTACCATAACACGAACTTCCCTACCAGCCTGAATAGCAAAAGATTTGTCAACACCTTTGAAATTGTTTGTGATTTCTTCTAATTGTCTTAATCTGCTAGTGTAGGTTTCTAATGTTTCCCTTCTAGCGCCCGGTCTTGCAGCGGATATTGTATCAGCAGCTTGTACAATACATGCAATCAGGGATGTGGGTTCCACGTCTCCGTGGTGAGATTCTACTGCGTTGATAACAACAGAATTCTCTTTGTACTTTCTACATAACTCAGCGCCAAGCTGAATATGGGAACCTTCCATTTCATGGTCCACTGCTTTACCGATATCGTGCAGCAGGCCGGCACGTTTTGCAAGACGTACATCCAGTCCCATTTCAGCCGCCAGTAAACCGGAAAGCTGTGCTACTTCGATGGAATGCTTTAAGGCATTCTGACCATAGCTGGTTCTGAACTTCATCTTACCAAGCAGTCTTACGAGTTCGGGATGGATGCCGTGTACGCCGACTTCCAGTGTAGCGGCTTCGCCTTCTTCCTTAATCATAAGCTCTACTTCTTTCTGCGCCTTTTCTACCGTTTCTTCAATTCTGGCAGGATGGATACGTCCATCAACGATTAATTTCTCAAGGGCAATTCTGGCAACCTCACGACGAATCGGATCAAAACTTGACAGAATAACTGCCTCAGGGGTATCATCTATGATTAAATCTACTCCTGTCATCGTTTCAAGGGTACGGATGTTGCGTCCCTCTCTACCGATAATACGTCCCTTCATCTCATCATTGGGAAGCTGTACTACGGAAATTGTAGTTTCAGAAACATGGTCTGCTGCACATCTCTGAATGGCGTTTACTACATATTCCTTTGCTTTCTTGTCTGCTTCTTCTTTGGCCCGACTCTCCATATCCTTGATCATCACGGCCGTTTCATGTTTCACTTCATCTTCAACAATTTTCAATAAATACTCTTTTGCTTGTTCAGAGGTTAAACCGGAAATTCTTTCAAGTTCCTGTACGCGTTGTTCGTTTAATTTGGACACTTCCTCTTTCATCCTGTTTAAGGACTCTTCGCGCTGTGCCAAACTACTTTCCTTGCGCTCGATAGCATCTGCTTTCTTGTCGATGTTTTCTTCCTTCTGCTGAACCCTTCTCTCATAACGCTGCGCTTCCGCTCTGCGTTCCTTGATTTCCTTGTCCAGTTCATTCTTGGTGCGAATGGACTCTTCCTTAATCTCAAGCAACGACTCACGTTTCTTGGTTTCCGCAGTTTTCAGAGCTTCATCGATAATCTCCCTTGCCTTGGCATCTGCATCACCTAACTTTGCTTCCACATACTTTTTACGTCTGTCTACAGCAACCTTTGCAGTAACCGGAATGGAGATAAGAAGCGAAACCGCTACCGCTCCCAAAACATACAACCATGTCATGTACAGGAGCACCTCCTTATTAAGTTTTTATGTATGGCGGATAACTTAAAAATATCTGCCAAACATATCTTTTAAAAAGCATTTTACAACAGTTAAATTGTAAAGTAAAAAAGTATCTGTGTCAAGTGCAGTTGTATAATTTTTCGTACAAATTGAATAAATTATAGCGTTCAGCGAAACAATGCTCTGTAAATTTTTTCGCTTTCAAACCCTTTTCTGGCAAGAAAACCGTACATTCTCTGTAATTCTTTCCTATCCGCTTCTTCTTTACAGAAATGCTTTTTCTGAAGCAGGGCTTCTATCTGGGCATCCTCATCCTGAGTGTTGCCTTCTTCCGTCCATAGGTCGTAAGCCTTTTCAAAATCATCCGGGCTTATCCCCCTCTGCAGCATGGTATGGGCGATGCTTTTTTTGCTTTTGGAGCCGCCGTGATACACAAGGTAGTCCCTCACATACCGCACATCATCCACATAGTGAAAGGACTCCACATAGGAAAGCGCCTCCTCTATCAGCTCTTCCGGATAAAAGCTCTTTTTCAGCTTATCCGCAAGCTGTTTACGGGTGTAATCTTTTTTCTGCAGCAAATTCATGCAGCGCAGTTTTGCCCGCTTCGGCAGTACCTCCCCGGTAATCTCCCGGTAGGCTGCCTCCGTAAGTTCTTTTTCCTCTTTGATGCCGTATTTACGCAGTTCGCCTTTGTACAGGGCAAAGGCGAACTCTTCGTCTATATATACTTTTACTTTAGAAGAGGACACCTCTTCTATCCGGTTCACTGTCATTTCTCTTTCTTGCTTTCCGCTTTTTCGTCAGGATTTGCCGTGCCTGCCTCTGCATGCAGTCCGAAATGCTCCCTGACTTTGTTTTCAATTTCATCGCAGACTGCCGGATTGTCGCGCAGATACTGCTTGGCATTCTCACGTCCCTGGCCGATTTTATTGCCTTCGTAGGCAAACCAGGCGCCGGACTTGTTGATAATGCCCACGTTGGATGCCAGGTCCACAATGTCTCCCTCTTTGGAGATACCCTTGCCGAACATGATGTCAAACTCCGCTTCCTTAAACGGCGGTGCAATCTTGTTCTTTACGACTTTTACCCTGGTACGGTTGCCGATGACTTCGCCGCCCTGTTTCAGGGCTTCGATACGGCGCACGTCCAGACGCACGGAGGAATAGAACTTCAGCGCACGGCCGCCGGTGGTTGTTTCCGGGTTGCCGAACATAACACCGACTTTTTCACGCAGCTGGTTGATAAATACCACCGTACAGTTGGATTTGCTGATAACGGCAGTCAGCTTACGGAGTGCCTGGGACATCAGTCTTGCCTGAAGGCCTACATGGCTGTCGCCCATGTCGCCGTCGATTTCCGCTTTGGGAACCAGTGCCGCAACAGAGTCCACTACCACAATATCGATTGCGCCGGAACGCACCATGGTCTCGGTAATCTCCAGCGCCTGCTCGCCGTTGTCCGGCTGGGAAATGTATAAATTGTCAATGTCAACGCCGATATTTTTCGCATACACCGGGTCAAGGGCATGCTCCGCATCGATAAATCCGGCGATGCCGCCCCTTTTCTGGACTTCGGCAATCATATGCAGGGTAACGGTGGTCTTACCACTGGACTCCGGTCCGTAAATCTCTATAATACGTCCTTTGGGAATACCGCCCAGTCCCAGTGCAATGTCAAGGCTTAAGGAGCCTGTGGGAATGGTCTCCACATTCATCTGTGCGGAGGGGTCGCCGAGCTTCATCACAGCTCCCTTTCCGTACTGTTTTTCAATCTGCACAAGGGCAGCATCCAAAGCTTTTAATTTTTCATCTCTTTCCATAGTCTGTCTCCTTCATGAAGAACAAATGTTCTGATGTAATCAGAATAAAACATCTGTTCGATTTTGTCAATTCCTTTCTTCTTTTTTTTCGAATTTTATCCGTTTTTCAAAGCTCACTGCCATCATAGCACAGTAAGTGTCCCATAAATCACCCTCAACGGCATCTTCCTCCCTCCGTTTTTTCTTTTACATTTTTCAACACGAAACAGGTGGCGAAATGCCGGATAAGCTATAAGAACGTGTCAGAAATGTTTTCTGTAAAAAATGTACCACATCTTCTGCCCGGAAGCAAGCCGATATGGTACATTTTCATTAAGCATTTTCATTAAAATATATTCCGGTAATCCATGTAATCTTCATAGGTCACGTAGACAATCTCCCCGTCCAGGTTCAGTCCCACTTCCAGTCCCATGGGGGTATAGAAAAGCACCAGTGTGTCCTCATCCTTCAGCATGGCAAGGATTTCCTGGTCGGTGTAGTCCGTCAGAGCGCCGTCTCCGTTTTCACTTATCTCCCTCTCCCTGAAGTCCACGGCAAAATCATCATTCAGATTTAAGATATCCGTATTGGTCAGGATATTGCCGGTGGCAAGGTCAATGTTTACACAGTAAAAATTGATGTCGCTTAGGTAGTCGGAGCCGTCCTGATAGCGGATTTTTTCGGAATACACCACGCTTAAAATCTCTTCGTCCATGTAGGTGACATAGGCATCCGAAGAAAAATAAAAGATTCCGTCCTCCGACATGGTGTCCGCCACATAATCCATATAAAAATCCCGGAAGTATTCATACTCGTAGTAAAGTTCACCGTTCAGATACTCTTCATCTTCTCTGCCGGAGGTAATCTGCGGATATTCTACCTGGATAAATACGTGCCCATCTTCCGTATTGCAGTAGGTCGTCAGAAATGAAATCTGATAGGAAAGGTTGTCCTTCAAATCGTTGTACGGTCCGGAATAATAGGGAACATCCTCCCTCTGGCCCTCTTCCTTCCGGTTTTCACCGGTGCTGTCATAGGTTCCCTCCTGCAGACCGTATCCGATATAGGAATCCTCCGTTTCCCACTCCCCGTCACCTTCTCCGGAAGGCGTCTGAAAATCGTCCTGCGGCACACGGCTTTCTTCCGGCAGGGTACTTTCCTCCGGCAGCTTTTCCCCGTCTGCATCATCCAAAAGCCCTTCCGTCACTTTTCTTTCTTCCATCAGTACCGGTTCTTGTTTTCCTTCTCCCCACAGTCTGTTAAACAGATGGATGCAGGTAAAGAACAGCACTACGCAGAGGAGAAGAATGACCACTATGGTTATCCCCACAAGCAGGGCGGTTCTGTCTTTTTTCTGTTTCATCGGCTGCTGCCAAAACCCGCAGGCAGGGCAGATACCGTTCTCATTTAAGAGTGCTCCGCACCTTTCACAATATTTCATCCGGTTTTCTTCCTGTGCCATGATTAACCCCTTTCCTCAGAAGCAAGCAGCTTTTCCCTTAAAAAGGTCAGGGCTGCCGCCGTTACGCTCTCTCTGATTTTCTGCCGGCTGCCGCTGAAATGATATTCCCGTACTTCCACATTTCCCCGTACATTTACACCGATATAGACGAGTCCTACCGGCTTTTCCTTTGTGCCTCCGTCAGGTCCCGCAATGCCGGTGACGGCTACCGCCGCATCCGTATGGGCTGCCTTTACTGCGCCCTCTGCCATTTCTTCGGCGGTTTCCCTGCTGACTGCGCCAAACTTCTCCAACGTGTCATGGGACACGCCCAGCAGCTCTTCCTTTGCCTCGTTGGCATAGGTGATAAAGCCGGATTTGAGCACTGCCGATACGCCCGGCGCATTGACCATTCTTGCCGCTATCATGCCGCCCGTGCAGGATTCCGCTGTGGTCATGGTGTATTTCTTTTTAATAAGAAGCTTTGTCAGCGCCATTTCCAGTGTTTCGTCCGCATCCGTCGTGTAAACGGCTTTCCCGAAACGACGGTAAAGCTCTTCCACCACGGGGGCTGTTTTTTCTCTGGCTTCTTTTTCATCCTTCGCTCTTGCCGTGACACGTAAGTGTACCTCTCCGGTCTTGGCATAAGGCGCTATGGTGGGATTTTCCTGAGTGTTCAGCATGTCGAGAATCTGTGTTTCCACACTGCTTTCTCCGGGGCCCACAATCTTTACGGTTTGCGAATAGAAAACCTGTCCGCATTTTTGCTGCAGTTTCGGCATCACGCTGTCCGTAAACATGCTCTTTAATTCCAGAGGCGGTCCGGGCAGTAAAATAACCGTCTTTTCTCCTTCGGAAACAAAGATACCGGGCGCCGTGCCGTTTTTGTTGTAAAGAATCTCACAGCCCTCTATGACATCCGCCTGCTTCCAGTTGTTGTCCGTGGGAATGCGTCCCCTGAGGGCAAAATAATCCGCAATTTCCTGTTCCGCCCATTTATCCCGGATAAGTTTTTTCCCAAGCGCTTCTGCCACGGTTTCTTTGGTCAGGTCATCCTCCGTGGGTCCGAGACCACCTGAAAAAATAAGGATGTCCGCCCGGGAAAGAGCCGTATTTATCACGGAAAGAAGCCTGTCCCTGTTATCTCCCACCACCGTCTGAAAATAGCAGTTGATGCCAAGGTACGCCAGCTTTTCCGATAAAAAGGCTGCATTGGTGTTTACAATATTTCCTAATAAAAGCTCTGTGCCCACACAGATAATTTCCGCTGTCATGCTGTTTTCCTTCTTTTACTTTGTATCTGCCATCACACCTCTGTTGACCCAGATGTAATCAATCAGGGAAATGACGGTAAGCGCCAGCGCCACCCACATCACAATGTTGGTGAGCAGGCTGATTTTTTCAATATTGGCAATCATTAAACAGACCATAATCATCTGGAAGGTGGTCTTGAATTTGCCCCAGTAATTGGCGGCAATAACCACACCCTTGTCGGATGCCACCAGACGGAAACCGCTGATGATGAATTCGCGGCTGATGATGATAATGACAATCCATGCCGGAATTCTGCCCATTTCCACCAGACAGATCATGGCGGAGCAGACTAAAAGCTTATCCGCAAGCGGGTCCATGAACTTGCCGAAATTGGTAATGAGGTTGTATTTACGGGCAATTTTGCCGTCCAGCATATCCGTCAGGCTGGCAATGATAAAAATAGCCAGCGCTATATAGTCCACGTATTCCATAATGCCGCCGAAAATGGCTGTGAACCACGCCCATTCATGAAAGCCTCCCAGCAAAAGAAGGACAAAGGGTACAATTAAAATCATTCGGAATACAGTAAGTTTATTCGGTAAATTCATGGTATATCTCTCCTATCAAATCGTATTCGTTGCTTCCGGTCACCAGCACTTTAACAAAGTCACCGGTCATAAGCTGTGCCGTCGTATTTACAAAAATATAGCCGTCCACACCGGGGGCATCCCTATAGGTCCGTCCCACGTAAGCATCCTCGTCCGCCACTTTCCCTTCTATCATGACGGTAAGAACGCTGCCCACAAGGCTTTCCGCTTTCTCGAATGCTATTTCCTGCTGCAGCTCCATGATGTCGTCTCGGCGTTCTTCTTTGATTTCTTCGGCGATCTGGTCTTCCATTTCCGCCGCCGGGGTATCCTCTTCCTGGGAATAAGGGAACACGCCCAGTCTGTCAAAACAGATTTCTTCCACAAACGCCAGGTTTTCTTCGTGATCCTCTTCCGTTTCCCCGGGGAAACCGGTAATCAGCGTGGTGCGTAAGCAGATTTCGGGAATTTCTGCCCTGAGCTTTCCGATAATGCGCTCTAAGTCCGCCCGGCTGGTCTTTCTGCCCATGCGTCCCAGCACGTTGTCCGAAGCATGCTGGATGGGAATATCCAGGTATTTACATACCTTGTCCTCCGCTTTGATGGCGGCAATCAGTTCCTCCGTAATCTCTTCTGGATAGCAGTACAGAATCCGTATCCAGTAGATACCGGGAATTTCCGCCAATTTGTGAAGCAGGAGGGGCAGACTTTTTTTGCCGTATAAATCCTTGCCGTACAGGGTGGTTTCCTGGGCAACCAGTATCAGTTCCCGGACACCGTTTTCCGCCAGCTCCGCCGCTTCCTTTAAGAGGCTTTCCATGGGAATGGAGCGGTATCCGCCGCGCACCTTGGGAATAATGCAGTAGGTGCAGTGCTTGTCGCAGCCCTCCGCAATTTTCATGTAGGCATAGTGTCCGCCGGTGGTTACGATACGCTTTTTTCCGTAAACCGGTGTGGCGCTGATATCCTTAAAATAATTTTCGGACCTGCCTGCCAGGGCTTTGTCCACGCTTTCTGTAATTTTGTCAATCGCCATGGTGCCGATGATGGCATCCACACCCGGTATTTCCTTCTGGATTTCTTCTTTGTAGCGCTGCGCCAGACAGCCGGAAGCAATGAGGACTTTAATCACACCCTCTTCCTTCAGCTTTTCCATTTCCAAAAGGGTGTTGATGCTTTCTTCCTTGGCATCCCCGATAAAGCAGCAGGTGTTGACCACCACCACATCGGCTTCCGTTTCATCGTCCGTGAAGGTATAGCCTTTTTCCGAAAGCTGTCCCAACATCATCTCCGTGTCCACCAGGTTCTTATCGCACCCTAAGGATACAAACATTATCTTCATACTCGTTACCTTTTCCGTTTTATTGCATAAATTTATGGCATAAAATTTTTACAATATAAAAGAACTGCCACACTTAAACTTTTCTATTTTCGTGTGACAGCCTCTTTCTGCTTTCCTTATGCCTGTTCTTCTTCGTCGTTTAAGATTTTAATCTTACCTTCGTTCAGCTCTTCTACAGCAATGGAAAGAGGTTTCTTTCCGGTACCGTCTACCAAAGGCTCGTCTCCGGCGATAATCTGTCTTGCTCTCTTTGAGGTAGCCATAACGATGGAGTATCTGCTGCTTACTACCGGTTCTTCACCCGGCTCCACGTCCTTGTTTACCACTTTCATTAAATCGGTATAAGATGGATGTAACATAATCATTCTCCTTCCGTGAGAACATTCAGTTCTCCTCTGATATTATTGATAAACTCCGTATTGCGACGGCTGGCTCTTTTGGCTGCCTTCACAATACTGTGAATTTCTTCCACACATTCCTGTAAATCATCGTTGACTACCAGATACTCATAGTCCTCCATGCCCTTTGCTTCTTCTGCTGCACGGGCAAGGCGCTTTTTTATGACTTCCTCCGTCTCGGTGCCTCTGCCTCTTAAACGCTTCTCCAGCTCGGCAATGCTGGGCGGTGTCACAAAGAGTGTCAGCATATCCGGGAACATCTTTTTCACCTTATGCATGCCCTGGATTTCGATTTCCAGTAAGACGTCCCTGCCTGCCGCAAGCATCTCCTCCACATAGTCCCTGGGGGTGCCGTAATAATTGCCGCAATACTCAGCATACTCTATCAGACCGTTTTGTGCAATCTTTTCTTCAAAGCTTTCTCTTTCCGTGAAGAAATACTCTCTTCCGTGTACTTCTCCCTCGCGTGGTTTTCTCGTAGTCATGGAAATGGACAACGCATAATTATCGTATGTCTTCATGAGCTCCTTTACGAGAGTGCCTTTTCCTGCTCCGGAAAATCCGGATAATACAATCAATATGCCCTTACTCATCTTCTTCTCCTAAGACGTTTGTATCTGCCTGTCTGCTTCTGCCTGCTATAGTCTCGGGCAAAAGGGCGGACAACACAATCTGGTTATTTTCCATAATAAGTACTGCCTTGGTCTTGCGTCCCTGAGTGGCATCTATGGTGTTGCCGGCCTCCCTGGCATTCTGCACCAGTCTTTTTATGGGTGCGGAATCCGGGCTCACAATGGCAATAATCTTGCCGGTATTGACCATATTGCCAAAGCCGATGTGAATCAGTTTGTCCATGCCTGTATCCTTTTTATTTATTCAATATTCTGAATCTGCTCGCGGACCTTCTCGATTTCCGTCTTTAACTCAATGGCTCTGTTGGAGATGCCGAGGTCAGTGGTCTTGCTTAAGATGGTATTGGCCTCTCTGTTCATTTCCTGTGCGATAAAGTCTAACTTTCTGCCGATGCTGCCGCCTTCCAAAAGCGCCTGCTTTGTGGAAGTGATGTGGCTTCTTAAGCGCACCAGCTCTTCATCCACACAAACCTTGTCTGCGAAAATGGTAACTTCCATTAAAAGACGGTTTTCATCCACCTGGGCATCCTGTAATAAATCCTTTACCTTATCGGTGAGCTTCTTTTTATACTCCGCGATGATTTCCGGAGAGCGTTCGGTAATGTAGTCCACATGCTTAAGCATGCCGTCCAGCTTGCCGATTAAGTCGTTGCGTAAATTCTCGCCTTCCTTAATACGGGTCTCCACCAGGGCCTGCAGGGCGCTCTTTAAGGCTTTGTCCAGCTCTTTCCAGATTTCGTCCTCGTCCTCCTCCACATCCTCTAAGGTAAACACATCGGGATACCGGGAAAGGGTGGAGGTACGGATATCGTTCTCCAGACCGAAGTCCTCTGCCATCTGTCCTAAATAATTGACGTACTCTTCCGCAATCTTTTTGTTGTACTTTACACAACCGGTGGTCTCTGCACAGTCTTCGTATGCAATGTAAATATCCACCTTGCCGCGCTGCATAAAATTCTTCAGTTCATTCCGGATGGATGACTCAAAGAAATTTAATTTCTTGGGCATCTTGATGTTGACATCCAGATATCTGTGATTGACTGATTTTACTTCTACTGTAAACTTACGGGTACCTTCCACCAGTTCGCATCTGCCGAAGCCCGTCATACTGTTAATCATTTGCATACCTTCCTCCTATACAACGCTACTACCCCATATGGTTGCATACTGCACTTATTATAGTGGAAATGCGGGCTTTCGTCAAGTAAAGGCAAACATCCTTCCGTACTTTTCTCCCAGCATAAAATCATAGATATTCTGTAAATCCACCGCCACTTCTTCGTCCGGCATCTGTCTGCCCGTCGGCAGGTAAAAAATCCCGAAATCCACACCCGCCACCTGGGTCAGAAGCTCTGTCTGACGGCAGCCGCTCCGTTTGTAAAAACCGTTCCGGCGGATTCTCAGGGTGCGGTCTTCTTCATCCTCCGCCTTATCCGGACGTTCCGTTTCGATAATAACACCGTGCATGTCCGTGTAAATCCGCTGCATTTCCTTTAACATAAGCGCTCCCACGCCCTTGTTGCGGTATTCTTCAAACACCGCCAGATAGTCAAGCAGTATGGTGTTTTTCTCCGGTGCCTGCACGCAGAGAGCATACCCTGCCAGCCTGTCTCCGTCGTAAACACCGATACCGATGTAACCGCCCCGCTCCACCATGCTCTTTATCATAAACACCGGCTTGATTTCCGGTGCCGGGAAATGTAAGGGGCAGCTGTTTTCGTAAATATCCAGCACCTCGTCGGACGACAGGCGCCTGAAAGTATAATCCGTATTCATGTTCTTTTCCTATTCCTATTCCTATTTTGTTTCTTTGGGGTGCCGGAGCCCCCTTTTATTACGCGTCGGCTTTTTCTATGTCCGAAATATCCGTGTCCGCCATCATGGAGTAATTGGTATAGTATACCACAAAACCCGGCTTGCCGCCGTTCGGCTTCTTCACCTGTTTTTTCTCCACGTAGTCCACTTCCGCCTTGTTCTGGCTGCCTGCGGAGGAATAATGGGCCGCCAGTCTTGCCGCATCCTCATAGGTGGCATCCGGCAGCTCGCCCCTGCCCTTGTTTTTTACAATGACATGGGAACCGGGACAGCCTTTGGCGTGGAACCACCAGTCGCCGCCGTCGGCAAACTTAAACGTAAGTTCCTCATTCTGCAGGTTATTTTTGCCCACATAGATGTCGTAGCCGTCACGGCTGATATAATGGAAGGGCCTGCTTGTCACCTTCATCTTTTTGCCGCCGTTCCGTTTTCTCATATAGCCGCTTTCCTGCAGCTCCTCCCTGATTTGCAGAAGGTCTTCCTCTCCGGCTGCGATCTGTAAGGCTACCTCTATGGACTTTAAGTGTTCGATTTCCTCTCCCACTTCCTTGGTGAGCTTGCTTAACGCCTCGTAGGTTCTCTTCATCTTATTGTATTTATCAAAATACTTCTTCGCATTTTCCGCTGCCGTAAGGGTCGGGTCGAGGGGGATTTTCACCGTTTCCCCGGTGTAATAATTGACCGCCTCCAGGGACTTGTCCCCGGGTGCGGCGCTATAGCCGTAGGTATGCAGAAGTTCTCCGTATACCCGGTAGGTATCCCGCTTTTCCGTGTCCTTCATCTGCTGAAGCTGCACATCGTATTTTTTCACATTGCGTTCCAGCGCCGTATGGACGATTTTCTGTAAATCCGTGGAGCGCTGACGGATACGGATCTGGGCATTTTTCTGCGCAAAATAAGTTTCCAGCACCTCGGACATACTGTTATAGGGCTTGCACTCATGCACACCGTCCTCGTAAATCGTCAGATCAAATGCCGCAAATTCCACCGGCTTTCTGCCTTCGTATACAATATAGGGGGTAAACTTGCCGTCCTCTATGTCGTTACGGATGTCCGTCCATTCTTTGTAAATGTTTGTTATCTCTGCATCGGAAAGTGCCGCCGTGGGAAGCTCGCCGTCCACACCCGCCCTGTGGCAGATTTCCTGTCCCATAATGGGGGAAATGCCCGTAAAGGAAGTATAGAATGCCTTGAATGCCGACATGGGCGCTTCCTTCATAACGGTTAAGAACTCCTCTTTTGTCACCGTCATGGCATCTTTCTTGTGGGTGGTATCGGCAACGAAATACATCTTGCCGGGAAGCACTTCCCGGACGGAGCTCACTAACGCCGATACTCTCTTGATGCTGTCGATGATGATATCGTTGTCGTCGCAGAAAATGATGTTACTGTATTTTCCCATGATTTCCACAATCAGTTTTTTCCGGCAGAGGTCACCCATTTCGTTTAAGTGTTCCATTTCTATGGTGACAATACGCTCCAGTCCCGGCTGGGTAATGTCCACAATTCTGCCGTTCTGTAAGTGCTTACGCAGAAGCATGCAGAAATTGGGCGCCGTCATGGGGCTGGGTTTGTTCTGTGCCGATACATAAAGAAGCGGCAGGGAAGCACCTGCCGAAATCAGAAGGCGGTATTGTCCGTGCGGCTGTTTGATGGTAAAAATCATCTCGTCCGGTTCCGGCTGGGCGATTTTGTAAATGCGCCCGCCGATCAATACGTCCTTCATTTCCTGTACTACATTTGCTATGGTTATTCCGTCAAAAGCCATGTCGGCTCCTTTCTGTTTCCTGATTTTGCAGGGCAGTTTCACCCTGCAAACGGTTTCACCGTTCCGTTTTTACATTAAATGCAGCTTCTTTGCCACCTTCACCATAAGATAGCCCTTGGGCAGCTCCCGCAGTTCTTTTTCACTGATACCCCCAAAAAGGATTTCCAGTACAAAATATACCACGCAGCCCACTAAAATTGCCGGAATGAGGGCAATGGCATTCTGTATTCTGCCCGGGTATTCTCCGCCGCCCATAAGCGCATGGATGCCGGCATAGGTACCGTAGGCAGCCAGTCCCATAAAGACGGAAGCCACAAAGGGCACGATAAAGGTCTTAAAAATTTCCTGCCGGTAATACATGTACCTGCGGATGGAACGCTGGTTTAAGAAGCACATCATGCCGGAATATACGATTTCCGCAATGACCAGCGCATACATATCCAGTCCGGTAAGCAGTAAAAGCAATGCCGTAATCGCGGTCTGGATCACCAGCGCCACCGCGGCGTTCTTCACCGGCACTCTTACCTGTCCGATACCCTGCAGAATGGAGTTTGTCAGGGTTGACAGGGAGTAGAGAATAATGGATACGGCAAGCAGCATCAGCAGTCTGGATGCCATATCAATGGAAGCTTTCTGTGGGAACAGAAGCCAGGTAATGGGACGTGCCAGCACCGCAATGCCCACCGTGGCGGGAATGGCGATAAACATGGTGGTCTTCACTGCCTGTGCCGTTTTCCTGCGGGCACCTTTCATATCCCCGCTGCCCGCCAGTGCCGATACCGTCGGCAGAATCGCGGAGGCTATGGCTGTGGAAATCGCAATGGGAATTTTGGAAATGACCACTGCCTTACCGGAGAAAATACCGTAACGGGTGGATATTTCCGTGTTTTCCATGTTCTTTTTTTCTGCCGCTATATACGTGTAAACAGTCTGATTGACCACTGTCGTCAGATTGTAAATTGCCGTGCTTAAAATAAAGGGAATAATCACACCGGTAATGGTTTTTATGATTTCCCCGTACTCTTCCACCGGGTGCCTGTCGCGCCCGATACGCCGGTAGATGGTGTCCTTGTTCAACAGATAAACCGCCCACATGAAAAGCAGGGCAATCAGTACGCCGGAGCCGGTACCCAAAGCGCTGCCGATGGCACCGTAGAGGGCATGCTTCGTGTTCCATGCCTGCTGCTCGTCGGAAAGCACATAGGTCACAATGCCGTTTTCGTCGGTCTGCTCCTCTGCCATTTCCTGTACAACGGTACTTCCGAGACTTACGGAATGGTCGTCGTTTATCACATATTTGTCCGTGGTGGAAAGCATCAGAATAATCAGAAGATATGCCGCGCCGATGCTGACCACGGCATTCAGTATCTGTTCAATAATCTGGGATACGGAGGTCTGCACCATACTGCGGTGAGCCTGGAAATATCCTCTCAGCACGCCCAAAAGTCCGTACAGAAAAACCGTGGGAGCAAAGACTCTCACGACCTGCACCGCCGGCCCCCTGGTTAAAAAGCCCGCGCCGAAAAACAGTACCAGGCTCGCCAGTCCGCCCACAATCAGCACATAATAAATCGCACAGGTAAATACCCTGTGTGCATTCCGGTATTCATGGGTGGCAAGCTTCTGGGCGATAACCTTGGAGATGGCAGACGGGATGCTGTAAGAAGATATCAGAAGTATCATGGTATAGATATTGTACGCTGCCTGGTAATAGCCGTTTCCTTCATCACCGATAACAGCAGCTAAAGGGCTTCTGTAAAGAAGCCCTATGATTCTGCAGATAATTCCGGCTGCCGCCAGAATTCCGGCCTGTATGATAAAACCGTTTTTGTTACTACTTTTACTCATTTTAAATCAAATCCTAACCGAAACCCGGCGACCGTTCCGCCGTCTGTGCCGACTCTTAACGGCCAATCAGCCAGTCATACATTTCCTGGTATTTGCCTGCCGATACATGCCATGAGAAGTCTGCCGCCATACCGCGGTCGATAATCTTGTTCCATTCTCTCTTCTTGTCGTAATATACATGCTCTGCATAACGAATGGTACGAAGCATTTCATGTGCATTGTAGTTGGCAAAGGAAAATCCGGTGCCGGTTCCTTCGTATTCGTTGTAAGGCTGTACGGTATCTTTCAGTCCGCCCGTCTCCCTGACAATGGGAACCGTGCCGTAGCGCAGTGCAATCAGCTGGCTTAAGCCGCAGGGTTCAAACAGGGACGGCATCAGGTAAGCGTCACATGCCGCATAAATCTTATGGGAAAGGTCTTCGGAGTAGTAAATATTGGCGGAAACGCGGTCCGCATACTTCCAGTCGAAGTGACGGAACATGTTTTCGTAGCGCTCTTCTCCGGTACCCAGTACCACAATCTGTATATTGTCCTGGCAAAGCTCATCCATCACATAAGCTATCAGGTCGAGTCCCTTCTGGTCTGTCAGACGGGAAACGATACCTATCATGAACTTCCTGTCGTCCTGCGCTAAATTCAGTTCTTTCTGCAGGTCGCGTTTGTTCTTTACCTTTTCCTTGCGGAAGGTAACGGGATCATACTTGAACGGTATGTACGCATCCGTTGCCGGATTGAATTCGTCGTAGTCGATACCGTTTACAATACCGCGGAGGTCATGCGCCCTTGCATTCATAAGACCGTTTAAGCCCTCACCGTAGAAGTCGGTCTTGATCTCCTCTGCATATGTCTGGCTTACGGTGGTAATCGCATCCGCAAATACCAGACCGCCCTTTAAGAGGTTGGCATCCTTGTAGCATTCCAGCTTATCCGGTGTAAAGTAATAGTCCGGCAGACCCGTGATATTCTGTACTGCCTTTACATCCCATTTTCCCTGGAATTTCAGGTTGTGGATGGTCATAACGGACTTCACGTTCCAGAAGAAGGAATTGCCGCGGAACCGTTCCTTTAAGTACACGGGAATGAGTCCCGTCTGCCAGTCATGGCAGTGAATGATGTCGGGCTGAAAGCCGATCAGGGGCAGTGCGGAAAGCACGGCCTTACAGAAATAAGAATATTTCTCGATTTCAAATAAAACATCATCCCCGTAGGGCTTGAAACCGGTGAAATAATGCTCGTTGTCAATGAAATAATACTGGATTCCGTCCACGTTGGCACCCAATACCCCCACGTACTCCTCGTGCCAGTTAAAATCCATATAAAAATGTGTGATGTACTGCAGTTTCTCCTGCATCTGCGGTTTCATGCAGGAATATTTCGGCAGAATAACCCGCACATCATAGTACTCTTTGTCAATACATTTCGGCAGTGAGCCCACAACATCCGCAAGACCGCCTGTTTTGATAAAGGGCACACCTTCCGATGCTGCAAATAAAATGTTCTTCAAAAGAAATCCCTCCCATATCAGCTTAGTTTTTTTTATTATACATCAATGGGAGGGTATTTTAAAGATTTAATTTCGGTATTTCAATCGGATGCGGTCCGCAATCAGGGCGATAAACTCGGAATTGGTGGGTTTGCCTTTGCCGGTATTTATGGTGTAGCCGAAAAGGGCATCCAGCGTTTCCATTCTTCCCCTGCTCCACGCCACTTCAATGGCATGCCGTATGGCTCTTTCCACGCGGCTCGGCGTGGTGCCGAAGCGCTTCGCAATGGTGGGATACAGAATTTTCGTAATGGAACTTAACATGGTGGTGTCCTCCACGGACATCATGATGGCCTCCCGTAAGTACTGGTATCCTTTGATATGTGCCGGCACGCCGATTTCATGTATCATATCCGTGACGTCCTGCTCCAGATCCCTCGTTTCTTCTTCTTTTTTTATTTCTTCGACCTTTGTCTTCTCCTGCGTCTTATCCTTTCCGGACGGGACCGTAATCATAATCTGGAATTCTTTGTCGCAGCTGATAAGCTGACCCAGTATTTTGTATAGCTTTTCATTATCTTTGGTGGTCATCAAGTTGAGTTGTTCCATGATAACACCTATACCTTTCCTTTTTCTGCAAAAAGTTTCCAAGATTTATTATACAGTTTTGACGCAATTTGACGCAACCTGTACTCATCGCATAATATTTACAAATTCTGCGCACTTTCTCCTTTACTGATAGTTTGCAAGCATGGCTTGAAGCATTTCCGGATAATAAATTTTTTGGTTTCTTCTGTCAATCATGGCAAAATTCTCACTGCCGATTTTCGTGCCGTTGTTGTCCCACAGAAAGCAGGACATTTTATTTGCGGATGCCTTTTCCGTGTAATCCTTTGCCCAGGCAATGCGGTCTTCGTAATTGTCCTTGTTTATGGCTCCCATTTCCCCGATGACCACGCCGTATCCGTTTTTCACAAACTTCTCGTAAAGGTCATCTAAGAAAGACAGCTCCGGCGCCCTCTCCTCAGTCCATTCCGTATAGCCGTTTGCATTCATGGCAAAATCATACGGGGAATAGGCATGCACGGAAAGTATCACTCTGTCCGCTTCGTCCTCCGGCATGGAAAAGGCATCGGACAGGGCATTCTGGGCGGAAGCGGCATTGCTCGGCACCATCAGGTAACGGGTCTTGTTGTAATGCTCCCCGCTCCGCACCGTATCCACAAAGGTCTGGTTCATTTCCACGATGCAGCGGATGGATTCCAGTCCGTCCGGGTCGTTTTCCGTAAACCACCATTCTTTTGCGGTATTGATCAGTCTCGGTTCGTTCATGGACTCGAAAATCAGTCTTTCGTCATAGTCCTTAAATCTCTCGCTTATCTGGGTCCAGACGGCGGCAAGGTATGCCTTTCCGTTCTCTAAGTTTTCCTCGGACGGAAAATATTTTTCACAGTCGTGGTGGGAATTTAAGATCACATACAAGCCCGCATCCAGTCCGTAGTCCACAACCTCCTGCACCCTGTCCATCCACATTTCGTCAATGGTGTAGTCGTCATTCATATGGCTGCTCCAGGTCACCGGAATACGGATGCCGGTAAAGCCCGCTTCCTTCACATAATCTATCATTTCCTTTGTGGTCTTCGGCTGTCCCCAGGCAGTTTCCGCATTCAGAAGCCTGGTACCGGTGGACTCCAGCGTGTTTCCGAGGTTCCATCCCAATTTAAGGCTGTATGCAAAATCCACGGAATTGTCCGCTATGGGCAGGGTTCCGTTTCCTTCTCTTTCGTTCGCCTTGCTTCCGCATCCTGTGAGGCTTGAAAGCATACATGCCGCAAGCAGCAGAGTTGTTAAAAATCGTTTCATCCTATGCATCCTTCCTGTTTCTGTTTTCTTCTGTTATGTTATAGTATACAATATCCGGCGCAGGGGAAACAATCCAAAAGATTTCACATAAAAGGTGTGATTTTTATTGTTTTACACGTCGTGGTCTATCATGGACTCTATAAAGATGCCGTAGCCCTTTGTGGGTTCGTTGACAAGCACATGGGTGACGGCGCCCACCAGCCGGCCGTTCTGGATAATGGGCGCTCCGCTCATGCCCTGCACGATGCCCCCTGTTTTTCGGATGAGCTCCGGATCCGTGACTTCCAGCACCATTTCCTTGTTTTTATGACTGGCATCCTGATACATTTCCCTGATTTGGATGTCATAGTACGCAGTCTCGCTGCCTATGGTGCAGAGTATCTTGGCATCCCCTGTCTCCACCTCCTGGCGCAGGGCTATTTTCATGGGCTCCGCGGTTATTTTTTCCAGCATTTTTTCATTACAGACACCGTAAATGCCCTGATTGGAATTTTCGGTAATTTCTCCCAGAATGTTGCGCTCCGAATATTCTATCATGCCCGTCATTTCCCCGGGATTTCCCTTTTCTCCTTTGCGGACGGCTATAATCCGGGTTTCATAAAGGGTTCCGCTTTTTACCTCCATGGTGATGCCGGCATCCACATCGCTGATGCCGTGCCCCAGTGCACCGAAATTTCCTTCGCTGTCTATAAAGGTCATGGTGCCGATACCCTGGGCGTTGTCCCGGACCCAGATACCGATTTTATATTCACCCGCCGTATTTTTTTCCGGGATGACCGCAATATCCATGGTTTCGTCCTTCCTCCTTACGGTAAGCGTCATCTTATTTCCGCCGGAATTTTCCACCATGGAAATAAACTGCTTTTTGTCCGTGACCTCCTCCCCGTCCACGGCTACAATATAGTCCCCTGTTTTTAACAGAAACGCCGCCGGGGAAACCGTCGTCCGGTCCGGGGTCTTAAAATCTCCGATGCCGATGACCATAACGCCCTCCGTTTTCAGGTAGATGCCGATGGGAAGCCCCACCGGTGTCAGCATCTTGTCTTCGATGACCTGCACACCCACCTGTTTGAACGGAATAATGCCGAACAGCTTCAGCTCCATCCGGTAGGTTTCTTCTTTTTCCGCCTTCATGGTGACCGGCTCCCGCAAATCTATGCGGATGCTGTCCGCCGGTATATTACTTTCCCGGCCTCCTGCCACCGGCACTCCGTTTTCCTGCTCCCTCTCCCACAGGACACTGTCTGTTTTTTTGATAATTCCTTCCACCGGTACGCCAATGTCTATCACCTGTTCTTCTCCCCTGCGAAGTTTTATATTATCGGGAATTTTCCGGTAAACCCCAAGCAGCCACAGCAGGCACAGAGTAAAAACCGTCAGAATAAGTGCCGTCCACAGACAGCCTCTGTATATTTTTTTCCGCAATCCGTACACTTCCTTTCCGCCACACTAAAAAAAGAGTACCCATGATGGATACTCTTTTCTTACTACTATTGTTAGCAATTTTTATGACTCTAAACGGGAAACCTGCAATTTTTTCTGTTTTATGTTTTCCGCCTGTTTTCTTAATTCTCCGGCATTTTCCAGTGCCTTTTCGGAAAGGCTGTCCGCTCCCAAAAGGCGTGCCAGTTCTTCCTTTGTGCCTTCTTCGGACAGTTTTCTGATTTCGGTCTGGGTGCTGCTGCCGTCCGTTTCCTTTTCAATCACAAAATGACTGTCCGCCATAGCCGCTATCTGCGGAAGGTGCGTAATACAGATGACCTGATGCGCCTCGGAAAGACGGCTTAATTTTTCGGAAACCCGCCATGCGGTCCTGCCGCTGATACCGGTATCGATTTCATCGAAAATGAGCGTGTCTACCGCATCCTTTTCCGCCAGTACCGCCTTAATGGCAAGCATAATACGGGAAAGTTCACCGCCGCTGGCAACGGCTCCCAGACTTTTGGGTGTCTCTCCCGGATTGGTGGAGAGTAAAAATTCCACATCATCCGCGCCGTCTGCGGACGGTTCCTTTGCCTTTCTGTCTATAACAAATTCTACGGTGAGGAAGTTCAGATCCACCAGGGATTTCTGTAAAATACCCGCAAGTGTTTCCGCGTTCTTATTTCTTAACTTTGTCAGTTTGTCGCAGACCTTTGTAAGCTCCGCTTCCTTCTTTTTTATTTTGTCATCCAGAGCGGCACGGTATACTTCATAATCCTTCAGTTTTTCCGTTTTCTGTGCGATTTCTTTCCCGTATGCCTTTACTTTTCCGATGGAGCCGCCGTATTTTTCTTTTAGGCGGTTCACCACATTCAGCCGTTCCTCCACCTGGGCAAACAGAGCGCCGTCAAATTCCATACTTTCCATGTAATCGGTACATTCCCTGTTAAAATCGTTTAACAGCTCTTCCGTCTGCAGAAGGGTCTCCTGCATGCCGGCAAGCTTTTCGTCAAAATGCGCCACACTGCCGATTTCCCGGACCGCACGGCCGATCAGTGTGGATGCTCCTTCCTCTTCCCCGCCGGTAAGCCGGAAGGTCTGGCCCAGCGCTTCTCCGATTTTCTGACCGTTTACCATGAGGCTGTACTGCTTTTCCAGCTCCTCATCCTCTCCGTCCTTAAGCGCTGCCGCCTCTATTTCCTGCTGTTCAAAACTGAGTAACTCCAGCTCTCTGTCACGTTCCCTCTCATCTAATGCCGACTCTTCTTTTTCCGCAAGCAGGTCTTTTCTTTCCTTATAAAGCTTTGCCGCCTCCGCCTTTAATTCTTCCGCCTCTTTTCCTGCGTAGGCGTCTAAAATCTGCAGATGCTTCTTTTTCTGTAAAAGGGACTGGTGCTCATGCTGTCCGTGAATGTCAATCAGAAGCTCGGACAGCTCCTTTAACTGTCTGGCGCTCACCGTTTCCCCGTTGATACGGCTGACGCTTCTGCCCTGACTGATTTTGCGGGCAATGATAACCGTTCCGTCCTCTTCGGGCAGATCCATTTCGGCAAGCTTTTGTGCTATGCGCTCCGAGGAGTCAAAGGTAAGTTCCACCAGAGCCGCATCCGCTCCCCGTCTTATCATGTCCGGGCTTGCCTTGCCGCCCAGCGCCAGATTGACGGAGCCGAGCAGAATGGATTTACCGGCGCCGGTTTCGCCGGTCAGGATATTGAGTCCTCCGGTAAAATCCACCTCCGCCTCTTCTATGAGTGCCAGATTTTTCACATGTAAACTTATTAACATAGTTCTCCTTCTACCTTCTCTTTATGTCTCCCTATGTCTGCCGTCTCTCCCGGCATGTTTAACCTTCCTGTCTGTGACCCTGTTCTACAGCATGGCCTTTATTTTTTCCATCAAGACCTTGGTGTCCTCCACGGTCCTGACCGCCATCATAATAGTGTCGTCACCTGCGATGGAGCCCACGATTTCCCGGAATTTCATGGCGTCCACGGCTGCTGCCACCGCCATTGCCATACCGGAAACGGTCTTGATGACCAGTATATTCTGCGCCATATCCATGGACACAAAGCCTTCCTTTAAGACACGGATGTATTTATCTCCCAGATGGCTGTCGTCCGTCCCCAGCGCCACATATTTCTGTCTGCCGTCCCCCGTTGGCACCTTGGATAATTTCAGCTCCCGGATATCCCGTGAAACAGTTGCCTGCGTTACGTCAAAGCCCTCTTCTTTTAACAGTACCGCCAGCTCCTCCTGCGTTTCCACGTTCCTGCTTTCGATAATCTCGATAATTCTGCCCAGTCTTTCTTTCTTCATCCCTTTTCCATCCTTTTTTACTTTGGTTTTATACCCGCCTGCCATCAGCCGTTCTCACTCATCTTTTTGTGTAAGGTTTCTAAGAAACCGGCATCTCCGATTTTAATAAATTCCGTTGTCTGTGCGGATTTGCGTATCCGTATCAGATCGCCGGTGGCAATTTCCACTGCCTGTCCGTCAAAATTCACCACACCGTGCTGCTCCTGTCCCTCTCTGCCGGCCGGAATTTCTATTTCCACCACATCCTCTGCGGAAAGTACCACGCTGCGCTGGTTCAGGGTGTGGGGGCAGATTGGTGTCAGCACAAGCAGACTTGCCATGGGCTCCACAATGGGGCCGCCCGCCGACAGGTTGTAGCCCGTGGAACCGGTGGGTGTCGTGACAATCATGCCGTCCGCCTGATATTTATTTAAGAATTTTTTATTGACATATAAATGGAACTGCAAAAGCTGCTGGGCGCCGTCCCTGCGGATGACAATGTCGTTAAGCGCCCAGTCGGTATGGATTTCTTTTCCGCATCTTATAAGGCTGCCGTCCAGCATCATGCGGCTTTCTAATTCAAAATCTCCCGAAAGCAGCTTCTCCACGGCATTCTCCACGCCCTCCGGCTCCACTTCCGTAAGATACCCCAGAGTGCCCATATTGATGCCGAGAATGGGAATGTTCTGCTTGCCGATGCGCTCCCTTGCGGCATTTAAGACCGTGCCGTCGCCACCCAGTACCAGAATACAGTCCGTTCCCGGCTGCATGGGGTCTTCGGGGTGCAGCTTGACACTGCATTCCATGCCTTTCTGTATAAGAAGCTTCTGAATATGCTTTGTCATCAGAAGGTCCTTGTCCTTATGCAGGTTTGTGTAAATGCAAAAATGTTTCATTCCGTTTTGTCCAACTCCCCATGTGCAAGTGAAACGGTTTCTTTTATTTTCGTCTGCCACTCCGGTGCAAAGCCGAGTCCCTCTTTCTTAGAAAGAAGCTCTTTTAAGGCTCCTTCCGCCTCGGCTTCCGTAAACGGCGGCATTTTTTCTTTCTGAATTTCCAGAAAAACGAGATATTCGATATTGCCTTCCGGTCCCTTTATGGGGGAAAAATCCAGATCCTTTACGAAAAATCCCAGCATATCCGCATAAGTAATGACTTTTTCAATGACTTCCCTGTGCACCTCCGGCTCTCTTACCACGCCTTTTTTACCGACCTTGTCCTTGCCGGCTTCAAACTGCGGTTTGATGAGACACACCATCTGCCCCTGCTCTGCCAGAAGCTCTCTTGCAGGCAGTAAGATTTTGGTCAGGGAAATAAACGAAACATCCACGGAAGCAAACTGGGGTGCCTCGGCAATATCTTCTTTTGTCATATAGCGGAAATTGGTCTTTTCCATGCAGACCACTCTCTCGTCATTGCGGAGCTTCCAGGCAAGCTGGCCGTGTCCCACGTCCACGGAATATACCTTTACGGCGCCGTTCTGCAGCATGCAGTCGGTAAAGCCGCCGGTGGAGGCGCCGATGTCCATACATACCTTTCCCTTCAGGGTAAGGTCAAAATGCGTCATTGCCTTCTCTAATTTATAGCCACCCCTGCTCACGTATTTCTGCGGGGCTCCTTTTACTTCTATTTTCAGATTGTCCGTGCGGAACATGCTTCCCGCTTTGTCCTCCCGCTGTCCGTCCACGAAAACATTGCCCGCCATGATAATGGCTTTTGCTTTTTCCCGGGATTCTGCGTAGCCCATGGACACAAGCAGTACATCCAGTCTTTCTTTCATGTTTCTTCCTCTTTATTCTGCTGCCGAAAGCCTGTTTTATTTAGGCTGTCCGTCCATCTGTTCCAAAATTCGGTTTAAGATGCTTTCCGCATCCATATGCAGCTCTTTTTTTAGCTGCTCCACGCTGCCATGCTCCACATAACAGTCCGGTATGGCAACGGAAAGGAATTTTCCGCGGTAATTGCATTCTTCCAGGTAGGCTCTTACGCCCTCACCGAAGCCGCCGTTTGCCGTGTTTTCCTCCAGCGTAATCACGAAATCATGCTCGTCTGCCGCCTGCTTTACCATTTCTTTGTCAAAGGGCTTTACAAATCGCACATTGACAAGGCTGACCGGAAGTCCTTTTTCCTTTAATGCATCCCGCACGGTTACGGCTGTTTTTACCATGCTTCCCACGGCTAACAGGGCAATGCCGCCCTCCTTGTAAATCCATTCGCTTTTTCCTATGGAAATGGGAGCACGGAACTCCTTTAAGCCCGTGTACGCCTCCCCCTTGGGATAACGCACGGCAATGGGACAGCCCGCCGCCACGGCATATTTCATCATATCGGAAAACTCCCATTTGTTCTTGGGCGCCATTATGTGCATATTGGGAATACTGGATAAAAACGACAAATCGAAAATACCCTGATGGGTCTCGCCGTCCGCGCCTACCAGTCCTGCCCGGTCTATGGCAAATACCACCGGCAGATTCTGGATACAGACATCGTGCAATATCTGGTCATAGGCTCTCTGTAAAAAAGAGGAATAGATTGCCACCACCGGAATATAGCCTCCGGCTGCCAGCCCCGCCGCAAAGGTAACGGCATGTTCTTCCGCAATGCCCACATCAAAGAAACGCTCCGGGTACATGTTGCGGAACCGCTTTAAGCCCGTGCCGTCCGGCATAGCCGCCGTAATCGCCACCACTTTTTCATTGCGTTTTCCAAGCTTACACATAACCGTGGAAAAAATATCCGTGTAATTGGCTGTGGTACGGGGATTTTTCGGAAGTCCCGTTTCCGGCTCGAAGGGGTCCGTGCCGTGAAATCTGGCAGGATGCCGTTCCGCCGGCTCATAGCCCTTTCCTTTTTCCGTAAGCACATGGACAAGCACTGGTCCTTTTACTCTCTTGGCATCCTTAAAGACCCTTAAGAGGGCATTGATGTCGTGTCCGTTTACGGGACCTAAGTAGGTGATTCCCATATCTTCAAAGAACATACCGGGAACCACAAGCTGCTTCACACCGTTTTTAATTCGGCGGATACGGGCAATCAGTCCGTCTTTTCCGGAATTTTTCAGGGTGTTGTAAACGCCCTCCTTCAGATCCAGGTACCCTTCCGCCGTACGCACGTTATTTAAGTACTTGGAAAGTCCGCCCACATTTTCGGAAATAGACATGTTGTTGTCGTTTAATACCACAATGAAATTGGTTTCCAGAGTGGACGCATTGTTTAACGCCTCGTACGCCATACCGCCCGTCAGGGAACCGTCACCGATGACGGATACAATGGTTTCCGTGCCGCCGGATAAATCCCGTGCTTTTACCATTCCCAGTCCCGCCGATATGGAGGTGGAGCTGTGTCCGGTATCGAAGCAGTCGCAGTCGCTTTCCTTCCGCTTGGGAAAGCCGCTCATGCCGTGATATTTCCTTAAGGTATCAAAGCCGTCTTTTCTGCCGGTCAGGATTTTGTGGGTGTAGGACTGATGTCCCACATCGAAAATAATCTTGTCCATAGGCAGATTCAGGGAAAGGTGTAGCGCCATGGTAAGCTCCACCGTACCGAGGTTGGAGCCTAAGTGACCGCCCGTTTCACTGATTTTTTCTATAAGGAATTTACGGATTTCCTCTGCCAAAAGCGGATATTCCTTTTTGTTCAGCTTCTTTATGTCATTGACCTTCTCTATTTGTTCCAGGTACATCTATACTCACCCCATAAGTATTATTTTTTCCGATGAATCAGATATTTTGTAAGCTCCTCCAAAAAGGCACTGTCCCCCGAACAGTCCTTCAGAATACAAATGGCTTCTTCCGAAAGCTTCTCCACTTCTTTTTTTGCTTTTTCAAGACCATACATGGTCACATAAGTCTGTTTGTCGTTCTTTTCGTCGCTGAAAAGCGGCTTACCCAAAACGGCTTCCTCTCCTTCCACATCCAGAATGTCGTCCTGAATCTGGAACGCAATGCCGATGTTGTACGCACATTTGCCCATGGCAGTAACGGTTTTCTCGTCCGCTCCCGCCAAAATGGCTCCTATCATCATGGAAGCCTCTATCAGATCCGCCGTCTTGTGACGGTAAATAAACAGAAGCTGCTCTTCCGTAATCTGTTTTCCTTCTGCCTCTAAGTCCGCGGTCTGTCCGCCGATCATGCCGTGGATGCCAGCAGCCTTAGACAGTACCTTCAGCGCCTGCTCCAGCATCTTAAAACGCGCCGTTACCGGCACCCCGTCCACATAACAGTTTTCAAAAGCCCGGAATGCGGTTTCAAACGCATAGTTTAACAGGGCATCCCCTGCCAGAACCGCCATACCGTCTCCGTAAACCACCCAGGTGGTCTTTTTGCCGCGGCGCAGCTCGTCGTTGTCCATGGCAGGCAGATCGTCATGCACCAGGGAATAGGTATGTATCATTTCCATGGCCGCCATAAAGGGCTCCACCGCACTGCCCGTTCCGCCGCACATTTTATAGGTTTCCCGCATCAGCATGGGACGGATTCTCTTGCCTCCCGCCTCCAAGCTGTAATGCATGGCTTCCTTTACCGTTTTCTGCAAGCCTTCCGTATCCGGCATATACTGCATTAAAATCTCATTGATTTCTTTCTGTCTGTTTTCAAATTCTGCCCGAAAGTCCATACTTCCTCCCGCTACATGTTATTCTTCATCCCAGTCCGTTACCTGTCCGTCCGCGTTTAAAATCTGCACCTGTTTTTCCACCCTGTCGATATCGGCGTTGCACTGCTTAATAAGCTCCATGCCGTCCTTATACAGGGAAAAGCTTTCTTCCAGTGTAATATCTTCTTTTCGCAACTGCTCTGTCATGGCATCTAATTTTGCCAGCTTTTCTTCCAATGTCATACCGGTTCTCTTTCTTTTCGTGCGCATTCTTCCACCAGTACGTGAATTTCGCCGTCCGTCACCTGTACGGTAAGCTTATCACCTTCCGCCACATCTTCCACACTCTTTACGGCCCTGCCGTCCTTTTCCACATAGGAATAGCCGCCGCTTAATTTTTCCAAAGGGGACAGCCCCTTGAACTGCTCAATAAGAAGCGCCAGTCTGTGGCGTCTGTCCGTCACGATATCCGAAAATCCGCCCTGCAGGCTCTCCGTCAGCTTTGCTAAATACATCTTCTGCTCCTGCAGACGGTTCATGGGACTTAGTGTCTTTAACAGAAGCTGTCTCTGCGCCGTCTTCATTTTTAGGAGCTGTATTTGGGTCATCATGCCGCCGGCAAGTTCCTCTTTTCTGCGGGCAAGCTGTTTTTCCAGCTGGTCGTACTCATATACGGCAAGCTCCGCTGCCGCTGAGGGAGTCGGTGCACGCAGATCCGCCACAAAATCCGCAATGGTGGTGTCCGTTTCGTGGCCCACTGCGGAAATAATTGGGATTTCACAGTCAAAGATGGCCTGTGCCACCGCTTCTTCGTTAAACGCCCACAAATCCTCCAAGGAGCCGCCGCCCCTTCCCACTATCATCACATCCACGCCAACTTTTTCCAGTGCGCGGATGCCGTTTATAATGCTGGGCGCCGCATCCTTCCCCTGCACAATGGCGGGATACAGGATAATTTTCACGTAAGGGTTCCTTCTCCGGGTAATGTTGATGATATCCCGGACCGCCGCTCCCGTGGGAGCCGTCACCACACCCAATGTATGAATATACTTTGGAACGGGTCGTTTGTAACACTCATCAAACATGCCCCGTTCCAACAGTTCCGTTTTCAATTCTTCAAATTTTTCGTAGAGATTTCCCAGACCGTCACTCGTAATCTGCTTTACATAAATCTGGTATTTTCCGTCTCTTTCGTAAACGTTTACACTACCTTTTACAATGACCTGCATCCCCTCCTGCATACGGAAGGAAAGTCCTTTTTTCCGGTCACTGTCGAACATCACACAGGCAATGGTACCTTTTTCGTCCTTTAACGTAAAATAAATATGTCCAGACGGATGGTATTTGCAGTTGCTTACTTCGCCTCTGACGCAAAGCCTCTGCAGCATAAAATCCTGAGTGAACATATTTTTTATATACGCATTTACCTGTGCTACCGAATATACATTTTGTACGGCCATAAAAATCCTCTTTTATACAAACTTCGCCAATACGGCATTGACAAAAGCTCCGGATCCGTCCTGACCGAATTTCTTGGCAAGCTCCACCGCCTCATTGATGGCTACGCTCGCCGGTACACTGTCATCCTTCTCTATTTCATAGACAGCAAGGCGGAGAACAGTAAGCTCTACCTTGCCCATGCGGGTGATGTCCCAGTTCTCGGCCTTTTCGGAAAGCTGCTTATCAATGTCCGGTAAGGACTCCATGATGTGATTGTATTTTTCGGTGATGTACTCCCTGTCCTTTTCGCTGAAGGAATGCATATCTTCATCATAGCTTCCCGTTTCAAAAAACATTTTTAACTGTGCCGGCATCTCCTCCGGATTATTAAATTCCACACGGAACAAAAGCAGAAATATCTGCTCTCTCAATTCTCTCCTGCCCATAGTATCTGAGTTCCCTCTTATCGTATGATTATTTGTTGTTCGGCATACTGACAGCCACGACTCTCACGTTCACATCCGTAACGGTAAGTCCTGTCATATTTTCAATGGTGGTCTTTACTTTGTCCTGTACCTTGCCGCAGGTAACGGGAATATTGTAGCCGTATGCGATATTTACAAACACATCGACCTTTACGCGGTTTTCAAAAATATCAATTTTAGCGCCCTTTCTGGCGTTTTTGATACCGACCTTATCCATCAGCTCGCCTGCCATATTGCCGGCGCAGGCTTCCACGCCTTCAATATCCCTGACTGCCAGGCTGGCAATCATGGCTACTACGTCATCTGCTATCTGTACGGTACCGATATCGTTATTATCTCTTAAAACATAGTTTGATCTTTCTTCCATAATTATGTCCATACTCCTTTCGCCTTGTACTTCCGTTCATGATGTTAGTATAGCACAACCCTTATTCATTCACAAGCCAAAAAGTCAGCGAATGCCCCGCCGCATCCTCCGTATAGGCTATTCTGCCGCCGGCGGTATAAAAATAGCGGAATATCTTCTGATTTGTGACAAGCTCTGTCACAAAGGTATCGTAAACGGCATCGTCACTGCACATAAAGGTGATGGTGGTTTTGCCCGCATCCTGTGCCTTTTCAAAGAAATCCTCCACCGCTTCCTCATCATACTCCGTAAAATAAGCGCCCTCCGTCACGTAGTAATTTGCCTGCATGGAGGTGCATTCCGGCAGGGCAAACAGAGTATCCACCGTGTGGGTTTTCTCTAACATAACCGCCGGTACGCAGAGGTAATCATAGTTAATCTGCGGCAGGCTGCCGGCGCCCTCATCTTTTTCTTCGCTCTGATAGGAAGGGTCGCCCCATGTGGCGTCCACGTAATAGCATTGTCCGTTCACTTCCACTAAATTAAACGCATGCGCCTGTCCGCCGTAAACCGTGCCGGACACAAGTACACTGTTTATCCCTGCCCGGTTCAAAAGATACTGCACCGTTTTGGCATATCCCTGACAGACGGACTCGCCCGATAATAAACAGGAGCAGATATTCTGGTTGTCCGGGGCATCCTTCCGGTAATCGGTGTGCAGAATCACATATTCGTACACATATTTTACTTTTTCGTAATCGGATGCCTCTGCCGGCAAAGCCTGCAGGCATTCCTCTGCCGCCCGGTCGATTTCCCGTTCCCTAAGCACCCGCTCATAGGTGTCCATGGTATAGGTGCCGGAAAAGCTGATTTTCAGTAGCTTGTCCGCCATCGTATACTTTGTATAGGTGTAGCCGCTCACGAAAAACAGCTCCGGGTGATCGTTCATAACGGCATAAAAGACCTTTTCGATGTCCTCTTCCCCGGGCTCTCCCGAAAAACCGGTATGCAGGAGATATTCCTCCTCCATGCCGGACAGGGCAAGGTAAATGTCACGATACCACACCTGTTCTCCCCCGGATAAGGTTTCCAGGCAGAACTGTCTGGTAGGATATTCCTCTTTCATGGCTTCCGTGTACTCTGCCATCTGTGTCTCATCCATTGTCTGTGCTTCCCCGTTTTCCTGTGTTTCCTCCCGTAACGGGGAGGCACAGGCACTCAGGCACACTGCAAGGATTGCTGCCGTAAGTACTGTTCGTTTTAATTTTCTGTTCAAATCTGCCTCTTTACTGATTGCGTCCGAATTCGGAAAGCTCCAGTCCCGGGTTTCTGTCCAGTGTCATACCCACACTCCAGGAGTTGACAAACAGAAGTAAGGGATTGCCCTTCAAATCCTGAATCTTCTTCATATCCGATGTACCGGTCAGCTTCTGTAAATCAATATCCTTGTTTTCAATCCAGCGGATATGCTCATAGGGAAGCGGCTCTAAGCGGATTTCCACATTGTATTCGTTGTTCAGGCGGTACTTTAAGACGTCAAACTGCAGGACACCTACCACACCCACGATGATTTCTTCCATACCGGTGTTGTATTCCTGGAAAATCTGGATGGCACCTTCCTGGGCAATCTGGGAAACGCCCTTGATGAACTGCTTTCTCTTCATGGTATCTACCTGACGCACTCTGGCAAAATGCTCCGGTGCAAAGGTAGGAATACCTTCGTATTGAAATTTCTGTTTCGGCATGCACAGGGTATCGCCGATGGAGAAAATACCCGGGTCGAATACGCCGATAATGTCGCCCGCATATGCCTCGTCCAGAATCTTCCTCTCGTCCGCCATAATCTGCTGGGGCTGGGAAAGACGCATGACCTTGTCGCCCTGCACATGGCGAACTTCCATGTTGGCATCAAACTTTCCGGAGCAGATACGCATAAAGGCGATTCTGTCCCGGTGCGCCTTGTTCATGTTCGCCTGGATCTTAAAGACAAAGGCGGAAAAATCATTTTCCACAGGGTCAATCAGTCCGATGTCCGCCTTCCGGGGCAGCGGTGTGGTTGTCATTTTTAAGAAATGCTGCAGGAAATCCTCCACGCCGAAGTTTGTCAGGGCGGAACCGAAGAATACCGGCGTCAGATCGCCGCTTCTTACTTCATCTAAATCAAATTCCGCACTGGCGCCGTCCAAAAGCTCGATTTCTTCCATGAGTTTGTCCGCTGCCGCCTGTCCGATGACTGAAACAAGCTTGTCCGTATCGGCTGCGTCAATCTCGGTTGCGATACCTTCCTTCGTACCCTTTTCGGTATCGGAATAGGTAAAGACTTTATTTTTCTCTCTGTCAAATACACCCTTGAAATTTTTACCGGAGCCGATGGGCCAGTTGACGGGGCAGGTAGCTATTCCTAACTCTTTCTCGATTTCGTCCAGCAGATCGAAGGTATCGTTGGCGTCCCTGTCCATCTTGTTGATAAAGGTAAAAATAGGTATCTTTCTCATGACGCAGACCTTGAACAGCTTTCTGGTCTGTGCCTCTACACCCTTGGAGGCGTCAATGACCATGACGGCTGAGTCCGCCGCCATCAGGGTACGGTAGGTATCTTCCGAGAAGTCCTGATGTCCCGGTGTATCCAGAATATTGATGCAGAATCCGCCGTATTCAAACTGCAGTACCGAAGAAGTTACAGAAATACCTCTTTCCTTTTCAATTTCCATCCAGTCGCTGACCGCATGTCTGGCTGTTGCCTTTCCCTTTACGCTTCCCGCCAGATTGATGGCTCCGCCGTAAAGCAAAAATTTCTCCGTCAGGGTCGTCTTACCTGCATCGGGGTGCGAAATGATCGCAAAAGTTCGTCGTCTGTTTATTTCCTCTGCTACTGAAGCTGCCACAGCTTTCATCCTCCAAATCTTAACTTACTGCACGCGTTCCGTGCTTACCTTAATATGCCCTCTCCCGCAAAGGTGGGCACAATGTCAAAATATTGTAACACAGATGCACCGATATCTGCAAATGTTTTTCTTGTCCCCAGATTGCCCGGCGCCACCGGCTTTCCGTACATGACAAAGGGTGTATATTCCCTGGTGTGGTCCGTGGTTTTTAAGTAACCGGGGTCGCAGCCGTGGTCCGCCGTTATCATAAGCACATCCTCATCCCTCATTTTCGCCATGATTTCCGGTAATTTACCGTCAAAATAAGAAAGTGCCTTCGCATAGCCGTCAATGTCCCTGCGGTGTCCGTAAAGCATATCAAAATCCACTAAATTGATAAAGCAGATGCCTTCAAAATCCTTGTCGAGATATTCTAAGGTTCTCTCAATGCCCTCGGCATTTCCGCTTGTATAGACATGCTCCGAGATGCCGCTTCCGGCAAAAATATCAAAAATCTTGCCTACGGCAATGGTATCTTTTCCGTGCCTCTGCAGAATATTTAATATGGTGTCCCCGGGCGGCTCCAGCGAAAAATCATGTCGTCTCGGTGTGCGGGTGTAGTTTCCGCTTTCCCCGGTAAAGGGTCTGGCGATAACTCTGCCCACGCCGTGCTTTCCGGTCAGGATTTTCCGCGCCATCCGGCAGTATTCGTAAAGCTGTTCCACCGGCACCACATCCTCATGGGCGGCAATCTGGAACACGCTGTCCGCAGATGTGTAAACAATCAAATCACCCGTTTTGACATGCTCGTCGCCGTATACTTTAATGACTTCCGTACCGGAATACGGCTTGTTGCAGAGCACTCCTCTGCCGGTTGCTTTCTTAAACGCATCCAGTACCTCTTTTGGGAAGCCGTCCGGATAAGTGGGCAGCGGAGTCGGGGAATAAATACCGGCTATCTCCCAGTGTCCGATGGTAGTATCTTTGCCCATGGAAGCTTCCGCCATACGTGCAACTCTGCCCGTTATATCCGTCTCCTTACTTTCTGCCGATGTGCCTTCTATCTGAAAAAGTCCCAATTTTTCCATGTTTGGCATAGAAAAATAAGGACTTTTCGATACTGTTCCCAAGGTATCCACACCGTAGTCTCCAAACTTTTCCGCATCCGGCATCTGTCCGATTCCAAAGCTGTCCAGTACGATTAAAAATACTCTCTTCATCTCATCCGTCCTTCCTGTCGTTTCATTCGTTTATCTTACCACATATCCTTTTACTCTACAACTGTACTGATTATGATATTTTCTGCCGGAATGCCGGCTTTTCTTTTCACAATATCTTCAATCTGGGCTCTCTGGGCGTCCGTCAGCTCCAGCGCATTTACCACCACATCGGCACCGTCCCCGCTGATGCTTACCACCACGCCGTCAAAGCCTTTTGCCTGCAGTAAGATTTCCGCACCCAGTTCTTTTTCCGCTACATTTGTCATCTGCACCATGGTCTGTACGGCTTCCTGCTTCTGTTCATCGCTTAAGGCGGTGCTGTTGATGACTTCCATCAGGGTTTCCTTATTCTTGGCTCTCACCTGCTCCTTCAAAAGCTTTGCTTCGGAAAGCACTGTCACGGAGGAATTGGATGTGAATACGGCTTCTCCGGGAATTTCGCCCTGCTCCGGTGTCACGTAAGAACCGTCCGCCTGTTCAAGATCTGTTTCTGCATCCGCACCGCTTAATGCCAGGTCCTCCTCCGACAAGTCATCCAGATCCGTATCCAGACTTTCGATTTCCACATAATCTCCGTTTGCCGCCGCATCGTCCGTAAGCCCCATGATATCGTTCAGGGAATAGTCATCGTTTACCACACCGTCCGTCAGGCTTCCCGCTTCCTCACTGGTAATTTCTCCGTTTGCGGAAGTGGGCACATAATCTTCCCCGGACAGATTTTTACCGGTAAACTGTAAGTACCCTGCTACCGCAATCATAATGGCAAGTGCAGTAATCATCAGTTGATTTTTTTTAAGTATGTTTTTCACGTCATTCTCCCCTTCACTATACTTTCGGTTTTCTACCTGTTTCATTATATTAAGCTTTTCTATTCTCTATGCATACGTGTCTTATTTTGTACGCAGAACTTTCGCATGGTGCTCTCCCCGGCTTATCCTGCCTTCAGCACTTTTACCCGGTGCGCCTCCACGCCGAACAGTATCTGTACCGCCTCCGATAAATTTTTACTCACTTCCCCGTTGCCGGCTCCTTCCGCCACCACGACCACGCCTTCCACGCTGGGGCTTAAGGTTTTGACCACATAGGGCTCTTCATAGCCGTTCCCCTTTCTGTAAACCGTCGCATCCTCCGTGGCAAATTCGCTCACCATCCGGCTGCCGCCCTGGCTGTCCTGCTCCGATGTCTGGGAACGTGTCACCGGCATATCCTTCTCCACAACCTGTTCCGAAGACGCCCGTAGGGTAATCATCACCTTCACCTGCCCGGCACCGTTTACTCCGGAAAGAAGGCTTTCTGCCTTCGCTTCCATTTCCTTTATATACTGCTCCTGTTCCCACACATAGCCGGTCATGGCGGTTTCGTCGTATCCTGCCGTACCATCCCCGGCTGCCGTGTAGGCTGCGGTTCCGCCTGCCTGATATCCTGTTCCTGTGTTTTTAGTTTGATAACTGCTGTTATTATTACTTCCCGATGCGCTTTTTCCGCCGGTTCCCGCCGTATCCACCGGAATGGCAATCACCATGAGCAGCACCCCCAGCAACACGATAATCAGAAGATTATTCTTATTTTTCAGGAATTTCACTATGGACTCTTTACGGATTTCCTTCATGCACCTTCACCTCGATTTCTACGGTTTCTATGTGGGCTGGAGCCTCTGTGGAATTTTCATCGTATACATTATTAAGTTTCGATTTAATTTCTCTTTCATAGATTTCCCGCCGTTTTTCTTCCGATAAATCACATATGTAATTTATTTGCATCATATCCTCCTGCATCATTTCCTCATACCCGGCAAGGCTCTTCGAAAAAGCCTTTTCATCCGTCTGTCCGAACAGCTTCAGAAGCGGCATCATGAACAGGGTCAGCGCCATCAGATGCACAATGAATTTCAGATACTTTTCATACAGGCCGTTCGGCTTCAGGTGCAGGATAAGCTGCGCCCCTATTAAGAAAACACTTGCTTTTTTTATGACAGAAAAGATTTCATCGCCCATTTTCCACGCCTTTCTTTATACATTTTCACGCCTATCTGCTTTCAGCGGTTTGTGGTAAATGCCGCCACGGATATGGTTATCATAAATAGCAGAAAAGAGGTCCCCACGGTCTGAAACAGCAGCCGCCCGGCATTGCCCACCCTGTCGGCACAGGTGCTCATCCTTTTGTCACTGACAAGACCCATGAAGGCTCCCGCCGCTTTCAGGACAAACGCCGTCAGAAGCAGCTTGCAAAGAGGCGGCAGTGCTACGGCAATCAGCAAAAGCAGCGCTGTAAAGCCGATGCCGTTTTTTATAATAGCAGCCGCTCCGAATGCCATATCCACCACACTGTCCGTCACTTCTCCCACTCCCGGAATGGCGGAGAGCCCTTTCTGCAAAAGCCCTGTTTTGGCACTGTCAATCGCCGGGGTAAGCAGGGACTGCAGAGTACTGATGCCCGCCACAATGCCAAGGGATGCTTTCAATAAAAACCGTATCATTTTTTCCATGCCGCTTTCCAAAAGAGTCATTCTTTCCTCCGACAGGCATCCGTTTAAGACCGCCAGAAGCATATAGCTGTTGATAAGAGGCATCAGCAGGGTCAGCAGTATTTTCTCCACCAGAAAAATAATCAGCAGGATAATCTGATACCCCGCTCCCGCCGTCATGGTTCCCGTGGCAATGCCCACCGATAAAAAATAAGCGGGGATAAACACCTGTATAAATGCCACAATATTCTGAATTGCCTCCGCCGCCGTATGCGCTGCACTGAAAAAGCATTTCATCAGAACTGCCGCCATATACAGATACAGAAAATAAAAACCGGCATCCGCCACCTGATGCTTATCAAAAATACGGATAAAATGGGAAATAAGCGCCGCACCGATGCCCATCAGCAACAGGAGCAGAAACGTATTTTTTAAGGATGCAAGGTCCGTTATCACACTGCCGAAGGTCATCTGCACCACACCTGTCAGCGCTCCTTTTATATCCCCTGTGAAAGCCTGTTTCAGCAGGGTTTCCAGGTCAATCTGCAGAGTCGGGAAAAGCTCCCCTAACTGCGCTTCTATGCCATCCATCCCATATTCCCGAAAAATGCTGTCCATATCCATTTCCATGGCATTCTCCTATACAAAATTCCGGATTTGTTCCATGACCGCAAACAGAATGGGAAGTCCCGCAAAAATAACGGACAGCTTTCCTAAAATTTCTATCTGTCCTGCCACGGAACCATATCCGGCATCCTTGCAGATACCCGAAGCAAACTCACAGATATAAGTAATACCGATGACCTTCATCAGGGTGGCCAGATACCCGCCCTCGTCCGACCAGATTTCCTGCACGATCCGGTACTTGTCCAGCATGGAAGTTAAAAAACGCAGGGTGTAGCCGAAAATCAGAATAGCGCACACACAGCCTATGTAAAAGGAATATTCCGGCTTCCGGTTCTTAAACTGCATGGCAAGAACCGCACATAAAATACCGCTGACCGCAATCTTTGTAATCTCTATCATTTTCTTACCTATCCCGCCTTCTACAGGGAAAACAGTGCCTGTATATTGGTAAACAGCTCATAAATATAAGGCACAATCCAGGAAATCACCAGGATAAGCCCCGCCAGACTTACCAAAAAAGCCTGCTCTTCCCTGCCGCTGTGTTTCAATATCTGACTTAATATGGTGACTAAAATACCCACTGCCGCAATCTTAAAAATCAGCCCAATACTCATTCCGACGCTCCTCCTTACAACAGAACAATAATCAGGAAAAGCCCTCCCATGATGCCAAGTCCCGTTGCTAATTTTCCCTGCTGCAGCACATTCTGTTCCCGGATCCTGCGTGCCTCTTTAATGGCGTCCCGGTGCCCTTCCATGACTCTCACCTGCATCTGCCAGTCCTTTAGCCCCTTAACCTTCGCAAAGGAAAGGAAGCTTTCTTTTTCCTCTTTCGTAAGCGGCAGCTTCTGCAAAAGAACGGCAAAAGCCTCTTCCCAACAAGCGGAAAAATCCCTTCCGTCCTCTTTTTGCAAAAGCTTTCCTGCCGAAAGCAGGGTGCCCCGAAACGGCTCTTCCGTCTTTTCCGCTATCATAAACAGACATTCATGCAGCGTGGATTTTCCGTACCGGACTTCACTGATAAAAAGGTCCAGTATTTTTTCCATGGTCTTAAGAAGCCGGATGCTCTCGTAATACCTTGTCCGGTAAAAAAGGCCCAGCGCCGTACAGCCTGCAAAAATCAAAATTGCTCCGAAAAGTCGCAGCATATTTCCCCCTCCTTTCCATAAACCGCTTTTATCCTCGGATGGCCCTGTTTTTTCCAGAGCACCACAAACCGTTCAAAGACCTGCTCCTGCAGAAGCTCCCGCATATACGGCTTTTCCCGCAAGGAAAGCAGGTCTTCCCCGTGTATGGTTGCCAGAATGTTGCACCCGCAGGCAGACACCTTCCGGATGGCATCCACATCCTCCCTGCCGCCGATTTCGTCTATGGCGATTAAAGAGGGCGCCATGGAACGGACTAACATCATCATGCCGTGCACCTTCGGGCAGGCATCCAGAATATCCGTCCGGATACCCACATCATTCTGCGGTATTCCCAGATAGCTTCCTGCAATTTCACTTCGCTCATCGACCACGCCCACGGAAACACCCCCTCCGTACACATTGCCGTCGGAAATCTGTCTGACCAGGTCCCGTAAAAGTGTGGTTTTTCCGCACCCCGGCGGGGAAATCAGAAGCGTATTGCATATCTTTTGCTGCCGGTACAGATACGGAATAACCGGGTCTGCGGCTCCCTTCTTTTCATGGGAAACACGGATATTCAGGCTGCCCGGATGCTTTAACGTGCGAAGGCTGCCGTCCGTTTCCAGGACAGCCTGTCCGCATATCCCGACCCGGTGTCCTCCCGGCACACTGATAAACCCCTGCCTCATTTCATCCTCAAAGGCATAAAGAGAGTCCTTACAGATCTGGTTTAACATATTCCGCAGTTGTTCTTCCCCGATGCACCGCGCATCTTCCTTTCTTTTCGTAAGACCGCCGTCTTTTCCGAAGAAAAATTCACCCCTATGTAGTTTTAATATAATGGGTTTGTCCACCCTGAGGCGGATTTCTTCTAATTCCCCGTATAAGGTAAGCATCTGTTCTCCTTCCCCGCGAAGGGACGCCGGAAACAAAGCTATCAGACTTTTTTCTTTGCTCATTTTCCTTTCCTCTCTGCCTACCTCTAATATATGTACAGGCATCAAAAAAAGAACCCGCAAATGCGAGTTCTTTTCGGATTTTTGTCTGGTTGTCTGTTTACTCTTCCCAGCCCTGCCATTCAATCCATTCGGAGCCGTAGGTAAAGTAATAAACGGAGATACACTGGATTTTTCCGCTGTCGTCCGTATTAACGGAAAGGATTACTACATCGTCCTTGTAAGAGGAGTCTTTGTCGCAGAACCATACATCTGCAAGATCAGCAGCCGCCATGTTCTTCCATTTGCTGCCGTCTTTGTAAAAAGCGATATCCAGCCATGCATTGGCATCTTCGTATTCCTTGTAAATCTCTTCTGCGGTTTCATTGTCGTAATTTATCACTCTGGTATCCCCGGAGTCATACACGAGTTCCCACATAGCATTAGCCGGCTTTACCTGAAACTCATTCAGGTATTCGTCCAGAGAATCTCCTACCTTTAAGCCGCGTGCCAGTACGAAGGACTCATCGTAATCCTGATTGTTGTTGCCGTCAAAGGAGAAAGAATAGGTTTCATCACCGAAAATCATGAATCCGCTGTCTTTGGAAAGGGTAACGGTTTCATCCCCTTTCTGAAACTGGAAATCGGAGTCCTTCCAGGTCTTGCCTGCCGGAAGGGAGCATGCACTCAATACAAGGGAAAGTGCCAGTGCGGTAACAGCTGCTAATTTCTTTTTCATCTGTTCATAATCCTTTCTTACTTTTTCAAAAATTATTACTGCTGTGCTACGTCTTTCATGGAGAAGCTGATTCTTCCCATCTTGTCCTTGCCTAAGCATACAACGGTTACAACATCGCCTAAGGTCAGGACATCCTCTACATGCTCAATTCTTTCCTTGGCAATCTTGGAGATATGAACCATGCCTTCTTTTCCGGGAGCGAACTCGATGAATGCACCGAATTCCTTAATGCTTACGACCTTGCCCTTGAAAATCTGGCCTTCTTCAAAGTCTGTGGTGATAATCTTAATCATCTCAACAGCCTTATCCATCATAACCTTGTCGGTACCGCATACGGATACCTTACCGTCATCGGTAATATCAATCTTTACGCCGGTACGAGCAATAATCTCGTTGATGGTCTTGCCTCTCTGGCCTACTACATCGCCAATCTTTTCCGGGTCAATCTGGATGGAAATAATCTTGGGTGCGTACTTGCCGACTTCTGTTCTGGGAGCGGCAATGGCTTTCTTCATACAGTTGTCCATGATGAAGAGTCGTGCTTCACGGCATCTTGCGATAGCGCCTTCTACGATAGGTCTTGTCAGACCGTGAATCTTAATATCCATCTGGATAGCGGTAATACCTTCTGTAGTACCGGTTACCTTAAAGTCCATATCGCCGAAGAAGTCTTCCAGCCCCTGAATATCGGTAAGAAGTACGAAATCATCGTCGGTTTCACCGGTAACAAGACCACAGGAAATACCTGCTACCATCTTCTTGATGGGAACACCGGCAGCCATTAAGGACATGCAGGATGCACAGGTGGAAGCCATGGAGGTTGAACCGTTTGACTCAAAGGTTTCGGATACGGTACGGATTGCATAAGGGAACTCCTCTTCGGAAGGAAGCACGGGAATAAGTGCTCTCTCTGCCAGTGCACCGTGACCGATTTCACGACGTCCGGGGCCTCTGGAAACCTTGGTCTCACCTACGGAGTAGGAAGGGAAGTTGTACTGATGCATATATCTCTTGGAGGTTTCGTTTTCATCCAGACCGTCTACCTTCTGCGCTTCGGATAACGGAGCTAAGGTACATACGTTGCAGATCTGGGTCTGTCCTCTGGTGAACATTGCGGAGCCGTGTACTCTGGGAATGATGTCCACTTCTGCTGCAAGAGGACGGATCTGGGTGATTTCACGGCCGTCGGGACGCTTGTGGTCCTTTAAAATCATCTTGCGGACGGTCTTCTTCTCATACTGGTATACCGCTTCGCCTAAAACAGCCAGCCACTCTTCGTTTTCTGCAAATGCCTCGCTGAGCTTTTCGGTAATATTCTTGATATTTTCTTCTCTGGTCTGCTTGTCATCGGTAAATACCGCAACTTCCATTTCTTCGGGAGTTACGATTTTCTTCATTTCTTCAAACATTTCTGCGGGAATTGCACAGCTTGTGTATTCATGCTTGGGCTTTCCTACTTCCGCTACAATGCCGTCAATGAAGGAAATGATGGTCTGATTTACTTCATGTGCCTTGTAAATAGCATCAATCATGACTGCTTCGGGAATTTCGTTTGCACCGGCTTCAATCATGATAACCTTTTCTCTGGTAGAAGCTACGGTTAAGTTTAAGTCACTGTTCTTCCACTGCTCCTGGGAAGGGTTGATAATCAGTTCGCCGTCAATCATGCCCACCTGGGTCATGGCACAGGGACCGTCAAAAGGAATATCGGAAATGCAGGTTGCAATAGCAGCGCCCAACATAGCCACCAGTTCGGGACGGCATGCAGGGTCCACACTCATAACCATATTGTTTAAGGTAACGTCGTTGCGGTAATCCTTAGGGAACAGCGGACGCATGGGTCTGTCGATAACACGGCTGGTCAGGATGGCATTTTCGCTTGCCTTCCCTTCTCTCTTATTGAAACCGCCCGGGATTTTTCCTACCGCATATAATTTTTCTTCGTACTCTACACTTAAAGGGAAGAAATCAATGCCGTCTCTGGGCTTGTCCGATGCTGTTGCACAGGATAATACTGTTGTTTCGCCATAGTGCATAAATGCACATCCGTTTGCCTGCTTGCCGACTCTGCCGATATCAACGCTTAAGGTACGGCCTGCAAGCTCCATTGAAAAAGTCTTGTACATACTTTTCTCCTTGCTTTTTTACAATCCGCCTCGGCGGAAGGGGCTCTGGGTAAAACACCGAAACTACTGAAAAATACACTTACACAAATATACTTTTCAGCGGTCTCGGGGTTTCGTTTACCCAAAGAGGTGAATAAAGTGACTTTGCGCCCGCCCTGTCTGTACCAGAAACGAAGCTGCGTAAAAAAGCGGAGCAGCCTGTTTTGGACATACTCCGCTCTTTGCATCATAATTACTTTCTGATTCCCAGCTTAGCAATGATTGCACGATATCTTTCGATATCCTTTTCTTTTAAGTAATCAAGCAGACCACGTCTCTGACCAACCATCTTTAAAAGACCTCTGTTGGAGTGATGATCCTTGGGGTTCTGCTTCATATGCTCGGTTAACTCTTTGATTCTCTCGGTCAGTACGGCAATCTGTACTTCGGGTGAACCGGTATCTCCGGGCTTTGTTGCATACTCATTGATAATAGCTGTTTTCTTCTCTTTGGAAATCATGATAAAATCCTCCTAAAAAATATTTAGTAAACACCGGATACGAAGGCCGGGTCGGAGTGTCCATAACCTGCGCATCGGTTAAACCATACCTAATAAAATTACCACATTTTACTTTACTTGTAAACCCTTAATTTTCGGACAGTTCCACTTTTATTCCTGTGCGTATTTGTCTGCCTGTCCGGCAATCAGCGCCGCATCATCAAAGTAGTTAATCTTCATGGCTGCCTTGACCTCTGACATGGTCTTCGCTGCTTCTTCCCTTGCCACTTCGCTGCCCTTCTTTAAGATTTCGTAGATGTCGGGAATCTGCTTCTGCAGCTCTTTTCTGCGGTTGCGGATGGGCTCTAATTCTTCCTGCATAACGTTGTTTAAGAATTTCTTTACCTTTACGTCGCCCAAACCGCCTCTCTGGTAATGTGCCTTTAACTCATCCAGATTTGCGTATTCGGGCAGATAGCGTTCAAACTGCTCATCCTTGCAGAATGCATCCAGATAGGTAAATACGGTGTTGCCCTCCAAGGAACCGGGATCACTTACCTTTAAGTGGTTGGGGTCGGTAAACATGCTCATAATCTTGGTCCGCACTTCATCTGCGGAATCGGACAGATAGATGCAGTTTCCAAGGGATTTACTCATTTTTGCCTTGCCGTCAATACCCGGCAGTCTGCAGCATACTTCATTCTGCGGAACAAGAGCTTCCGGCTCCACCAGTGTTTCTCCGTAAACAGAGTTAAACTTTCTTACGATTTCACGGCACTGTTCAATCATGGGAAGCTGGTCTTCACCAACGGGAACCGTTGTTGCCTTGAATGCGGTAATATCGGCTGCCTGGCTGATGGGATAGGTGAAAAATCCCACGGGAATGCTGGTTTCGAAGTTGCGCATCTGGATTTCGGACTTTACGGTAGGATTCCGCTGCAGTCTGGAAACGGTAACCAGGTTCATATAATAAAAGGTTAATTCCGTAAGCTCCTGGATCTGGGACTGGATAAACAGGGTGGACTTGGCAGGGTCCAGTCCGCAGGATAAATAATCCAGTGCCACTTCAATAATATTCTGTCTGATTTTCTCCGGATTGTCCGCATTGTCGGTCAGCGCCTGTGCATCGGCAATCATAATAAAAATCTTGTCGTATTCTCCGGAATTCTGTAACTCCACTCTCTTGCGAAGAGAGCCTACATAATGGCCTACGTGAAGTCTTCCGGTAGGGCGGTCTCCGGTTAAAATGATCTTGCTCATCTGTTAATCTCCTTTATTTTCACTCCTCTGCCTGTTTCCGCAAAGGCAGTCATAGCATTCAAACGTACCTTAAATTATACTACAGGAAAAAGGCTTCCGTCAACCGGCATACATAATGCCGTCAAAATATTCTTCTTCCTCTACGCCGTTTATCGTATACGGCCATTCGGAATGGTCCACCTCAATCCGGTACAGTGTATCACCCGCTTTTAAGTCCACAAGACTGCTGCCGTCCGTCCGGTATAAAGTCAGCTTCGTACCCGCGGGTATCACGGCATTGTCTGCTGTCACACTGCCGTCCTCCGCCACCTGCACGCAGGGAACATCCTTTTTTGCCGTAAGAGCTTCCCTCCACTCGTATGTGCTTGCGTCTACCTGATAAAAGTCTTCATCCGCCACCGGCATGCCGTCCGCTCCCACATGATACCTCCGGCTGGCGGAATAGGTGCTTAATACCTCCATCCGGCTTTCTAAGTAAAAGTTTTCCGGGTCTGTCAGAAGCTCTTCTCCGTATAAATAGGAAGAAGCATCCAAAAGCTGTGCCCTAAGGCCGCAGTTATTTACCTCACCGACATATACCGCACTGCTGCCGTTTAAATCAAACACCTCCAGCATACGGTAATCATTGTCACTGCCGCAGATGACATACAGATAATTCTTACCGTCCGCCGTATGCAGGATGTAGGGATCATAGCTGTATGCCCAGATGTCCTTACCGGTTTCCACTCCGTTCATGGATACCTTCAGGGCTTCATAGGTTCCATACTCGTCCATGGATGCCCATACCCGGAGTTCATCTGTCCTGCCGTCCCCATTAAAATCCATCCCCGACGTACCCAGATTATCTGCCGCATAGACATAGGTCCGTGGGGCTTCCGTATAGTAATCGGAAAAAATATCGGTCTGTTCCGCAAACTTTACACTTCCCGACGGCATTCCAGCCGCATAATAGGAAATTTCATACGGATTGAACCATACACTGACTCCATCATTTGTGATTTTCCAGTTCAGGGTATGCTCTGCAGCTGCTTTGGCAATATAATCTTTTAAGCTTTCCCCCTCTTCCAGGAACAAATCATCCATTGTCAGTCCGCTTTCCTCATAAACAGCTGCCTCTGCCAGTCCCGCAAACGTATCCATATCCGTTACTACATCCTGAATCTGCAGCTCTTCCCCGGTCCGGGTATCATAATTGCAGCCGAAGCTGTAACCGGTTCCATGTGCACCGCCCAGATAAGTGTAACCGTTTTCTTCAATAGAAAGCACTCTGTCGTCCGCCCTGCTTACATAATATGTGCTCTCCGTGGAATAGGGGGTATATATCTGATAACCGCCTTCCTCCGCCCCTTTCAGGTCATCCTCCGCCTGGGTTTTTAAATTTTCATATTCGTTAAGAATAGTGTTTTTATTTTCCTCCGACAGCTTTTTTAGAACCTGTGCCAGCTTAGGATACTTTTCTTCGTCTTCCCCGGTCAGGGCAATGACTCCGTATTTCATTTCCACTAATTTGTTACTGTAATCATCGTCCTTGTAATAGCTGTCAGACAGTTCTCCCTTAATAAGATGCAGAGGCAGCACCGCTTCCTCCGTTCTGCCGTTGTCCTCCCCTGTCTCTTCCGGCAGAGTGTCCCCCGGCAGTGTGCCTGTCTGTGAACCGTCTTCCGTTCCGGTACGGGTTTCCCTATCCGGAAGGCTTTCCCCTGTTTCCGCATTTTTCCGTCCGCAGCCGCCCAAAAGAAGCATTGCCGTCATAATAAGAGCTATCCCTTTTATATTTTTCAGTTTCATATATTCCTTCATTTCCGACCAATTTCTGTCTTCCCTGCATTTCTGCACAGTTACCTGTTATTGTTGTTCTGCGGCTTTTCCCGTCTGTCCTTCTTCACATACAGGAAGCGGTCCGACTTGGCGGACAGACGCAGGCTGTCCTGTTTCACATATTCCTGGGCGTTTTCTCTTTTCTCCACGCTCTTTAGCTTTGCCTTCATGCCGCTTACGGTAAGGAACGCCACAATAAAGCCGATTACCAGCGCAATGAGAATATGTACCGGTATATTATAAGTATCCCCGCCCGCGTTTACAATGGTGCTGACAGCCGCCAGGGATGAAAATGCCTGTAAAAACATAATCTTTTCCTCCTTTATTTATATTACGAAAAATAACAGTGAAATGATAAATGCAATGACAGTGTATAGTCCGGTCAGACCAAAGAGCCATCTTCTGTATGCTCCCTTGTCAAGCGGCAGGTTGCCTACAAACTTTCCGGTCTGTCCGTTCATGGCAAAGACGTACTTTTCACCCTTCCATGTGGTATTTAAAATCCACACCGGACAGAGCACATATTTTACCTTGCCGCCCTGCAGTCTCACATTGCAGTTGACGGTGTTTACCGTATCATATCCCTGTACGGTGTTCCTGAATACTTCTTCCGTGCTCTTTTTAATGCGGGCATTGACTCTGTCCACATTTTCTTCTGCCGTCACATCATATTTATCTGCCAGATAACCTGCCAGATAAGCGGTCTGGAACGGCACTGCCCCCTTGAAATCGAAGGGTTCAACAGACTCCATTAAATCGTCGTCCATCTTGGAGGAGCCGTCCGCCGGCACATTCTCAAACAAAAGATTTCCGGCTCTGGAAACGCTGTAATAGCTGGTTTCCGTATATTCATACCGGGCATCGGACCATCGTTTTACCCTGGTTGCGTCGTATCTGGCGTTGGCGTCCGCTTTGGAGTCAAACATCCAGAACGGCACATAAAGTCCCTTTATTTCATCAATATGATTTTCATCCTTAAATACCTTGGGAAGCAGCCTCTTTCCTTTGAGATGTCTGCCCAGACCTTCCTTCGCTGCATTCCTGTCAATCTTAAAGGGAATGACATAATCGGGCTTTAAGTCTCCCGCAAACATGCCCTTCATAACAATGGTGCTGTCGCAGTACGGGCAGCGGGAAGAACCTAAGTTTTCATCTCCCACGATCTCACCGCCGCAGGACTGGCAGGTATACACTCTCATGTGCGCCGTTTCGTCCTCTTTGAAGGTATCCCCGTCGGGCATATCCCATTCCATGCTCTCCGGCTGTTCCGCCTTCAGCTCCTCGTCCATTGCCTTCAGGGTTTCCATTTCAAACTCTGTTCCGCAGTACGGACATTTCATCTTCTGTGCGGTGCTGTTAAAGCTAATGGCGCCGCCGCAGCACGGACATTTGTACTCAAATAAATCTCCCATATCCTCTCTCCTTTTTTCGTATGTATTTTCTTACACACCTTATTTTGTCTGTTCCGTAAAATATTCCCGCATGCCCTTCGTCATGCTGATGATTCCATCCTCTGAAATAAACAATGCTTCCACACCGTATTTTTCTGCCAGCAATCGTCCTTTCTCTTCTCCCAGCACAAAACATGCCGTGGAAAGAGCGTCGCTTATCATACCGTTCTTGCTTAAAATCGTAACACTTTTTACACCGCTCTCCGCCGGATATCCCGTAGCCGGATTTAAGATGTGGTGATACCGTTTGCCGTCCACCTCCACAAAGCGTTCGTAATCTCCCGAAGTGGACACAAACCAGTTGCCTGTAAGGGTTAGATACCCGCAGTAGGCGCCTGTATCAAAGGGGTCCGTAATGGCGACCCTAAACGCCGTGCCGTCCGGTTTTTCTCCATAAGTAAGGATGCTTCCGCCCACGGAAATGACCGCCGCCTTTACCTCCGCCTGTCCTTCCAGATAGGCAAGGATATCGTCACAGGCAAGCCCTTTTCCAACGGCTCCCAGGTCCAGTACCATGCCCTTAGGCAGTAAAAAGCTGTTGTCTTTTCTTTCTATTTTAAAAAACCCGCTGTAGGACAGCGCTTCTTTTATTTCCGCCTCACCCGGTAAGCGGTAGCCTTCTGTTTTCCCGGTGCTTTCCGTCTGCCCGGCGTCCTCTGTTTTCCCGCCTGTGCCATCCGGCTGCTCCCCGGCGTCCTCATAGCTTTCCTGCGCGTGGGCATCAATATTCCACAGGCTCACCAGTGCTCCGATGGACACATCCAGCGCCCCATCACTGTCCTCATAAATACCGGAAAGCTCCAGCAGCGTCTCTGCCAGCTCTCCGGAAACCTCCGTGTAGATGCCTGTTCCGGCATTGGCATTCAGCTTTGCGACCTCTGAGCCGGCTATTCTGCGGGAAAGCATTGTTTCCTCCATGCCGGAAAGCAGCTGCTCCACATCCCCGGTCACATCGTCCCCTTCCGTATACAGTTTCTGGGTAACGACAGTTCCCATGGCAGTATTCACGGCTTCATATTCCTTTACGGCATTTCCGCATCCCGAAAGAAGCAGCATCGCCACTGCGGGAAGTGTAAAAAAACTTGCTGTAACCCTCTTCATTTCCCTGCGTCCTTTTGTTATACTAACTCTCATAAGTATAACAAACAAACCACCCCTTGACAATATGGGGGAATGAACTTTACCGTCACGGAAAGGTCTGATTATTTTGAAAAACGATAAAAAAATGATGGGAAAAGTGCTGATTTTGCTGCTTCTTCTTTTTCTACTGCTTTTCTCATCCCTGTTTCTTCTATATAAAAGAGGAACTTACGGCGGACAAAAAAAAGCCTGCATCTACCAGAACGGTGTCCTGCTTAGGGAAATTGATTTTTCTTCCGTAAGGGAACCCTATTCCTTCCGTCTTGTTTCTTCCGACGGAGGGTACAACGAAATTACCGTAAGTGCCGGGGGGATTGCCGTAACGGATGCCGACTGCCCCGACAGGCTCTGCGTCCTTTTCAGCAAAAACAATACCGGCAGGCTCCCCATTATCTGTCTGCCCCATAAGCTCGCCATTGTATATAAGGAAGAAAGTGCTTCCGATATGGATGCCGTTACTTATTGAGTTACTTAAAGGAGTTTTATGTCCCGTAAAAATACCCGTCTGACACTTAAAAAAATGACCACACTGACGGTCTTTCTTGCCGTCTCCCTGTGTATTTCCCTTGCGGAGAGTTTTTTCCCTCCGCTCGTTCCCATACCCGGAGTCCGGCTCGGACTTGCCAATGTGGTCACTTTACTTTTATTATATGATTTCACACCGGGTGAAACGCTTCTCGTTCTCCTGATGCGTATTTTATTGTCTGCCTTCTGTGCCGGTCAGGCCATGAGCTTCGTCTACAGTCTGTGCGGTGGCATATTATGCTTTCTTATCATGTGGTTTCTGTACCGTTTTCTGTGCGGCAGGTTTCTGGTGCTTACCAGTATCTTCGGTGCCCTCGCCCACAATGCCGGACAGCTTATGGCTGCCTGCCTGTTTACCGGAGGGTTCAGTGTGCTTGCCTATGCGCCGGTGCTTGTCGTAAGCGGTATTCTGACCGGCTGTTTTACCGGTCTCTGCGCCTATTTTACCCGCAAATATCTGTCCCCGCATATAAAGAAACTTTTTTAACCGTTCTGCATCAGACGTTTGTGGATATTTCCGAAAATGCTGTCGCACAAATGTGCCATATCCTCCACACTCTCCGTCATGCCTCCGGCAATCCATTCCTTGCAGATGGCGTTAAGTCCACCCTCATAGGCACACATACGGTACTGCTCCGCTTTGTCATCCAGACGGAAAATCTCCTTTAAGGAAGGTAAAAAGGAAAAATTACTCTGTTGTTTTTCCCTTGCCTTCATAAGCAGTCCGAAGTATTCGCTGTTTTTTCCAAGATAGGAAAAGAACCGTTCAAACCAACTGTAGCTGTCATCCTCACTGACATCATCCGCAATCTCCATCACAGCATCTTCCATTCCCTGATGCAGATCTTTTAAAATATCTTCCTTCGATTCATAATTCCGGTAGAACGACTGTCTCGACACACCGGACTTTAACACCAGCTCCGTAACGGTAATTTTCTCAAACGGCTTTTCCGCCATGAGATCCACCAGAGCCAGCTGCAGGCACTCTTTCGTAAGCTGCCCTGCTTCCTTGCCGGAAAGCCGGTATACATTTCTCTCTTTTACCAGAGTCTTTAAAATACTTTCCACAACTGTCATCTTCTTTCTTTTCAAAAGGCACTTGACGAAATTCTCATAAGGTGTTACATTTATTCCAGTGAGATACATGTATCACTGTTACATCTGTAACATGATAACATTTTTAAAACTAAGTGTCAACATTTCCATACAAATTTTACAGTTTACCGAAAGGCAGGTATTCATATGAGATACGCAATAGCAACATACATACTGATGGCTGTGCTGGTTTCCTTCTTGGGTTTCGTGGTCGAGGACGGCTGGCTGGCTCTCACAAAGGGTTATATCGACAACCGGAACATGCATCTGCCGTTTTTATTCGGCTATGGTATTGCCATGGTAGGACTGTACCTGATTCTCGGCACGCCCGCCACCATGATTTTACCTTTTCAGATAAAGAAAAAGGAAACCTTTGTCCGGTTTATTATTTACTTCGTCCTTGTGATGCTGGCAGTCAGTGTAGGAGAAATCATCTTAGGAACCTTAGTGGAAAAGGTCTGCCACTTCTACTGGTGGGACTACTCGGTAATCCCTCTTCACATTACCCGGTACACCTCCGTTCCTACAAGCCTCGGCTTTGCTTTGATCATTACCACCTTTATGGATAAGTTCTGCATACCGATTCTTGACCACCTTGCTGCCATTCCCGCTGAACGTGCTACGGTTCTTGCCTGGATTTTAGGTGTTTCCTTAAGTGTGGATATGGTGTATTCCATGTATAAAATGTACCGTAACCACGGTGGACTCAAGATTTGGAAGAAGCAGCTTCCCAGACATTCTTACCAGGAGTCCTTCTAAGCATTCCGTCCGGTCACCGAATTATCTGTTTAATGTAATAAAAAGCCTGTGGATTCAGAGGAGAAGCAGCCTCTTTTCCGCAGGTTTTTTGTTGCATAAAAATACACATTCTGTTAAAATAGTATAAAAATTTTATAAAACGCATCGATTCCTGCGAAGAACCGTTGTGATAGGAAAGGAAGGCTTCTATGAAAGCAAAAAGAATCGGATTATCCATTCTCCTTTTAGCCATTGTGGGCTTAATCGTGTATAATATCGCAGGCCCCGCCGACTTACTTGCCGGTGAAAGCAGTGTCTATGCCACCCCTCTTTCCCTTCTGCCCCCTGTAATTGCCATTACACTGGCACTGATTACCAAGGAAGTATACACTTCCCTTTTTATCGGTGTATTAACCGGTGCCCTGCTTTACACAAACGGCAGTCTGGAACGTACCATGAACACCATGTTATTCAATGAAGACGGCAGTATGGTGTCTAAACTTGCCGACAGTGGAAATGTCGGTATTTTAATTTTCTTAGTGCTTTTGGGCATCATGGTTGCCATGATGAACACTGCCGGCGGTTCATCTGCTTTTGGACGCTGGGCTTCCAAGCATATTAAAACCAGAGTTGGTGCGCAGCTTGCCACCATGGCGCTCGGTGTCCTGATTTTTGTGGATGACTATTTCAACTGTCTGACCGTAGGCAGCGTTATGCGCCCCGTTACGGACCGCCACAAAATCTCCCGTGCCAAGCTCTCCTACTTAATTGATGCCACCGCAGCTCCCGTCTGCATTATTGCACCGATTTCTTCCTGGGCTGCTGCCGTTACCTCTTCCGTACCGGAAGAAGCCGGCATCAACGGATTTGCCGTCTTTTTACAGACCATTCCGTACAACCTGTATGCTCTGCTGACCCTTGCCATGATTCTTTTCATCACTTTCTTAAAGGTGGATTTCGGCTCCATGAAGAAGCATGAATGGAATGCCATCAAGGGCGATTTGTTTACCACACCTGACCGTCCTTACGAAGAAACCTCCGATGTGCAAGGCAATCCGAACGCCAGAGTAGCTGACCTGATCATCCCCGTAGTGGTTCTGATTGCTACCTGTGTCTTCGGTATGATTTACACCGGCGGCTTTTTTGAAGGAACCTCCTTCATTGATGCCTTTGCTAACTCCAGTGCATCCGTTGGTCTGGTAATCGGCGGTTTCATTACTCTGCTTTTTACCTTCTTCTACTATATGCTGCGCGGTGTGATTACCTTTAAGGAATTTTCCGAATGCATTCCCGAAGGCTTCAAGGCCATGGTTGCTCCCATTTTAATTCTGACTCTGGCATGGACCCTTTCCGGTATGACAAACCTGCTCGGTGCCAAAGTTTACGTCAGCAACATTGTCAGCGGTTCCGCACAGGGATTCCAGGGCTTCCTTCCCATGATTGTCTTCCTGATTGCTGCGTTCTTAGCATTTGCAACCGGTACAAGCTGGGGTACCTTCGGTATTCTTATCCCCATCGTGCTGGGCGTATTCCCTTCCGGACAGATGATGGTCATTTCCATTGCCTCCTGCCTTGCCGGTGCCGTTTGCGGAGACCATTGCTCTCCCATTTCCGACACCACCATCATGGCTTCCGCAGGCGGTCACTGCAACCACATCAACCATGTTGCAACCCAGCTTCCTTATGCGTTGTTTGTTGCGGTATTCTGTTTCATCGGTTATGCCATCATGGGCATCTGTAACCTCGCCGGTGTACTTTGCATCGCCTGGATTGCCCTGCCCGTATGTATCGTGCTGATGGGCGCTACACTCCTGTTTATCCGCAAAAAAGAAGGCATGGAGAAGGAATAACCATAACTATCTGACATAAAAAAAGAAGCCGCGATGCTTCAACTGTGATATAGTACAAAAAACAGCCGCCTCCCATCCGGGAAACGGCTGTTTTTATGAAATTATCGGTTCGCTTTTTTACGGTAACGCTGCGGCTTACATCATACCGCCCATGCCTGCGCCTGCGGGCATGGCAGGTGTGTCTTCCTTGATGTTTGCTACAACGGACTCGGTAGTCAGCAGAGTGGATGCTACACTGGTTGCATTCTGCAGTGCGCTTCTGGTAACCTTTGCAGGATCCAGGATGCCATCTGCAACCATATCTACATATTCACCCTTCAGAGCATCGAAGCCCATGCCGGGGTTCATTTCCTTAACCTTGTTTACAATTACGCTGCCTTCCAGACCTGCATTTGCAGCAATGTGGTACAGCGGAGCTTCCAGAGCCTTAAGAACGATGTTGGCACCGGTCTTTTCGTCTCCTTCGAGAGTATCACGCAGCTTTTCTACTTCCTTGCTTGCATGGATGTAAGCAGAACCACCACCGCAGATAATACCTTCTTCTACGGCTGCTCTGGTAGCTGCAAGAGCATCTTCCAGACGAAGCTTTGCTTCCTTCATTTCGGTTTCGGTAGCGGCACCTACACGGATAACAGCTACGCCGCCTGCTAATTTGGCAAGTCTTTCCTGTAATTTTTCCCTGTCGAAATCAGATGTGGTTTCTTCAATCTGCTTCTTAATCTGTGCAACACGGGCTGCAATGGCATCCTTGTCGCCTTCGCCGTCAACAATAACGGTGTTCTCTTTCTGCACCTTAACGGATTTAGCACGGCCAAGCTGTTCCATGGTGGTATCTTTCAGTTCCAGACCAAGCTCGGAGCTGATGACCTGACCACCGGTCAGAATAGCGATATCCTCCAGCATTGCTTTTCTTCTGTCGCCGTAGCCGGGAGCCTTAACTGCTACTACATTGAAGGTACCACGCAGTTTGTTGACAATCAGAGTAGTAAGAGCTTCGCCCTCTACGTCTTCAGCAATGATTAACAGCTTTGCGCCGGACTGTACAATCTGCTCTAACAGAGGAAGGATTTCCTGAATGTTGGAAATCTTTTTGTCGGTAATGAGGATGTACGGATTTTCCAGGGTAGCTTCCATCTTATCCATGTCGGTTGCCATGTATGCGGAAATGTAACCTCTGTCAAACTGCATACCTTCTACTAAGTCCAGTTCGGTCTGCATGGTCTTGCTTTCCTCAATGGTGATAACACCGTCCTTGGAAACCTTCTCCATAGCATCTGCTACCAGGTTGCCGACTTCCTCATCTCCTGCGGAAATGGTAGCGACTCTTGCGATGTGTTCCTTGCCGTTTACCTTAGAGCTCATCTTTGCGATGGCTGCAACAGCACAGTCGGTAGCCTTCTTCATACCTTTTCTTAAGATAATGGGATTTGCACCTGCTTCCAGGTTCTTCATACCGGCATTAATCATTGCCTGTGCCAGAACGGTTGCGGTTGTGGTACCGTCACCTGCTACATCGTTTGTCTTGGTTGCTACTTCTTTGACTAACTGGGCACCCATGTTTTCAAACGGGTCTTCCAGTTCAATTTCCTTTGCAATGGTAACACCGTCGTTGGTGATAAGGGGAGCGCCGAAGGACTTATCCAGTACTACGTTTCTGCCTTTGGGTCCAAGTGTTACTCTGACGGTGTCTGCCAGCTGGTCTACACCTCTGCCTAATGCTGCACGGGCTTCTGCTCCGTATTTAATTTCTTTTGCCATAATGAAAACGCCTCCGTTTTTTTATTTTTACTCGATAACTGCTAAGATATCACTCTGTCTTACAATAATGTATTCTTCGTCTTCCATCTTTACATCGGTTCCCGCATATTTGGAATAAATAACCTGGTCTCCGACTTTGACTTCCATTTTAACTTCCTTGCCGTCTACCGCACCGCCGGGGCCTACTGCAATAACTTCTGCCTGCTGGGGTTTTTCTTTATTCTGTCCCGGAAGAACAATACCGGATTTTGTTGTTTCTTCTGCTACTAACTGTTTCAATACGACTCTGTCGCCAAGTGGTACTAACTTCATAATGAATGCCTCCTTAAAGTCTTATACTTTGTTAGCACTCAATGTTCATGAGTGCTAATTACTAAAGCATATATTAGTTTTATATGCAGTTCTTTGCAACCATATGCAGAGGAACTCTGCTCTTTCAATCTATGTATTATCTCTTTTTTACTCTCTTTTTCTTATTGTTTCTTATTTTTGTCCTGCGGAGCGGATTTAATATTTATTTTATAAATACTTATTCACACTTGATTTCCAGATAACCCAGCAGCTTGCTCTTGTCATACTCCTCCAGAACACCTAAGTTGGAGTCATAGTATTTGCCGTCAAAGTATACAAGGTAATGGCAGTATCTGCCCATTCTTTCCATTAAGATACAGCACTTGGGAAGCACACAGTCCCTGCCCTCGGTATAGGTAATAACGTCCTTGTGGTCAATACCGTAATAGTTCAGGGCGGAAATCACCATACCCATGGTTGCCTGCCACTCCCTGCAGTCCATGACACGGATAACATCCGCAATGGTAACGCCTGCCAGCATGGCTACACAGGTCTGTCCGCAAAGACCGTCCTCCGGCTGGATGATAACCTGCACGCTGTCAATTTTGCGGATGGGGTTGTCAAAGCTGTAAGGGCTGTCGGGGGAAACCTCTATGATGCTGCCGCTGATATGCAGAAGCATCTGATGGGACTTCGTAAGGTCCACCTTGATGGCATCCTTATCCTCAATATGAATTTCATAATTTCCTTTTTCCTTAGGCAGCAGCTTACAGGCAATGATTTCGTTGTCCAGAACCATGTCGGCTTTGATTTCATCACGCAGCTTGCAGACCTCCCACACATTAAAAGGAAGCTGTATTACAAATCCATTCTCTTTCTTGTCAATTTTTCCGGTAAAAAAGTAACGCATGATAATTTCTCCTATCTACAGATTTATTGATTTCTTCGCCTGGGAAGGCGGAAATCCAAAATGCTTTTTAAATAATTTGCTGAAGTGGTATGCATCATCGTAGCCGACGGCTGCCGCCACTTCCTTGATATTGGTGTATCCCTCTTTCTGCAAAAGCTCCAGTGCCTTCTGCAGGCGTATGTTAATCAGATGCCTTATGGGAGCTTCCCCTGTCTCGCTCTTAAAAATCTTGGATATGTAAAAGGGGCTTAAATACATATTTTCCGCAATGGTATCGAGGGAGATTTTTTCTGCATAATGGTCTTCAAAATAGCTGACTATCTGCTCCACCACATACTTTTTGTTGACGGACTCGAACGCATAACCGCTTTTTATCTCCTTGGGCTCCATCTGGCTTTTTAGAAGCAGAAGAAGCATCTGCATCATGTAGGCCTTCATCATAAAGTACCTGCCATCCCAGCATACGGCATTTTCCGCTTCCAGAGAAGCGCAAAGCTTAAACAGCTTCCGCTGCAGCTCACCCGTGGTATGCACAATGGCATTGCCCTCCGGCAGCGGAAACGCATTGTCCGGCAGCCCTTTTATGCGGATGTCCGACACTCCCACGAAAAATTCCGTAACGGCGGTCTGTTTGTCCTTCACCAGCCCCTGATGCATGACACCGGGATTTAAGATGAGCACATCTCCCTCTTCCACGGGATAAATTTGTCCGTCAATCCGGTAAAAACCGGAGCCCGACATCATAAATGCGATTTCCAGAAAGTCGTGGCAATGATACCTTTTTTCATCCTGGTCACGTTTTCCCTTCCAAGTAAAAAGAAAGGTCGGATTAAAATTTTCCAGTTGTATATTCTCCTGTCTGTCACACATATCTTCCCATGCCTTTCCACAACATCTGCCTTCTGCTTTTCTTATTTTACAAAAAACAAAGATAAATGTAAAAGGTTTTTTTGCAAAAAGATACAAACAACATACAAGATAGTCCATTTCTTTTTAGAAGCGATATGTTAATATTTTCATAGAATTTTACACGTTTATCATGTATATTTATGTTCACTCTGCTTACTTTATCATTCGGAGGTTTTATTTATGACACCTATGAAGTGGTTTTTCTCCTTTCTGAAGAAATACCGGAAAAACATGATTTTAGGAATTATTCTCACCATTGTAATCACTTCCTTAAACATTGTTAATCCCTACATATCCGGTATGATTGTCGATGACGTCATCACCGGCGGGCAGTACAGTCTGCTCTATCCTCTGGTAGGACTTATGCTCTTAATTGTCATTATCCGGGGTGCCCTGCGCTTTTACTATCAGCTTGTCTTCGAGACGGCATCCCAGGGTGTTCTGTATGACATGCGGGACAAAGTGTACCGTAAGCTCCTGCAGGAGGACTTTTCCTTTTATAATAAGAAGAGAACCGGTGACCTTATGAGCCGTCAGACCGGAGATATGGATGCCATCCGCCATTTTGTGGCTTATGTCATCTACAACACTCTGGAAAATGTCCTGATGTTTGCTTTTGCGCTTGTCATGATTTTTACCGTCAATGCAAAGTTAGCTCTCTGTATGCTCGCTGTACTTCCTTTTACCGCGTTGTGCACCTATATGCAGTCCAAGGAGGTAAAGCCTGCTTTTAAAAGAAACCGCGACTGCTTCTCTTCCTTAAATGCTTTCGTGCAGGAGAATGTCAGCGGCAACCGCGTGGTAAGAGCCTTTTCCAAGGAAGACTACGAAATCGAAAAATTCAACAAAGAAAACGACGCCTTCCGTGCAGCCCAGATTTCCGCATCCAATGTATGGAAAAAGTACGTGCCCATTTTTGAAGTACTGGCGTATTCCTTGAACATCATTCTCATGCTCTACGGCGGCTACATGGTAATTCAGGGCGAAATTACCTTAGGCGACCTGGTTGTGGTAAACGGGTATCTTTGGATGCTTAACAATCCCCTTCGTATGGCAGGCTGGCTGGTCAACGACATCGGCAACTTCATTACCTCCGTGGAAAAAATTTATACCACCTACAGCGAAGAGCCCCATGTCAAAACTCCTTACACCGGCATCCATACCCACTTAAACGGCGCCGTGGAATTTGAAAACGTATCCTACCGTGCGGACGACGAGGACATCGTCATGGACATCAGCTTCAAGGTAAAGCCCGGTCAGACCGTGGGCATCATCGGCTCCACCGGTGCCGGCAAATCCACGATTATGAATCTGCTCTGCCGTTTCTATGACACCACCTCCGGCACGGTACGCATTGACGGCAAGGATGTGCGGAATATGGATTTATACAATCTTCGTGACAACATCGGCATGGCCATGCAGGATGTGTTCCTGTTTTCCGATACCATTGAAGGCAACATTGCTTACGGCCGCCCCGACTGTTCCTTTGAGGATGTCAAAAAAGCTGCCATTATGGCGGACGCCAACCACTTTATAAATGCCATGCCGGAGGGCTACGACACCATTGTGGGCGAACGCGGCGTAGGTCTTTCCGGCGGTCAGAAACAGCGTATTTCCTTAGCAAGAGCGCTGCTTAAGGACCCTTCCATTCTGATTCTGGACGACACTACTTCTGCCGTGGATATGGAAACCGAAAGCTATATCCAGAAGCAGCTTAAAAATATTGACAAGAAATGCACCATTTTCATCATTGCCTACCGCATCTCTTCCATTAAGGATGCCGACCTGATTTTAGTCATGGACAAGGGCCGCATCATTGAGCAGGGCAGCCACGAGGAGCTGATGAAAAAGGGCGGCTATTATGCCGAAACCTTCCACAGCCAGTACGGAGAAATACCGAAAGAGCTGTTACCTGAAAATTCTGCAATGAAGGGAGGCTGTTAAGATGGCACGAAACCGTTATGATGTGGATGAAACCTTAGAGGATTCCTTTGACTTAAACCAGGTAAAACGTCTGGCAAATTACATAAAACCTTACAAAAAGGAAATGGGCTTTGTTATCTTTATGATGTTGTCTTCTTCCGCCCTCACCATGCTGATTCCTATTTTCTTCCAAAAAATCATGGATGTGTGCATTCCGGCAAAGGATATGAAGCAGATTTTCGTATATGCGGGTCTGACACTTGTCATTGCCCTTTATACTGCTTTTTCCCTGGCGCTCAAAATCAAACACATGAGCTCCATCGGACAGAATATCATCCACGATCTGCGCTACGACATTTTCAAGCACCTGCAGGAGCTTCCTTTTTCCTACTTTGACGATAAGCCCCACGGCAAGATCCAGGTCCGTGTGGTAAACTACGTCAACAGCTTAAGCGATTTGTTAAGCAACGGCATCGTCAACACACTGACCGATCTCTGCAACCTGATTTTCATTCTGATTTTCATGTTGATTGAGGATGTTCGTCTGACGTTAATCTGTCTGACAGGTCTTCCCCTTTTAGCCCTTGTCATTGTCTTTATCAAGAAAAGACAGCGCCGTGCATGGCAGATTCAGAGCAACAAACAGTCCAACTTAAACGCCTACATTGCCGAAAGCATCGGCGGTATCCGGGTTACCCAGTCCTTTGTCCGGGAAGACCGCAACGTAGGCATTTTCAACAATTTAAGCACCAGCTACCGCAGCGCCTGGATGCGTGCCGTAAAATACAATTTTATCCTCTGGCCGGGTGTGGACATCATTTCCACCATTACCACCTCATTTGTATACATTTTAGGTGTGCGCTTTATTTTAGCTCCTTCCTCCACCCTGACCGTCGGCGTGCTGATTGCTTTTACCGCATACATCAGCCGCTTCTGGCAGCCGATTAACACACTGGCAGGTTTTTATAACTCTCTGCTGACCGCCATCTCCTATCTGGAACGTATTTTTGAAACCATTGACGAGCCGGTTCTGGTTAAGGATGCGGAGGATGCCGTAGAAATGCCGCCCATCAAAGGCGAAGTTACCTTTGAGAACGTATCCTTCAGCTACGAAGAAGGTCATAAAATTTTAGATAACATCAACTTTACGGTAAAGCCCGGCGAAACCTATGCCATTGTAGGCCCCACCGGCGCAGGCAAGACCACCATCGTCAACCTTATCAGCCGCTTCTACAATGTGGACTCCGGCAGGATTTTAATTGACGGTGTGGATATTTCCAAAGTGACGCTCCGCTCCCTCAGGACCCAGATGGGTATTATGATGCAGGACTCCTTTATTTTCTCCGGCACCATTATGGACAATATCCGCTACGGCAACAAAACCGCTACCGACGAGGAAGTTATCCGCGCAGCCAAGACCGTCTGCGCCCATGAATTTATTGAGAAACTGGAAAACGGTTACTATACCGAGGTAAACGAACGGGGAAGCCGTCTTTCCGCCGGCCAGCGCCAGCTGATCTCCTTTGCACGTGCGCTCCTTGCCAACCCCGCCATCCTGATTCTGGACGAAGCGACCTCCAGCATTGATACGGAAACGGAAATCCTTTTGCAGAAGGGCTTAAACGAGCTTCTGAAAAACAGAACCTCCTTCATCATCGCCCACAGACTTTCCACCATCAAAAATGCCAACTGCATCATGTATGTGGACCAGGGCAGCATTATGGAAAAAGGCAATCACGACGAGCTTCTTGCCCAGCACGGTGAATACTACCACCTGTATATGTCGCAGTATGATTTCCTGAAGAAATAAAAATTTACACCCAAAAACGGAGTGCGTGAAATCACACACTCCGTTTTCCATTTTATTCTTTACCTTATCGCAAAATAACCTTTCCGCTTCAACTCGGGTTGCGTAGTGCTTGCATTCTTCCATTCTGCATCAAAGTTCCGGACGTTTGGTAGCAGCAGGGAAAATATTACAATTCATTATGTTGCGAGAATTTCCCTGATTAATCTTCATACTCTTCGATTTTATAAGATAATAGTCTCACATCAGCATTCAACAGCTTGTATACAATATTCTCGAAATACCAGGACATATCTGTATACTTTCCCTTAACAGTTTTTCGATTTATTGTTATGCTCAATATAGTTTGACTGGTATTATATGCCATTAAAGAAATCCCTTCCGTACCATTACAATAAAATAAGTTTACACCTATCTGTTCTTTGCCTTCAATTTTTTTAGAAATAACGTCATATAGCTCACTTTCAGATATCTCGTCACATTGCCAATCGTACTTATCGTCATCACCAATTGGCAAATATTCGACCTTCCCTTGTGGATTATGAATATGCCATCCTATTTGTTGAAATATCCTTAAAATATCTGCTATATTTTCTGAATAAGCACTGCAATCCAATGTCATTAATGCTTCCATTCACATGCTCCTTTAATCTAATTCGAGTCACAAATTACCAAATATTGATTCTATATACTTCAAACTGAATACACATTCCATTTGAAATATCTTTTGGGATTTTGTCTTCATCATATGTTTCTCCGATAAATACATCGTCTTCTAAAAACTTTATCGCCTTTACCATAGAAGTTCTAAATTCACACACTCGAATACTGCTAAAATTGTTACAGAACACTCTCTGTTTTTTATTCCAACATTTCAACAAACTCTGAGAATGCATCTGCTATCATACTACATAATTAATGTTTCTACCTCCTCTACTTCTTCATTAAAAACTTTTATTTCCTCATCCGTCATACCATACTCTTGCAAATCTAATGTCTTAACTTTAGATATGACAGTTTCTAATCTTTTTTTGAATTGTTCTGATATTTTTTTACCACATCTGGAATATCTGGTTGCAATTGTTATGTTCAGTATGATTTCCTCAATTTCGTCCAAACCGTGGTTATAATAAACGCTTTGTTCAACTGCAATATCATATTCACTTCCTTGGTCTATCCATCCATAAAAAGTTTCCAAGGCTTCATATTTTTTTTGATAAAAATTTATTCTTTTCACTTTTTTACACTCCTTATTTATTGACACTATAAAGGAATTCCATATCTATGTGCCGCATCCGACAAATAAAGCACCTATGCAAAAAACATGGCAATGATGATTCCTTTTCCAAATTTCATAATTTTTCACTCTTTTCATTTCTTTGATTTATATATTTATAATTTTATATTATTGTATTGTTTCTTATTTTGTCAATTTTAAAATAAAAAGACCTGAAAATTTCTCGTTTTCAGGTCTTTCAAACTTCTATTTTCTAAAACAATTTCCTCAGATATGCAGTATCGCCGAAGCAATCTGGAAATACACTATCAGGGAAAGGGCATCCACGATGGTGGTGATGAAAGGGCTCGCCATAACAGCGGGGTCAAAGCCAATCCGCTTTGCCAGAATCGGCAGGGTACAGCCAATCATCTTTGCCAGGAATACCGCTACAATCAGGGTCAGGCACACAACAATTGCCACCGTTACGCCTACTCTGTCAAGCAGAAGCAGTTTAATGAAATTGGCAAGAGAAAGGGTAATGCCGCAAAGCATCGCCACACGGATTTCCTTCCAGATGACTACTAATGTATCCTTGTAACCGATTTCCCCAAGGGAAAGTCCGCGGATAATGGAAACGCTTGCCTGACCGCCGGCGTTACCGCCCGTATCCATCAGCATGGGGATGAACATGGTCAGCACCGCATAGGTGCTTAAGGCATCCTCAAAGTGGCTGATAATCTGACCGGTAAAGGTAGCCGACACCATGAGAAGTAAAAGCCATGGAATTCTTTTCTTGAAGGTTTCAAGAATGCCCGTTTTCATATAGGGCTTGTCGGAAGGAACGATAGCCGCCATCTTTTCAATATCCTCGGTGGCCTCTTCTTCCATGATATCCACGATATCATCGACGGTAATAATACCGACCAGCCGGTTTTCGTTGTCCACAACGGGCATGGTAGTAAAGTCGTATTTTTTGAACTGCCGGGCAACCTCTTCCTGGTCCATCAGGGTATTGATGGAAATGACATTCTCATGCATGATGTCACCGATGATTTCGTCCGGGTCACTGAGCAGTAAGTATCTTAGTGCAACGGTACCGAGCAGCCTTCTCTGCGCATCGAGCACATAACAGATGTTAATGGTCTCGCTGTCCACACCTACTTTACGGATGCGGGCAATGGCTTCCTCTACCGTCAGGTTTTCTTTTAAATCCACATACTCCACGGTCATGATACTGCCGGCGGAGTCCTCCGGATAACGAAGCAGGTGATTGATATCACGCCGCATTTCCGGGCTGGCATTTGCCAGAAGCTTTTTTACGATATTGGCGGGCATCTCTTCCAAAAGGTCCGTTGCATCATCCGCCATCAGGTTGTTGATAATACCTGCCGCATCCTTTTCCGACAGGGTGGTAATGATGAGCTGCTGATTGTCCACTTCCATGTAGGAAAAGACATCGGCTGCCAGGTCCTTCGGTAAAATACGGAATACCTTTAACATTTCCTCTTCGGGAAGGTTTTCCAAGAGAATAGCCACATCGGCTTCATTCATCTCTGCTAATTTCTGGCGCAGGGATGTGTACTGACGGGTTGTCAGTAATTCCTTGATTTCATCCATAATCGTTCTCCTTTAGTTGTCAATGGGGTCTTCATGCATCGGGCAGGAAGAGGGTTATCGTTACTGTGCGTCTTACTGTGCGATTTCATCAAAACCACCACCTTTCTCCTAAACGGAAAACATTTTTGGGTGTGTCTCTTTACGTTTTTACACACCTTACTTATTTTATCATATCAACTTTCGTTGTCAACGTAGGAAATGGGATTTTCCTGTAAAATTTCTGTTTTGCCTGCCGTGGCTTCCGTAATATCCCGGACAAGTCTGTCCTTCTCTTCTACCGGAACCAGCACCTGCAGGGTCACCTTTTCGCCGTAATCGCTGTCCTTCGGCGTAAGTCCCATAGCGGACAAAAGGTATAAGATTTTGCCGATGCCGTTGTAATCCGTGGTAAGGGTAAGGGGCACTCCCATGCGGAGCACGCCAATCTTACAGTCATTAAGACCTTCCTTCACCGCCTGGGTGTAGGCGCGCACCAGACCGCCCGTACCGAGCAGGGTGCCGCCGAAATACCTTGTCACCACCACCACGATGTTTTTAATGTTTTCCCGCAAAAGCACTTCCAGCATGGGGCGGCCCGCCGTACCGGAGGGCTCCCCGTCGTCGCTGCAGCGGGTCAGTTCCCCCCTCTCCCCTATGACAAAAGCGGAGCAGTTATGTCTGGCATCCCAGTATTTTTTCTTCATCGTTTCGATAAATGCCGTTGCCTCTTCTTCGGAGTCTGCCCGCGCAATGTTTGCTATAAACACGGATTTCTTTTCTTCTATCTGCCCGCTTCCGCCGGAAAGCAGGATGCGGCAGTTTGTTTCGGTCTGTTCGCTCATATTCCGTCCTCAATACTGTTTCTTTGCAAAAGCTTTCTCTTGCCTTTTTTTATTCTACCATAGATATGATTAAAAGTGTTTTTTTTGTGAAACAATTCTTAAAAAATAACAAAAACCTTTATTTACCATATGTTTTTTGGTATACTTATCATCAAAGGCAGTTGTGCCCGATTTATGCAAAACAGAAAGGAAACCTTATGAATTACGGAAAAAAAGGAGTCCGTGCAAAGCAGAAAGCGCTTTTTGCCAAAGGTCCGAAGTGGATGCACAAGATTACATTTACCTGTGCAAAGGTCATCTTCATCGCCTTTATCGGCATCGCCATCTGGGGCGTGTCCGCCGGCATCGGTGCTTTCAACGGTATTATTGCTTCCGCACCGGACATTGACGTGAGTGATGTGGCACCGGTAGGTTTCTCCACCTTCATATACGACTGTGAGGGCAATCAGATTGGCAAACTTGTTGCCACCAATTCCAACCGTGTGCAGGTAACCATGGATAAAATTCCCCAGTACATGGCAGACGCGTTTGTTGCCATTGAGGACGAGCGTTTCTACGACCACAACGGTATCGACTTCAAGGGTATCGTCCGTGCCGGTTATACCTTTATCAAATCCGGCTTCAAGCGGGCGGAGGGTGCCAGCACCATTACCCAGCAGCTTTTGAAAAATACCGTGTTTACCAACTGGGTAAACGAGGACGGTCTGATCGAGAAAATCCAGCGTAAATTCCAGGAACAGTATCTGGCTCTGGAAATCACAAAAAAACTGAGCAAGGAAGAAATCCTGCTCCGCTACATGAACACCATCAACTTGGGACAGGGCACATTAGGTGTCCAGGCAGCCGCCAAGCGTTATTTCAACAAGGACGTAAGCGAGCTTACCTTATCGGAATGTGCCGTTATCGCCGCCATTACCCAGAACCCTTCCAAGTGGAACCCCATCTCCCACCCGGACAACAATGCCGAGCGTAGGGAGCGTGTTCTCCGGAAGATGCTGGAACAGGGCTATATCAGCCAGGCGGAATTTGACGAAGCCATGGCGGATGATGTGTACTCCCGTATCCAAGAGGTCAATATAGCCGTAGCCAACGATTCCGTCAGCACTTATTTCGAGGATGCCATTGCGGAAGTGGTTATGGAAGATCTGATCAACGAATGCGGTTACAGCGCTACACAGGCTTCTACCATGTTATACAGCGGCGGTCTCCGCATTGAGTCCACCTTAGACCCCAATATCCAGAACATTGCCGACGAAGTGTGTTCTGACCCGGATACCTATCCCGAAAATGTCAAATGGTACTTAAGCTACGATCTGACCACCAAGGATGCCAGTGGTGAATACCACAACTACAGCAAGGAAATGATGAAAAAGTGGTTTGTGGAAAACGAAAGCCGCAGCTTCAACCTGATCTTCAACAGTATGGAAGATGCCTATGCCGCTATTGAGACCTATAAAGCGGCAATTATGAGTGACGGGGAGGAAGAGATTGCGGAAAACATTTCCATGACGCCCCAGCCCCAGATTTCCTTAGTTATCATGGACCAGTCCAACGGTCATGTGGTTGCCATCGTGGGCGGCCGCGGCGCCAAGGAAGGAAGCCGTACCTTAAACAGAGCGACCGACTCCGCAAGACAGCCCGGTTCCACCTTTAAGGTACTCTCCACTTATGCTCCGGCTCTGGACAGCGCCGGCATGACACTGGCTACCGTATTTAACGATGCTCCTTTTAATTACAACGACGGTACGCCTGTTCACAACTGGTACTCCAATCCTCCTTACGAAGGCTTAAGCTCCATCCGTAAGGGAATTTACCACTCCATGAACATTGTAACGGTAAAATGTCTCACCCAGATTACACCGAAGCTCGGCTTTGACTATCTGGAGGATTTTGGTTTCACGACCTTAAATGAATTGAATGACTGCTACCAGCCCATGGCTCTGGGCGGTGTCGGCGGTGTCACCAACTTAGAGCTTTGCGCAGCTTATGCCACCATCGCCAACGGCGGTGTTTACAACGAGCCCCAGTTCTACACCAGAGTCCTTGACTCCGACGGCAACGTCATCATTGACCACACGGTTCCCAATACCAGACAGGTATTAAAGGAAACCACGGCATTCCTTCTGACGGAAGCCATGAAGGATACCGTAATAAAGGGTACCGGTACGGCTGTCAACTTTGACGGTATGACCATTGCCGGTAAGACAGGTACCACTTCCGACGACAAGGACGTATGGTTCGCCGGATACACCCCTTACTATACGGCTGTTACCTGGACCGGATATGACAACAATATAAAAATGAGCAACAAGGCAGACAAGGCTCTTTCCAAGAAAATCTGGCGTGCGGTTATGCAGAGAATACACGAAAACCTGCCCAATCAGAGCTTCCCGATTCCGGAGGGTATCGTACAGGTTGCGGTGTGCTCCCAGTCCGGTAAGCTGCCCGTGGAAGGTTTGTGTGACAATTATGTGGTAACGGAATACTTTGCGGAGGGCACGGAGCCTGTGGACTCCTGCGATGTACACTACTCCGGTGATGTATGTGCTTACAGCCTGCTTCCCGCGAGTCCCGACTGCCCGTTCAAGCTGCCCGGTGTCCTGACACTTACGCCTGTAGAAGATATTTCCTTACAGCAGGGCTCCACGGTCATCAACGAAGACGGTACGGTTTCTACACCGCAGACCACCAACTACTGCCCTCACAACGAAGACTTCTTCCTGCAGCCCAATTATGCCTCTGTCATAGAACAGCAGCGGGCAGAGCTTTTGCAGCGGGGCTACAATTTCTATCATTAGTACTTCTTATATAAAACAAATAAAAGCCCGGCTCACCAGCCGGGCTTTCTTCTTTCTACTGATAATTTTCCATCAGAATCTGCAGCTCCGTCTTTCCCCGGAAGCTGTTTAAGCCTATCCGGTAAGTCACGGAAAGCGGAAATTCACATTCTTTTTCGTACAGTCTGCCGGAGGCACCCTCCCCGAACTTCCCGTCCAGGTAAGCATGGAATTTATCCAGCCCGCCGAAGAAAACCAGTTCATAGGTCTTTCCTTCCTGCGTCACCGTATACTTGGCAAACGTTCCCTGCTTCCCCATTTTCCTGCCGAACCGGAATACCACGTTCTTTGTGGCAAACAACGGCTTGGGATTGGCATTGCCGAAGGGCTCTAAAATTTCAAACTCCTCCGCAAGCTGTCCGGTCGCATAGGAAAGGGGCATTGGCACATCAATATGTACCTTTGGCTGAAAATCTTCTTCGGTCAGGGTACACTGTGCATTTAAGCGTCTGCGCAGCTCCTCTAAATTTTTCTCTTCCAGGGAAAGTCCCGCCGCCATCTTGTGACCGCCGAACTTGGTAAACAGCTCCCTGCACGCCACCATGGCATCGTACATATGATAGCTTTCTATGGAGCGTCCCGAGCCCTTCAGCCCTTCTTCCCCTCTTGTCAGGACAAAAGTCGGCTTGCCGTACTGCTCCTTTACCCGTCCCGCAATGATTCCTGCCAGGCTTTCATGGCAATCCGGTAAGAATATCACCAGCACCTTATCTTCCGACAGATGCTCCTTTTCTATCTGCTCCGCCGCCTGCTTCACGCCCTGCAGGGTCATTGCCTTACGGCTTTCGTTCATTTCCTTCAGTTCTCCGGCAATTCTTGCCGCCGATACGGCATCCTTTGCCCGCAGTAGCTCCAATGCCCTTACTGCACTGTCCAGTCTGCCCGTAGCATTTAAGCACGGCCCTATTACAAAGCCCAGGTGGAATGCATTAAGTCTGGACGGTTCCACACCGTTTGCCTCTATCAGGGCTTTTAAGCCCATGCAGGGCGCCTTGCGGATACGTTTTAAGCCTTCCTTTACAATGATGCGGTTTTCGTCTAACAGGTCCATTACGTCGCACACGGTTGCCACCGCCGCAAGCTGCATAAATTCCTCCATGCATGCCTGTCTTTCTTCATAGGACACCTTCGACTTGCGGAACATGAGCTCAATGAGCTTATACGCCACCACTGCCCCGCAGATACCCGGATTGGGATATTTGCAGTCTGCCTGCTTGGGGTCCACGACCACCGCTGCCGGAGGCAGAACCTGTGTCCGCACACCGTTTTCTTCCACATACGGCACCTCATGATGGTCCGTCACCACCACGGTCATTTTCTTTTCCACCGCAAGGGCAATCTGGGATGCCGCCGCAATACCGTTGTCGCAGGTGATAATGGTCTGGATCCCGGCTTCATACGCATCCTCTATGAGCCGGTCATTTAAGCCGTAGCCATCCTTCATACGATGCGGTATCACCGTATCCACGTTACCGCCGAGCACCTGCAGTCCCTTCGTCAGAATATGGGAGGAAGTAATACCGTCCACATCATAGTCCCCGATGACCCGGATTTTTTTCTTAAGGGCAATGGACTCCGCCATAATGGCAGCCGCATCCTCCATCCCCAGCATCAGTTCGGGCGGATACATATCAAGATATGTGCCGTAGAGGTATTTTTCTACTTCTTCCTCAGACAAAATATCCCTGTTACGGATGATTCTTGCCGTAACAGGGGTAATATTAAATTTCTTGCTCCAGGCATCGAAATCAGCTTTCTTTGCCGCAACAAACCATTTTTCCATGGAAACTATAACCTTTCCCACTGAGCGGTTCCCTTATTTGGAAACCGCCTTTTTGTTTTTCTGCATCATGTAGTACATGCTGCCTGCCAGGAATACGGAGGAATAAGTACCGCAGGCGATACCTACCATCAGGGGCAGTGCAAATTCACGGATAGCGGTAACGCCCAGTACATACAGGGCTGCTACCATAATAAATGTAGTCAGGGAAGTAAAGATACTTCTGGACAATGTCTGGGTAATGCTTCGGTTGATAACATCCTTCAGGTCCGCACCGCTGCCCATCTGGCTTCTGTTCTCACGGATACGGTCATATACCACGATGGTGGCGTTGATGGAGTAACCGACCAGAGTCAGCATGCAGGCAATGAAGGTACTGCCTACGGAAACCTTGGCTGCCGCATAGAAAGCAAGTACTACCAGCACGTCATGAAGCAGTGCCAGAACACCGCCGGCACCAAAGGAAATATTCTTGAACCGGATAGCGATGTAAATCAGCATGCATACCATAGCCACACAAACGGAAGCAAAGGTCTTTACGGTTGTTTCCTTAGAAATAGTGCCGCCGATAGTTTCCATAACAATCTGCTCATTTTCCACACCGTATTTATCGAGAAGCATTTCTTCAATGGCATCTCTCTTGGTAACGTCCAGTGCGTTGGTCTTGAATACAACATCTGTGGAATTCTGTACCGGCTGAGGCTGTACTGCACTTCCCGCAATCTTTTCCATTTCGGGAATAACGTCTGTTTCTAATTCGGAGAGGCTCTTCTGTTCGTTAAAGGTTACCGTCATGGAAGTTCCACCTACGAAATCAAGGCTTAAGTTCAGCGGATTACCGGTCTGTGCTTTATTGACACCCATCATGACAAAGCCGCCCAGAATCAGCACTAAGGAAATTGCAAAGTATACCCATCTCTTGCCGACAAAATCAAGAGCCTTATGCTCCTTGCCCACACCGTACCATTTTTCGCTTGTAAAGCCGATTGCATAGAACGCACGGAGCAGCCATCTTGTCACAAACAAAGCGGTAAACATGGAAAGCACTATACCTAAGATCAGGGTCTGTGCAAATCCTTTAATGGAACCGCTGCCGAAGATTAACAGAACGAGTGCTGCAATCAGGGTGGTAATGTTGCCGTCTAAAATAGCGGAGAGAGCTTTGTCGAAGCCAATCTTTTCAGAAGACTTCACAGTCTTTCCGGTTGCCAGCTCTTCACGGATACGGGCGAAAATGATAACGTTTGCATCCACTGCCATACCGATGGAAAGAATGATACCGGCAATACCGGGCAATGTCAGGGTAATATCGAATCCGTTTAATAACAGAACGATTAGAGCGGTATACAGTAACAATGCTAAGGATGCTACAAAACCGGGCAGGAAGTAAACGCCAATCATGAATACAGCAATGACCGCAAGACCGATGGCACCTGCCTCTAAGCTTGTCTTAATAGCATCGGAACCGAGCTGGGCTCCTACTACCTTGGAATGGATTTCGTTAAGCTCTAACTTCAGTCCGCCAATCCGGATTAAGGAAGCTAACTTTTCGGCATCTTCATAAGTGTAGTTACCGCTAATCTGGGCACGTCCGTCCGTCAGGGCACCGTTTACGGTAGGTGCGCAGATTACCTTGCCGTCATAGTAAATAGCAATGGTTTCGCCGTTCTGGTAAGCGGATGTGGTCGCATCTGCAAATTTCTGCCTGCCTTCGTCGTTAAGCAGAAGGTCGATGCAGTAAGATGAGGTATTGCCGGTCTGGGAATCCTGGTAAGGAACCGCTTCCGCACTCTTGATATCGGAACCGTTTAATACCACGCAGCCGTCAGCCACGATTTCATCGATGCTTCTGTTCAGTACATATGCCAGGGAAGCATTTCCGTCTTCATCCTGTACAATGGTCTGGGAATAGTTATCATTACCGTCGGACCCCTTCTGTGCCAAGAAATAAAGTGTACCGGGGTTGCCCAGTTCCTCTAAAATGGCATTGGCATCGGTTACACCGGGAATTTCCACGTTGATACGGTCTTTTCCCTCCAGGTAAACCTGTGCTTCGTTGCTGTAGTTGTAAACACGTTCTTCCAGCTTTCTCTTGGTATCCGCCAGGTCGGTTGCGGAAGGCTCTTCGTCTCCCACCACCTCATACGTGATGCTGACACCGCCTGCCAGATCAAGACCCAAGGTAATGTCGGATGCCGCCACTTTACCGTTTCCGTCAATTCCCTTTACATCGATGAAGGTCACGCCTGCAAGGACTGCCAGAAACACAAGCAGAGTAATGATTGCGTTACTTTTCTTCATTTTGTTCTTCCTCCATTTCAGCCATAGCTGCTTTTATCATAATAGCGCATTCGATACGTTTTCTCTGCAGTTCGCAGCCCACATCATATGCGTCATTGATATTCCCATGGAAATTATAAGAGTTGGCAGCACAGCCGCCGCTGCAGTAAAACTTGGCAAAGCATTTTTTACATTTTTCCTTTGCATATACATTGCAGCACTTGAATTCGTCACGGATTTCCGTGTTGACGATGCCGTCATCCACGTTGCCCATGAGGAACTTCTCGTTTCCCACAAACTGGTGGCAGGGATACAAATCTCCCCAGGGAGTCACTGCCAGGTATTCCGTGCCGGAACCGCAGCCGGACAGACGCTTTGCCACACAGGGGCCGCCCTCTAAATCAATCATAAAGTGGAAGAAATTGAAACCGTTTCCTTCCTTTCTTCTGCGAATCATTTCTACGGCAAGCTTGTCGTACTCTTCCTTAAGACCGGGAATATCCTCTTCCTTAATAGAGTACCAGTCCTCGGGCTTTGCCACAACCGGCTCTACGGAAATCTGCTTGAAGCCAAGATCTGCCAGATGCAGCACATCCTTAGAGAAATCCAGATTGTTGTGGGTAAATGTACCTCTTACATAATAGTTCATCTGGCCGCGGCTTTCCGCCACTTTTTGGAACTTCGGTACAATCATGTCGTAACTGCCCTGTCCGCCGCGGAAGGGACGCATCGCATCGTTTACTTCCTTCCGTCCGTCGATACTGAGCACGATATTGGACATTTCTTTATTGGCAAACTCCATAATTTCATCATTTAAGAGAACACCGTTGGTCGTCAGGGTAAAACGGAACTTCTTGTTGCATTCCTTTTCCCGGCTGCGTCCGTACTCTACCAGATCCTTTACCACCTGCCAGTTCATGGTAGGCTCGCCGCCGAAGAAATCCACTTCCAGATTGACGCGGTTGCCGGAATTGGCAATCAGGAAATCCAGGGCTTTTTTACCGACTTCAAAGCTCATAAGCGCTCTTCTGCCATGGTACTCGCCTTCTTCGGCAAAGCAGTAACGGCAGGCAAGATTACAGTCATGGGCAATATGCAGGCACAGCGCCTTTACAACCGTCTGACGGTTTTTGAAATCAAAGATATAATTTTCATAAATATCGGGGGTAAACAACCGGCCTTCTTTGTATAACTCCAACACCTCATCGATGGCTTCTTCCACTTCCTCTGTGGGACGTCCGGATGCCTCACAACTGATAACAGCCGCTTTAATGGCTTCCGGTTCCTTCATGCCGCCTTCTACCAGAGGTTCCACGAAAGCTATCATGTCGTAAACCAGATCGTCTACCACATGTACGGAACCGCTGTTTACATCCATGACAATGTTGTAACCGTTGTTTTTGTACTGATGAATCACGTTTTCTTCCTCTTTCTCTCTTAAACTCAATCTCTCCCCGGAAAAAGGTCCCTGTCCTAAGAAAAGACTGCAAAAACGAAGCAGCGACGCAAATCGCTGCTTTCTTAATCTCACATTAAAAATGTGGGCGCTGCTTATTTAATCTTTTCGCAGCTCTGGTTTCCTACTGTACAGGATGTCTTGCATGCTGACTGGCAGGAAGTCTGGCATTCACCGCAGCCGCCCTTCTTCATGGACTCCTTTAAGTTTCTTGTATTTAATGTCTTGATGTGCTTCATAAAAGAAACGCCTCCTTAATATAAATTAAGCTTCATACCATCGTAGTATATCATAAATTTCCTGTTTGTAAAAGGTTTTTTTCATATTTAGGCATATTTCGTGTATTTTTTCGGAAATCACCCGAGCATGCCTCCCAGCATACCGCTTCCTCCGCAGAGCACCAGCACTGTTAAAAATTCTCCCGGCAGCTTTCCCAGATCATGGTCAACTGCTAAAGACACCACAGTAAGTATCAGAAAATACGCGCTTCCCATCAGAAGCCCCCACAAAAATTTCCGTGACTGCATCTTTTTTCCGGTAAGCCAGCCCGCTGCCAGATTGACCGCTATGTAAATACCGATAACCGCCGCCGAAACAATTTGTTCAGACAGCCTGAGTTTATAGACCAGCAGCGAAAGTAAAATGAGCAGCGCTCCCGTAAGAATGTAAGCGGCAAGCAGGCATTTCAGGAAAAAAAGCCACGGCTTTCCTTCTCTTTCTTTGTCCATCTCTCTCCTCCTCCGGCATTGTTCTATTCATGTATATGTCGGGGCGGACATTTCTTATACCTGTATTTCCGCAAAAATATACCGCTTTTCCTGTTCTTAACGGTTGTTAATCTTGACAAACCGCTATGGAATACGGTATTATTTCCTATCATTATATAAAAATTTATTCAAATTACAAAAGGAGTGTTATTCTTGGAGACATCTGATGTCGCGCAACTGATTATTATTATTGTTCTGATTTTTCTATCCGGCTTCTTTTCTTCCGCCGAGACCGCTTTTTCCACCTTGAACAGGGTGCGTATGCGGAATCTGGAAGAAGAAGGCAGCAAAAAAGCCGCAAGGGTCAATAAGATTTTGGAAAGCTACAGCAAAATGCTTTCTGCCATCCTGATCGGCAACAACATTGTAAACCTGACCGCTTCTTCCCTGACAACGGCATTTGTCATCGGTGTATGCGGCAATGCGTACATAGGAATCGGTACCGGTATACTTACCATTGTGGTACTGCTCGGTGGGGAAATCATTCCCAAGACATGGGCAAACTTAAATTCCGAAAAATTAGCCCTTGCCTACTCCTCCGTCATCTACGCACTGATGAAGGTCATGACGCCGGTTATTTTTATCGTGGATCTGCTGTCCAATGGCATCTTAAAGCTTTTGCATGTGGACCCCAATAAAAAGATGGATACCATTACCGAAAGTGAATTGAAGACTTACGTGGATGTCAGCCATGAAGACGGCCAGATTGAATCGGATGAGCGGGAAATGATTTACAATATCTTTGAATTCTCCGATACCTGCGTAAAGGATATTATGATTCCCCGTACCAACATGGTGACCGTCAATGCAGACGAAAGTGTAAACGACTTAATCAAGGTATTCCACGAGTCCATGTATACCCGTATTCCCGTGTATCAGGAAGACAAGGACAGCATGATCGGTTTTGTCAACATCAAGGATTTATTTATTGCCCGTATTTCCGGTCAGAAAAATATCACATTAAAGTCCCTCCTGCGGGAGGCCTACTACACCTACGAATACAAGAAAAATGCAGACCTTCTTCTGGAAATGCGTGAGAAATCCATGAATGTGGCATTTGTCTTAAACGAATACGGTTCCACCGTGGGTATGGTTACGCTCGAAGACCTTTTGGAAGAGCTTGTCGGGGAAATCCGTGACGAATACGACGAGGACGAAAAAGAACTCATTCAGAAAATAGATGACCGTTCCTACCTCATTGAAGGCAGCATGAATCTCTCCGATATCAACGACAGCATCGGTACTTCCTTAAATTCCGATGATTACGACTCCATCGGCGGTATCATCATCGGTCAGCTGGACCGTCTGCCGGAGGACAACGAATCCGTAGTTCTCGCCGACGGCACTACCCTGCAGGTAAAGGGTATCGACCAGAACCGCATCCTTCACGTCCTGCTTACCCTTCCCGAACCCAAGGAAGAAGAAACGGACGAAGAAGCTTCCGCAAATAAACAATAGAATGCACGCTCTGCGAACATTCTATTGTCATGAATAATAAATGCCCTGCCGGTCAATCCCCGGCAGGGCATCTTTTTTTTGCAAAGTCAGGAAATCCTTTCCATTAGCAGGCTGCGCGTGCTTACGGCAGTCTGTATTTTTCTGCATAGGCAAGAACTTTTCCGCGGAAATTGATGTTCTCGCTTTCTTTTAAGTTGTCCAGGTATTCATGGGTTTCGTAGCTGTCTTCCTTTACCTGCAAAAGACATACCGCAATATTGGAGCAGTGATCCGCCACTCTTTCAAAGTTATTGGTAAGCTCCGTTAAAAGCACGCCCAGTTCAATGGTGCATTTGCCCTTGCGCAGACGCTTGATATGGCGCTTCTTCATTTCAATATTAAGCTGGTCAATAACCTCCTCCAAAGGCTCCACAAGCTCTGCCGTCTCGGAGCTGTCCGTTTCAAAAGCAGTAAAGGAAATATCCAGGATTTCCTTAATGGCATCCATGAAGACGGTAAGCTCTTCCATTGCTTTATCGGAGAATACCAGTCCTCTCTCCTGCATTTCGTCCGCCGACTCCTTAATATTTAAGGCATGGTCGGAAATCCTCTCAAAATCGCCGATACAGTGAAGCAGGATGGACAATACATGACTTTCCTTTTCCGTCATATCCTTGCCGCTGATCTTTACTAAGTAAGTACCGATTTCATCCTCGAACCGGTCAATATCCTGTTCTAATTTTTCAACCTCTGCCGCCTTGTCCGCATCATAGCTCTGCAGAAGGTCAAGCGCTGTGAAAATCGACTTCTTGGAATACTGCGCCATGGTAATGGCAACTCTTCTGCTTCGCTCAATGGCAAGTCCGGGGTTCTCCAAGAAACGGCTGTCCAGTGTTTTCAATTCCACATCCACGGGTGACATTTCGCCTTCCTTTACCTTGTCCGGTACAGTTAAATTAACTAACTTAACAAACATCTTAGAGAAAGGAAGCAGGATGATGCAAAGCGCTATGTTAAATAAGGAATGTATCAAGGCAATTCCAAGCGGAGAAATTGCTTCTTCCATGAAGGAAAAATGAAGGAAAGTATTCGCCGCATAGAAAACTACCATAAACAGGGTTGTCTTTACAATATTGTAGTACAGATGCATGAGGGCTGCCTTCTTGGCATCCTTGTTGGCGCCGATGGCGGAAATCAGGACCGTAATGCAGGCACCGATGTTCTGTCCCATGATAACCGGCACCGCCGTAGCTCCGGTCACTGCCCCCGAACGGGACAACGCCTGCAAAATACCGACGGATGCGGAAGAGCTCTGTACGATAGCAGTCATAATAAAGCCTACCAGTACGCCTAAAAGCGGATTGGAGAACATGGTCAGCATATTGGTGAACTCCGGCACATCCGCCAGACCCTTTACCGCACCGCTCATGGTATCCATACCAATCATCAGGATGGCAAAGCCGGCAATAACGGTACCCACCGTCTTATGCTTTTCCTTCTTGGTGAAGTTAATCAGGATAACACCGATCAACGCCAGTACGGGAGCAAAGGATGACGGTTTGAAAAGCTGAATGATAAAGCTGGTGCTTTCAATACCGGTCAGACTTAAAAGCCATGCGGTAATGGTAGTACCTACATTGGCACCGATAATTACGTTTACCGCCTGCTCCAGCTGCATAATTCCGGAGTTTACAAAACCGACTACCATAACTATGGTTGCCGTGGAGGACTGGATAACCGCCGTCACACCGGCGCCCACTAAAACCGCCTTAACCGGATTGTTGGTAAGCTTTTCCAGTATGTTTTCCAGCTTGCTGCCGGAAACCCTCGACAGGCCTTCGCCCATCATGTGCATACCATACAGGAACAGGGCAAGTCCGCCCATCATCGTCAGAAGGTCAAAAAAATCCATTTGTGTACCCAACTTTCTTTTTTCTGTACAATTTTTACTCGCTATTTCTATTGTAACTAAAAAGCGTCCTATATGCAACAACCTTTTCCGCAAGTTTTTGTTATGTTTTCTGTATCTGTTTTTCCAGCTCCGCGGCTGCAAGGCTTAACGACTCGCCCTTTCTTTTTAAAAGACAGATGTTCCGCTCCGGCACCGGCGGCTCCATGTCCAGAATAACCAGCCCCTCCATATTTTCCTTTTCCAGGAAATCCAGCGGTACAAAGCCTATCCCCAAATCCGACTTTACCATGGGCAGTATCTGGTCGGAGGTTGCCGCCTCCACATCCGGGGAGAACGTCCATCCCATCTTACCAAAAATAGCGGAATAAAAGGCAAAGGAACTGGTCTGCTCTCCGAGACCGATGAGAGGATATTTCTTTATCTGTTCATCGGTAAGTGACATGCCCGTTGCCATGGAAAATGCGGTGCTGCATACCGGAACCTCCTTAATTTTCCGAAGTACCCTGGCAGTAATTCCCTCCGGCAGGGTAAAAGGGTCGGTTACAAGCGCCATGTCCGCCAGTCCTTTTTTTAATTCCGAAAGCGCCTGCGGTGTGGTCTGGTTGGAAATGCGGATACGGATACCGGGATACGCCTTCCGGTATTTTTTTAAGGCAGGAAGCAGCACACAGTGCAGGGCAATTTCGCTGGCGGCAATCGTAACCACTCCGCCCTGCAGACTCTTTTCCCGGGCGATTTCTTCTTCACCGCTCAAAATATGCTCCATTGCCACAGAAATATGGGCATACAGCTTTTCCCCTTCCGGTGTCAGGGTAATGCCGTGCCGCTGCCGGATAAACAGCGTACATCCCAGCTCCTCTTCCAATTTCTTCATCATGCGGGTGATATTGGGCTGATTGTTCATCAGCGCCTGTGCGGCTGCCGTGAAGCTTTTCAGCTTTGCCACATAATAAAAGACTCTGTAATAGTCGTAACTGATGTTCATACTTTTCTCCATATCATTTTCATATATCTATATTTCAAAATTTATATTTTTCATATATCTTTAATGGGATTATAATACAGCCGATGTGAAAAAAGCAACACCTAATACAGATGTATCAAAGCATATTCGCACAATGCATCTTAAAAGAGAGGATGAATAGTGTGAAAAAAATTTTTTCACACGCAAATTTGTGCTATCAGCACAAAGTTTGCAGATTATGAAAGGAATGAAAAGTATGGAGAACAAAATTATTTGTATCGGACGTGAATACGGCAGCGGCGGACGTGAAATCGGAGAAAAGTTAGCAAGACAGCTCGGTATCCCCTGCTATGACAAGCTGCTGATTAAAAAGGCGGCTTTAGAATCCGGATTAAGCGAAGAATTTCTTTCCCGGACAGAGGAATCCCCCATTAACAGCATCCAGTTTTTAAGTGGCAACCCTTATGCGGATGTAGCCGGTATCGGCACCGCTTTCTATTCCGAGAGCCAGATGGCTTACAATGCGGAACGCACTGTTATCGAACAGTTGGCAAAGCAGGGACCCTGCGTCATCATCGGCCGCTGCGCTTCCGCCATTCTTCCCAAGGAAGACCGTCTTTCCGTTTTCATTTATGCAGACAAAGCGGATAAACTCAAACGTGTCATGGTGCGGAACAACCTGACCGAAAAGGAAGCGGCTCACCGCATCAAGCACATGGACCGCATGAGAAAACAGTTCTTTGATTTTTATTCCGACACCTCCTGGGGTCACGCAGACAGCTATGACCTGCTGTTATCCAGCAGCCGCTTTGGTACGGACGGATGCGTCAATATGATTGTAAACAGTATCAAGGAATGGGAGGCATAAAAAGATGAATAAAGACCTTACTGTAGGAAAGCCGGAAACCGTTTTATGGAAATTCTGCCTGCCGTTGTTCGGCAGTATCATTTTCCAGCAGTTATACAATATCGCCGACAGCCTGGTTGCCGGAAAATTCGTCGGTGAAAACGCCCTGGCTGCGGTCGGTAACAGTTACGAAATCACACTTATTTTTATAGCCTTTGCCTTCGGCTGCAACATGGGCTGCTCCGTTGTGGTATCCAAGCTTTTCGGTGCCAAGAACTTCAAGGAAATGAAAACAGCGATCTACACCGCCTGCATCTTCAGCGCCATTGTGTGCGCTTTCCTGATGTTAATCGGGATTGCCGGTTCCGGACTGCTGCTCCGTTTAATCCGTACACCCGAGGAAGTTTTTGCGGACTCCAAGCTTTATCTGGACATCTATGCCTGGGGCTTACCGTTTGTTTTCTTCTATAACATTGCAACCGGTATCTTTTCCGCTTTGGGAGACTCCAAAACACCGTTCTACTTTCTGGCGGTATCTTCCTTATCCAATATCGCCGTAGATATCTGGTTTGTAAAAGCCTTCAACATGGGCGTTGCCGGTGTTGCCTGGGCTACCTTCCTCTGCCAGGGCGTAAGCTGTGTACTTGCCATGGTCGTTGTGTTCAACAGACTTCGTAAAGTAGAAGGCAAGGAAAAAGCGCCCCTCTTCAGCTGGGCGCTCTTAAAGGATATTGTAGTTATTGCGGTTCCCAGTACTCTGCAGCAGAGTTTCATTTCCTTAGGAAACATTATCATCCAGAGTATTATCAACGGCTTCGGTGCTCCCGTTATGGCAGGTTATTCCGCAGCCGTCAAACTGAACAACCTGGTGATCACCTCCTTCACCACTCTTGGCAACGGTATTTCCAACTACACCGCCCAGAACTTAGGAGCCAGAAAACTGCCCCGTATCAAAGAGGGCATGAAGGTTGGCGTAAAAATGGTATGGATGTTAAGCCTTCCGCTTTTCCTCCTTTACTTCTTTGCCGGCAATGTCGTTCTGAAGCTCTTCATGGATGAGCCTACCGAACTCGCCATGCACACAGGCATTATGTACCTGCGGATTTTGTCCCCCTTCTACTTTGTAGTTTCCGCGAAATTAGTAGCCGACGGCATTCTTCGTGGCGCCGGCATGATGAAGCAGTTCATGATTGCCACCTTCACCGACTTAATCCTGCGTGTAGTTATGGCTTTCGTATTCTCCAGAACCGCTCTCGGTGCCACCGGTATCTGGTGCGCATGGCCCATCGGCTGGTGCATTGCTACCGTACTTTCCATTATGTTCTACCGCCACGGTCCCTGGGCAGCTGCCAAAGCGGAGCAGGAAAAAACATCAATGTAATTTTCATAATTATTTCACAATTTTCCAATTGCTATTTTCTCAACCTTTGCGTATACTAAGGTTGAGAAAATACGAAAGGAGAAACTCACATGGCAACACAAAGTATATTTCATAATATCGTTATCAATGACTCACAGACCGCCAAAGCCTTCGTCACCGCTTTGGAAAATGCCGCCGCTGCTGATAAGCAGACTTCTCCAAATATATCTTCCAGAGATTTAACAAAAGAAGAAATCAAAAATTATTTTGGAGTTGTGAAAGATGATTAATTACCTACAATTAAATATTTTGGATATGCTTGAATTCATTGGAGAGGATAGCTGTCAAAACATCCTCTCGTCTTTTATTTGTCCCCTTAATCCCGATGTCGAAGATTTCATACACACAAAAGCAATCCCCTTCGCCCGACAACATATCGCTATCACCTATCTCGTTTTTGCCGAACAAAACAATCAAAAATATCTCGTTGGCTATTATACCCTCACCAATAAGTTCATCTGTATCAACAGTTCCGCTTTAAGTAAAACCTTGCAAAAGAAAATATCAAAATTTTCCCAATATGATGAAAACCTGAAGCAGCACATGATATCCATGCCCTTAATTGCCCAACTCGGTAAAAATTTTGCTTCCAACATTCCCTTAAACATAGCCGGTTCTGATTTACTGGAAATGGCATTGGAACGAGTCCTTGCCATAGAACATCTAATCGGCGGAAAAACAGTCTACATAGAATGCAATAACCATCCAAAGCTTTTTTCTTTTTATTCTTCGGCAGGTTTCTTTCCCTTTCAAGAACGAATACGTCAGCCATCCGGTGAAAATAACAGCAATCCTCCTCTTGTTCAAATGCTAAAATATTTCCACCACTAAATAATAACCGCCGTCTCCACATACCCTTCGTGCGTACCTGTAAACAGTCTTCCGAAATCTCCGGTCACGGTATCCTTAACCATTCCCTTTTCACAGTCCACCGCTATATGGGATAAATCCCGCTGCAATCCTTCTCCCGTGCATTTGCAGAAAGCTTCCTTTGCGGAAAACAACAGAAAGAAATCCTCATCCTTATCCTGCGCATTGTGAATTTTTTCCTTTACTCCGGAAACATCCTTATCATGCCGTTTCTGGATGTCCACGCCTATCTGCCGGTCCGCTATGCCGCACAAAACATAGTCCCCCGAATGGGACAGGTTAAAAAAAATATCGCTGCTGTTTTGTAAATACGGCTTGCCATGCTCACCAATGCAGACTTTTGATGTCCAAAGGAGTTTTTCCCGCTCCGTTAAAGGCAGCGCCCGCAGCTCTTCCAGAACTTTTTCCACGGTAAACTCTGTGACCGCAAGTGCCACACCCTTGTCCTGTGTTTCTGCCACTTCTGCCGGCATCCTATCTACCGCTTCTTCCGATATCCGTTTCTCCTGCCCGTAAACCGGCAGCCACCGATGCAGGCTGTAAGAAAAAAGCAGCCAGGCACCCACACTCTGGGCTCTGTTCTTTTCTTTATGAAAGGAAAGAGCATGTGCCTTTCTTTCCTCATTCAAAAACGCACATGCTCTTACTTCCGTTTCAGGGTTCATAAGCCCCGTTATATCCATTCTCGTAATCAGCATCGAAATAACCATGCCTTTCCTCAGGTGATAATTTCTGCAACTCTAAATTTTATTCTTCTTCCTCGGGATGTGTGATGTTTAATGCAATCTGCAGATCATCCAGCTGCTTATCGTCAACCACATCCGGTGCATTGCTCATTAAATCGGAGGCATCCTTAACCTTCGGGAAAGCGATAACCTCACGGATATTGTCTGCCTTCACAAGCAGCATGACAAAACGGTCCAGACCGATTGCCAGTCCTGCGTGAGGCGGTACTCCGTACTTGAAAGCGTTAATCAGGAAACCGAATCTGTCGTATGCGGCTTCTTTGGTAAAGCCCAGTACTTCAAACATCTTTTCCTGTACTTCCGGCTGGAAAATTCTGACGCTGCCGCCGCCAAGCTCAATACCGTTCAATACGATATCGTAAGCCTTTGCACGTACTCTGCCAGGGTCGGAATCAATGTACTGTAAATCTTCATCCATGGGCATGGTGAACGGATGGTGCATAGCCACATAACGGTTCTCTTCGTCGCTCCACTCCAAAAGAGGGAACTCGGTTACCCAGAGGAAATTGAATTTATCGTTGTCAATCATATCAAGCTGCTTAGCCACTTCGATACGAAGCGCACCCAGTACGCTGAATACAATCTTATTCTTGTCCGCTGCAAATAAAAGCAGGTCTCCGGGCTGTCCTTCCATGGCATCTACCAGATTTTTCAGTTCTTCTTCCGTCATGAATTTTGCAAAGGAAGACTTGTAAGTGCCGTCCGGTAAAACTGAGAGGTAAGCCAGACCTTTTGCACCGTAGCCCTTGGCAAAATCAACCAGCGCATCAATCTTCTTACGGGGCATTTCCGCCTCGCCCTTTACATTGATACCTCTGACGGAACCGCCGTTCTCCAGTGCACCTGTAAATACACCGAAACCGCAGCCCTTTACCACATCGGATACGTTCTTCAGTTCCATACCGAAACGGGTATCCGGCTTATCGGAACCGAAACGCTCCATGGCTTCCTGCCAGGTCATACGCTTAATGGGAAGCTGCACATCTAAACCGATGGCTTCCTTGCATACTCTTGCTACCATTTTTTCGGTCGTCTCAATAACATCATCCACGTCTACGAAGGACATTTCCAGGTCAACCTGTGTAAATTCCGGCTGTCTGTCGGCACGAAGGTCTTCGTCACGGAAACATCTTGCAATCTGGAAATAACGGTCATAACCGGAGCACATTAAAAGCTGCTTGAAAATCTGCGGAGACTGGGGAAGTGCATAGAACTTACCCGGATGCACACGGCTGGGAACCAGGTAGTCTCTGGCGCCTTCCGGTGTGGACTTGCAGAGCATGGGAGTTTCAATTTCAAAGAAGCCTTCCTCATCCATGTGCTTTCTGATGGTTGTGGTAATCTTACTTCTTAACTTTAAGTTCTTCTGTAAGTTGGGTCTTCTTAAATCCAGATAACGGTATTTTAAGCGTAAATCTTCTTTGGTCTTGGTATCTGCTTCCACGGGGAAGGGCGGTGTTTCTGCCTCGGATAAAATACGAATCTGCTCGGCACGTACTTCTATGTCGCCGGTAGCCAGGTTTTCATTGCTTGCCGCCGCTCTCTTTTCCACACGTCCCACAACCGCAACCACGAACTCGCTTCTCAGCTTTGCAGCCTTTTCAAAGTTTTCGTTGCCGCAGTCGCTTTCTTCAAAAATAACCTGCAGAATACCTGCCCGGTCACGCAGGTCCACAAAGATAATGCCGCCTTTGTTGCGCTGCTTCTGTACCCATCCCATTACGGTAACGGTTTCACCGATATTGGCGCTTGATAATTCGCCGCATCTGTGTGTCCTTTTTAATCCTTTCATTGTCTCAGCCATTGGTTTTCTCCTTTATAACTCCGCTTAATGCTGCAGAGGATTCTTATAAAATTCCCGGAACTCCTCATAGCCCTCTGCCGTGAGCTGCTCCTTCTGGAATTTTTTATTCTTGTTCATACGGGCAATTAAAATCTGATGTCCGTCTTCTCTTTCCTTCTGTGCCAGTGCAATAATTTCACACAAGGCCTCTCCGGCAACGCCCTTTTCAATCAGGAAAGCCTTCTTTGCCGGCTGGGTCGGAACCTTGAAGCCTTTTTCCATTAACAGAAGGATAATTCTCTCAAATCCGATGGAAAATCCGCATGCGGGCACATCGTTTCCGGTAAACTTGCCCACCATCTTGTCGTAACGTCCGCCGCCGCCGCAGCTTCCGCCGAACTCCGGCATGGCAATTTCAAAAATGGTGCCGGTATAATAACTCATGCCTCTTACCAGGGTCGGATCAAATACCAGTTCAAAAGAATCCGCTTTGGTGGCTTTCACACTGTCCATGATTTCCATAAAGGAATGCATGACGTCCGCATCCAGATAATCCTTTAAGGTATCTAAAAGGTAGGCGGGGCCGTTCTCCGCTTTTTCCACCTCTGCAAACAGATTTAAGTATTTCTCACAGATTTCTTCTGCATAGCCGTCCTCTACAAGCTCCGCTTTCACGCCGTCCATGCCAATCTTGTCCATCTTGTCCAGAGTAATGAATACACTGTCATAGGACTCCTCTGGGAATCCCGCATAAGCTGCCATGGCCTTTAAAATCCGACGGTCATTGATACGAATCTGGAAATTAGAAAATCCCAATCTGGTCAGTGTCGTTGTGGTTGCCAGAATAAGCTCGATTTCCGCTAAGTTGGAAGGCTCACCCAGAATATCAATGTCGCACTGCATGAACTGGCGGTAACGTCCTCTCTGGGGTCTGTCGGCTCTCCACACATTTCCCATCTGTAATGCCTTAAAAGGACTGGGAAGGTTTGCCGCATTGTTGGAATAAAAACGTACCAGGGGAACGGTCAGGTCATAACGGAGTCCACCGTCCACCAGATCATTTTCACAGGTGGCTGTTTCTAAATTCAGCTTCTCACCGCGTTTCAGAATCTTAAAAATCAGCTTTTCATTTTCTCCGCCCTGCTTACTGCTTAAGTTTGCAATGTTCTCCACGCAGGGGGTCTCTATGGAAGTAAATCCGAACTTTCCATAAGTGTCCTTAATCACACTGATTACATAATCACGTATCTGCATTTCTGCAGGTAAAATATCCTTCATGCCGGTAACCGGCTTCTTGGAAAGCGCCATATCTGCTCCTATCTATGCGTTTTCTCGCAATTGTTCTTAATTTTACTTACAGTATTTTACACTTTATCTGTTAGTATTTCAAGCATTAGTTTCCTGTTGCATTTTCCTTTTGTTTGCCACTTTTCTTTTTATTTCGTGAAATCTCTTGACATAGTATTAAATACTACATAGAATAAAGAGAAAAACACTTAAGATAGGATGTAATGTCATGTTTCAGATAGTTGTTGATTCCGCTGCCAATATTCCGGCAGAGCTTGTTAAAAAGTACGATATCCGCGTAATATCCTTTGTAAATTATGTAAACGGAAAAAAGGTGGTATGTTTTGACCCCGACCTCACTCCCGAGGAAGAAAGAGCAAAGGGCAGGGAGTATTATGATGCTGTCCGCGCCGGTGCCGATGTCAAGACCGGACTTGTCAGCAGCGGGGATTTTGAAGACCTGTTCCGCTCTATTTTAGAAGCCGGAGACGATATTCTATATTTTTCATTAAGTAAAAACATCAGCGGTACTTACAACTCCGCCCGTATTGCAGCCGAGGAGCTTTCCGAAAGCTTCCCGGACAGAAAAATCCGTCTGATTGACGCCTTAAACGCTTCCCTGGCACAGGGTATTCTTGCCATTTATGCCAGTGAAATGCGCGCCGTGGGAAAGAGCCTTGACGAAACCGCCGACATTCTTGCCACCTACCCCGCAAAAATGAACGGTGTCTTTACCGTCGGCGACTTAAAATATTTATCCAAAACCGGCCGTATCAGCAGTTCTGCTGCTTTAGTCGGAAACCTTTTAAGCATCAAGCCCATCTTACGCGGCAACAAGGATGGCTTCATAGTCCAGTTCAAAAAGTGCAGAGGCCGTAAGTCAGCCTTAAACACCCTTGTTTCTTTAGTTTGCGACAACATTGTAAATCCGGAAGAACAGATTATCGGTATTGCCCATGCGGATGCTTACGAAGACTCCCTCTATGTAATGGAAGAAATCAGGAAGCGTGTGAAGCTCCGCGGCTTCATCAACACTTCCTACGACTACTGCACCGGCAGCCATGTAGGTCCCGACACCATCGCACTCTTCTTCATGGCAAAGGACCGTGAATTAGGAGAAGGAAAGCAGGGTTAACGTACCTGCTTTCCCGACATTATAATATATCCCAGATGGCGAAAGCCATCCCGGACTGTTCTCAGTTTTGAAGTCCTCGGATGCTCACATTTTTGCAGTATTACCGGTACCTGCCGGATACGCAGACGTTTTTTTGCCGCCTCCGCAATCATCTCTGTTGCAAATTCCATACCATCCGTATGAAGCTGTAATTTTTCCGCTGCTTTCCGGCTCATTCCCCGGAGTCCGCAGTGAAAGTCGTAAACATCCGTATGAAACCGTTTTCTGCCGCAATAAGACAGAAGGCGTACTCCCCATCTGTGGGAAAATGACATGGCTCCCTTTTTCAGACCTCCGGTATACCGGTTTCCTATAACCATATCGCACTCTCCCCGCTCCAGCAGACCATACATTTCATCCATATGCCGGAAATCATAAGTCTTATCGCAATCGCCGATAATAAAAAGCCTGCCCCTTCCTGCTTCCAGCCCGGTTCTGATTGCGCGACCATACCCCGGTCGCGGCTCTGTAATCACCACCCCACCGTGTCGTAATGCGGTTTCGGCGGAGCAATCTGTGGAACCGTTGTCCACAACAAGCACCTCTCCCGTAATACCGCGGTCTTTCATAAAGGCAAGTGCTTCATCCACGCATAACCCCACTGTATTTTCTTCATTTAAGCACGGCATAATCACCGACAACGTAAGATCTTTGCGTTCATTTTCTGCCATGTGCCAGCCACCTCCAGTCCACAACCTCTTCCAGGATCAGTACGATTGCCAGAACCGTTGCCATTTGCGCCCTGTAAGTAAAGAAACAGTGCAGATAGGAGTGATTATGCAGAACCAGATACCTTATATAAGGAACCAGTCCCGGCAGCATATACATCAGAATATGCCACCCACAGATATGTTTTCCGTGGTAAACATATCCGTTATAGGAAATAAAAAGAACCAGAAAAATACAGAAAAGAACACCGACTTCACCATATTCCAGAGGAAAAAGACACCCTATATTCCGGGTTACCGCCCCACAGATATACGTCAGCTGACTGACCCCGATATCTCCGTAAAGTCTTTCCCCGATGTGCTCCGTTACATAAGGCATTACATTCTCTCCTAAAATCAGGGAAGCCATAACCCATTTCATTACCCACATTCCCACATAGCCAAAGCCCCAGACTAACGTAAGCTTTGCTGCTTCCTTCATCACCTGCGTACGGGATGCCTGCGGATTCTTATGAAAAAAGACCCATAAGATCAGAAGCAGCGGTACGGTTAAGGACAAGGTTTCGGTTGTCAGGAAATCCATATAAGCGCATACCATGCCACTTATCAGGAAAAGAATACCCAGATGCTTTTCTTTTCCCTGAAGTGTAAGTTTCACACCGACAACGGATATAATCAGCAACAGCAGGTATGTCCATGTATATTCCAACGACAACGGTACAAACCATGATGATGTCATAATCAGACCTGTCAGGACACCAAGTGCCGGTCCGTATGCTTTGTTTTTTACAAGCAGTCCCATAAGAAGAAGGCTGAGTACGGCCAGAATAATACCATTGACCAGGTATATCTGTTTTATGGAAAAAAATACCAATAACGGCCGGACAATCGTATTTGATCCATGCCAGTATCGCAGGTACTGCCTGTTTGCCTTTTTACCCTCTGTTACCGCATGCAACAGATTTTCATTTTCATTTTCATACGGTGTATAATAATAGGAAGACCACATGACGGAGCTAAGCGGGTGATCCGCGTCATATTGGTAAGCAATAGCCAGCAGAATTGAATCTGCATACCTGTCAATCTCACTGCCCCTTACACCGTCAACCACCGTTCCAAAGAGTTCTCCCTCACACAGATATTCTGCTGACTCCCGCACATTCCCACGTATTGCGTTCTGCGGTATAAATGCCGCAAGCACAAGCAGCCCCGTCAGTAATATGGTCATAAGAAAAAAAGTCACTATATATCTGATACTGCTTTTTACAGTTGTCATATTCTTTGAAATCCCCATTTTATGCTTTATATTGAGCCGGTAAATATCAAACTATCAGCATAACCCGCTGAAAAGCTTTCTTTTCCTGTCGATCATTTCCTCTATTTTCTCCATATACAGACCGACATCTTTGACATTGTCACATCGTTCAATTCGTCCGTCCGGGAAGACTCTCTTGGTAATGGAGCCTGCTCCCAGCGCCACGATAGTCTGTTTCTCCTCCATAATCAGGATGTTATAAATGCCGTCGCCGCCTTCTTTCGCGTATCCCACATTTTCAAAATTGCCGGACATGTTTTTCTGCCGGTATAAATAATACGGATGCATGCCCATGTCCCTTGCTCCCCTGGACGCAATTTTCATGGTTTCATCGGTGTTATGAAGCGTTTTCACCCCATTTTCCTGAATCCACAATGCCAGTCTGGAAGCACGCTTAATGGCAAGGGAATGTACCGTAAGAGAATCCGGCTGCAGCTTTTTGATTTCCTCTATGGTATTTTCCACATCCTCTTCCAGTTCTCCCGGAAGTCCCAGAATAATGTCCATGTTAATATGGAAATCTCCTGTTTTCCTTGCCAGATGAAAAGCTTCTTTCACCTGTTCCACGGTATGCTGTCTGCCAATCAGCTTCAATGTCTCCTGCTTCATGGTCTGCGGATTGACGCTGATTCTGTCCACCTTATGTGCGGCAAGAACCTTGAGCTTGTCCCCCGTAATACTGTCGGCACGTCCCGCTTCCACCGTAAATTCCTGTACCGTAGAAAAATCAAACCGTTCCCGCAATGCGGAAATCAGCCGGTCAAGCTGCGGTGCCGTCAAGGTGGTAGGTGTTCCGCCTCCGATGTATACGCTGTCCAGGATTTTACCGGCAAAGGCTTCTTTGGTAAAGTCCATTTCCTTAATCAGACAGTCAATGTATTCTTCTACCCTGTCCCGCCACTTGCAGATGGGATTGGAGGTAAAGGAACAGTACAGACAGGTCGTCGGGCAGAACGGAATGCCGATATACAGGCTGTACCCTTCTTCATAATGAATATGGGAAAGCAGCTCTTTTTCCCGCTTCGCAATTTCCACCGACAAATCTGCCTTTTCCGTGCTGACAAAATGCTCCTTCTGCAACGCTGCCGCTATTTCTTCTTCTGTTTTTCCTTCTTCCAGAAGGCCCATGGCAATCTTAGTCGGACGAATTCCCGTCAGGTTTCCCCAGGGAAGCTCTTTTCCCGTCATATCACACAAGGTTTTATATAAAAATTTCTTAAACTCATTTTTATAGGTAGACTCTGCCTCCTCCCGGTGCCAGATGTATTCCCCTGCTGCATCCTTTACTTTCACCGATGCACCATCATCCTGAAGTATAATTTCTATCCTTATGTTCTCTTCCCACTCTTTATTCTTCTCCGAAGACATCTCCGGTGTCAGGACCTTAACCATCTCCTCCGGATAAAACGCCTTTACAAGGGAATGCACATCATATTCAAATTGTGATTTATTAATCTTTACAGCAAACATAATTTTCTACCTCTGCTTTTCTGCCTCTCATTTTCTTATTATCGTCTTTCAGGGTATTTCTTGTCAACTGTAATCCATACACTGTGTATGGATTTTTCTTTCCATGCGCACAATGGCATACCGACGTTCAGTTTTCCGGCTCACCCACACAAGGAGAAACCTATATAAAACAATAAAGGCATACAAAAATGAACCTCATTTCTGCATGCCTTCATGAATCAATACCTGTAACTTATGCCATACACATAATAAAAAACATCAAATGTTCCTTACATCAGCGGATATTTGTCGGTCAGTGTCTGGACAATGGCTCTTGCTTCAGAGATCTTCTCCTCGCCACCCTTGATAACCATGGCGATTGCCTCCGCAATCTTGTCCATATCTTCGGTGTTCATGCCTCTGCTGGTAACGGCAGGTGTGCCTAAGCGTACACCGCTGGTGACAAACGGAGACTGCGGGTCATTGGGGATGGTGTTCTTGTTGCAGGTGATATGTGCTGCGTCAAGAAGCTTCTCCACTGCTTTACCGGTCAGACCGTAATTGGTTAAGTCCACTAACATCAGGTGATTGTCCGTACCACCGGAAACAATTTTAATTCCGCGGCTCATCAGTCCGTTGCAGAGAGCCTGTGCATTATCAATAATGTTCTGCTGGTAAACCTTGAAGTCGTCGCTCAAAGCTTCCTTGAAGCAGACTGCCTTTGCCGCAATCACATGCATCAGAGGACCGCCCTGGATGCCGGGGAAAATAGCCTTGTTGAAGTTGTATTTTTCTGCTGCTTCCTTGTTGCACAAAATCATACCGCCTCTGGGTCCGCGGAGTGTCTTGTGGGTTGTGGTGGTGACCACATCCGCATAGGGAATGGGACTCGGATGAAGGCCTGCTGCCACAAGACCCGCAATATGCGCCATATCCACCATCAGAACCGCACCTACTTCATCCGCTACCTCACGGAATTTTTTGAAGTCGATGGTTCTTGCATAGGCAGAAGCGCCGGCAATAATTAACCGGGGCTTATTGGCAATAGCTAACTCTCTCATTTTATCATAGTCAAGGAAACCGTCATCATTTACACCGTAAGGCACTACATGGAAGTATTTGCCGGACATGTTTACCGGGCTTCCGTGTGTTAAATGTCCGCCATGGTCAAGATTCATGCCCATGATGGTGTCGCCGGGCTTGCAGACAGCAAACTGTACTGCCATATTTGCCTGTGCACCGGAGTGGGGCTGAACATTGGCATAATCGCAGCCGAACAGCTCCTTTGCCCTTTCAATCGCCAGATTTTCCACGACGTCCACACACTCACAGCCGCCGTAATACCTCTTTCCGGGATAGCCTTCCGCATATTTATTGGTAAGAATACTTCCCATGGCAGCCATGACCGCCTTGCTGACCCAGTTTTCAGATGCAATCAGCTCAATGTGGCTGTTCTGTCTTTCCTGCTCATCTACAATAGCCTGTGCGATTTCCGGGTCAACAGCCTTTACTTCCTCTAAAGAATACATAACGTTTCCTCCATTTCCTGCTTTTTTACATTAACGTATCAAAACGCTTGTCCTAAATTATAACATAGCGCACCCCTTCACGCAAGATTTCATTTACTTTCCTTCCCTTTACTGCTACAATAAACCGTAAAAGATAAAGAATGGAGATAATCATGCAGAAATACGAACTTATCATAAATCCGGCTTCCCGCTCCGGCAACGGTATGCGGATCTGGAAGGATGAAATAAAACCGGTGCTTGAAGCAAACAAAATACCGTTTAACGCCCATTTTTCCCATAAAGCAGGCGATGTAGCGGTTCTTTCTTCTTCCATTACCGGGGATTATGCAAAAGAAAACCTGCCTCTCCGCCTCATCATTTTAGGCGGCGACGGTACGTTCAACGAAGCCCTGCAGGGAATTTCTTCCTATGATAATATGAAGATTGGCTACATTCCCACCGGTTCTTCCAACGACCTGGCAAGGGACCTTGGCATTCCGAAAAATCCGCAGCAGGCTCTAAATCTCATTCTGGATGAAAAACATGTCTGCTACATGGATTTAGGCTGTGTGCGCACTCCGGACAAAACCACCTACTTTGCGGTAAGCTGCGGCATCGGCTTTGACGCCGCCGTATGCGAAGAAGCCATGAACTCCAAAATCAAGGATTTCTTCAACCGCATCAAATTAGGAAAGCTCACCTATTTCGGTATTGCCATAAAGCAGCTTATCTCCGCCAAAAAGACCGCCTGCGATCTGTTTCTGGATAATGACAACGAGCCCATACATATTAACCGGCTTCTGTTTACCGTATCCATGATTCACCGTTTTGAGGGCGGCGGTTTTAAATTCTGCCCCACTGCGGACTGTACGGACGGCAGGTTTGAACTCTGCGTGGCGGGAGATGTTCCCAAGCCCGTTATCCTGCTTGCGCTGCCTACCGCCTTCTTCGGAAAGCATTACATGGTGCCCGGCATCCATGCTTTTCATGCCGAAAAAATCACCATCAAGACAAACAAGCCCCTGTGGGTTCACACGGACGGTGAAGTACACGAAATGGCTGACTTTTTAGAAATAAGATGCCGGCAGAAAACCATCCCCATGATTGTATAATTTTAATGTTTTTTGCATTAAAATACAGAAACCGCTTTTATTCATAAATAAATTCTTAATTCTTTACAAAGATTTGCAAAAAAGGATTGCAAAAAAAATAAACTTAGCTATACTTGTGATGTAACTTTGGGAGATATTACAGCCCTCCGGATTTAAGCCTCCGGGGAGCACAGGATGGGAGTTTTATTGTGAAAAAGAAATTTGAATGGAAGAGTTTTTATCTCAAGTACCACCATGCCATTCCCGCCATCATTTACGGCATCATATATATGACATGGTTCTGTTATTTAGAGAATACGGTTACGAGCCAGTACAGGGTCATCCATGTAGCGCTGGATGACATGATTCCTTTCTGTGAGGTATTCGTTATTCCTTACTTTTTATGGTTTGCCTACATTGCAACGGTCGTGGTTTTCTTCTTCTTTAAGGACAAAGAGGAATATTACAAAACCTGCCTGTTTTTAGCAACCGGCATGACCATTTTCCTAATCGTTTCCACTCTGTGGCCCAACGGTCATCACTTAAGACCTTATGTCATGCCCAGAGACAATATTTTCACCAGAATGGTGGCTGCCCTGTATAAGACAGATACACCTACCAACCTCTGGCCCAGCATCCATGTTTACAATTCCCTGGGTGCGCACATTGCCGTTATGAAGAGCAGGCATCTGGAAAATAAAAAAGGCATCCGCATCGGTTCTTTCATCCTTTGCGTATCCATTATCCTTTCCACCATGTTCATCAAACAGCATTCCGTCTTTGATGTTACCACCGCCTTCATTATGGCAGCCGTGATGTACGTGCTGGTTTACCGTTTTGATTCTGTATGCGCCATCAGACGTATGTTTCATCCGAGCCGCAACCGCGGACCTCAGGTAGAGTCTTAATATAAAAATAAAAAGCGTATGAGCGAAATGCCCATACGCTTTTGTTATTTCTTAGTTAAAATTAAATATCTTCTGGCAGATCATGTATCCTTCCACGGAAAGCTTTCTGCCGCCCTTGCCGGGCAGGTTCATGAAACCGCCCATAATGCCGTTGCGCATCCAGGCATATAGAAGCCTGTCCTTATCCTTTAAATACTGCCACAACTCCTTCTTGGCATTCAGCTGCTCATCCGTGCCTGCCCGCAGACACAGTGCGGAGGAAACCGTCATGATAATTTCCAGGTAATTTCTCATATACTGGTGCCGTCTCTTGCATCTGATAATCTGGTTCTTATGCTCCGTATAGAAATCAATCATGATTTTATTGACCCTGATCTGCTGGTCTAAGCGGGAAATCATGACCGTTTCATTGACGGACTGGTCGGCACGTCCGATATAATAACGGTAGAAATTCACATCCAGATAATACATAGTGTTTACATGTAAAAGCGGTTCAAATACATAGATGTTATCCACATAGAAGGTATGTTCCGGCAGATGCAGACCACAATCCTTTAGAAGCTGGGTGCGGAAAATAACGGAATGCATCAGAATATAATGTGCCTTCCTGAAATGTCTGCAGTCGTCCCAGGTAAACATCCTGTCCGTAGGAAGAATATGGCGGTAATGCATTATCTTCTTACGCTTCTCCCCTTCTTTTTCGTAGACAAAGTTGCTTACCAGCATATCCAGTGCCTTGTCACCTCCGGCAATATCCCGCAGAGTATCCAAAATCTTTTTGTAAGCCTCTTCCTGTACCCAGTCGTCGGAGTCAACTACCTTGAAATACAGACCCGATGCGTTTTCAATCCCCGCATTCACGGCAGAACCGTGACCGCCGTTTTCCTTATGAATTGCTTTAATGATATCGGGATACTTTGCCGCATATTCATCTGCAATTTCCGCGGTATTATCCTTGGTGGAGCCATCGTCCACAATCAGTATTTCCACATCTTCTCCTCCCTTTAACAGGGATTCAATGCATTTTCCCATGTATGCTGCCGAGTTATAGCATGGTATTGCAATGGATAAAAGTTTCATAATAGTTTTCATTCCTCCTGTTTAGCGGATTTATAATATATATGACGCATACGCCGCAAACGCAGACGGTATGGCATACTTTTTCTGTACCTCTTCGGAACGTTCAAAAATCCACTGTTCCTTTTTGACGGCCTGCGTGCGGTCGGAAAGCTCGTCCACCCGCACCAGGTATCCCCACATATGCCATTCCTTATGGGAAAACACATGTACCGCATCTGTAAGTCTTGCCACCCTGACGATGGGCATACCTCTTTTCTTGAAAAAGGCAGTAACCTCTTCCGGTGAAAGATGCCCTGCCGTGTTGGGAAATTCATACAGCCCTGCTAAAAGTCCTTTATCCGGTCTTTTGTGAAGCGCTGTTTTTTCCTCATCCTGCAGGATAAAAACTGTCTTTTCCTCTATGGTACGGCCTTTTTTTGCACTCTTTACCGGGAACTCACTCTGTCTTCCGGCATGGTACGCCGCACAGATATGGGACAGGGGGCATACCTCGCAATGAGGAGCGCCGTTTGGGATGCAGACCATGGCGCCGATTTCCATCATGGCCTGATTAAAATCACCGGCACGCCTTGGCATGGCTGCCCGAAGCTCTTCTTCTAAGTTTTTCTTTACTTTCTCCTGTGCGATGTCATCGGGTCTCATAAACAGCCTTGATATGACACGCAGTACATTGCCGTCCACAGCCGGAACCGGTATGCCGAAGGCAATGGAAGCAATCGCTCCCACCGTATAACTGCCGATTCCCTTTAATTTTAAAAGCTCTTCTTCGGAAGCAGGCATTTCTCCGCCGTATTCCGTCATAATCTGGATGGCTGCTGCCTTTAAGTTCCGGGCACGATTGTAGTAGCCCAGTCCCTCCCAAAGCTTTAAAAGCACATCCTCTTCCACCTCGGAAAGACTTTTAATATCCGGCAGAGCCTTCATGAAACGCTCAAAATAGGGCTTCACGGCTTCCACTCTGGTCTGCTGGAGCATAATCTCGGAAACCCAGACCCGGTACGGGGCCGGTTCCTCCCTCCACGGCAAAATCCGTCTGTTGGTATCATACCATTTTAAGAGCGGTTTGGGAATATCCCCCACTGTGAAATTAAGATTTTCATCAGAATTTTCTAAGAAATCTTCCTCATCTGAGAGTCTTATTTTCACTTTATCCTGTATTTCCATACAATCTCTGCCGATAAAGCAGTCGTAGGCAAGGATATGCACACCGGCTTCCTCTGCCTTTTTCAGCGCCTCCGCAAAAGCGGGCTGCATAGCGGCATTGGGGGTAAAATAATCTACATCCTTCATCTGGATAACAAACAGAATATACGCCTCGTATCCGTCCTTTTTTGCTTCCATCAGCTCCTCCACATGCTTTAAGGCCCGTTCAGACGGCGCATCGGGAAACATGACACAGTTATTTTCTTCTAAGGTAACTCCCTTGACTTCCATGAAAATCTTTTTGTCCGGTGTCTCTATATAAAAATCAAACCGGGAATTGCCGTACTTTGTTTCCGGACGCAGCAAAGACAGGTCCGGGAAGAGTATCTTTTTTCTAAGCCACTCTTCCACAGCCCTGTTGGGTGCCTGGGAATCCATATTGATAAGCCTGCCCTGCTTTTCCACCGCCACAAGGTCATAGGCGGTGCTTCTCGTCTTGCTGTCGTTTCGCTCTAAATAAACCGGTGCATGCTCTGTCAGAAGCTCCCGGCACCGGCCGGTGTTTTTCACATGCACCTTTTCCCGCCTGCCGTTTATCTCGGCGTAGGCTATAAAACGGTTGGGCCTCTCTAAAAAGGTGCCCTCCACAATATCATGATACTTCATGTATAACTCTTTCCATACTGTATATTTTGTCCACCGCTGCCGGCACCCTTGCCGAAGGAACCACCTCCGCTGCGGGTCCTACATGCACCTGCTGGTCATCAAAGAAAATCTGTGCCCCAAAGGCTGCCAGCACATCCCTTTTCGTCACTCCGCCCAGAAAGCATGCCTCATCTATACGGACATTCCATGCCCGCAGGGTACGGATTACCCTCTCATGGGCAGGCGCACTTCTTGCCGTAACAAGTGCCGTCCTTATGGGCGACTCCCCCGGCGCGTATTCCTGCTGCCAGTCGGAAATGGTATGCAGAAACCTGGCAAAGGGACCGGCGCAGAGCGGAATGTCCGCCTTCTTTTTCTCACTGTTTTCAAATGCCTCCAGTCCTTCTTTCCTGAAAACATTCTCTGCTTCATCGGAAAAAATAACCGCATCCGCATCAAAGGCTATCCTGATTTTGCCGTCCGAAGGACTTTCCTTATAGTGGTTTCCCTCCCCGCAGACAATACCGGCGGCAATGCCCGCCTCTATGGCAGCCCGCACATCCTCCTCACAGGCGGACAAAAACAAATCCGTCCTAAATGCGGCAAGGTACGGCGCCATGGGGGCTCCGCTTGTAAAGAAGGACCGGGTGATATCCAGTCCGTAATGCTCTATGGAACGGAAAATCCGGAGGGAAATGTCCGGGCTGTTTTTCGACATGAGCACCACCTCCACCCGGTTGCCGGATACATGGCGCCCGGTGCCGCTTTCCTGCTCCTTGGCACATCCGCCTTTTTCCGGTGTCCCGCCCATTCCGGCGGGAGTATTTAAGGACAACAGCGCTTTTATCAGAGAGAACCCCGGGCCGGGCTTTAAAATTTCTGTCTCGTGCTCCCGCTGGTACTTTGCATAGGCCTCCACGCCCTCTTCTTCAAAAATCCGGTTCTCCGTCCGCAAATCAAAAAGCGCTCTTGTGGAGATGCCGATAATAAGTCTGTTTTCCAAGCTGTATGCCATAGTCTTCACCCATCCTTTCCACATCCATGGTGACGACCGGCACACTGCTGTTTATCGTAGCCGGCTACCCTCAAATTTCTTTTTGGTAAGCAGACAGTTCTTCAGACTGTAATATCTGTCCTCTATCCTGCCCTCCGGCACCTCCACGTCACATGCCACCGCCATGGTGTTAATCATGTCATCCGTGATCCGGTGCTTTAAGGCGGATAAAATATTCAGTCTGTCCTCGCAGTTATCAGCGTCCAGAAACTCCAACACCATAGGATCCAATGTCATTTCTTCCGGTTCCTGCAATTCAAACCGGTACTCCTGCGCGGCATCGGGATATTTTCCCTTATCAAGCACCGCACAGAAATCGGCAAGCGGTCTGGCATAGACCTTTCCTTCCCCGTAAAGAGCCTGATAGATTACCAGCTCCTCGCCCGTTTCCGAATGCTCTGCCACCGTCATCACCTGGTATAAATTGCCCTTAAAATGTTTGTAAACTTCATTTGCTTTGGGAATACGAACCATAATTTCTCCTCTCATTTCAGGCATTCTTCCATTATAGTCCCCGTCCCGCGATAATGCTAATCAGGAAATTGAAAAGGTAAACGAAATCTCTTCCTTTTGAAAAGCTTCCTCTTCCATCGCTTTCTGCAAAAGTTCCTGCATAAGCGCTTCTTTTTCCTCCTCCGCAAGCCCTGCCAGCCTGCGATGGTGAAGAAATACCGTGTATTCCCTTCTGCCGTCCTCGTAGGTGACACGGTTGCACATAACACCGCTGTCGGGGTAACCTGTTTTATTTAAATATTCTCTTACATCCTCTACATACTGCTGCTCCAGCACCGCATAGTGCTCTTCTTTCGCGCGCTCACTGCTCTCGCTTTTCACAATGCCCGCCGCTGACAGCCATACCGTCAGAATAAGTAAAACCGTAACTCCTGCAAATACTGTATTTTTCATAACTGTTCCTGCCTTTCTTCCTGAAAACCTCTGCTTTCCGCAGCGGATTTCTGTAAGTTTCTCTCGCTCTTTCTCTCGCCTTCTGAAGCAAGGATAGCAGAAACGGTGTCCCATAAATGACACTTTTAATCTATTTCTATCTGGTATTTGTCGTAGAAGTAATCCACAATTCTCTGGTAGCCCCATTCCTGGGTGGCGGCACCGTCTTCCAGAGCCACCGTCATGGGTACAAAGCCCCAGCGCAGCCCGGATATACCCATATTGGTATTCTGGCATACGGTGTGGTACACCGCATATTCGCCTCTTTCGTAACCCATCATAATCAGAAGTTCACTCTGGGTATTGTCCGTCAGTACATCATATCCCTCCGATTCAAAATACTTGCCGGCGTTCTCCGTAAACTGATCGTTTAAGTATGCCACAACCTCCTTATCGTCGGAGTCCACCTGCTCCACATATTCGGAAGCCTCGGCGCAGTAAATTTCCGCCTGATAAATAATATAGTCCGAAGCATCCACCCGGAAGGTAAAATCAAAGGTCGCGTTGTCGCTGAACCGGATACAGAAAAAAGCCATGTCCGTATCCTCGGAAGAGGCATCGCTGACGTTGTAATAATCCACATAAACAATATTATGCTCTAAATCATAGGCGCTGATATCGGGCAGCAGTTTACAGGAAATGGCAATGCCGATGGCTTCCTTTACACCGCCGAAAACCTCACCCGTGTTTAATTCTGTCTCACTTAAGGACATGGTTTTCTGCAGACCGTTGGTATTTACCAGCGCAGCCATCATGCTCTGCACCTTTTCTCCGGCATTGCTTTCGACGGGTGCACGGAATGAAAAGCCTTCTCTTTCCACCGCGTGGGCTTCCCTCATATCCTTATTATCCGAAAAATTGCTGTAGGCAAAGGGGGCAAGATACGTGGACAACGCTAAAATGAGCATCAGAAGAATGCTGATACTGTAGTCAAGGATGCTGCCGTTTTTCTCATTTTTCTGTTTCATGCAGCACCTCCTTTCCCGGGAACGTCAGGGTGATGCAGGTACCTTCCCCCATTTTACTCTCAATCTTCCACTCCGCCTTATGAAGCGCCACAATACGGCTGCATAAGGTCAGCCCCAGACCGGCGCCGCCCTCCTTACGGGAGCGGGATTTGTCCACCATGTAAAAGGCCTCCGTAACCTTATGGAGCTCCTCTTCCGGCATACCGCAGCCATTATCGCAGACAGCAAACCGGTACCCTTCCTCCTCCGTTCTTCCTGTTATGGTGATTTTTCCTTTAGGAGAAAGCGCCTTTCTGGCATTGTCCACCAGATTAACAAACAGGGATAGAAGTAAATCCTTTTCCCCGTAAACCGTGCCTTCTTCCACATCGGTATACAGGGTAATTTCCTTATCGGAAAGACTCTTCGCCGTAATCCGCTCCGCTTCCGCTATAAGCATCCGGGCAGAATGCGGCGTATATGAAATCTTTTCATTCTGGGTCACAATCAGGTCAAGCAGCTTAAAAGAAAGGCTTTCCAGACGCTTGCCCTGGGAATAAATGTAATTGGCTGCCTCCACTGTTTCCTCCTTGTCAAGATCCATGGTGCGCAGCATGTCCGCATATCCGACAATGGAGGTCAGCGGCGTTTTCAATTCATGTGCAAAGGAAGCGGTAAAATCCTCCTGCTTGCGGGCATTGTCCTTCAGTTCATCCATCTTCTGGATCAGGTTGTCCGCCATAATGTTAAAATCCTGAGCCAGAGTACCGATTTCATCCTCACTGTAAACCTCCGCACGGGTGCCGTAATCCCCCGCTGCGAAACGCTTTGTAGTGTCGGAAAGGCTCGCCACCGACCGGGTTAAAAAACGGGACACAATAAAAATAACCACACCCGTCACTGCAACCAGACAAAGCATAATCACCCGGTACTGGCTGTAAAAGCTGTTCCGTTCCTCGTACAAATCGGTAATGTCCTTGGCGCTTTCCAGATAATAGTTTCTGCCGCCAATCACACTTTTACAGATAAAAATCAGATATTTTTTTCCGTCGTTTTCCAACACCTGATACACACAGTCCGCATCCGTCAGTTTTTCAATCAGACCGTTTTCCAGACGAAGCTCCTGATTTTCGTAAACCAGGTACCTGCCGTCACGGTAAAGCTTGTAGGAATATTCATTTTTGTCTAAGTTGTTCACCACCGATTCCGTCAGCGCCCTGACGATTTTTTCCGTCCGGTAATTTTCCGAAATGGAGTTCATGTTTACCTCAAAGGCAAACTGGAACATACGGTTTTCCCGGTTGCCCTCCTCTATTTCCTTGTTTAAGGAATTGCGGAAGGTCTGGGAAATCAGCCAGATACCGAACACACTGAAAACCATGGTGATAATAGCCGTAAAAGCAAAAAATATTTTCCAGAAAAATTTCATAAATGAAAATAGCTCCTCATTTTGCGGCGCAGGCTATGCCTCCAGGCGGTAGCCCACTTTGTAGACAGCTACGATTTTATTTTCCCAGTGCAGCTTTCTCTTCAGGCGCTGCACATGCAGATCCACCGTTCTGCTTTCTCCCATATCCTCCCCTTCCCAGACGCTTTCGTAAATCACGTCCCGGTACAGGGCAATGTTTTTGTTGCGGATAAACAAAAGAAGCAGTTCAAATTCCTTTAAGGTAAGAATAACCTGCTGCCCGTTCTGCATTACGGTACGGGACTCCGTATCCACCTCAATGTCCAGAATTTTAATGATTTTTTCCGCCTTGTTGTACCGCCGGAGCACCGTTTCCACGCGTGCCAGCAGCTCTACAATCTCAAAGGGCTTGGAAATATAATCGTCCGCGCCTTTTTTTAATCCTTTTACCTTGTTTTCCACCGTACCCATCGCCGTAATAAAAATAACCGGTGTGTTCAGGGTCTGGGCATATTCCAGAAGCTCATAGCCGTTAATCTTGGGAAGCATGATGTCTAAAAGAAACAGATCAAACTTCTCCGCCGCCATCATGTCCGCGGCCTCCTGTCCGTCAAATGCACATTTACACTGATATCCCGCCTTTGTCAGATTCATGCGAATCAGATTGTTGATGGGCTCCTCATCCTCCACGATTAAAATTTTTATCATTTCGTCACCGCACCTTTCTGCCGCCTGCCGCCGTTTTCCCCATTTCGGCTTACAAAACGGATAAAATCAGCATTTCCACACTGACCGTATCCTTCAGCCTGCCGGTTTTGACCGCTTCTTCCGCTTCCACGCATTTTACCACGGCAGCTTTTAATTCTCTTTCCTTAAACCGGGACGCCTGCGTCACATTCTTGCCTGCAATAAAAGGGGGCAGCCCGATTTTTTCTCCGATTCTTTTATTGTCAAAGCCCTTGCCCTTCAGCTGCTTCACCTGCAGAAGCAGATTCATCTGTCTGGCAATCAAAAATAAAATCCGCATGGGAGGTTCTTTTAATGCCAGCAAATCGTAATACAAAAGCAATGCTTTCTTCGTCTGTTTTTCCGAAATGGCTGTTACCATATCAAAAATGTGGTTGGTAATGTTTACCACGCATATGCTGTCCACATCTTCTTTTTCAATCACTTCTTTATCCATGCAGTAGCAGCTCAGCTTCTCTAACTCCGTGCGGATGTTTTCCATATCGGTGCCGACTTTTTCCAGAAAATACTCCAGCGTATTCTCCGTAATTTTCTTGCCGTCCTGCTTTAACACCCCGGCCGCCCAGCGCTTTAAGGTCTGCTCGTCCTGCTGTTTCATTTCACAGACATAACCGGTCTGCTGCACCTGCTTAAAGAGCCTGCTTCTCTTGTCAACCTCGCTTTCGCAGAACACAAAATAGGTCTGGGAGCCGCTGTCCTTTAAGCCCGCAATGTACTCCGCCAGCTTTTCCCCGCCGCTCTTAAAAAGCCCTGTGCCGTCCATGACGATAACCCGCCTGTCCGCAAAAAAAGGCATGGTCTCCGCCACATCAATGACTTCTCCCACATTGACATCCTTGCCCTCAAAGCAGTTCATGTTCATGGCATCCCCATCGCCCAGAAGCGCCTTTTTCAGCCTGTCCCTGTACTGCCTGCGAAGGTATGCTTCCTCTCCGTACAAAAGATATGCCTGCTTAAATTGTCCGCTTCGTAAGTCCTCGTTAATCCTCTGCACGTTTCCGCCGCCCTTCCTTTACCGGTTGTTGTTTTCTTCAAATTCTCTGTTTGTTTCCTGCAATATAAAAAAATCTGCCATAACAAAACTGCCGTCACTGCAAATTTCATTATAACAGATTTCATGGGTAAGCTCTACTTTTTTCTGGAATTTATCCTTTATTTACCAGTGTTAAATTATAAAGCTGTCCCATCAGCTCCCGGGATATGGTTGGCTTTTCGTCCTGCCGGCGTATTTCCTCTTTTAACAGGGCAATATCCGTAATCATATAATCTGTACAGACCAGATACGCATGAATACGTATATCATCCGGCAGACTTCCGGCATTTTCTACCATTTCCTTCAGTATCTTTGCCCGGTCGGTTGAAATCGAAAAATGATTTTTTACCACATCGGATGCCAGAATTATGACAGGAAAATATTCTTTAAATCTGCCCATCGATGACTGCGGAAGGCTGAAAAACAAATCCGCTACCAGCTCCGCGCTTTTTATAAAGTCACTGTTCGGACACTCGCAGACAGCATTCCATTTATCTGATTCTGTTACATTTCCAAACCAGCTTCTCCATATTTTCCCGATATTCTTAAACAACGTTTTCAGAGTTTCCTCCGGCAATACTTTCCGGGAAATGCTCTCCGCAATGACCGGATGCATAAAAACACTTTCGTCCCTGCTCTCCAGCCACCCGCGATTGCACAGCCTATGCAGAAAATCCTGTTTATTTTCCTCCATGAAAATACCAAAGTAAGTGTATAGGAAGGAAACCGGATATTTCCGGCTGGGAAGCGCCGCCATAATTTCTAAAAATGCCTTTTCCTTCACATGCAGCCCTGTCTTTGTATACAGCTGCAGGTACATATCCTTCAGGCTCACATGTCGTTTTTTCTCTTTCCAGAGAATGGATTCTTCTTTCTTTTCAAGCTTTTTCAGCAATTCTTCCACAGACCAGTTCATAGCATAGGCAGCCTGTCCAAGCCATCGGATTGTCAGCGTATGTCTGCAGATATTGTCGTCCAGCAAAATATTTAATTCCTGTAAATCCTCCGGTTTCATTAATCTTTTATAACTGTCACGGAAAATAAGCTCACAGGCATCCTTGGAAAGCTCCTTCACCGGATACGTTTCAAATCCATCTATGTCCGCCAGTCTTGATGTCATAAATATCGTAGCCGGCACTTTCTCCAATACCGCCAGATACTCATCCTCCTGCACGTTTTTCGTTACATCATCAATAAAAAGCAGAACCTTTTTCTGTGATGCCAATTGCTTCAGTTCCCCGATAACCTCCTTAAAGCTTTCCCGGAAGGTTTTTTCCTGTCTCCCGGAAAATGCCCTGAGCAGGCTTTCCGCAAATTGGTTTTCATAGGGAATCACACCGATATAATCTACTTTTTTATTTTTTACACAATACCGGATAAACTGCTTGGCAAGTTCCGTTTTGCCGATGCCGCCCATCCCGCTTAAAAGGTAATGTCCGCCCTTAGCTAACATCTCCCGAAGGTCAAACTGCTCCCTCTCTCTTCCCCAGAAATTCTCTGCCGGCAACATTTCTCCATATATTTCCGTATCCTTTGCCGTAAGGAAAACAACATTTCTTTCTTCTTCCCGATGATAAAATCTCTGCCAGAGCTCCTTCATGGCATACTGCGGATTTTCCCTGACAATGTGCATCGTTTTGCTCTGCATGTATTCACCGGTCAACGCATGCAGGGTCAGAAATGTCAAAAAATATCCTGCGGTAAATTCTTTTCCTGCTTTTCCGTAGGACTCCATTTCCGCTATATCTTTCCGGTTGCCTTCAAAAAATGCCCCTATGTCATAACTCCACACTTCGTCCTCTTCGGAAACAGCATCTAAAAAAACGGGAAGCTTGTCCGTAAATACTTCATAATTAAACTCGTGTTTCCGCAGATAGAACATAAACTGCTCCGTCTGCTGCAGCAGAAATTCCACATTCAGTAATGCCACAATCTCCTGCATATACTCTTCATAAGTCAACAGCTGGCTGCTTCTGTTGCAGATTTCCGAAGTATGTCTGTTGCGGGTACCTGTATACTTCCAGATGTTGGTACCGTACCTGCCCTCCGTAAGCTGCGGAAGCAGATTTTCCTTCCAGAATTTTGTAAGTGTCATGCCCTTTTTCCGGTCTCCGCTAATCACACTTCCGCCTTCCACAGGGTAGTCCTTCATAACCAGTAAGTTGTAAATGTTCTTCAAAGATAAAATATTATTGCGCATCTGTCTGCTCCATGTGCCGTTTTTCTCAATAATACGTTACTTTTTAATTTAAGGTACTTATATAAAATTCTCAACCCCAAAAGGTATTTTATGCAAATTTAGTCGATATTTATGCATTTTTGACCTTTTTGAAGATTTTCTCCTCGTCATATTCCGGGGCAAACTCTTCCGCTGCCTGACAGATAGGAGCAATCGTTTCCATATCAGCTTCCAGTTCGTCTGCAATCTGATCTACACTTTTTCCTTTACGAAGCTTCCGGACTGTCAGAGAAATCATATTCTGTAACTGCCCATCCTTTTCACCATCCTGATAATACTCCATCCTCGTCAATTCAATCTGTCTTTCAAAGGTAAAATCAAGTGCCATAATTCTTCTCACCTCATTCTTATACGTTCCAAAGAAATCCTTCAAAATATTTTCTCTCGTACATGCATCAATGGCTTCATCAATCGCCTGCTCCAGTTCCATCCCGTTTTCTTTATTGGAATTCACCCTGTTTACAAAGAAAGTATATCCATACAAAACTTCCGACTTCTCCAGAAGTTCCTTATTTTCCGGTGCATTTAAGTTATACACCGTACAGGAAAGCTCCAAATCCGGATTTTTCTTTTCTCCCATATATGCAGAAGAAAGATACATTCTCTCCACTGCCGAGCGCTTTTCCCGTCCGTTGTAAAATACCACAAACCGGGGAGTAGGTATCTTAATCTGCTTGTGTCCGTACAGGTTCTCATTCTTCTCTTTAATGCGCCTGTCTATGGCATCCGTACAGTAAATCAGGCTGCGCATGGGCATGTTAGGATTATAAGTTGACTGGTGTTCATAAAAATTCATGTCCGTTCCGATGATAAAAGATGCATCGTTTCGGACAGACAAGGAAATTCCGCCATCCGTTGTAATAATTTCCACATCTTCCGGATTGTCAAAATGGCTGTTCCCCAGCACATTATAAACATTCAGTGCTTTTACTTTGTCCTGCATCATCAGGGAAAACACACTGCTTTTAAAGTTACGGTTCATCTTACCTCTTTTCCGGCAGAATGATGTTTTCTTAGGGAAATTCCTTTTCTGCAAAATACTTCCCGATGAAAATACCTTCTGCCTGTATTGCGGCAGTAACCGTACTTCTGCATCCTTTTGCTGTCTGCACAAGGTTTCCGGCTTCCTGCCTGATTGATAGTTGAGAATAAAGCAGGAATTTCCGACCTGTGCGGAACCATGGAATAAATTTTTCGATGATTAAGGTTCCTCACAAAAAGATTTGCATTTAGAATGTTATTTCGACAAAAGAAAATCTGCTTTGCAATCATGATAACACAGACTGCAAAGCAGATGCAAGAGTTTGTATGTAATTTAATGCTCTTCAGTTTGTTTAATTTTTATCTTCTATAGCTTTTATCTTCTATAGCTTTTATCTTCTATAGCTCGCAATAGTTACGCACCCTATTCTACAATATAAATATCATATTCATATCCCAGCAGACCAAAGTCATCCACTACTTGGTTGATTTCATTTACCGTTAACATTCTGTCATATTGAATTTTAAACAGCCCTTGTGTACGGTCAAAAACAACCATTCCGGGATATTCCTCCGAATTCGTCCCCATGCAGTAGCCGCATACATTTTTTGCCGTTCTGCGCTGCCTGGGCTTTGCATGCAGTATATTATCTCCGTCAAAGTAAAATGTCCCGACATAACCTCTTAAATTATAATCATCATCGTCCCAGTTTTGTATGGAATGAAACTTCTTATTTTCTGAAGAGCTGTGCCCAACCTGACTATACAGCCTGTCACGCAATGCACTTGCTTCAAAGTCAATAGATTCTCCATTTCTGTACCATTCCTCCATGATATCCAGCAATTTTTCATTAATTGCTACATATTCACTCGTCTGCCTCATGTTTGCCGATACTTCTTCCAGGACTAGGATTATGTCCAGCAAATCTTCTATTCCTGAGAAAAAAAGTTCCATAAAAGCAATAAGCCGTGCATACTTTTCATTAGGATCCCATCCCTCATGAGATTTGCAATATTTCATATATTCCTTTAAATAGGTAATACATAATTTTTCATATGTTAATTCATTTGCACTGTTCAGTGGACAATGTATTTCAAACTGACATCGAACAGGATAGACCTCATTTGCTATTCTTTGCATAGCAAAAATCCATTTTTGCGTGTAATCTATCTCTTTTTTCTCTCCGCTGGAATTAAGAAGATACGGTATAAAGAAAGAAGCATAACCAAAATGTGCTTCATACATCAATCAAATCATACCAAAAGTAAGCAGACTTAACCTGTCTGTCTGTCTGTCTGTCTGTCTGTCTGTCTGTCTGTCTGTCTGTCTGTCTGTCGAGATTATATGTAATAGCATGCCATATATGCAACCCCTTTCTACATATTTTATTTCTGCCGAAAATTTCAAAAGTTAATTCCATCGCCCGCTTGGGCATGCGGTGGAATTAACTTCTGCATAAGTAGAGTTTAATCTTTCACACATTAGTGGTATGCTCATATCTGCCTTCTGACAGCAGTAGAAGGAGGCTCTATGAGCAAATATATTCCCGGTAACCAGAAACATCTTTCTCTTGAGGACCGTAAGTACGTTGAACGTTCTCTTAATAGTGGGACTTCTTTTAAGGATATCGCAAGGTTCTTATGCAAGGATCCTACTACCATCTCGAAGGAGGTAAAGCTTCACCGGTTAAGTGACTGGTACCATAAAGGCACTTTTTATAATGCACACAACTTCTGCATTCATAGGTATCACTGTAAGAAAACAAATGTATGTGGCAAGATCATCCTCTGTAACATTAAGTGCACTTCCTGTCCTACCTGTAATCAGACTTGTGCTGATTTTGTCAGGGAACAGTGTAACCACCTTGACAAGGCTCCTTATGTCTGCAATGGATGTCCGAAAGCCATCAATCACTGTACGATTGCCCACAAGTACCGCTATGATGCAATCTTTGCAGACCGCAAGTACAGAGAGTGCCTCTCATCATCCAGGGTTGGCATAAACATGTCAAAACACGAGCTGCGCCAAAAGGATATGGTCATCACCCCTCTCATTTATCAGGGGCAGTCACCCTATCAAATCATTACAAACCATCCGGAACTGGATATGTCAGTCAGGACACTGTACTCTTATCTTGATAACGGCATCCTTACCGCAAGAAACATTGACCTGAAGCGCAAGGTTAAGTTCAAACCACGTAAGGTACACAAAACACAGATCAAAGATCGTACTGTTTTCAATGGACGCATGTTTACAGATTTCCAGTCTCTTGGGCTTGACTATTTCACCGAAATGGACACCGTTCATTCCTCTCAGGAGTCCAAACGTGTTATTTTGACCTTCTTTCTGACCTGGGAAAAGCTGTTCCTGGCTTTCATCATGAATCGTTGCACTAAAGGTGCTGTAAAGCTTATTTTTGACAAGCTGGAGCGTCAGCTGGGAACATATGATTTTCTCACTTTATTCAGTACTATTCTGACTGACCGTGGTTCAGAATTCGGAGACCCTGAAGCTTTAGAGACAGGTACTGACGGAATGATTCGTTCAAGCATCTATTTCTGTGATCCTATGAGGAGCGGTCAAAAAGGTGGCATTGAGCAGGTACACACCATGCTTCGCATGGTTCTGCCAAAGAAAACCAGTTTTGAATTTCTCACCCAGTGGGACCTGCGAACTATCGTAGATCATATAAACTCCACTCCCAGAGAAAGCCTCAGTGGCCGTACGCCTTATGATGTGGCACTTGAAAACTATGGCATTGATATACTAAAAGCGCTTCAGCTTAGGCCGATTCCACCCGACGAGGTCAATCTGACACCTAAGCTGATACGCTTTAACCGTTAACTTATCATAAAAATCTGCTGTCAGACTGGAACTTAACAATTCACTCTTTTAGGATGTGGCCTGTGGAATTCAGTCTCGCACACCGGATGTCCAGAGGCTTGTTTGCCATGCCTTGAATTCAGATATTTTATGGGAAGTTGAACTAATTATACCAGTTTTTTGCAGATTAGGCTTTATATAATTCAATAAAATCAAGAATTTTTAAGGGGTGGTGGAATTTGCCTCTGCACTGGAAGTTAAAATTTCAAGTTAGCAAAGTTTCACACACCCGATGAGGTCAATCTGATGCCCAATCTGATACGCTTTAACCAATTTACCTCTGCACTGAAAATTTAGGCTTTCAAGTCATCAAAAATTTTTCTTATAATCTACCGTCAAAAATTGCCATAATATTCATATTATATTGCCAGTTTTAATAAAATCGAAATAATTTTGTATCCCGATTGTCATTGTTATTCTTTCTTTATTTCATTCTGATTGCTTGGTATTGATTGTTGACGAATATACCACACCAAATCAGATATAGATTCATGTAATTGGCAATACAACTCTCCATATTCTTCCGAAAAAGACCTCTCAAGCCTCAATTTTTCCTCCATAATATTCATTCCTTTAATATGTCCTTCTGGCGTCATCGCAGTATATATATCTACTAATTTTAATAACATCTCTGAACATTTATTGCCTACCGTATCCATCTCATTCCATACTTTTTCAAGTTTTTTCAGCATTTCTTCACTGTCAAAAATCGAATATGACAACATTTTAATAACATTGGAATACGTCTGAATCTCATCTGCTATCCCTAACAAGTACCGTCTAACATTTCCATTTTCCTCATGAGAAATAGTTCTTGGAACAACTTCATTAATAACTGTATTCAATACATTCGGATCACACTTAGTAAGAAGGATTGCTGCTTTTTCTGCAATTTGGTCTGCAACTTTTTCTTTTTGAGTAAAACGCATACTATCTACATTATTGTCATAAGACTGTTTCTGTGCATTTTTTGAAGCTTTATAACTGGTAATCATTGCAATCGTTGACACAAACGCCGTTATGAGTGTAGGTAAAACATTGGTTATAAATTTTCCATAATCCATACGCAACATCCCCTTGAATATTATATTTATATCATTGATGAAACTATATTAAGTTAGCAACAATTGTACGTAGTTTCCAAATCCAAAAATCCGCTGTCAGGCTCAGCAGATTTCTATTTCTATCTGTAAGGTACTCGCCTTACAAATATGTAATACATATGGGCTTAATTGAATATTCCAACGGTTTATTCAGTCTGTCAACAAATCCTAAAACTCTAAACTTAAACTTCCGATCTGTATTAAAAATAACAGGTATTAAATGACGCAATGGAAAGAATGTTTTTGCACCACTAAGCATCATTTGTATTCTTATATTATCGTTAATATTTTCAAAGATAAATGTTATTTTTTCTTCATCTAAATTTAGCAATTCCATGGGATTCTTAAAATCCTTCATTTGTTTTCCCGCCGCATACAAATCACTTAAAAGAAAAGTATCTTTTATTGAAACAAGCCTGTCCTTCGGAACTTTCTCCAAAAGTTTTATATCAACATTATCCCCCTCATTGTATGCAGTTTTAGCCAACTGAATAACCATATAGGTATCCAAATCAGTATTGTAATCCGGTTCTTGACCGCCATTCTGATAAAACAGTTTAGGAATCATTTCCGAATCCAAATAGAATGGTCTATTGCTCCATAATCTTGATGCTACATCATCAACATATTTTTGCCTTGGATTTACCTTCTGTTCCGGCAAAGTAAGTGTATAACCAGACAGTGCATTTTCTCCAAAACTATGTTTTTTTATTTTCATATCACTATTTTTAATACAGGAAATTTTCCACAGGTCTTTTCTTACCTGATCAACTACACTATCCTGATTTTCTGATTCAACTAATCCAAAGATATCATAATAAAGTGTTTCTGATTTCACAAAATTGCCATTATTGTCAATCAAATACTCTAACATTTTAAATGGCTTTTTACCCATATTAAACTGGTATTCCTTTTTTTCATTATTTTCATAATAAACAATCTGCCCGGAATTCAAAGAAATATATGATGTTTCATCCTTGGTAATATATATTTTGTCAATATAAGGAATTTCTATATTATCTGTTCTTACTTTTATATGGCTCATATTATTTCTTGTATGATAATGAGAAAGTTAATTATCACACGTTCCCTTCCCTTTTATATCGAAATTTCAACGTTTCTCGTTGTCCTCATCGTTTCCATTGCACTTTTCTCACCATTACATCTTAAAGTTTAAGAGTCTTCATTTATCCTGATTTTTTGAAAAGGTTCCAACCGTTTTGTACGATTGGAACCTTTTCTTATCTCTCTTAATCCAAAATTATCTGAAAATTCTTTACTCCTCAATATGGTCAAGACCCTGGCTTAATATGGTCACGATGTGCGCATCCGCAAGGGAATAGAAAATGGTCTTGCCGTCTCTTCTGTTTTTCACCAGGTCCATCTGCTTTAAGACACGGAGCTGGTGGGAAATTGCCGACTGGGACATGCCCAAAAGCTGGGCAATATCGAGCACACACATTTCCGAAAATTTCAATGCATAGAGGATTTTTAATCTGGTGGCATCTCCGAAAATACGGAAGAAATCCGCTAAGTCGTTCATTTCTTCTTCGGGTGGCATTGTTTCGGTAATTTCCTTCTCTGCGCTCTCGGAAAGCTGCAGAAACCCATTTTGTATCTGTTCCATATTTGCCCTTTCTTTTATCCGTTCCCATTGCCGTTTTTCTCCGTAACAGCATTTCTATGTCAGCTGCCGATTTCGTCGGGAAACGTCTTACTCCCGTTAATCCTTGATAATGCTTACATACTTCACCGGTGTACGGTAGGTGTAATTGGATATCTTGATGCCGGTCTTGGGGCTGGATGCATGAATAACCTTACCGCCGCCGATATACATTGCCACATGATTGATGGATCCTGAACTTCCGCCGTAGAAAATCAGGTCGCCGGGCTGTAAATCGGCTGCCGTAATCTTCTTTCCTTCGTTCGCCTGTGCTCTGGAAGAGTGGGACAGGCTGATGCCAAAGTGCTTGTATACCGACATGGTGAAACCGGAGCAGTCCGTTCCTTTGGTAAGGCTGCTGCCGCCGTACACATACTTATTTCCCAAAAACTGTTTTGCATACTCTACGATATCTACACGTAAATCGGATACGCCCTGACCATACAGAAGTTCACTCATGGTTACGGCTGTATCCAGCTTTTCTTCTACTGTCACGTAATCGGAGGAAACGTAAGCATCCTCGCCGTCAATGGATACTTTTACCCAGCCGTCCAACTGCTCAACGACTTCCAGTTCCTCGCCCTTGGGTATGGATGTCAGAACCGTAGCGTCCATACTTGCCTGCTCTCTTACTTTAAGGGCATCCGCATTAACCACTGCTACTGTCTTTACTAATTCCATGGCTCTCATTCCGGCATCGGCACCGGTATACAGATAATCGGTGCTTACATAGCCGTCCACATCTCCGGATTTAATATGTGCCCAGGTGCCGTCCTCATTCATCTCCACCACTTCGCAGGCAGAGCCTTTCGGCATCTTTCCCACTAATTTGCCGTCTGTGGCAGGAATGGCTCTGACATTTAAGTTACCGGTTTCCACATCGGCAATGCCTAAATGGTTATAGCCCCAATACATGCCTTCCGTAGTTGCCTCCGCTGCTTTTAAGCAGGAGTCTTCGTCCAGCTTCAGATCAAAAATTCCACCCGCTGTGGGCATAATATCATTTATGGCTACCGTTCCCGCAGCCTTACTTTCCATCGGGTTGGAAAGAGAAGCAACTGCTAAAAATCCTACGGCGCCGATTATAGCTAATTTGTTTATTTTTCTATTGTAGTTCATCTATTTTAACCTGTAAGTCCCTTCGTAAACCGGGCAAAACCTCTTTATTGTTATATCCCGGTTGCTATATCCATGTTAATTGTTACATCTTTGTTACGGATTTATTATAGCAATCCCTTTTTCCCGCGTCAACCGTCTATGCACAAAGAAACTTATTAAATTTTTCCATTTTCCTTTTCTTTTGGGTATTTCTATCCATTTTTTCTTTCTGTACCCATTCTTAAACTTTCCTTTGGGTATGAAAGAGACTTTTTCTCTCCTGTACCCATTTTCCAGCTTTCCTTTGGGTATGAAAGAAACTTTTTCTCTCCTGTACCCATTCCCAGGCTTTCCTTTGGGTATGAAAGACACTTTTTCTCTCCTATACCCATTTTCAAGCTTTCCCTTGGGTATGAAAGACACTTTTTCTCTCCTGTACCCATTCCCAGGCTTTCCTTTGGGTATGAAAGCATCTTTTTCTTTCCTGTACCCATTTTCAGATTTTCCCTTGGGTATGAAAGACACTTTTTCTCTCCTGTACCCATTTTCCAGCTTTCCTTTGGGTACTGGAAACTATTTTTCCTTCGCGTATTTCCTGCCGGCGGCAATGTCTTTCTGCATCTGTTCTTTCAGCGCCTCAATGCCGGCAAATTTCTGCTCGGGGCGGCGGAATTCGTAAAGATATACGGAAATATCCTCTCCGTAGATATCCTCGTGAAAGTCATACACATAGGTTTCCACACACATCACAGGCTTGTCCTGCTCAATGGTGGGCTTGTAGCCGATATTGGTGGTGGAACTGTAGTAGCGGTTCCGTATCATAACGCCGGAATAATAAACACCTCTCGGAGGCAGCATTTTGCTCTCGTCCGGAATCAGGTTTAAGGTCGGCATCCCCAGGGTGCGTCCAAGCTGTCTGCCGTGTGTTACCTTGCCGCAGATAAAATAAGCTTCCCCGAGCAGGGTTTCCGTCAGGCGCATATCCCCCTTTTCCAGAGTTTCCCGCACATAGGTGGAGCTGATTTCCCTGCCTTCATACAAAAGCTTGTCAATGATTTTCACCGTCATGCCGCATTCCGGCGCCAGAATCCTTAAAAGCGCCGCATTGCCTTCCCCTCTTCGACCGAAAGAAAGGTCGCTGCCAGCCGCCACATAAACGGCATTGATGCGGTTGCAAAGCACATTTACCACAAAATCCCTTGGCGACATATCCGCCACCTTACGGTTTAAGGGGTACTCCACTAAAATATCAATTCCCAGACGTTCAAAGATTTCTCTCTTTTCCTCTCTGGTGGTGAGCTGTTTTTCCTTACCGTCACCGAAGAAAACAGCCGGTGAAGGGTCGAATGTGAATACGCATGCTTTTTTGCCGTTCTCCTTCTGCTTCAGGATTTCGTCAAGAAGCGCCCGGTGCCCAATGTGCACACCGTCAAATTTTCCGATTGCCACTGCTGTCTCATCATTAATATAAAAATCCGCTGTACCGGTAATGATTTCCATTGCTGTATTTCTCCATCCAAATCTTCAGATTGCTTTCACACTTACTGTATATGCATCATTGCTTTCACCATGCACACATCTATTACTTCCATCGTGTCCGCATCATCGCTTCCGTTGCAGACGCATCCATCACTTTAAGTCATTTTCCAGAAACATCTTTTTCGGTACGAAACGGCCTTCCTGCCGTTTCATGGTATAGACGCCGTAAAATCTGCCTGCTTCATCATAGACACGCACATCTTCGCCGTCTCCGAACATTCTCCGCTCCTTTATCTGCTGCGGATAAAAGGAATTACCGTTTTTGATATACTTTATAAATTCGTCCGGGATATGCACCGGCGCCAGTTCCTCAAAGAAATGGTCCACAGGCACCACGACCTCGCCGACTCTTTCTTCATCCCGCAATTTTTCCAGCTCTGCCAGGGTGATGGCGCTCTCTTCTCTAAATACCCCCGCCTTGATGCGCTTTAAGCTTTTCATGGCGGCAAGGCATCCGCATTTTACACCGATGTCATAACAGAGTGTCCGGATATAAGTACCCTTGGAGCAGGATACCCGGAAGGTCACCTCCGGCAGCTTCATGTCCAAAATGGTTATATCGTAAATGGTAACCGCTCTGGGCTGACGCTCCACTTCCTTACCGGCTCTCGCCAGTTCGTAAAGCTTTTTGCCGTTGACCTTTAATGCGGAATACATGGGGGGAATCTGGTCATAGTCCCCGATAAAAGAAAGAATGGCATTTCGTGCTTCTTCTTCCGTTACCGTGACGGGACATTCCTTTAGCACCTCTCCCGACAAATCCTGGGTATCCGTGGAGATACCAAGCTGCATCACCGCTTCGTATTCCTTGTCCCGGTCCGTCAGCATGTCGCAGAGCTTGGTGGCGCTGCCTAAGCACACCGGCAGTACACCGGTGGCATCCGGGTCAAGAGTGCCGGTATGTCCGATTTTTTTCTGTCTGAGTATTCCCCGCATCTTGGCTACCACATCATGGGAGGTAAAGCCTTTTTCCTTATAAATATTGATAATGCCGTTGTACAATGCTTTTCCCTCCCTTGTCAATTCCAATGTGTTCAGTCAGCCGGACTGCCTGCCGCACTTCTTTTATTCCTGCCTGTCTTAACCGGAATGCAATCCGTTTCTCACTTATATTATCGTCCCAACTGCAGTGCAATCTGCCCGGACAGGTTGTTGATTACATCATGCATGGTGCCACAGATAGTGCAGCCCGCTGCCCGGACATGTCCGCCGCCGCCGAAGAAGGATGCTACCTTTGCCACATCCACATATTCATCGGAACGCATGCTGACCTTGTATTCCATGTGTTCTTTTTCGTAAATAAAAATTGCGCAGTGCACGCCGGCAATGTTTCTGAGCTGATTGACAATGCCGTCCAGGTCGGAGGGTCTTGCTCCGTAAAATGCCATTTTTTCCTGATCCATGCAGCTGAAAATACACTGTCCGTCCATAAATCGGATGCTTTCAATCAGGGCTCTTCCCAGTACCTGGGTCTGCAGATAGGTCTTCTGGTAAAAGCTTTCCTCTATAATTTGTGCAAAAGGGAAGCCGTAGCCAATCAGTTCCGCGCCGATTTGCATGGTCTTCGGAGAGGTATTGGTATACTGGAACACACCGGTGTCATGAATAATGCCGGTATAGATTGCCGTAGCAATCTCCGTATCCATATCCTCTTTGGGAATTAAGCCGTAAAGCACCTCTGCCGTAGAGCTGGCATCGGGCACTACTAAATTCACATCCCCGCAGCCGGGCACATTGCTGATATGATGGTCAATATGCACTTTTTTTGCCGCACAGTTGAAAAATTCTTCCGCGCCGCCCAGTCTCTCCGCATTGGTGTCCAGTGCAAAGAACACGTCAAAATGCTCTTCTTTCTGGTATTCCGTATCCGCTTCGGACAAATGGGTAAGATGGGTAAATCCATCGGGTATGCCCTCTAAATACCAGTGGATTTTTGCTCCCGGCATCTTCTTTTTCAAAAACAGATACAGTGCCATGCCGGAGCCTATGGCATCTCCATCCGGTCTTACATGGGCGCTGATACCAATGATCTTTGCCCCGCTACACTCCTGTAAAATATCCATAACCTTATGCCTTCCCGTTCTGTTCTTCCATGACTTCATCAATCTTTCTGGACATATTGACACCGTACTCAATGGACTGATCCATAATAAACGTAATTTCCGGTGTATTGCGCAGATTGATGGTCTTGGCAAGACGGTTACGGATGTAACCTTCTGCACTCTTTAAGCCTTTATAGGTATTTTCTCTCGCCTCTTCATCCCCAAGGACACTGATCCATGCCTTGCAGGTTTTAAGGTCGGGAGCCACTTCTACCGCAACGACGCTTGTAAGCGGACAAATCCGGGGATCTTTGATTTCTCCCCGGATAACTTCCGCCAAAACGCGCTGCACTTCCCCGTTAATACGGGTATTCTTCACGCTGTTTTTTCTCATATTGCTATATTCCCTTCATAATCTGCAAACTTTGGGCTTTTGCCCAATATTTGCAAAGTGAACTCTGTTCACTTGTGAAATTTATCTTCACACTATTACTGGCGCGGTACTTCAACCATGATATAAGCTTCTACGATATCAAGCTCCTGCATCTTGTCGAAGCCGTCAAATACCAGACCACATTCGTAGCCTGCTTTTACTTCCTTTACATCATCCTTGAATCTCTTTAAGGATGCTAACTCGCCTTCGTAAATCTGCTCGCCGCCTCTGGTGATACGAACCTTGCAGCCTCTCTGGAAGACACCGTCCTGTACATAGGAACCGGCAATGTTGCCCACTGCGGATGCCTTGAAAATCTGACGTACTTCCGCATGGCCGATAACCTTTTCCTCAAATACGGGATCAAGCATACCCTTCATGGCTGCTTCGATATCCTCGATAGCCTGATAAATTACCTTATACAGACGGATATCCACGCCTTCTCTTTCGGCTGTTGCCTTTGCGGTTGCGTCAGGACGTACATTGAAGCCGATGATAATTGCGGAGGATGCGCTTGCCAGCATAACGTCGGATTCGTTGATTGCACCTACACCGCCATGGATGCATTTTACCACAACTTCTTCGTTGGAAAGCTTAAGCAGACTCTGCTTAACGGCTTCCACACTACCCTGAACGTCAGCCTTTACAATCAGGTTCAGTTCCTTTAAGTTACCTTCCTGAATCTGGGAGAACAGATCATCCAGAGACATCTTGCTCTTGGTTTCTTCCAGCTTCTTCTCCTTGTTCTGCTCAAGATAGGTATCCGCAAAGGATTTCGCTGTTTTATCGTTGTCATGTGCCAGGAATACTTCACCGGCACTGGGTACATCGTTAAGACCCAAGATTTCCACAGGTGTGGAAGGTCCGGCTTCTTTTACTCTTCTGCCCTTGTCGTCAATCATGGCACGTACTTTACCATGGCTTGCGCCTGCGGAAATGAAGTCACCCACATGCAGGGTACCCTTCTGTACCAGAATGGTGGCAACGGGACCGCGTCCCTTATCCAGCTCGGCCTCGATGACAAGACCTCTTGCCTTTCTGTTAGGATTAGCTTTTAATTCCAAAATATCCGCGGTAAGCAGAATGGTTTCCAGCAGATCATCGATACCTTCACCGGATTTTGCGGATACAGGTACAAATTCTGTGGTTCCGCCCCAGTCTACCGGAATCAGTTCGTATTCGGTAAGCTCCTGCTTTACACGATCCACATTGGCATTGGGCTTATCAATCTTGTTGACTGCCACGATAATTTCAATGCCGGCTGCCTTGGCGTGGTTAATTGCCTCCACTGTCTGGGGCATAACGCCGTCGTCGGCCGCTACTACCAGAATGGCAATATCCGTTGCGTTGGCACCACGCATACGCATAGCGGTAAATGCTTCGTGTCCGGGTGTATCGAGGAAGGTAATCTTTCTGTCGTTGACAGATACGGTATACGCACCGATGTGCTGGGTAATACCGCCTGCTTCCCTGTCGGTAACGTTGGTCTTCCGGATGGCATCCAGGAGGGATGTTTTACCGTGGTCAACGTGACCCATAACACAGATAACGGGAGGACGGGAAATCAGATTTTCATCGTTTTCATCATCTTCCTTCAGCAGCTCTTCGATAACATCAACCTTGACTTCCTTTTCGCAGAGGATGTCATACTCCATGGCGATGTTTTCGGCTTCTTCATAGGAGATTTCCTGGTTTACGGTAACCATTTTGCCCTCTAAGAAGAGCTTCTTGATAATAGCGGAAGACTGCACCTTCATCTTGTCTGCCAGATCCTTGATGGTAATGGTTTCAGGCAGCACAATAACCTTAATGGCTTCTTCGGTTGCTTCTTCCTTCTTCTTTTCCGGTTTGATAAATCTGCCGGGCTTGTTCTTTAACGGTTCCTCTTCTTCATACATGAAGTCCTTGCGGGAGCGTTTATCCTTCTCCTGGCTGATACGGCGCTTTTCTTCATCTCTGTGCTTCTCCGCATCCTTAGCGGTTGTTTCGGGAGCAAAGCCCTTGCTGCCGCCCTGACCGGGTTTGCGGAATCCGCCGTCTCTTCCGGCACCGTTCCGGTTGTCGCGGTTGCCGAAGGAAGTTCTGTCGCCGCCCTGACCGTTTCTGTTATCTCTGTTTCCGTAAGGTCTGTCGCCGCCCTGGCCGTTTCTGTTATCTCTGTTTCCGTAAGGTCTGTCGCCGCCCTGACCGTTTCTGTTATCTCTGTTTCCGTAAGGTCTGTCGCCGCCCTGGCCGTTTCTGTTGTCTCTGTTTCCGTAAGGTCTGTCGCCGCCCTGGCCGTTTCTGTTGTCTCTGTTTCCGTAAGGTCTGTCGCCGCTCTGACCGTTTCTGTTATCTCTGTTTCCGTAAGGTCTGTCGCTGCCCTGGCCGTTACGATTGTCACGGTTTCCATAGGAAGGTCTGTCTGCCGCATTTGCCTGTACGGGTCTGTCTGCCTGACGCTCTGCAGCCGTTCTATCCGTTGCGGGTCTTTCTACAGCAGGCTTAGGAGCAGCAGTGCCTGCTGCAGCCGTATTGTCTGTCTGGCTCTGAAGCTTCTCTTCCCTTGCGGGTTCTGCCTTGGGAGCTGCCTTCTGAGGCTGACGGGACGGTACCATCTGCACACTGGGTGTGGGAGAAGGAGGTGTCAGCGGTTTAATGGGACGGACCGGTGCCGGCTGTCCGGAGCGGACATTCTGGTTGTTTCTCTGGTTCTGACCCTGGTTACCGTTCATGCCGCCGCGGTTTCCCTGACCCTGGTTGTTTCTGCCGGAGGGCTGACCGGGTACACGGGAATTCTGTGGATTGCTGACAAAGATAATCGTCTTTTTCTTCTTGGGCGCTTCCGCATTTTCCTTTCCTGCTTCTTTGTTCTCCGCTGCCTTTACGGTTTCTTTGTTTTCCACGGGTTTACCTGCTTCCTTTGTATCTGTTTTGACTACTTCTTTCGTTTCTGCCGTTTTGGTGCTTTCCTTTGCTTTGGGCGCCGCCTTGCTTTCTTTTTCCTCTGCTGCGGGCTTGGGAGCTCCACTGCCGAAGTGCTTTCTTACAAGGCCGGCTGCATCATCCTCTACCGCACTCTGTGCCGCTTTGGCTTCGATGCCCTTACTCTGCAGAAAGGCAATGACCTCTTTGCTTTGTACACCAAATTCCTTTGCAAGTTCATGTATCTTAATTTTTGCCATGCAATTATTACCTCCTAATTTTCGGATGCGTTCAGATATTGAATCATTTTTTCTGCAAGACCTTCGTCCACGACGGCAAGGGCGGCTCTTTCGTCCTTTCCGATACAATGTCCTAATTCCGCTTTCATGCCGTAATCAAAAACAGGCACTTCATAGAACGAACATTTGTCATGGAATAGTTTCCGGGTATTGTCTGATGCATCCTTCGCTACAATAACCAGCACAGCAGAACCGTTTTTCACTGCATTTTCCGTTGCAAACTCGCCGCTTACCACATTTCTTCCACGCGCTGCGAGCCCCAGCAGTCCATATATTTTATTCTGCATTTGTCTCACTAAACTCCTTCTCCAGTTCCTCATATACCGCATCCGGTATGCTCATTTTGAACGAACGCTCGATGCCTTTGTTTTTGCGTGCTTTCTTTAAGCATTCGCCACTCTTACAAAGGTATGCGCCTCTTCCGTTCTTTTTACCTGTTAAATCCAGTACGATGGTATCCTCCGGTGTCTTTAAGACTCTCATCATTTCTTTTTTATTCTTCATTTCACCGCAGCCCACGCACTGTCTTAAGGGAATTTTTTTATTCATTGTCGGTATCAGCACCTTCCTCTTCGGCCTCTCTTACCTCTTCCTCGTACTCCTCAGCATCGTAGCCGTCATCTTCGTACTCATCCATATAGTCTTCGTAACGGAAGCCCGGTGCATCCTTTGCCTGAGTTTCGGACTTGATGTCAATCTTGTAGCCTGTCAGTCTTGCTGCCAGTCTTGCGTTCTGGCCTTCCTTACCGATGGCAAGAGATAACTGGTAATCGGGTACGACTACCTTAGCGGTCTTTTCATCCGGGTCTGCAAATACGGCTACAATCTTGGCGGGAGAAAGAGCATTCTGAATCAGATTGCCGGGGTTCTCATCCCAGTTTACAATGTCAATCTTTTCTCCGCGGAGCTCTTCCACAATGGCGTTTACTCTGGCACCATTCATGCCGACGCAGGCACCCACGGCATCCACGTTGGGGTTGTTGCTCCATACGGCAATCTTGGTACGGCTTCCGGCTTCACGGGCAATGCTCTTGATTTCTACGGTGCCGTCCTTGATTTCCATAACTTCGGACTCAAACAGTCTCTTTACTAATTCCGGATGCGTTCTGCTGACATTGATGCGGGGTCCCTTCGGGGTGTTCTTCACTTCCAGAATGTAAACCTTAATTCTCTCGGTGGGCTTGAATACTTCACCCTTTACCTGTTCGCTCTCATTTAACATGGCATCGGCTTTTCCTAAATTGATGCTGATGTTTTTTCCTACATAACGCTGTACCACACCGGTAACTACGTCATGTTCTTTTTCATAATACTGGTTGAAGATAACGCTTCTTTCCTCTTCGCGGATTTTCTGTAAAATCACGTTCTTGGCATTCATGGTGGCAATACGTCCGAATTCCTTGGACTTGATCTCCACATGCAGGATGTCTCCCACCTTTGCCTTCTTGGAAATTTCCTTTGCGTCATCCAGTGCAATCTGCAGGCAGTCGTCTTCCACATCTTCCTTTGTGGGTACGACTTCCTTTTCCGCATAGCAGAGGAAATCGCAGGTATCCCTGTCAATTTCCACCTTAATATTATCTGCTTTTCCGAAGTGATTCTTGCATGCTGTCATAAGGGAATTTTCAATCGCATCGAACAGAGTTTCCTTGCTGATTTCTTTCTCCTTCTCCAGTATGTCAAGTGCCTCCATTAATTCTTTATTCATCTTCCCAAATCCTCCTTGTTTTTGCGGAGCAAAAATCCGAGTCTCCATGACGAGGAGAGGATTTATACTCCTGTGTTCTATATTCTATATATCCGCTAAAAATCCAGTGCCAGCCTGATGAGCGCCACATCGCTTCTTTCAAAGGTCTGCTCACCGTTTTCTGTTTCAATGGTAATGCTCTTGTCATCGAAACTCTTTAAGATGCCTGCAAATTCCTTACATTTTTCAATGGGCTTGTAGGTCTTTATTTCCACTTCTTTCCCTATGCTTTTCTGAAGGTGCTTATCTTTTTTCAAGGTTCTGCCCAGTCCCGGACTGGATACCTCCAGGATGTACGCATCTTCGATAAAGTCCTCTTTGTCCAGTGCATCCGACAATGCCCTGCTCACTGTTTCGCAGTCATTGATGTTTACACCTTCCGGTTTGTCAATGTAGGCGCGCAGATAATAATCCGCTCCCTCTTTGACGTATTCCACATCATAGATTTCCACCCCGCAGCCTTCTGCAATGGGTAAAAGCAGCTTTTCCGTTCTGCTTTCGTAGTCTTTTCTTGACATGTCTTTTTCCTTTCTCAATATGAAGTTGTAAGTGATTGGAACATATGCCCCGGGCATTAAGAAAGAGTGGTACGCGACCACTCTTACCTTATGTTCCATATTTAACTGTATTCAGTGTAAACCTTTAAGATTGAAAAGTCAATGGTGAAAATGTAAAAATGTACTATTTCTCACATTTTTCTTCCTCATCGGTCAGAACCAGTTTCTGTTCTACCGTAACTTTTTCTTCATAACATTCAAAGATTTCGTTTACCTTATCGCCGGAAAGCTTCGGAGTGATAAGGCTTACCACCGGCACTACGATTAATCCTGCCACCATGGCTATGGCTCCTGCGTTGATGGGAGAAGCAATAAAATGGAAGAACATGTTGGACACGGTAATGCCCACGCCACAGATAAAGCTTGCCCAGACAGCGGATTTCGTCACGCCCTTCCAGTACAGTCCGTACATGAAAGGCGCTAAAAACGCACCGGCCAGAGCGCCCCAGGAAATACCCATGAGCTGTGCGATAAAGGTGGGCGGGTCAAGGGCGATCACAACGGAAATTACCACAAAGAACACTAAGAAAATTCTCATGGTGAGAAGCTGCTTCTTCTCGTCCATCTTCTTGATGATATTTCCCTTTAAGAAGTCCAGTGTCAGGGTGGAGCTGGATGTCAGCACCAGGGAGGACAGCGTGGACATGGATGCGGAAAGCACCAGCACAATCACGATACCGATCAGGATATCGGAAAGGGAATTTAACATAGTAGGGATAATTGCATCGTATACAATACCGCCCTGTCCGTTCCGGATGGCATCGGAGTCAAACAGTCTTGCAAAACCGCCCAGGAAATAGCATCCGCCGGATACCACAATGGCAAACAACGTGGAAATCACCGTACCGGTCTTGACTGCTTTTTCATCCCGGATGGCATAGAATTTGCTTACCATCTGCGGCAGGCCCCAGGTGCCTAAGGAGGTCAGAATGACAACCCCCAGCAAGTTAAGCGGGTCGGGTCCGAAAAAGGAAGTAAAGGCTCCCTGTTGTCCCATGGTTACGGGAATATCGCTGGGAATTTCAGACAGCTTAAAAACTGCCTGCATAAAACCGCCCTGCCCGTTTAATACGGAAGCAATGACTGCCACAATGCCGACCAGCATAACGATACCCTGTACAAAATCGTTAATGGCCGTTGCCATGTAACCGCCTAAAATCACGTAAACGCATGTAAGGGCTGCCATAACCACAACACACACCGTGTAGGGCACATCGAACGCCATTTCAAACAGACGGGAAAGTCCGTTGTATACGGATGCGGTATAAGGAATCAGAAAAACAAAGGAGATGACGGCTGCCGTGACACGAAGGGCATTGCTGTCAAAACGCTTCCCAAAATAGTCCGGCATGGTCTTTGCCTTTAAGTGCTTGCTCATAATTCTTGTTCTTCTGCCCAGCACAATCCAGGCAAGCAGGGAACCGATCAGGGCATTGCCGATACCGATCCAAGTGGCGGAAATTCCGTATTTGTAGCCGAACTGTCCTGCATATCCTACAAAAACCACAGCACTGAAATAGGACGTACCGTAGGCAAAAGCCGTCAGCCACGGACCGACACTTCTGCCTCCGAGTACAAAGCCGTCCACGTTGGTGGCATGTTTACGGGAATAAAAACCGATTCCTACCATTACGGCAAAAAACAGTATTAGAAGTAATACCTTCACTATCATCTCTTTACCCTCATTTTCCTATGTTTTTATTTCCTGTATTTCTTTTTTTCACACCGTTGTCCGGTGTATTAAACCGTCTTCCGGATTTCATCCTGTGTGACAAATTCCACATCGGTTTCTTTTAAGAGCTCTGTTGCTTTTTCCAGATCGGAAGTCTTCATGACGATGGAAGCATCATCGTTTCCGGTCTCAAGCGCATACATGTACTCAATGTTGATATGGGATTTGCAGATTACCTCCAAAAGCTCCTGCAGGCAGCCCACCTTGTGGCGGAGCTTTACCCCCAAAACATCCGTAAGCATGGCGGAAAAACCATTTTCGTTCAAAGCTTTCCTGCCTGCTTCCGGTTCGGTAACCAGAAGCCGTAAAAGCCCATAATCACTGGTATCTGCCAGACTTAAGGAAACGATATTGATGTTGTTTTTCTTTAAGACATCCAGGACCTCTTCCAGTCTGCCTTCCCTGTTTTCGATAAAAACGGATAACTGTTTCAAATACATACAGCCGTTCTCCTTCCTTAATAAAGCCATGCGGGCACCGGACGTACCCGCACATTTTCCTGTTCTTAAATCAGCTTTCGGTTGTCGATTACATGCACGGATTTGCCCATGCTGCGCTCAATGGTCTTGGGCTCTACCAGTTTTACCTTTACGGCAAGACCGATGGCGTGCTGGATGACCGTTGCAATCTTCTTTGTCAGCTTTTCTAATTCCTTGATTTCATCGGAGAAGAAACGCTCCTCTACCTCCACCTGTACCTCCAGGGTATCCAGGTTGTTCACACGGTCCACAATCATCAGGTAGTGAGGCGCCACTTCGCCCATTTCCAGCAGTGCAGACTCAATCTGGCTGGGGAATACATTGACGCCGCGGATAATCAGCATATCATCGGAGCGACCTTTGAAACGGCTGATACGCGCCGTGGTTCTGCCACATTCGCAGGGTGCATAATCGATGCTTGTCAGATCCCTGGTGCGGTATCTTAAAATAGGAAGTCCCTCTTTGGTAATAGTGGTAAATACCAGTTCTCCCGTCTCTCCTGCCGGCAGGGGCTGCAACGTATCCGGGTCAATAATTTCCGGAATAAAGTGGTCCTCCTGCACATGCAGTCCTCTGTGATATTCACAGTCGCATGCCACACCGGGTCCCAGTACTTCGCTTAAGCCGTAAATATCATGGGCATGGATGTGCAGCTTGTTTTCAATCTGCTTACGCATGTTTTCCGTCCAGGGCTCTGCACCGCAGATGGCGGTTTTTAACTTAACCTTGTCAAGGTCTCCCATTTCCTCCAGGGTCTCCGCAATATGTAACAGATAGGAAGGGGTGCAGGCAATCGCCGTTACATCGAAATCCTTCATCATGGTAGTTAATTTTTTCGTATTGCCGGTGGACATGGGCACAACCGTGGCTCCCAGTCTTTCCGCACCCGCATGGGCGCCTAAGCCGCCGGTAAACAGACCATAGCCGTATGCAATCTGGATGGTGTCCTCTCTGGTAACACCTGCCATGGTAAAGGCTCTTGCCACACATTCGCTCCAGAGATCCAGATCCTTTCTGGTGTATGCCACTACCGTTGCTTTTCCGGTGGTACCGCTGGAGGCATGCACGCGCACAATTTCAGAACGGGGGACTGCCAGCAAGCCGAAGGGATAGTTGTCTCTTAAATCGCTTTTGGTGGTAAAGGGAAGCTTGGTAATGTCTTCAATACCCTTGACATCTCCTAATTCCAACCCCATTTCCTGCATTTTTTTCCGGTAAAAAGGCACATTGTAATACACACGCTCCACCATTTTTACCAGTCTTGCACTCTGCAGGGCGTGCATTTCATCCCTGCTCATACATTCTTTCGACTCATTCCAGATCATGCGTTTTCTCCTCCGTCAAATCCTAACAGGAAAGCCTTCTTATTGATATCCACGGTCTTGGGCGGAACTGTTTTTTCGATTACGGAAAGCCATGTCTCTTTATCGAAATCCATGTGCTTTGCCGCAAGTCCCAGTACAATGACGTTGAATGCTTTCACATTGCCGATTTTTTCTGCCTCTTCCATTGCATTAATGGAATAGACCTTATGTTTTTTTGCCAGATTTTCAATGATATCGTCCGGATAGGATGCCGCACCCGTCACAACGGTAATCGGGTCAATTCTCCAGTCATTGACAATAATAACGCCGTCTTTTTTTAAGAAATGGGCATAGCGCAGGGCTTCCAGTCTTTCAAATGCAATCAGCACATCTGCCTGTCCTTCTTCCACGATGGGCTCTGCCACTTCACTGCCGTAGCGTACAAAGGTGACCACGCTGCCGCCACGCTGCGCCATTCCGTGCACCTCCGATAATTTTACATCATAGCCGGCAGCCTTTGTCATTCCGCCCAGTATACGGCTGGTAAGAAGGGTTCCCTGTCCTCCCACGCCTACAATCATAATATTCTTCGTCTTCACTGTTTCGCCCTCCTATTACTTTGCGCAGGTCTCAATGGCCTGGAACATACAAAGATTTTTACAAAGTCCGCATCCGTTACACATGGTAGTGTCAATGGCAATCGTGCCGTCTTCCTTCTTTGTCAGGGCAGGACAGCCGGGACGCAGGCAGGCGCCGCACTTCTTGCATTTTTCGGGAATGGGCTTGCATACGTTGGGGAATACATTTCCTTTTAAAAGTACGCAGGGAGACTTGGTAATGATAACGGAAACTTCATCCCTTGCCACTTCTTCCTTAATAACTCTTTCCAGTTCCTTTAAGTCAAAGGCATTTACTTCCACTACATGCTCAATGCCCATGGATTTGCACAGATAATAAATGCTTATAGCCGGAACGATTTCTCCCTTTAAGGTCTTGCCGGTTGCCGCATGGTCCTGATGACCGGTCATACCGGTGGTGGAGTTGTCCAGAATCATAACGGTACCTGTTCCCTGGTTGTAAACCATGTTCATCAGGGAATTGACACCGGTATGCATAAAGGTGGAATCGCCGATTACGGCTACCCAGTTTTTAATGTAATCCTTGCCCTTCGCCTTTTCCATGCCGTGCAGGGTGGAAATGCTGGCGCCCATGCAGACGGTGGTATCAATGACGTTCAAAGGCGCTACGGCGCCTAAGGTATAACAGCCGATATCGCCTGCGGCGTGGATTTTCAGTTTATTCAATACGGAAAATACGCTTCTGTGAGGGCATCCCGGGCACAGAATAGGAGGTCTTGCCGGAACCTGTGCCGGCGTTTCTACGGAAAATTCTTCCGGCTTCAGGGCTTTTCTTAACATATTGGCGCTGTATTCGCCCTGAATGGTAAAAATTTCTTTGCCGATTGCCTTGATACCCCAGGATTTTACCTGTTCTTCAATGACCGGCTCCAGCTCCTCGAATATGTACAGCTTATCTACCTTGGAAGCAAATTCCTCGATTAATTTTCTCGGCAGCGGATGTACCAGACCGAGCTTTAATACGGAAGCATCGGGACAGGCTTCTCTTACATACTGGTAAGGAATGCCGCTGGTGATAAAACCGATGGAGGTATCTCTGTATTCCACACGGTTAACAGGAAAATCACAGCCGTCCTCCGCCATTTTTTTCATTCTTTCTTCTACATATAAATGACGCTGCTTGGCATTGCCGGGCATCATGACAAATTTCGCCGGGTTACGGGTATAGGGCTTGTCTTCGATTTCCTGTCTGTCGCTGAGCTCCACCGTTCCCTGGGAATGGGAAAGTCTTGTGGTGGTGCGCACCATAACCGGAGTATCGTATTTTTCACTGAGTTCAAAGGCATACTTGGTAAATTCCTTCGCTTCCTCGCTGTCGGAGGGCTCTAATACCGGCACAATGGCGGCTCTTGCCACGGCACGGGAATCCTGCTCGTTCTGGGAGCTGTAAAGTCCCGGATCATCCGCTGCCACCAGCACCAGACCGCCGTTTACACCCGCATAAGAAATGGTGTAAAGAGGGTCGCTTGCCACATTGACGCCTACATGCTTCATGGAAACAATGGCTCTTACACCACTGATGGAGGCGCCGATTGCCACCTCTGTTGCCACCTTTTCATTGGGAGACCATTCTGCATAAATCTCCGGGTATTTTACAATGTTTTCACTGATTTCTGTGCTGGGAGTACCGGGATATGCCGCGGATACTTTCACACCTGCTTCGTAGGCGCCTCTGGCAATAGCCTCGTTGCCCAACATGATTTTCTTTTCTGACACGATTACTCTTCCTTTCTCCTATGGTTCATTTTACATTCTCTCTTTTCTCCGATTGCATCTGCAATTTTGCGCAGAAACAGATATAATAATCATACCACGCATTTTTAGTACTGTAAAGCGTTACTGATACAAAGCATCCAACAGCTGTTTCATGGTCTTCTGCAAAACAGGGTGGCGGAAATTCGGTGCGATTTCTGCCATGGGTTTCAGTACAAAATCCCTGTTCTCCATATCCACATGGGGAATGATGAGATTTTCATCCTCATAGATTTCCCTGCCGTAAAAAATAATATCCAGATCAAGAGTTCTCGGCCCCCAATGGATTTTGCGCTCCCTGCCCGCTTCCTGTTCGATTTCGTGCAGCCTGTCCAGAAGCTCCGTTGGCGTATAAAGTGTTTCGGCAAGAAGGACACCGTTTAAGAAGTCCGGCTGTTCCACTCCACCGTAAGGTTTGGTGGAAATAATGCTGCTCACCTTTTTTATCCGGATATATTTTTCTTCCAGTTTTTTTATGGCATCCTCTATTAACTTCCTGCTGTCACCTAAATTGGAGCCGAATGCTATATACACATCCGTCCGGCCTCTGTGGATTTTCACGGAAACCGATTCAAAAGGCAGAGGGATGGGGGCTTCCGGTTTTCTCAGCTCCAGATCCAGCGCCTTTACATTCGGAAACGAAAGCAGTACCGCTTCCGCCGTTTTTTCCGCTGCCGTTTCTATCAGATCATAGCTCTGTTCCGTCAAAACCTTTTCCATCAAAAGGCATACCTCTCCGTAATGCGTGGATGCCGTCAGATCATCGGATTGTCCTGCCTTTCTTAAATCCGTGTAGAGGACGGCATTTACATAAAAATGCTGTCCTTTCTCCTTTTCTTTTGCAAACACACCGTGGTGTGCATATATTTCAAGATTGTCGATTCTGATTTCATCCTGTATCATAGTAAACCTCATTTCTGAGTCATTCCGCATCAGCTGTTCAAAATAGCCTCCGTCATCCGGATGGCACGCACATTTTCCTTAATGTCATGCACCCGCACAAACATGCAGCCCTTCATCACGCCCATGACCGTCGTAACAAGTGTGCCCTCCACCCGTTCGGTAACCGGCACATCCAGTGTCAGACCGATGACGGACTTGCGGCTGGTTGCCAGAAAAATCGGGCATCCCAGCACCTTAAGGCTTTCCACGTTGTTGATAATCTGTAAATTCTGCTCGTAGGTTTTGCCGAAGCCCACACCGGGGTCTAACAAAATTTTATCCGGTGCGATGCCCGCCTTGTCCGCAATGTGCAGTGTTTCCGCCAGGTCTGCTGCCACATCCTGCATGAAGCTCTCGTACACAGGCTCCTTCCGGTTGTGCATCAGGCAGCAGGGCAGACCGCTTTTCGCAATAACATCCGCCATTCTTTTGTCCCACTTTAAGCCCCAGATATCGTTAATAAAGTCGATGCCCGCCTTCACACCTTCTTCCGCCACCTCCGGCTTATAGGTATCAAGGGAAACAGGCACATCAAATCTTTTTTTGACCGCCTCAATAACCGGCAGCACTCTTCCCAGCTCTTCCTCGCAGGAAAGCAGTCGGTAACCGGGTCTGGTAGACTCGCCGCCGATGTCCAAAAGATCCATGCCGTCCTTAATCATTTCTTCCACATGGAACAGCGCCTTATCCTGCTCCACCCATTTTCCGCCGTCGGAGAAGGAATCCGGTGTGACATTTAAAATGCCACACACATACGTTTTCCCTGTTTCCTGAAATTCCCTGTTTCCTATCTTCATATCCACATTCTCCTTTTTCTGCCAGTGTATGCCTGTCCTGCCATATCCGAGGCTTACGTCTGTTTTCCGCAAACTCCCTATACCTTAAGCTGCAGATTTTTCTTTTCCCCGCTCCAGTTGCAGGCTTCCTTTGCTTCACAGGCAAAACATGCCCTGCTTTTCTTGTCCGCCCGGTACAAAACACCGCTTAACGTGGGTTCTTCCGCTACGGACTTTGTGCGGTGCTGTAAAACAGCCTCCGTAATCTCCGCTATTTCCGCCTCCGTGTACCCGCATTTTTCCAAAATAAGCGGGGCAATCCTTGCGCTTGCCTCTTCATGGGGCGTCCCGTTTTCATACTGTTCATGTTTGCCGATATCATGCAGAAGCGCCGCCGCATAGAGCAAATCTTCCGGAATTTGCAAATTTTCCCGAAGATTAAAAATCATGCCGATACGCGCCACATCCAGAAAATGTACCATATCATGCCGGCAGAAAATACGATCCTTTTCCGCTTCTTTGTTTTTCCCAAGGTGTTCCCGAAAAACTTCATTTTCCAAAATCCGGTTTACTCTGTCCGTTTCCACTGTCCGTCCCCGCTTGTTTTTACTGTCGTTTTCTGCTGCCATTATCCCGCTATCTGTGAAGCATCATAAAAAACTGCTTCTGCAGTTCTGTATTTTCCTTAAACTCGCCGCGGACCGCCATGGTTTCGGTGAGGCTTCCCGGCTTTTTCACACCGCGCATGGTCATGCACATGTGCTCTGCCTCAATCACCACCATAACCCCTTTGGGGGACAAATGCTCCATAATGGCATCCGCTATCTGTGCCGTCATCTGTTCCTGAATCTGCAGTCTTTTTGCAAATACCTCCACTGTCCGCGCCAGCTTGCTTAAGCCCACCACCTTGCCGTCCGGGATGTATGCAATATGCGCTTTTCCGTAAAAAGGCAGCATGTGATGCTCGCACATGGAGTAAAATACGATATCCTTTTCCATCACAATCCCGCTGTCCGAAACGGAAAACGTCTTCTGAAGGTGCGTGCCCGCATCCTCCGTCATGCCTCCGCAGATTTCCTCGTACATTCTGGCAATGCGCTCCGGGGTTTCCCGTAACCCCTCTCTGTTCAAATCCTCTCCGATGCCCTCCAAAATCAGACGGACACCGTCCTGTATTTTTTGCTGATTCATATCTGTATCCTCCGGGCAGTTTCGCTGCCGTATCACTGCTTACCTAAAATATCCCTGACCCTTCCCAAAAAGGAAAGGGAGCCGAAACACAAAATCACATCTTCCTTACCGGCTAAAAGATATGCCATTTCCACCGCTTCCTCCACACTGCCAGCCGTGGTCACCCGCGGATGATATGCACTGACCGCCGCTGCCAGATCCATGGCGGAAAGCGCCCGCTTGTTTTCCGGCGGTGTCACCGTGATAATCTGGTCGGCATAAGGATATGTGATTTCCGCTACTTTTTCATATTCCTTGTCTTTCAACATTCCCATTATATAGATAATTCTTTTATTTGAAAAGTAGGCAGACACAGATTGCACAAGTTTTTTGGCAGCCGGCTCGTTGTGGGCGCCGTCAATGACAAAATACGGTTTTTCCCGCAAAACCTCAAACCTTCCGGGCCACGAGGTTTCTAAAAGTCCGCGTCTTAAATTTTCATCCGATACATAAAAACTCTTCTGCCGGTTCAGTGCTTCCACCACTTCTATGGCAACTGCAGCATTTTCCGCCTGACAGACTCCGGGAATGGTTATTTCCATATCCTTGTGCAGAGTGCCGAACGCATCCCGGTAATTAAACCTCTGCTTTTTCAGACCGTATTTTTTCTTTTCGGGCACAGTTGCAAAAAATAAGGAACAGCCTTGTTTTTCCGCTTCCTTCCTTATTTCTGCTGCCGCCTCTTCCTGTTGTGCGGCGCTGACTGCCACACAGCCTTTCTTAATGATACCCGCTTTCTGATATGCAATTTTGTCTAACGTCCCGCCTAAAAACTGCATATGGTCCATACCGATGGGCATAAGCACCGCAGCAAGTGTCCGGGTAATCAGATTGGTGGCATCCTCCCTGCCTCCCATTCCGGCTTCCAGTATCACAATATCGCACTTTTTATCCGCAAAATAAAGGAATGCCAACGCCACCTCTGCTTCAAATGCCGTAGGAGTGGGCAGGCCATCCGCCTTTATCTCCTCCACTGCCTCCTTTATTTTTTCCAGGCCTTCCGTGTATGCCTTCTTTGTCATATTTTTCCCGTCCACCCGAATAGTTTCCCGGGACTCAAACACCGCCGGTGAAGAAAAAGCTCCCACGCGGTAGCCGGCCGTTTTATAAACGGTAGAAAGATATGCCAGCACGGAGCCCTTGCCGTTTGTACCCGCAATGTGAATGCAGGGGAAGGCATCCTGCGGATTTCCAAGCCGTCTGCATAGCTCCTTTATGCTGCCGAGTCCCGGCACGATGCCGCTTTTCTTTAATTCATCCATAAAATCCAAACATTCTTTTTCCGTCATCATTTTCTACCCGCTTTGCATATTTTTTGCTTTCCCGGAAACACTTTTCATAATAGAAAAAAGGAGTTCCGTTATCTTGAAAAAACTACTGCACAATTTTCTCCATTGCGGTATCTTAGGCTGGTGCATGGAGATTATTTTTACAGCCCTGTCTTCCTACCGCAGGCGGCAGTTTTCCTTAAAAGGCAATACCTCAGTCTGGATGTTTCCCATATACGGCAGTGCCTGCCTGATTGCCCCGCTTTGCAGACGTCTGCGGGGAAAACCGCTGCTTCTGCGCGGCTTTCTGTATGCCACCCTTATCTTTTCCGTAGAATTTCTAAGCGGAAAGCTCTTGCAGAAACGGCACATCTGCCCCTGGGATTACAGTCATTCCAGGTGGAATATCGGAAAAATCATCCGGCTTGATTACCTGCCCTGCTGGTTTCTGGCCGGCTTACTGTTTGAGCGCCTGCTTTTGGAGAACGAACCGGCTTCCGCATCCCGCCGTCTTACCGAAGAAAAGGACGGAGACATCTCTCCGCCCTTTTGAAGTCATATCCTTAATCGTTATCCATATCGTCCATGGTTTCCGTGCCGATGTTTAACGTATTTAAGGTACGTCTTCTCATGCGGGCTGCTTCGGAAGCCTCTAAAATATAGTTTTTAATTTCCCTGGACCTTTTCACATGCTCAATAATAAGCTTGGGATGGGTGGTATCACCGGTAAAGCAGGTAATGGTGCCGAGTCCCACCAGTCTTTCAAAAAAAGTCTGTGTATGCTCTACATCCTGTACTTTATACATATAACAGTCATTTTCAATTTTTTTGAAAAATCCCTGATCTATCGTAAGTACATCATCCTTGATATTGTAAACCGTGAATGTAAACGGCAGTCCCAAAAACACCCATCTTTTTCTTTCCCTGTACTTGATATTCTCATCCGTTTCTTTAGCCATATCCGCAATACCTTCCCTTTCCTTTTGTACACAAATATCAATATTATAAAGAAGATTATACGTGAAAAGAAGATATTATGCAAGGCTATTACGGGATGGAAAATTATTTTCAAAATATTTTTTGAAATCCCCCAAAGACTAATTGCATCACCCCTCCCTTTGTGTTACAATGTTAAAAATCTGAAAAGGAGGATGATATCGTGACAGCTAAGGAATGTATTAAAGGACGCAGAAGTATTCGTAAATTTGCAGATACTCCCGTTTCCAGGGATGTGATTGCAGATATTGTAGAAACCGCTTCTTATGCTCCCAGTTGGAAGCATACACAGATTACCCGTTATATTGCAGTGGAAGGCGAACTGAAGGACAAAATCGCCGATGAATGTACCAGCGCTTATGCAAAAAATGGTGAGATTATCAAAAATGCTCCCATGCTGATTGCTGTTACTTTCATTAAAAACCGCAGCGGATTTGAACGTGACGGTTCCTATTCCACTCCCAAGGAAGGCGGCTGGCAGATGTTTGATGCCGGTGTTGCTTCCGAAGCTTTTTGTTTAGCAGCTTACGAGCAGGGACTCGGTACCGTAATTATGGGGATTTTTGATGAAGCCAAAGCCGCTTCCCTTTTAGAAGTTCCCGAAGAAAGAGAATTGGTTGCTTTAATTCCTATCGGCTATCCCGCTGAAAGTCCTGCCGCTCCCAAACGCAAGAGCGTGGAGGAATTATTATCATTCAAATAAATACATTAAAATCGAAGAGTTTTTTCTCTTCGATTTTTTTTGGGTCTTTCGCAATGTTCCATGCCGTATCTGCGGCAGAATAAATACAATGCGCCGCAGTTGCGGCAGAATGTGAGGAAATAGAATGAGACATTTAATGAGCCCACTGGATTTTTCCGTGGAAGAATTGGACAAGCTTTTTGACTTGGCGGAGGACATTGAAGCCTCTCCCGAAAAATATGCCCATGCCTGTGACGGCAAGGTACTTGCTACCTGTTTCTACGAACCCAGCACCCGTACCCGTTTAAGCTTTGAGTCCGCCATGATTCATCTGGGTGGAAAGGTACTCGGCTTCTCCGATGCCGCCAACTCATCCGCTTCCAAGGGTGAAAGCGTATCCGACACCATCCGCGTTATCTCCTGCTTTGCCGATATCTGTGCCATGCGTCATCCCAAAGAAGGCGCGCCCATGGTAGCTGCCGAGAAATCAGGTATTCCGGTTATCAATGCTGGCGACGGCGGTCACCAGCATCCCACCCAGACCCTGACGGATCTGCTTACCATCCGCAGTCTGAAGCACCGTCTGGACAACATGACCATCGGTCTTTGCGGCGACTTAAAATTCGGCCGTACCGTACACTCCTTAATCCGTGCCCTGGTGCGCTATGAAAATGTCCGGTTTATCTTCATCTCCCCCGAAGAGCTCCGTGTGCCCGACTACATCACGGATATGTTAAAAGAAAAAAATATCCCCTACGAAGAAGTCATCCGTCTGGAAAACGTAATGCCTTCCCTGGATATTTTGTACATGACCCGTGTACAGAAGGAACGTTTCTTCAACGAAGAAGATTATGTCCGTCTGAAGGATTTCTACATTCTGGACAAGACCAAAATGGAATATGCCAGACCGGATATGCTGATTTTACATCCCCTGCCCCGTGTCAATGAAATTTCCGTAGAAATTGATGATGACCCCAGAGCCGCTTATTTCAAGCAGGTGCAATACGGTGTCTATGTAAGAATGGCGCTGATTTTAACACTCTTAGGAAAGGATTGAAGATTATCATGTTAAACGTAGGAAAGATTGAAGAAGGATTTGTACTGGACCATATCGAAGCCGGCAAGAGCATGGATATTTACAAAAACCTGCAGCTCGGCAAATTAGACTGCACCGTTGCCATTATCAAAAATGCCCGCAGTAACAAAATGGGGAAAAAGGATATTCTTAAAGTGGAATGCGACATCAACCAGCTTGACTTGGACGTCCTGGCATTCATTGACCACAACATCACCGTAAACGTCATCAAGGATGGTGAAATCGTGGACAAAAAGGAACTGGTTCTTCCCAAGACCATTACCAATGTCATCCACTGCAGAAATCCCCGTTGCATTACCTCCATTGAGCAGGGCCTGCCCCACATCTTTGTTCTGGCAGACGAGGAAAAAGAAATTTACCGCTGCAAATACTGCGAAGAAAAAGCCGACAGAAAGAAGCTGTAAATTAAAAAGCAGTAAATTAAAAGGAGAGACCCATCCGGGTATCTCCTTTTTGTTTGTTATCTTTTTTTCTTACTTTACTTATCTCTGTCTTTTTTCTTACCCAGCCAGCCTTCTTTTTGCAGCTCCTGTAAATCCTCGTCATATAACCTGGACTTCATGGTCGGGTTGTTCTTGAATATCTTCGCTAATACCTTGTTGTTGCGCATGCTTTCATGCTTGGCGGCATTAATCCTGTACTGCGCCTGCAGATCCATAATTTCCTCTCTGTCGTCCTGGGAATACTGCTCGGATTTCTGACGCAGGCTTTCCTTGATGGCAGCAAAGCTCTTTTCGATGCCTGCCATACTTTCGGCAAATGCCTCTTTTTTCTGACCCATGCTCTCGGCAAATGCCTGTTTCTTCTGGTCAACCGTTTCCGCAAAGGCCACTTTTCTGCGCTCCGCATTTTCCGCCATAGCTTCCCTGCGTTCCGCCCAGTCCTCTCCCGCTACTGCGGCAATAACCTCGGCTCTCTTCTGGATACGCTGCATTTCGCCCTTAAGCTTCTCCATAGAAACCAGCACATCCCGCAAATCGAGAGCTGCCTTGAAGGAAAGAGCAAAATCCCACACAATATAACAGGTCAGAAGAAGTGTCGCTATGGTCAGGATATTGTCCGGAATAGCCAGCACCAGTTTTTCCACCGGTTTGTGGATAACATAATTCATAAGCAGGGTAAGACCGCCCCAGGCGAGTGAACATCCAAGACAGATATGTCCCTGAAAGTTAAAGGGCTGATTGGAATAATCCCAGTACCTTACCTTGAACAGAGCTTCCATTGCCACACCGGTAAAATACTCTAAGATGGTGGCGCCGATGCAGCCGGCAATATAGACCGCCCACCAGTGTCCGATAAAAGGCTTCGAAACCACTAAAAGAAGAATGGCGCCGCTGCCGTACAGCGGCAGGAACGGTCCCTTCATAAAGCCTCTGTTTACCCAGCGTTTTGACTTTAAGGACACGTAACATGACTCAAAGCACCAGCCGAAAAAACAGTAAAAATAAAAGAAAAACAGCCATTGAATGATCGTGTAAGAATACATAAAATCTCTCCCATCAGGTAAAAGTCTCAAATCGCAGACAGAGCTTACCTTTTTTCGTTGTGTATTTTTCTTCCGCAAAAATAAATTTGCCGAAGCCTCTGACGTTGACCACATCTCCCACGGCAAGAGGTCTGCTGTTGTTTTCCGTCAGCCTGCCATTCACAAAGACCCTGCCTGCCGCAAACATCTGCAGGCTTTCGCTTCTGGACAAATTACACAGCCTGGAAATACAACCATCCAGGCGCAGGGAGCTGACAAGTACCTCCTGCTCACCCGGCTTTTCAAAGGAAAAGCTCACCGCCGGGTCTGTTTTTTCACATTTTACATGGGTATGCTTAATCTGCAGAAGATTTTCGCAGATAAAGTCCGCCATGGAACGGATGCAGAAAATATAACCTTCTTTTTCTCCGGTCCGGATGTCTCCGATGCAGCTTCTCTCCATTCCCAGATTCATCAGGGCACCGAGAAAATCCCGGTGGGAAAGTTCATCCGCAAACTTTGCCAGAAGCGGCGTCACATGAATGCAGGTAATGGGAAACTCTTCCTCATAGCCGAATTCCTGCGGGGAACCAAACCGCACCATCTGTCTTTCCGCCATCTCATAACCGCCGAAAAGCATCGGATGGGCAAAGGAAATCTCTTTTTTCATCTGCTCATAAACCGATATTTCCGAGAGTCCCAGAAACGCACTGAAGGTGTAAATATTCTGCTGATAGGATTTATTTGCAAGGTCCCGCAGCCTGTTGCAAAACTGCTGCTCCTCTTTGTCTGAACTAAATGCCATAGTGTTTTTTATTCCTTCTCCGGTATGCTGCCCCGGATCCGGTATGCAGCACATGCCGGGTAAATCTTATTCCGCTCAGCCTAATGCCACATCCAGAATCATCATTAAAAGAAATCCCACCAGTACGCCCAGCGTACCCGCATGGGAATGTTCGCCCAGATGCGCTTCGGGAATCAGTTCTTCCACCACCACATACATCATGGCGCCTGCCGCAAAGGACAAAAGCCATGGCATGAAGGGAACCAGTATGCCTGCCAGAAATACCGTCAGAATACCGAAAATCGGTTCTACAATGCCGGAAAGGCATCCGTACAGAAATGCCCGGAAAGAAGAAGTTCCTTCCTTCTTCAGGGGCAGGGAAATGGCTGCGCCCTCCGGAAAGTTCTGGATACCGATACCGATAGCCAGTGCAAACGCCGCCGCATAATCCGCAGCCGTGCCTCCGTTAATGCCCGCATTGGCAAACGCAAGCCCCATCGCCATTCCCTCCGGAATGTTGTGCAGGGTTACTGCAAACACCATAAGCGTTGTCCGTCCCAGGGACGTATGGGGTCCCTCCGCCTTCGTTTCTCCTATATGAAGATGTGGAATGAGTATATCCATCAGAAGTAGGAAAACAGCTCCCAGCACGAAACCTCCCGCTGCCGGAATCCATCCGATACTACCGTTTTCTTCTGCCTGTTCAATAGACGGAATCAGAAGTGACCATACCCCTGCCGCTATCATGACTCCCGCCGCAAATCCTAAAAAAGCCTTGTGAACGGACTCTTTCATGGACTTTGTAAAAAAGAAAACCACTGCTGCTCCCAATGTCGTCATAAGCCACGCAAAACCGGTACCTTCCAGTGCCAGTATAAAAGTATTCATTTTTCCTCCTAACCTTAATTAAAACTGATGACCTCTTTTTTCGGTGCCTTGGCTTTTTCCACACTGACAGCCGTAAGCACCGGTCCTTCTCCCTGGTAATCAGCCCAGTATTTTCTGTGTACCACCGCTTTTACCTTTACCCATTCCTTCTGCTTCAGGGCATCCGCTCCTTCGTATTCACAGGCATAGCCTAAGAAGGAAATGTCCTCTGCGCAACAGGTCATTGCCATACGGCCGGGTACAAAATAATTCTTGGGAAAATCCTTGGGTTTCAGAACCATGGCAAGGAACTCGACGGTCTTTCCTTCGTATCGTTCCGGATGGTCCATAATATCCAGAAACCAGATACCGTATCCGTTATCGTCCAGCTTCAGCACATCAGCGGATAAATCGTAAGGAAGGTCATCCTCTAAGATATCCGTAATTTCTCCGTTGGCATCTTCAAAAATAACGTCTGCCCTGGGATTTACCGCTTTAATGTTTCTCTTATACGTATTTAAGTCCTGCACTCCGTCACAGCGGTTCATGATAATCATTTCGGAATTCTTTACCATTTCCGCAAGCTGGGAACGCATATTTGTATAATACATGGGGAATGTGGAGCCGTCAATGGTGGTGATCTGCTGCTCGATACGCCATGACCTGGGCAGCTTCATGCTGCGGATATTCCACATACCATTATATTCTATGATAATCCTGCCCGGTTTGTGCTTTTTCTCCAGCTCCGTCAGATATTCCGGAGTAAAATCTTCTTCGTTTTCAATAACTTCCATTACCGTGTGGCTCTTTTTCAAAAGCTTTTCGTCATATTCTTCCACACCTTCCTCACAAAGAACCAAAAGGGTTGTTTCCCTGCTCTGGAAGTAGGGCTGTCCCAGTGTATAGGAAATGAACTGTGTTTTGCCGCTTTCCAAAAAGCCGTTAATCATATATACGGGTTTCATACTATTCAGGTCTCCTTATCTCAAGATACCTGCCGGCTTTCACCGGCAGGTATCCCCTACTTGTCACGTTTACTCATTTATTTCAGGAAAAGGTCTGCCAGCTTGTCCTCGTCAATCTTGGAACCGATGACACAGAGCTTACCGGTTACCTGTGCGGCACCGCTGCGGATATCGCTTTCTCCGGGTACATAATCGAAATAAATCCAGGTACCGTCCTCTGCGGGCACCATGCCCTTGGCACGGAGAATCATGCCGTAAGAACCGTCCTCCAGGGCATGAAGCTTCTCTTTGATTTCATCGGTTGTAAACTTCTTTGCGGTTTCTTCGCCCCAGCTTGTAAACACCTCATCTGCATGGTGATGATGATGGTGGTCATGGTCGTGGCAGCCGCATGTGCAGTCCGGACCGTGGTCATGGTGATGCTCATGCTCGTCGTCATGATGATGGTGCTCGTGGTGGCAGCATTCGTCCTCATCGTCATCATCATGGTGGTGATGCTCGTGGTGACAGCATTCGTCCTCATCGTCATCATCATGGTGGTGATGCTCGTGGTGGCAGCATTCGTCCTCATCATCATGATGATGATGCTCATGTTCATGATCATGCTCTTCTGCCAGCAATGCCTGAATCATATCCTCCAGCTTGTCCGCTCCTTCGATGGTCTTTAAGATATCTTCGCCCTGTAATGCCTCCCAGGGAGTCGTAATAATGGTTGCTTCCTTGTTGTACTCCCTTATCATATCGATGCAGGTCTTAAGCTTATCTTCACTCATATTCTGGGTTCTGCTTAAGATAATGGTTCCGGCGCAGGCAATCTGGTTACAGAAAAATTCGCCGAAATTCTTGATATACATTTTGCACTTGGTGGCATCCACAACGGCAACGGCGCTGTTGACCTGGACATCCATATCCTTTGCCACATCGTCAACTGCCTTTACCACATCGGAAAGCTTGCCAACGCCTGACGGCTCGATTAAAATCCGTTCCGGCGCATAGGTGGAAAGAACTTCCTTTAAAGAAGTACCGAAGTCACCTACTAAGGAACAACAGATACAGCCGGAATTCATTTCCTTGATTTCAATACCGGATTCCTTTAAGAAACCGCCGTCGATACCGATTTCACCGAACTCGTTTTCAATTAAAACCACCTTGGTATCATGTAAAGCTTCTTTTAAGAGCTTTTTAATCAGGGTTGTTTTGCCGGCACCTAAGAAACCGGAAAAAATGTCTATTTTTGTCATGATAAAAAACCTTCTTTCTGTATGCATTTTACACTGTCTTCCGCACATTGCTGCCAGAAGCATATAAAACAAAAAACCCTTGAATAAAATCAAGGGTCTCTTAGAGCTGCTGACGGGAATCGGACCCGTGACCTCCGCACTACCAATGCGACGCTCTACCGACTGAGCCACAGCAGCGGATTTCTGGAAGTTTGTCTCCCGCAATCACCGAAAGTTAATATACCATACGGGTATGCAGATTGTCAATCACTTTTTTTATTTTTTTTGACTTTCTGCATACCCTTGCCAAAAGCCTATGCCTTCGTCTCATCTCCCGGATATTTGGAGTACAGAAGCTTCAGCAGAATAGGTGTGGAAATACTGGATACAATAATCAGCAGGATAACCGCTGTAAAATAAACGTCGGTCAGAAGTCCTACGGAAAGTCCCTTCTGGGCAACAATCAGCGCCACTTCTCCACGGGTCATCATGCCGATACCGATTTTTAAGCAGTCATGATTCTTAAACCGGCACATCTTCGCCATCAGTCCACAGCCGATAATCTTGGCAACCAGACCTACAATCACAAAGCATATGGAAAACAGAAGGATTTCACCGGTCACACCGCTGATATTGGTCTTCAGACCGATGCTGGCAAAAAATACGGGACCGAACAGCATATAGGAGTTGATATCCATCTTCTCCGCAATATAACCGGAGTCCTGAATGGAGCAAAGGATAATACCTGCCACATACGCGCCGGTGATGTCGGCAATACCGAAATATTTTTCCGCAATATAGGCAAAAGCCAGACACAATGCCAGACCGATAATGGGAATACGTCTCGTATGCGGATATTTTTTATCCACAATCTTAAATACCTTATAAATAATATAACCCACCACAACGGCAAAAGCAAAAAACAGAACCGTACTTAAGATAACCTTTCCCGGATTGGAATCCGGGTTTTTGAAGCCGATAACAAAGGTCAGTACCACGATACCGATTACATCATCAATAATGGCGGCGCTTAAAATGGTAGTGCCTACCGTACCCTTTAATTTTCCCATTTCCTTTAAGGTCTGTACGGTAATACTTACAGATGTGGCCGTCAGAATAGTACCGATAAAGACTGCCTCGTAAAACTCATTATCTCCCCACGGTGCAAATCCGTAAAATCCCATGTAAAGCAGGGCTCCGCATACAAGGGGCACAAATACACCGGCCGTTGCAATCAGAAATGCTTTCGGTCCGGTTTTTAACAGCTCTTTCAAATCGGTTCCGAGACCTGCGGAAAACATCAGAAGCACAACTCCGATTTCCGCCATCTGTACAATAAAGTCCGTCTGCTGTACCAGTCCCAGTATGCTGGGTCCGATCAGTAAGCCCGCGACAATTTCTCCTACTACCTGCGGTGCCTTCAGCTTTCTTGCAAGCAGCCCGAAAAACTTCGCAAAAACAATAATAATTGCCAAATCCTTAAAAATACTGTACGCTTCCATAATTCTTCCCATTCTCCTTCATTAATCAGAAAAAGCAATCCTTGGATTTGCTCATCAGGAACCGGATTTTGTCCCCGTTCTCCCCGGCAAGTCCGTTAATCAGCTCTTCCGCTTCATCCTTGGAATTCTCGTTTACGCAAAATACACAGACATTTTTGCTGTTCCAGAAAAAGCCCTGTTTATACCATTTTATGTAATAAGAAATCCTGTTTTCCAGAAGTGTCTTTTCAATCCGGCTTTTGACATCCATATCCGCCGTCTCGCAAAGCTCCACTTCATTATGAACCTTTACCTTTGTGTAAATCGTCTGCATACCCGTTCACCTCTTTCCAATTTTACTATGAGTTCTAAAAAAATCAACTGCAAATAATTCTCTTTATTTTGGATTTTATCCGCTGCAGCGCATTGTCCGTGGATTTTTCATCCTTTCCCAGAACATGTGCTATCTGTACATACGTCATACCGGTTATATACAGATCCAGCACTTCCTTTTCAAATGAACTCAGCTCGTCCTCAATTTTTTTCTCCAGATTTTCCAGGTTCTCCCGGTCAATCACAAGCTGCTCCGGATTCTGCCCGTCATCCACAAGCTGGGCAAGCCACTTCTGCTGTTCCTCTTCTTCCCCTTCTTTGCTTTCTGCCGAAAGAGAAATATAGGAATTGAGCGGAATATGTTTTTTCCTTCCCGCCGCCTGTATTGCCGCATACATCTGCCTGCTCACGCACAAATCTGCGAAAGTATAAAATCCGGCATCCCTGCCGCTATCGTAATCCCGGACCGCCTTAAACAGGCCAATCATGCCTTCCTGAATCAAATCCTCTCTGTCAGCTCCCAGTATATACATGGATGCCGCCTTGTTACGCACCAGATTTTTATACTTTTCCATAATATAGTCCGTAACCGGTACTTCGCCCTCCCGGAGTCTGACAATCAGTTCTTCATCCGTAAACTGCCGATAATCCTGCATCGTAATACCTTCTCCTGCCGCAGATTATTACCCCCGCAGACGCTGTCTTACAATCTCATAAGCCAGTACGCCTGCTGCCACTGAAGCATTCAGGGAGTCAATATCCCCCTTCATGGGAATGGATGCCACCATGTCGCATTTTTCCTTCACCAGTCTGCCTACGCCTTCCCCTTCGTTGCCGATTACCACACCGATGGGACCTTTCAGGTTCAAATCATACATCACCGTACCGTCCATATCCGCACATACAAACCAAAGACCTTCTTTTTTCAGATCTTCGATGGTCTGCGCCAGATTGGTAACCTTTGCCACGGGTGTATAATTTAACGCACCTGCGGATGTTCTGGCAACGGTGGCCGTAAGACCTGCCGCCCGGTTCTTGGGAATAATCACACCGTGTGCTCCCGATAAATTTGCGGTACGGATAATGGCGCCCAGATTATGCGGGTCCTCTATGTTGTCTAAAAGGAAAATGAAAGGAGGCTCTCCCTTCTTTCTGGCATTTTCTAAAATATCCTCTACCTCCGCATAGGAATAGGCTGCCGCATAGGCAATAACCCCCTGATGCTTGCCGGTTTCCGACATCTGGTCGAGTCTTTCCTTCGTTACAAACTTAACGAGGGTTCCCGCTTTTTTTGCTTCCCGTTTGATGGTCATGACCGGTCCGTCCGTGCAGCCGTCCAGGATAAAAAGCTTATCTATGGTTTTGCCGGCACGGTAGGCTTCAATGACAGCGTTCCGTCCTTCTATGGTAAATTCTTCGTATCCCAATTCAATCTCCTTTGAAAACAATGTCTATTCCGTGGACATTGTTATTCTCCCTGTTATTTTCATTCAGTTCCGTTAATGTCCTTCGCGTACCGTAAGCTCCAGCCGGGTAAAGCCCTCCTTCATAAGCTCTAACACCCTGTCCATTCTGTCGGACAGATACAGATAACCCATAAGAGCTTCCAGTCCCGTTGCTTTCCGGTAGTCCGCCACGCTGGCATTCTTTGCCGTGGTGTAGGCCTTGGCGTTCCGTCCTCTTTTGTAAACCGCTTCTTCCTCTTCCGTAAGCAGCTCCTCCAGCGCCTCTATCATGGCGGCCTGGGTCTGTGCCTTTACAAAATGGCTGGAAATTTTATGCAGATCGTGTGCGGAGCGGTTGGCATGCTCCACCACAAAGGTACGCACCACCACGTCGTACACATCATCCCCGATATAAGCAAGCGCCAGCGGAGAATAACTCCTTACGTCCACCCCGGGCAGTGCAAATGTCTTCCTTATTTCCGAAACAAGACTTAAGCCTTCTTCCATTTTACGCCCTCTCTGGTATCTTCAATCACAATGCCCTTTTCCAAAAGCTCTGCACGGATGGCATCCGCCTTTGCAAAATCCTTTTCCTTCTTGGCTGCTTTTCTTTCTTCAATCTTGGAAAGCACATAAGCCTTTAATTCTTCATCCACGGACTCCTCCGTGCTGTCTGTAGCCTTGCCGGACAGTAAATCCAGGGAAAGTACTTCGTCAAAGCTCTTTACCAGTTCTCTCTTGGTCTTGTCGTTCATGTCTGCCTTTAGCATCTCATACAGAACGGTAATCGCCATGGAGGAATTTAAGTCATCGCAGAGGGCATCTTCAAAACGGGTTTTGTACTCTGCAAATTTCTCTTTGTCCACTTCTCCTTCCTCGGATAAATCGGCAATTCTCTTTAAGAGCTTATTGTAAGCGGTCGTCATGTTGTCCAGCACTTCATAGGAAAACTCAAGCGGCTTGCGGTAATGGGACTGTAAGCAGAACAGTCTGTATACAAGGGGATTGTAGCCCTTTTCTTCCAGTAAGGAAACGGTCAGGAAATCGCCCTTGGATTTGCTCATCTTGCCGCTCTTGTCGTTTAAGTGATGCACATGGAACCAGTAATTGCACCATTTATGTCCGAGATAGGACTCACTCTGCGCAATTTCATTGGTATGGTGCGGGAAAATATTGTCCACGCCGCCGCAGTGGATATCCATGTATTCGCCCAGATGTTTCATGCTGATGCAGGAGCATTCAATGTGCCAGCCGGGATATCCCAGTCCCCAGGGGCTTTCCCATTTTAATTCCTGGTCATCAAATTTGGACTTGGTAAACCAGAGCACGAAATCACTCTTGTTCTTCTTGTTGGTATCCTCTTCCACGTCGTCCCTGACGCCTACCAAAAGTTCATCCTCGGTCTGTCCGGAGAATACGTGGTAATTCTGCAATTTGGAAGTATCAAAATAAATGTTGCCGCCCATTTCATAGGCGAAGCCTTTTTCCAGCAGCACCTCAATCATATGGATAAATTCGGGAATGCAGTTGGTCGCCGGTTCTACCACATCCGGACGCTTGATGTTTAACTTTCTGCAGTCTGAAAAGAACGCATCCGTATAGAACTTTGCCACCTCCATAACGGTCTTGTGCTCTCTCTTGGCACCCTTTAACATCTTGTCCTCGCCGGTATCCGCATCGCTGGAAAGATGCCCTACATCCGTAATATTCATGACACGCTTTACATCATAGCCTAAGTAGCGGAGTGTTTTCTCCAACAGGTCCTCCATGATGTAGCTTCTTAAGTTGCCGATATGGGCAAAATGATATACGGTAGGTCCGCAGGTATACATTGCCACCTTGCCGTCCGTATTGGGCACAAACAATTCTTCCTTCTTGGTAAGGGTATTGTAAATGTGTAATTTATTTTCCATTTTTACATTGCCTCCGATTGTCGTTTTCCTATATTGTTTTTGATAAGAAACCGTTTTTCCATGGGTACACTACCACATGTATAGTATACATTTAGTAGAATAAGCAAAAAAATGCCGTTTGTCAAGAAACAAAGCGCTTCCGAGCCCTCTTTATTCCTGCATTACGGCAAAAAACGCATCCCGCTGTGAGCTGCGCCTTGTCTTATAAATTTTTCGTACATCCCGTGCATCCCGCACATCCGGATGCAGTTCTGCTCTTTTCCAAAAGCTCCACATCCTGGGCGTACAGTTCTCTCGGGCTGTTTAACATGCAGACAGCCTGAGCGGATATTCCTTCCTTGTTGCCGGTAAAGCCAAGCCCCTCTTCCGTAGTGGCTTTTACGTTTACCTGGGAAAGGGTAATTCCCAGCCGTCCTGCGATATTTTTCCGCATTTCATCAATATAGGGACGCATTTTGGGCGCCTGCGCTATAATGGTGGCATCAATATTTTCCACGAAGAAACAGTTTTCCTCCAGCAAATCCCTCACTTTTTCCAAAAGCACCAGCGAAGAAATGCCTTCGTAAGCGGCATCCGTATCCGGAAAATGTTTGCCGATATCGCCCAGTGCCGCCGCTCCCAGCAGCGCATCCATAACGGCATGCAGCAGTACGTCCGCATCCGAATGCCCTAAAAGACCTTTTTCATACGGGATTTCCACCCCGCCGATAATCATCTTTCTGTTTTCCGCCAGTCTGTGTACATCATATCCCATTCCGATTCTCATATGTTACCTCCGTTGGTATCTCCACCGGTATTACCGTTTCTGTTTCGTTTTTCCGCTTCTGTTTTCCCTGTCTGTTCCGATTTTTTTAGTCTGCCGTGTGGCTATGCGGTTTTTAAGTCCGCCACATGCTGTGCAATCAAATCTTTCGCCTCTTCCATGCTGATACCCGCTTCAGCAAGCATCCTGGTAATGGCCTCCGCTTCCTTGTTTCTTTTTTCCGTAATCAGGTCATTCAGTTCTCTTTCCTCCGACTGGATACGCACCTTTAATGCCCCAATCAGTTCTTCCTTTTCCCTGATTTTTTCGTCTATGGATTTTCTCTGTCCTCTTGCCATATGCTGACCTCACATTCCGCCCCTCGGGGCTTTTTTACCAGTATATGGACAAGATGGGGAAATTATACCTCGGAATCCATTTTTTTGTAAATCCAGCCTCGGTCCGCGTAGCAGGCATTGCAAACCCGGAATTCATAGCCGAAGGGCAATGTCTTTCCGCAATATTTACAGGTGTTGATATATTCTTTTTTATTCTTGGCAAGAGCCTGCATGATGCTTAACTCCGTCTTTTCCCTTGCCGCATCCAGACGCCTTACGTCGATTTCCTTGCCCAGTCTGTTGGAAAACTGGTGGTATAAATCCAGCATCTTATAGTATGTTTCGTACCGCATCAGACCCTTGTCGTTGCAAATGCCGAGCGTTGGGAAAAACAACGTCACATCCGCCGTATAGGTCTTGCAGTATTCCAGCCACAGGGACACAATATCCCTGTTTTTGACATCGATGGAGCAGGTTAACATCCGGTAAAGAACATGCTTGTCCTCAAAGCCGTCGATGTCCTTCCGCTCCCGGTAAGCCTTTTCATAGAGGAAAAGCATATCCTCAATGCTGATTTTTTCAAAGGGCTCGTCCGGCTCCACGCTTTTCCACACCGTTAAAATCCTGTCAAGGGGCTCGTCCATGTTAAGAAGCACCGTCGGAAAGCCCAGACTTACCTTTTCAATCGGAAGTTCTTCCTTATTATAGCGATCTTTGATATACTCCCATTCCTCGTCACCGCAGGCATTCACATAGCCGGTATCATACATGCCGAATCTTCCCGCTCTTCCCGCTATCTGACGGATTTCCGGTACGGTAAGCTTTCTTTTTTCCTTGCCGTCAAATTTTTCCGCCTGTAAAAATACAATTCGTCGTACCGGCAGATTCAAGCCCATACCGATGGCGTCCGTGGAAACCACCACTTTCGTTTCCTTTCCGGCAAACAGATGAATCTGTCTGCGGCGGATTTCCGGCGGCAGGCTGCCGTAAACCACACTGGTCTTAATGCCTTCCCGCTCAAGACGTCCGGCAATATCCAAAACCGCCCTCTTGGTAAATACGATCAGGGCATCGCCGTCCCTTACATCATCCGGGAACACAAAGGGCCTTTCCTCATAAACAAGCGGCGTCTTTCTTTCATAGTGATGCTCCTCATAGGTATCGCCGCACATGTTGATTAAGTGCTTGATAACCTTTTCCCCGGCAGGACTCATGCAGATGTGGATTTCCTTTGCCTGTACGCCCAAAACGGCTCTCGTCCAGGAGTGCCCTCTGTCGGAGTCCACTATCATCTGCGCCTCGTCAATGACCGCAATATCATAGACCTGTTCCGTATCCATCATTTCTATAGTGGAAGAAATGACCCGGCTGTTTTCCTGATAAATGCATTCCTCACCGGTCAGCATGGTGCAGGTTACCCCTTCGTCCGTCATCTTTTCATACACTTCCAGCGCCAGCAGACGCAAAGGACCTAAGTACGCTCCGTTTTCCGCTTCCTTTAAGCGGGTCAGGGCATGGTAGGTCTTTCCGCAGTTAGTCGGACCGATGTGCAGGATAAAATGTCTCTGCATGGCACGCGCTTTGGGAAATTCCGTTTCCGGCTTCAAGGGTACCAGATCAATAATCTGTTCCCGGATGCCGTATTCCGCATAGGAAACCGTAAGCTCTTTTAAGGTTCTGACACAGAGTTCCCCGTTCATCTCATTCCTAAGATAGTCCAGAAATCTCTCCGTGACAATTTCCTGTTCCGAAGGCTTCATGGCAGCCAGATCCAGCCGTACCAGCTCCGGCAGAAGGAAATCCCGGATTTGCATAATGGCTACCTGATTGTTCTGCTTAAAGGCAAAGTAGCAAAGATTTCTCACCTGTCTGTGATAGTCCTCCAGCTTTGCTTCCTTCACATGACCGGACCTTATCCTCTGCAGCTCTATGGACAGGCTTTTGGCTCTTTTGGCATAACCCACCTTGCCGTCCTGATTCTTTTTTCGGTACCGGGCTGTACCCTCCCGGTATTGTGTAAAATAAAATTGTGACAGTTTTTCCTTCTTTACCATGCTCCTGTTTCTCTCCAATCTTTTCCAGTATACACTAACCGCCACAATTACACCACAAAAAAATGCAGAAAAATCCGGCACTTTATGCCCTCGTACAAATTTCTTCAAAAATTTTCAAAAAATCTATTGACAAAATGCCCTTATATAGGCTACAATAGCCAAGTCGGTTGCGACAAGGGGTCTTAGCTCAGCTGGGAGAGCATCTGCCTTACAAGCAGAGGGTCATAGGTTCGAGCCCTATAGGCCCCACTCCGAAAGAACTTTCGGAACAAAATTTTATATGTTTTTATTCCTTATGGCGAGATAGCTCAGTTGGCTAGAGCATACGGTTCATACCCGTAGTGTCGAGGGTTCGAATCCCCCTCTCGCTATTTTTTATTGTTTAAAATTTCTTTCAGCTATAAAAGTATAAAAGAGCAGGTGCCTACGCCCTGCTCTTTTACTTATGGTATCACAACGTCAAATCTTCTACACTTACACCCATGGATGACAATTTTGCAGTGGTTGTCTTAATCTGATACTCCAGTTCTTCATTGAAAGTATCACCATTTGCCTTTTTAATCCGTTGCAAATTTGTGTACTGTTCTATCAGCACCGTTTTCAATTCATTATCCGTCATTCCTTCCATCCTTTCCACCGCCTTTCCTTATATGTTTCAGTATAGCGGTTTTGTTTTGCGTTTACAAGTTTCTTTTTATACATTTAATATTTGAGAATAAAGCAGGAATTTCCGACCTGTGCGGAACCATTGGGAGTTCCCTCACAAAAAGATTTGAAATTAGATTGTTATTTTGATAAAAGAAAATCTGCTTTACAGTCATAATAACACAGACTGCAAAGCAGATGCAAGAATTTTTAAGTTTCCGTTTCTACATTCTGTCCGGTGCGGAAAATCCCAGCACATCGATACAGGTTTCCATAATTTCCTTGGTCAGTACCAGAAGGGCAATCAGACCTTCTTTTCTCTTCTCATCCTCTTCCGCCAGAATTCTGGTTTCGTGGTAGAAACGGTTGAAGGCGTTTGCCAGGTCGTAGATGTAAGCGCAAATCTTGTGGGGTGCCAGTTCGGCTCCCGCACTCTCCATGGTGCTCTTGAAGCCCGCAAGCTGCATCATCAGATCCTTTTCGGAAGCGCTTACGGCATCCATAAGCTCTGCCGTATCCGGGCTGCCACCCTGTTCCTTATACTTGTTCAGGATGGACTTGATGCGGACAATGGTGTAAAGGATGTAAGGACCGGTATCACCCTCAAAGGAGGTAAAGCGGTCTAAGTCAAACACATAGTCCTTGGATGCCTGATTGGAAAGGTCGCCGTATTTCAAGGCTGCCAGTGCAATCAGTTTGGCTGTATTCTTGGCTTCCTCTTCGGAAAGCTCATGGTTTTCGGTAATCTTGCGGTACATTTCCTCGGTAGTTTCCCGAATCAGCACCTCTAAGCGCATAACGCCGCCATCACGGGTCTTAAAGGGCTTTCCGTCCTTACCGTTCATGGTGCCGAAGCCAATCCACTTTAAGATGGTTTCCGGTTTAACAAGCCCGGTCTTTCTTGCGCAGCGGAATACCTGCACAAAATAAAGCTCCTGTCTCTTATCCGTCAGGTAAATGATTTCATCGGGATGAATATTCTCCATACGGTCCATGATGGTTGCAAGGTCCGTGGTGTTGTAAAGGGATGCGCCGTCGGATTTCAAAATCATGCAGGGAGGAATTTCCTTGGTATCGGTATCTTCCTTCACATCCACTACGAGGGCGCCTTCGCTTTCGTGGGCATAGCCTTCCTTCTTCATGTATTCCACCATGCCGGGAATGATGTCATGGACATCGCTTTCCCCTTTCCATAAATCGAAATCCACATTCAGGCTGCCGTAGTTTTTCTTTAAGTCCGCTACGGAAACATTTAAGATATGCTTCCAGATAGCGCGGTATCCTCTCACACCGCTCTGCATCTTGAAGGTAACATCCATGGCTTTTGCCTTGTATTCCGGGTCTTCCTTGCTCTTTTTGCTGGCTGTGGGATAAAGCTCCTCTAATTCGGAAATAGTAAAGGGCGCTTCTGTGGGATATTCTCCGGTAAAGCTGTCATCAAAATAAACCAGATCCGGCTTTCTTTCCTTTAATTCGGTAATAACCAGACCCATCTGCAGCCCCCAGTCGCCCAGATGCACATCGCCGATGACCTCATGACCGCAGTAACGTAAAATACGCTTTACGCTTTCGCCGATAACAGCGGAACGGATATGTCCTACATGGAGGGGTTTTGCGATGTTGGCTCCGCCGTAGTCCACTACAATTTTCATGGGCTTTTCCGGTTTGTCCAGACCGAATTTATCCGCCTTTTCCATTTCTTTTAAGTAATCGGTAAAAAAGCTGTTCTTTATTTTCAAATTAAGGAAACCGGGAGCCACTGCCTGCACCTCGGCAAAAACCTTGCTGTCGCTTAATTTTTCTGCCACATCATTAGCAATCATAATCGGCGCTTTGTGGTACTTCTTGGCGCCTGCCATGGCGCCGTTGCACTGGTATTCACAAAGGTCGGGGCGGTTGGATACGGTTACCCGTCCCAATTCCGCATCGTATCCGGCTGCCGCAAATGCCTGCTGCATTTCCTCCGATATCAAATCCAAGATTTTCTTCATACTGCTCTTTTCAATCCTTTCCTAACCTGCACATTATTGGTAACAACTTATTCCTTTTCTCTGCGCTGTCTTTCCCGTTCCGCCTTGGAATAGGTGCAGCCGCAGAAATCCTGTCTGTATAATCCGTATTCCCCGGACAGCTCTATGGACTGCTTATAGCCTTCTTTTTTCTTAAAATCCGACGGCAGCCACAAAATCCCCAGTTCTTTTTCGATGCGCTGTCCGATTTCATTTAACTTTGCCGCGTTTTTTAAGGGGCTGATGGTAAGGGTGGTGCCGAAATAGGAAAATCCCCGTGCCAGCGCTTCTTCCGCCGTTTTCCGAAGCCGCATTTCATAGCAAAGAAAGCAGCGCTCACCGCCTTCCGGACAGTCCGCATAGGGCTTTGCCATTTCAATAAATTTGTCAAAATCAAAACAGCCGTCCACGTAGGAAATTTCATAGCCTTTTGCCTGTCCCGATTTTACCTGTTCATTGTAAATACCAATCAGCCGTTTCTGTTCCTCCGCCCGTTTCCGGTATTCCTCCTGTTCCGTAATGTTGGGGTTGTAGTAAAACACCGTAATCGCAAAATAAGAGCGGAGATATTTCAGCACATAACTGCTGCAAGGTGCACAGCAGCTATGCAGGAAAAGAGTGGGGACTTCTTCTCCACTCTCTTGTTTCTTTTCTATCCCTGCAAGGATTTTTTCTAATTCCTTCTGGTAATTCACTACCTGCATTACAATTCCTCTATGGTAAGAAACGGGGTAAAATCCTCTGTGTCGGAGCCTAACTTTCCGCCGAAGGAAGCCATCCATTTCTGCATGATTTCTCTTACGCTTTTCGCTTCCTCTGCCGGATAGGTCACTGAATATACCTGCTGCATTCCGAGCCCGGAAAGGGTGTCTTCATCCTCTTTCCGCAAGGACTCCTCAAAATCTTCCACATATACCGAACCGTTTTCCAAAGTAAGCTCCAAAAGATTGATTTCTTTCCAGATTTCCACTTTTTTCTTGTCAAAGCCCGCATCGGTCAGCACCTGTGCCAGCTCCTCTGCCGTGTGCTTTTCGGGAAGCAGGTACAGAAATGATTTCTCCACTGTTTTCTCTCCCATAAGTCCTCCTTACTATAAAGAAGCAATATCCACTAAGGAAAGCTTGTCAGCCGTATGCTCTAAGCTGGTGGCCAGCGCGTTTGCCGTATCCATGGCGGTGATACAGTAAACACCGGTTTCAATCGCGGTACGGCGGATTAAGAAGCCGTCTCTTGACTTGTCACGTCCCTGGGTCGGGGTGTCGATTACCAGGTCAATCTTATGGCCTAACAGAAGGTCCATGACAGTCGGGGATTCCTGGGAAATCTTATTGATTTTACGCACCTTCACGCCTGCATCCTTTAAGGCTGCCGCCGTACTTCTGGTTGCGTAAATGATATAGCCTAACTTTTCAAAGCGGCGTGCCACATCCACTGCTTCCGGCTTGTCCGCATCCTTTACGGTAATAATCATCTGCTTATGCTTGGGCAGTTCCACACCGGCTCCCATGAACGCCTTAAACAACGCTTCGTGGAAGGTTCTGGCAATACCTAAGCATTCACCGGTGGACTTCATTTCCGGTCCTAAGCTGATTTCCGCACCACGGATTTTTTCAAAGGAGAACACGGGCATCTTGATGGCAAAATACTCTGCTTCCTTCTGCAGTCCCGGCTCATAGCCCAGTTCTTTAATGGTCTTTCCTAAAATAACCTCTGTTGCCAGGTCCACAATGGGAATACCGGTTACCTTGCTGATGTAAGGTACGGTACGGGAAGAACGGGGGTTGACCTCGATAACGTAAACATCCTCGCCGATGGCAATAAACTGGATGTTAATCAGACCCTTGACATGCAGCGCCTGTGCCAGTCTCCTGGTATATTCCGCAATTTTTTCCTTCACTGCCATATCGATGGTCGGTGCCGGATATACGGAAATGGAGTCGCCGGAGTGGATACCGGTTCTCTCGATATGCTCCATAATGCCGGGGATTAAAATGTCCGTACCGTCGCAGACTGCATCGACTTCCACTTCCTTACCCTGCAGATATTTATCTACCAGAATCGGGTGGTCCTGTGCAATACGGTTGATGATTGCCATAAACTCTTCGATTTCTTCATCGCTTGTAGCAATCTGCATACCCTGTCCGCCAAGCACGTAGGAAGGTCTTACCAGTACCGGATAACCTAAGCGGTTTGCCACTTCCTTAGCTTCTTCCGCGGTAAATACGGTACCGCCTGCCGCACGGGGAATTTCGGTCTTCTGCAGGATTTCATCGAACAGCTCTCTGTCCTCTGCCGCATCCACATCCTCTGCCTTGGTGCCTAAAATGGGAACGCCCATCTTCATCAGGCTTTCGGTCAGTTTGATTGCCGTCTGTCCGCCGAACTGTACCACCGCGCCGTCGGGCTTTTCAATATTTACTACATTTTCCACATCTTCCGGTGTCAGCGGTTCAAAATACAGCTTGTCCGCAATATCGAAGTCGGTGCTGACGGTTTCCGGGTTGTTGTTGATGATAATTGTCTCATATCCTGCTCTTGCAAATGCCCAGGTGGCATGTACGGAGCAGTAGTCGAATTCAATACCCTGTCCGATACGGATGGGGCCGGAACCGAGCACTAAAACCTTCTTCTTCGTGCGTTCGCCGTTTGCCTCGCACTCGCCGCCGAAGCAGGAATAATAGTAAGGCGTGCTTGCCGCAAATTCTGCTGCACAGGTATCTACCATCTTGAATACTGCCTTGATGCCGTTTGCGTAACGCATTTCCTTGATTTCTGCTTCTTTTTTGCCGGTCAGTCTGGCAATGACGTTGTCCGGGAATTCGATTCTCTTGGCTTCTTTTAACAGCTCTACCGTAAGAGGACCTGCCTTTAAGGCATCTTCCATTTCCACAATTCTCTGGATTTTATCGATAAACCAGAGGTCAATCATGGTAATGTCATGAATTTCTTCGTAAGTAATGCCCTTTCTCAAGGCCTCTGCAATAACCCAGATTCTCTGGTCATCCACAATCTTTAATCTCTCGTATAAATCTTCTTTGGACAGTGCGGAGAAATCGTAGCTTAACAGGCAGTCCACATGCTGCTCCAGAGAACGGATTGCCTTCATGAGGGCGCCCTCGAAATTGGTGCAGATGCTCATAACTTCACCGGTTGCCTTCATCTGGGTGGTCAGAGTTCTCTTTGCGGTGATGAACTTATCAAACGGCAGTCTGGGCATCTTGACAACACAGTAGTCCAGCGCCGGTTCAAAGCTGGCATAGGTCTTGCCGGTAATGGCATTCTTGATTTCGTCCAGTGTATAGCCCAGTGCGATCTTTGCCGCAACCTTGGCAATGGGATAACCGGTTGCCTTACTTGCCAGTGCGGAAGAACGGCTTACACGGGGATTTACTTCGATAACACAGTATTCAAAGCTGGTGGGATGCAGGGCAAACTGTACGTTACAGCCGCCGGTGATGCCCAGCTCATTGATGATGTTAAGTGCAGAGCTACGAAGCATCTGGTACTCTTTATCGCTTAAGGTCTGGGAGGGTGCCACTACGATACTGTCGCCGGTGTGCACACCTACCGGGTCAATGTTTTCCATGTTACATACGGTGATGCAGTTGCCTGCGCTGTCACGCATTACTTCATATTCGATTTCCTTCCAGCCGGCAATACATCTTTCCACCAGAACCTGTCCTACACGGGAAAGACGGAGACCGTTCTCCAGAATTTCCTCTAATTCGGTCTGGTTGTGGGCAATACCGCCGCCGGAACCGCCTAATGTATATGCGGGACGAAGCACAACCGGATAACCGATCTGTTCGGTAAATGCCACACCGTCCTCTACGTTTTCCACTACCTTGGATGCGGCGCAGGGCTCTCCGATACGCTCCATTAAGTCCTTAAATTCCTGACGCCCTTCCGCATTGCGGATGGTTGCCGCCGTGGTGCCCAAAAGCTTTACATTGTGGGACGCAAGGAAACCGGATTCCTCTAATTCCATACCGAGGTTTAAGCCTGCCTGTCCGCCCAGGGTCGGCAGAATGGAGTCGGGCTTTTCTTTTTCAATAATCTGTTCCAGTACCTTTAAGGTAAGAGGTTCAATGTATACTTTGTCTGCAATATCCCGGTCCGTCATGATGGTTGCGGGGTTGGAGTTTACTAAGATAACCTCCACTCCCTCTTCCTTTAAGGAACGGCAGGCCTGGGTTCCTGCATAGTCAAATTCTGCTGCCTGACCGATGACAATGGGGCCGGAGCCGATTACCATAACTCGTTTTACATTGGGATTCTTAGGCATTTTTGTTTCCTCCTTCCTTCTTGTCCTTCATCATATCAATAAATCTGTCAAACAGATAGCCGGAGTCCTGCGGTCCGGGGCATGCTTCCGGATGGTACTGCACCGTGAAGATGCGCTTGCCGGTGTAGGAAAGACCTTCGTTGGTTCCGTCGTTTACATTGATGAAAGCGGGAACCGCGATCTTCGGGTCCAAGTTGTCCGTGTCTACCACATAGCCATGGTTCTGGGAAGAAATATACACTCTTCCTGTGGCAAGGTCCTTGACCGGATGGTTGCCGCCTCTGTGTCCGTATTTTAATTTATGAGTATCCGCTCCTGTGGCAAGCGCCATAAGCTGATGGCCTAAGCAGATAGCAAAAATAGGAATATCCGTGTCATAGAGCTTTTTAATCTCTTTAATAATTTCGGTGCACTCCTTCGGGTCTCCCGGTCCGTTGGAAAGCATGATGCCGTCCGGTGCATCCGCAATGATTTCTTCCGCTTTTGTCTGTGCGGGATAAATGGTTACCTCGCAGCCTCTCTGGCAAAGAGAATGAGGAATGTTTCTCTTTGCGCCGAAGTCCATCAGCGCTACCTTTAAGCCGGCTCCGTTCAGTTCCTTTACCATGGAGGGGCGCATCTCGCGCTTTCCTGCTTCATAATCGGCCTTCACGAAAACGGCAGAACCGGAAATGGGGCCGTTGTCGGCAAGATCCTTAGAAGGCGCCATGGTATATTTTTCACTGCAGGTTACTTTTTCCACCACATTGCCCGTGGTATAAGCCTTTAACTTCGGAATGACTTCCTCTAACTTGTAATCGGCATTGGTGGTAATCATACCGTTCATGGTACCCTTTTCTCTCAAAATCCGGACCAGGGCTCTGGTGTCGATGCCTTCGATACCGGGAACGCCGTTCTCCTCAAGATATTCCTGAATGCTTACATCGCATCTGAAATTGCTGGGAATTCTGGATAATTCCCTTACAATAAATCCGTCCGGCCAGGGCTTTAACGACTCACAGTCCTCTCTGCACACACCGTAGTTTCCAATCAAAGGGTATGTCATACATACAGCCTGTCCCGCGTAGGAAGGGTCCGTCAATACCTCTAAGTAACCGGCCATTGAAGTATTAAATACGATTTCGCTGATAATTTCCTTATCCGCGCCGATATGATTTCCTTCAAATACGGTTCCGTCTTCCAAGATTAAAAATGCCTTCATACATGCTCCTCTCTGCATATTCCTCCATGCTTGATATTCCTGTTATTTATCTTTGCGCAATCGTTTTATTATAGCATAAGTCATTTTGCGATTCAACTCATTTTCTATTGCCAAAAAGCGGTTTTTTCTTTTATAATAATCCATATCATTTATAAGAAAAAGGAGCTTTCACGTAAAATGACCGAAAAAATATATGACACAAATCCCCATATTACCCAATTTGAAGCCACAGTGCTGTCCTGCGTGCCCGTAAATGACTGCTTTGCCGTTATTCTGGACCGCACCGCTTTTTTCCCCGAAGAAGGCGGCCAGGGCTCCGACAGCGGTACGCTTGGCTCCCTCCCCGTACTGCATGTGTCCATTGGCAAAGACAATACCCTGACGCATTTCCTGCCGTCCCCTCTTCCCGTAGGCGAAAAGGTATCCGGCACGGTGGACTGGGAACAACGCTTTGACTATATGCAGCAGCACACCGGCGAACATATTCTGTCCGGTCTCATGCATAAAAAATGGGGCTACGACAACGTAGGCTTCCATCTCAGTAATGATTATACCACATTAGATGTAAACGGTTCCATTTCTTTGGAAGATATTTCCGAATTGGAAAAAGCAGCCAACCGGGTGATATTTGAGAATCTCCCCGTAAAGGCCTACTTCCCTTCTCCCAAGGAACTATCTTCCCTTTCCTACCGCAGCAAAATCGAAATTGAAGGGGCCGTCCGGATTGTGGAAATCCCCGGAGTGGACCTCTGTGCCTGCTGTGCTCCCCATGTGGACACCACCGGTCAGATCGGACTTATCAAAATCACCGAAACCGTTTCCCACCGCGGCGGCATGCGCCTTACCATAAAATGCGGCATGCGTGCCCTCGCCGATTACGGTACAGACCTTTCCGTTCTCCGCCTTTTAAGCAACAGCCTTTCGGTACCCTTTGAAAAAATCCCGGATGCCGTGGAGCGCTTAAAGCAGGAGGCTTTTGAAAAGCAGCAGCGTATCAATGTGCTTCAAGAAAAACTGCTCCTGCAGTCCCTCTCCTCCCTGCCGTCGTACGTCGAAACGGACCATGCCGTTTTGTTTACGGAGCCCATGGATGTAAAGGCTGTCCGCAATGCGGTCAATACCCTGACGGCTTCCTATCCCGGCTATTCGGTTCTGTTCTCCGGTTCGGACGATACCGGCTACACCTTTATTGCCGGAGGCGGCGAAGCCTTCGACTGCACGCAGTTAGCGGCTATTCTTCGGGAAAAGCTTTCCGCCAAGTGCGGCGGCTCAAAAAAAATGATACAGGGCAATGTAAATGCCACGAAGGAGGCCATCCTCGCTGTATTACCGTAATCCGCAAAAAACACCCATAAGACTGTCATTTCCGACAATCTCATGGGTGTCTTTTTATACTAAAACCTTGGATAAAAATTCTTTTAAACGAGGGTTCTTCGGATTTGCGAAAAATTCTGCCGGAGGCGCACTCTCCAAAATCTGTCCGTCATCAATAAACAGAACATTGGTCGCCACTTCCTTGGCAAATCCCATTTCGTGAGTCACGATAATCATGGTCATGCCCTCTTTGGCAAGCGCTTTCATCAAATCAAGAACTTCTCCTACCATTTCCGGATCCAGCGCACTGGTGGGTTCGTCAAACAAAATGACATCTGGCTTCATGGCAAGACTTCTGACAATGGCAACTCTCTGCTTCTGTCCTCCGGAAAGTGTGGAGGGATACACATTCGCTTTATCCTCCAGACCGATTTTCCGAAGAAGCTCCAGAGCTTCCGCCTTTGCCTCTTCCTTAATCTTTGCAGGAGTGGTGTTTATGGGCAACGGCTCCTTTTTTGCATCCTTTTTCCGGAATACATTGGAAATTTTAAGGAAGAAATTCTTTTTCTTTGCTTTTCTTAAATCCTGACATCTTACATACACGGGAGCCAGCATAATATTCTGCAGCACGGTCTTGTTGTTAAACAGGTTGAAATGCTGGAATACCATGCCCATGTGTCTTCTGTGCACGTTGATATCCACTCTCATATCGGCAATATCCACACCGTTGAAGATAATCTGTCCGCCGGTGGGATCTTCCATACAGTTTAAGCATCTTAAAAAAGTACTTTTACCGGAACCGGAAGGACCGATTACCACGACGATATCACCCTTGTTGATGGTTACATCAATACCCTTTAAGACTTCGGTATCTCCAAATTTCTTTTTCAGATTAATGACGTCTATCACTTTTTCTCAGGCTCCTTTCCATAATCTTAATGCCTCCGCTGATAAGCAGCACTATCACTATATAAATGATGGCCATTACCAGGTAAGGAACCATAAACTCGTAACTGTTGCTTCCGATGTAGTTGAATGCCACATACAAATCAGCTGCGCCTACAAAGCTTACTACGGAAGTTTCCTTAATCAGAGCAATAAACTCATTTCCCAAAGTCGGCAGAATATTTTTCACCGCCTGCGGAATGACAATTTTCATCATGGTCGTACCAAAGCTTAAGCCTACGGCACGTCCCGCCTCCATCTGTCCGTGGTCCACGGAAAGAATACCGCTTCGCATGATTTCCGAAATATAGGCACCGCTGTTTAATCCGAATACCAGAATGGATACATTTACGCCCGTCATTTTCACTCCTATAATCGGCAGCATAACATAATAAAATACCAGAAGCTGCACCACCATGGGAGTACCTCGGAAGAGCCCTACATAAAAGCTGCAGAATCCATTTAAAATTCTCGGAAGCACCTTGTATTTGGGAATGACCCTCACAGTGGCAATCAGCGTACCGATGACAATACCGATAATAAGACCGATTACCGCAATCAGAAGAGTATTCTTAAGGCCTTCCACAACCTTAACGTAACCGTTCTGTTCAATAAAAATGTTTATGAATTTATCTACTTTCAGATTAAAATTGCCCATGAAATCTTTTCAGTACCTTTCTGTTTTCGCTTTTACTTACTGCATCTTGTTGATGGCTTCGGTAATGCATTTAGCAGGTGCGGAGTCAATGATCACATATTTGATGTTGCCGTTAATCAAATCCTGTACGGCAAGGGAACCGTTCTTGTAGGGAACACATTCTGCTGCGGAAATTCCTGCGAATCCCCAGCTCTCATCACCTTCTACATAGAACTGACCGGTAGTACCGTTCTGCGCACCGATCTTAACGCCGCCTTCTGCTGCTTTTTCGTTTAACTTGGCTTCTACATCTTCTGCGCTCTTGCAGTCATCGAAATCGGTATCATCAGCCATAACAATCAGTCTCTGGGAAGCGCTGTAGTACGGATTGGAGAAATCTACATATTCTTTTCTGTCTTCCTTAATGGTAAGACCTGCCATAGCGATGTCGCATTTCTGCTGGCCTACGGAAAGACAAACCGCATCGAAATCCATGTTCTGGATAACCAGCTCTTTGCCAAGATAATCGGCAAGTGCTGCTGCGATTTCCATATCGATACCATAGTAGCTTTCACCCTGCATGTATTCAAAAGGCTCAAATGCTGCGTTGGTTGCTATTACAAGCTGATCCTTGGATTCATCTAAAGCTGCAGACTGTACGCCTTCCGGAGTGCCGGAGCCGAAGTAACGGTCACAGATTTCATCAAAGGTACCGTTTGTTTTGATTTCCTCAATAAATTCATTTACTTTCTCAAGCAGTTCCGGCTGTGTCTTATCCACACCGAATGCATATTCTTCACTGGTTAAGTCCACATCGATGACTTTGGTCTGCTTGGAACCGGAAGTACCGGCTTCTTTGCTGCCGCATCCTGCAAGGGTAGCTGCAGCGGTTACACATGTTAATACGATTGCTAATAACTTTTTCATAACTTTCCTCCTGTTTCAATATGCATTTTCATGCATTTATTTGCATAATATACCACTTTACATAAGAAAAATCAATCCGTTGCCGGCATTTCTTTTTGTATTTCTTTCGGTACCTTCTTCTGCTTTTCATATTCCCGGATATATAGGTACAGCCCGATGCTTCCCGCTATCACTTCCGACACCGGGAAAGCCAGCCAGGTATAGCTAAGCCCTATCAGGGAAAACAGGTAGAAGAACGGTATCAGGCAGAAAATCTGTCTGGTCAGGGAAAGCATCACACTTTTCACCGCCATGCCGACCGCCTGGAAATATACCGGCAAAATCAGGGAAATTACCGCCGGCAGAAAACTTAACCCTATGAGTAGCTTAACAGCGGCACGATGCAGGTCTGCAGTCCCATCAGCGGAATAAAGAAAAAGGTCTGCAGCTTGTAATACAGTCCCAGTACCGTTACCGCTTCATCGGAAAAGCCCGCTAAAATAATATTTAATGCCACAATGTAAACCGTGTAGAGCATCTGCATCAGAATGGACGGATAACCCAGCCGGTAAATTTTTGCCGCATATCCCTTGAATTCTCTCCACACGGGAGGTTTTCTTATGGCGGAGGAAGTAATCACGGCTGCCACAATCCTGTTTCTTATAAAGAAAAAAGACCCTTGATACAATCAAGAGTCTTATGCGGAAGAAGGGACTTGAACCCTCACGTACGTACATACACATGAACCTGAATCATGCCTGTCTGCCAATTCCAGCACTTCCGCAAGCAAGACATATTGTATCGTCTTTTTGACATTCTGTCAACCCTAAATTTTTTCTTTTTTTCACACAATAGAAAAAGCCACGCACTCCGCATGTTTTGCACCGCTTTGTGTATGGCTTTCTTTTATGTACTTCTTATTTTAGAAATATAAATTCAACAGATTTCCGGTATTGTAATTGTTGCCGTATCTGCCGTTTGCCGTATAGGTACCTGCCTTGCCTGCCTCACTGTCCGCCGCAAAATTAATCATGGATGCCTGTGCGGAAACACGGTAACCATAGGAACCGTTGCCCTGGAACAAAGACTTTGCAGTACTTACATCCGCCTTCATGAAGCTGTCCTTGTCAATGCTTAAGGTATTGTCCTCAGTTATCGTAATACCCACCTTTGCTAACAGCTTGCTGTTGGTAGCCGATGCATAAACCATATTGGTGGTTCTCTGGTTTATGGAACTGCTGTCCGTCTTTCCGGCTGCGGAAACTACGGAATTGTAATCCTTTACAAAGCTTTCCACTGCCTTGTAATCCTCATCCGTCATTTTATCTTCTTTGAATACGCCCTGGGAACCGGTTGCTAAAAGGGCATCTGCCGAGTCTTTTAATTTATCGGTTGTGCTCTGCACTTCTGCTAACTTCTTGGTGTCCTCGGAAGTATCCTTTGTAACCTTATCATTTGCCAAAGCAGCAACTTCCTTGCTGTGCCCCGGATTGTAATATGCCTTCAGAAGCTTTCCGTAGCTTCCGTTCTTGATGCTCATGTAATCCGACAGGAAATTTAAGTTGGTGCTTCCAGTAGAACTGCCAAGTCCCTGAAACAGATAAGAATAATTTTGTTTCGCTGAAATATACATACTCCATCCTTCCTTTCGTACTTACTATTATAACAAGTTTTCCGAAAAATGGCAATCTATTTTAGAGTATTTACCGCTTTTCGTCAGCTTCTGCCCTTACACAAGAAGGAAGCAGGCATAGCAGGCAATAATTCCCAGCATGCCGCAGACTTTTACCCAGTTCTTCTTAAATTTAACGGCTGCAAACATCAGCACGGTTCCCACGATGCCGAAGTAAATCAGGTTGACCGTCTTGGGGTCACTGAAATCGTATACGCCGCCCTTTATATACAGTACATCCGTCAGTGCTAAGATTGCCATATTGAAAATATTGCTGCCAATCATATTTCCTGCTGCAATATCAAAGCTTTTCTTTTTAAATAAAGCAACGGACGAAGCCAGCTCCGGCAGAGAGGTTGCAATTCCCATAAACAAGGCGCCCGCAATGCCCTTTCCCAAATTGAGTTTATCGGAAATTTCATCCGTAACATAAGAAATGACAATGCTTAATGCTATAATCCCGATGCTCACCAGCACAAAACGCACAATAACCTGTTTTAAGGTAAGGCGGCTGTCATCCTCATCGGAAGCCTCTCCCTCTTCCCCCGATAAATGCTTGAAGCTGACACCGTAGCATACGAAAATAATAAGACTGGTAATGCTTACCGTGAGAATTTCTACCTTCAGAATGCCCAGCATGTTCAAAAGAATTGCCGCGTAGCCCACCAATATGGTGCCCAGTACATACAAATGGCTCTTGGAAATATCTGCCTTGGAATAGGTCCTAAAAAACACCAGTGCCAGAACCGCCAGTATCAGCAAGTTGAACAAATCGCTTCCCAAAATGTTTCCCATGCAAAGTCCCGGCTGTTTTAGCATAAGTGTCGAAGAAATACTCGTAAACATCTCCGGCAGGGACGTTACCGCCGACAGCATGACACCGCCGATGAAAGCTCCCGACAGACTTGTCTTTTTGTCAATCAAGTCCACATAATCCGCTGCTTTAATAGCCAGAAAGGTAAGTCCGGCCGCCACACACAAGTACACTACATAAATCATAATTCATCCTCCTGTAAATAAAATGGCCAAAAAAATACCATGTATGCAGGTAATCATACACGGTTTTAAAAACTCCATGCACAATTACAGAATTGCACATGAGTCTCATTATTTAAGATATGCCAGGCATTGCTGCCGGTATGTTGACACATCACGCTTTCGGCGCCAACTACTCCCTCATTGGTAACTTTTGCATTTTATCGCATTTTTTCGGCACTGTCAAGTACGATGCTGTTCGTGTACCCATTCAAAGTTCTGCCTCTTCTGTCTGATTAAAAAGGGACAGCCGGCACGCTGGCCGGCTGTCCAAAACCCTAATACACCCTGTGGTCCGGAGAATGTCGTTTTGATATTATTTAGTGTAACATATCGGACCACAATCTATGGATAAAGATGACTTTACGCTTCCAGTAATTCCGATTCGAATCTACCGAATATATGTCGATTAAAATATGACTCTGCCATGGATTCCCCTTTCCAGGCATACCAGATGTCTTCCGGCACATCATAAAATCTGAGTATCTGTCCATCCGGTAATAATTCCAACTCCAGAGTGGCGCAAAGTGCATCGTATCCCGCAGCATTAATTGCTTTCGTAATTAGGTGGTATTTCTTCATTTGAATTCTCCTTATCAGGGTTTGACATATGTAAATGAATCAGACGTATGGTCATAGTGATAATAATTTCCTCCTATGTAAGCAAAATGCGTACATTTAATGCGGTAGATTTCGCCGCTCACGGCATTTTTGCATTCACAGGAACCGCAAAAAACATCATCATTAGTATCGGAGCCTCCTCCCGAGGTTGCAATGGTGGTCCAGAAAATACCATTTTTCTGCTGTACCTTAATGTCCTTTACACCCAGCTCCGATGCTGTTACCGTTGTTCCCGTTTCCGTCTGAATGTAGAGACCATAACTCATATAAGCCGCCGAAATATTACAGTTTTTAAGATAACTGGAATCCCTTCTCATACTGTTTTCATTAGGATTTCCGCACATTACAACATCCGGATTTTCCATAACCGCTTCCTGCACATGCATCTGCATACTCTCAACCGGACCTGCCGCCAGAACATCTGCAGGAATAATTCCCGCAAAAAGAATTGCCGATAATAGCAGTGATAAAATTTTACTTCTGTTTCTTTTCTTCATTGTTTTTTCCTCCTGAATTTTTTTGTATTTTTCCCCCTCATTATATATATGTGTTCAGAAAGCACTTTTGTTTCAAAAAAAGTAAAAAAAATTAAAAATTTTAAAAATATAGAAGGCTTTATGAATTTCTTTGTCAAAAATTCATAAAGCCCTCTTTTAAAAGGATACAGCTATTTCTTTCAGCTTCTCTATCGGCAACGTAGAATACACATAATATATATTATCACCCATCACAAAAAAAATCAGATTTTCCTTTTCAAATTTATATATATGGTACTCAACAGAATTAACCGTTTCCGTTCCTATATATTCTGCTTGGGGATTTGTTATTTCATCTTTAACTTTTTCGTCTTCAAATTGTCTTACCGAAACTTGAATATATTGATTGGAATTACTATAATTTCCATATTGCAATTCTACACGTTGGGGATAATTTCCAAATACTTTTATTTCTTCCAGTTCCATCCCCTCCGGCAAATATCCCGGCAGTAAAATTCCTTCCTTTGCTTCATCCGGTACCTCGTCCCAGGAAGTGTACACCTCTTTATCATGTACCTCATAGTCCATACCCATATCCCCTTCCCCTACATACATGTTGGACATGGTATTTTTGCGGTTGATGATAAGGTCGAACAGGTCTTTCCTTGCCGTGGCATACGTTGCCAGGTTCAGACCGGAAAATATCAGAATCATAATAGCAGCGGCAATTCCTATATTTTTCAGTACACGGAAACGGCGATGCTTCCCGGAAGCGGCTTTCCGCTCTGCCGAATCGGCAGAGTCCATAGCTTTCTCCCGCAAAGCTGCTTTCAGTTCCGCCCTGTCCGCCTCTTCCGAAGCCTGCTCCAGCTTTTCCGGATTATCCAGATAATCCTTTTCCAGTCGTTCAAAGGCTTCCTCCGGGTTGAAAGCTTTTCCGCCGGGCAGAGGCTTTAACGTATCCAGAAGATTTAATATATTTTCTATTTCCTCTTCATTCATATCCTCCGCCGGTTGACCGGTGAGCCGGTCCAGCCGGTTTTCCAGTTGTTTAATCAGTTCTTCCGTGGAATTTCGGTCCCTTCCGCATTCCGAAGTCTGCTTATTACTTGCACTCATTCCAGTTTCCCCTTATCTTATCCTTCATTCTCTTAATCTTTACACGCACCGTATTTTCATTCATGTTCAGTTTTTCTGCAATTTCCGCTGACTTATATCCACACAGATAATAAGTGAACATTTCTCTTTCTTCCGGCTCTGTCAGCGTTTCCCTCAAAAGCTGACTATCATCAATAAAATCCAGATTTGAGTCCGTGACGCCTATATTTTTAATCATATCCTTCTCTTGATAAGAAATCGTCTGATTGTCTTTCATCCTTATTTGATTATAAATATAATACTTGGCCGTCACCACCAGCCATCCCATCGGTTTACCGGACTTCCGGATTTCATCCCACTTAACAAATGCCAGCAGGAAGCTTTCCTGCACAACATCTTCCGTAATATCTCCCACTTTACCCTCTTGTATCTCCTGCAAACGTTCCACTACCCGATACAATTTCTTGGCGTACTTCAAATAAAACTCCCGGAAAGCTTCTCTCTCCTCCATAACTTTTCTTCGTACCTCTCCCGCCTGTATCCGTCATTCCCCGACATGCGGCAGCACACCATTCATTGTCATGCCGCTACACACTGAATAGTTGATTATCTGGTTACCAGTTTTCCGATGTATTCCAAACATCTTGTCAGCAGCTCATCTCTTTTCTCACGGTCACAGCTTGCCAGATAAGCATCCAGGTCAAAATCATCCCTTTTCTGCCCATTCACCAGGTAGTTGCTGTCTACGTGTAACTTTTCAAATAAAAGCTGCAGTTTTTCTACGGTAAGTCCACTGGCTCCGCTTTCCAGCCTGCGGTAATGGTCGTCACTGACATCTAAAATCTCTGCAAATCCGGCTTGTGAATAATTCATGTTTTCCCGAATTCGTTTTAACCTTTTTCCAATCTCCACATTACAATTTTTCTTCTCTTTCATCCTGTCATATCCTGCCTTTTTGCATGATAACGTAATCATATCAAGTAAAAAGGAAGCAAAGAAGTACATGATATGCCACATTTGTAAGGCATATTATGCCCGCTTATTTTAAGTATATGAAAGGCACTTTTCAGAGTATCTTTCGCAGCCTTTTGCATATCATCGGTTAAATCTGTTTGTGTTCTAAATGGAGATTGTGTTTTTCGGATTTCGGTTATAAAATAAAAAGAAAAGGAGATAGACCATGTTAGAAAAAAAGGAAACCATGCCTACGAATGAAGCTATGGCCATTAATCAAAATTATATGGCAGCAGAACGTACAGAATTGTCCAAGGTCCGTACCTCTCTTGCTTTGAATAACAGCAGGCTTGCTGCGGAACGTACCCACCTTTCCTATCTGCGAACCATCGTCACCCTGCTCGGCAGTGCTGCTACCTTATATCAGGCACTCCCCCTGCTCGGCGTCAGTAAAGTTTTTACCGCCGGCCTTACCGCCTTCCTGCTTCTTGCAGCCGCCTTCTTTATTTACAAGGATGCCACCACTTATCCCCGGCTCAAAAAGGAACTCGCCGAGATTGAACAGCGTATCTCATTTTTAGCTGACGAAACGGAAGGAAAAATGTATCATTGGGAGGAAGACTAAGCTTCCTCCCTTCCTCTTTACACACCTTTAATGTCTTTAATTTTCTGTTCTAATTCCTTGGCTCCGGTCTGTGCATTGGCAATCGCCCTGCACTGCTTTTCAAAAAGCTCCTCCGGACAATTCGCATAATTTTCGTAATACAGCTTTCCTATTTCTGCATAATTTTTCTTAATCACCTCTTCACAGGTTCCAATCTGGCTTTTCAGACTGGCAATTTCCGCAAGCTGCTTTGCCTTGTCTGCTACCACCTTCCCCTTGCTGGTAGCTGTTTCTTCCACTTTCTTAATAAAATCCATATAAGTTTCCTCCTTTCGAAGCCTCGTTTTACTGTCTGCGTAATAAAGAAAGCTCCTCTTCCAAATCCTTAATGCGTTTCTGCAGTTCTTCATTGTTATGCTGCAGTCTCTGAATATCCTCGAGAACCGGGTTCGGAAGGTCTATCTGGTTCATATCCTCTCTCGGTACGGACTGGTTGTTCCGTTTTACAACGCGTCCGGGAACACCGACCACCGTAGAATTGGGCGGTACTTCTTCCAGCACCACGCTGCCCGCGCCAATCTTGGAATTTTCACCTATGGTAAAGGAACCCAGTACCTTGGCTCCCGCACTTACCATAACATTGTTGCACAGGGTCGGATGACGTTTTCCGTGCTCCTTACCGGTACCACCGAGGGTAACCCCCTGATAAAGAGTTACGTTATCACCTACAATGGCCGTTTCTCCTATAATCACGCCATTGCCGTGGTCGATAAACAATCCTTTGCCGATCCGGGCGCCGGGATGAATTTCGATACCTGTCTTTCTGGCCCCTTTCTGGGAAACCCATCTTGCCCAGAAATAATGCTTTCCTTCATATAATTTATGTGCAATGCGGTAATAAATAATTGCCTTGAAGCTGGGGTACAAAAACACTTCCATATTGGAATGCATTGCCGGGTCCCGCTCCCTGATTACCTGCATTTCTTCTTTGATAAATTTTATAAAACCCATGATGTCATATCCTTCTTTTTTTTAGCTTATGCAGAGGAAAACAGTTTGTCAACGTGTTTTCCCCGCGAGTTCGCCATTACTCCTCTGTTATATCGGCGGTCTGCACCGGTATTACCTTCTGCAAATCGGCAAGTGACACTTCCACCTGATAACCGATTTTTCCGCCGCTGAATAAAATGGCTTCATAGTCTGCCGCCGTTTTATGAATAAAGGTTTTAAACAGTTTTTTCATTCCTATGGGCGAACAGCCTCCGTGCACATAGCCGGTAAGAGGCAGCAAATCCTTTGCCTTCAACATTTCTATGCTCTTTTCCCCGGCTGCCGAAGCCGCCTTTTTCAAATCAAGTTCCCTGTTGACCGGTACCACAAACACATAATGACTGCCTGTTTTCCCAACCGTTACCAGCGTCTTAAACACGGTATCGGGATTTTCTTTTAGGATTTCTGCCACTTCCATGCCGTTTACCGCACCGGTTTCTACATAACAATAGCTTTTATAAGAAATCTTTTTCTGGTCAAGCACTCTCATGACATTGGTTTTTTCATCTGCTTTTTTACCCATGCTACATCTGCCTTCCATATTTCACATATAGGTTACTGCATCTGCCCTCTTATATCGCACATGCAGGTTACTGCATCTGCCCTCTTATATCGCACATGCAGGTTACTGCATCTGCCCTTTTAAATCTCACATGCAGGTTACTGCACTAGACATTGTATCACAATCTGCAAACATGTTACAAGACGGATATTTCATGTCTTGGAAGTTCTTGGAAGTTCTGCTTTCTGTCTGCAATGACAATTCGTTATATGCCCGCCTGCATAATTTCTGACCTTATAATGGATAGGGGCAGAATGGCAGCCTCCGTTCCGTCCTCGCTGCTGCCGCACAAAATCCCTACCAGATATCCTTCCGCATCATAAACGCCGCATCCCGACATGCCGGAATGGGTTTTAGCTTCCACCAGCATCATATTGATACCGAAATCATCCAGATAAATCCAGGTATCGGTAACAGTTCCTTCCGTCACCGAGACATCCGTACCTTCTTCATAGCACAGAAAACGGACCGTATCCCCTTCCTTCAGCGCATCATAACGGGATACCTCAAAGGCTGCCGGTCTTGCTCCCTTAAAATCATCCTTTGCCGCCTGCAGAATCGCAATATCCGCATTTTCAGAAAGATACAGAAGCGTTGCTGTTTTCGTATCTCCCGATATGCCGGATGTAACATTGCACTCTGCCCCTATATTCATTCCCAGCATCATATGTCCGGCTGTCAGGATATAGGCGTTTTCTCCCTCGCAGGAATAAAGAACTCCCTGTCCCGACAAATACGGAGTTTCTATTTTTAACATATAATCATTCTCATTTTTCTGCTCTGTATCGGCATTTCTCCGCCAGGCTAAAATACCGATGGTTGCTATAATGATAACTATCGCTATTATAGTCAAAAGCCTTACAGCCCTTGCCTGCTGCTTATTCTGTTTGTCCATATACCTTCTTTTCACCCTCTTCGATTAACAGATTGCCTGTTTACGTGCCTTGCACTTTTTCTCCCATTGGCACGTAAACACCGCCAAATACACAAAAAGCCCGCCAAGGCGGGCTTTTTGAAAAAACAAGCAGAACGATAAGCCGGGTTATGTCGTTGGACAATCATCTATCTAACTCTGCCGTTACCGGCAGCCTTAAGCGACCTACCTGAAAACAGGCCGGGCAAGCCTATAGTTTTCTTTTGGTCTTGCTTCGGATGGGGTTTACATGGCTCCTGCCGTTACCGGCAGGACGGTAGTCTCTTACACTGCCTTTCCACCCTTACCTGCAGCACTTTCATGCTGCAGGCGGTTTATTTCTGTTGCACTGGCCTTGGAGTCACCTCCACCGGACGTTATCCGGCATCCCGCCCTATGAAGCCCGGACTTTCCTCACCCACTTACGTGGCCGCGATTGTCTGTCCTACTTGTTTTTACGAAGCATTAGTATAACATATCACGCGCACGCCGTCAACGCGGGGTGCGCATCACACCTTACACATTAAAACAGCTACCGCCGACAAACTCCCGGCATATGGAATTGTTGGGAAGGCTCTCGCTGCTGACTCCCAGGAAATAACCTAAGAATTTAAGTAACCGCTTGGCTTCAAAATATTCCGGTTCGTCCTTGCCGATATTGAAAAGAAGAGGCTCAGCAAACTGCTTTAAGACTGCCAGCTCGTAAACCAGAGCGGAATTAAACATGGCATCCGCGCTCTCCTGGAACGGGAAAATGTTTTCCTCTTCGCCCCGGCGCACGGAAGGCCACATCTGGATAGTTCTCTTGGCGGAAGCCCCTCTGGTGCGGGCATCGCGGACCATCCGGCGGAGCAGGCGGGCATCCGTCGTCGGAATGCGGTTGTGCTCATCGATGTTTAAGCTGGTCAGTGCGCTGATGTAAATCTTGAATTTGCTTTCGGAAGGCAGCGTATAGGACATCTTATCGTTCAGGCCGTGGATGCCTTCAATAACCAGTACGTCCTCTGCTCCAAGCTTCAGGGTATTGCCCTTGTATTCTCTCTGTCCGGTCTTAAAATTAAAGGTGGGCATTTCCACGGGTTCCCCGTTTAACAATGCCGTCATGTCCTTATTGAACTGCTCCACGTCAATGGCTTCCAGACATTCAAAATTGTAATCTCCGTTTTCGTCCCGCGGGGTAAATTCCCTGTTTACAAAATAATCGTCCAGGGCAATTGGATGCGGAGTCAGCCCCTGCGTGCGGAGCTGGATGGAAAGCCTGTGGGAAAAGGTAGTTTTTCCGGAAGAAGAAGGTCCGGCAATCATCACAAATTTCACATTGCCTCTTGCCACAATCTGCTTGGCAATTTCTCCTATCCGCCTCTCCTGCTCTGCCTCCTGTACCAGAATCATATCGCTGATGTTTCCGGCGCAGACCGCATCGTTCAAATCACCCACGGTTGTAATGTTTATCTTTTTATCCCACGTTTCCTCTTCGGAAAGAGTTTCAAAAAGCATATCCCGGTCGGGTCTTCCCGGCACAACGGCCGGCTCCTTCGCATCCGGCAGAATAAGAAGCATTCCTTTCTTATACGGAATCAGATCAAAATACTTCACATATCCCGCATTGGGAAGCATAAAACCGTAATAATAGTCGTAAAAGCCTTCCATTTCGTAGATATTCACAAAAGAGGAACGGCGGTAATGGAACAGTTTTTCCTTGTCCTCCATGCCGCACTCGCGGAACAGCTCCATAGCCTCTTCCAAATCGTAGGACTTTTTAATCATGGGCATTTTCAGTTCCACAAGCTCCTGCATTCTAACTTTCACTTTTTCCACAAATTCCGGTGTAATGGCAAAATCCCCCGCAGTTACATAATAGCCGGGGCCTACGGTAAATTCCACGCGGCACTTCTGCGCCAGAACACTTCCTTCCGTATCAAAAACAGCTTTTAAAAGCATCATAGTCGCCGTGCGGGCATATGCCTTCTGGCCGATGGCGTCCTTCATGGTAAAGAAACGCACTTCACCGTCCCGGTTTGCTTTTTTGAAAAGCTCCCTTATTTTTCCGTTGTAGCAGACCAGCGCTATCTGGTTGTCGTATTTATCCTGATATTCCCGTACCACTTCCTCAAAGGTCACACCCTTGGGGTACTGCTTTTCCACACCTTCTACTTTCAGAGTTATCATATCCATACCTCCTGTAACCCATTTAGTCCCTAAATCACCGCAAAGGGGCTTTTTTCTTCCGCAATTTCCACTGCAATTTCCGGCATTTCCTTCTTAAAGTAATCCTGCATATAGGGCACAAATATTTTTTCCAGACCATAATGTCCCGCATCGATAACGGAAACACCCTGCGCCACCAGATCAATACCTAAGTGGTGATCAATGTCGCCGGAAATCAGCACATCCACACCTGCGTTTACGGCACTCTGCGCCGTGGATTTACCGGAACCCGGAGAAACGGCTGCCACGGAAATCACGTCCGACAGTTCCCCATACACCCGGACCGCCGGCAGCTGAAACGTCTTTTTCACATATTCGGCACAGTCTGCCAGTGTCATTTCCTCCGGCAGGCGTCCGAAACGGCCGATGCCCTCCTTGGCAATTTCGTCTTCAAAGGTCACGTACAGCACCTGTCTGTCCTTCAGCGCCAGCGTATCCGCTGCCGCGTCTGCCATGCCCATGACATCAAAATTGGTGTGCATGGCATAATAGCACATATCCGCCTGCAGTAATTTTACGATCCGGCGGCTGATAAAATTCTCGTCATTAACTTTTTTCAAGGGTGAAAAAATCAACGGATGATGTGTCAGAAGCAGATCCGCTTCCGCATCAATGGCATTTTCTATGACCTCATCCGTGGCATCCACCGCTATATATACTTTTTTTATTTCCTTGCCGGCCCTGCCGCAGAGAAGCCCCACGTTATCCCAGCTTTCCGCAAACTTGGGCGGAGAAAGAATTTCCAGCCGTTCCCTTACTTCCGTACACTTCATAGCCAACCCCTCTTTTCTAAAATCTCTCCAGACAGTACCGGATATCCGCCTGCTCTTTTAAAAGTTCCTCTCTTCTGTCCCGGTTGGCATCGCCGAGTCCCGCAAGGATACCTTCGTTCCGCTGATACACGGTCCGTAAGTAATCCTCCAAAACCGGATGTCTGTCCGCAAGAAGAAGCGGACCGTAAGCGTCCTGTATTCTTTCAGGAAATTCACCGCCGTACCAGGCGCCCACACCGTGCATAACCCGCATCATGGGATAAAACTTTCCGTCTTCCTTCACCATGTTTTCCTCCTGGAAAACAAAGCGGTTATCCTTTAGGAAACGGCGGAAGTAAGCAAGGTCTGACTGGGGCTGCAGAATAAGCCAATCCATGAGACTTACTTTTTTCAGACTGTCGCCGAGGATTTTTGCCATCAGCCTGCCGCCCATACCGGCACAGACAAGCACATTGGCTTCCTCGGTTTCAAGCTCTTTTACCCCGTCGGAAAGACGGCATTCTATGTAGTCCCCGTATCCGTATTCCGCCACATGCTCCTTCGCCCGCATAAGAGGGCCTTCCCGCACATCCATGGCGTACACCTTGGGAGAAATTCCCTTTTCGTATAAATAAATGGAAAGAAAGCCATGGTCACAGCCCACGTCTGCCACCCGGCTGCCCACCGGCACCATATCGGCTATTGCCTGCAGTCTTTTCGATAATTCCATAGCTTGTCCTTAATCTAAGTAATCCTTTAACTTACGGCTTCTGGACGGATGACGAAGCTTTCTGAGCGCCTTCGCCTCAATCTGCCGGATACGTTCACGGGTAACATTGAATTCCTTGCCGACTTCCTCGAGGGTGCGGGCTCTGCCGTCATCTAAACCGAAACGCAGACGGAGCACCTTCTGCTCTCTTTCGGTAAGGGTACCCAGCACCTCCACAAGCTGCTCTTTTAATAAAGTAAACGCTGCCGCATCCGCGGGAACGGGTACGTTGTCATCCTGGATAAAGTCGCCCAGATGGCTGTCTTCCTCTTCACCGATAGGAGTCTCCAGAGAAACGGGCTCCTGGCTGATTTTCAAAATCTCACGCACTCTTTCCACGGGCATGTTCATCTCTGCCGCAATTTCTTCCGGGGACGGTTCTCTGCCCAACTCCTGTAAAAGCTGTCTGCTGACACGGATAAGCTTGTTGATGGTTTCCACCATATGCACGGGAATACGGATGGTTCTCGCCTGGTCGGCAATGGCTCTTGTGATAGCCTGTCTGATCCACCATGTTGCATAGGTGGAAAACTTGTATCCCTTGCGGTAATCGAATTTTTCCACAGCCTTAATAAGACCTAAGTTGCCTTCCTGAATTAAATCCAGAAACAGCATACCTCTGCCCACATATCTCTTGGCAATGCTGACAACCAGACGCAGGTTTGCTTCCGCCAGACGCTTCTTTGCCTCCTGGTCGCCCTGTTCCATTCTCTTTGCCAGTTCAATTTCTTCTTCTGCGGAAAGCAGAGGCACCTTGCCGATTTCCTTTAAATACATTCTGACGGGGTCTTCAATGCTGACACCGTCGGGAACGGAAAGGTCAATGTTTTCCACATCCACGTCTTCGTCGTCCATGAGAATCATTTCCTCATCGGGCACATCATCGTCATCCGTGATACGAAGCACGTCCACATTGTTCTGCTCCAGATACTCTATAACCTTATCAAACTGGTCGTCCTCCAGCGGAATATCGTTAAAGAAATCAGAGACTTCCTGATATTCCAGTACATTCTTTTTCTTCTTTGCAATGTTTAACAGTTCTTTTAACTTCTCCTCAAACTTTGCCTTTGTGTTTTCATCCATTGGTGTTTCCATCCTTTCGAAACGTAATAGTATTATAGCCTTAATTCAGGGAAATATGCGTTTTTGCCAGTTCCTCCAATGCCTTTTTCCCTGCAATTACCTGATTTAATGCAGTTACATCACTTCCCAATTTACCGGAATAAAATTCGTAACTGTTCTTTTTTACCGCATACACAATATCGTGAAAAGCCCGTTCCTTTTCCTGGCTTGTGGTAATGGCTTCCACCTTTGTGTTAAAAAGCTCGGCTGCTTCCCTCTGCTCGTTTTCATCCTCAAACATGCTGATAATGGAAGCCGGATTGTACCTGCCGTTTTCAATATCCGCAAACAGCTTGTCCGCCACCTTCCGGTACAGCTCCTCCGTAAAATCGGACGGGGTAATAAAACGGGTGATTTTCGGAAGTACCTCCGGGTAATCCGTAATCCAGGTAAGCAGAAGCTTCTGCACCCTCTTGCCGTTGTCTTCCTGGCTGTTTTTCTTATTCAGTCCCGACTTCGGCTTCTGTGCAGGCTGCACCATGCCGTTTTTCGCTGCATAGGAATTGACTAACTTCCGCAGATTATCAAAACCGATGTGGTATTTTTCCGCAATCGCTTCGATGTAATTTTCTCTCTCCACATCCACTTCAAACTCACAGAGTTTCTTGGCAATTTCCGTGTAAAAGCGGGTCTTGCTGTCCGGGTCGTTCAGATTATAGGACTGCTCCATGATACGGATTTCAAACAGGAAACTGTTTTCCGCATTATCAATCCGATTCTGGAATTCCTCTTTGCCGAGATTCTTGATAAACTCGTCCGGATCCTTGTAGGGACGCATGTTGATAACCTTACCGGAAAGCCCCGCCTGCTTCAAAATACCGATACCGCGGAGAGCTGCCTTTACACCGGCGCCGTCACTGTCGTAAGCCAAAAGCACCTTGTCCGTGTAGCGTTTTAAGAGCAGCGCCTGTTCGGAAGTAAATGCTGTACCGAGGGACGCCACCGCCTGGGTGAAGCCCGCCTGGTGCATGGAAATTACATCCATGTAACCCTCACACAAAATGATGTTGCCGGTACGCGCCGTCCTTGCAAAGTTAAAGCCGTAGAGGTTTCTTCTTTTATCAAAAACGGGGGTTTCGGGAGAGTTTAAGTATTTGGGTTCTCCCTTCCCCATGACCCGGCCGCCGAATCCAATAACCCGGTGGTTGATGTCCTGAATAGGGAACATAACCCGGTTCCAGAAGCTGTCGTAAATACCTCTTTTTTCATTAAATCCGGCAAGTCCCGCCTCAATAATCAGCTTGTCCTCATAGCCTTTTTCCCGAAGATACCTCACAAGCCCATCGGAGGCATACCCCAGACCGAATTTATTCATGGTTTCTTCGCTCAGCTTCCGTTCGCTTAAGTAGCGGTAGCCCACCTCGCCCTTTTTGGAACGGAGCTGGTAATAGTAATACTTCGCCGCTTCCTTGTTTACGGCAAGAAGCCTTGCCCGGTGATTTTCCTTCGCCTTCATTTCTTCCGTGTATTCTAACTCGGGAAGCTTCACACCGGCCCTGTCTGCCAGAAGCTTCACCGCTTCCGCAAACGTGTAATTTTCATATTTCATGATGAAAGTAAAGACGTTACCTCCTGCCCCGCAGCCAAAGCAGTAATACATCTGCTTGGCACCGGATACGGAAAAAGAAGGAGATTTTTCATTGTGGAACGGGCAGAGTCCGAAATAGCTTGCTCCCTTTTTCTGTATCTTCACGTATCCGGAAATAACATCTACAATATCGTTTTTCATCCTGACTTCTTCTACGATTTCCTCAGGATAATACATATGTAACCTAACCTTTCTTTTTGTCCGCGCGTCAATCAGCCGTGCCAGGACTTGGGAATGTAAATCTCTTCGTAGGTGGCAATGGCAAAACGGTCCGTCATGGCCCCCACATAATCGCATACCACCCGTTCCCGTTCTTCGCCCTCGTCAATCATGCGCAGGAAATCCGGCGGCAGCACATCAATGTGATTTAAGAAATGATGATACAGTGTTTTCATCAGCATTTCCGCCTTGCCTTCCTCGCTCTTGGCTTCCGGGTTCTGGTAGACACGTTCAAACATAAACTGTCTGAGCTTTTTCATGGCTTCCGCCACCGGCTCGGACATACGGATATCGTCTTTTCCGAAGCTCGTCGTCACAATGTCATGGATAAAATGGTCGAGTCTTTCTCCGGTGGTGTACCCAATCACATCCGCAATGTCCTTTGGCACATCCTCTTCCTTTAAGATACCGCCCCGGATGGCATCATCCATATCATGGTGGATGTAGGCAATCTTATCGGAGAGCCGGACGATTTTCCCCTCTAGGGTAAAAGGCATGCTGTCCGTCTGGTGGTTTAAGATACCGTCCCTTACTTCCACCGTAAGATTTAACCCCTGGCCGTTTTTCTCTAACTTTTCCACGGTACGCACACTCTGCACATTGTGTTCAAACCCGAACGGGCAGACCTCGTTTAGTGCTCTTTCCCCGGCGTGACCGAAGGGTGTATGTCCAAGATCATGTCCCAGCGCAATGGCTTCCACTAAGTCCTCATTCATCCTGAGTGCCTTGGCAATGGTGCGGGCATTCTGGGAAACCTCCAGTGTGTGCGTCAGTCTTGTCCGGTAATGGTCGCCCTCGGGGGTTAAAAACACCTGGGTTTTATCCTTCAGTCTGCGGAAAGCTTTGCAGTGCAAAATCCTGTCCCTGTCTCTTTGGAATACCGGTCTGATGTCACATTGCTCCTCTTCCCGTTCTCTGCCGAGGGAATTCATGCTGAGCGTTGCGTAGGGGCTTAAATATTCCTGCTCCCACTTTTCCAGATTTTCTCTTATTGTCATTTTGCTCCTTCTGTCCGATTATGTGGACCCATACTATGAACATGCACAACAACAAACTCTCAAAAAATACTCTCTATTTATAATATTCTGCGTCTACTACCCAAAATCCTTTTTTTATTTTAAACTTTTTTCAAAAATTTTTATTTTGTCAAAAAAACCTCTGCCAAAGACAGAGGTTTTTGCCGGGAAGCCCCGGATATTACTTAAAGTAAGCGACACCGCTTTCAAAGATTTTCAAATCCTGTTCGCCGTAAATATTGATTGCTACGGAAGTATCGCGTCTCTCTGCATGCGCCATCTTGCCAAAGCATCTGCCGTCAGGGGATGTAATACCTTCGATGGAGCAATAGGAACCGTTTACATTCCATTCCTCATCCATGGAAACATTGCCGTCAATATCCACATACTGAGTTGCTACCTGGCCGTTTGCAAACAGCTTGTCGAGCCATTCCCTGTTTGCCACGAAACGACCTTCACCGTGGGATGCGGGGCTGCAGTAGGTCTGTCCTAACTTCGCCTCTCTTAACCAGGGAGACTTATCGGAAACCACCTTGGTATAAACCATCTTGGAAATGTGACGGTTGATGGTATTGAATGTCAGGGTCGGGGACTCTGCCGTCTGTCCGGTAATCTCGCCGAAGGGAACCAGTCCTAATTTAATCAGCGCCTGGAAGCCGTTGCAGATACCCAGTGCCAGACCGTCTCTTTCCTGTAAAAGCTTTGTAACCGCTTCCTTAATCTTGGCATTCTGGAAGGCGGTGGCAAAGAATTTAGCGGATCCGTCCGGTTCGTCACCTGCGGAGAAGCCGCCCGGGAACATGATAATCTGTGCCTGGGAAATTGCCTTTTCAAAAGCATCCACGGACTCTCTGATGTCCTCTGCGCTCAGGTTCTTGAATACCTTGGTGACTACGTTGGCACCGGCGCGTTCAAATGCCCTGGAGCTGTCGTATTCACAATTAGTACCCGGGAATACCGGAATGAATACGGTAGGCTTTGCCACCTTATTTTTACATACATAAATCTGTTCTTTGTGATACAGTCTGGTTTCAATGGGAGTGGTATCCTTTACTGCCTTTGTGGGGAATACCTTTTCTAAAGGCTTCTTCCATGCTGCCAGTGCTTCCTCTAAGGAAATCTCTGTATCCTTATAGGTAAAGGCTGCTTCTTCGGTCACTTTGCCGACCGTCATATAGTCCACATCGGCTGCTGCCAGTGCTTCCAGCTTGTCTGCGGCAATTTCCGCTACGATGTCACCCAGTCCGTTTTCAAACAGGGCACGCAGAGGCACTTCTTTGTCAACCGCTACACCTAAGCCGTTGCCGAATGCCATCTTGGAGAGCGCTGCCGCAAGACCGTTGCTGTCCAGTGCATAAGCGGAAACAATAATACCCTTCTTCATCAGGCCGGAAATGCTGTCGTACAACTCCATAACCTTTTCGTAAACCGGAATGTCGTAATCGTCCTTCTCAATAGAGAACTGCACCAGACTGTTTCCGGCTGTCTTTAATTCCGGTGTGATCACATCGCTGTCCTTTGCCACATCCACTGCAAAAGAAACCAGGGTGGGCGGTACATCAATATCGTTGAAGGTACCGGACATGGAATCCTTGCCGCCGATGGAAGGAAGTCCGTAACCAATCTGTGCGTCGTAAGCGCCCAGAAGAGCCGCAAACGGCTGGCTCCAGCGCTCGGGGTCGGAAGTCATGCGACGGAAATATTCCTGGAACGTAAAGCGGATTTTCTTATAATCGCCGCCGTTTGCCACGATTCTTGCCATAGACTCTGTCACTGCATAAACCGCGCCGTGGTAAGGGCTCCAGGAAGAAAGATACGGGTCGAAGCCGTAGCTCATCATGGTAACGGTATCGGTCTTTCCGCGGAGTACGGGAAGCTTTGCCACCATTGCCTGTGTTTCGGTAAGCTGGTACTTACCGCCGTAAGGCATCAGCACACTGCCTGCGCCGATGGAGGAGTCGAACATCTCCACCAGACCCTTCTGGGAGCAGACATTCAAGTCGCCCATAAGTGCCAGCCATGCGCCCTTTACATCTTCGTTCTTAACTTTTTCTTCTACTTTATCAACTGCAATCCTGTCAAAATAATTGTCTTCTTCGGAAGGAATGTCCACAGAAACTTTGGTTTCCTGATGGGCGCCGTTGGTATCCAGGAAAGCACGGGATAAGTTTACGATATCCTTGCCTCTCCAGTTTAAGATAAGACGGGGCTCCTTTGTAACTTCCGCAACGGGAACCGCCTCTAAGTTTTCTTCTGCCGCATAGCCTAAGAAGGTTTCCACATCCTTAGGGTCTACCACAACCGCCATACGCTCCTGGGATTCGGAGATGGCAAGCTCCGTGCCGTCCAGACCTGCATATTTCTTGGGCACCTTGTCTAAGTCCACCACAAGACCGTCGGCCAGCTCGCCGATGGCAACGGACACACCGCCTGCGCCGAAGTCGTTGCACTTCTTAATCAGACGGCTGACCTCTTCACGGCGGAACAGACGCTGGATTTTACGCTCGGTGGGAGCATTACCCTTCTGTACTTCTGCGCCGCAGGTTTCGATGGATGTATCGGTATGAACCTTGGAAGAACCGGTTGCACCGCCGCAGCCGTCGCGTCCGGTACGTCCGCCCAGAAGGATGATGATATCGCCCGGGTCGGAATTTTCACGGATGACGTTCTTTCTCGGAGCAGCGCCCATAACAGCGCCGATTTCCATACGCTTTGCCACATAATCGGGATGATAAATTTCTTTTACATAGCCGGTAGCAAGACCAATCTGGTTGCCGTAGGAGGAATAGCCCGCTGCCGCACCTCTGACCAGTTTCTTCTGGGAGAGCTTGCCATGCAGGGTTTCGGATACGGGAACGGTCGGGTCAGCCGCACCGGTCACACGCATTGCCTGATATACATAACCGCGGCCTGACAGAGGGTCTCTGATAGCGCCGCCGAGGCAGGTAGCCGCACCGCCGAATGGTTCGATTTCGGTCGGATGGTTGTGGGTTTCGTTCTTGAAGAATACCAGCCACTCTTCGGTCACCTTTTCCCCGTCATAATCCATTTCCACGGGAACGATAACGGAGCAGGCATTGATTTCATCGGACTGCTCCATGTCCTCTAACTTACCGTCCTTCTTTAACTTGCGCATTGCCATTAACGCCAAATCCATCAGGCAGACAAACTTGTCCTTTCTGCCGGCAAAAATTTCTTCTCTCGTATCGAGATAGCTCTGGTAAGTGGTCTCAATGGGAGCACGGTAATAACCCTCTCCGAACTCTACATCGGTAAGCTCCGTAGAGAAGGTGGTGTGACGGCAGTGGTCGGACCAGTAAGTATCCAGCACCCGGATTTCCGTCATGGACGGGTCCCTGTGCTCTTCGCTTGCAAAATAATTCTGAATATGCTTGAAATCCTTGAAGGTCATGGCAAGACCCAAGGAATCGTATAAATCGCGTAATGCGTTTTCTTCCATGGAAGAAAATCCGTCAAATATCTTCACATCGGCAGGCTCCGCAAACTCCTGGATCAGGGTAGCAGGCTTTTCCATATCGGTTTCCCTGGAATCCACCGGGTTAATGCAGTAGGCACGGATTTTTGCAAATTCATCATCCGTAATTTTGCCGGAAATGACATAAATAACAGCCGTACGAATAATGGGCTCTTCGTCTTCTTTTAAGAAGCGCACACACTGTACCGCTGAATCGGCTCTCTGATCAAACTGTCCGGGTAAAAATTCCACACCGAATACTCTGTCGCCTTCCTGTAAAGGAAGCTCTTCTCTGTAAAGGTCATCTACAGGTGGTTCCGCAAAAACACTGTGACATGCTTTTTCAAAGGTTTCGTCGGAGATATTTTCCACGTCATAGCGAATCAGCTCTCTGACCTTCTCCACGCCTTCCATGCCAAGGTAGCTCTTCAGGTCCTCATGCAGTTCCTTTGCTTTTACCGCAAAAGGTTCCTTTTTTTCCACATAGATACGTCTTACTTTTTCCATTCTGCTTTAACCAAGCCTTTCTCCTAAATATTTATTTATTCCTCTACCCCTAATCCATTCAGGATAAAGAGTAACTCCCTGTCCACCATTTCCGGTGTTACGCCGATGGTATGGGCGGAAATTTTAAGTCCTTCCAATAAGAACATGATGTTGCGGGCAGCACTTCTGCAGTCCTCACAGTAAAATTCTCCGTTTTCCACGCCGGTTTCAATCAGCTTCTCAATAATCTTTACGGCAGAGTCGAATTGTCTTTTTAAGATATTGTCCTTTTTGGGCACATCTTCACCGAAATAGTATTCATAAGTTGCGATTGCAAGGTTGTCCTTTTTGCTTAAAAGCTCCTTTTTCTGCTCCTTTAAGAACAGGGCAAGGATTTCCGTAGCGGTGGCATCCTCCCTGATGCTGTCGGAAAACACATCATCCGCTTCCTCGGACTCCATATGCAGCACTTCCCGGAAAATCTCCGCCGTACTGTTGAAATACAGATAAAGACCGCCGCGGCTGATATCACAGGCTTCCACAATGTCCTTCATGGTCACATTCTTGTAGCCCTTTTCCATGAATACCTTTCTGGCTGTTTCCAATATGTACTTTTTCTTTTGCAATGACTTTTCGCCCATACACTTTTACTCCTGCTGATTGCTTTGATTGAGAGGCTGGCACCATTTCCGGAACAACTCCTGGAACTTTCGCAGGATGGCAAGGTAAATACCCTCTTCCACGCCTGCCGGCCATACCATACCTTTTGTCCGGCCCTCTAATATGTAACGGGACAGAATACCCGTCAGGATTTCCATGTCCGCTATGGTTACATTTTCAATCAGATGCCGTTCCTCCTCAGGAGTATGGATCCGGTATCTGGTATACAGATAACGGTAATTCCTGTCCATAAGGCTTGTCTGCTGCACATCGCCCACAAAGCGGAGCAGGGTTCCCTCATATACCGGAAATGTCATTGTCCTCTCGGAGAAATTGTCGCAGGTAAAAGAATTGCTGACCTTTTTACCGTACCTTGACTCCAGCCAGGGAATGTACCAGAAAAGTGGCTCTATTTCATTTTTATATCCTTCCATGACCGTTCGTCTGTATTCGATATCCTTCTCCAAACCGCATACCCCCATAAAAAATGACACTCATGTATTTTCATTGTAACATACTTTCTAAAAAAGTACAGTTTTTTTTACATTCTGCCGCTAAGTGTTTCTTAACAGTATTTTTCTTGTACTCTTCCGATAAAAAAGGTATAATACTCCTATAATTTTCTATGTATGGGAGGTTCTTTTTTATGTTGACGTTAAAGCCCGAACAGGTACTATTTTCCCAGGGTGAACCGATTACCGGATTATTCCTTATTATAAGCGGAAGTTTTTCCCTCACATTTCCCGGCGGCGAATACACGCTTTCCGGCGGCGATGTACTCGGCATCTGCGAGCTGTCCGGCTCCACCCACTTCATGACGGCGCAGGCGCTGGAAAACTCCTCCCTTCTTCCCTGTGCCGTTACCGATTTTGCTTCCTTAAAAAGTTTCCTTGCGGAAAACACGGACTACTGCTCCATTTTCAGCCGTTCCGCTTTCCGGCAGATAGGCTGCCTGTTCCGTTATTACGAAGCCACGGAGGAAAAAAGCAATTTACTTTCCGCTCACCCGGATGTGGCTGCCGTTCTCGTCGGCAATGTCTGTAAGGATACCCTGTCACTTCTTTCTTCCTTAAAAAAGATGGACGAGGTCATGCTGCTTCTGCCGGAGGATAGTCCTCTGCAGGGAGAAGCCGAAGAAGAGGAAGCCGCAGCCCCCGTGGTTGTACAGAAGCCCGTGTTCCAGCCTGCGGACACCACCTCGCTTATGCCGCAGCTGAAAAATTCCTTAGACATTATTCTTACCTATGTGAAAGCGGAACCGGAATTTGCCGGCGCCTTCCGCACCCTGATTACGGATTACCGGCTCCTGCCCGACCGAAACAGTGAGGAGCCTGCGGCGAAAAAAATCCGTCAGGATATTACTTCCATGTACTTTGAGCTGTATAAGTCCTGTTTCCTCCGGGCAAGCAAATCCAAATTCATCCCGCTGCCGGTATCCATGTTCCTTTATTTCGGCTATGTGGATGAAGGTCTTGCCGGACCGGAAAATGCGGAATTTTTAGCCCACCTTGCGAAGTACCTGGGAAGCACGCCCCACACCAATGTTTACACCTTCTACGACTGGCTTCTCGCCATTCTGCACGGAGAAAAAGAACCCAGCCGAAACGAATTTGATATGGACTATACGGACTACATACACAGACAAAAGGTTACCGGCGCCATCACCGCCGAAGAGGAGCTCGTCCTTATGAAGGACAATCTTGCCAAGGTGGATTATGAATTTGCCAACATGTTCCCGGCCGTCACCAAGATCACCTTCGGCCGCATTGCTTCTTTCTGTCCGGTCTTTTCCGACCACAATCTGTTAAAGAAGCCGGGCTCCGCCTTTGTAACGGCAGATTTCATTTCCCGTTCCCTCACGCAGCTTGAGTCCGTGGACTACAGCCTCTTTTACCGGGAATACACCTATTCAAACACGGATGCAAATATTCCGAAGGAGTTTTTCCACAACCGTGTCCTTCCCGACTTTATTTTAGTTCCGGGCATCGGTATGCGCAGCATCATGTGGCAGGAAATTGAAGGCAAACGCCGTTCCACCCCGGCACGTTTCATCATGCCGATTTTCTATTTAGATGATGCCTATACTTCCATCCTGCATCTGTCTGCGGAGTACCGCTGGGAAATGTGCAAACGTGTGCAGGGCGCCCGCTGGAACGATTTGTCCGAGCGCTCCCTCACCAGCGAATATTTCGATTACATCCAGTTCTACCGCAGGAACCACGATTTATCCCAGGATGCCAAGGAAAGCATCAAGACGGGACTGCGTAAGGTGCGCGGCAGTTTCAAGGAAATGTTTATCCGGGACTATATTTCCTATGTACTGTTTGAATCCGCGGGTTCTCCCCGTCTGACAAAGCCCGCCCGTTCCATCCTGTTTACCTACTGTACCTTCTCCAAAGAAATCCGGGACAGGCTGAACACCAACCCCATTTACAAGGAGATGCTGGACAGACTGGAAATCAAGCAGGCGCAAAAGCTCCACAAATACGATTTACTTGTGAAACGTGTGGAAAATGCAGGCAAACCGCTGCCCGAAGAACTTGTGGAAGAAGGACGTTATCTTAACATGTAAATCCGGAGTAAAGATTGTGTTAAAAAAAAAACAAAAACGTTCTAAAAAGGGGGTAGACAAAGCAAGATTTTTGTATTATGATTAATTTGTTTCAAGTGATTGAAACTGCTAATTAGCAAAATTCCGGAAGAATTCCCCTTTTACACAATCGAAATGACCGCAGGCTCCCCCCTGTGGTCATTTTGATTTTAAAAATGTCGAGCTCAACATTCTTTTTTCCCCACATATAATACAGTAAATCACTAAAAGGATGCGGTATCTTGTCCGTTCTTCGTATCTGTCTGGAAGCCGCTGCGATTTCTCTGGCCCTTTCCGTCGATTCCTTCATTGCCGCCTTTTCCTACGGAACCTCCAAAATAAAAATCCCCCTCTCTTCCGTGGGGATTATCTCTGTTACCGGCAGCCTGATTACCGGCCTCTCCATGCTGGCCGGCTCTTTCGTGAAGGATTTTATTCCTCCCGGCTTTACTACCCTTTTAAGTTTCGGCATTTTGTTCCTTTTGGGTGTGCTTAAGCTTTTCGAATCTTCTTCGCCTGCCAATGCCGATAAAGACAACTCCCACAGTATCTCTGCCAAGGAAGCTCTGTCCCTGTCCGCCGCCCTCTCCTTAGACGGCTGCGCCGCCGGGTTCGGAGCCTCTCTCTCCGCCGGTACGCATACCGCTGCGGTCTTTCTGTTCTCCCTGATTTTCGGAGCGCTCATGGTCCTTGCGGGAAGCCATATCGGCAACAAAGCAGCCGGCCGTCTTCCCATAAAACCGGGAATTATCAGCGGGCTGCTTTTAATATTACTGGCGGTTGCCAGACTGTTGTAAATATAATTCCACACCCTTCTTTAAACGGGCGAGTCCGTCAAGCAGACGCTCCTTCGGGCAGGCAATGTTCAGGCGGACAAAAAGGCGCCCGTTTCCCCGAAAGCCTTCTCCTTTGGACATATAAAGTCCGGTTTCCTTCCGGATAAAATCGCAGAGCTTTCCGGAGTCCTCTGCCACATTTCCCACATAAATCCACAACAGATACGTTGCCTCCTGCGGTGTCATTACAAGCTGCGGCAGCTCTTTTTTTAAGAATTCCTCCACAATCTTTCGGTTCTTAAATAAATACTCCCTGAGTGCGGTAAGCCAGGCATCTCCTTTGGTGTAGGCTGCAATGGTTCCCGCCATGGCAAACACGTTTGGCTCCGCTACCTCATCCGAATTGAGTCCTCTGTTCATAATCTGCCGGATTCTTTCATCGGGGATAATCACAGCCGCCGACTGCAGTCCTGCCAGATTGAAGGTTTTGCTGGCGGAAATGCAGGTGATGCTGTTATTTTTGCAGACCTCCGAAACCGATGCAAAGGGAGTATAGGTAACACCCGGCACGGTCAGTTCACAATGGATTTCATCGGAAAGCACCGTCACATGGTATTTTTTACAAAGCTCCCCGATGTGCGCCAGTTCTTCCTTACTCCAGACAATGCCCGCCGGATTCTGGGGATTGCATAAAATCATCAGTGTAGTCAGCGGATGGGAAAGCTTTTTCTCCAGATCCGCAAAATCAACCGAGTAGCGCAGGCCGTCGTAAATCAGGGGATTTTCCAGTGCATGCCTGCCCTGGTTTTCAATGGAGTTAAAGAACACACCGTAAACGGGCGTCTGTACCACCACATTGTCTCCCACATTGGTCATCCGCTTTACGGCACAGGTAACCGCCGGAATGACGCCGGTACAGAAGATCAGCCACTCTTTTTCAATGGCAAGTCCGTACTTCGCCCAACGGTTTTGAATGGCTTCCTGCCATTCTCCCGGCACCACCGAATAGCCGAAAATCCCTTCGGATGCTTTTTTCACAAGACTCTCCGTTATCTCGGGTGCAGTCTTAAAATCCATATCCGCCACCCACATGGGGAGCTCTTTTTCCTCCACATCCCATTTTAAGGAACCGGTTCCTCTCCTGTCATGCAGGGTATCAAAATCAAATGTATTGTCCATGTTTACTCCGCCACACTCACGGCAAGATGCAGCACGCTGCATGCCGGTACGGTAAATTTTATTTTATTGTCCCGTATGTTTGCTCCCGAAAAGCTCTCCGTATGCACGGCATCCGGATTTGCAAAGGTATTGTGTGCGGCAAAATTTCCCGTAAGAATTTCTCCTTCCACCGCCTTTAGTACCGTTTCCGCAAATACCGCCTCTATTTCATAATCCTCGTTTACGGACAGATTATTCAGGGTAATGTGAATTTTTCCGTCCGTTCCCAGGGATACGGACTCATTTAAGTTTGGCACCCTGTTTTCTTCCTCCGCACCGATAAGCTCCGTTTCCAGACTGCTGTGCAGAAGCTCGGCATCCTGATGACAGCGGTACATTTTGAACACATGATAGGTCGGAGTAAGAAGCATCTTTTCCCCTTCCGTCAGGATAACTGCCTGCAGTACATTCACAAGCTGCGCAATGTTTGCCATTTTTACCCTGTCACAGTGCTTGTTGAAAAGGTTTAAGTTAATGCCTGCCACCAGTGCATCCCGCATGGTGTTCTGCTGGTATAAAAATCCGGGATTGGTGCCCGGCTCACAGTCGTACCAGGTGCCCCATTCATCCACAATCAGTCCAATCTTTTTCTCCGGGTCATATTTATCCATGATTGCCGAATGTCTGTTTAAGAGTTCTTCCATATAAAGGGTTTTCTTTAAGGTAAGATACCATTCTTTTTCGTCAAAGTCCGTGGCGCTGCCCTTGTGCTCCCAGTCGCAGGGCACCGTGTAATAATGCAGGGAAAGCCCGTCCATAAAGCCATGCGCCGACGGATTACCCCTGTGCGTGGTTTTTAACACTTCTTCCGTCCAGTTGTAATCGTCCGTGCCCGGTCCGCAGGCAATTTTCTGAATGGGGCGGTCGGGATGGTAATTGCGCACATAGGTTTGGTACTGTCTGTAGAGATTGCCGTAAAACTCCGGGTTCATGTTGCCGCCGCAGCCCCAGCTTTCATTGCCCACACCAAAATAATCCACCCGGTAAGGCTCCTCATGTCCGTTCTTCTTTCTTAAATCCGCCATGGGGGAAACGCCGTCCAGCGTCATATATTCCACCCATTCGCTCATTTCCCGTACAGTGCCGCTGCCGAGATTGCCGTTGATGTAGGTCTTGCAGCCAAGCTGCCTGCAAAGCTCCATATATTCGTCCGTTCCGAAGCTGTTATCCTCGACCACGCCGCCCCAGTGGGTGTTTATCATTTTCTTTCTTCCGCCTTTGGGACCAACGCCGTCCATCCAGTGGTATTCATCGGCAAAGCAGCCGCCCGGCCACCGAAGCACCGGAATGCCCATTTCCCGCAGCGCCTTTACAACATCCTTCCGCATGCCGTTTTCATTGGGGATGGGGGAATTTTCTCCCACATAAATGCCTTCATAAATGCACCTTCCCAGATGCTCCGAAAAATGCCCCTGAAGCTCCTTATGGATATGCCCTGATTTTTCTTTGGGGTTTGTATATAACCGATACATGTCATGCCCTCCTGTTCTTTATCATACCCGGTACAGCCTGTATAAAGCTGCCGCTATCTCTAAGGTATCATCCGGGCAGCTTTCCGTCAACGGACAAAGTATAGATATTATACCTTATATTTTCCATCCTACGGCTTTTTCCCTGATCTGAATGAATTTGCGGTAACGGCCTTCCACGGAAATCAGTTCCTTATGGGTGCATTCTTAAGAATTGCCCGGGCAATGGAAATACGCAGAGTCAAAATATCCACATTTCCATTCCTTTCCGTTAGCTTTTACTAACCGTTAGACAGTATAACTCCTCAATTTCCTTCTGTCTGCTCCGTTTCGTCGCACATGCTCCAATCGGACAACGACTTACCAGTACTGACAGGGACAGCTTCCCGTCCGGGCAGCCGCCCGCAGCTCCACATAACAGCCGCAGCTTAAGCAGGTGCCCTGCGCTAATTTTTCGCACTGTCCGCACACCTGCAGACGCTTTTCATACAGTTCTCCCGGCACCTTTTCCTTTTCTTTCATCAGCTTGAGCACCCGCTCTATTTTTTCCTTATAGTCCTTTTCGTCGTATTCCCGCAGTAAGCACCGCTTGCAAATTCGCTTCTGTTCCATGTAATTCTCCCTCCGCTCTGTCCTTGCCGGACAGGGTGCCTGTTGCAGCACCCTGTTTGTTAGTCTATTATTACTACATCTTCCAGATCCGGCCAGATTTCATACCAGTCTATTCCCTGTTCTTCGGCTCTTTTCTGCATTTCACTGTCAATTCTTAGATATTTGATTCCTTCTATTCCTGTGTATGTTTGTGGATCCTTAAGACTTTCCTGTGCCGTATTATCAAGATATGATGTTGAAAGTGCATAAAAACCTTCATAGTCTGCCTGTTCGGAATTATCGTTGGTATAATTCTTCAGATTAAGTGCGCTTTCTAACCCATGCGCATTTTCAATAGCCAAATATACAGCTATTTTTTTCTTTTCCTTTTGCCCAAGATTGTTCAAAATCTTTGTAAAACGGGTAAGGGTATCCCTGTCACACTTTTCTATTACAAAACAATACTCCTTCTCCCCTGACCGTCCCTTTTTCCTGTAATAATACCAAATGTCATCCCCCATTTCTTTACATACGACATAAGAAAATTTGTCATTCGGTATTCCATGACGAGGAAAGTTATTTCCGCACCCATTTACCCGTGATAAACCAAATAGAATAAATGCAATAATGATACAGGTTCCTATAATTTTTTTGATTTTTGACATTTAGCCCTCTCCCTTCCATAATCTTCCCACATTAATCTGCCATATAATAAGACGTGCGGATGGTATATTTCCGATGTAAGCAACTTAAGGGTGCCTGTTGCAGCACCCTGTCTGTTAGTATACCACTACATCTTCCAGATCCGGCCAGATTTCATACCAGTCTATTCTCTGTTCTTCGGCTCTTTTCTGCATTTCACTATCAATTCTTAGATATTTGATTCCTTCTATCCCTGTGTATGTTTGTGGATTTCTAAGCTCTTCCTCAAAATCCGGATACGATATTGATAGTGCATAGAACCTTTCATAATCTGCCTGTTCGGAATTATCATTGGAATAATTCTTCAGATTTAGCACGCTTTCTGACCCATAAGGATCTTCCACTTCCACATATATGGCTATTTTTTTCTTTTCCTCTTGTGCAAGATCGTTCAAAACCTTTGCAAAACGGGTAATGGTATCCCTGTCACACTTTTCTATTATGTAATAATATTCCTTCTCTCCTGACCGTCCCTTATCCTTGTAATAATACCAAATGTCATCCCCCATTTCTCTATATATGGCACGTGAAAATTTATCATATGGTATTCCACGATTCGGAGAATTGTTTCCACACCTATTCATCCGTGATAATCCAAACAGAATAAGCACAAAAACAATACTGATTCCTATGATTTTTTTAATTTTTCGCATTTTTCTCCTTTTCACAATTTGTAATTCCCCTTATCTCCCTGTTGCCGCTAAACACGCAAAAAGGGATGCAGCCGATTGCATCGCCGGCTGCATCCTTTTCGCTATTCTCTACTGCCTAAGGCAGTATGTACCGTAGGTAGTATGTGCCTAAGGCAGTATGTGCCCTAAGGCAGTATGTTTTTTACATACTACTTTACAACCTCTGTCTGTTTACATTCTTCGGATAGTACTTGAAGGTGAAGTTCTTGGAACCTACTCCCAATCCTGTGTCCAGTACCGCCTTACCGTTCAGACCATTTACGGAAACATTCTGTACCTCAACCTGCAAAATATCCCTTAACTGTTCACTCAGTGTATAGGTGTTTTTCCCTATCTTGTAGGTAATTTTCGCTCTCGCTAAGATTTCATCCGGGTCGGTTACCCAGTAGTCCAGCGGACCGTCAAAGGTTATGTTCATCCTGCTTATCGCCACCGGCAGCACGACAGTGCTGCATGTAGCTGTACCGCAATAATCGCCCATGCCTTCCACCGTAAAGGTAAGTTTGCAGCCATTCGTAACCGCTTCTTCCGTGAAATAGGAAGCATCATTTGCGTACTTGCCGCTTTGGTCTTTCTCGTAAACAATGCGGTAGTCCTTGCCTTCCTTTAAAAGAACACCGTTCTGCTTAAGGGCAATTTTTACGTTGTAGCTCTTAGCTGTGGATCTGTACACCAAAGGCTGTATCGTCATATCCCATTCGCTACCCCAGCCGATGTTATGCAGAGACTTCGGAACAATCTTGTAAGTACCGCTTATGGTGCCTGTGAAGTCACCCTTACCGGTAATCTTATAGGTGGCAGGCTTACTGTCCGTGGTAACTGCCTTGTTGTTCGTGTAGGAAACCGTATAGTCTACGCCCTCCTTCAGAACGCGGTGTCCGTATAAGATATGGATACCGGGCGCTGCACCCTTCTTATCCATGTAAACGGTGGAGTTTTCTTCTCCGTATATATTATTACCCATTATGGTAATACGGAAGTTTTCATCCTCCCAGTCAAGCTTTGCTTTTTCCACGGTGTATTTTATGATGCGGGTTCCGCTGTAAGCTCCCATACCTTCGATACAAATTTCTCCGGTGCCTACCTTAAATCTGCCTGTATCCCAGACAATGGTGTAGTCCACGCCTTCTTTCAGTTCTTCCTTGCTGTTCTTGCTTACCTTTACATGAATGGCACTGTGAGGAACCTCCTCGCCCGGTGCATAGGTCTGCTTATCCACTGTCACAATGAGCTTTTTGAAGTCAAGCGGTGTTACGGCATATGTACATACTGCTTCGCCGCGGTAATTGCCCTTGAATTCAATCTTTACCTTTTGGTACACGGTTTCGGTGGGAAGTCCGGTCTTTTCATCCACCGGAATATTCTTATTGGTGTTGTCAAGGTAGGTAACCGTGTAATCTTTACCGGTGGAAAGCTTCTTGCCGGTATTGTAAGAAGTAATCACCGGCGCCGGCTTGTAAACGGTCTTGTCGCCCTTCTTATAGACAACGGAAGGAATGCTGCAGAAAACCTCTTCACCGCAGTTTGCTGTGGCATCCGGATTATTCAAATCCCTGCACATCAGCCACCGAGGCTCTACGGTATAGGTAAGTCCCGGTACATCCTTTAAGCTGCCCTTCAGAGTGCCTGTGAAATTGCCCATACCCGTAATGGTGATGGCTGCATACTTCGCAGGATTGCCGTTCTTGTCGTAGGTGCTGACCGCCTTATTGTTGGCAACCGTCAGCTTGTAATCCACGCCTTCCTTAAGTGTCACTCCCTTGTATGTTACATAAACCCCCGGTGTGACGCCAAGCTCCTCAAAGGTAAGGGAGCCCATGGTGCCCATATTGCTTCCGCTCAGTACTGTGCGGAAAATATCGCTTTCGCTTACCACTAAGATTTCCAGATTTTCATTTAATTCCATCTTTTTAGTGGAAGCATTCTTTACAAACAATGCCGGTTTTACAATCTTAAAGGTCTTTTTCACACTTCCGGTGTAAACACCGCTGTCCAGTGCCGTAAAGATAACCGTTGCGGTTCCGGCACTTATGTTTTTCTGATAAGTAACTTCGTAATCCACGCCTTCGGTCAGTATCATGGTATTTGCCGTACCGTCCGCTCTGCGTCCGGTTAAGAGGTAATCCTCTCCGTTTTCCACCGTTACCGGTTCTCCGAATGCATATTCTTTGTCGGCAATCTTACCCTTGTTGTCAAATACCGCTTCGCTGAGCTTAGCTCTTACAATCGGATAGGTCGCGGAAATAATGCCGGCGTAAATATTGGCTTCTCCGTCCACCTCATCCTTAGCGGATACATAAACGGTAGCCATTCCGGGCTTGTCATTGTCTGCATAAGATACCTCGTAGTACTTTGCATCAATAACCTTGCCGTTCAGTTTCACGGTAACCGGGTTGCGGTTATCCAGTTCTCTGCCTCCCATGTAAGTTACCTTGCTCTGTGCCAGCGTAATCTTTGCCTTGGTAAAGTCTGTCCGGCAGCTTAAATCTACATTATGGAAAATGACAGCTCCCTCATAATTTCCCTTACCGTTTACCTCAATCAATGCTGTTGTATTATTCTCTGTGCATATGACAACGGAAGAGTCCATTTTCTTAAAATCTGAACCAGTATATACACTGTAGGTTACGGTATAATCCGTGCCTTCTTTCAGGACTTTCTTTCCGTCCTTTACCACAATCTTGGCATCCTTTAAATCCGCAGTCCATATGCCGTCTGTTTCGGTAAGAGGCAGGAACGTTTTACCGGATATATCCGTAAAATAGGACTTGGACTTAATAGTAAACGGAATTTCAATGGTATCGCTGTACGCGCCTTTTCCTTTCAGAATTACGGTAGGCGCATTCTCGCTGCCTGCGGCTGCCGCATTGATATTGTTCTTATAGGAAAGGGTATAATCCTTGTTTAACGTAAGCAGCTTGTCACCGTCGTAAGCCTTCACTACAGGCTTAATCTGTGCGCCCGTATACTCCTGCGCCGGAATCGTTTCTACGGTAATATTGTAACTATCATAGCAGACACTGTATTCATAAGTATAAACCTGGCTTGCGGGATGTTTATCATCTCCGGCAATGTATAACCGGACGGTAACCTTTCCATCCTGCTCCAGCAGATAAGGCAAATCAAATACCATTGTCTTATTGGAAATGCCTTCACTGAAGCTGCTCTGTTCGCCGTCATCATACATGTAATGCCAGGTAACTTCCTCTCCTGTGTCACTTACAAAAACAAATTCTCGGGAATTCTTATATTCTTCCAGAGTATGCGTTCCTGCGGGAAGTCCGCTCTGCTGTATAATTTCATAAGGCTTTCCTTCCACCGTTACCTTGTAGGAAACCATATCGCTGACACCATCCGCAAATTCATAGCTGTCATATAGCTTCGCTGTCAAAGTATAGGTTGTGGTCTGCGTGGGTTTTTCGGTCAGTCACCATCCTTAACATCATAGTGTCCGATTTCCACCGTTCTGCCGTCGGATAACAGTACCTTCACCTTCTTCGGGAAAATAGCCCATGCATACTTGGATTCTTCTTCCGGCATTCCGTAGGAATACGTTACCGGTTCCAAATCGTAAACCTTAACAACCTTAACATTTTCTACTTCCTTGAATACCTCTAACTTGCCGATGACAAAGCTTTCCTTTTCGGAGGTGTACCAGAGATACAGCTCCTGCGGACCAAAGTTTTTGGTAATGCCTATCTCTACCAAGTAGACATCATCCGTACTGCCTGCTGCTACTGTCACAGAACTTACCGCATTGCGGTAAACCGTACTGCTGTCGGATACCCCAATGTACTTATCCCCTAAAGGAATATTCGCATCGGAATCCCTTCTTAAAACAACACTTGCCGTCTTTACGGTATCCGCCGTATCTTCATATGTGAACCGGTAATTCAGGGAATTATCTTCCGGTATAGCAACCTTTCTTAAGGTTCCTTCGTAGTCCAATATACCAAACGGAAGAGAAACTCTTAAGTACCGCCTCATGGTATCTTCATATTCCCAGTCTGTATATTTTACAATCCGGCTGCCGTAATCCATGGCAGAAGTACCTTCAAAGGAAACATTCAGGGCATTGCCTTGGGTTTCTATCTTTTCAAATTCCGGTACATGCTTCGGATCATAGGAAGGAAGCACTAAATTGCTTTCGGCTTCCAGGGCAATATATGTAAACTGATACGTCCGTTTTTCCGCTGTCAGAATAAGTGTACCACCCTGGAATACTACTGCACGGAAGTGCTCAATGAAGGGAAGTACTACCTCTGCTTTTTCCGGTACCAGAAGTATGCCGGCATCATCTCCGTCCCCGTCACAGGATACCACCTTCTCTAATTTTTCCTGTGCGGCAGCAAAGAAGATTTCACCGTCACTGCCATTCAACCAGATAACGGTAAATATACCGTCATCGGAAACAAGCGCGCTGTCAATCTGTAGCATGGTATCGCTGCTTTCCATTACCACTTCTCTTAATGCAAAGTCCTTACCGTCCCAGCCGTTAAAGGTGATTTTCTTTACATTTTCCGGCACTTCCACTCTGTCGGCACCCTTTACCTCATCCCAGGTAACCACCAGTACATAGCAGTCGTTCTTATAATCTTCTACCAGATTAAGAGCGTCCTGTAAGTTTTCTTCGTCGTACTGCTCGACAATGGTACTGTCATCCCATTCTTCCGTCCATTTATCCAAATCTTCTTCGGAATTAAAGAGAATGACGGAATATTTGCCCATGGCAGCCACACCGTCTGCCGTAATTTCATAGTTTTTATCATGTGCACGGTCATATATTACGAAGTTTTCCACTCTTTCCTCGTGGGAACCGGAAAGTCCGCCTACCATGACCGTCTCTCCGCGTACCGGGAAACCGGTGTCCGCATAATTGAAATTTAACGCGGCATCCAGGCTCAGTTCTGCGGTATAGAACAATACGCCGTGGTAGTCGTCCAGGATACCCATATAGGTTTCATTCGCAATATGAATCCAGTTTTTAATGTGCAGTGGAGCAATGTAATCTACATGTGCCGTTTCCTCATTCTGCGTAGCTACTATTAAGACGCCCGCCTTTACACTGTATGCCTGCAGACGGTCCTCCACCCGGATAATAAGTCCTGCCTGGTCTTCGTCGGAACAGGTAATCTGTCCTGCCAGATAAAGATTTCTCACTACCATCTGAAAATCATGTAAAGTGCCGTCCGCACTCTTGATAACTAATTCGTCATCTGCGTTGTATTCGGCGTTTTCCCGCATCTCAATGCCGGTACCGAAGCAGATTTCGGTACAGCTGTTCACGGTAATCTGCCGTGTATGGAAGCTTGCCTTGTTTACAATAACGCCGGTGCCTTCCCTCGGCTGCAGTACTTTCTTTAAGGCTTCAAATTCTATCTTTGTGTAAACCGTGTCATCCTTAAATTCGGGACCGTTCTCCCCATCCGTGATTTCCCGGTACTCTTCGTCTTCTTTCAGAATGGCAAAACGCCTTACCAGCACCTCTTCTTCATCGGTATGGTTTTCGGTGTAGAAAATGGTATAAACACGGTACTCGGTTTCATCAATATAGCAGGTTTCTTCGTGTCCGTCTCCTAAGAACAGGACGCCCCTGAATTCTGCCGGAATATTGATATCCTCATAAGTATCGCCAGGAATCCAGTTCTGGGTCCAGATTGCCGCATAGCCAAGCTTCTTCTCCAGATTTCCCCGGCTCATCCGGTCAAACAGTTCCTCCAGAGAGTCTGCATAAAATACACAGTCGGAGTCAAAGCTCTCGTTATATTCTTCCTTCCAGACCGCACCGTAAGTAGCTACGTCTAAAAGAACACCTCTGTAAAGCGCTTCGTTTGTTCCCACACGGCCGTTTTTATCAATTTCACGCCAGCCGTCGTATAAAAAGTGGGAAGCATAGGCAGCGCTGTTGTCCGTAAACCGGATAACCTGTTCACCGCTCTTCGGTTCCATGCGGTGTTCACCGTCATTTTCTTCAAAGCATAAGCCATCGTAATGTAAACGAATACTCCTGTCATCGTCCGCCATTTTCAGGCTTCCAATAAGCAACAGCTTCTGTTCATTATCTAACTTCGTTTCGTTTCCTTCGGTGTCCCAATAATTGAAATTAAACTGTAAGTCTACACCTGCCCCTACTTCCAGAGCCTTTACGTAGGGAGATGTTTTACAGAGAATACTCAGATTGACATCTGCATTGTCCCTGTATTTTTCAACATAAATATTCCGGACATCCAGGTTCGCATTTTCCGTGCTGAACTCAAGTGTCTGTAAATGCAGATTGGTTGCTTCTGAACATTCAAAATTACCTGTCCGTACATTTCCCGTTACAAAATACACATCCACTGCGTTTCCGCTGGTATCGTTGTTCTTGATAGAAGTAGCTCCGTCCGGCTGTAACGCAACGGAATCTCCCACAAAATAAAGAGCCGTTTCCGCACTTTCCACGTTAATTGTGTCCAGTCTGATATCCGGATTGTAATCATCCGGCTCAAAGCATGCGGGATATTTCTTCTGCAGGTCTTCTTTGTTGTATGACACAGAAGCATCTATGCCGCTTTCCCAGTTGAACGCATAGAACTTCTCTTCATCTGTCGTAGCATACAGGTCATTTTCCTGCTGTTCCTCGTTCTCCCGCGCACGCCAGATTATGTACTCGGTCTGTGTTTCTTCGTCCCACCAGTGGGGAACCAGTCTGGTGGTTTCCACTACAACCGCCTTAAATGCCGCCGGGAGTGTAGTCGTTTCCGTCACTTCCGCATTTTGCTGCTGACGGATCAATACATGCACTCCCATGGCTTTATTCTGCAGCTTGGCAAGTACGGCATCCATGGAGCTTGCATATACTTCACTGTCTGCATTCAGCGCTTCGTCTCTCATATCGCCATTAATATAGCTGTCCATGTCTTCCCTGCTGTTAAAGACATATCCTCTGTAAAGACTTTCATCCGCATCTTCCGCAATACAGCCGTTTTCGTCCACGGGTCTGCCGTGATAACGGAATTTATCTGCATATTTACCCGCACCGTCTGCAAAGTCAATTACTTTTTCCCCTACATTCGGTTCCATGCGGTGGTTACCGTCTTCTTCGCCGAAGCACAGACCATCGTAACGGATATTGATATGGTTTCCTTCGGTGGCAGCCGTCTCTCCTTTTATCTGAATGAGAGCCGCATCTTCTACCTTGGTTTCTTCGCCGTCTTTGCTATAGTCTAAAATCAGTGCGGCATTTATATTCACCGCCTCTAAGCCGTCAATGTCGGTATAACCGGCTTCCCGCAGATGCAGTTCGCTGTACATCAGGTCTTCGTTTCCTTCAAACCGGATTTTATGGAAACCACTTACTGCGGATGCATCCAGTCCGCCGATTCTTAAGTGCAGGTTTACGTTGCCGTCTCCCTTTAAGCTGTTTTCCATATACTGGTAACTGCCAACCAGATAGAAATCAGCATACTGTCCGCCGGCATTCTTCACCGCGATACGGAAACCGTTTTCATCGTCATTAAACAGATTTACCCGTTCTGTCATCACATACACTGCCGTCTGTGCGGTATCTAAGGTAATACTGTTCATGCACATTTGGGGCGCATGGGCATCTTCCGTAAAGGTGACAACATACTTTTCTTCCAGTTCCTCCATGGTAAATGCTTTCGTTTTGTCTACATAATCTCCCCAGGTAAAGGCATAAAAGGTTTCTTCATCAGCCGTAGCAAAAAGGTCATAGTCTCCTTCCTTTTCCACGCCCCGGTAAATCGTATATTCTACCTTATTTTCCTCATCCCACCAGTACGATATAAGCAAAGTGCCGTCCAGAACCACTGCCTTGAAATCACTGCTTACCGTAATATCCTCATAAGCAGCGGAGTTGCCGGGATCTACATCCGTCACCTGGCACACCAGGGCATAGCCGTCGTCCTGGCCTTTTTCCTGCAGGGCGGTCAGCGCATCGCTTACCGTATCCGCATCCACAACACTGTCCAGGTTCAGGACAGAATCATCCGTCTGTCCGCCTATGTAGCTTTCCATGTCTTCCTTACTTTTAAACAGGAATGCCCTGAAAGCCTTTTCCTCTATCGGTTCGTCCCCACCGGAAATATCCTCCCCGCCGGAAACATCCTCTCCGCCGGAAACATCCTGTACCGGCTCTTTGTCGCCGTCGGAAATGTCCCCGTTTTCCGTATTCTCTATGGTTTCCGCTGCCACTGAAGCAAACGCCAGCTCATCCCATGTTACGGTTGAAAACAACATCAGGAATGCTAAGAAACCGGCAAGTATACGCCTGGTTATTCTTTTCTTCATCTCTTTTTTCCTCCTTTTCGCAATCTGTAAATCTGCTATCCCCAGTATAACAGATTTATACCGAAAAAAGGGATGCAGCCGGCACACATTTGCAAGCTGCATCCCTTGAATTTATTATACCATAGGTCTCACAGTTTTTTAAATATAAATGTTAAAAAAAGCGGCTACTTTTTTAAGTAACCGCTTAAATTTGTATTTATCGTATTCTTAAATCTTTATACGCCGCCGCGCATATGCCGTCTTGCCGCCAGTCTTGCCATGGCACGGGAGATATTCGCCTGTGACATGTGGAACTCCTGGATGCTCTGCTTCTGCCGCATGGCTTCCTTGGCTCTCTCCAGCGCTTCCGTTGCTCTCTTTTCATCGATTTCCTCGGGCTTTTCGGCAAAGTCCACCAGGATAACCACCCGGTTGTCCAATACCTGCACATGGCCGATACCGGACGCTGCCTCTATCCACTCGCCGTCTTCGGTTTCAATATTGAGGAAGCCCTCCTGCAGGGCGATGACCGCATTTTCATGATGAGCCATAATGCCTATGGAGCCATCCACACCGGTCACAACGACCTGTCTGCATTTGCCATCATAAAAGATTTTGTCTACGGCTATGACCTGTAAGTCAAAACTGCTCATCCTGTCACCTTCCCTAATTTTCTTTCATCTGCTCTGCTTTCTCGATGACGTCTTCGATGGTGCCGACATTAAAGAAAGCCGCCTCGGGATACTCATCCATTTCACCGTTGATGATTGCCCTAAAGCCGCGGATAGTGTCCTTTATGGGTACATATTTACCGGGAATGCCGGTGAAGTTTTCCGCCACATGGAACGGCTGGGACAGGAACTTCTGTACCTTTCTGGCTCTGTAAACGGTAATCTTATCCTCTTCGGAAAGCTCTTCCATACCGAGGATGGCAATGATATCCTGCAGTTCGGAATACTTCTGTAAGATTTCCTGTACCGCACGGGCGGTTTTGTAGTGCTCCTCACCTACGACATCCGCTTCCAGAATACGGGAAGTGGACTCCAGAGGGTCTACCGCCGGGTAAATACCCTGTTCCACAATCTTTCTGGAAAGTACCGTGGTGGCATCCAGATGGGCGAATGTGGTGGCGGGCGCCGGGTCCGTCAGGTCATCCGCAGGCACGTAAACTGCCTGTACGGAGGTTACGGAGCCTTCCTTTGTGGAAGCGATACGCTCCTGCAGCTCGCCTAATTCCGTTGCCAGTGTGGGCTGGTAACCTACTGCGGAGGGCATACGTCCGAGCAGAGCGGATACCTCGGAACCTGCCTGTACGAAACGGAAAATATTGTCAATGAACAGAAGCACATTCTGATGCTTCACGTCACGGAAATATTCCGCCATGGTAAGTCCGGTCTCGGCTACACGCATACGTGCTCCGGGGGGCTCGTTCATCTGTCCGAACACCAGCGCGGTCTTGTCAATAACGCCCGACTCCTTCATTTCCGTCCAGAGGTCATTGCCTTCACGGGAACGCTCTCCGACACCTGTAAAAATGGAATAGCCGCCGTGCTCGGTCGCAATATTGGTAATCAGCTCCTGGATAAGAACCGTCTTACCGACACCGGCGCCGCCGAACAGACCGATTTTACCGCCCTTTGCATAGGGGGCTAAAAGGTCGATGACCTTGATGCCGGTCTCTAAGATTTCCACCGCAGGGCTCTGGTCTGCGAAAGCGGGGGGCTCTCTGTGAATGACCCATTTTTCCTCTGCGTCCAGCTTTTCTCCGTCGTCTAAGGTATCACCGGTTACATTGAACAGACGTCCCAATGTTTTTTCGCCTACCGGCACCTTGATGCCGCTGCCGGTAGCGGTGACTTCCATATCTCTGCAAAGTCCGTCGCTGGAGGAAAGCATGATACATCTGACTGTATGATGTCCTACATGCTGTGCAACCTCCATAACACATTTTTTGCCGTTATTGTTAACTTCAAGTGCATCTTTGATGTATGGAAGATTATCTGTTTCAAACTCTACGTCCACTACAGGTCCCAAAACCTGCACAATTCTTCCTTTATCCATTTGATTTCTTCCTTTTCTGTGCCTTTGCTCCGGCAATAACTTCCGTAATCTCCTGGGTAATGGCAGCCTGCCTTACCCGGTTGTAAGCAATGGACAGGGAACGCAGCATGGCTTTGGCATTGTCCGTCGCCGCTTCCATTGCCATCATTCTGTCGTTCTGCTCACACATATAAGATTCTACCAGTGCGCCGTATATATAACCTGTTACATAGTTAGGTACAAGGCTGTCAAGCACCGCCTCCGGTGAGGGCAGGTATTTCAGTGTTTCTTCGCCTTCGGCAGCATGCACTTCTTCCTTGTGGGGAAGGGGCAGAAGCTTCACCATTTCCGTTTCGCTTTCCAGTCCGTTTTTGCTCTTGGTGTAAACCATGTAGAGCTCGTCCAGTCTGCCTTCGTTGTACCTGACAAGCACTTCCTCCGTAATCACTCTGGCTCTGTGAATGGAAGGATTTTGTGCCGTATAATGAAAATGCCGGTGGATGTGATAGCCTTTCTTTTCAAAGAAGGTACGTCCGATTTCGCCGATGACGAAAAGCTCCGCGCGGGGGTCCGCATCCAGCTCCTTCTGTACTCTTTTCTCCACATCCTGATTATAGGCACCTGCCAGTCCCTTGTCCGCCGTAACTACCAGATAACCCACCCTTTTTTTCTCTTCCGGGGTGTCCGTGCCAAAGTACCGGGTATTCACATCCGGTATGTCCTTAAGAATCCTGTCAATGGACTCCTGTATGGCAAAGAAATGGTCATCTGCGGCGTCCAGGGTCTTTTTTGCTTTTTTTAACTTGGCGGAAGATATCATATACATGGCATTGGTAATCTTCATGGTATCCTGAATGCTGTGCATTCTGGTCTGGATTTCCTTTGTACTTGCCATATTCTCCTACCTTTCTTCCCTTTTGCCTGATTTCCCGCTCTTTTACTGTGCGGTACTGCTCTTTACTTCCTCCACTGCCGCAAGAATTCTCTCGCCCAGTTCGTCCGTAAGAACCTTTCCTTCTTCTAATTCCCTATAGATGTCGGCATGCGCCGCACGGATATCGTCGAGCATCTTCATCTGGAACTTCTTTACCTTGTCCTTCGGAATGTCCATAAATTTCTTATGGGTAGCCGCATACAGGGTAATGACCTGTTCCGCCATGGAAAGAGGTCTTCCCAGGGGCTGCTTTAAGATTTCCATTAAGCCGTTGCCGTAAGCAAGCTGCTGCTTGGTGGACTCATCCAGATCGGAGCTGAACTGGGTAAACACTTCCATTTCCCGAAACTGTGCTAAGTCGATACGGATGCTTCCGGCTGCTTTCTTCATCGCCTTGGTCTGCGCCGCACCGCCTACACGGGATACGGAAAGACCGACATTGACCGCGGGACGCTGGCCGGAGAAGAACAGGGAACTCTCCAAGAATATCTGACCGTCCGTAATGGAGATTACGTTGGTAGGGATATATGCGGACAAATCGCCCGCCTGGGTTTCGATAATGGGCAGTGCGGTAATGGAACCGCCGCCTGCTTCCTCTGTCAGTCTTGCGGAACGCTCCAAAAGTCTGGAATGCAGATAGAAAACATCTCCGGGGTACGCTTCACGTCCGGGAGAACGCTCCAAAAGTAAGGAAAGGGCTCTGTATGCCACGGCGTGCTTGGACAAATCGTCGTATACAATCAGCACGTCTTTACCTTTATACATAAAATACTCTGCCAGAGAGGTTCCGGCATAGGGCGCTACATACTGTAAGGATGCGGGATCCGATGCGGTTGCCGCTACCACAATGGTATAGGACATGGCATCATGCGCCTCCAGGGTACGTGTCAGTTTGGCAATGGTGGATGCCTTCTGGCCGATTGCCACGTATACGCAGATAACATCCTTGCCCTTCTGGTTTAAGATGGCATCGGTGGCAATACTGGTCTTACCGGTCTGACGGTCACCGATGATAAGCTCACGCTGTCCGCGTCCGATGGGGAACATGGAGTCAATGGCTAAGATACCGGTCTCCATGGGAACGGAAACGGAACGTCTGTCTACAATACCGGGTGCATCGTTTTCAATGGGACGGTAATCGCTGCTGACGATTTCGCCCTTGTCGTCAATGGGTTCGCCCAGTGCGTTGATAACTCTGCCTAAGAAGCCTTCGCCCACGGGTACACCGGCTCTCTTGCCGCTGCGGATAACCCTTGTGCCTTCCTTCATGCCGCTGTCGCGTCCGAACAGAATACAGCCGATATCGTCACGGCGGATATCCTGCACCATGCCCTTGACACCGGTATCGAAGATAACGATTTCCCCGTACATGGCATGTTCAATGCCTTTTATGGTTACGATGCCGTCACCGATCCAGGTAACCACACCCACTTCATGCCGAGCAGTATCAAATGCCGACTCGTCGATTTCGGTCTTGAGCAGGGTAATGATATCCTGCATGCTGTCCACACCGGCGGGTCCTTCCATCATTTTTCTGCCAATCTGCTGCAATCTGCCGCGCATACTCCAGTCATATTCATCACTGCCTATGCGGATGACAAAACCGCCCAACAGATTTTTGTCCTCTTTTAAGGATACCGTAAGGTCTTTTGTCCGGTACTTGTCCTGTAAGAAGCTCTTGATTTTTGCGAGTTGTTCCTCTGTGGGGGGTACTACATAGATAATCTCGGCAGAAAGGTTTCCGGCATGTTCTTTATTCCATGTCTGTGTCATTTCTTTTCACCCATTTCTGCAATAAAATCATCATACAATCTGCTGCTGTCTTCTGCGGAAACCTGGTCGCCCACTACCTTGGATGCTACGGACACAACCAGATCCTTGATTTCGTCCTGCATCTTGCGCATGGATTTTTCTTTCTCCACTTTGATGGCTTCCTCTGCCTGCTGCATCTTTGCGGCGGCTTCCTCGTCTGCATTCTTTAATACACGCTCGTATTCCGCATCTGCTTTTTTCTTTGCTTCTTCCATCATGCGGTCGGACTCTGCCCTGGCATTTGTCAGGGATGCTTCGTATTCCTGCTTCAGCGCTTCCGCTTTATCCTGTGCCTCTTTTGCATCGTCAAACTGCTTCTGTACCGCATCCTGTCTCTGCTTTAAGATTTTGTTGACAGGCTTGAATAAAAACAGTCTCATGCAGATATAAAGAACCACGATATTCACAATGGTGAAGACCAGATTTATATCCAATCTAAGCATAATTCTTTCCTGCCTTCCCGTTTATTTCAAGAACATGATAATCAGAATCGCAATAACGAAACCGTAAATTGCGGTTGCTTCCGCAAGGGAACATCCCAAAATCAGAAGCTTGGAAATCTTACCGTCTGCTTCCGGCTGTCTTGCTACCGCTTCTGCAGCCTTACCTGTTGCCAGACCAATGCCGATACCGGCTCCGATACCTGTGAAAACCGCTACAGCGGCACCAATTGCAATAAGTGTACTCATAATTTTTCTCCTTTTTGTCTTAAATTCTTGTTGGTTGTTCTCCGGCCTTTTATGCCGTTTATTCCACTGCTTCTTTTATGAACAGGGATGTCAGGAATACAAATACATATGCCTGGATAAATCCGTCGAATATATCAAAATACAAACTGAACGGAATAGGAATAATAACCGGTACCAGTGCCTTTAAAAGCTCCATGACTACGAAGGCGCCCAGAACGTTACCGAACAGTCGCATGCACAAAGACAGGGGGCGGATAAACAATTCCAGAATGTTGATCGGCGTTACGACCGCTACCGGCTTTGCAAAGCTCTTAAGCCATCCCTTGGTGCCTCTGGCACGAATGTTGGCATATTGGATAAGAAAAATACTGAGAAGACCCAGCGCTCCCGTCACGTTTAAATCCTTTGTGGGCGGTTTCATTCCCAGAAGTCCGATGATGTTGGACAGACCGATGTACATCATGACAGTAACAAGATACGGAACATAGCGTTCGCCTTCTTCTCCGATAATGCCTTTTACAATGTTCTGCAGTCCGGTGACAAACATTTCAATGACAACCTGTCTTTTCCCCGGATTTTCCACTTTAAGATTTCTTGTCATGCAGAATGAAAAGATAATCAGAATTGCCATAACAATCCAGCTTACCACTACCGACTCCGAAACTCCTATGCCTCCCAAAACAGGGATTGTAAAGGCCGTATCACAGTTTAACTGGGACATAAGCTCCTCTGCAAGTTTTTCCATCTACCATTCATCTCCTTTCTGTTCCGACATGAATATGTAGGTTTCTTCATGTACAAACTTCTCTTTATGACTTAATGATGATACTTCTAATCCTTAAATCTTTCAAGTAAGAAAATGACAAATTTTTACCAAAAAAGCAAGATATTCGTATCATTTTTAACAAAAAATTAACTTGCTTTTTTTCGTTCCGCCGTGATTTTTACCCTTTTACAGCAGTTCCGCAAACAGTCTTAAGAACAACTGCCACAACCGTAAGGAAGCGCTTCTGCCGGTTTTGTACTTCTCCGTTACCTCTCTGCATTCCGTAAAGGTCTTTTCAAAGTCCGCTTTTATATCCGTGATGGCTTCACAATCCGCCATAAAGCAGCCGTTTTCAAAGTGGTGGTACAGACTCCGGTAATCTAAGTTTATGGTGCCGCAGGTCGCCATGCGGTCGTCCGCCACACTCATTTTGGCATGTAAAAAGCCCGGCGTCCATTCGTAAATCCTGACACCGTTGCGCACTAAGGAATTGTAGAAGGAGCGGGTGACACTGTACACCAGCTTTTTGTCCGGGATGCCCGGGGTAATGATACGCACGTCCACACCTCTTTTTGCCGCCAGCGACAGGGCGTGTGTCATCTCGTCCGTTATAATTAAGTAGGGCGTCATAAAGAAGCAGTACTTCTCCGCTTTGTTTATGATACTGATGTAGACTTCCTCGCCCACCTGTTCCCCGTCGATGGGAATATCCGCATAGGGCTGGATAAAGCCGTTCTGTTTTGCTTCGTAGGGCTGCGCCTGCAGGTATTTTTCCTGCTCCGGTTCCTCGGAAACGGTACGGCTCATGGCATTCCACATCTCTAAAAACGAAACGGTCAGGGAGCGCACCGCATCGCCTTCTATGCGGATGCCGGTGTCCTTCCACATACCGTAAGGATGAGTGACGTTGAAATATTCGTTTGCCAGATTGTACCCGCCGGTAAAGCCGACCCTGCCGTCAATCACCGTGATTTTCCGGTGGTCCCTGTTATTCAGGAACACATTGAAGCCCGGAAAGAACGGATTGAATACACGGCATTCTATGCCAAGCGCCCTCATTTTCTTTACAAAGCCGGTATTGATAAAGCCGATGGAGCCCATGTCGTCATAGAAGACCCTGACTTCCACTCCTGCCTTTACGCGTTCCACCAGCACCTCTTCTATTCTGTGCCAGCTTTCCGCATCCTCTATGGCATGGTATTCCATAAATATAAATTTTTCCGCTTTCCGCATATCCGCAAGCTGGGCGTCAAGTCCCTTATCTGCGTAATTATAAAAGGTCACATCCGTATTCCGGTACAACGGATAATGGGCATGATTTATAATATAGGAAGCAATCCCTCCTGCTTTCGGGTTCTGCTCCTTCAGCTCCTCTAAAAGAGTTTCCTTTGATGTAAGATAGGGTGCAAGCTGCCTGTCTATCTTTGCATAGCGCTCCCGCATCACCCGGGTGCTGCCGTTTAAGCCCACCAGCAGATACAATGCCACACCCAATACCGGGAACAGCATAATCAGGATGATCCACGGGGTTTTCATGGAAGATGTGGTATGTTTGCCGTAAATTTTCAGTACCAGCACCACTGCCAGCAGTCTGGTAGATATGTCAATCACTTCCGCATAGCGGTTTAGTCTGGTGAACAGTATGACAAAGAAAGCCAACTGCAGCAAAATCGACACTGCCGAAAATATCAGCCTCTTCACACCGTTTTTTGTTTTTTTCCGTCCTTCGTATGTACTACTGCTCATGTTTCCTCATACCTTTCCAAGCCTGCTTTGCATCTGCTGCTTTTGTTTCGGCTTATCCTTTTGCCAGCTCCCTGCGTGCCAGCTCCCTGCGTGCCAGCTCCAGGCAGCCCATGATGCCCTGGTCGTCATGCAACGATGCCGGTACAATAAAATGCTCCATGTCGTTTAATTCTTCCGTTTTCACATAGCCTGCCACATATTCCGTTACTTTCTTGCGGATTAAGGGGAACAGCTGCTCCTGATGCATAACGCCGCCGCCCAGAATCACCATCTCCGGAGAGATGACCATAATGTAATCCACAATGGCCTGCGCCAGATAATCGGCTTCCAGCTCCCAGACCTCCGCTCTGTCCTTTAATTCCACGGCTTTCCTGCCCCAGCGTTCCTCAATGGCAGGTCCTGCCGCCAGTCCTTCCAGGCAGGTCTTGTGGTAAGGGCATTTGCCCTCGTAGGTATCGTCCGCTCTCTTGCGGATGAGCACATGTCCCGCCTCGGGATGCATCATGCCGTGCAGGAGGCTGCCGTTACAGTAAATGCCGCCGCCCACGCCGGTGCCCACCGTCAGGTACAGCACGCAGTTTTTGCCTTTCGCCTGCCCGAAGGTGACTTCTCCCAGTACGGAGCCGTTTACATCCGTATCAAAGCCCACCGGACAGTGCAGTTCTCTTTGCAGTCTGCCCGCAAAGTCGCTGTCAATCCACGCCAGTTTGGATGTGGAGGTAATATACCCGTATTTCGGGTCGTTTCTGTCCAGCTCCACCGGTCCGAAGCAGGCGATTCCCAGTGCGTCAATCTGCTTGTCCCGGAAATAGTCCGCTATCTTCGGCATGGTTTCCTCCGGTGTGGTGGTGGGAATGGACACCTGCTCCCGGATCTTTCCGTTTTCATCTCCTATGGCACATACCATCTTGGTACCGCCCGCTTCCAATGCTCCCAGTCTCATGTATTTTTCCTTTCTTATTTTAAAGCAGCCGCCCCGGCTGCCGTCTTGCGTTTTCTGTTTTCTGCCGAACATGCGCGTCTTCTTTTTACCACAGCGCCGACAAATCGCTCGGCAGCCGCAGATCGCCCCTCGGCGACAACGCCACGGAACCGATTTTCACGCCGTCCGGAATGCAGGAGCGCTTAAACTGCTGTGTCCGCATGCGGCTGTAAAATACGGTGAGGGTCTTTTCTATTTCCCCTTCCGGGACCTGCGGATACGCAATCTGCGCCAGTTTCTTAATTTTTTCCCTGCCGAAGCCGTTCCGCAAAAAGTGATAGAGGAAGAAATCGTGCAAATCGTATTTGCCGATGCTCTCCTCCGTTTTCTGTACGATTTCTCCGTCCTTTCCCGCCGGTAAAAGCTCCGGGGAAATGGGAAGGTCCAACACCCGTTTCAATACTTCTATCCGGTATTCGTCCGCATAGTAGCGGATTAACCATTTTACCAGAGTCTTGGGCACGCCCACATTGACCGCATAATTGCTCATATGGTCGCCGTTGTAGGTGCACCAGCCGAGCGCTGATTCCGACATGTCCCCGGTACCGATGACGATACCGTTTACCATATTGGCATAATCAAATAAAATCTGGGTGCGCTCCCTTGCCTGGATATTTTCGTAAGCAATGTCGTACACATCCTCGGCATGTCCGATGTCGCGCATGTGCTGCAGACAAGCCTCTCTGATATTTACTTCTTTGAAGGAAACGCCGAAATGCTTTGCCAGATCCTCGCTGATGCTGTGGGTTTTCTCCGTAGTTCCGAACCCCGGCATGGAGAAGCAGTGAATGTGCTTTCTGTCCATGGACAGCCGGTCAAAGGCTTCGCAGCAGACAACCAGCGCCAATGTGCTGTCAAGTCCCCCGGAAAGTCCCAGTACCACATCGCTGCACTTTATGGCGCGGAGTCTCTGCATGAGACCTCTTTCCTGCAGCTTTAAGATTTCTTCGCATCGTTTCTTTAACTCGCCGCCGTCCCCCGGTACAAAGGGATAGGGGTCCACGGCTGCGGGGAGTAAATCCTCCCTGTCTTCCACAGTAATGTCCACTTCGATAACATCCGGACATTTGCCCCACAAATCGCTATTGTAACGGCAGCGGTCGTTCACACAGCGTTCAATATCAATCACGTCCGTAATCATGGCTTCATCGGTCATGATGTCCGCAACCTCTTTTAATACCCTGCCGTTTTCCGCAATCATGCAGTGACCGGAAAAAACTAAATCCGTGGAGCTTTCTCCCGCTCCGCAGGAAGCGTAAACATAGCCCGCCCGGCAGCGTCCCGACTGCATTTTCACCAGATCGTAACGGTAGCTTCTCTTTCCGATGACATCATTGCTGGCGGAGGGGTTTACGATAATCGTGGCGCCCGCTCTCGAAAGCAGTCCGCTGGGCGGATTGCTGACCCACAAATCCTCACAGATTTCCGTGCCGATCACCACATCGTTCCTTCCCTTCAAAAGCAGGTTTTCGGAAAACGGAACTTCCCTTCCCAAGATAGGAATTTTCTCGCAGGTTTTTAAGTCCGCAGACACAAACCAGCGCTTTTCGTAAAATTCTCCGTAGTTCGGTACATAGGTCTTGGGAACGGCGCCTTTGATTTCTCCGTTCTGCAGATAGACCGCACAGTTAAACAGCCTGCCCTGCACATTAACGGGCATGCCCACGCACACAAGCAGGTTGTTTTTTTCGGTTGCCTGTCTGATTTTGTCCAGTGATTTTTCCGCCTGTCTTTGCAGCTCGCCCCGTAAAAACATGTCGCCGCAGGTATAGCCGGTCACAGAAAGCTCCGGGAACACCAGTAACTGCACCTTTTCCTGCAATGCCTTTTCTATATAACGTATGATGTTTTCTGCGTTCTCTTCGGTATTGCCGATAGCCACCGGAAATGTTACCGCTGCCACCTTATAATAGCCATATCCCTTGCGCTCCATAACTGCCTCCTGATTAAAAAACTATCTAATAAAGTTCGTCTGGCTCTTCCGCTCGGTGTCCGGATAGGGCACGCCGTTTTCTTTGCCGAGGGCAAAACACTTCATCATCCATGCTAAATTTCTTGCTAAATTCCGCATGGTCTGCATCCCTTCTTCGTCAAGGCTTGCCTCGCCGGGCACCCTGCCATGTACGATATTCCAGTATGTAGAACCTGCCACTGGCATCTGGCTGATGCCGAAATATTTATTCATCACATCAAAGGAAGCGCTGGTGCCGCCCCTTCTTGCCACGGCAACCGATGCCCCGGGCTTAAATGCAAGGGATCTGCCGCTGCTGTAAAACACTCGGTCCAAAAAGGACTGTACCCTTCCGCTGGGATGCGCATAATATACCGGCGTGCCGAATACGAAGCCGTCGGCTTCCTTTGCCTTTGCCACAAATTCGTTGACCGCATCATCCGTAAATATGCAGCCGTTCTCCGTACACTGTCCGCAGCCGATACAATCCCTTACCGGACCCGCTCCTATCTGAAAAATTTCATAAGAAATTCCTTCTTTTTCCAATTCTTTTCCAATTTCCGTCAGCGCCGCATTGGTGTTTCCGCCCGGCCTGGCGCTGCCGTTCAACATTAAAACCTTCATGTATATCCCGTCCTTTCCGCTTTATTATACCCATACCCATAGGAAAATACAACAAAAAGAAGTCTTACGGCCGTTTGGGGGAGGAAACCGCAAAACTTCTTTCTGTTATTATTTTTGAGCTTCCTTTAATAGCTCTGCCACTTCTGCCTCTGTGGATAAGGAGAGTGCCTTTTCTGCAAGCTCATCCGCTTCTTTTTTACTCCACTTGGAAAGGATGCCTCTCGTTGCCAGCACGGAAGCAGCGCTGACGGAATACTCATCCAGTCCGAAGGAAACGAGAAGGGGAATGAGAAGCGGGTCCGCCGCCGCTTCACCGCACATGCCCACGGTAATGCCTGCTGCCTTTCCGGTCTCGATAATGTGCTTCATGGAACGGAGTACTGCCGGATTATACGCAGAGTATAAGTAGGATACCCTGGCATTTCCTCTGTCCACCGCCATGGTATACTGGGTCAGATCGTTGGTGCCGATGCTGAAGAAATCGGCTTCTTTTGCCAGAAGGTCTGCAATCAGGCTGGCTGCCGGTGTTTCTATCATGACACCGATTTCAATGTCCTTGTTGTATTTCCTGCCCTCTGCATCCAGCTCTGCCATAAGCTTTTTCACCAGCGCCTTTACGGCTCTGACTTCTTCCACGCAGGTAACCAGGGGTATCATGATTTTCACATCTCCGAAGGCGCTGGCGCGGAGCAGGGCTCTTAACTGTACCTTGTAAACATCCTCATTTTTCAGACAGTACCGTACGGCACGGAAGCCTAAGAACGGATTGTCCTCTTTTTCCAGTCCCAGATATGGGATGTCCTTGTCGCCGCCCACATCCAGGGTACGGATAATCACACTCTTGCCTGCCATGATTTCCGCTGCCTGCTTGTATGCGGCAAACTGTTCTTCTTCGGTGGGAAGCTTGCTTGCTCCCATGAACAGAAACTCAGTCCGGAAAAGTCCTATGCCTTCGCCGTCATTTAAGAGCACCTGGGAAGCGTCCTCCGGCTTGCCGATATTGCCGAACAGCATGAGCTTTTCACCGTCCGCGGTAACCGTTTCTTTTCCTTTGTAAATCTGCAGCATTTCTCTCTGCTTAATAAATTCGGCTCTTTTTATAAGGTATTCCTTCTTCTGCTGCTCATCCGGCTCTAAAATACATTCGCCGTGTACGCCGTCCAGCGCCACCTCCATGCCGTTGTGTACCTTGGATACAATGCCGTTTATACTGAGCACGGCGGGAATCTGCAGCGCTCTTGCCAGGATGGCGGAGTGGGATGTCTGTCCGCCCACCTCCGTGAGGATGCCCACTACGTTTTCCTTTACAATGCCGGCTGTCATGGAGGGTGTCAGGTCCGTTGCCACCAGTACGGTGCCCGCAGGTACCTCTGCCACATTCACATCCGGGGTGCCGGTTAGAATTTTTAACATCCTCATACGGATATCGTTGATGTCCGTCACTCTCTGCTGTAAAAGCTCGTCGCCGGTCATCTGGAACATCTGGATGAACATATCGCAGGCGCTTTCAAACGCCGCCTCGGCGCAGGTGCCACCCTTGATGGTGCTCTTGGTGATTTCTTCCATGCCGGGATCTTTCAGAAGGAGAATGTGTCCTTCTAATATTTCCGCATTATGTTCGCCCACCTGGCTGCGCATGGTGTCTGCCATCGCCTGCGTCTTCTTTTCAAATGATGCTACCGCATCTTCGTATCTTTTTATCTCCGCCTCGGTGTCCGTGATGTTTTTTACCACATATTCGGGTTTTGCATCCGATATCAGAACCACCTTACCGACGCCGTAACCTGCGGAACCGCCTATGCCCTTTACCATATTTTTCTCCTCTTTTTATTCGCCGAAACCGGACTCTACTAATTCCACTGCCTTTGCCAGTGCTGCTTCTTCGTCTGCGCCGTTACATTCAATCGTCAGCTCTGCTCCGCATTTGATGCATGCTGCAATGATTAACATAACGCTCTTGGCATTGACTCTCTTGCCGTTGTAAACCAGTGTTACATCAGAGTTGAATTTGGTCATTTCCTTTGCAAATACTCCTGCCGGTCTCATGTGTAATCCCTGCTCGTTAGTGATTTTTACTTCTTTTGCTACCATAGTCGTAATCTCCTTTTTCTGTTTTTTCAGTATTTTTTGGGGAAGAGCCCCTGCCGGGCTCTTCTTCGTTTATTTTTTTCTTTCATATCTTTATATTTTTATATTTTATTGTAAATCCCCTTTTGTGCTTTACTCCTGAACGGGCTTTTTAATGAGTCCCAATAAGATACAGGTCACCGCGGAACCGACCAGCCAGGAAACAATATACATAAGAGGATGTCCTACGGTGGCGAATACGAACAGTCCGCCGTGCGGTGCCATCAGCGTACACCGGAAAGCTGCGGAAAGCGCACCTGCTACTGCTGCACCGATGAAGGTGCAGGGAATAACGTGTCCGGGGTCTGCTGCTGCAAAGGGAATGGCTCCTTCGGTAATGAAACCGCAGCCCATAACGATGTTGGATACGGTGGAATTTCTCTCTGCCTTTGTAAACTTCTTCGGGAAGAAGATGCAGGCAAGGGCAATGCCCAGAGGAGGCACCATGCCGCCTACCATAACGGCTGCCATGGAAATGTAGCATGCCTGTACGGCGGGGTCTGTCAGGCTTGCGCCTGCTGCCAGCAGTTCGCCTGCGGTACCGAGTACCATGGTTCCGTATACATAAGCCGCCTTGTTAATGGGACCTCCCATGTCAACCGCCATCATACCGCCTAAGATTAATCCTAAGACAATCAACAGGTTCTTCTCCGCCAGAGCGCTTAACATGTTGCTGAGTCCGGTATTTACCACGCCGATTAACGGGTTAAAAATAAAAATCATCAGTACGGCTGTCACAAACATGCCGACCACCGGATAGATCAGTGTAGGCTTGATTCCCTCTAAGGACTGGGGCAGCCTGTCGCAGAGCTTTCTTAACAGGAGTACAATGTAACCGGCTAAGAAGCCTGCCACAATTCCTCCCAAGAAACCGGAGACGGTGTTTCCGCCTGCAGGGCCGGTAAAGCCGAACTTTGCAATAAAGTTCTGGAAACCGGAAAGTCCGTCGTTCGCCCAGGTATAACCTGCGATCGCCGCATTACCGGAGGAGGCTAAAAGACCGCCTAAGAAGCCTACCGCAAGTCCCGGTCTGTCCGCTATGGACTCTGCAATAAAGCCTGCAAGAACCGGTACCATAATACCCATTGCCAGACCGCCCGCATACTTGAAGAATGCGGAAAGCGGAGTGCAGGAACCGAAGCTGCTGCCACCGGTTGCACCGTAGCCACACAGGGTATCGATTAAGAATGCCAGTGCCGTCAGGATACCGCCGCCGATAACAAAGGGAAGCATATGGGATACGCCGTTCATCAGGTGCTTGTAAATCCGGCTGCCGATACTGCCGTCCGCTTTGGAGTATGTCTTTGCCGCACCTTTTTCATGATGAACGGGAACCTCGCCGCTCTCGATTTTCTGAATTAACTCTGCCGGCTTGTGGATGCCGTCCGCTACCTTTACAAACAGTACCGGCTTTCCGTCAAATCTGGCAGTCTCCACATTTTTGTCCGCTGCTACGATGATGCCGTCGCAGGATGCGATTTCTTCATCGGTCAAAATGTTCTTGGCGCCGCCGGAGCCGTTGGTCTCCGCTTTCACGGGAATGCCTAACTTCTTTCCTTCTTTTTCCAGCGCTTCAGCTGCCATGTAGGTGTGGGCAATGCCGGTGGGACAGGCGGTAACCGCTAAGACCTTGTAGGCGGGGGCTTTACTGCCTGCCGCATCTGTGTTCTGCTTGCCTGTGCCTTCGCTGCCTGCCGCATCTGCCTTCTGCTTGCCTGTGCCTTCGCTGCCTGCCGCATCTGCCTTCTGCTTGCCTGTGCCTTCGCTGCCTGCCGCATCTGCCTTCTGCTTGCCTGTGCCTTCGCTGCCTGCCGCATCTGCCTTCTGCTTGCCTGTGCCTTCGCTGCCTGCCGCATCTGCCTTCTGCCCGTCAGTTGCTTTATCGTCGGCACTCTGCTCATCTTTTGCAAATTCTTTGGGGAATTTGGCTGCCTCGTACTTGTCGCAGACCTTTAAGAATTCCTCCACGTTTTTGCTTGCTAAAAGCTCCTTGCGGAAATCCTCGTCAATCAGAAGCATGCTTAACCTGGAAAGCACTTCCAGGTGCACATCGGAGCCGCCCTCCGGTGCCGCGATCATAAAAATCAGGTTGGTGGGTTGTCCGTCCAGGGAGTCGTAATCCACGCCTTCCGGCACGGTCATGGCTACCAGACCGGCTTTTGTTACAGCTTTATTTTTTGCATGGGGAATGGCAATGCCTTCACCGATGGCGGTGGAACCGCTCTCTTCCCTTTTTACAATTCCTTCCTTAAATACTGCTTTGTCGGTAATATTTCCCACCCTGGCATGTAAATCCACCAGATAATTGATGGCTGCGTCCTTGGAGTCCACTTTTACTCCGAGAGAAACGCTATCTTTTTTCAACAGTTCTGTTATCCTCATATGAATACCCTCCTTACTTATAATGTTTTTAACAATTCCTCTACCTTATCCATGGTTGCCAGTCCTTCGGAGAATGCGGTTGCACTTCCCGTTGCCGTACCGAATTTCAACGCCTTAAGGTAGTCATGTTCCTTGAAATAACTTGCCACAAATCCTGCCACCATGGAGTCGCCTGCGCCTACGGAATTGACTACCGTGCCCTTGGGAACTCCCATTTTATAGACTTCTTTCGTTTCTGTCAGTAAAATTGCGCCGTCCCCTGCCATGGAAATGAGTACGTTCCGGGCTCCTCTTTCCTGCAGCTTTTTCGCATATTCCACGATTTCTTCGTCTGTCTTCAAGACCACTCCGAACATTTCTCCCAGTTCGTGATTGTTGGGTTTTATCAGGAACGGATGATATTTTAGGACATTCAGGAGAAGGTCCTTTGTGGCATCCACCACAATGCGGATTTCCTTATCCTTCAGTCTGTCCATAATCTGCTCATATATATCGGAAGGCAGGGAGGCCGGTATGGTTCCCGCCAGCACCAGGCAGTCTCCTTTTTCCAGCCTGTCAAGCTTTTCAAACAGCTTTTCTACCTTCTCCATGCTGATTGCCGGTCCCTGTCCGTTAATCTCGGTTTCCTGCTCTGCTTTGATTTTCACATTGATGCGGCTCATGCCCTCCGGCAGTTTTATGAAATCGGTCGCAACGCCCATATTTTTCACGCCTTCTTCGATTTCCTTTCCGGTAAAACCGGCTACAAACCCTAATGCCACGGAATCCACTCCGATGTTTTTTAAGACGGTGGAAACATTGATGCCTTTGCCGCCGTAGTAAACGGCTTCCGCACTGCTTCTGTTTACCGTCCCCAATTTTAAGCTTTCCATTCGGATTACATAATCCAGTGCGGGATTAAATGTCACTGTGTAAATCATAATTTCATTACCTCCTTTATCACGGTTGCATCCGCATATTTGTCATTCAGTAAACGATCCGTAATCACACATGCTTTTTCGATGCCTGCAAAGGTAACTGCCGTCACCTTGTCGAATTTGCTGTGGTCGGCAAGCACCATGCGGGCGAAAGACCGGTTCACCGCTTCCATTTTTACGGCACCTTCCTCCAAATCCGTGGTGGTGAACCCGTAATCTAAATGAATACCGTTGGTTCCTAAGAAGCATTTCGTGAAATTGAATTTTTTCATGTTCTGCACGGCTTCCGCTCCGATGATAGCCTCTGTGGCGGGTTTCAGTCTGCCGCCGATGATGTAAGTCTTTAGGTTTTTATTCAGAAGCTTTTTCGCATGTGCGATACCGTTTGTAATAAATGTTGCCTTAGACTCTCCAATATATTCAATCATCCATTCGGTACTGGTGCCCGCATCCACAAATACAAAATCGTCATTGTTTATCATGGCTGCCGCATATCTGCCGATGGCTTTCTTTTCCTCCACCTGCATGTTTACCTTGTCTGAAACGGTGGGCTCGCTTGTGATGTACTCCCTGTCCATGGCGGTCGCACCGCCGTGCACTTTTTTCAGCTTTCCCATTTCATCCAGTGTATTTAAGTCTCTGCGGATGGTGGACTCCGACGCTCCTAATTTTTCCACCAGTTCCGTAACGCTCACGGCGTTTTTCATACGCAGCTCTTCCAAAATCGCTGCAAATCTTTCTTCTGTCAGCATGCATTGCCTCCTGTGGTCTGTTTTCTGCTTCCTGTTTCCTACTTTCTGCTTTCTGTTCCCTGCTTTCTGTTCCCTGCTTTCTGTTCCCTGCTTTCTGTTCCCTGCTTTCTGTTCCCTGCTTTCTGTTCCCTGCTTTCTGTTCCCTGCTTTCTGTTCCCTGCTTTCTGTTCCCTGCTTTCTGTTCCCTGCTTTCTGTTCCCTGCTTTCTGTTCCCTGCTTTC